>ENA-ORCR01000059-ORCR01000059.1-marine-metagenome-genome-assembly--contig:-NODE-59-length-134124-cov-8.099301_pt1 | contig 134124 bp, 146 predicted proteins | sample MGYA00237782_ERZ508514 | MGnify/ENA primary metagenome ERZ508514 (study PRJEB26185, sample SAMN06268960) | marine metagenome | isolation source: Eden Landing Ponds, San Francisco, CA, USA | place...
AGACACACTCGTCTTCCGCTTCGCTTCTCCCTTCACAGCGACGCTATCCGCTCGCCGTCTCCGGATTCAACAGAGCAGAACAGATAGGAATACATATTATCGCACCTGTGAACTCACACAATTGGCACCCCAGTTTCAGCCGATGTCTGCGCCACCCACACTAAAGAATATGAGAAGAAAATGCGGATGACGGTCGGAAGTAATGGATACACTAGATAAAATCGAGAAATAATTCCCACCCTGAGAAAATCGTCGATAGCTGCCGCTATCCGTCAGAGCCCACCCGGAACGGACCCGTTCGTGCTAGCCGTACTCAACGAGGAATGGATTCGGGAACAGGAGGGTGACGATCTCCTTGGGTGGGACCGCGTACTCGTCACTTGCATCTTGGTCAGTATCCTCCTTCAGCAATAGATCCATAATCTTCAGCGCGTTCAGCAGCGTGACCGCGAGCATCCAGTAGAGAACTCGGACTTCGTAGTTTCGACCACCACCGCTCGGGAGGAGTTCGTTCTTGACGGTGTCGTATTCGACCTCAATCGCGCTCCGTCGATTGTAGTCATTTCCGAGGTCACGAGCAGTGGCCGCTGAGGCGTCCTCGATGTTCGTCACGTAGATATCCCACGCTCCATCTGCCTCTTCGAGGTACTCGTCGAAGTCACCGAGCTGGGACTGGTTGAGGTCTTCTGCCTCGAGGAAGTCGCCTATGGTGTGGTTCTTGTCTTCTTCGGGTAGGTCAAGGTCTGGATCGCCCGACTTGCGGCGGACAGCGAGGAAGGTGTACTCCCCGCTTTCAGATTTGTTCGAAGGAGCGATCTCGTACTCGAGTGTGGCCGCTGTGGCTTCACCAGTCAGCGCCTTCACCCAGTCTTTGCGCCAGTCCTTCTTCGTGTACCGACCGACGAAGTCGATCCCGCGCTCGTCCATCCAGTTGAGATTCTCGATGGCCCGGAACTCGGCGTCCATGTAGACGAGGTCGATGGAGACGTACTCCCGAGCTTTCTTCAGGAGATAGGTGACACCCTCGTGGGTGAGCCCGGTATCCCACTTGGGGAACGTACCGAGCGTGTAGGTTCGGCCGGAATTTGGATCGGCCAGCGAGACGGTGAAGAACGTGAACCCGTAGTGGGTATGCGCTGCTTTTGCACCGCCAGTAACGCCTTCTGGAAGGTCAAATTCCTCTTCACCGTCTTCGTTTTCGACGGTGATCGACGGATAATATGGAATCGTTGTCCCGTCGATGAGGAGTTCGACAGGCCGGTCGAAGAGCCCGAATCGCTCTGCCTTCTTGTAGAGTTCTCGGAGGACATCTTCGAACATCTCCCAGTAGTCCTCGGGGTCGTGCTGTTCGAGTGCCTTGAACAGCGAGCGGGGGGCCGGGACTCCGTCATCGAACTTTTGCAGCTTCTCGTCGGGGATCTCGAAGTCATCCAGATCACCGTTCTCACGCTTTGCTGCCCGAAGAGGTTGCGAGGCGAAGTCGTCGGTCTTGGCGAGGCCACAAAGGTACTCGAGTATGTTCCGCCACTCGTAGTCCGTTCGGGCCGAATCACGGTCGTCAACGACGTGGTTCAGGACGGTACCGATGGTCTTGTCAGCTGCAGTGAGAACCTGATTGACGGTGAACGTCTCCTCTTCATCGTCGCAGAGGTGGGCATAGCACGGATGGCGCTTGAGGTCGCTGATGATCGGCTCAGCGATTTGAATGAGGATGACTTCGTGATAGCCGTCCCGAAGACGTTCTTCCCGTGCGTTGCTAAAGGGATTCTTGCTGGGGACTTTGAGCTCGCCCTCCTCATTCGTTTTCTCGAAGCCGAACTCGGCCAAGAGATGGCGATGATCCTCAAGGTGCTTGCAGAGTTTCTTGTCCGACGTAATCTTCGGATGCACCCGTTTCAGGAGAAGGGCTCGTGTTAGTGCGCCCAGATTATAACCTCGATTTGGATTCCCCTCAATCTCTGTCCGATCAAGACCGAGCGGTGCCTCGAGAACCATCTCGTGAATGAGCGGTACAACGTCGTCGAATGTGATTGGGTCTGGTTCTGGAGGCGTCCGCGGCTCCATTGATGCAATCTCTTCAGCAATCTGTTGATGAATTTTGGGCGAACGATGGTCAGTCCCGGTCACAGTCTACTAAGGGATAGCCTCCCAGAAAGCATAACTATTCTGCCAATACCTTATACGATTCAATCCACTGTACCGGAATTTAGAAGGAATTATCTTCCCCTTAATACCCAATTTCAAGGAGAGACCATATGTTATGAGAGATATGAGAGAAGCGATAACTGAATTAGTTGATCGGGTTAAGGGACCGAACCGGCTTGAGAGGTTCATATCTTGGTTAAAATCATTGCCTGAGCGTATTTCTAAGCTAGATCGTCCTATCGACTATCTCCTTGAAGGAGGCCCTCTATTACGAGGGATAGTGTTACTTGTGGTCCTCAGTATCTTAATCGCTCTACCTTGGATACTTGCCGGTGAATTCACCCAGAACCGGAGTGACCGAATTGCACTATTCAGTGCGATCACCAGTATAGTTCTAACCCTTGGACTTCTCTGGATCTACCTCTCTATCGCTGAGTCTGAGCGGGACCAAGCGAGTCTTATTAATGAACAGACGGAACTTCAAGAGAAGATCCAGTCCTTACAAGAAGATCAGGTCGGAGTAATGGCTGCTGAGTACGAACCTGTCATCGAGATTCTTGAGTACGGACATGATGACCAGAAACCACCAACGGAGCCGTTATCACTACCTGATGGACCACCGCATCGTGGTGATTTTATAAAAATCACACTCTCAAATCTCAGTGATGCGATTGCCACGAACCTTCGACTCCGCCTTCTCATTGACTACACTGGTCCGGGAAGCTTAACAGGATCGGCGGATATCCCATTATCTCGTATTGAGAGCGACCGAACATGGACCTCAAAACCAGGGGGAATTATTCGAGGGGAGCAAACAGAAGTAGAATATCATTGTATTGCTGGGTTGACACTCCCACCAGTCGGACGTGACGACAGGCTTCCCTTCACGTATTGTCTTTCGTATTTATTTGATACTGATGAGGTATCCCGGATTCGAATTGGCGTACTGTTAGTTTACGAAGACCGGAAAGGAGCAGAACACGAGATCGAGTTAGAAGGGTTCGAAATCAAACCGTCTGATCGTCCCGAAATTGACCCGACGTTCGCACGCATCAGGAACTCTGCTGATGAGGTGCCGATACCGGTTATCAGGAATCAGTTCTTGAGGAAAGGAGTTTCTGAGATCCCGCCGAGATACTCTCACTAACAATACCCAGCTCTTTGTGTGGTGTGGATAGCGCCGTTTGAGCTTCCAGAGCTTCTGGGTGGGTTTAATTAACACCTGGCCTACTATGTCGGACTATGCCAGACAGCACCTACGATCTCAGTCCAAGTAAGCAGACGTACCGCTCCTTGCGCTCTGACGTCACTCCACTATCTTCTGTAAAGGAGTTGGTGGATAACGTATTAGACAATTGGCGACGTGTTGATCAGGAAAACCCGGGATTGACGATAGATATTGATTTTGACTTTGAGAACGGACGATTTCGAATTGAAGATAACAGTGGGGGAATGGCCGATGACGATATTTCCGCAATTTTTTCACTAGGAGCTTCCTCGAAAACCGAGATCCCGTGGTCCATTGGATCGTATGGCATGGGTGCCAAGAAAGCCATCGTCCGTCTTGGGAATCAAGCGACGATCAAAAGCAGAACAAATGAGGCAGATACTGGTTATGGCTTTTCGGTAGGTGAGGAATGGCTAGAACAAGATAGCTGGGAGGTAGAACGGGAAGAATTCCCAGATTTAGACCCTGGAACTACGGTAATTGAAGTCAACGGATTAGATATTGAGATTGGTAACGAGAGCGAGGAAGAAACATCAGAATATGAATCGCCAGAAGAGTTTCTATCTGCCCTCCGGACAGACCTGGAAGAAACTTATGAGGAATTTTTATCAGGTCGAGTAGGACCGGACGATGGAGATCTCTCTATGGTTGTCAATGGGGATTCGCTTGACGAACCTAACCAGCCAGATTGGTCATATACCCCATATGACGGATATCATCCTCGCTATTTCCAAAGATATCAAATCAACGCTGATGAGCTGCCTATGCGTGATTCGCCGGTCTTTGTCGATGTGATTGCAGGCTTGCTTAGAAAGGGGGAAGAAGAAGAAGCAGGCACAGATATTATTATCCAAAATAGAAAAATAATCAGTAATAGTAAAGATGAGACGGGTGGTTGGGGATCTTATCTTTCAAACTTTGGTCCCCAAGTCCGCCGCACAAAGTTCATAGTAAAGATAAGCACTCAAGACCACCCAGAGGATCTACCTTGGGACACACAGAAAAGTCATATTGACACTAATAACGTAATAGCAGATAAAGTATTCAATTTCTTGCGGAGGGCCGGTAGAGCTTATGCAAATGCAGAGTACGGTTCCTTCCCAGCGTCCTTTACTAGCCCTTATTCTTCGGACTTTGACGCATCTCGAGATGATTTGATGGAAGAACTGGATTATTCTTCAAGAACTCAAGTGCGCCACAGGCCGGACGAAGGATTCACCCAAGCATCAGAAGTTCAGTCGATAGTTGAAAAGCACAAAGAGTGGAATATATTTGCCGCCCATCTGCTTAGCAATAGTCACCGCCCCTCCTACAGGTCAGAGTATGATCCAGAACGTAATGGTGACAGAGATTATGAGCCAGATAGTGAAGAAGTATGGATTGTCCCAGAAGACGAACAGGATTTATCTGAACTGGAACTCCACACGGCGATCGAATTGATTCGAGGATATGCAGAATCTCACGCGGATAACTCAGAGAAAATCGATTTTGACGGTGACAACCCTTGGTGGAGAGAGTATTACGAGTATGTACTATCCAACCAAGTGGATGATTTAGCAGATCTCGATTCAACTGTTGAACCGCCTAATATTGAGGAGGAAATTGAAGAACGATCCGAGCTCGGTGAGTTGACTGAACAGACACTCATCAGCACTCCCACGACAGCAGAAGCACCCTCCCCGGATGAAGACTGCGAAGAAGAAACTGATAGTGGGGATGAGGAGTCGGATGATTCTGAGTCAGATAGCACATCTGACGATGAAGAGGAGGATGAAACCGAAGAGGATGATTCGGGAACTGAAGGAGATGAAGAAAGTGATGAGGACACTGACGAAGAAACAGACGAAGACGATGGGGAGGGACTAGACTTAGGTGACGATCTCGGCGGGACCGAGGGTCTTGTTCGTATCGCTGACGGGGAAAATGTATATCCTATTGTCATCCCCCTATCTGAGGAATCTTACCAAGCTATCTGTGAGGAAGTCGGCTTATCGGTGTCTGAAGCGACACCCTCTGAACTAGGGAGGGAGATAATAGAACAGAATCTCGATATTTATGAATTTATCACAGATAGTACGAGGGGAGATGCAGAGTGACTAATACCACACTCACCCACTCTCAGAAGCGAAGAATTAGAAAGAGGATTTTACGAAGAGCAGATCGAGTGGAAGAGCGACTAAGAGATGTCTCTGAGGGGAGAACAATACCTAATAAGAGAAACCAACGACTGAATGAACCAAGGCAGTATGAATTAGCTATGGTTTTTATTGACATCGATGGATTCTCCCAATATGTATTTGATAACAATGACAAAGAAGTTCTCTATATGTTGGGAGTATTCATTCCGGAAGCTATGAAGCTAGTCCGAGAATATAATGGATACTTCGAAAAGAACACAGGAGACGGTCTACTGGCCTACTTTGGTTTCGGTGAGGATCCTACAACATCTATCTCAAATCTACTCGCCTACTTGAGTACTGTCCGCTGGGCATTATCAAAGGAAATAAACCCACTACTAAAGGAATATGATCTCTCTCCCATCTCAATCAGTGGAGGAGCTACGTTTGGTCGAACCTATCTTTCTCGGTTAGGAGAACGGGACATGGAACAAGAACTCAATCGTCTAACAGGGGTTTCAACTGTTGCAAACATAGCTTCTCGGCTTGAGGAACGAGCTGACGAAGAGGAATTTTTAGTTGGTCCAAATATCTGGTACCACTCAGATCCTGATAGCTTCAGACAATTCCTAAAGCCTCATAGTATCTTTTCTAAATACACTTGGAGAAACCCTGAAACTGATGAAAATGAGCCGTATCAAATATATGAGTTTCAAGGTGGTTGGGAAGGAATAGATGTATCCTCAACGGTGGCAGAAGAATGAGTGAGCAAGATAAATCCGATAATTCTGACAGTCTACTCCACACTGAGTTCGCTAAGATAGTTCGAGAGCACCATAATGAGTATATCAAATTAGCTGATAGAAAAGCATCTGTATTACTATCTGCGCAACTCACCTATCTTGCTCTATTTGGGAATTTAGTCGGTAATTCCTGGAGTTCGGGATCACTTATTTTTAAAACGATGTCTGTACTCACGATTGGACTGGTCATCGTTGCAATTGTTTTTGCTACGAGAGCAGTCTATCCAAATGAACCTGAGACTGACCAAGGTCTGATCCTCTGGAAGTCTATAATCAGTCGCTCCCCTACTGAATATCAAGAGGCCGTCAGAAACAAAACCCAGGAGGAACTTTTTAATGAACTGGTTGATGAAAACTATCAGTTGGCGGTGGTCACGGATGAAAAATATAGTAATATAAGGAAAACGATGTGGGCAACGGGTCTTGTTGTTGTATCGACTCTGATAACTGGTGCAGTCCTGTTTTTCCCCAACTGTTTCTAGTGCGGCCCTGTTGTAAGCGGATTGGGCCAAACTAAAGTAGCAGGGAAGTTTTTGACCCTTTAAGTAATGGACTCTGAAAATGGACTCGATCTGGACTCCCTGTTCCCCAAGCATTCGCCAGAATATACTACATCCCCCGGTACCAGTAGAGACGGGACTCTGATTCGCGGATATAGAGGTCAGAAAAAGCTCAATGATACGGTACGTGGAGCAGCCTATTGTGGTGATAGCCGAGAACTATTAAAAGACTTTGAGGGAGATGTTGATTTAATTGTCACGTCCCCGCCGTTTGGTCTTCAAAGGCAGAAAGAGTACGGCAACGAAAATCCAGATGAATATATATCCTGGTTTTTGGAGTTTGCGTCGCTTGCATATGAGGTGCTGGACGAAGAAGGAGATCTGGTCATTGATATTGGTGGTAGCTGGGAACGTGGAGAGCCGATTCGCTCCACTTACCACTTTGAATTATTAGTAGAACTTGCAACTGAGGGAGGGCTCTTGAACCAAGAGTACGGGCAACAATTCAATCTAGCACAAGACTTCTACTGGTACAATCCAGCAAAACTTCCAACCCCCGCCCAATGGGTGACTATTGAGAGGATACGAGTTAAAGACGCAGTCAATCACGTCTGGTGGTTAACAAAGGATAATGCCCGAGATAGAGACAGTAGTAACCCAGACAATACCGCTGTTCTAAAGCCCTACAGCGATGCTCAAAAGGATTTGATGGAAAATGGTTACAAAGACAAACTTCGTCCCAGTGGCCACGACATTAGCGACCAGTTTGATAACCCGAAAGAGAACGGGGCAATTAGGCCGAACTTCTGGAACGTAGTCGAGAATTCGCTTGAAGCTTGGGGGCTCCATGATATCTTAGATCTTGCAGGGGTTTCAGCTGATCTCCGGCGGGGAGCTGAGCAAGAAGATCGACTCGAAGAGTTGGTGGAGCTCGCAATCGATGATGAAATTATCGAAAAAATAGCTGACCTACAAGGGATCTCTGGTGATATGGAGTCGCCAGTAATGGAGATTGCGAATACGCGTTCCCGAACCCACTATCTTGTCGGTTGTGATAAACTAGGAATGGATCCACATCCAGCTCGTTTCCCTCGAGAGTTACCGTACTTCTTTATTGAGTTCCTCACGGAACCCGACGATCTTGTCTTAGATATGTTTGCGGGGAGTAATCTCACAGGCTGGGTTGCGCAAAAGTACGACCGTAACTGGATATCAATCGAAAAAGAGGAGGAGTATATCAAAACCTCACGTCTTTGGTTTATGAGTATGGATGATATCGAGGAAGAAGTAAACGAGAGGATGGATTCAAACGAAGCAGAACAAGCAGCTATGGAACCAGAGAATTAATTGCGTTACCAAAGAGTCTGCCCCCCCTGACGAGGCTTCTCCTCATGCTCATATAGGCCTGTAATCAGCGGTGGATCGTAATTAGTTTTCCCGAGGGTCTTCAACCAGCTCATAAAGACCTCCTTGATTTAATTGCTCTATCCAACCCGCGTTCGTTAGATTCCGAAGGGCGTACTCTACTTGACCTTTATCTAAATCAGAGTTCTCACGAAGATATAGAGGATTAATTCTTCCCCAAGGCTCTCCGTTGTCTCGGCCAGCTTTAAACAATTCCAGTACTACCTCTTCTCGCTCATTGGGTTCGTAGTTCTCGTTGACCATCTGTTTATTGTGCATTTTGGGTCCCAAACCTTAGTTCTCAGCCATACGCCTAATGTTTTGCCCAATATTATGCTAGACATTTTGCTAAGCATAACTACTAAGTGAAAGGCGGCTGTAGAGGGTGACGAGAAGTGCGGGACGACTCAGAAATGAGGCCGGTGCTGGAGACACCGACCCCGCACTTCGGCAACCTACCGAAGCATGAAGAAATCACACCGCGCCGGACTTGAAGACTCCGGCACGTCTCAAGTAAAGTCATTAAGCTGCCAAAAGGACCCGAAAAGACGCCTCATGGAGGTCGGCCTCTGATGCAGCGTCGGCAGCTCCTCGCTGCGGCAGCCGCACTCGGGCTGGTCCCCTCGCCGGTCAACGGCAAGGTTTCAGCTCCCGAAGGCATTGTTGAAGATCGGAGGGTGACTGACGACGGGGCATACTCAGTCACAGACTGCGGGTCCGTCCCGGGCGGTCTCAATAACGTCCACGTCCGGGCGGACATGAACGACGGTCCGCTTGAAGTCGAAGGTGTCTACGAGGAGAACGGCTGGAGCGGCGTCGGACTTCGGTGGTCGTCTGGCCCCGTTGAGGTCGGCACCGGCCTCGACCCCGACGACGCCCGCGATCTTGCCGCGCGGCTGGTTGTCGCCGCCGATGCAGCCGAAGGGAAGCTCAAAAACGGGGGTGAACTCTGATGCAGCGCCGCGAGTTCCTGCAAGCGGCCGCCGCAGTCGCCGGTGTCACCGCCGGCGACGTGCCCGACACCGAGATCACCTCCCAGCAGAACCGCCTGCTCCAGTTGGCCAACCGCGACGACGACAAGCGGTGGACGTACGAAACGACGCGCAACCTCGCACACGTCCGGTCGGGGCTGGTGAACGCCGAACTTGACGCCCTGTGCGACAACCCGAACGGCATCGTCCAAACGCACGTCGTCGGACGCGGTGGCATCCCGCTCGGCTTCGAAGTGAGTACCGACGACGACGAGTCCGTCGGGACGCTCGTGCATCTCTCCGCCGAGCAGGCTGAAGCGCTGGCTGTCGATCTGCTCGAGCAGGCACACGAAGCCCGGGAGGTGACCGATGCAGACGAGTGACGCGCACGTGACCGCCCGTATCTACCGCACCGAAGAGGGTGAGGTGTATCACGGCTACCGTGTCGCCGGTGTCGAGTACGGCTCACTGGACGCACTCACGACGGCACTGGAGGGGATGTGACTATGCTCACGGAAACGCTCCTCCGAACTGTCCAAGAACGCGTCTGTGAGCAAAACGAGCCTGCTGGAGACCCCTCGCTCCCCCCACTCACCCAGTCGCCGGACGAAATCTACACCCTGTTCTCGGCACCACGACGCCGGGAGATCGTCCGGTATCTGGCTTCAGAACTCGATAACGGTGAGTGGGTAGAGTTCGGTGAGATTGCGAAGTACGTTGCAGCACAGGAGAACGGCAAGCCAGTAGACGAGGTCACCGCCGCCGAGCGGAAGACCGTCTACGTCGCCATGTACCAGCAGCATCTCGGCGTGTTGGAAGAAGCGGACGTGCTCGACTGGGACGAGCGGTCCGGCGAGGTCACACGCGGCAGGTCTGTGGATGCGCTGGCGGAGCTGCTGAAAGTCGTCGAAACGGCCAGTCAACAGGAGGACCAGCAATGACCGACTTGGAGCCCCTCAATCTGGAGGACGACGCGTTCACGGACGTTTACGTCCGCCTTCAGAGCGACCTGCTGGTGATTGGCGACTCGATCATGACGGACCGCCACCACGCCAGCAACGGCAATTACGAGGACGACGATCCGCAGAACCAAATCGGCGGTATTATCCCGGCGTTCCCGCTCTCGGGGTGGCTCCGCCACGGCATGGAAGCCGTCGTCCAGCAGTTAGGTGGAACGGCTTGCCACCCGGGTGAAGCCAACGCCAACTTCATGAAGAGCGACGTGTACGAGCGCGACCTCGACGCCGGCTACCACGAAAAAGGCGCGTGTACCGACGACCCGAAGGACGACGATGGCTGCGTTGTCTTCGACCTCTTCGGCGGCTTCGGAGGCGTTCCTGGGAAGGTGATGCGGCGTCCAATCAAGTTCAGTCCCGTTCGCTCAAACGTAGACTACACGCGCGGGCAAGCTGAAGGCCACTACCGCCGGCTGAACCGCAACGTCGTGAGTCGGAATGACGAGGATCACCGCGAACCGCTGCGGAACGCCGAGATCGACGCCGTGGCGAACCTCGACGGCTCCTGGCATCTCTCCTTCAGGGAGATCAAACCCGAGTTCATCGGGTTGCTCGCCGAGGCTCTCGACTTCCTCGACGAGCACCAGACGGACTTCATGCACCAACTCGGCGGTGCGCGAAACTTCGGTGCTGGAATCGTCGATTGCCACCTAATCAACCCACTGTACGAGGAACGTGAGTTGAAGCGGGTCTTCGACCGTGGCAAAGGTCCCACAAACGCGATGGACGAGAAAGACGACCAGTGGGCCGACGAGTACCGGCCGGCGCTCGTGGACGCACTGGAACGCCGAATCGAGGAGGGGCCGTAGATGGCGGAGAACGCGACGCTGAGCGACTTCGAGACCCACGACGACGGGATGGTCGTCGCGTATCGCCACGATGCACACAAGATGAACGGCAAGCCGCACGATAGCGCACCCGAGACGTTCGCAGGCGTCCCCGTCAACCAGACCGTTCCAGCCGGCGCAGATCGGGACGCGTCGGCCCTCAGTCGCCCGGGCGGAGAGCCCGACCAGACGATGGACAACCACCAGACACACTACCGCCTCTCGCTGGTGACCGGCGAATCACGGTACGATCCCGATGAATTCTCTCGCCCTGCGATCCAAGAGACCGTACGGGATCTCCTGACCGAGAATGACCCGGAATCGATGCATCGGGCATGGCTCTCGAGTGACGTTGTGTCGGCCTTCAACGAGTCCGTGTACTACCCCTACACCTCGCTGAAGTACCACACGTTGCTGGTCGCGGCACTCCTCGCCAACTACCGCGATGGGCACGCCTTCGACGATCTCCGATTGGTCGTCGATCCCGCTGATAGGATCGTCCCCCACCGGACGGTCTACACGGGAGAGCGATTCACGCTCAGGATCGACGCCGATGCTGCTGGTCAGCCGTGGGCGCGACTCGGCAGTCGTCCGTGGCGATCCTGGAGTTCGACGTGGTCGCGGCTCACCGCCCACCCGCTGGATACCGCTCACGACGAGTACGACCGGATTTTCGATGCGAACCTTCGCCGGATCTGGAGCTGGTCAACGGCGCTCCAGTACATCGAGGACTTCGGGCAGTGGGGTGAGCGGCCGTGACCCGGATTCAGCAGGTTCTCTGGAAGCTGGAAATGGACTACATCGGCCATCCCTACTACGTGAGCGGGAACGCCATCTACCACGCTATCGCCGCGGCGACAGACGGTGATATCACCTATGACCTCCGCGCCAGCCACGGGATCTTCGTCCCCGGTGACTACGGGACGTATCCCGACGAGCACTCCCAGAGCGGGATGAAACCGTACATGGGTGCGTCACTGGCGGAAGTCGAAGCCTACGACGATCTGTTCCTGTTCCGCCAGCCCGACCACTCGTGGCTGCTGGACAGTCGCCCCCGCGACGCGATGAACACTCACGACGTGCGGACGCAGCATCGGAATCCGGCGCTGGCACACGAGATGATCCTCGGACGACCCGACGACGCCCACCAGAGTCACAAGACGATCTCGTGGTATCTCCACGCCTACCTGCACGCCGATGACCCCGACACGCTCCCGCTGGGCGAGGACGTGCTGGACGGCCTCCAGTTCGGTGGCCGTCGGAACTACGGCTACGGGATGACCCAGCTGCAAGACTCGCAGGTCGTAGATCTGGAATCGCTGGACTACTCGCGGCTCAAGGACGCTGACGACTACCTCCTCGAACTGGTGACGCCGTACGTCTTGGAGTCGGAGTATCCCGGGACTGACGACAACGCTGTCCCCTGGTGGTGGCACCTCGATCACGACGACGGCCTCCGTCGCCGCGAAGAACGCCTCGTCGAACAGCGCGAAGCCTACCGCCTCGAGACAGTTGACCACGGCCAAGTCGTCGGCTACGAGGGCGACACACCGATCAAGACAGCGAAGAACGGCGTGGTCCGAACCGGGTCGCACTCGAAGTACGGATTCGGTGAGTTCCGGGTGAAGCCGATCACCACCGAAAACACCCGTACCACTCAGAATAGTGATAGAAACGCCTGAAACAGAGCCGAAATTCGACTGAAACCCAGAAACCTACCTAAGACCATAAATTAGAGAAGTGATGAATCGTGCGTCAACTGACCTGTGTGAAGCCATCGAGTTCACAAATGCGTTATGATGCTCTGACTCTCAAAATGAGTAGAGTCCATAGGATTCATCTAGTACTAGATATTAAGATTCAGTATGGCGCAGAATCCGATTGAAACTTGGTGCCGGGATCATCTAAAGGGTGATAGCAATGGGATTTGAATCTGAGAAGGATTTGCGTAAAACATCGCGACCTATTTTGGAACAGGAATTTGGGACTGATAATACAAGAGTTGTACCTGAATTCTCATATAGCGCCGGTAGGACTGATTTAGTTCTCACCTCTGTTTCAGATGCATATCTCCACCGCCGTACCCGAGAACTCGGCATTGAGATCCCTATTACCAACAAGGATTACCTTAAAACATTTCTCCAGTTGCACAATAGAGGGGAAATCACCAAGGATTATTTCTTCGAGTTAGGCGCCGCTGATCAATCATATAAGAAAAAAGCACTTGATTGGCTAATTGAGAGTGGGTTCGTGATTGAGAGTGGCAAAAAGGTGAAAACAGCGCCATATTTGAGGAGACACATTACTCAAACCTTTGCTGTTGAGCTGAAACTCTCAAAATGGCGGAATGCTCTAAAACAGGCAGTACGTGGTAAATCATTTGCAGAATACCGATACGTAGTGCTTGATGCAGACCATGTCGGACCCGCCTTGGATAACAAGCAGATGTTCAGAGACAGGAATATCGGACTGATATCTATTGACACGGATGGAAATTATATGGAACATATTGAGGCCAAAAAAGTTGAACCATTTTCTCCACTTCACACGTGGATACTTAACGAGGAGACATTAGTTGGAAAACAAAAAGCACCATGAAGTTTATTAATGTGAGAATAGATTTGGGTGTTAATGGCCCTTCAGCGGATATCATTAGAGAGAGCCCAAGAAGAATTCCCGGATCATGATTTAACTGAACATCTGAAAAGCGGTGGTCAAAAAGATGTCTTCGTTGGAAGTTGGGATGGTGAGGAAATCGTATTAAAAACGGTTATTGTAGATAGTTACGAGGCGTCAAGGCGGGCGAAACGAGAAGTTGAGGCCATGAAAAAAATAGAGTCAGATATTCTTGTGGACCTCAAGCAGGCATTTCCCGCCAGTATTGAGGATCATGACGTTTTCGTCATGGTTGAAGAACGAATACCAGGACTGACTCTCCGCGACTATCTTAATGAAAATGGGCCAAGCATTGAGTTAGGCTTCAAAGTGACAGAAACACTTCTTACTGTTCTGCAGGAGTTCAACCAGAAAGAGATGGTACACCGGGATATCAAACCAAGAAATATCATGGTAACTCCTGAAGGTGAAATAAAAGTACTTGACGTGGGTGTGGTTCGGATGCTGAATGAAGAAGGATTGACTCCGACAGCAAGAAATGCAGCACCAGGGACGCCGAAGTATTCCTCACCTGAACAGTTGCAAAATAGTAAGGATAAACAAGACACACGCACTGATTTGTTTTCTACTGGTATCGTTATGTCAGAATGCATAACGGGAAAGCATCCATTTGAGGATCGAGGTCTCCCAATCCAAGAGGCGATTCATACCGGTGAATGGCAGGAATTTGAAGATGTTTTAGATAGCCCTCTTACGGAATATTTAGATTATTTCTTAGAATTCATGCTCTCTCCGAGTATGAATAATCGATTTAACACTCCAAAAGATGCTTTGGATAGCCTAATGCGTATTCAGGGGATGACATAATGATGTTTGATGAACCTACGTATTTGATTCAGTTTGGATACAATGGACAAACGATTGTCAAGAGAGCTCTACAAAATGAACATACTGATGGGGTTATATTGAGCCCCACTGACTACGAATTTGAGAACAGTACACAGCTTGCTAAACAGGTGAATAATAGTGGGCGAACAGTTCTTTTTGATCCCCAGTACTATATTCCGAGAACCGAGCGGACAGCTGCCCAAAGTTACCCCTATTTTAAATCGAAAGGAGGTGACGAATTCGAAACCGTAGTAGTCCAACGGAAACCCCAGAGGGAAGACCTGTGCAGAGAGATCATATCTGTCCAGGATGAGATGGAAGTTGATGCATATATTTCGCCAGCTAGGCACATAGATGCTTTAGTTGACAGAAAAATCAATGAGTGGAAAGATCTTACAAATAGCTTCATTAAAATTGCCCGAGAAGAAGGGCGAGATATTCCAGTCTTTGCTTCACTTCCTGTTGAAGGAGATGTTATATCACATCCCGATGAGAGAAACGAATTCTTAGATTATGTCACCAGTCCTAATCCTGATGGATTCTATGTATCGGTACAATATGAGATGGGACAGCGATACCCATTGACAGGCGCGCAGGATGTCCATGCCTATGTTGATCTGATGAAGTCGCTACGGATGAACCAATTTGAGGTTATCGCAGGTCATAGTCATCAAATCGCACATCTCCTATTTGCATGTGGTGTAAACGCATTTGCATCCGGCCACTACAAGAACACTAAATCGTTTGATATTGGTCGTTGGGAACCTGATGACGAGGGATTCGGACGAACAGTGATATATTATTACTCGGACGAAATATTAAACGATATTCGTGTTGAGCAAGGACTCCAGAATCTCCATGCATCCGGGTTCGATATTTCTCGAATTCGGACTCCGTCCCCCTATGATAATGACCTGTTTGCGTCAACAAGTCCTGAGAGTTCCGAATGGAAACTCAGCGAAGCTTCATGGGACCATTATATTTACGCCTGTTATGAGATCTCTCGGAAGTACCGAGGACAGACTATCCAAGAAAAGATAGATACAGCTAAAGAACACATCAATACGGGTAGTGAATTATATGACGATATGTTGAATTATGTTAATGAAGATGAACTCGAAAGCGTTGATAGTGACGTGTTCGAGCAGTGGGCTTCTATCTTAGAAATAGTTGAAGAAGAAATCAGTAATCCACTGAAAAAAGAAATGCTTGAAATGTGATGAAAGTGGGTGTTATCTCTGATGTCCATTCAAATTCTATTGCCTTAGAACAAGTTCTTGAGGAATTACATGATCGTGGCGCAGAAACAATACTCTGCGCAGGTGATATCGTAGGGTATGGTAGTCAGCCTAATAGGACGATCCGCCTGCTGAAGATTACAGAAGTTGTGTCTGTGATGGGAAACCACGATAAAGGAATATTAGAAGGGACACCTTCAAATTTTAATATTTACGCAAAGCGTGCTCTAGATTGGAACCGACGCAATCTGAAAAAAGAATACTTCGAATATATAGAGAAGCTAGAAAATAAGATCCAGGTGAATCTTGATGGGGCTGACATATATTTAGTACATGGTTCCCCACAGAATCCGATTTCAGGTTATATCCACTCAGAAGAGGTAGATTCAGACTTTTTGGATTTTAGTTTAGATTCTTATCCTGATATTCTAATCATGGGCCAAACGCACAAACCATATATAAAACGAATCGATGGAACTCTTATCCTAAATCCGGGAAGTGTGGGACAGCCTCGTGATGGTGACCCACGCGCATCATGTGCTATTATCGATACAGAAACGAACAAGGCAGAAATTCTTCGTGTAGATTATGACCAGCAAAAAATGGCTGAAGATGTCATTGAATACCTTCCCAAACAACTCGCAGATCGGTTATTATCCGGGGAGTGATTGTTGGCTTTCAATGTTCAATTTGCACATAGACTGGCCAGCGTATTCGCTAGGTAGATGCTGGGAATAAAGCGAGAATCTCCAGTAACGACTTCTCAAACAAGCCGCACCTCAATCAGAATAACTGGTAGTCCTGTCCACTGTTATCCAGCTCCACCTTGTCGATGAGATCGTCGTACCGATAGGCACAGTTGCACTGTTCACAGTAGACCGTCGGCCCGACCTGATCCTCTAACGTGTGATGTTTCTCCGGACACATCATCCGCCAGCCCTCGTCGAGCTTCTCGCTGACGGATTTATTCATGCGCACCCTCCGAGACCTTTCGGCAGTACTCGGTTGCAGCTGCGGCCGCAGTCTCTCCGTGACCCTCAACAGGAACGTCCTCCTGTGTCGCCAGCCAACGCCCACTATCCTGCTCCTGGAGGATGATGGTCGTCCAGCGTTCGCCTTGTCGAAATCGGTCGGCTTCCTCGGTAATGCCCATGTGAGCCGTTCAGACGTGTAGAATAAAGGGTGTCAGCCATGTCCGGGGTGAAAGTGAAACTGAAACGCGGCGGACGGTCTAACGACTTCTCTAATAAGTTGTGACTCGGCTGCTTTGAGCAGGATGGTGATCAGGTGGCAGGGCTACTTATCAATAATCACCCAAAATTGCCGTGCGAGATACAGAGGATTGATCCAGCAAATAAGAGTAATCGATTAAATCATCTCAGATGCATACATTTTAGGAGCTCTTGCCGGTTGTGTGGCACCTGTTACCGCCTCATCCATACAAGCCTACTTCGCCGGGCAGAACACTAAGGATCAAATAGAATCTCAAAAATTTGACCGAATCTCAGGGCAATATAATTAACCACAGAAGTGAATCGTTACAACGACCGTCACACAGATGAGTACCACAGACGAGCTTGGATACCGAGTAGGCGACATTTGGTCAACACTGGAGATTTTACATACCGCTACGCGGTCGGAGGAAGTAACCGAGTGGCTCGCTGAGACCGAAATTACCGCTGAAACCTTCGTCTCCGGTTATCCAGTGTTCATCGAAACAGGAGTTCGTCATTTCCTATCCCTGTGCCGATCTAACCAAGACTTGGAACTGGAAGAAGACTATATCACACGCCGTGCGCTGGCGCAACTTCCACCACTCTCAGAGATCCCACACTCCTCAGAGACATTGAACCTATATCGGAACTGCAATCAAATACAGTCAGCCCTTCGTGGGTGTTCTTCACCCGAACCTGGGTCGCTCATTTCCCAGGTTGCAGAAGCGATAAAACCACTGTTAGAGATACGTAGGCGACTTGAGGGGAATTTTGACCTCGTCAATGTTGATATGACTCCTGACCGAGTACGCCGTGACGCGGTTATTTTGACTCTCTATCTCGCATTCCAACAGACCCAAAATAACCGGCCAGTCGGTTATGGACCCTCGAATCTCACCAGTTGGTTAGACGGGGGTTTCAGAGAAAGCTCTGTGCAGGGTTACGCTGCAACCCTTCAGTATCTGTGGTCGACCGTACTCAACCCTGAGGAGTACGCTGATTCAGGGGTTGCAGGTCTCACACAGAGCGACCGCTACACGGCACGTGACTTGTGGGAACGGGAGCAGGTTGGCATCGAACCGGGTGAGGAAACCGCGTTGAGTTCGTATCGGCCTCAGATTAAGGAGATCGTCTTGGAGCCCCTGGACGCTCGTTATCCAAACGACCTCACCAGTTTCTCCCTCCAAGCGGGAAATCTTCTATACTGGACAGGTGGGCCTCTCAAGCAATATCTCAGCCCGATCATATCCGATAGCAGTTCACCACCCTTGGATAAGTTAGAACCAGCCGCACGGGTTGCATATGGACTGATATGGTTTGAACAAGGTGAATGGCTTGGCGGAGGGACTTTCAGTCGAGCGCCGCTCATTGAGACAGTAATCAGGGGACTTACAGCGACATACAACCAGTTCGATGAGGCGGTCCCGCTTCACGTCACTCGATTCAACCACCCAGTTGAAAGAGGGAATCTGGTCTCATATCAGTAGTTGAAAACACGCCGATTCTATTCAGCAACGCACCTCAGTAATCAGTCAGTGTCTGAGGTACTCAAACTACCCTTGAGAACATCGGAAAATAAATGTCTGATTTGTGTTAATTGGGTTGATGGCTGGACGTCACGTGGGTTCGTTAGTTGATATTGTCGGGCAGACAGTACACTCTGCTCTATCGGTTCTCATCAAGATTCTGGAGGTGGGACTTGTCATTAAACCGTTCGCTTGTGTATATAGTCACGATATCCTTCTCGACGGCCGTTTCGAGTGCCTCTTCCCATTCTTCGTTATCACGATAATTGTCAAAGTAGAAGGCCCAGTATTCCCGTTCACTGTAACCCCATATCGGGAAACTCTTGTCGTATCCCGTCCGCCAAAGTAAGAACTCGTCAATATTTTCTATCTCTTCCTCCTGGAGGAGTTGATACAGGTCGTAGAGTGTAAGGATGACAACACGGTCATTATTAGCGAGATGCTGGTGTACTTGACCGACACCTAGCTCTTGGTCCACCCGCTCGTTTCCAGAAAACAGTGTGGGTATGAACCCATCAAGGATGATTATTCCGCCGGCTTCCATACTGGGCCAGTTCCTGTTGCCGGTGAGATTATACATTAGACCAAATTCGTCGTCTAAACTCTCAAGATAATCTTGGGCTGTGTCTATCTGCTCTATCGCCTGTACGGCTTTGTCCGTAAACCGGTTTTTGACGAGCTCGATTTGATTTGGAATCTTTCGGAAAATGGGGTGTGACTTAATTTCAATCACCCAGTAAGAACTGTCGAAAAACAGGATTCCATCGGCTTCGCCGGGATTGGGATTGTGAATGAACTCGAATTCCTTGACAAAATTACGGTTGGGTATCTGTGTTAAAAGATTCTGTGCTAATTCCTCGACAACGTCTCCCTTTCGGTGGTTTTCGATCTCTTGCACACTTTCGCACCGACTAACATATTCCTCAATTCGATATTGAGCAGTCGTCAGTAGCACTTCAGGAAACGGAACAACTATTTCTGAACTATCTCCGCCTAATTGGAACAGAGGATTTGAGAGAAAATCCATTGTAGTGGTGCTGTCTCCCGAATAAGAGAGGAATTCCAGAATCTCTCTTCCGGTCTCAATTCGCTCTTCATGTTGGTTAGGATCGAATGTCGGATCATCTGGAAGGGTCCCCTCTACGAATTCGCGCAGAACTGCCTGTACGTCAAGTACAACCTTCTTCCGCCATTGCTGCTCGAACTGATCGCTTGGTTCGTGAATATCCGAAAAGTCAGCGTACTCCTCTCTAGATTCGAAGCGATGCAAATCGGACAGAAGCAATCCAGTATCTTCCAAGACTGCGTCACGAAGCAGCGCTTCAAATGACAACAGGTCATAGATAGTGAAGTAGCCTAACTCCTCCAGAGGATCATTTAAATGGTTGTATCGGAAAAGTAGATACCCCTGGAAGTCTTGGGGATTGATGTCTTCTGGGAGTGTTAGTAGTATTTCCTGAAAAATCTCATTAAAATCCACATCCCCTCCCTCCGAAATCGATTTCTTTTGATCGCCAAACTCTCTCACATCGCTGGCATCGACTTCCTTTTGACCGAGTACCTCGCTACTTAGTTGCTGATCGAAATACTGGCGAATGACAGGACGCCGTTCAGTGTTATATTGTCCCAGAGACGAGAGGAAGATGAGATTCTCTCGTAAATGTTCTGAAACCATTCTGTTCATACAGAATAGCAGATTCGTCATAAAATTGGCCGGTCAAGAACTTCTATAGGAGTCTCAATCAGCCAAAGTTCTTGTTCCATGCTACAGAATCCTCCGGATATGCCTGATCCACTCACCGCGTTTGCCGCTTCAACTCTCGCATCCGAGGTCGCATCCTACGCTACGTCGAAGGTGACTACCGCTGCTCGCACCAAGTACTCGGAACTTACATTCTTAGATGAGAAAATCGAAGAAGCAGCACAGGAGACTGCTGAACGCTACCCAGAGTTAGACCCTGAGACCCTGCCTGCTCTTTTTGACACTGAAGAGATTGCAGAACGAGTTAATGATTTTCAGGATGGTGGGGATTTCCTAGAATCAGATGACGTACTTGCATCGATTGATAGTGATTTGCTGGATCCGGACCTCGACATCTCTGAGGAGGAGCTGGCCGACCAGTTTCTGAGTATACTCCAGCAGAAAATAGCCGAAGATGATGATTTGGCATTCAAACTTCTCATTGCATACAATCAGAGGATATTCGATTACGCCCTTCGACTTGGGGAAACCCAAGAAGAAATCCTATTTTCTCTTGAGAAAGTAGCGGGTAGAACCCAAAATGAGCGGTCGTATACTGCTTTTACGCCGATCGAAAAAAGATTCGGCCGTGGTACTACTGGAGGTCGGAAACATACTAGTTCATTTTATAATAGAGAGGATGAATTCGAGAAGATAACTGACTTCGTAAACTCAGAATATCAAGCACTGATTGTGGGTGGCTCATCTGGAATTGGAAAAACACGGTTAGCCTTTGAGGCGGCGTTGCGGGTACAATCCTCAAATCCGAGTTGGACTGTTTATGCGGTAAACCCATTAGCTGATATCGAACGCGGCCTATCTGAGATTGATTTTGACGAGGAAGAGAATCTTTTATTCTTACTGGATGATGCCCGGGATTCGGAAAAGATAGAGCTTCTTTGCCGTATTGTGGAGGAAAAAGAGAATGAGATCAAGCTACTCTTTACAGAACAGCCTTGGTTCGTGGCAACCAGACAGAAGGAGACTACGCGCTCCGGCTTAGCAACAGAACAGATGAACTTGGGGCCACTGAATGCGAATGCCATTCAAGATCTCCTACAAAATGAATACGGAGTTCGAAATCCCAATGCTTGGCGCTGGGTCACTAGTAACAGTGAAGGAAACGTTCTACTTGTACATCAATTAGCCAAATGGCTGCTCTCTGAGGAGTCGGATAGTTCCGGTCCCTCATCGCAAGAGGATATATTTTCACTAGCCTTTGACCAAAACTTCGACGACCTAGAGCGATACGCATCGCACACCAGTCTTGATCGATCTACTCTGGAGCAGTATATCGGCTACCTTGCCGCTGTTGGACAACTCAACACAAATAATGACGACCTCATGGAAGAATTCGTTGAAGTACTGCCACTAAATGAATCCGAAGAGAAACGATATCGCCGAATTGTGAGCTCTGCCGGTATCGTTGAAGACGAGAATGGCCGCCTACAAATTCAGCCGCTTGCCCTTAGAACACATATATCCTATAAGACATTCTTTAGTGAGCCCGCATTTGATTTCAAAGAGGACATCTATAATCCGTTCTCTAATTACTTTGAAAAACCGTTAATCGATACTCTAATTCGAATAGCGGGAAGGTATGACTGTCGAGAAGCCGAACAAATTCTAGATGGAATTGTAGGGGAGTACATTGAATCTACAGATGAAATTCCAATCACGGAGAGAGCACAGATCTTAACCTACTTTGAAAATTTAGGTCACAATCAGCCCGATCTCGCTCTAGAGCTTGTCACTGCATTTTTAGAGGAAGAAGTCTCTGACGACGCAGATCAGGCAGATGGAATTTGGATGCCAGGTCTGCTAGATGACCCAACTCCTGCGGGGAATTTCCTACTTCGATGCACGAAAATACTCTGGCATACCTTATTGAGAAGGCCAGACGATAGCGTCTCGCTCCTAATGGTGATTGCCCGAGATTATCCTGGCTCAGCGGTTAGAAACAAAGTCTTCCAATATATACGACAGGAAATTGAACCAAGTAGAGAAAAACATCCTGAAGCCCAGCTTGAACTGCTCTCTGTGCTTGACGATCACCTACAATCAGATTTGGAAATTGAACTCAAGAACGAGCTGGTTGATGTTATCGGTAACCTTTCTCGTGAGCAAACGGAGGACCATTTCCAAGATCCAGCAGAGAGAGACAAATTCTGGTTCCAGAGAGGTCCAGTACCTCTTTCCGAACAACGGAAGCAGATTCGAGTTGGAGCAGTCAAGATTTTATTCGAACTTGTCTGGAATTCGGATTCGCAGCATCTCAGGAAGAATGCAGCTGGAAAGGTATCTCGTTTCTGCACCTCTCAAGCTCGATACAAGGGGAGAACAGGAGAGCTGATTAACCGTGACGAGTTGGTTCTTATTTACCGCTTTGCCACGGCCTATGCTTCGTTCAGTAGAGATTTAGACAGTCTCCAGCAACTCGACTCGCTAATCACTCGAAACATAGAAGACTTGGAGATCGAAGGAGGCGCGGTTGCGCTCAAAGATGCATATTTGAAAAACGAACTTTACCAGCAAATGCGACGGATGAACCCGCCAGTTCGTGGGTTAGAGGAACAAGAAGCTCGGATAACGGGTTATATTGAAACGATTGATTCGCCGTGGGATGCCGAAATTGAGAGGCTTGAGGAAGTGTTAGCCCATTCGAGTTCAACATTTAATCAGTTTTTCCGGCTGCTCGGCAAGCTGAAACCCGAAATGGGTGAGCAAATTCTTGAGAAGGATTCTGACACACTAGAGCCATGTAGAGCATCCATCATTACCGGTATGAGTATCTCTTCTCCGGATAAGGCAAAGAGAATTGCCGAAGAAGCAGCTGACAAGAGAAGTGTAGTTGAAGCGTGCGCTGCCATTCGGCAGTTGTTGGTTTCTGACCGGCCATTTGCCGTTAATACATATGAAGAGTTGTTGAATGATGCGGCACCGTATACAGAGGAGGAGGCCATTCAGCTCGTAAGGTGTATCCATGGTGAATGGGAAGATAATCCGGACTGGACAGAGAAGCAATTAGTGGAGGTTCTAACTGATTCAGCAGAGGTCACTCCAAAACTGCTTGAGTTTGTTCTGCGTGTACTTCCATCGCATGATGATGAAGAACTCCAGACCGTATCAGAATCCTTGTTGACTGAAATCTTGTCTGCAGCAGAGACCTTCCAAAGTTTGAATGAACCGTATGAACTGAGAATGCTTCTGTCGGAGGCATCGGAACGCAATCCAAAGGCCTTCGTTGATTTCTGCCGCGAAAGAGTTGATCGTCGAGAAAGGAGGATAGGGTTGTTCCCCCGTGATTTTTCAATCAATGCAGAACGGATGCGTGACGGCACGCAATACTCAGAGGCTGTAGACACGGTAGTTGAGCTGATTGTTGACCCAGATGAGTGGAGTGCCTATGGTGGCCTCTTCGCTGTCTTCCCGACTACAGAGGTCGTGGAACGAATCATTGAAGACATGGAGGATTTCTCTGAGGAAGAAGTAATCAGAGTTCTGCACTACTGCGATTCTGCTCCGCTTAATGATGATATTGACCGACTTCTAAGAGCGTGTATGGATAGAGGAATAGACAATATTCGGCGAAATGACCGTGCCCAGTCAGCAATACACGCCGTAATTATCAATTCGACGGGTGTTCAGGTTGGCACGACTACTGAGGAGTCATACTCACGCCAGTTTGAACTCGTTCGAGGGTGGAAAAACGACGAAAATCTTAGTCCGGGAGTCCGTCGGTTTGCCCGTAATCTAGAGGCCGATCTTTATGATATGGTCGAAGAGGACATAGATTCAATCTAAAATTCCTATCAATCGGCATCTGAGGGGGCCCAGTCAGCATCAAATATATCTCCGAATACCTGCCGAGTTTCTGGCGGTTCGGTCGGAATCTGAAGGTCGTGCGGGTCGTCCTCGATGGCCTGCATTAATTCACCAGCGGTGACTTGCTTTCCTTCGCTCAGGTCTTCGCCAGTTTCCTCAGCGCGGAGGATGTTCGCCACCGTCCAGATGTTGAAGAGATGGGCGGCGAAGTTGAAGTAGAACGCCCTAAGCGCGGGATTCTTCGACCCAGACTTGGCCAAGAAGTCGTGTTTGATCTTCCGGAAGTCCGTCTCGATGCCCCACCGACGCCGGTACGCCTCTCCCAACTCTTCCGGCGGGACTTCCTCCGGGTGCAGGTTTGTGTAGAAGTACGTGTAGTCGTCCATCGGCTCATCAGCCTCTGACTTCCGCAGTTTCACCGTCTTGTCCGATTCCAGCCCGACCGCGTAGTAGCTGTCTTCGTCGAGGGAGCCGACGCCGTAGGGGTAGTACGATGACCGCAGATCGGCGCGCGCCATCCCGTTCAGGAAGTGCTTAACCGTCTTCCCCGACTTGCGGCCCTGCATCACCAGCTCCAGCCCCTGCTCGGTGATGGTCGAAATCGTATCCGAGTTGTAGAACTCTGTCCCGGCGTCGAGGTATACGCGGCCAATGTTGACGTGTTGCCGGCTTAGACGGAGCATCCGACGGATGTACTTCGGTGCCTTCGACTTGTCCTTGACCGGGAGCACGACCAGAATCAGCGGCGTGTCGCTCCCGACGAGAGCCAGCGTGATGTATTTCCAGGCCCACGAGTAGTTCCGCCCCGGCTTCGTTCCGCGAATGAACTCGTCGCTGTCTACATCGCCGTAGAACGGCCAGTCCGTGATGTCGATGGCGACCTCAGCCTCCTCGGGGAAGTAGTCGTGCCTGGAGGCGATCTCGAACAGTACCTCGTTCGCTTCCCGGAACATCCGCGTGACGGACTCTCGCGAAGACTTCCGCAGGTGGTGGGTGAGGTTCTGCCCCGTCGGAATGTCGCCGTCGTCGTAGAACGGCTTGTACTTGAGGTTCTTCGCGGCATCGTTGACGAACCCCTTCCCGTTTGCGGCGGCGATGAGCACCCGGAGCGCGGCGTCCTTCGTCACTTCTGTGCTGTCGTCGCGCTTCAGCCGGATGTACTTGAACGTCTTCGAGCGCAGTTCTCGAGCGATCACCTGGACCGGCGGGAACCCCTCGCCGTCAGTGACTATCGTGTCCGGCGTCGGGTCACGAAACCAGTGTTCGACCTTCGTGTCCTGCATCCGCCGGACCAGCGTCTCGGTCTCACTCGCGTAGTAGTGCCGTGTATCCTCGTCCATCCGCCCCGGCATCCGGTTCAGCGTCGGCTGACTCACCGAGTCCTCGATGTCCAACGCCTCCCGGATGTCGGGGTCGTTGATGGCACGGGCTACACCCGACTGGTTGAGCGCCGAGAGGTCGAAGAACAAATACAGCCGCGTTGCGTCCTCTCCGTCAAGATTCTCCGTGAGGTGCTCGTTCGTCCCTTTCGACCAGTAGTAGTGTCGAAGCTGGACCTTTCCGAGCGCCTTTGCGAGCCGATGCTCCGGTGTTTCCAGCCCCTCGTATCGGTCTCGTTCCACCGACCAACGATGGACGCGGTAGGCCTCGGACTTGATCGCTTCCCACAGCGGCGGCGTGATGTTCTTGGCTGGATTTCGACTCAGGAGCCCCGTGTACGCCCAAGGATCAGTCCGTGGGTCGTCTGGCAGCTTGTTCTTGGCCTCGATGTACCGGCGGGAAATCTCCCCCTTCTTCTCCCACCGTTCGTGGATTTCACCCTTCGACTCGGGATTTCGGTCAGCGTCGTCGTCTTTCTCCTTCGCCACGTCGCGTCACCAAAACCAAATCAATTGATTACCCCGTCACCCGTCTTCACAGACGACTTCTCGTAGTTCTTCGAGAAGTTCAGGGTGGTTTTCCTCCAATACCTCAACGTCAGTCGATAGTTCCTCTGATATCCTCGACCGAATCTCAGAGATGGCTTGATACCGACGGTTACCTCCCTCATCTTCAGCGAGCAATTCTCGGTCGCGCTCCGTCAGGAGCGCTCGCGTCCGCGCCATCTTAGTTTGCCTATCTGCACACATGCACTTCCATCTACCGCTCTATCTCCCTTTGGAGTTCACTCATAGGCAAACATTCACCCATATGCAAACCTTTAACGCAAGAGCATCGCATAGATGTGACTGAGAAGCGCGGGACGCCGGTCAGAAGTTGGCCGGGGCGTGCGGCAACACGCCCGACCGTGCTTCGCTGGAGACCAACGAAGCATGTCAATGAAGACATCCGCCGGACTTCAGGATTCCGGCACGGAAGCCGAATCGGACGACGAAAACATCGAAGCCGACCTTGCTCTCTCGGAGCTGATCGACTACCACGAGCACACCGACTGGAGCGAGGTTCCGGGCATCAGCGCCGCTGAAGCTGGCGCGTGGACTGCTCGGCTGATCGAGGCGCGGGATCGTGTCCAGGAGGGTCTGTGATGCAGCGTCGTCAGTTCCTCGCTGCCGCGGCCGCTCTCGCCGCCCTCCCGCAAACAGCCAGCGCCGACTCGCCCGCGCCGCAGGAGATCGTCGAAGACCGGAGCGTGACCGACGACGGAACGTACTCGGTCACAGACTGCGGTTCCGTCCCCGGCGGCCTCAACAACGTCCTCGTCACCGCGGACATGAACGACGGCCCGCTCGAAGTCGAAGGCGTCCACGAAGAGGGCGGCTGGAGCGGCGTCGGACTCCGGTGGACGTCCGGCCCCATCGAGGTCGGCACCGGCCTCGACCCCGACGACGCCCGCGACCTCGCTGCTCGGCTGGTGGTCGCCGCGGACGCCGCGGAGGGGAAGTTCGATGACTGACGACCAGAAGGAGGACGAGGAATCCGAGCTGGAGATGAACGAGCGCCAGCGCCAGTTCCTCGAACGTAGCGGTGACATCGAGATCAGCGAAGACATCGGGAAACGGGTAGCTGACGCTCTCAATGAGGCTGAAGAGGACGGTGATGCCGATGACTGACGACGTCCGCGTGACGGCTCGCATCGTCCGGACCGAGGACGGCGAGAACCACACGGAGTATCGCGTCGGCGGCGTTTCGTACCCCTCGGCTGAGGCGGTCGAAGCGGCGCTTAAAGCACGCTAACCTCCGAAAATACATGATTGAAGATATCGAGAAGGACGTTTTCGTACGAATCCAGACCGACCTGTTGGTGGTCGGCGACAGCATCATGACTGACCGGCATCACGCCAGCAACGGGAACTACGAGGATGACGACCCGCAGAACCAGATCGGCGGCATCATCCCCGCCTTCCCGCTCTCAGGGTGGCTCCGCAACGGGATGGAGGAAGTCGTCCACGAGTACGACGGCACCGCCTGCCATCCTGGCGAGGCCAACTCGAACTTCATGAAGGAGGACGTCTACGAGCGCGACCTCGACGACGGCTACCACGAGAAGGGCGCGTGTACCGAGGACCCGAAAGAGGACGACGGCTGTGTCGTCTTCGATCTCTTCGGCGGCTTCGGTGGCGTCCCCGGGAAGGTGATGCGTCGCCCGATTAAGTTCAACCCCGTCCGGTCCAGCGTGGACTACACGCGTGGGCAGGCTGAAGGCCACTACCGCCGGCTCAACCGGAATGTCGTCTCCCGGAACCGAGAGGACAACCGGGAACCGCTCCGGAATGCCGAGGTGGACGCCGTGGCGAATCTGGACGGCTGTTGGCACCTCTCCTTCCGGGAGGTGAAACCCGAGTTCGTCGGCCTGCTGGCGGAGGGCATCGACTTCCTCGATGCGCACAAGACCGACTTCATGCACCAGCTCGGTGGCGCGCGGAACTTCGGCGCGGGGATCGTCGATTGCCACCTCATCAACCCGCTCTACAACGAGCGCGAGCTGAAGCGCGTCTTCGACCGCGGAAAGGGCAACACGAACAAGATGGACGAAAAGGACGACCAGTGGACCGAGGAGTACCGCCCGACGTTCGTGGAGGCGCTGGAAGAGCGCATCGCGGAGGGACCGTAGATGGCCGAGAACGCCAGCCTCAGCGACTTCCAAGGCGATGGCGGCCAGGACGTGATGGTCGCCGCGTACCGCCACGATGCTCACAAGATGAACGGCCAGCCGCATGAGTACGCCCCGGAGACGTTCGCGGGCGTTCCCGTGAACCAGACGGTTCCCCACGGTGCGGACGGCGATGCGTCGGCACTCAGCCGGCCCAACGGCCAGCCTGAGCAGACGATGGAGAACCACGAGACACTCTACCGGCTCTCGCTCATCGGGGGCGAGAGTCGGTACGACCCCGATGAGTTCACGAGGAACGGCATGGAGAACGCCGTGAGGTCGCTCCTGACCGAAGACGACCCTGAGGCCATGCATCGAGCGTGGCTGAAGAGCGACGTCGTCTCGGCGTTCAACGAGAGCGTCTACTACCCGTACACCAGCCTGAAGTACCACACCCTGCTCGTGGCGGCCCTACTCGACAACTACCGCGACGGCCACGAGTTCGCCGATCTCCTCCTGGTCGTGGACCGCGCCGGGGAGATCGTGCCGCACCGGACGGTGTACGCGGGGGAGGACTTCGTGCTCCGAATCGACGAAGACGCCGACGGACAGCCGTCTTCCTGCCTCGGGAGTCGTTCGTGGCGGTCGTGGGCTTCGACGTGGAACCGGCTGACTGCGCACCCGCTCGACGCCGCTACCGACAAGTACGACATGGTGCTCGACGCGAATCTCCGCCGGATCGGCGCGTGGTCCACGGCGCTCCAGTACATCGAGGACTTCCGGGAGGCGTTCGACCGATGACGCGCATCCAGCAAGTCCAGTGGGAGCTGGAGATGGACTACATCGGTCACCCGTACTACGTGAGCGGGAACGCCATCATGCACGCGCTCGGTCAGCAACTCCCGCACGACGTTCACCGGCACCTGAACGCGAGTCACGGCGTCTTCGTCCCCGGCCAGTTCGGGACGTTCCCGGAGGAGCACTCGCAGAGCGGTATCCGGCCGTACCTCGGGAGCGGCCTCCCGGATGTCGAGGCCTACGACGACCTGTTCCTGATGCGGCAGGCGTCGCACTCGTGGCTCCTCGATTCCCGGCCGCGAGACGGGCTGAACACCCACGACATCCGCGTCCAGAGCGGCCACCCGGCGCTGTCCCACGAGACCATCATGGGGAAACCCGACGACGCACGGAAGCAACAGCAGACGACGAAGTGGTACATCAACGCGTACCTTCACGCCGACCGGGACGACGTCCTCCCGCTCGACGAGAGCGCCCTGGACGGCCTCCAGTTCGGCGGGAAGCGCAACTACGGCTACGGCATCACGGGGCTGAAAGACACGCAGGTCGTGTACTTGGAGGCGTTGGACTACTCGCGTCTCGAAGACGGCGAGGCGTTCATCCTCGAACTCGTGACGCCGTTCGTGCTGGAGTCGGAGTACCCGAACGCTCACGACCAGGACGTCCCGTGGTGGTGGAAGGAGGACCGCCGCAATCTCCGTGAACGCGAGGAGAAGGTGCTGGAGCAACGCGAGGTGTACAAGCTCCAGACCGTGGACCACGGGCAGGTGGTCGCCTACGAGGGTGACCGTCCGGTGGAGACCGCGAAGAGCGGTATCCTCCGGGTCGGCAGTCACTCGAAGTACGGCTTCGGAGAGCTTCGAGTGACGCCGGTTGAACCCCGGTCGGAACAGTATCAGAAATCAGATAAAAAGGCGAAGGTCACCGGGTGAGATAACTCATGTGTGACGGGAGAATCGGCACGAAAAAATCACGCCGCAGGCTGAATAAAGAAATCGTATTTGCAACAACTGATATGCGATTTTGCAAAGGGTTCCTGAGAGGAGCCTCGGCGATCCATCGGGGTGGCTTATATTCAACAATGTAGCCGCGGATTACGAAATCGAGGGAGAGTACAGAATCAAACAGATTGAATCGCTTATCGAGAACATTCCGGATACATCAGTTGAACGGACAACGATTCAGGTTGAACGGCAGGAGTTTATTGATTCTGTCGCTGGTCGACTATCCGACGATTACGTTCTTCAGGCACAGGCGAATACACGGATGCTGAAAGCGATAGAGGCTGGCCGCGGGGTGCTTGTGGAGTTACTCACGGCATATGTTCTGGCACACCGGCATCCCGATTCCCGAGTGCACTGGAGTGACAAACGGGACGCCGAAGAGATCGATGTCTGGATTGAACATGATGAATCCATTCGGGTGATCGAGTGCAAGACGGACCTTGCTGCCGCAGGCATTGATAAGACACGTCAGCAGTTATTGCGGAAAACAGGTCGATTCGAACCAGACCGAACAGTCAAGAGCGAAGTATGGACCTGGGAACAGCCAGCAGAATCGGCTATAGAATCGCTCGAAGCAGATGATATCACGGTCGTCTGTGTTGCCAAGACCCCGGAACTCAATACCAGCGACACCAATGACCTATCCATGCTCTTCTCCAAGTTCTTGCCGGAGATTACAGAGCGACACCCACTCATGCCCGCACCGAGGTACTCGTATTGAGTCGAGAACCAGGTTGCAATATCAGAGAGTTCTCGATCGAGTAGAGCCCTGTATTCAGCACGACCGCCGGGATATATGATCTCCGGAGGCTTTCAGCAGAGCCATTTAATGCTAACATTGAGAACCAGCGTAAGCAGATTAAACTTCCCGGCAAGTCTTAATCGAAGTAATGTGGGAATGGATAGCAACCCCTGAAATTCTCGGTGGGGGGATGTTAGTCACTATCGCTGGCATCATTGGCTGGCATATTAAGTGGCTCCAAGGAACCGAATCTATAGAGGAGCGAAAAAGATATATTCGGGATGATTTGGAAGACGTGGAGTTTGATAGGCCTGGAGATAAATATATCATAAGTCAGGTGGATTATATTGATGAGAGTTCTAGCTTATTGTACCGTCTCAAGAAGATAATTCCGTATTTTCGCAGGTTGTTTGGATCAGTAACTGTTACTGTAAAATCAGAAGGGTTTCCCGGTAGGGACTACGTTTGGCAAGATGAGGAATATGGAATTGATTTCCAAATGTACCTGAATACTGAATGTTCCGGTGAATTTCCGGATATCGAGGTAATTGATCTAGAATTACAATCGTCACGTCATACCGATCCTAAGATACGATTGTGTATTCATTCTCTGGACCCAAATGAAATTTCCAAGGTCATTGAACAGATACCAAACTTTCAGGAATACTATTTTAGTAACTATATCGGTGATGGCCGTAACATGACCGGATAGCTACTGTAGGTTATCCGATTATATCTGAGTGCGGTATTTGATGGATATCAGAGTTTGACTTTGCAATGAAGTCTGATAAAGGCCTGAACACGTATCGGCGTTCCCGTCAGACTGCACATTTGGAACTAATAAGAATTCCAGCGTCCAATTCGCAACCCTACAAAAAGCACAGTGATTTACCCGAGCCTGAAACAAATCGACCCCCGCAGTAACGACTTCTTGGACAAGTCGTAACAGATTCTCCGAATAGCACTCGAAACCCGGTGTGCCTCCGCGCCGATCACGCCGTCCGCAACCACTATCTTAACGGAAACTGAAGGAATCGTAATGCGAATCGAAGCCACCGAAGGGAACGAACACAAGGTCTGGCTCACCGACAGCGAGATCGAGGACCTCCGCCGCGCCACCAACAGCCAGCGCGACGACCTCATTATCCAACTGGGCGCGTTCGTCGGCCTCCGCGCGTTCGAGGTGCCGCAGGTCCGCCCCGTCGACGTGAAAGCGACCGACAGCGACCAGTATCGCCTCCGAGTCCGCGCCGGGAAGGACACGAGCGGCAACGGCGGGAAGCCTCGCGACGCCTACCTCCCCGACAGCGTCGAGCGCGACCTCCAGCGCTACCAGAACGAGCACAACATCGCGCCGAAAGACCCGTTCATCGACCTGAAACAGCCCGGCGTTCGTGCGGTCGTCCGCCGCACCGCTGCCCGAACTGCGGAGGCGACCGGCGACGCCGACTTCAAGAAGGTGAGCACGCACGACCTCCGTCGCCGCTTCGCCCAGCGCCTCCTCGTTGACGAACAGATGAATCCGCGTGTGGTGATGGCCGTCGGCGGCTGGGACTCCTTCGCCGCCATCGAGCCGTACCTGAACGCCCCCAGTGAGGATGTTATCGACGATGCGTTCGCAGAACTTGGGCTGTGATGTGCTTCGACACGTTAAGAGACAAGTAGATCGACTAAAACGAACATGGGGGCGATTATTCTTTTACAGAAAAATAGTCCATCCACTCGAGACAATTTGCAGGGAGAATCCGAGCAGTAGAGAGAGCAGGCCAAGCCGAAGCGGAGTTTGAACCGCAGCATTCTCAATTTTCTCGATTTGCCGATTTAATCGAGCATTGAACACTGGTGTTGGACAGATAACGGACTCCCCCTCTCGATCGTCTTGCAGCCGACTCCAATCGTCGGCGCTTTTGAGATGTTTTCTAGTACTCTCGGTGGGCAAATCGGATTCCTCGAAAGATCTCATACTCTTCCAAGCGCCCAATGAGGTGGCCGTTATCGCATTCCGAGCTGAGCCACCACCATGAAAGAAATAAATCACATCTGGCTCATCGGAATTAAAATAGTCTGCTATCACTGGAGCTAATTCCTCAAACCCGTCATCACCTCGTTTGATTATTCTGTCTGAAAAGACGTGTTTGCGGCCGCGTTCTATTGAATTAATTCGTTCGTCTGGCACGACTCTTTTTCGGAGGAAATCAAGATCACTCACCAGAACGAGAAACGCACCAGCAGCATCAAAGATCAAACCTACAAAAGTCAGGCGGTTTGGTGCACCCTCTACTCCAGGGACAACGAAACAGTATACTGCAGCCCCAACAACGAGTGCCGTCACCAGTACTACAGCACTATAATATCGTGACCATTCCATAACACTTGATTGACGCGCGGAATACTTGATACAGGGTATGGACACACACCCGTTCACCCTCCTAGGGCGACGGGAGCATCGTAGCTCGGTCGGTAGTCGACTATTCTCTCCTCTACTGCCCGAACACATCCTCGTCGACGATCCGCTCAGCGGCGAGGCGCTGGATCACGTCACACTCGGACAGCTCGGGAACGTCGCCATCACACACCCGAACGACGTAGGCGCGCTCGCCCAGTCGGTCGACAGTTAGATGCGCTTCGTCGGGATCGCCATTCTCGTCTACCAGCCCATCGCGGTCGAGAAAGCTCTTCGGCAGCGTCACCATGCCAGACCCACCGCGACTCTGTAATTTCTGCATAATCTGACTGGTAAGTTCCTAGCTATTAAACGTAGCTTCTCTGGTGGTATCGTGTACAGATTCTCCCCAGACTCTGTATTTCAACGGCGGGTATATGACCTGATAGCGACATCGCCGGCCAACCCGCGGCCCAGCCGCGGGGGAGTACCCCTACCCATGACGAACAACAGGGCCGGTGGCCCGAATCCGCCGGACAGCGCGGCCGAGACCGCGCATCGACCGTATCGAATCGACTGGCACAACGTCGGCGACCGACAGCGCGAGCGAGCCCGCCGCGAAGCCGCCGGTGCGAGTCGCGATCTCACAGCAACCCTTGTCGCAGGAGGTGGCGTGTGAGTGTCATCGAAGTCGACACGGCTCGCCGGTCGGACCTCTCGGTCCTGGGCTGGCTGGGCGTCGGCCTCGCTGTCACCGGCCTCGGCTACGCCACCTGGACGCTCATGACAGCGGCGACCACCGGCGGCGGCATCGTCGACGGACTGGTCGTCGGTACTGGCGCTGTCCTGTTGGGCGGTGGCGTGGCCTACGAGAGCGCTACGCCAGAGGTCGACGCTGTGTGCGACCACTGCGGCGAGCACATCCTTGCCCAGTCCAGTCGCGACGGCCACGACGAATCCATCGAAGTCTACTGCAGTTCGGACCCGCGGCGTGGTCGACTGGGTCCGGTGTCTGCAGTACTCCAGCGCCGGAGTGCGACCTTTCACTACTGCTCGGGCGCGTGCGCCGAAGCCGATGCCGACCGGCGGCGGATGCAGATTCCGTCCCGGGAGGACACGGAGTCGGAAGCCGCTGCTCGCCTCGCGACGACTGACGGCGGCACCGACCGACTCGACCAGCTCATCGAGGCCATCGACCAGGAGGGCAGCGGAGCGGTCCGCGACGAAGTTCTCCTCGAGGAACTCGTATCGGCACGGAATCAGGGCGCTCCCCAGCCCGCAAGCGGGGACTGAAATTCATGAAAGGAAACACTTCGGCAGACAAGACTAGCATCTCGAAAATTCTCTCGCTGACGCTGGCCGGCTTAATCACATTCAGCCTGCTGGCAGTGGGTGGTCCCGTCGGGACAGCTGCAGCGGGGAACAGTGACTCGGACACGCTCGCGGACAAGTCCGTCGCGATCGACAACTCGACCGAACAGGTCTACCTCGAAGTGACGAACACGAGCGGTCAACAGGTGAATTACACCGTCTACGGCGTCGATGACGGCATCACCACGCAGGTCGACTCTGGGCTCATCTCCGCTGACTCGGGCAACACGACCCAGAAAACGTGGGCAGCAGACTCCGAGACGTACGATTCGTACCGGTTCGTCGTGAGCGAGGACCCGCGTGACAGCGACAACGAGACGGTCCAGTCCGTCGACGTCGGGGAGATCGTCGAACAGTCCTCGAGCGGCGGCGGCGCAATCTTCGGCGGGAGCGGAGGACTTCTCACGCCGATGAACATCCTCATCGTCGTCCTCCTCGGTGCAGCGGCGTTCCTGCTGGGCCTGTTCGATCCCGTTAAGCGTCGGATCACGGGGTGACCCGGCATGGCCGACGACCCGTCGCTGACACTCGGAAGCGGAAGCGGGGTTGACACCCTGACGGGGATCACGGACTTTCTGCAGGCCGGCGGCAGCGCTGGGACCGTCCTCTCAGCCTCGTTTATCGGACTGTTCGTCTCCCCGTTCGTCGCGCTTGCAGATGTTATCGACGCGATCGGGACGTTCTTCGCGACGCCGTTCTCGAGCGCGGGGACGGCACTGGGATCGCTTCTCGCAGGACTGTTCAAAGCTCCTGGAGATCTGCTACAGGCCGGTGCAGATGTCTCCGAAACCGCTCTCAGGGCGTCACTCGGCGACTCACTTGCGGGAACAATTGCGTTCCCAGTGACCGTCGGGCTCGTGATGGCTGGGCTGTATATGGTCGTCCTCTACCTGCGAGAGGACGAGACCGGGGACACGCTCCCGGGCGTTCCGGTAGACGTGCCGACAGACATCTTTGGAGCGGAAGAGGAGGACGCGCCCGACGAATGACTGTCCCGCAGCCCCTACCTCGGCCGGAGGTGGCCCCCGATGGCTGACGCCGACGAGGGGCTGACGGGGTTCTTGAACCCACAGGGGGATGGCGACAAGACGTTCACAGTCGGTGACAAGGAGTACACGCTGGTCCAGGTTTCTAACCCGGTGAACTGGTCGCGGCTCGCCCAGGCAATCGCCCTGTCGGGAATCGGCGCGATCTCGATTTCGCTACAGGGCATCGTCAACCTGTGGGGAGACGGTGTGACGTCGATAATCGACGGTGCAAGCTCTTACATCGGGGATGTGACTGTCGACCCCGGTCTCTCGGGATCAGGGGTTATCGGCGCACTGTTCCTGCCGTTGCTCCGGGCGTATCGGCAAGACCTCTGGGCTGGCAGCGTCGAACAGTTCGGTATCTGGGGCTATCTGGTCGCGGTCGGATTCACGCTGCTCACGCTGTTCGTGACGGTGAAAGGTCTCCAGCAGGCCGCGGACCGATTGACGGGTGGTCGCTGATGAGTTCGACGGAGGAGACGACGGAGACGCAAGACGAGACAACCGGCGTGATGGACTTCTTCGGGAGCGGGAACGCCAGCACGCTGCAGACGTTCGCAGCGTCGCCAGCGGCGTTCATCTTTGGCGTCATTCTGACGCCGCTCCTAAATGGCCTCGAGACGGTGGTCGCGAAGACTCTCGACCTCGTCTATCTGGTGTTCTTCGGGACGCTCCGGACAACGACCGATGGCCAGCTGGGGATCGCGGACGTGCCGCTGGTCGTGGCGGACCTGTTGATCGACGTCGGCGACCTCATCGGCCAGCCGATCCTCTCGGTCGCGATCCGACCGCTCTCGAAGGCGCTCGTCGGGTTCGCGGACTGGGCGGGACCGCTGGGTTTCCTGGGCGCGGCGCTCGCGCTGGTCATCATCGTCAACGTGTACGCCTCAGCGTTGCGGACGGCTATCGAGGTCGTCCTCGACTTCATCCCCGGTGGAGGTGCTCTCATCAACTAATGTCTCTCAAAGACGTCATCACGCACCCTGTCAGCGCGGCGACGGCGACCGCAACGGCGTTGGCCGGGATCTTCCAGCTCGACGTGATTGCAGTGCTTCTCTCGTGGGGCTGGGCGAACCTCGGGCAACTGTTCTACGGCGGGACGCTGCTGGTCAGCTCGGCGTCGGTGCTGCCGATCTCTCAGGCGGCGGCGTCGAAGATCCTCGGCGGGCTGGCGGCTCTGTTGCTACTGAAATTGCTGCTGAAAGCGCGAGAACAGATCGACAAACGAACTGACGGCTAACATCATGAACGAGAATCATCACACCACGCAGACGCATCGCATCGAATCGACGCGGAATAGGAGGGCTGCCTGATGGCAGAGGTCACTGTCGCGACGGTGATGGGCTGGTTCATCGTGTTCCTCGTGTTCTACATCCTCGGGGAGTACACCTCTGTCCTGGCCCGGGCCGCCAACGGCGCACGTGTCGCTGGCCGTCCCATGCTGTGGTTCAAAGGCCGGCCAGCGCGGCTGACGGCTGGGCTGGTCGGTGGATTCTTCGGCGGGATCTACGCCGGGGGGTTCATCTGGGCGTTTCTCGGATCGGTGGTCGGGGCCGGTGCGCTCGCCGGCGGCGCGGTCGCGTTCGGGCTGACGGCCAAGGAGGTTATCGTCGTGTTCCTCGCGGCGCTGGTCGTCGGGCTGGCGCTGTACACGGGCGCTGCGGCGGAGGAGGCGGTCGACGATGCAGATTAACATCTCCGGCTGGGGGGCGTTCCTCCTGGCGGTCGTCGGTCTCATCGGTATCGCGTTGGTCGTCGCCCCGGAGGCGACGACGAGCTACGTGAACAGCGTCGCCGCCGCGCTCTCGGGAGGGTAACCCGTGCGGGGACACACATTCTCGGGAGGTGGTAGGGCCGCCGTCGCCGCGGTCAGTGTTGCGGCCGTCCTCGTCGCCATCGTGGCGGGCGCGTTCGCAGCGCCCGCATCGGCAGCGGTGGCCGACAAGCCCGTCGTGGCTCAGCAGGCCACGAACGAGACGAGCACGAACGCCTCGAGCGGGAACTGGACCGCGCCGGGGCCGTTCGGGATCGACGAGCTGCGGACGGGTGGCGAACAGGTCGCGACGAGCGGGTCGCAGGGCCCGCCGCCGTCGACGCGGATGCTGACGACGGGTGGCGTGGTCCTCAAGTACCTCCCGCTGAACCCGATCCAGTCGACCTATCAGCCACTCGGACAGAACCAGGCGCTCAAGACCGATTACTTGCTGGCGTACACCTCTGCATACGCCGAGAGCGTCGGTGACTACGAGTTCGTCGTCGTGTTCTGGCAACCACGGACGACGACGGTGAACGGGACACAGCGCACGTTCGCGGCGAATCAGACGGTCCAGCGCATCGGCTTCGAGGCAGAGGAAGGCTACTCGGCGTCGAAGCTGAAACTCCAGTCGCACTTTGACCAGACGTGGCAGGCGACGGCGTGGCTGGAACACAACGGCCAGCGCGTCGACGGTGTTCGATGGCGATTCTCGCATCAGACGAACCCGCTGACAGCGTCGCCTGCGTACCCGACGAACTCGAAGGGAGACCTCTGGCGCTGGGGAGCGATCACGCTGATTTTCCCGTCGATTTGCGGGATACTGTTCAGTGGCTTCACGGCCCGCCATCTCCTCTCGAGGACGATTGTCGGGACGCTCAAGGGCATCAGCTACTGGGCGGCCGTGGTCGTCGTCATCATCGGCGCAGCGGCCGTGATTGGCACGTGGCAGACGTCGATCATTCTGGCGAACGCTCCGGTCGTGGTGGGCCTGTTGATGGGCCTGCTGGCGCTGCCGGTGATGCTGTCGATCCGTGACTCGGACCTCTCGCAAGCCGGGTTTTTCCTCCGACGGCTGCGTCAGGACGCAATCTCGCCGGACGGAGAGGAGACGGTTGGTACTCGGCGTGTGCCGAACAAGATTAAGAAGGTGTATCGGCACGGAGAGAAGCTCTACGCGCCGAAAGCCGGCCTCCGGCCGATGCTGGCCCGCTACTGGGCAGATCCGGCAGCGATTCCGACCGAGGAGTGGAAAAGCTACGATACGGGTGAGGGAGATCTCGACCAGTTGTTCGAGGTCGACCCCGAGTCAGAAAAGGTGCTTGAGCACACGCCGGCGCGACTGGTGTTCTCGCCGTCGCTGACGAAAGACGTCGACGAGGAGGACCTTCGAGACAAGCCCGAGGGAGATGGGATCGCGGCGCTGCCGGAGGCGATCTCTGCGGCGGTGTCGAACTGGGTCACTCGTCGGAATTGGCGGTTCATCACGGTTGCTCTCGGTGGCGGGGCACTGGTCTACCTCGCGACGTTCGCGGTCCTGGGAGCGCCACTCATCAGCCTCGGACTCGCGACGCTTCCGGCGCTCATCGAGGGCCATGAAGCACGCGACGGGACGCTCGAGGTCGACTGGGGGCCGTCGCACTGGAACGACGTTCAAGCTCAGGTCCAGACGGAGCGCCAGGAGTATGAGGAGCGCAAGACGTTCGACCAGGTCCTGCAGGCGGTCACAGACCTCGAGTGGAGCGAGCACGAGAAGGGCCAGCGGATCATCGAGCGGATCCGGACGGAGATCCAGAACGCGCTCGACGACGAACACGGCGGGAACAGCCCGTCGACCTCGTCAACCACGTCGTCACCACAGCGGGGTGTCGGAGACGATGACTGATCCGATGGCCGACGACGGACATTACGCGCTCAAGTGGCTCGCGAGCGATGACGCGACGTTAGATCGGTCGTTCGCGGCCGGGTTAGACTCGCTGCGCGCCCAGCAGCGTCATCTCCAGCAGAGCCTTCGCGATGGATTTGGATCCCGGACTGAGGTCCTCGAATGGTGTCACGCCGTCGACGTAGTATCGGGCGGACAGACGCCCGAGACGTGGCACGAGGAGCTCGTCCGGGACCGCTGGGGCGTGGCGTGTCTCATGACGGAGGCGGAGGATCGGGCAGCGATCTGCCCCGAGGCTCCGAAGTCGGATGCGACGGCCGACTCGTTCCGTCGGAAACTCATCCGGAAGGTCCTGCTGCCGGCGTTCCAGGAGGCGGTCGAACTCCTGCGAGAGCGGGTCGGCGAGTTCTCCGATGAGGATGGCGTCCGCGACGCTGAGCGGATGCAGTACGTCGCTGGCCGCCCGAGACTGCATCAGCGCGCGGTCGAACAGCACGGGATGCTTCGATGGACGCTGCGGGAACCGCCACGGGTCGAGTCGGAGGTGCTGGCCTGGGCTGAGGACATCATCCACATGACCGAAGGTCATGTGCGCTCGGAGTTCGTCGAAGACGTGCTGGACCGCCACGGCGAGTGGTGGCACGCGCTGACTCACGGGCCGTCGGTCCGCCTGGAATGGCTGCTGGCGGGCGAAGTGTTCCCGGCGATGAACGCCACGCTGTCGGAGCTGGTCACGAACTCGAACGAGCTGGCAGACGTCGCGGCCCGCCGCAAGGAGGTCCCGCCGGGATGATCGACCTCGAGGACATCCGCGCGGCGCGGGCCCGAGAACAGGACCAGGCTCCGCTGGTCACGCTCGACGAACCGACGATCTTCGAGCGTATCCAGGAGGCCGTCGACGAGGACGACGTCGACGTCGACGACGCGGATCAGCTGACGACAGAGCTGGCCGACGAGCGCGCTGGAAAGCTCCTGAAGCTCGCGTCGTTCCAGGCCGCGGGGATGGCAGTAAACTGGGACGGCGTGACCGACCAGGAGCGCGACCTCGTCGACGATCTCGTCGCTCGCCTTGAGGAGTGGCGCGACTCGGTCACGCCGGACACCGACCAGGAGGTCAGCGATGCATAGGAGTCAGCGCGACCTGTCGCGACGGATCGCGACGTATCTCCGCTGGCAGGAGGCGGACTCGGTCGCACTGCTGGCCCAGCGATATCCGGACGACACGTCGCTATCGCTGGACTGGACGGACCTCGCCCGCTGGGACCCGACGCTGGCAGAGGACATCCTCGATGCGCCGGACTCGATGCTCGAATACGTCGAAGAGGGGATCGTCATGACGCCGCTGCCGGTCGACACGTCGCTCGGACAGGCGACGGCACGATTCGAGAACCTGCCCGAGTCCCACACGACCGCGCCCGGCGAGTTCTCGCCGAGCGAGCGACGCGGGCAACTGCTGGCCGTCGAGGGACAGGTAGCGAAGCGCACGCAGGTCAAACCGCGTCTCGTCGAGGCGGCCTTCGAGTGCCAGCGCTGCGGGACGCTGACGTACATTTCGATGGAAACGGGACAGTACATCGAGCCCTTCGAGTGTGCCGGCTGTGAGACCAAAGGACCGTTCAGAATCAACCCCGACCAGTCTCACTACGAGGACTATCAGAAGCTCCTCTTAGAGAACCCGTCGAGCGCGGCGATGGGCGGTGACACGTCAGATATCATCGTCCATCTGCAGGATGATCTGGCCGGCCACGGAGCCATCACGAACTGTCAGGACGTGGTCATCGTCGGGGAGCTGGAGTTCCGGGGCGGCGGCCCGACGCCCGAGCCCCAGATCCTCGCGAACTCCGTCGAAGCGGCTGGCCAGACCTATCAGGACACGGAGTTCACGGCAGACCAGCGCGACCTGTTCCAGCGGCTTCGCGAGCGTCCGGAGTCGTTCGACGTCGACGTCGACGAACCGTCGACGGCCGACGTGCTGATGGCGGCGGCCGCTCCGAAGTTCGTCGCCGGCTCACACCCGCGGGACCGACAGGTCGTCCGCGGGCTCGTCCTGCAGCTGGTGAGCGCGTCGACGTTCGATGGCCCCGACGGCTCGCACTACCGCGGTGACGTCCACGTGATGCTGCCGGGCGATCCCGGAACAGGGAAGTCGGTCCTCGCGAAGTGGGCAGCGGCCGTCGCGCCCCGGTCGGCGTTCGCGAGCGGCGAGCGCGTTTCCGGACCGGGCCTCACGGCAGCGGCGGTGAAAGACGACTTCTCCGACGGCGGGTTCAGCATCGAGCCGGGCGTGTTGGTCCGTGCTCACGAGGGGATCGCGGTCGTCGACGAGCTGGACAAGGCTGGCGACGACGCGATCGAGAAGATGCACTCGGCGCTGGCCGACCAGATCGTCCCGCTGTCGCTGGCCGGGCAGTCGATGACGCTGCCGGCCGAGTGTGGCCTGCTGGGGGTGTGCAACCCACGTGGCGGCCACTTCGCGGGCGACGAACCGCTCGTCGACGCGCTCTCCGTCGAGAGCCCGCTGCTCTCGCGGTTCGACCTCATCATGCAGATGCGGTCGAAACAGGACCGCGAGCACGTCCGTGAGCTGGCAGAGTCGATGATCCGGACGTGGTCGGCGTCGCTCAAGGAGGCGACCGGGCAGCCGCTCGAGGAGGCTGACGCCGAGGCCATCGACCCGATCCTGTCGATGGACGAGTACCGAACGGTTCTGATTCGCGCCCGGCAGCTGCATCCGACGCCGGCGAACGACGCGGTGATCGAGGCGCTGGCGGAGTGGTTCGAGGACCAGAAAATGGCGCTGCCCGAGCGGTATCGGGATGCGCTCGCGGACGCGGACGGACGATATCACGGCCCGCCCGTTCCCGTAACCGCGCGCAAGCTCGGGGCGGCGCGACGGATCGCACAAGCGAGTGCTCGAGCGAACCTGCGTGAGGTGATTACGCTGGCCGACGTCGAGGTCGCGAAAGAGATGGTCAGCCGCTCGCTGGCCGACCTGGACATCCCAATCGTCCACAACGCTGGCCTCGGTGGCGGAGACGTCCAGCGCCGTGAAACTGCGGATCTAACTGGAGTGAGCTAATCATGTCTCAGAAGTCTCAAAACATTCAAAAAGACGGTTTCACCAAACAGACCAAGCAGGGGGCACAGGTCCTCCACGGAACCCAACCAAACGAGCAGTGGTCGGACGACGCTGAGGAGATTCGGAACCGATTCGATATCCCAGCGTTCCAGCCTGAAGCGTTCGTCCCTCGTGAAGGGGCGGCGCTGTCGGGCGTCTACCCTGATTTTCTCATTCACGTAGAGAGCGCTGCAGATGGCCCGTCGACGGTCTCGTCGCCGGGGGCATCGCTGACGCTCGTCGAAGCTCCGAAGGGGTCAGGGAAATCGACCGTGGCTGACCAGTTTGCCACGTACCAGATGGAACACAACGACGAGCGGATCGTCCGGAACGGCCGGCAGAAAAGCTCGGACTGGAGACGGATGCGTGACTGGACGACACTGTGGCTCCCCAGCGGCGTCGAGATCGACGGGCGCTGGATGGAAGCCGTCGACCGAGGCGAGCCCGATCCCGAAGCTCTGTGCCGGGCTGTCCGGTACTACGACGACGTATTCGACCTTGTCGACCAGCTCCAGGACCACCCGAAAGGGACCTACAACGTCGTCTATCCTGACCCGTTCTTCAGGAAGTGTACGGATGCGCTGGCGACTGCTGACACGGCAGTCGAACAGCCGCGGTTCACGCCGAAGAACGAGCCGGATCCGACGCCGGCGTCGCACTGGTGGTTCGGCTTCCTCGCTGCGCGGACCTTCGACGGCCTCCGTGTCGACAGTGACGGCGAGCGCAACTGGATGACCGCGCACATCGACGAGTTCGGGATGCTCGCGCCCGAATCGGCCTCCGGCGGCGAGACCGGCCACTGGACCTACGAGTGCGTCCGGATCATGTCGGACATCTCGAAGGAGATGCGGTCTGCCGGCGTCTCACTTGTCGGCTACGCCCATCACGAGGAGGACGTCCACAACAATTGGCTCAAGGAGTTCGACTTCTGGGTCGAACTGTCGAACAACGAGCGAGGGAACCGCACGACCAAGAGCGAAGCCCCGAAGCCGTTTCGGGATATCGAGCAGGACACCGACCTCCTCTCGAAGCGCCCGACCGGGTTCGGGCTCTGCTACAACGAGAATCGGTTTTCCGAGTTCCGCTTCTCTGACCTGGGCTACCCGCACGACACGCCAGAGTTCCAGCTGCGGCTCGGCATCCCGTCGTCGGCAGCGGCCCCGACCGGCGACGAGGGCGGCATGATCGTCGAGGACCTCCAGGTGGCGACCGATGACGACGGACAGCCGACGCTCCTCGAGGAGTACCGCGCGGCTAACGGCGCCGTCCACGAGTTGCGCGTGCTCGCGCCCGGTCGCGGGATCGTCGACATTTCTGGCGACGAGCCGGAGGTACTCGAGGAGCTGACCAGCCCCTACGACGACGGCGCGTTCCCGGATAGCCCGATACAGTCTACTCAGAACCACTATGATATCGTGTTCAATCCCGACAGTAGCAGGCAGATTGTGGCAGCGCGGATCCCCAGACGCACTGGTCCAGCAGCGACCGACCAGGAGGAGATCGTCGCCGATGACTGATCCAGTGACCCCGCTGTTCGGTGTCCGTCGACGGTCCGCCTTTAAAATGATGTCACCCGGCCGCGGCGGCCGGGTCGGCGGCCGCGGCGGCCCCGATCGGCGCGACTGGACAGAAATGTCCGCTGGGTGCGCGCGCGTATCGGGATTAGGAACGGAAGGGGGGACCCCCCTCAGCGCCATTGGAGGTGTGGACGATGGACGCTGAGGACCTGCCGCTGTCTCGTGAGCAACTGTCCATCGTCGCGATGGCGCTGGCAGTCGTGACGGTCTCGGTCGCCGCCCCGATCCTGTTCGCTCCGCAGTCGAACGCTCCGGAGGACGCGAACAGCGGAACGGTCTACACCGACACACCACAGACGTCGACACCGACTGACCAGTCCAGCAGCGATCCGTTCAATGACCTCAGCGCCACGTCGTCGGATCCGAATCCGGAGAACCTGAATCCTGTTCCGGACTCGCACGTCCAGAGCGAGGGCAGCGCGCCGCCGGTGTCGGCATCCTCGGGCGCACAGACGATGCGCGTCGAGACGACGACGGTCGATGGCGAACCCGCGCTCAATCTAACAGACAGCCGCCAGCACGAGGGCCGCTGGGTGTCTGTGTCGACGGCGTGGCTCAAAGACGAGTTCGGGACGGTCCCGCGCGTCGCTGGCGTCATCCACGAGGACGGCGACGTCTATAGCGAGGAGTTGCATATCCAGAACGGGCAAGCGGTGTTCTGGGTCCGCGGGTTCTCGACGAACATCGTCACGTTCGGTGGGACGCTCGAGATCGACGGCCAGCCCGCGACGACCGGGACGACCCACCTCTACGAAATCCGCGATCTCGACAGCGCGTCGGACCCGGAGATAACGCTCACTGGGCAGGTCAACACCGAGCGCGACACGAAACAGGTCGTCGGAGCCGCCAACGGCGATAACATCAGCCTCGCCGTCGCAGGGGACAATCTCGACCCGCGGAATCCGGAGGTCACGTTCACCGGCATCGAGCAGACGACGACTGACGCGAGCCTGTTCTCGACGACGCTGTCCGACGGTGGGACGGTCAACTACACCGTCGACGGGAACCAGCCGGCGACGAACGTCTCGGCGACGTTCATCGGGAAGTCGACCGCAACCACTCGGACGATATCACAGTCGAATCTCGCCGACGGGAGTACGTTCAGCTACACTGCTGACGGGAATATTCCGGCGAACAACGTCTCGGTGACGTTCAACGGAGACACGCTGACAGCGACGGACTCGGAGTCGGCTACCGGCGTCTCTCCGACGCATTCGGCGAGTATTGCCGTTGACGGGAATCTGGAGCCGACGGACGGGACTGGAGGCAATCCGACGCTCGATGTGACGGCTCACAATGCAGACATTAGCTATGATAGCATCAGCGATTTGGGCGACGGCTCGTCGGATAGCAGCTACGGTCTGATGGGACAGGGTAATGGAGACAGATACCGTTCCGAGGCTGAAATTGTGCCAGAGAGCGGTGGTTCACTACAGAATGTGACGATTAACGTTGCCTCTGTATCGGGCCAGGATTACGATGAGAGTGTTGATATCTACTTAGTCAGTGGAGGAGTGGATGGCTCGATTACTAAGGAGACACAAATAAAGAGCGGCTGGAATCCGTCATTAACCACCGGACAGAAAACGGTATCATTAGATTCTCATCCGACCGTTAGTGCTGGATCAACGTACCATCTGGAATTTGTCACGACCAACAGCGATGGTACGTCGGACTACATTTACTATGATGTCGGCTACGACGATTCCCCGTCGACGACGCGGTTGGCAAGAAGCCTCGGGACATTGCAGTCTACCGATACCTTCGAGAGGGTCTACGACATCCAAGTCGGGGTGAGTCAGCCGGTCACCGGGCTGTCAGCGTCGACGGATGATGGCGCGTCAACTTCCTTGGGCGACTTCAGCGATGGGCAGACAAAATCGAGGACGATCGACCTCAGCACCTCATCAACTTCGCTTGATTTCTCGGCCGCTCAGGGAGGAACGATCGATTACACGCTCTCATGGACGGAAAAGACGGGTGCTGAAGACCCGTCGATAGACCTCGATGGCGACGGGTCGACTGATGCGTCCTACAGTGGGATCCTCGCCTCGGGTCAAACCGCAACGGTGAGCGCCCCGAATATCCCGAACGGCTCGAACACGGCCACCGCGTCGCTCACAGCTGGACAGGTCGATGCTGACATCGACATGACCGAGCGAACAGCGACGAAGGACCCGGCGCTGGACATCAACGACGACGGGACGACCGACGCATCCTATAACGGCGTCTTGCTGTCCGGCGAGACGGTCACGAAGGCGCTCCCGAATATCTCCTCGGGGTCGCAGACGGCCCAGGTCGCGACCCAGCACAAGGTCGGCCTCGAGGCGGGCTCGACGGTCACCACCACGACCGAGGACCCGACGTTGGACATCGACGGCGACGGCATGGCCGAAGCCGAATATCTCGGACAGCTCACCGAAGGAGAGACCCAGACTGTCCAGATTAATGAGTTCGACCGGACAGTCGACACCGCCAGAGTCGGAACCCAGAGTGGCGTCGTCGACGTCGAAATCGCCTACACCGAGCGAACGATGACTGAGGACGCTGGCGTCATCGTCAACGGCCATCCGGTCCGGATGACCGGCACGCTGAGTCAGGACGACACGCAGACGCTGTCCGGCAACAGCAGTTGGCTGCAGTCGGGCGTCAACAACGTCACAGTCGTCGCCGGCGACGGCGACGTCGGCCTCGACGCACCGGACCCGACCGTCGAGATTCACTACACGCACGAGCTGACGACCCGTCGGGCAGTCACCTATCAGGACGAGGCGTTCAGCGAGCGGTACAACATCTCGCGGACGTACCTCTCCAGCCGTGAGAACGCGACGCTGACGATTCCGCACGCCGAGAATATCATCGGCCTCCGAGCGCTGGAGGTCCGGGTCGACCAGTCTGGCGGCTGGACAGCCGTGCCCGACTCCGCAACTACGTGGCAGGGAACGGAGCTGACGATCGACGTGGCGTCACTGACCGGCGGCACTGTCCCGAACGGGACGACCGTCGAGATTCGCTCGGTCGGCTCGAAGATCGACGTCCACAACGGCTCGGTGACGGTCGTGCGGACGACGCCAGCGGGGTACGACCTCTCGTCACGTGTGCGGCTGGACACGTGGAACAGTGACTCGTACCTGGGTGTCCGGAACACGTCACAGGCTCACTTGCTGCATTACGGCGCGAATGAGTCCTATAGCGGTGAATCAGACTACACGGAACTGTCGGCCAACCACGGCCAGCGCGTCCACTTCCCGGATGCGGGAGACGGCAGCAAGGTGGGCCTCAAGACATCGCCGGTCATCCTTTCGCCGGAGAACGGGACGATCCGCTCGAGCGTCCCTGAAGCGCAGACGAATGAGACCAGCCCTGTGTTCTACGTCTCGCCCGGCCAGCGGGTTGGAGAGGCGTTCACCGTCGAGTACGTCGGTGCGAGCGAAGGCTCGTGGTACGGCGTCTATGAAGTCGACACGACGAAGCGGTGGGACCGCGTCCAGGGCAAGGAGACGATGACCGTCGGGACGGACGATATCGACTCGCTCTTGCGGATCAAGACCGCGCCGGCCCCCTCGAGTAATCCTGAGGGCGCGTCGTCGATCTTCGGTGCGGCCCAGCAGGGGAACCTGATTCCGCTCACGATACTGTTCGGCGGGATCGCGATGCTGTTCGTCATCGGACGCAATTCCGGGCGGTCGCGCGACGTGGTCGACACTGCGGCCTCTCGCGCCGGAGCGACAGTCGAGCGTCTGCCACGTGGAAATCTCGTCGCCGGTGCCGTCGAATCGGGAGTCCGCGGCGCTGGCGACCTCATCATCACGGTCGGAGAGAACCAACTGCTGACGATGGCGATCGGGGCGGCGGCGCTGGCGGCAGCGATCCAGTCGGGTCTTCTACAGATCGGGGCGGAGGCCGGCGCGATCGGGACCGTCGCGGCCATCGCAGTCGGGTCGCTGCTGGTCCTCAGGCAGGTCGACGAGTTCACGACCGCGCGGTGGATCGGCATCGTGGGCGTCAGTGGCGTCGTCGCGCTGCAGGCGCTCGGCCAGGGAGACCTGCTGACCGAACTGGTCAACTCTGACGCGTTCATCATCGTCCTGCTCATCGTGGGCTACGCGGTCGTGCAGCTCGTCCGTGAGTACCGTGCGAACAACTCTCCGGACGACGACCGGCCACAGATCAACATCATCAGCGGCGGCGGAGGGAGTGACGACTGATGTTCGGCTGGTTCGGGGCTCTCGTCGCAGAGTTCGGCCGCGAGGTGGCGCTGGTCGTGGCGGTCCTCTATGGCGGGTACAAGTTCCGTCGCATCCAGAGCCTCATCGGCGGACTCGTGGCGGTTATTGGGACGGCAGCGACGTTTGGGGCGTTGGTCGTCGGGACCCTCGTGCTCGGGATGGCGAGTGGTTGGATCGCCGTCGACGTCGGCCAGATGATTGGCGACCTCGCGTCAGGAGCTGGGACTGTGTGGGACACAGTTGGGAAGGCAGCCGTCGATTGGGTCACGACGGAGGTGATGGCGTGACCGATCTGACTGGGGTCGAGGATCGACCAGACGCTTCGACGTGGTTCGACCTCTCACCGGCGTCTCAGGCCGTGTTCGTAACCGTCGCAAAGCATGATGGCGCTGGGTGGCGCGGGCTGGTCGCACAGAAGTCTCAGCAGCTCCGGGAGACGAGCGAGCGCCATACGAGACGCGCACTCTCCGACCTTGAGGAGCGAGGATTAATCGTCTCTCAGGGGCCAAACAAACGCCGCGAGACGTTCGCAGTCACAGCGAGCGGGCAGGCGATACTGGACGGGCTGAGCGATGTCATCGTCGACGCGCGTGAAGAGGTGGAGGACTGATGGATGTCGGTGGGCTCGTGGTCGCGCTCGCGGCGCTCGTGATTCTCATCGGGAACACCTACGAGGCCGTCGCGAGGGCGGTCGACCGCCTCGAGGACTGGTTAGAGGACGACGACCCGGAGCCGAGGGCCGTCGACGAGGTCCACCAGCTCTACCTCGCCGACGAGATCGACGAGCGCGAACTGGAGCACCGGTTAGAGGTGCTCGTCGACGACCGGGCGCGGGTCGTCCGAGACATGGCCGACGATGTGGATGGCATCGGCGAGGAACTATCCCGGGATATCGCCCGCGAGTTCGACAGCGTGGCGGACCTGTGGGCCGCCGACGCCGAGGACTTCGAGCGCGTCGACGGGATCGGCGAGGCGCGGGCGGCGGCCCTTCTCAAAGAGGTAGTTCCGGAGTCTCACAAACGTTCCTGACAGCCGGTAATGAACGACTTGAGCCGTGATCCGACGGTTGGATCGACACTCAGCAGGATACTGTGACATCGTTCATGTGGAAACTGGAAGACGTAGGCCTTCTCGTGATAGTGGACAAGAGCTTGCTTGCTTCCCAGCGGCGCGTCTTCAGTTTTCGACTCGGTCAGTTCTGGGATATTCCTGAACGTGTCGGCAACTGCGTAGTACTCCTCTTTTGAGTACTTACCTTTGAGATTATCTCGGAGGTAGACCACTTCACAGCCATCCTCGTACAGAATTGCGATTGTCCTGAGTGCCTCATTCACCGTGTTGTGAGCGTAGTCCTCTAACAGCTCGGTAGTCTCGTGAGGCATATGCGACAGTCTCTCAAGCAGTCACTTAGAGTCACTGGCCAGCAAACCTCCGTTTCGTGTGCTTCACCTGGAATCTGCGGTGCGGGGCGGGGGTGTATTTTTGCGCCCCGCAGGGGCGTGGCCTTAGCCACACCTCCTAAGGGGGTTTGCCCGCCGGGCGGGACCGCGACCAGCGACGAACCACCGCTGAGACCGAAACCAGACGAAAACCGACTCGACCCGAAACCGGGGTGGAGGGGTCAAACGCGACAGTACTTATAAAGAAACAGCCCGCTGAACAGTGATGCCTCTCAGCCGTCGGGCGCTATCGGAGGGTCCGAACCGGGCGCTCGTACTCCGTGCCGTCGATGCTGACCACGACGATCGCGTCCAGCAGCGTCGCGGGGTCGCGGCCGTCCGCCTTCCAAGCCCGCACCATCTCGCCGATGACATCCGCGACGAGGGGTTTGTTCGTCGACTTCAGTTCCGACAGCACCGTATCGATACGCACGACCGGCCGCTGGCCGTCGTGGTCGGGTGCGTCGAACTCGGCGCCGTACTTCGCGAGCCACCGATCGAACGCGCTCGACGCCGACTGCCGAACGTCCATGTCGACGATCCGCGCCGCTCGGTCAGCAGCCGAGTCAATCGCGTGCTCAACGGACTCGACGAGCCCGCGAACCTCCTGACGGAGTTTCTCCGAGACGAACCGAACGTGGCCGTTGTCGCTGGTGATGACGCCCTCCAGACGCTGGAGCATCCGGTAGACCGTCGACACCGAGGTGTCAGTCGCGTCGGCCAGCTCCTGGGCGGGCATCCCGCCGTCGGTCGCGAGCGTCTCGGTCAGTGACTTATCCGCCGGCGTCATGTCTCGAAGGACGGTCATCAGCAGGTGTTCCTGCTGAGCCTCCAGACGCGGCAGCGGGTCCTCGTGGATCGGCACCGACGACTCCGCAGGAGCCGCCTCGAAGTGGTCGTCGGCGACGAATGTCGTCCCACCGGCCTCGGTCGGCACGTCGGCCCATGAGAGCAGCGACAGCAGCCGCTCGTCGAGTTCACGAACCACGTCGTGGCGGTCGGCCCACGAAACCGAGCCCGTCGCCGTCCGACCTGCGACGAACTTCACACCGAGCTTCGGGTGATACAGCGGATCGTCCGGGCTGAAGTTCTCCGGGTTCTCCGGCAGGTAGCTCTTGATATTCCCGCCGAGACGGTGATGAGACACCAGTTCCCTCGCACTGACAGAACCGTGCTTGAGGATATGGTGATGGCCGCGTTCCTCCTCGTTGTCCCACTTGTACTCGCCGGCGGTCCCGGCCGCGTCCGACAGGAGCATCGTCAGCCGGTCGAGAACGCCCCCAGTCCCGATGAGCTTCTCGTTCATCGTCCGCGTCAGCCGCAGATACCTCTCGACAGCGGTGACGTGGCCGTCGAACGGGGCGTCGAAGTACCCGTGATACAGTCCGACCCCGGCGTCGTCGGCCAGCTCGAAGATCGCCCGTGCCAGCAGGCCCGGCAGTTCGTCGAGGTCGATGTTCGATGGCTGGGCGTGGACGCTCACACCCGACTCGGCCGCGCTGTGGTGGAATGGGAACGTCAGCGTCTCACCGTCGGGCTTTCGCATCTCCGGGAACCGCGGCGAGACGTTGAAGTTGCACTTTCGCTCGCCCTCGCCGTCGACGTGGATGTCGAACTCGTAGAGCGTGTCGCTGTCGACCGGGTCCCTCGGCCGCGGGGCGATGCCCGAAGTCGAGTAGTTCAGCCGCAGGTCGCACACTTCGCCGTCGATGACGACCTCGGAAACCTCGGTGAAGCCGTCGCACTCATTGATGAGCAAGTCCGCCAGCGCCCAGTAGGGATCGAGTCCGTCGTAATCGACGGCCTCGCTGTTCCCGTCGGCGACGGGGCCGTAGTACAGCCACGCGTCGGCCTCGTGGATGTGCGGGTCGACGTGGGTCACTGCTCTTCGCCCCCGTCAGTCGCGAACGCGCCGAGCGTCGACGTCTCGGTCTCGGGACTCGTCTCACTGGTGTCGACGCCACCGGACTGGTAGGCGTCGACGAGCCGCTGGGCGGCCGCCTCGCGGCGTTCCCGCAGGTCGGCGGCCGTGACCTCACTCTCGCCGTCGCAACACTCACACGGGCGACGTGGGCCACAGGGAAGCCGGTCGGGACGCTCGCCGTGGAGTTCGAGCCACTCCTCGCGTTGGTCGAGGCGCTGCATGATCTTCGCTCGCGGCTGTTCGAGCGGGTTTCGCGCCTCCTCGGCGTAGCGGTCGTTCGCGAGTTTCCTCTCGACGCTTCGCCAAGCACGAATCCGCTTGACCGTGTCGATGCCGTCGATGAGAGAGAACACGAGATCTCTCCGCGACGAGTTCGAGAGCAGATCGGCGTCGAGCCACCGGGCGGGGTCCTCACCGATCCGGTCGGCGAGCTTCGGACAGTGCAGCCGCTCGCGGCGGTCGCCCGCCTGCGTCGTCGACGGCATCAGTCATCGGCCTCCCCATCGACAGCAGGCTGGTCGCCTTCCCACTGTGAGATAGCGGGCTGGTCGCTCGGCAACAGGAGCTGCTTGACCAGCGCCTTCCCGAGATTCACCGGAACGGCGTTCCCGATCTGTTTCGTCGTCTCGGTCTTGTTACCCGCGAAGTCGTAGTCCTCAGGGAATCCCTGAGCCGCCGCGAGTTCGCGCGGCTGGAGCATTCGATACCGGAGGTCCAGCCCCCACGGGAACAGGTCCGGGGCGATGAGCGCGTGGCGGTCTTTCGTCGTGACGGTCGGCAGCGGGTCCTCGACGGACTGGGCGTCGCTGTTGCCGTAGTACTCGACGAGGAACGGCGAGACGAGATGGCCGTCTTGGTTCTTCGCCGTGACCGTGTGTAGCGGGCGGTCCTCCGGCTCGTACGTGGCGTTGCTGTGCAGGCCACCGCGCGAACCGTTGCGCGGGAGGACGAACGGGGCGGCCTGGATTTTGTGGATCGCGCCGCGCGTCGCAATAGTTGGGACCGCGCTCTTGTGGGCGTCCAGCGCCCGGGCGTTGGAGTGCTGGCCCATGACCATCGCTGTGCCGTCGCCATCGGCCAGCGCTGGCCCAGCGACGAGAAACGGGTCGTCTCTGGTCTCGACAGCCTCGCCGATGTGCTCGACGGGAACGATATCGTCTTGCATCGCCTCGACGTCCGCCGGCGCGATGGCCGCCACGGTATCCGCGTACGGTTCGAGACGGTCGTCGCAGTGCTGGCGGATACCCTCGGCGATGCGCTGCATGGTGTTGTTCGACAGCGGTCGCGAGCGCGCCCAGATGCTCTCGCCGGTGTCCGACCAGTCGATGATCTCCGCGGCCGGTCGCCGGTCCGGGAGGTCCTCGACCTCGTCGCTGTGGGTCGGCTCGGGGAACGACGGTCGGTAGTCCCGCCGCGCCATGACGAAAAAGCGCCGGCGAGAGGTCGCGTCGCCGTAGTCCGCCGCGTTCAGCTTGGTGTGGCGGACCGAGTAGCGGTCGGCTTCGAGCTGGGCCTTCCAGGCGTCGAACTTCGTGCCGTCCCGCGTGGGTTCGCCGTCGACGATCGGCCCCCAGGACTCGAACTCGGGGACGTTCTCCAGCAGGATCGTCTGGGGCTGAAGTTTGCCCACCCAGTCGAGCACGTGCATCGGGCTCGCGCGAGCCTGCTCGGAGACCGGCTTCCCGCCACGGGCCGTCGAGAAGTGCGTACACTCCGGCGCGGCGATGAGAATGTCGACCGTGCCGGGCTCGACGATGTCCGGCGGGTGGAGTTCCTCGATCTTCGCGTTCAGGTGCGTCGCCCACGGGTGGTTCCGTTCGTGCGTCTCGATAGCTTTGCCCCAGTGGTTGACTGCGACCAGTTCGACCTCGCGGTCCAGGTCCTCACAGGCTTCGGCGAGAGCAGTCGAGAGCCCGCCACCGCCACAGAACAGGTCGACCGCGGTGACCGTCCCAGCCATCTACCGCTCACCTCCGACGACCGCCGGATCGAGAATCATCGACCAGCGGAGCTGGGCACACGTCTCTTCGCGACGGTCAACAGCGTACCACCGACCACGGAGGTGCTCGTCGACGATGCTCGCGGGAACGACCGCGATGGCGACCAGTTCCTTCGCGGCGTCGGACTCGTAGACCGCCAGCAGGTACGTCTCCGCTTGGTCGACAAGCCAGCCGTGCTGGCCCTCGTCTCGGCCTTTGAAGCACCAGGAGCCGTGCGCCGTCGCCGAGCCCTTCGAGCGCTCGCGGACGCAGGCCTTGATCTCCAGACGCGAGCCCGCTTCGACGAGTGGCGTCGCCCACCGAACGGGAACGCCGGCGTCAGTCGTCGAGGGCTCGAACAGGCCGGTCGCGACGGCGTCGAAGTGGTCATCCTCGTCGGCGGCCGCGTCGAGCGTGCCGATCGCGTCGACGACCAGCGTCTCGATGTCCGTCCCGATGGCCTTCGGCTGGGCGAACGCGTCGGTGCTCATGCGACCCTCCAGAACCGCGAGAAGTGCTCACGACGGGTCCAGGGCTTGACGCTCGCGCCGCCACCGCCGTAGGGCCAGACAGTCGCGCCGAGCAGGTGCTCGCGGGTGATACTACGCACCGGACTCACCTCCCGTGAGGTCCGCGTCGGCGCGGAACAGCCGCGACGAGTCCTTCCGCGTCGAGCAGCGCGGGCAGAGTTCGTCGGTGACGGGCTCGCCCTCGTCTTCGGGCTGGTTCGGGCGGAGGTAGCGGTAGCGCTTGTCCGTCGGCGTCACCTCGCCGCACCCGTCGCAGGTGAAGGTGGCGCTCACTGCGACCCCTCCTTGTCAGTAGCCGTGTTTAGACAGTGGTCGTTTCCGCCGTCTGTCGCCGTAACCAACGTCTTCTGATCGGCGTCGACGAACGTGGGAACGGCGTCGGGATCGTAGTTCAACAGCAGTCGCTCGGTGACCTTCTCCTCGTCTTTGTCTTTCCGAGCTCCCGAGTCGTGGTAATGACCTCGTGTCACCTCGGTCCAGTCGGCGTAGAGCCCGTCCGGCCGGTCGGTGTAAGACACCAGCGCGTAGCCGTCGATGCCTTCGAGAGCCGCGGCGAGATCGGCATGATCGAAGTCCGTCACGCGGTAGGAGTGTTCCTTTCCGAGGTACGGTGGGTCGACGTAGAATACTACGTTGTCGTCGTCGTAGTGGTCGATCACCTCCGCGAAGTCTCGGTTTTGAATCGAGACTCCCTGAAGCCTCTCGCAGACCTCGTCGACGCGGTCCGGGACGCTCTTCCATGTCGTCGATTCGCCGACTCGCGTCCGTGGTGTGTCGCGTTTGAATCCGCTCGGCCCTTCGTACTTGCCGGCATACTGCGTATACCGGAGGAAGAGGAAGCGACCGGCCCGTTCAACCGGGTCGTCTGGACGCTCCCCGGAGTAGAAGGCTTGGACCCACTCTGTGTGAAGCTCCTCGCTGTAGGGAGTTCTTCGTGCCCATTCGGCGAGATCGTCGGGGCGGTCGCGGACGACCTCGAAAAACTGGACCACGTCGCCGTCGAGATCGTTGTAGACCTCGATGTCGCTCCGGGGCTTGTTGAGCAGCACGGAAGCCGAGCCACCGAATGGCTCGACGTAGACCATGTGATCCGGCAGGTGCTCATTGATCCAGTCGACGAGTCGCGTCTTCCCACCGACGTAGGGGAACGCAGAGAGAGCCATCTACAGGACACCTCCGAATCGGTCAGTATCGTCCACAGGCTGCTCGCCGTCGGTCAGCGGCTCGCCACCGTCGGGCCGGGCACGGTTCTCACGGTTCGCTCGCGCCCGAACGCGGTTGGCTTGCCGGGGCTGGCGCTCACAGAAGTGTCGCCAGACGAGCTGCCACTGCCGCTGACAGGGGCCGCACATTTCGCGAGTCTCGCCGTCGGGCCAGCGCGTCCGCCAGGTCCGGCCGACGGCGCTGCAGGACTCACACACGTCGTCGTGTGAGACCATCTACGCGTCACCTCCCTGCTGGTCCCACTCGAACTCGTGGTCGAGCGACGCGTCGGGCTGTGCGAGTTTGGCGGCGAGAGTCTCCTCGGGATAGTCGTGGTCGCCGAATCCGCTGGTGTCAGCGTCGTCACCGGTGTCGATGCTCCGGTGGAGCTTCGATCCGTTTTTCGCGGTGAACAGGAACGTCTCGACGCCTTTCTCGTCGACCGTCGCCTCGCCATCGGGGAAACACTGCCCGCAGTGGTCGAAGTTCTCGACGCGCGGGGAGTCGGCCGGGAGTGCCTGCCAGCGCCCGTTCGCCAGACACGGCACTTCCAGCGTGACCTCGGCCCCGCTCATGGCCGACACCTCCCGTCAGTGAGGGCCACACAGTCCTGTTGGTCCTCGGTGATGGTGAAGCCACAGAACTCGCAGATGAGCGGGCTTTCTTCCGCGTTGGAGACGCCCGAACTCATGCAGCCCACCTCGCACTTAAACGAGGGTGTTCTATCCGCGCAAAGGCGGACAGGAATTTGGTTAGCGAAGCGCTATACTGCTCGTAATCTTGATCCGGGTAAAATTGTGATGGGACCGCCGAGATTCGAACTCAGGTCCGACGCACCCCATGCGCCGAGGATACCGCTACCCCACGGTCCCGCACTCGGGCAGAGGGGGGTGCTTTAATTAAGGGCTTCGTTTTCCGGACGACGGCGTCGGGCGGTTTGGAAGCGTATCCCACGGTCACTCGGCTACGTCGACGCCGTCGCTTTGAATGTCGACAGAGTCGAGCGACCAGTCCTCGGCGGCGTCGCGGGCGTCGACGCCGATCGCGTCCTCACCGCCGGAGGCGGTGATCGACGAGTCGCTGACGGTCCAGGTGCCGTTCGTGCCGACGGCGTGGATGCCCTGGAACCGGCTCTCGATGGTGCTGTTCCGAATCGCCCACGCGCCGGTGGTTCGGGCGGTGAATACGCCGATTTCCTGCGTACTGACGGTCGCGTCGGAGACCGTCCAGGAACCGCTGGAGGACGCCGTGACGAGGCCGATGTCGCTTCGCTGGACGGTCAGGTCGGTCACGGTCCAGTCGCCGCGGCTGGCGATGGCCTTGACGCCGGTGTCGCTGCGGCGGACCGTCGTGTTCCGGACGGTCCAGTCGCCGTCGCTCCCGGACGCGTCCACGCCGTCCGCGCCGGAGCGGTCGACGACGACCTCCGACACCGTCCAGTCGCCGGTCGAACCGCGGACGTCGACGCCGTCGCCGCCGACGGCGACGAAGCGCGTGTCGCGAATCGCCCAGTCACCGGTCGTCGCGCGGGCGAAGACGCCGCTGTACGTCGTACTCGACACGGCCGAGTCGGTGATGGTCCAGTCCCCGGTTGCGTTCGGCGCGTAGACGCCGACGCTCGCGCGGATGACGGTCGAGTCGCGGAGCGTCCAGTCGCCGCTGGTGTCGTTCGCGACGACGCCCAGGCGGTAGTTGCGCATCGTGAAGCCCGTGACGTTCGGAGCGGCCGCGCCGGTCACGCGCAGCGCGGTGCCGTTGACGAACCGCGAGCCGTCGAGGACCGCGCTGTCGGGCGCGACCAGCGTGACGTTCTCGGAGAGGGTGACCTGTTCGGAGTAGACGCCGGGCCGGACTTCCACGGTGTCGCCGCTGTCGGCGGCGTCGACGGCGGCCTGAATCGAGCGGTAGTCGGCGGAGCCGTCGCGGTCGACGGTCAGCGTGTCCGTCGTCTGTGTCGCCGTCACGTCGGCCGGCACGGTCGCGAGCGCGAGCGACAGCGACACCAGGAGGGCGAGCAGCGTCGAGCGAGTCGGTGTCATGGACGACTGTTCGGTCCGGACGAAGGTAAACTGTGCTCCCCGGAGCCACTGCGAAACGGCGTCCCCGGCGCATACCAAGACCGACGCGCACCCGGGCGGCGACTGCCGCGAAAGCGTTATCGGCGGGTGTGGCGAACCGACGGCCGTGCTGGAGTTGACGTTCGAGTCGGGGACGATTCGCGTGAGCGGGACGCCGCCGGCCGACCTGCCCGGCGTCGAGCGCGACGAGCGGAGCCAGTCCGCCAGAGCGCCGGCGTACCGGTACGTCGACCTGGTGGACGCGCTCGACGAGCGCGGCGTCGAGTACGCGGACCGCGTCGGCCCGTTCCCGTCGCTGTCGCTGTCGACCACGTACGACCTCCGGGAGTACCAGCAGTCGGCCCTGGACGCGTGGCGCGCCGCCGGGGACCGGGGCTGTCTGGAACTGCCGACGGGGAGCGGGAAGACCGTCATCGGCATCGCCGCGATGGTCGCGCTCGGGACGCCGACGCTGGTGGTCGTCCCGACCATCGACCTGCTGGAGCAGTGGCAGCGGGAACTCGAACGGGAGTTCGACCGCCCTGTCGGCCGCATGGGCGGGGGCGAGCAGCGCGTCGAGGACGTGACCGTCTCCACCTACGACTCGGCGTACCTCCGCGCCGACGAACTCGGCGACCGCTTCGGACTCGTCGTCTTCGACGAGGTCCACCACCTCGGCGGCGAGGGGTACCGCGACATCGCCCGCTTGCTCGCGGCCCCGGCCAGGATGGGGCTGACGGCGACGTTCGATCGACCGGACGGCGCACACGAAGTGGTCGAAGACCTCGTCGGACCGCTCGTCCAGCGCGTCGGCGTCGACGACCTCGCGGGCGAGCACCTCGCGGACTACGACATCAAGCGCATCGAGGTGGCGCTCACGCCCGCGGAACGCGAGCGTTACGAGGACGAGCAGGGGACGTTCACCGACTACCTGCAGCGCTCGAACATTCAGCTCCGCTCCGGCAGCGACTACCAGGAACTGGTCAAGCGCTCGGGGACGGACCCGGCGGCACGGGAGGCCCTGCTGGCGAAACAGCGCGCTCGCGAGGTGATGATGAACGCCGAGCGGAAGGTCGACCGGCTGGCGGAGATTCTGGACCGCCACCGCGGGGACCGAGTCATCGTCTTCACTGCTTTCACGGACCTCGTCTACCGGCTCTCTGAGCGGTTCCTGATTCCGGCCATCACTCACGAGACCGGGGCGAGCGAGCGTCGCGAGATTCTGGAGCGGTTCCGAGACGGCACCTACTCGCGGGTCGTGACGGCGAACGTCCTCGACGAGGGGGTCGACGTGCCCGACGCGAACGTGGCCGTCGTCCTTTCCGGTAGCGGCTCCGAGCGCGAGTTCACCCAGCGGCTCGGCCGCATCCTGCGACCGAAGGAAGACGACTCGCGCGCCCTGCTGTACGAACTCGTCACCGAGGAGACGGCCGAGGAGCGGGTCGCCAGGCGGCGACGGTAGCGCGCCGGCGACGCGGGCGTCGCATCCGGAACTTCCCGGGTTACCGCCTGTATAAGTAAGGGTGATACCCGCTATGGCCGGGTAGATGCTCGGCCCACGATCTCGCGACCGGCGGTGGTGGAGGGCTCGGAAGTGCGGCTGATTCACATTCGGGTCTCCGACGACGAACTGGACGCCGTCCGATCCGTCCTCGACGACCGCGACATCAGCTACGTCCGGACCGAGGAGGAGAGCGCCGACGGGACGGCGTTCCTGCTCCAGTTCCCGCTCCCGCCGGAGGCGGTCGACGAGGTGTTCGAAGAACTCGACGAGGCCGGCCTCGACACCGACCGGTACGCGGTCGTCGGAACGGCCGAGACCGCCAGACCTGACCAGTCGAACTCAGCACGGGACCACGACGACCGCATCTCACACGACGAACTCCGCGGTCGCGCGCGGGGGATGAACCCCGGACGTCGGACCTACTACGGCATGACGATCCTGAGCGCCATCGTCGCGACGGCGGGGCTGTTGCTCGACTCGCCGGCCATCGTCGTCGGCTCGATGGTCATCGCCCCGCAGGTGGGGTCGGCGCTCATCGCCAGCGTCGGGACGACGCTCAGCGACCGCGACCTCATCGTCGAGGGGGTCCGCGACCAGTTGCTCGGCCTCGTCGTCGCGGTCGCGAGCGCGGCGGCATTCGGCCTGTTCATCCGGCACAGCGGGTTCGTGCCCGCGCGGCTCCGGGTCACCACGGTCCAGCAGATCGCCCAGCGAATCTCGCCGGGCTTTCTCTCGCTGGCCGTCGGCCTCTGTGCCGGTGCGGCCGGGGCCTTCGGGCTGGCGACGGCGCTCCCGGTCTCGCTGGTCGGCGTCATGATAGCCGCCGCGCTGATTCCCGCCGCCGCCGCGGTCGGCGTCGGCATCGCCTGGGGCCTGCCCGCCGTCGCGCTCGGTGCGGGCATCCTCCTGCTCGTCAACGTCACGTCCATCAATCTCACCGGCGTCCTGGTGCTCTGGTGGCTGGGGTTCCGCCCGGTCGACTGGGAGCCCGACCGCTCCCCGGTCCGGACCGTTCGCGACCACGCACCGACGGTCGTCGCCGTCCTGTTGCTCCTGGTCGCGTTCGCCGGCGCAGGGACGGTCACTGCTCGGCAGATGCAGGTCGAGACCGCCGTCAACACCGCTGTCACGGAGACGCTGTCGGACGACGCCTACGCGGAACTGAGCCTGCTCTCGGTGCAGACCCGCTTCGGCGGCGTCTCTATCTATCGGCTGGACCGGGAGGTGGCCGTCGCGGTCAGCCGACCGGCCGACAGAGAGTACCCGGGACTCGTTACCGACCTGGAACGGACGGTCGGCCGCTCGATATCCGAGGAGGTCTCGGTCACGGTCACGTTCGAGGACCGGGCGTCGACGACGCGGTGAACTGACTCGTCGGCGCTCTCGCTTCGGTCGGCCCGACTCCCTGCGCTTTTGTCGCTTCGCGTCGCACGCTCGGACGTGCTCACGAAGGACCTCCTGCGCGTCTCGCGGGCGGGCGGCGGCTACCACCTCCAGTTCGCCGACGTCGAGGCGGAGCGGCTCGCGGCCCGCGTCCTCGGCGTCTACCAGGGTCACGTCGGCGAGTCTCGCGAGACCCTCCAGTCCGCGCTCGCGGACCTGGAGCGCGAGGCCGACGACTTCAAGCTCGTCCGCGGGTTTGCCAAGCTCGTCGAGCGGGAGGCCACCTTCGAGACGCGAGCCCCGGTCGACCCCGTTCGGGCGCGCCGCCGCGTGTTCGAGGCGGCGGAGCGAATCGGCGTCGTCAGCGAGGGCGAGCGCGACCGGGCGCTCGCCGACGCCGCGGACCACTTCGGGACGGACGCGGGGACGCTCGCCGGCGCGCTGTACGCCGACCGGGAGTCGAAACAGATACTGACCGTCGTCGACTCGCGGTGGGGGCCCGCCGAACTGCGGGCGCAGTACGACCTCTCGCTGGCGCAGACGGCGCTGTTCGACGCCACCGAGGTCCGGGTCCGCTCCTCGGACCCGAAGGCGCTCGTCTCGGCGGTCAAGCGCCTCCGGCTCATGTACGAGATTCGGCGGACGGACCGCGGCCGCGAGGTCGTCGTCACCGGTCCCGACGCGCTGTTCTCGAACACGCGTCGGTACGGCACGCGCTTCGCTCGCCTCCTGCGGACCGTCGCGGCCGCCGACGAGTGGGACCTGACGGCGACCATCGACGACCGGGGGACCGAACGGGAGCTGACGCTCTCGGACGCCGACGTGTCCGTCCCCGGCGTCGACCCCGTCACCGAGGTCAGCTACGACAGCGGCGTCGAGGCGGACTTCGCCGCCCGGTTCGCCGCGCTCGACCTCGACTGGGACCTGGTCCGCGAGCCGGAGCCGCTGGCCGCCGGCGAGCACGTCGTCATCCCGGACTTCGCCTTCGAGTGGCGACCCGGGACCGACGGCGGCGTTCGGGACACGTTCAGGGACGCCGGCGAGCGAGCGGACGGCGACGACCCCGACGGCCCGCCCTTTCGCGTCTTCTTCGAGATAATGGGCTTCTGGACGCCGGAGTACGTCGAGAAGAAGCTCGACCGCCTCGGTGACCTCGAAGACGTGGCGATGCTCGTCGCCGTCGACGAGTCCCTCGGCGTGGGCGAGGCGGTCGAGGCGACCGACAACCGGGCCATCCCGTACTCCGGGACCGTCCGCGTGAAGGACGTGCGCGACGCCCTGCGCCCCTACGAGGAACGGCTCGTCAGCGAGAGTGCCGCCGCCATTCCCGACGAGGTCCGGCCCGACACGGCCGTCGTCGCGCTCGCCGACCTCGCCGCGGACTACGGCGTCAGCGAGGACGCGCTCGCCGACGCCGCGTTCCCCGACCACGAGCGCGTCGGCCGCACGCTCGTTCGGCCGAGCGTTCTGGACGAACTGGCCGACGAAATCGAGGCGGGGATGGACTACGAGACCGCCGCGGACCGGCTGGCCGACTACGGCATCGAGGACGACAGCGCCGCTCTCTCGCGCCTCGGCTACCGGGTCGCCTGGGAGGGCCTCGGCGGTGGGACGCTCCAGCCGCGGGACTGAGCGCGGCCGGTCAGGTCGGTTCCTCGGTCGGCCCGTCGGTCTCCGTCCGGTTCGGTCGCCCCAGCAGTTCGGCGAGGAGCCTGACCGGCCAGATGACGTAGTACAGCGGGTGAAGCTTCCCGGGGAGCGGACAGAACCGATAGTCGGCGTAGGTCGGGTGGAGCGCCGAGTGCAGGGCCACGAGCCGGGGGAGCGCCGCCGGCGACTCGCTGGCGGCCGCGAAGAACCGGGCGGACTCGATGCGGCCCGGCGCGGACATCGCACCGGACGCCAGCGACCGCACCACTCGCTCGGCGGGGCCGGTGACGCCGGTCGCCTCGCGGACGCGTTCGGCGACCGGGCCCGGGAGGTCGTACTCGAAGACGCGCTCGGCGAGTGCCGCCCCGACGAGCAGCGGTCGCTCGCCACCGTGGTCCCGCGCGTGGGCGAGCACCCGGTCCCAGTCGGCCGTCGTCGCGTCCATCGCGGCGACGAAATCGCAGAGCCACTTCAGGAGGAACCAGCGGTGTTTCGTCCCGTGGAACGCGAGTACGAGGAGCCGGTCCGCGGGGGCGAGCGCCGGCAGCGACGCCCCGCCGACGTCCACCTGTTCGCGGTGGTCCCACAGCGCCGGCACGGCCGGCGAGAACGGGCGCTCCGCGTCCCCGACGCGCCAGCGGAGTTCGACGTCGATGTCCGGGCCCGTCATCTCGTACTCGTGGACGACGGGCTTCGTCACCGGACCGCCGAGTAGCGCTGCGTCGTCGAGGCGCGGCGCGCCGTCGCGCCACTCGTAGCCCCGTTCTTCGAGCACGTCCGCGGCGGTCGACACGTCCGCGGGATGGACGAGGAAGTCGAGGTCGTTGTACTCGCGGACGGTCACGCTGTCGTAGGCGAACGCGGACAGCACCGGCCCCTTGAACGGGAGGGCGCGCACGCCGGCCGCGTCGAAGTCGTCGAGGATTCCCCGCAGTTCGTCCGTCGCCGCGAGGTTTCGCATCGTCCGGCGCTGGACCGTCCCGTCGAGGCGGGAACTAATCGCCGGGGGAACCCGAGGGTCGGCGCTGACCTCGCGACACGTCGACGCGAGTCCCTGCTGGAGCAACTGGAGGACGCCGTGATACCGGGCCAGGTCGAGGACGCGGTCCCAGTCGAGGTCGGACGCGACGAGCGCTCCCACGTCGGGGTCAGCGCCGGAATCGACGGCCACGCGCACGCACTCGACCACGAGCTGCAGTTCCGGTTCGGCGTCGCTCAGCATGGCTCGCCCGCGAGGTCGGCCCGCACGCGGTCGATCACCTCCGGGAGCCGGTCGAGGTCGCGGGGTCGCCGCAGGCGCTTCACCGTCGTCGTCTGGACGATCTCACCGCAGACGCTGACGTTGGTGCGGGCCTGGCCCTCGGCGCCGAGCGCTCCGAGCGCGTACGTGTTGTCCACGAGCGACATAACCCGTTCGCCGGCCGGCAGCGATTCGACCGCGATGTCCGGGCCGTCTTCGAGGAGGTAGACGCGGGCTAACGGGACCGGACTGGTCGGCTGGTCGTGTCGGAGCCGGTGGAAGTGTCGCGGCCGACCCTCACAGGTCCGGACCGGCGGCTCGACCGGCGGCTCGAACGTCTCGACGGCCTCCGGCGAGAGCTTCACCGCGGGGTAGCCGCTCCGGACCACGGGGCCGTCGTCGCCGAGGATGATCGCGGCCACGTCGTCGCTCAGCACTCGATGGCCCTCTGTCAGACAGGCCATCGCGGTCGTGGTCTTGCCCCGGCCCGACTCGCCGACGAACGCCACCGCCGAGCCGTCTATCGCCACGGTGCTGGCGTGGAGAACGAAGTACCCACGCTGGTGCAGCAGGTGGTTGAGCGCCGGCCCGACGACGACGTGGCGGAGCACCTCGTGTGGCACGCCGCGGGCCGGGTCGACGGCGATCTGGGTCCCGTCCCGCACGCGGACCGTCGCGGCGTCGTACCGGAGGTAGTAGTCGCGCTCGCCCGCCGCGTGAAAGGTCGTCTCGGGCGTGAGGGCGGGCGGTCGCGTCAGCGTCCGCTCGGTGACGGTGACGTCTGGCTCGGTGACTCCGTCCCGACCGACGGGCGTGAGCTCCGGGAGCGAAATCTCCGACCGGACGGTCAGGCCGAACGCCTCGTACGTTTCGGTCGTCGCGACGGCCACCGCCCTCACCTTCCCCCGCGTGCGAGCGTCGCCTCGCGGTCGGTCGCCGCCGTCTCACGGTATCGATAGCTGGTGATACGCCCCTCGTACATACGAGCGTGATTCGACGATGGGGCGATTAAGAATGGGCTCTATACCGGCGGTCGAACGCACAGCCGAGCGCAGCGACCCCGGACGCCCCGTCCGCTAGCGGACTCGATGCTGTCAGAGACGACTGCACCACGCCACGACCCGCGCGACGCTGTCGAGCGGAGACCGCGTGCAAAAAAGTGCACTCGACGGAGGCGAATCCCGCCTCAGTCCCACTTACCGTAGCCGTCGTCGTTGAACCACTGCGTCTTTTCTTCAACGGTACCGTACGTCTCAACGGAGGGTGCTTCGTACTTCATGGGTTGTACCCACCGTCGAATACACGTATACTTGTATTTGTTATAAGTCTAGTTCCGTGCGAAAACTTGGGTACTGTCGGCGTTAGGGGGATGCTTCCGACGCCGGAAGCGACCTGAACCGGTCGAGGTCGTCGAGGTCTCCGATCAACACCTCGTCGTCCCACTCGACCCAGGCGTGGGCCTCGAACGCGCCGTCGCGCTTGTCGACGCCGAGGCGGATTCGACCCCGGTAGCCGCTTGCCCCGAGCAGTGCGTTGCCGGCTACCGCCCGGTCGAGGCAGTCGAACTCGCCCGGGAGTCGGGCGGCGACGGCGTCGACTGCCCAGGGTATCTGCTCGACCGCCTCGACCGGGCGGTACGGGGGACACGCGCGCGCGAGCGAGCCGACCCATCGGACCGACCGGTCGAGTCCCACGAGCGCCAGCAGCGCCTTGCTCGACGCGAGAAGTATCAGGGCCCCACAGAGCAGTCGCCGGCGCGCGCCGGACTGGGCTCGGACCTCACCGAGCAGCGTGCGCATCGATTTCGACGAGCCGCGCGGCCGCGAGCGTTTCGAGGAAGTCGGACACGTCGCTCGCACAGCGCGCTCTGTCCACGTCGTACGTCCCGACCAGCGCCGAGACGATCTCGTCGAATTCGGTCGGTTCCTGCACCAGTCGCCAGATGTCTGGCCCGACGCCGGAGAGGCCCTGATACATCCCCGTTTCGCCGTTGAGCACGATCACTTCGTCGTCGACGGTCGTGGCGACGCAGTCGTCGGCCGCGACGACGGTCGTGTCCGTATCTACCGTTACCATACCCTGGTCACGGCGGACGACGGGGATTGTTATGCTCCGTATTCCGGGGCGTAAACGGTCTCAGTGGGCCGTAGCGTGGCGATAACTATATCTCGATGGGACCGTCGTCGGCACGATGACCGAGTCGGAGATTTCCCGTCGCGAGCGGTATCGGTCGCTCCGTCGGGTGGCGCTGTACCGGCCCCGCTTGACCGGGGGCATCGTCGCCACGAGCCTCGTCGCCATGGCGCTCGAGGGCGTCGGCCTCTCGTTCCTGTTTCCCGTCATCGAGGCCGCACAGGCCGGCGGGGCGCTGTCGGCCGGGGGGAGCGCGGTCTCCGGTCGACTCCTCGCAGTGTACGCCGCCCTGGGTCTTCCGCTCACCCTGGAGTTCCTGCTCGTCGGCCTCGGGTGCGTGATGACCCTCCGGTACGCGTCGGCGTTCGCGGTCAAGTGGCTCGCGGCGAAGCTCACGAAGGGCTACGAACGCGACCTGAAAGACCGGGCCTACGAACTGGCGCTCGGCGCGTCGGTCGCGTACTACGACGACGAGGGGTCGGACGACATTCTCAACGCCGTCCTCACGCAGACCCGGTACGCGGGCCGCGTCATCGGTCGCGTCGTCCAGCTCTTCCAGCAGGGCCTCCTCTGTGTCGCTTACGCCGCGATTGCCCTGGCCATCGCCCCCCTGTTGACGGTCGGTGCGGCCGTCGCGCTGGGCGGGCTCACGGTCCTGTTCAGACACGGTATCGAACCCGGCTACGACGTGGGGGACCGCGTCGCCACGGCGAACGAACGGCTCCAGGAGACCGCGCAGGCCGGGACGCAGGGGGTCCGCGACGTGAAGCTGTTCGGGATGCGCTCGGATCTGCTGGCGGAGTTCCGCGACGCGCTCGACCGCTACGCGACGACCAGCGTCGCGGTCCGTCGCAACGAGGTCGCGATCCAGAGCTTCTACCAGCTCGCCGTCTCGCTCGCGCTGTTCGGACTCGTCTACGTCGCCATCCGCTACCGGGCGCTCTCGGTGTCCGCGCTGGGCGTGTTCCTGTTCGCGATGTTCCGGCTCGCGCCGCGGCTCAGTTCGCTCAACGCCACCGTCTACGCCATCGAGGGGGAGCTTCCCCACCTCGTTCGGACCCACCGGTTCCTCGACCGACTGGCCGAGCGCCAGGAGGCGGTCGCGGGCGCTCCGGTGCCCGAGGATATCGAGGAGATACGGTTCGAGGGCGTCTCGTTCGCCTACGACGACGAGCGGGTCCTCGACGACCTCTCGATGACCATCGAGCGCGGTGAGTTCGTCGGCGTCGTCGGCCCGTCGGGCGGGGGCAAATCGACGGTCGTCTCGCTGCTTGCTCGGCTCTACGAGCCCGACGAGGGGGCGATACTGGCGAACGGCGAGTCGATACTGGACTACGACCTGCGGGCGTGGCGCGAGACGGTCGCGATGGTGCGACAGGACCCGCACATCTTCGACGACACGCTCCGGTACAACCTCTCCGCGGGGCGGTCGGTCCCGGAGTCAGACATCCGCGACGCCGTCGAGACCGCGCTCGTCACCGAGTTCCTCGACGACCTGCCGCGCGGGCTGGACACCGTCCTCGGCGACGACGGCGTGAAACTCTCGGGCGGCCAGCGCCAGCGCGTCGCCCTCGCCAGGGCGCTGCTGACCGACGCGCCAGTGCTCGTCCTCGACGAGGCCACGAGCGACCTCGACACGGCGCTCGAACGGCAGGTTCACCGGGCTGTGGAGTCGCTCGACGGCGACCGCACCGTCGTCGCCATCGCGCACCGCCTCTCGACGGTGGCGAACGCGGACCGGATCTACACGGTCGAGGACGGGCGGGTCTCTGAGACCGGGACGCACTCGTCGCTGACGGCCCGAGACGGAACCTACGCGGCGCTGTACGCGATGCAACGCTCGGAACGGGCCGAGTCGTGACCGGACCGGTCGGCGGGACTCAGTCCGCGCTGTGTGGCAGCACTTCTTCCAGCAGGAACTCGAGGAACGCGCCCGTCTCCATCCCGGTCGGCCGATGGACCGTGACGAAGCCCGACTCGGTGAGGTCGACCTTCACCGTCCGGTCTCGGTACTCGTAATCGATTCCCAGCTGATTGAGCGACGCGGCGTCTAACACCGGTTCGAACGCGTCGTCACGCAGGAGGTCGTCGCCGTAGACCGTCCCCTTCCGCGCGTGGCCGTCCACGTCGTAGAACCCGGCTTTCCACGGCGATCCGCGCCGGTGGTCGTCGAGGAAGCCGCTGAGGTCGAACGCGCTCCGCTCTATCGACGTGTCCGTCTCGGCCCCGATAAGCTCGAACGCGAACTGCCCGCTTGCGCTCTCGGCGACGACGACCTCCCCGGGCACCCCGGCGAACGCCGTTCGGACCGTCTCTTTGACGGTCGATTCGGTGACCCGGATCTCGCCGTCCCGGATCTCGGTGTCGCTCCGCGTCACGAGTCGTTCCGCGGCCGCGTGTCCCTCGAACCCGGGTTTCCCGGAGGGGAGCGAGAAGACGCGGTCGACCTGAATCGACCGCGAGAGCTCCTGATCCCGCTCCGTTTCCGTCTCCGTGTACGGCCCCACCACGTCGAACGTCCCGTCGACGATCCCACAGACGCCTCCTTGCATACTTCACGAACCGCAATCGCGCTACTTAGCTTGATTATAACTATTCTGTCTCGATTCTGTTCGTAAAATAAACACTCGTTCGGGGTGAGATGTCGGCCTCAGACCTCGCGGCGACGCCCCTTCGGGACCTGCGACCGAAGTTCGCCGTAGACGTACAGTCCGACGCCGATGGGTTCGACCGCGCCGGCGATGTCGTGGGTGACGATCAGGTAGCCCCAGTCGCCGTCCCAGTCGCGCTCCCGGTCCTCGCCGGCGACGAAGGCGCGTGCCGCCTCGTCGTCGAGGTGGATGACGTTCTTCGTGGCGTGCGCGCCGAAGCGCTGGGCGGCCTCGAGCGTCGGCTTCCAGTGTTCCTGGCGCGTGCGCAGGAACGTCATCCCCAGCCCCTCGACGTCCACGGGCGAGGGCGGGTCGCCGCGATAGATCCACAGCTTGCCAGCCCCGCGCTCCCAGAACGTGTAGTCCGCGAACGTCTCGGGGTCGACGCCGAAGCGCTCGGTCCAGAAGTCGAGCACCTCGGCGCGAGTCGCCCGTTCGGGGTCCTCGCGCTCGTCTGCCGTCGCCGGCAGTCGGGTGAACGTCGTGCTCTCGTCGCTCATTCGCCGGTCACCTCCAGTTTCGCACAGAAGAACCCGCCCGTGTCGTTGTGGTGCGGGTAGATGCGCTTGGCCGTCCGCACGCTCGGGTCGTACGCCTCGTCCTCCCACTCGGTGACGCCCGGTCGGTGGGCGAGCGGGAGGTCGTACTCGACCAGTTCACAGGCCGTCTCCTCGAGGGCGAAGTCCAGCACGGCCTCGTTCTCCTCCGGTGCGAAGGTACAGGTCGAGTAGACGACGGTGCCGCCGGGGGCCGTGGCTTCGACGGCGCGCTTGAGGATGCCCTTCTGGACGCCTGCGATGCCCTCGACGTGCGAGAGCGACCAGTCCTCGAAGGCGTCGGGGTTCTTCCGGATGGTCCCCTCGCAGGAACAGGGCACGTCGACGAGGGCACGGTCGTAGGTTTCGCCGCCGAAAGGCTTGAGCGAGTGGTTGCGGGCGTCCTCGTGCGTGACGGCGATGCTCGTCGCGCCCAGCCGCTCCGTGTTGGTCCGGAGCGCGGAGATGCGCCCGAGGTTGTTGTCCGTCGCGACGACCGCGCCGTCGTCGTCCATCAGCGCGGCCAGCTGGGTCGTCTTGCTCCCCGGCGCGGCGCAGGCGTCCCAGACGCGCTCGCCGGGCTGGGGGTCGAGAACGGTCGCCGGAACGGCCGAGACCTCCTCCTGGCCGTGGACCCAGCCGTGGAAGTACGGCCAGTTCGCGCCGGGCGAGTCCTCGGGCAGGACGAACAGGCCGTCGTGCCAGTCCACGGGGTCGTACGCGATGTCCGCCTCGTCGAGGGCTCGGCGAACGCGCTCGGCGGTGGCCTTGATGGTGTTGACCCGGACGGCCGACGGCAGCGGGCGCTCGCACGCCGCCCGGAACGCCTCGAAGTCGTCGACGATGGGCCGATAGCGCTCGAGTGGTTCCATTGCCCGGCGTTCGCCGGCGGCGCGCTTGTGCGTTTCGAACGCCGGCGTCCCCCGACCTTCAAGCCACTCGCGAGCGAAATGCGGACATGGCTCACGTACAGATCCATCGCGACGACATCTCGCTCGAGTCGCCCACACTGGTCGAGGGGCTTCCCGGCGTCGGCCTCGTCGGGAAGATCGCCGCGGATCACCTCATCGACGCCTACGACATGGAGTACTACGCGTCCGCGCACTGCGAGGGGCTGCCGGAAATCGCGGTCTACGGGGCCGACGACCCCGAGGTCCGGCCGCCGGTGCGGTTCTACGCGGACGCCGAGCGCGACCTGCTCGTCCTGCAGAGCGACGCACCGGTGTCGCCCTCTGCCGCCCGAGAGTTCGCCGGGTGCATGGTCGGCTGGTTCCAGGACCACGACGTGACGCCGGTCTTCCTCAGCGGCCGCCCCGCGGAGAAAGAGGGCGTTCCGGCGGTCTACGGCGTCTCGACCGGCGACGGGGCGTCGATGCTCGAGGACGCCGACATCGACCCGCCCTCGGAGATGGGCGCGATCACCGGTCCCACGGGGGCGCTCATCCACGAGTCACAGCGCGTCGGACTGACCGGCGTCGGCCTCGTCGTCGAGGCCGACCGGCAGTTCCCCGACCCGGAGGCGGCCCGGGCGCTCTTGCAGACGGCGATCGGCCCGCTGGCCGACTTCGAGGTCGACACCGAGGCGCTGGTCGAACAGGCCGAGGAGATCGGGAAGGCCAAGGAGCGCCTCGCCCAGCAGTTGCAGGAAGACCAGGACGACAGCACGAGCGCGCGACCGCTCGGTATGTACCAATAATGGTCGACGCAGACGACGTCGTTCGCGGTCTCCTGGTGCTGGGGATCGCGCTGGTGGCCGCTGTCGTCGGCTGGATACTGTTCGTTCGCGTCCCGACTGACCTCGCCGGACTGCTCGGCGTCCTGCTGGTGCTCGCCGTCGTCGTCGGCGCGGTGCGGATCGGCGGGCGAGTCGCCGGCTCGCTGTTCCCCGCGCACAACGTCGCGGAGGTCGCCGTCGAGGGACCGATCACGCGGGACGGCGGCGGGGGCCTGACGAGTCCGCCGGTCGGCGCGCAGGCCGACGACATCGTCGAGCAGATCGAGCGCGCCGGCGAGGACCGCGGCTCGCGGGCGCTCCTGCTGAAGCTGAACACGCCCGGGGGCGAAATCGTCCCCAGCGAGGACATCCGACTCGCCGCAGAGCGCTTCGACGGCCCGACCGTCGCGTACGCGACGGACGTGTGCGCGAGCGGCGGCTACGACATCGCCGCGGGCTGTGACGAACTGTGGGCCCGCGAGGGGTCCATCGTCGGCTCCATCGGCGTCATCGGCTCGCGCGTCAACGCCGAGGAGCTGGCCGACCGGCTGGGACTCTCCTACGAGCAGTTCACCGCCGGCGAGTACAAGGACGCCGGCGTGCCGTTGAAAGAGATGCGCGAGGACGAGCGCGAGTACCTCCAGGGCATCGTCGACGAGTACTACGACCAGTTCGTCGAGACCGTCGCCGAGGGCCGCGAGATGGACGCCCAGACGCTCCGAGACACCGAGGCGCGGATCTACCTCGGCGAGACGGCCGCCGAGAAGGGCCTCGTCGACGAACTCGGGACGCGCGAGGACCTGGAGACGAGCCTGGAACAGCGCCTCGGCGAGCCCGTCCGGATTCGGGAGTACGAGGCGAGCCGCGGTCTCGCGAGCAAGCTGCGGGGCGGCGCACAGCGCGTCGCCTTCGCGTTCGGCGCGGGGGTCGCCAGCGCCTTCGACGGCGACCTCGACGGCCTCTCCTTCCGTCGGTGACCGCCTCGGGAGGTTTTTTATCCGGGGACCGCCTTCCCGAAGGTGTGTCCACGCTGGTGGTGTGTATCGACAGGGGCGGGCCGGATACCTCCGGGTATCCCGTCGTCGGCCGGAGCGACGTCGAGTCGCTCATCACCCGAACCGGCGTCGTCGACCCGGAGGACAGCCGGGTCAACTGCCTCCTCGAGGGCCTCAGCGTCGCCGCCGAACTCGAGGAAGGCGGGTCCGAGCCCGTCGTCGCTGTCGTCGGCGGCGGTAACGACAGCGTCAGCTCTGACCGGGAGATCGCGGCCCAGATAGACGCGCTGGTGGCCGAACACGACCCCGACTCGGCCGTCGTCGTCGTCGACAGCGCCGAAGACGAGCGGCTCGTCCCCATCGTCGAGAGCCGCGTCGACGTCGACGCCGTCGACCGCGTCGTCGTGCGTCAGGCCCGCGACATCGAGTCGACGTACTACCTGCTGAAGCAGTTCCTCGCCGACGAGGAACTCCGCAAGACCGTGCTGGTCCCCGTCGGCATCGTCATGCTCGCGTTCCCGATACTCCTCGTCGTCACCAGCCTGACGCTGGCCGTCGGCGCGATCGCGGCCGCCATCGGCGTGTTCCTCATCTACAAGGGCCTCGGGGTCGACGCGTACCTCTCGCGGCTCCCCGGCCAGATACGCGAGGCGCTGTACTCCGGACAGGTGTCGCTCGTGACCTACGTCGTCGCGGCCGGGCTCTCGCTGGTCGGAATCTTCGCCGGCGTCCTCGGCGTCTCGGCGACGGGCGACATCAGCCCGTTCCTGCTGGCCAACCGGTTCGCGTTCGGCTCGGTCCCGTGGCTGACCGGGGCGGCGCTCGTCGCCTCGCTCGGTCGCCTCCTCGACGAACTCCTCCAGCGGGAGGGCGTCCGGAGCGCGTACGTGAACCTCCCATTCGGCGCGGTCGCCGTCGGCCTCGTCGTCCGCGGTTTCTCGGCGTACTTCCTCGAACGCGGCGGCGTCTTCTCCCCGTTTCAGGTCACGCAGACCGACCTCGGCGTCGTCCAGGTCCAGGGATTCACCCTCGACCCCGGGACGCGCCTCGCGCTGTTCATTCTCGCCGGCATCCTCATCAGCCTCGTCGGCGTCCGCGTCGCGACGTACGTCAGCCACACCGACATCGAGGAAGAACTGGTGGAATAGACAGCGATTTAGGCGGCCGGCGGCTACCGACGCGCATGACAGACGGCGCGTGGGTCTCGCTGTTCTCCGGGGGGAAAGACTCCTCGTGGGCGCTGTACCGAGCCCTCGAACGCGGCTATCCGGTCGAGCGACTGGTGACGGTCCACCCCGACGGCGACTCGTACATGTACCACGTCCCGGCGACGCGGCTGGCCTCGCTGGCCGCCGAGAGCGTCGGCATCCCGCTCGTCGAGGTCGAACCCGACGACTTCGACGCCGACGACGTGTCCGATTCGGGCGCGCAGGGCGACGCCGAACTCGAACCGCTGGAGGCCGCCCTACGGGACCTCGATACGGAACTGGACGGCGGCATCGGCGGCGTGACCGCCGGTGCGGTCGAGAGCGAGTACCAGACGACCCGCATCGAGGCGATGGCCGAGCGCCTCGAAGCGAACGTCTTCGCCCCGCTCTGGCAGGAGAACCCCCGCGACCTCGCCGACGCGATGCTCGACGCCGGGTTCGAGATTCGTATCATCCGCGTCGCCGCCTACGGCCTCGACGAGTCCTGGCTCGGCCGGACGCTGGACGCCGACGCCCTCGACGAACTCGAAGCCCTCCACGAGGAGTACGGGGTTCACATCCTCGGCGAAGGTGGGGAATTCGAGACGCTGGTGACCGACGGGCCGCACATGAACCGCCGGATCGAACTGGAGTACGAGACGGAGTGGGACGGGTCTCGGGGCTCCGTCCGCGTCGAGGACGCCTGGCTGGCCTGAGACAGAGAACAAAACGGATTCCGAAGACGCGGTCGGCCGTCAGTTCCCGTTAGTCAGTTGCGTGTGCGCGCCGATGAGCGCGCCGGCGAGGTCGAGGCTCTCGACCTGCGTGTCGCGGTCGATGATGGACTGGCGGATGTCCGAGTCGACGATGGTCGTGTCCGGGAAGACGATGGTCCGGTCGAGGCTGGAGTTGACGATCTCGCTCCCCGGGAGGACGTGGACGTTCTCGCCGAGGGTGGTGTTCTCGATGGTGGCGTCCTCGGCGATCACGTTGTCGCCGTCGAGTTCCCAGGCGACGGCCTCGAGGTAGCTCTCGGGCGTGCCGATGTCGTACCAGGCGTCGTCGAAGGTGAACGCGCGGACGGGGCCGTCGTCGACGAGCCACTGGATGAACCAGCCGGGCTCGTCGGGGTTGTTCCCGGCCTCGAGGTACTCGTCGAAGCGGATCGAATCGGCGGGGAAGGCGTAGCAGGCGATGGAGACGAGCGTGCTGTTGGGGTCCTCGGGCTTCTCCTGGAAGTCGACGACCTCCTCGCCGTCCAGTTCGATGAGGCCGTAGGACTTCGCCTTCTCGCGGGTGCCCACGTCGTAGGCGGCGAGGGTGGGGTCGTCGTACTGCTCGAAGTAGTCGATGAACTCGGCGATGTCGAAGCTGATGAGGTTGTCGCCGGCGACGACGAGCAGGTCCTCGTCGCCGAGGTCCTCGCGGTCGACGAGTTGAGCCAGCGCGCCGACGACGCCGAACTTCTCGTCCTCCTCGACGGTCTCCTCGACGGTGAGGATCGGTTTCTCGAAACTGCTCGCAGCGAGGTGCTCGCGGAAGTCGTCGGCGAAGCGCTGGTTCGTGCTGACGAACACGTCCGTGATCCGGTCGTCAGCCTCCAGTTCGCCGAGGACGCGGTCGATGACCGTCGTGTCGCCCACCGGAAGCAGCATCTTCGGGCGGTGCTTGGTGACGGGCCAGAGCCGCGTCGCGTAGCCTCCCGCGAGAACGATCGCTTTCATGTCCAATTAGAGACAATCGGAATACAAGTTCTTTTTCATGCCCTCGCCATCGCGTCATTTATCGGTTCTCCCGTGAACGTTCCTGTATGACTGAGGAGGACGCACCGGAGAGCGACGAGTCGACCGTGCCGGCCGAGAACTACATCGAGATGGTCAACCAGACCTCCGTCGAACGGCGCATCACCGACCTCGAAGCCGCCTTCGACGAGGTTCCGGTCACCGAGCGGACGTTCCACCTCTCGGCGGAGGAGTACGCCGACGTGTTCGCGGCCACGCAGGGGACCGGCTACGCCGAGAACAGCGTCATCTTCCCCGTCAGATCGGCCGCAGAGTTCCCCGAAATCAGCGAGAACCTGCCCGAACAGGCCGCGGCCGACGAACGGGACCGCGCGCTGCTGGTGCTCGGCCGCGGGGCGGACCTCTGGGCGCTGCCCGGCGGCGGGCAGGGCGTCGAGTTCGAGTCCATGCAGGGGACGGCCCTCCGACGGCTCAACGAACAGACCGGCGTTCGCAGCACGATTAGCAGCGTCGCCGAGGTCGTCCACAGCAAGTACTACCCGGAGACCGACGCCGATGGGTCGGTCCACACGCTCGACGTGTACTTCCGCGGGGAGTACGCGAAGGGCTCCATCGACATCGACGAGTCCGAACTCACCGGCGCGGCGTGGTTCGCCGAGCCGCCCGAGCGGCTCACCGAGGGCGCGGAGAAGGTGTTCGAGGAGTTCCTCGACGAGTCCGCGGACGAGTGAGCGGGCCGAACCCGTCAGTGCTCGACCAGTTCGACGAGCACGCCGCCGGTCGACTTCGGATGGAGGAACGCCACGTCGTGACCCCACGCACCGGGGCGCGGTTCCTCGTCGATCAGGTCGATGCCACAGTCCCTGACGGTCTCTAGCGCCCGTTCGATGTCGTCGGTCTCTAGCGCGACGTGGTGGATGCCGGGGCCGTTCGAATCGAGATAGCGCGGGATGGCCCCCTCGGCGTCTGGCACGGGCTCCAGCAGTTCGAAGTAGCCGTTGCCCACGTCCAGAAACGTCACCCGGAGGCCGTCGAAGGTCTCCTCGTGAGCGACCGGGGTTCCGAAGGCCTCGGCGAACAGGTCAGCGAGCGGGTCGGCGTCGTCGGTGGCGATGCCGGCGTGGTCGAAGCGCATATCGGGGGGCTTCGCCCGTGCGGTATATAATTCTGTGACAGCGCGCGGCGTTCGCACTGCCGCCTACTCTCGTTCCAGTCGCTCGCGCCGGCGCTCGAACTCCTCGTCGTCCAGTTCCCCTCGCGCGTAGGCCTGGCGCAGTTCCGCGATGGCGGCGTCGCGGCCGCCGCTCGCGGCCCCGGTCACGGCCCGGTAGAGGAGGTACCCAACGCCGACGAGGACGGCGAGGAACAGCACCTGCATCAGGACGCCGACGAGGAACACCCAGCCGGGGGCGGTGCCGCTCCCGCCGTCCCACATGTGGCCGCCGCCCCACATCCCGCCACCGCCCCACATGCCCCCGCCGTACATCCCGCCGCCCATCATGCCGAGCCCCATCGTGAGGAGCGGCAGGACCACGAGCGCGCCGAGGACCGCGAGCAGGACCACGACGAGCCGACGGTCGGATGACTGTGCGCTCACGACGACCCCTCCCGGTCACGGTAGCGAACCATACTCGGAACTACTCGCCCATCGTTCATGCCGATTGTCACTGGGAAACGAAGGTCAGACCGACGGCTCACTTCGGATTCGAAACCGAACTCACAGGGACGATCCGGGCTGGTACTCGCCGAACACGTCCCGGAAGACGTCGCAGACCTCGCCGGTGGTCGCGTACACCTTGACGGCGTCGATGATGTAGGGCATGACGTTCTCGTCGCCCTCGGCGGCGTCCCGGAGCGCGTCGAGTTTCGCCTCGACCGCCTCCTCGTCGCGCTCCTCGCGGACGGCCGCGACGTTCTCCTGCTGGTCCTGCTCGACGGCCTCGTCGACCTCCTCGATGTCCTGTTCGCCCTCCTCTTCGACCTGGTACTCGTTGACGCCGACGATGACGCGCTCGCCAGCCTCCTGCTCGCGCTGGCGTTCGAAGGCCACGTCCTGTATCTGGCGCTGGACCCACTGTTCCTCGATCGACCGGCGCATTCCGCCGCGCTCGTCGACCTCCTCGATGAGCGAGCGGGCCTCGGCTTCGAGTTCGTCGGTCAGGGACTCGACGTAGTAACTGCCGGCCAGCGGGTCGATGGTGTCCGCCGCGCCGGATTCGTGGGCGAGTATCTGCTGGGTGCGCAGGGCCGTCCGAACGGACTCCTCGGTCGGCAGGCCGATGGCCTCGTCTTTCCCGTTGGTGTGGAGGCTCTGGGTTCCGCCGAGGACCGCGGCGAGCGCCTGGTAGGCGACGCGGACGACGTTGTTCTCTATCTGCTGGGCGGTCAGCGTCGACCCGGCGGTCTGGGTGTGGAACTTCAACTGCTTGGACTTGGGGCTCTCGGCGTCGAAGCGCTCGTCCATGATCTTCGCCCAGAGGCGGCGCGCGGCCCGGAACTTCGCCACCTCTTCGAGGATGTTGTTGTAGGAGGCGAAGAAGAAGGACAGCTGGGGCGCGAACTCGTCGACGTCCAGTCCGGCGTCGATGGCCGCCTCGACGTACTCGATGCCGTCGCCGAGCGTGAACGCGATCTCCTGGGCGGCCGTCGACCCGGCTTCGCGGATGTGATACCCCGAGATAGAGATGGTGTTGAAACTCGGCGTCTCGTCGGCGCAGAACTCGAAGATGTCGGTGATGAGCCGCATCGACGGTTCCGGCGGGTAGATGAACGTGTTGCGGGCGATGTACTCTTTGAGCACGTCGTTCTGGATGGTCCCGCGCAGCTGCTCGCGGTCGACGCCCTGGCGGTCGCCGACGGCGATGTACATCGCGAGCAGGACGGAGGCGGGCGCGTTGATGGTCATGCTCGTCGACACCTCGTCCAGCGGGATGCCGTCGAACACCGTCTCCATGTCGTCCAGCGAGTCGATGGCGACGCCGGTCTTGCCGACCTCGCCGGCGGCCATCGCGTGGTCGGAGTCGTAGCCCATCTGCGTCGGGAGGTCGAACGCCATCGAGAGCCCGGTCTGGCCCTGGTCGAGCAGGTAGTGGAACCGCTCGTTGGTCTCCTCGGCGGTCCCCATCCCGGCGTACTGGCGCATCGTCCAGAGGCGGCCGCGGTAGCCCGTCGGGTACACGCCGCGGGTGTAGGGCTCCTGGCCGGGGAACCCCAGGTCCTCCTCGTAGTCGAGGTCCGACACGTCGGCGGGCGTGTACAGGCGGTCTACCTCGTGGCCTTCCGTGTCCGTCGTGAACGTTTCCTTGCGCTCGCCGAAGCGGTCGACGGTCGGCTGGACGTCCTCTTCCTCCCACTGAGCCTTCCCCTCGCGTATCCGGTCCAGCTCGTCGGGGTCGAACATGGGCGAAACGTCGGAGGGCGGTGGCTTAAGCGTTCGCAAATCCTTCACGGTTGTTCATTCCGTCGGGGCGCTCCGTCGCCGGGTTCCGCACCCGGTGAGCGTGTCGGGCCGCCGGAGAATTGATGGTAGAGTGTCACGTGGTGTCACAAAATGTCGACAGAACAACAATCCGTCGTCCCGATCACCGTCGTCAGCGGACCGCTGGGCGCGGGCAAGACCACACTCGTCAATCGACTCCTCGAGAACCCCGGCGACCGGCGCATCGCCGTCGTCGTCAACGACATGGGGGAGATCAACGTCGACGCGGAACTGCTCGACGAGGCGGGCGAGGAGGGCGTCGTGGACCTCTCGAACGGGTGCATCTGCTGTCGGCTTCAGGACGACCTCGTCACGGAACTGACTCGACTCGCCGCGGAGCGGTCGTTCGACTACCTCGTCGTCGAGGCGTCGGGGATCAGTGAACCGATCCCCATCGCCCGCACGCTGACTGGGGCCACGGACGCCGGTGACCTCCCCGACCGCTTCAGGCTGGATACGACGGTGTCGGTCGTCGACGCCTACGGGTTCTGGAAGGCGTTCGACCCCGAGACGACACTGCCTGATGCAGCACCGGATCCCGAGCGACCGCTCACGTCGGTGCTGGTGGACCAGATCGAGTTCTGCGACGTGCTCCTGTTGAACAAGTGCGACATGGTACCCGACGAGGCGCTGGGTGCGGTCGAGGCCGCGGTCCGGGAACTCCAGCCGCGGGCACGAATACACCGGACGACGTACAGTGACGTCGATCCCGACGAGGTCCTCGGAACCGAACTGTTCGACTTCGAGACGGCGAAACGTCAGCAGGGATGGAAGCGAGCGCTGGCGGCGTCCGCCGGAGCTGACGACGAACACGGCGACCACGAGCAGGGCGCGGCGGCCGCACACGGCGTCGAGTCGTTCGTCTACCGTCGCGACGCCCCCTTCGATCCGGGCCGGTTCGACGCCTGGCTCGACGACTGGCGCGGGTCCGTCGTTCGGGCGAAGGGGTTCGCGTGGGTGACAAGTCGCCCAGACCAGGTCCTCGGGGTGAGTCAGGCGGGCCCGGCCGTCCAGGCCGGTCCCATCGGCGAGTGGGGTTCAGACGAGCCCTCGACCCGACTGGTCTTCATCGGACAGTCGATGGACCGCGAGGCCATCGTCGCCGAACTCGACGAGTGTCTGGTGACCGACGGAGACGAACGCCCACCGGCCGCGGGGGACCCCTTCCCCCGCGAGGCCTGATCAGTCCGCGCCGTAGCCGACCTCGTCGCGCAGGTCGTCCCAGTCCTCGTGAAAGCCGTACGTCGACGCCGACTCCGCCACTGCCGTCGACTGGTACACGTCGTCGTACTCCAGCAGTTGCGCCCACCCGTCGTGGAACCGGTAGCTACAGTACTGGCACATGACCAGATGTACGGCGGGTGCGGTGGTATAGCTACCGCCGGAAAATCCGCGGGACGCGGTCAGGGCTCCAGGAGCACCTTCGTCACGCCTTCCTCGCGGTTGTCGAACTTCTCGTACATCTCGGGCGCTTCCTGCAGCGAGACGCGGTGCGAGACGACCCAGCTCGGGTCCGCCCGCCCCTCGATGATGAGGTCGCGGAGTTCGCGGTTGTAGGATTTGACGTTACACTGGCCGGTACCGAGCTTCTGGCCCTTCTCGAAGAGGAGTCCGAAGTCGATGCCCAGTCGGCCCTGAGCCGCCATCTCGTCCGGCGCGCCGGGGTCTTCGGGGACGTACAGCCCCGGAATCCCGAGTTCCCCGGTCGGTTTAACCGTCCGGATGAGGTTGTTGATGACCACGGCGGGGTTCTCGCGGGCCGGGTCGTAGGCCTCGTCGGCCTCCTTCTCCGGGTCGATGGCCTGGTAGCCCACCGCGTCGACGCCCTTGTCGACGCCGCCGCCGTGTTCGGCTTTGATCTGCTCGACCGGGTCGCCCTCCTCGAAGTTGATCGGCGTCGCGTCGCAGTGCTGTTCGGCCAGTTCCAGGCGACTCGGCACCCGGTCGATGGTGTATATCTCGGCCGCGCCCTTGATCTTCGCGCTGTAGGCGGCCATCAGTCCGACCGGACCGGCCCCGTAGATGGCGACCGAGTCGCCGGCTTCGAGGTTCGCGAGTTCGGTGCCGTGCCACCCTGTCGGGAAGATGTCTGCGAGCAGGGCGAAGGCGTCCTCGTGCTCGTCCCCCTCGGGCAGTTTGAGCGCGTTGAAATCCGCATACGGGATGCGGAGCTGCTCCGCCTGCCCGCCGGTGTACGGCCCCATCGCGACGTAGCCGTACGCGCCGCCGGCGAACCCTGGATTGACGTTGGTACAGAACCCTGTATATCCGTTCTCGCAGTTCTCGCAGAACCCACAGGCCACGTTGAACGGCGCGACGACGCGGTCCCCCGCTTCGAGGTCACTGACGGCGTCGCCGACTTCGGTAACGATCCCCATATTCTCGTGTCCGAATACGATCCCCGGCTCGGCGGCCGTTCGACCCTCGTACATGTGGAGGTCGGAGCCGCAGATGCACGACGTCGTGATGTCGATTATCACGTCGTTCGGGTGCTGTATCTCCGGCTCGTCGACCTCTTCGACGGCCACTTCGTGCGGTCCCTTGTACACGACAGCGTCCATGGACATAAATTTGACAACTCCGTAATTACCGTCGAACCATCACCACTTATAATTGTTGGATATTTTTAATTAATTATGGGTTGGGTCGGTGGACGGTGCCGTCACTGCCGCGTGCAGTCGCGCCTGGTCCGTGCGGGTACCGGGGTTTATACACCCGGATGCGAACACTCATCTATGGCTATCGAACCGGGCGACGACGTCACCATCGAGTACGTCGGGCGCTTCGAGGACGGCTCGGTCTTCGACACGTCCCGCCCCGAGGTGGCCCGAGAGCACGGGCTGATGGAGGCACAGGGGGTCGAGGCGGGCGACTACGCGCCGCTGTCGTTCACCGTGGGCGCGGGCGAGATTATCGAGGGCCTCGACGAGGCGATCGTCGGCATGGACGCCGGCGAGGAGGCCACCGTGACGGTCCCGCCGGAGAAGGCCTATGGCGAGGTCGAACCCGAGCGCGTCCGCGAGTACGACCCCGAGACGTTCGAGGGGATGGTGGGCAAGCCGCCCGAAGTCGGCCTCCACGTCGAGGCGCAAAACGGGCTCCACGGCGACGTGACCGCGGTCAGCGACGACGCCGTCGAGGTGGACTTCAACCACGAGCTGTCGGGCAAGACGCTCGTATTCGAGGTCGAGGTCGTCGACGCCCGGTGACCGGACTGCGCGCCGTCGCTCAGTCGCCGGTGTCGTACTTGTAGGTGGCCTCGTCGGGGTCGATACCGAAGTCTTCGGGGCCTTCCTCTGGCTCGGGCTCGCCCTCCGCCTCGTCGGCGGCGGCCTGCTTGAACCGCCTGCGGAGCCGCGTCGGCATCCGGAAGCGGTCGACCGCCACGCGGAGCGGGACCGCGTCCGGCTGGATGTTCTCCTGCTTGGTCGCGAGCCGGTCACGGAGCGCGTCGGGGAGCTGTGCCGGTTCGATGCGCTCGAAGCCGAACTGCGCGAGGTAGTCCGCGGCGTTGGTCAGCGAGTACACCGTCTCGAACCCCGCGTCGCCCGCGTACTCGACCAGCCGTTCGATGACGTGCGCGCCGACGCCCTGCCCGCGCCACTCTGGGAGGACGCCGATGCTCGTCAGCTCACAGACCGTCTCGTCCTCGCCCTTGTGAATCCTGATGCGGCCGAACCCGGCCTTCTCGTGGCTCTCCTCGTCGATGGCGATGACGTAGTCCCGGGACCTGAAGGCCGTCTCGTCGAGCCCCATCTCCTCGATGCGGTCAAGCAGCCAGACCTCCTCTCGGTTTTTCGCATCCCGGACGTACATGCCCTTAAGTTGGCCGGCCCCGGTCAAAAGGGTTTGCTGGTCGCTCCGACCGGGCCCGATACTTCAGCGCAGTGAAAATAGCTATTACAATTCATCATGAACGTTCCACCATGTTATCGGTCGAGATGGACATGGTACAGTACGACTGCCCGTACATCGACACGACACGGGACCACGAGGTGTCCTTTCTGGCAAAGCAGTGGGACTTCTACCCCGACGAGCGGGAACTGGAGACGCGGATCATGGTCAGCGGGGCCGACCGCGAGGCGCTCGACTGCGGCCTGGAGGCGCTGTCGGCCCACGACAACATGTCGTCATATCGGCTCCTCCGGCGGAAGGGCGACATGGCGCTGATACGGTCGCGCATCGCGGAGACGAACGCGATGAACGTCATCCGCGACAACAGCGGCTACATCACCGGCCCGTTCAGGATCCGCGACGGCTCGGAGATCTGGCACGTCGGATTCGACACCGAACGGATCGCCGAGGGGACGCTCTCGGAACTGGAGCGCAACAACGACTACACCGTCCGCTCGCGCGAGTCGGTCGACCTGGAGGACTACTACGACCTCCTGCAGAACATCGACTCGGCCAAGCGGCTGGTCGATGGCTGTCGAGAGCTCTCGGACGTGGAGCGGGCCACGCTGGAACGCGCCGTCGAGGGCGGCTACTTCGACACGCCGCGGGACGCCACGCTCTCGTCGCTGGCCGAGGAGTTCGACGTCTCGAAGATGGCCATCTCGAAGAACCTCCGACGCGGACAGCGGAAGATTCTCGACCGCGTCACGACGGCGATGAACGAGGTCACCGAGTGACCGCCAGTCGGTTCCGCACTGCCGTCCACTGTTCTCTCGCCGCCGTCACTCCGCCACCGCCACCGTCTCCTTTCCACCGTCTTCGCCACCGTCACCGTTACTCCGCCACTCTCCGCACTGCCTCGCTCACTCCGTTCCGCTCCCCTGCATCAGCTTCTGTATCTCTTCGTCTGACGCCAGTTCGTCCGGGTCGCCGCTCGCGACGATGTCACCGCGCTCGATGACGTAGAGTCGGTCGACCACGTCGGGGACGTGCGTGACGTTCGACTCCGCTATCAGCACCGCGATTCCGCGGTCGTTTATCGCCTCGATGTGGCGCTTGAGGTTCTCCACGACGACGGGCGCCAGTCCCTCCAGCGGTTCGTCGAGGATGAGCAGGTCGGGCTGGAGCGCCAGCGCCCGGCCGATGGCGACCATCTTCGCCTGGCCGCCGCTCAGGTTCTGGACCTTGGCGTCGCGGCGGTCGTCGAGTTCGGTCAGCACGTCGTAGACCTGCTCGATCACGCCGTCCTCGTCGTCGATGCCGCGGGCGGACCCGCTCGTCCAGATGGGGAGCCGGAAGTTCTCGTCGACGGTCATCCCGGTGAACAGCTTCCGGTCTTCGGGCTGGTAGCCGATACCACGCTTCGGGACGAGTTCCGAGCGGATGTCGGTCAGTTCCTCGCCGCGGAAGCGGACCGACCCGCTCCAGACGGGCGTCAGACCCATAATCCCGCGGAAGGTGGTCGTCTTGCCGGCCCCGTTGCGGCCCACCAGACCGACCGCCTCGCCGGCGTTCACGTCGAGGTCGACGTCCTCGGTCACCTGGAACCCCTCGACGGCGGCGTTCAGCCCGCGGACCGACAACAGGGCGTCGGCGCTCATTCGCCCACCCCCAGGAGGAGCCGTCTGAGTTCGTCGTCGGTTTCGAGCATCGTCGGCGGGCCGACGCCGTGGACGGCCCCCTGGTGGAGGGCGACGACGCGGTCGGCGTACTCGGTGACGATGTCCATGTCGTGTTCGATGGTGACCGTCGTGACGCCCGCCTCGCGCCCGACCTCGACGACCGTCTCGATGACGTACTCCTTCTCACGGGTCGAGACGCCCGAGGTGGGCTCGTCGAGCAGGAGGTAGTCGGGGTCGAGCCCGAACGACATCGCCACGTCGAGCAGTTTCCGGTCGCCGTGGGGGAGTTCCTCGGCGACGGTGTCGGCGGCGTCGTCGAGGCGGAACTTCGACAGCAGGTCGTCGACGGTCCGCTCCACGTCGTCGTGGCCGTCGGCCATCGAGAAGAGGCTCCATGTCTTGCCCCGCTCCGTGAGCACCACCGTCCGGAGGTTCTCGCGGACGGTCATCTCCTCGAACACCTTGACGACCTGGAAGCTCCGGGCGATGCCGGCGTCGACGCGCTCGTTTGCCGACATCGCCGTGATGTCGTCGCCGTCGAGGACGATGGAGCCCTCGTCCGGCGAGAGAAAGCCCGTCAGGAGATTGACGAACGTCGTCTTGCCGGCTCCGTTCGGGCCGACGATGAAGACGAGTTCGCCGTCTTCCCGGCCGAACTCCAGGCTCACGTCGTCTGTCGCGACCAGTTCGCCGAACGACTTGCGGAGGTTGCGTGCTTCGAGCATGTCAGTCCACTCCGAAGAGGATGATTCGCAGACTCGACAGCGATTCGACCGCCTTTCGCTCCGTCGTCCGTACCGCGGACCGGGCCCAGTCGGCGACGGCCGAGGGCTCCCGACGGAGCTGACCCAGGCGTTCGCTGACGACGCCGCCCGATCTGAACGACCCGACGATGCCGCGCGGGAACCCGTAGACGAGGACCAGCAGGACGACGCCGGTCAGGAACTCGTAGTACTGGGTCACGTCCTGGCCCACGTCCTGCAGGAAGATCAGGACGACACCGCCGATGAGCGGCCCGACCAGCGTCCGGAAGCCGCCCAGGATCGCCATGAACAGGATGTCGCCGGACCGGAGGAAGAACAGGGTCCCCTCCGGACGGACGTACTGGCGGACGACGGCGTACAGGCCGCCCGCGACGCCGCCGTAGACGCCGGAGATGACGAATGCCGCCCAGACGTAGCGCCGGACCGGCAGGCCGATGAACCGCGCCCGCGTCCGCTCCTGTCCGATGGCGTCGAGCGCGTTCCGGAACGGCGACTGGGTGATGCGGTACATCACGAACAGCCCGACGAGGATGACCGCGACGGTCAGGTAGTACGTCAGTATCTGGTACACCGCCGGCTCGAACGTCGTTCCGAGCAGGAGCGGCTGGTTCGCCGGGCCCGGGCGAATCGGCATCCCGTCGCTGCCGCCCAGCGCGCTCTGGCCGAGCGCGATGGCGTACAGCAGTTGGCCGAACGCGAGCGTCAACAGCGCGAAGTACAGGCCGGTGTGGCGAAGCGACAGCGCGCCGATGAGCGCCGCCATCACCGTCGCGGCCGCGATGGCGCCGAGCAACAGCAGGCCGACGCTCTGGAGGCCCGCGTACTTCGCGAGCACCGCCGTCGCGTACGCCCCCGTCCCGAAGAACGCCGCGTGCCCGAACGACGTGAGCTTCGTGTGCCGCAGGAGCAGGTTCAGCCCGACAGCCGCGAAGCCAAAGAGCAGCCCCTGATGAATGACGCCGAGTTGCAGGCTGTCCGAGAGCCGCGTCACGTCGGGGACGGCGAACAGTGCGACGACGCCGAGCGCCAGCGCGACCGCCTCCCGGCGGGTCGCCTCGACGCCGAGGAAGCGGTAGCGGGTCTCGCCGTCCGTCTCGACGCGCTCGGGCATCACGCCGTCTCACCCCACGTGCCGAACAGCCCCTCGGGCTTGACCAGCAGGATGAGCGCCATGATTGCGAACGGGGCGGCTATCTCGCCGGGCGGGTACAGCGTGATCATCCACGACCGGATGACGCCCACGAGCAGCGCGCCGACGAACGCCCCGCGGAGGCTGCCGAGGCCGCCGATGACGATGACGACGAACGAGAGCACGAGGGGGTTGGTCCCCATGCCGAGCGTGGCCGCCGTCGGCGGGACGGCCATCGCGCCGGCGAAGCCCGCGAGGAACGCCCCGAGCGCGAACACGAGCGTGAACACGCGGTCGGTGCTGACGCCGATGGCCGTCGCCATCTCGCGGTCGATGGCCGTCGCCCGGACGATGCGCCCGGTTTTCGTGCGGTCGAAGAACCAGAACAGGCCCGCGACGACGGCGACGCCGACGAGGATGACGAAGACGTTGTACGTCGGGTAGTTCAGCCCGACCAGTTCGCTCGTCGGAATCGAGTTGATGGCGCTGTAGACGGCGTCGGTCCGCAGGGAGGTGTTCCCCCAGACGAACTTCTTCACGTCGAGCAGTATCAACAGCAGCGCGAAGGTCAACACCAGCTGGTACACCTGGTCGCGGTCGTAGATCGCCCGCAGGAACAGCGCCTCGAACGCGGTCCCGACGGGCAACAGGAGGGCCGCGGTCAGCAGGACCGAGACGAGCACGGCGAGGACGAACACGACGCCGCCGAGGACGCCGCTGGGCGGGCCGACGACGCCGATGACGAACCCGAACACGCCGATGCCGGCGTACGCGCCGATGGAGAACAGTTCCCCGTGGGCGAGGTTCAGCACGTCGAGGATGCCGAGGATGACGGTCAGCCCCGAGGCGATCATGAACAGGATGAACCCGAACTGGACGCCGTTGAGCGTCTGGACCAGCGCGGTTTCGAGAGTGCCTGCCATGGTCGGTTTCAGCCGCTCCAGCTGTCGAGCCACGCGCTCCCGGCGACGCCGGGCGGGGGCGCGGTCTCCGCCGCGGAGTAGATGTTCACGTCGTCGAGCCTGGCCGCGCCGAGGTCGTCGTCGTACACCATCGCGCCGGCGAAGGAGTTCGACGACCCCTGGTGGTCTTCGGCCATGTTGTGGTAGCCCGCCGGCGTGAAGAAGCCGTGGCCCTCCAGCATCTGTGCGATCTGATCCTGGCTGGGGTAGGTCCCGAGGAGGTCGATGGCCTTCTCGACGGCGGTCGCCCAGGCCGTCACCGCGCCGTAGCCGCTCATGTAGTGGGCCGTCGGGACGGTCACGCCGTCCTGTGCGGTCGCGGCGTCGAACAGTTCGCGGCCCGGTTGCCAGTTCCCCAGCGCCGGGTGGCCCCAGTAGTAGTTGCGCGACCCGGAGTAGATGTCCGTGCCGGCCAGCGCGTCGGCGGGCACGTCGCCGGCGGCGCTGTACAGCGTCGTCCCGAAGACGGTCGTGCTGTCGAACATGTCGTTGGCGCTGGCCTGGCGGACGAACGTGGTCACGTCGCCGCCCCACAGGCTGGAGAAGGTCACGTCGGGCTGTTCGCTGTTGATCGAGGTGATGTGGTTCGACATGTCGCTGGCCCCGAGTTCGGGGAACCCCTCGTAGACGACTTCCGCGCCGGTCAGTTTGGTGATGGCCTGGGTGAACACGCGCATCTCGTCCTCGCCGAAGGAGTACCCGGGGTTGACGCCGGCCACCGTCGAGATGTTGTCCGCGCCGATGCGCTCGACGGCCTCCCGGGCCATCGTCACCACCTCCATGATGTCGTAGTTCTGGAAGCGAAACGAGTACGTCGGGTCGGGGACCGTCTCCTCGTACAGCGTCGTCACCGTCCCGTCGGTCCCGACGTTGACGACCTCGTTCTTCTCGACCTCCGGCGCGATCTGGCTGTGCGTGCCACTGGAGATGGGCCCGAAGGTGACCTCCTTGCCCTCCTCGATGAACTGGTTGTAGCTGTCGAGCGGGTTCGACCCCTCGTCGACCACGTCGAGTTCGATCCGGCGCTGGCCGCCGATCCCGCCGGCCTCGTTGATCCGCTGGACGGCCAGTTCGGCCCCGCGCTGGGCCTGGATGCCGAGGACGCCCGGCGCGCCCTTCGTGAACGTCAACAGCCCGGCCTGGATCGGCTCCTCGGGGATCGAACCACCCGAGTCGCCCCCGTCGTCGCTCTGCTGCCCGCCGCCGTCGCTCAACAGCGTCGAACAGCCCGCGAGGGCCGCGGCGACGGCCGAGCCGCCGATAGCCGAGAGCAGTCGCCGTCTGCCGATACCTCCAGTGTCGCGCTCCGTTGGCTCCGTTCGTTTCATAGGTGTCTCCGCTCCCGTCGCTCTGACGCCCCGCGTCGCGGCGTGCGTCACGTTGACAGGGATGAGTGTAGCTACCGCCCAACCCGGGGAATAACGGGAGGTTTACACGTAAACCAGCCGCGAGCCGGCGTCGTTCCTCGACAGGGGCGTGCGCGCGGAGCCCGGCCGACCCGGTGGCTTGGTATACATGTCAACCCGACGCTATTCGGGTGTGTGTCCACAACGTGGTACCGAATGGCATCCAGTAGCTCCCACGAACGGCTCGAAGTGCCGCCCGTCGACGAGGAGTCGATCCTGTTCGTCGAGGACGACCACTACGCGACCGACACCGTCTGCCTCGTGACCGGCGGCGGGTCGGGCATCGGCCGGGCGACGGCGCTCGCGATGGCGGCAAACGGGGTCACGGCGGTCGCGACGGACATCGACGAGGAGGGCCTGGCCGAGGTCGCGGACCGCGCGGCCGATCTCCGTCTCGACGGCGCGGTCGAGACGGTGACGGGCGACCTCGCCAGCGACGCGGACCTCGACGACATCGTCGAGGTCGCCGCCTCCCACGGGACGGTCCGCTACCTCGCCAACATCGCCGGTCTCCAGCACATCGACGCCATCGAGGACTTCCCGATGGAGACGTACGACCGGATGCACGACGTGATGCTTCGCGCGCCGCTCGCCCTCTCGAAGCGGGTCATCCCGCACATCCGCGGGACGGACGACGGCGTCGGCGCCATCGGCAACATGGCGTCGGTCCACGGCCACTACGTCACCTCAGATAAGGTCGCGTACAACGTCTCGAAGTTCGGCCTGCGCGGCCTGACGCAGTCCATCGCGGCGGAGGGCGGCGACGGCCTCCGATCGTTCTCGATCAGCACCGGCTACGTCAAGACGCCGCTCGTCGTCGACCAGATTCCGGACACCGCCGACCAGCGCGGCATCAGCGTCGACGAGGTCATCGACGACGTGATGCTCGGCCAGTCTCGCGTCAAGGAGATGATGGACCCGATCGACGTGGCGAACCTCTTCGTCCTCGGGTTCTCCCGACACGCCCGCCACCTCAACGGCGGCGACCTCCTGTTCGACGGCGGAATGACAAAGACCTACGCGTGAGAAGAACACACATGGACAACGCTGACAGACGCGGCCCCACGGCCGCGACCGTTTCGCGGAGAGGCGGCAGTGACCGACCACGAATCCACGCGGAGGGACAGCCATGAGCGACCACGAGTACGCCGACACCGTCGTCCACGAACCGTCGCGGGCGTTCGTCGAGTCGACCAACGTCTGGGCGTTCATGCAGGAGTACGACATCAACGACTACGACGAACTCGTCGAGCGGACGACGACGGACGTGCCGGGCGAACCGGCCTCCGGTGTCGAGTGGTTCTGGGACCTGCTGCCGGAGTACCTCGGCATCGAGTTCTTCGAGGACTACGACCGCGTTCGAGATGACAGCGGGGGCCCGCAGTTCACCGACTGGTACCCCGGCGGGACCATCAACGCCGCACACAACGTCCTCGACCGCCACGCGCGCCGCGACAGCGGGACCCGGAACGCGGTCGCGCTCATCTGGGAGGGCGAACCCGGGGACGTGCGCGAGATCACGTATCACGACCTGAACCGACAGGCCAGTCGGGTCGCGAACTACCTGGAGTCGGTCGGCGTCGGCACCGGCGACACCGTCGGCCTCTACATGCCGATGGTCCCCGAGGTCGCGTCGATACTGTACGGCTGTCTCAAGGTCGGCGCGATCGCGGTCCCGATATTCTCCGGGTTCGGCGTCGACGCCACGGCGACGCGCATCGCCGACGCCGAGTGCTCCGTGCTGTTCACCGGCGACGGCTTCTACCGCCGGGGGTCGGGCGTCCACCTCAAGGGCACCGCGGACGACGCCATCAAGCAGGCTGGAAAGGAACTCGGCGAGGTCCCGGTCGAACACACCGTCGTCTACGACCGCCTCGGCCTGGCCGACGACCCCGAGGAGTCCATCCGCTGGACGCGCCGTGACGACTGGTGGGACGAGACCGTCGGCGCGGCCGACGACGAGTACGCCGCCAAGGAACTCCCCAGCGACCAGGAGTCCATGCTGCTGTACTCGTCGGGGACGACGGGGAAACCGAAGGGCATCGTCCACACGCACGCCGGAGCGCTGTTGCAGGCGGCCAAGGAGATCCACTTCGGCTTCGACCACAAGCCCGGCGACCGCTTCTTCTGGGTGAGCGACATCGGCTGGATGATGGGGCCGTGGACCCTGCTCGGAAACCACGCCTTCGGCGGCACGGTGTTCATGTACGAGGGCGCGCCGGACCACCCGGAACCGGACCGCTTCTGGGAGATGATCGACCGCCACGACGTCACGACCTTCGGCGTCTCGCCGACCGCGATTCGGACGCTGCGCAAGCAGGGCGACGAGTGGCTCGACGGCCACGACCTCTCTTCCCTTCGGTTACTCGGCTCCACGGGTGAACCGTGGGACCCCGAGAGCTGGCTCTGGTTCTACGAGCACGTCGGGAACGGCGAGTGCCCCATCATCAACATCTCAGGTGGCACCGAAATCATGGGCTGTTTCCTCATGCCCATGCCCATCCAGTCGCTCAAGCCCTGCACGCTTGGCGGTCCCGGCCTCGGGATGGCCGTGGACATCGTCGACGCCGAGGGGAACTCCGTCGCCGACGCCCACGAACGCGGCTACCTCGTCGCGCGCGACTCCTGTCCGTCGATGACGAAGTCTCTGTGGAGCGGCGACGAGCGCTACCTCGAGGAGTACTGGTCGACGTGGGACGACGTGTGGGACCACGGCGACTGGGCCCAGAAGGACGCGGACGGACTGTGGTTCCTCCACGGCCGGGCCGACGACGTGCTCAACGTCGCCGGGCGGAAGGTCGGTCCCGCGGAGGTCGAGGGGGCGGCGATGGAACACGCCGCCGTGAACCAGGCCGCCGCCGTCGGCGTCCCGGACGACACCACCGGGACCGCCGTCGTCCTCTACGTCGTCCTCGAACCCGACTACGACGCCTCCGACGACCTCCGCGAGTCCGTCCGCGCGGCCGTCGGCGAGGAACTCGGCAAGCCGTTCCGGCCGCGGGACGTGCTGTTCGTCGACGAGTTCCCCAAGACCCAGTCCGGGAAGATCATCCGCCGGGCCATCGAGGCCGTCTACCGGGACGAGGACCTGGGCGACATGTCCAGCATCGAGAACCCCGAGGCCCTGGAGACGATCCGCGAGGCCCGGTAATCTGACGGCCTGCTGTAGCCGTCTCTCAGTCGTTGTGAATACGATGCTTCTCTTCACGGAGCTCTACCGGCTATTTGACAGTACAGGGCAAACACTCATAACCGAGAAATTCACTAGAAATTCATATGAGCCGTACGTCCATTCCAATAGACACCGACACGAAAAACAGACTCGACGAGGCGAAACGAGAAGACGAAACGTGGGATGAATTTTTGCTCCGAATCGTTGCAGCGACCGGAGACGGGATGTCTCCAGGGACACTGTCTGATGAAGAAGCTGAGGAAGCACTGGAAATCGTACGAGAAGGTCGCGAGCGGTAATGTTTCTCGACACCTCCGCGATTATCGCCTACCAACAAGGAGATGAGCGCGCTGTCGAGTATATCGATGATGGCCGCCCATGGTACACGTCCACGATCTGCGCCTTCGAGTATATCAACGGGCGGCTTGGAAGCGGTGAAACTGACGTGCTGGCCGTCAGACAAGAGTTTTCGGATGTGCAGACACTTGATCTGAACGAACCCATTGCGGTCGAGGCCGCACGCCTCCAAGACGAACTACTGACCGATGGGGGGCGACTGGCAACTGCTGATATGCTTATTGCGGCCACAGCCCGCTCAACGGGAGACGAACTTGTCGTCGCAGATAGCGACTTCGAGACTGAGATTCTTCAGACTGTGATGGAGGTCACGAACCTCCGCAAATGAACAATGGCAGACGAACCGAGCAGCTATTTCAGCCACCCAAGAGAATAACGAACCCGCGTTCGCGACAATTGATATTTCGACGACCGTCTCGACTGCAGGCGGCTGGTGCGATGCTGACGGACAGCAGTCCGTATCAGCCCTCGACTGGCTCCTCGGTCGGCGCGTCGAGGTCGAGCAGGCGCGGCAGCGCGAGGACGGCGATAGCCACTTCGGTCCCGCCGGCGACGAGGAACGCGGGGAGGTAGCCGAACGCGCCCGCGACGCCGCCGCCGACGAGGATGCCGGCGAGGAAGCCGACGCTCCCGAAGACGTTGAAGCCCGCCATCGCCGTCCCGCGCTCGGTCGACGCCGCGAGGTCGGAGACGAGCGCCATCGTCGCCGGGGCCATCAGCGCCCCGATGACGCCGGTCGCGACCATGCCCGCGCCGGCCCCGGTGACCGTCTGGGCCAGTCCGACCGCGATGACGGCGAGGCCGTACAGCAGCGACCCGGCGACGATGGGGACCGTTCGGCCGATTCGGTCCGAGAGCGTCCCGAAGGGGTACTGCAGGAGGGCGAAAGGCGCGAAGAAGAGCGCCAGCATGATGCCCGTCTCGCCCGGTCCGAGGCCGAACGCCTCGCGGAAGTACAGCGTTCCGACGAGCGCGAAGAAGCCGGCGGTCATCCGGTCGACGAACCCGAAGGTGTAGGGAATCGACAGCGTCGGCGTCCGTCTGATACCGGTGAGGGCGGCCGCGAGCGTCCGCTCGTCACCGGCGGGGGCGCGGTCGTCGATGACCAGCGCGAGCGCGGCGACCGCGAGCAGGAGCGCGCCCGCGACGTACAGCGGCAGCGGCGTGGCGACTTCGTACAGTTGGCCGCCGAGCGGCGCGCCGAGGGCCGTCCCCGAGCCGATGGCGATGCCCGCCGCGCCCATGTTCTTGCCGTGGCCGCCGCCGAGGTCCATCAGCATCGTCATCGAGAGCGAGAACGCGGCGATGGTGGCCGCGCCCTGGAGCGTCCGGACGGCGAGCACCGCGAGAAACGGGGCCCGAACGTCGCCGGCGAGCCATCCGAGGACGGCGTAGCAGGCGGCCCCGCCGGCCGCGCCCCCGGCGATGAACGGCGTCCGCCGCCCGCTCACGTCGCTGAGCGCGCCCCAGACGCCGGCGGCGGCGACGAACGCGCCGAACTCCGCGGCGAGGAACCACATGCTCGCGTTCAGGTCGGTTGACGCGCCGAGCGCCCCGACGAGGCGGTCGACGCCGGGGTAGAGGAGGACCTGCGCGAGCAGGACGGCGAAGACGACGCCAGCGAGCAGCCCCCGGTCTCGACTGTCCGACATGGGCGACCCTACGGCGAGACGGAGAAAATAGGTGGCGAAGCCGGACGGACGGGACCGGGGTGGCTCACCGGATGCGTCCGGGAGTCCACGAGTCCGGGCTCGCGGTTCGGGAACGGCTACGCGGTCGTCGGAGTGCGTTCACCGCGGTGGCGGCCGCGCCACTGCGACGGAACGACGGGCCACGGGACGCCGGGACGCCGGGACGGAGCGACCCCGCGGCTCACGTCGGCGCGCTCACTCGGCGCTGTGTGGCGGGACGAAGCCGCAGTTCGAACAGCCGTTGTGCTTCGTCGTTACGTAGCTCAGTTCCTCGCCGCACTTCGGACACTTGTACTGGGTCGCGTTCATCACCAGTCGCTACAGTTCGACAATACCTAAATGTTTATACGACAATCGTCTGTCCGCGGTGGATGCGGGAGTAGAATGCTCCAGAGGCCAATATCGACAGGAATGACGTGTGAAATCAACGAGCCACCTGACCAGCACGGCCGAACCGGACAGCGTCGAATTTCCGATAGACAGTCGACTACGACCGGTCGCGTGAGTGTCACTCCCACTCGATTCTCTCGAGAGTGATGTGACTCGTTCGGTAGGGAGGCGGCCTGACGGGGCGACTCACGAAAACAAACTGCCTTCGAAGGACTCGATCGAACGCCGAATTCCACCTATCGACTCATGTCGAAGTGATAATACATTATCGTACGTTAAGGATACCGGCCGAACTCGCGCTCGCCGGCGGCTGGCCGAGATGCGTGATCGGTCGAAACGACGGAGAGAGAGAAACGGACGGCAGTCAGTCGGCCGCGCTCACATGTAGCCGAGGTCGCGCAGGCGCTCCATCAGGTCTTCCTTGTCCTGGGCGCGGCCGGCGCGCTCGGTCGTGTTCTCCATGTCCTGCAGCCAGGCGGGCTCCTCGGCGGACTTGTCGGTGCTGACCTCGCTGCCGAGCGAGCGGAACCCGGCGAAGTACTTCGGCGAGACCGGCACGTCCTCCTTCTCGATGCCTTCGGGGAGGTCGTCCTGGCCCTGCGGGACGTAGCCCTCCTCGGGGTAGCCCTCGACGGTGTCCGGGACGACGAAGTTCCAGAAGGCCTCCCACACGTCGGGTTCGGCGAACTGGAGGATCGGCTGGATGCGGTCGTGGGGCGGGTAGATGTCGGGGTCGTGACGCGGCGAGAAGAACGTCTCGTCGGCGCGGGACTCCTGCTCGTCCCAGCGGATGCCAGAGAGGATGCCGTCCACGTCGTACTCCTCGATGGCGTCGTTCAGCGCGACGGTCTTCAGCAGGTGGTTCCCGACGTAGGTGTCGAGCAGGAACGGGAACGTGTCCTCCTCGTACTCGAGGATGTTCCGGACGTGGTGCTGGTTGTGCTCGGAGAGCTCGTCGATGGGGATGTCGTCGCCCGGTTCGAGACCGTTCTCCTCGACGTACTCGCCCACGTCCTCGTTGCGCGCCCAGATCACGTCGAGGCCCCACTCGTCGGCCCAGTGCTCGACGTAGTCGATGAGCTCGTCGAAGTGCTGGTAGTGGTCGATGAAGACGACCGGGGGGACCTCGAGGTCGAAGCGGTCCGCGACCTCCTTGACGAAGTACAGCGTCAGCGTCGAGTCCTTCCCGCCGGTCCACATGACCACGGGGTTCTCGTACTCTTCGAGGCCGGTCTTCGTGACCTCGATGGCCTTCTCGATCTTGTGGTTGATCGTCGGGTACTCGGCGGGCTCTTCGCCCTCGCCGTCGGTGTAATCGACGTCCAGATAGTCCGGGAACTCGGCTGATTCGGACATAGTGTAATGAGATATAATTACGGCCACTAAGTATTTTTTGGATATTCGACAGGTGTGTGAGCGGGTGTCAAATACTGGGCGCTGACAGGAGTCGCCGCTCAGCCCCGCAACAGGTTCAGCACCTCGTCGACCACGTCCGGTTCGACGGCGACGATGTAGCGCTTCCCGGGCTCGAGCGTGGTCTCCGGACGCGCGATGCGGTCGCCGTCCTCGCCGGAGATGACCAGCGTGCCCGCGGGGAAGCGCACGTCCGCGAGCTGCTTGCCAGCGGCCGGCGCGCCCTCCTCGACGCGGATGTCCATGATGTCGAGCGTGCTGGTCACGTCCGCGAGCGTCTGCACGTCGCTGCCGACGATCTCGTTCGCCGCCTGCCGCGCGCCGGCGCGCTCGGGGTAGAGGACGGCGTCGACGAACCGGGCGTAGCTCTCCGCCGACTCCCTGTCGATCCGGGCCACGGTCCGGATTCCCGGAGCCAGTTCCTTCGCGGCCATGCAGATGGCGAGGTTCAGCCCGGTGTCGCCGGTGAGCGCGGCGACCACGTCGGCGGTCTCGATGCCCGACTGTTCGAGGATGTCCGGGTCCGTCGCGTCGCCGGTGATGACGGTCGCCACCCACTTCTCGGCGAGGGCGTCGACCGCGTCCTCGTCCCGTTCGATGATCGTCACGTCGTTGCCGCGGTCGACGAGCAGTTCGGCCGTCTGGGAGCCGACGCGCCCGCCGCCCGCGATGACTATGTCGAGTTTCTGTGTCATTGTCAGTCGTCCTCGGTAATCAGCTCCGCACTGTCGCTCGGTTCGGGACCGGTCTCCGTCTCGGGTCGGAGGGCCTCGAGCCCGTAGTACGCGATCACGCCGAGGGCGATCCAGCCGACGCTGAGCACCAGCGCGACCGGGTCGGTTCGGACCAGGTAGCCCACCAGCACGACGGTCAAGAGGAGATTCAGCACAATCCCGAGCACCGGCGGAATCGGGTAGTACGGCAGTTCGTACGGTCGGTTCATGTCGGGGCGCTCCCGCCGAAGCTTGATGACGGCCCCGTTGACCACGATAAAGGAGAGCAGGAAGAACAGGCTCGACATGTTGCCGGCGCTCGCCGTCGGCAGGACAACCGAGCCGAGCATCACGACCGCGCTCGCGACGATGGCGGCGAACGGCGTCCCGAAGCGGTGGTGCAACTGACCGAACGACGGGAGCAGTTGGCCCTCCCGCCCCATCGAGAACGCGACGCGCGAGGAGGCGATGACCACGGCGTTCAGTGCCGTCAGCGTCGAGAAGACGGCTCCGAAGACGATGACCACGCCGCCGTTCTTGATGACCGGCAGCCCCGTCGGCATGAACTCCGTGGCCGCGCGGGCGATGCCGGCCTCGCCCGCCTCGGCCAACCCCTGTGCTCCGAGGGTCCCGATGGCGACCGTGACGACGGCGACGTAGACGAGCACGGTCGCGCCGAGACTGACGAAGATGGCCTTCGGGATGTTCTCGCGCGGGTTCTTCACCTCCTCGGTAACTGTCGTGATGAGGTCGTACCCCTCGAAAGCGATGAACGTCAGCCCCATCGCGGGCAGGATCGCGAACGCGCCCGATTCCTCCGGGAAGAGGGGCTGGAACTCGGCGGTGGAGAACATCGGCGACGCCGCGCCGAAGGCGACGAACACCAGGAGGATGGTGACCTTCGTCGCGGTGAATATCGTCTCGATGCTCCCGCTCGCGGCCGTCGAAACCGCGTTCACGGCGACGAACAGCGCCACGGCGGCGAACGCGAGGCCCAGGCCCGCCGGAATCGCGGCGTCGACGACCGGGAGCGCGACCGCGCCGACCTGGTCGGGCGGCGCGACGACCTCGTAGACGTGGAGCAACTCGAGGAAGTTCGGCGCGAACCCGAGCGCGTACAGCGCGCCGGCGATCATGTACGCGAACCAGAGCATCCAGCCCATCAGGAACGACTGGAAGTCGTCGAACACCTCGCGGACGAACGCGTACCCGCCGCCGCTCTTGGGTATCGCGCTCGCCAGTTCGGCGTACGAGAGGCCGGTGAAGGCGGTGACGACGCCGTTGAGGACGAACACGAGGAGCGCGGCCGGGCCGGCGATCTCCGCCGCCAGCCCCGTCAGGACGAAGATGCCGGCCCCGATCATCGCGCCCATCCCGATCATCGTCGCGTCGAGCAGTCCGAGTTCGGCCTGTGGCGACCGCTCGTCGTGACTGCTCATTCGCCGACATCCCCCGGCGTTCGAATCCACTCGGCCGGTCGACGGCGCGAATCTCCGAACCCCATACATCGACAGTACACGCACTGCGCAGTTTTAGCTACTGGTGGCTGTCGTCACTCGGCGGGAGTGCGCCCCACTGTTTATGCCCGGCGCGGGAGGGTGTGGGGAGCCAGCGACCCTTTTTGCCGTCGCCCCGCAATGAGCGTGCATGGTCCCTCGTCCGCCACCGGCGGCACACCTCTACCGCCGCTGGCTCGCTCGGTACGTCCCGGTCGCGGCGCTGCTCCTGCTCGCGAGCGGGCTGGTCGGCTTCGCGCTCGGCAGCCAGGTCCCGTCGTCGTGGCTACAGGCCCCCGGAACCGCCGGACAGAGCCCGTTCACGCAGGTGGAACTCACCACGGTCTCCCTCGCCGTCCACAACCTCGGTGCGATGTTCGTCATGTTCCTCGGGGCCGTCTCGCTCGGGACGGCGACCGTGCTGTCGCTGGTCCTGAACGGCCTCGTCATCGGCGCGGTGGTCGCCATCGCGCTCAAGCAGGTCTCCCCGGTCGTCGTCGCGGCGCTCATCGTTCCCCACGGCCTCGTCGAGATTCCCGCGCTGCTCGTCGTCGCCGCCGTCGGCCTCCGTTTCGGCTGGCTGTCGATCCAGTACCTCCGCGGGCGCACGGACGCACTCCTCACGACGCGGGACCTCCGCGAAGCCGGCTGGCTCCTCGCGGCCGCCGTCGTGCTCATCGTCGTCGCCGCGTTCGTCGAGGCGAACCTTACGCTCGAAGTCGCGGAGCGGTTTACCGACGCGGACCTCTCCGGCGTCGCCGCCGATTGACCCGCCGTCGCGCTCGCCCGGCGGCCGCTTCGGTCACCCGCCCGCTCACTTCTTGGCTCCGTCTCCGTCGGGTGACGACATCGGACCGACGTCCGTCACGGCCTGGATGTCGGTCAGCGACAGGGGTTTGGGACCGTCCATGCCGTCTCCGGACGCGACGCCGCTGGTCAGGATGCTCCGGACGGCCTCCTCGACGGTCATGTCGACGTCGTGGAGGTTCGACTCGGGGATGTAGGTGAGAAAGCCGCCGGTGACGGGGTTCGGCGCGAGCGGGAGGAACATGGCGACCATGTCGTCGTGGTCAACCCCTCCTTCGACCGTCTGGAGCGACCTGTTGGTCTGAAAGCCGAGGACGTACACCTCCTCGCCGAAGCACTCGACCAGTTTCACGTCCTGGAAGTTCTCCTCGCCGTCGCCGACCATCACGTCGCTCATCCGGCGGAAGCTCTGATACACCGTCCCCACGGCCGGGATTCGGCTGATAACGAAGTCGAAGAGGTCGACGAGCGCCTCGCCGTACCGGTGGCTCCCGACGCTTCCCACGACGAGTACGACGGACAGCAACACCAGCACGGCGATGAGTTCGGTGAGGAAATCGACGATGTGCGAGTACACGCCGAGGTCGATAAGCAGGCCGACCAGGTAGACGCTCTCGACGGCCTCGATGACGCCCAGCCAGCGCAACACCTGAATCACCGGAACCAGCGCTTCGACCACGAAATCCAGGACCACGGAGAGGACGTAGATCGTGACCACGACGGGGACGGTGATCGCGACGCCGGTGAGTATCGTCTCGCGGACGTGAGCGTACACCCGATTGTCTTCGCCGGCTGGTACCGTCGTCTCCGTGGCTCCCTCGTCACCAGTCATAGCGTAGGTTCGACGACTGTCAGTTCGCCGGTAACACGTATTAGTAGCCTGCCTGCAATCGCCAGTTAGGTGCCTGATAAGCGAGGGGCCATCACAGCCGCGGCTCACCGGATACGGACGGCAGGGAGAACCGATTACGGACGGGAGTTACGAGATGAACTCGTTGTCGCGCCAGTTGACGCCCTCTTCCTCGTCGCTCTCGCGCGGTTCCTCGGCGACGTTGATGGCGGCGGGCCGCTCCTCGCCGTCGACGATGCGGACGGCCTCGAGTTCCTCGTCGACTGCGGCGATCGCGGTCAGTGTGCCCTTCTCAGCCACCTTGGCGACCTCACAGAGGACCTCGAACATCGCGTACTGGAGCGCGGTGTTCTGGAGGACCGTCTCGCGGTCGCCCTTGAAACAGGCGTACTCGACGAGTTCCGATTCGATCTCCTCTTCTTCCTCTTCGAGCGCGCCCCACTGTGGCCCGCCGCCGGAGCTGCCGGTGCTCGCCGCGCCGGGCGGTCCCATTTCGTCCGGGTCCTCCTCGTAGACCCGGTTCTCCGTGACGCTGGCTTTCAACTGCGCCGTCGGCGTGTACTTGCTCATCGAGTCGTCCTTGGCGACGGCGCTGACGATGAGCGTGTTGTTCCGGCGCGTGATGTCGATGTCAGCGATCTCGGGTGGAAGGTCCGGGTCTTCGAAGAAATCGTAGGCGTCTTCCAGTGGCAGTTCGAGTGTCGAATGAAGTCTGTATACGCGGCTGGTCATGGTTGGGGGAAGCGTGTATCAGTCGTCGAAGGCCGTCCGCTGACGCTGTAGTCGTTCCCCTATAGGAGCCACTTGCTTATATGATCTGTCCTTCATTCTCGACAACGACCTGAACGGTCAAGCGCCGATCTGACGACGCGAATCGGCCGATTATCCGCTCACTAACGGCTCTGGGGCACGCGTGGGATCGAAGTAGGAGCGGATTAATCGTCGGCCGGGGTCGGGTCGCCGTCCTCGGCCGCGACGGCGCTCTCGATGCTCGGGGGGTACTTCCCGCGGTCGAGCGTCAGGTCCGACTGCGGACGCGCCATGCACGTCAGCGCGTAGTTCTCTCGCTCCGCCTCGGTGAGTCCGCGCGCGGCCGGTTGCGTGACCGTCCCGTCGACGATCTCCGCAGAGCAGGCGAGACACATCCCGACGCGACAGGAGTACTCCTGGGCGATGCCCTCCTCGATGCACCGCGAGAGGATCGTCTCCTTGTCCGAGACCGTGATCTCCTCGCCGGTCCCGACGAACGTCACCGTGTACTCGGTCATGCTCCGCTGTTTGATACCCCCCGGCAAAACTCTTACCACCGCCGTCCAGCGGTCAGACGGCCAGTCGGAATAATTTTCTCTCTCCGGGATGGACGAGAGTGCATGACCACGAACACGGGCGACAGCGCCGACGGCGGCCCGCGGACCGTTACCGCGGACATCGTCGTCGTCGGGGCCGGAACGTCCGGCTGTTACGCCGCCGCGACGGCCGCGGAGGCGGGCTACGACGTCGTTGTCGTCGAACGCAAGGACGAGACGGAGGCCGGCCACATCGCCTGCGGGGACGCGCTGAAAGGGGCCAGCGACTTCCCGGAGGCCATCCCGAAGTCCCAGCTCGAATCGGCGTTCACCAACACCGGCGTCGACCACGGGCGCTTCGAGATTCCGCAAGAGGACACCGTCCTCGAAATCCCGGTCCCGGGCGAACTCGCCGTCATCGACCGCTGGGAGTACGGCCGGTGTCTCATCGAGGGCGCGGGCGACAGCGGCGCGACGTTCCACTACGACACCGTCGTGCAGGACGTGCTGCAGGACGACGCGGGCCGCGTCACCGGCGTGAAGGCGATGCGGAAGGGCGACCCGGTCACCTACGAGGCGGACATCGTCATCGACGGTGCGGGCGCGCTGTCGATCCTCCAGGACAAGACCGACCTGGAGGACGCCACGTTCGACACGAACGTCCAGTACTCGCAGTTCTGCTCGGCCTACCGGGAGATAATCGAGGTCGACGAACCCGTCGAGTGGGACGACGCGCTCGTGTTCAAGCCGACCGAGCGGTCCGCGGGGTATCTCTGGTACTTCCCGCGCACGGACACGGAGATCAACGCCGGGCTGGGCTTCCAGATGAACGAGGAGCCGATGGAACTGGTCGACGACCTCAAGCGCGATCTGGAGGGGCGCCGCGAGTTCCAGAACGCGACGGTCAAAGACAAGCTCGGCGCGGCACTGCCGACGCGTCGGCCCTACGACTCCGCGGTTGCACCCGGGTTCATGGCGGTCGGCGACGCCGCCGGCCACGTCAATCCGACCACGGGCGGGGGCATCGCCGGGGCGGCCTACGCCGGCAAGTACGCGGCCGAACAGGCGATAGAGGCAATCGAATCCGGCCGAACGGACGACGAGGCCGCGCTCTGGGAGTACAACGAGCGGGTGATGGACCACTTCGGCGCGCGCTACGCCGCCCTCGACGTGTACAACATCTTCACCACCGCCTACGACGTGGACGACCTGATGGCGCTGCTGGCCTCGCTCCCCGGCGAGAAGCTCGCGGAGGCGCTCTACGGCGGCTCGACGAGCATCGGCCTCGGCCTGAAGGTCAAGACCGCGATCAAGAGCTTCGGCCACTGGGGGACGATCTACGACCTCTACCAGACGAAGTCCCTCGCGGACCGCTTGCTCGCACACTACGAGGACTACCCGGACGAGCCGAGCGGGTTCGAGGCCTGGCGTCGCGAGCGCAACGACATCATGGACGACATCTACGAGCTCACCGGCGCCGACCCGAAGTACTGACCGCCGCGCTCGGCGCGGACGACTCGGTTTCTCTCGACTGCGTCACGCGACCGATTTTCCTCCGCTGGTACGTATCAGAAACCAATAAACGAACGTGTGTGAACAAAAAGTTTTATCTCACACAAACATGATATGCAACTGAAGTCACTCGGGTCGGTCGACTGGGGGGTCGCCGACAACCGAGACGGCCGGGTGGCCGTCTTCCGAGTGGGGTGCTATCATGACAATACACACGTTCCGAACAGACGACAGCGCAGTATCGCCCGTCGTGGGGGTCATCTTGATGGTCGCCATCACGGTACTACTGGCGGCCACGGCGGCGACGTTCTTCCTCGACCTCGGTTCGTCGGGGACCATGGGCGAGCAATCGCCGCAGGCGGCGTTCACTTTCGACTACGAGGCGGGAAGCCCGGACAGCGTGACCATCGAGCACCGGAGCGGCGATTCGATTCGGGCCGGGTCGCTGTACGTCACCGTCAGCGGTGCCTCGACCGGCAACGGACAGCACGCGTTCACGAGCCTCGGCGGTGCGCCCGCGGCGGGGTCGAAAATCACGGCCGGGACTCGCGTGACGTTCTCGACCGCCTCGCTCGACCTCTCCGGCGCGACAGTCACCGTGAACTGGCGGTCACCGGACAACGGCCGGTCCGTCCAGCTCGCGTCGTGGGACGCACCGTAACCGGGTCACCGGCCGAGATTTTTCACCGCTTCGCCGAGCACGTCGACGCCGACGGCCAGCGACCGCTCGTCCACGTCGAAAGTCGGCGTGTGGTGGCCGCCGGGGTGGTCGGTGCCGACGCCGACGAACGTCGCCGTCCCGCCGTGTTTCTGGACGCGGTCCATCAGGTACGTCGCGTCCTCGCTCCCACCGAGGTCGGCGCTTCGCAGTCGGCTGGTGACGCCGCTGACGGACCCGGCCGCGTCGTAGACGGTCTCGGCGAGCACCTCGTCGCTCTCGGCGCTCGGCGCTTCCGCGGTCGTCTCGACGATTGCCTCGCAGTCGTGCATGGCCGCGGCGGACTCGACGACGGTGTCCGCCCGTTCGCTCATGTACTCCTTGAGTTCGGTCGTCTCGCCGCGGACCTCGCCCTCGATGGTCGCGCGCTCGGGGACGATGTTCGTGGCCGTCCCGCCCCTGACGACGCCCGCGTTGACCCGCGTCGCGCCGTCGCCGTGGCGGCGTATCGCGTGGAGGTTCTGGACGGCGGTGGCGAGCGCCTGCACCGCGTCCCGACCCTGTGCGGGGTGACCGCCGGCGTGGGCCGACTCGCCGGTGAACGTCGCTTCGAACTGTCGGACGGCGAGGAAGCCGCCGACGCCGGCGACGACCTCGCCCGTCGGGTGGTCGAGGCCGATGTGGATGGCGAGCAGGTGGTCCACGTCGTCGAGGTGGCCGCTCTCGGCGACGGCCTTCCCGCCGCCGATGACCTCCTCGGCCGGCTGGACCACCAGTTTGAACGTCCCCCGGAAGTCGCTCTCGGCGACGGCTTCGAGCACGCCGAGGCCGATGGTCGCGTGCGCGTCGTGCCCGCAGGCGTGCATGAACCCCTCGTTGCTCGACCGGAACCCCTCGTCGGCCGGGACGTGCGCCGGCGACTCGGACTCGGTGATAGGCAGGGCGTCGACGTCGACCCGGAGCGCGACGGTCGGTCCGTCGCCCCGTTCGAGGACCGCCAGCGCGCCGGTGAACCCGCCCGCCGTCGCCTCGAGCACGTCGTCGCGAGCGCCGGCATCACGGGCCCGCTCGTGCCACGCCGACAGTTCTTCGTCGTCGGGGACGGCCATCCGCGCGTCTGCGTCGAGCGCGTCGCGACCGAGGTGCAACTGGTCGACCCCGATTCGTTCCAGTTCGTCGACGATGCGACTCGTCGTGTAGAACTCTCGCCAGGCGGGTTCGGGATAGCGGTGTAGCTCTCGCCGAAGCGACGTGAGGCGCGCCAGTCTGTCCTCGTCCATATCGGGGAGAAGAGCGCCAGCGCCTTATAAGAAATCGGGGGACGCCGGGTGTCTCGCGTCAGGACCCGCTGCCGACCTGCGTTCGCTGCTCGACGTCCGCCTCGACGTGGATCGAGTCCGGGTACGTCCGCTGGGTGACGGTCCGGGCGAAGTCCTCGTAGCCGACGACCTCGACCGTGCGCGTGTACACCGAGTAGTTCCAGGACTCGAACCGGCCGCCCTCCGGCCCGAGCGACTTCGACTGCGGCACGCGCAGTTCCCGCGGCTGCTTGGGGTGGGGCCCCTTCAGTTCGACGCCCTTCTGTTCGGCCATCTGTTTGATCTCCGCGACCACGTCGTCGAGTCGGTGTCTGTTCCCGCTCGTGAGCGTGAGTGTCGTGACGAACGGCATCTGTGGAAGGTACTCCTCGGCGAGCGGTAAAAGGTCACCTGTTCGCGTCGCGTCTCCGATATTCTCTTAAGTACTGGTGTAGTAATTTCGGATAATGATAGAGGCCACGAGCGCGGGAGCCATCCTCTTTCGCGATACGCGTGGCCGGCGGGAGTACCTCCTGCTCAAGAGCCGACCCGGCGATTGGGAGTTCCCCAAGGGCGGCGTCGAGGGCGAAGAGGAACTGCAGCAGACCGCCATCCGCGAAGTGAAAGAGGAGGCCGGAATCGGCGATTTCCGGCTCTTAGACGGGTTCCGCGAAGATTACGACTACGTGTTCGAAGCGAACGGGAACACCATCCACAAGACGGTCCACCTGTTCGTCGCGAAGTCGTTCGAAGCGTCAGCCGAACTGTCCACCGAACACCGCGACCTGCAGTGGCGCGACTACGAACAGGCTGTCAACACCGTCACGCAGGACGGCCCCCGCGAGATACTCGAAGAGGCACACGAGTTCCTCGACGAGCGCGACGAAGACGAGGAGTGACGGGGCCGGGATAACCCGGTCCTCAGACCGCGACGCCGGCAAGCAGCAGCGCCGCTACCGTTGCGTTACCCATGCCGAGCACGAAGCTCCCGACGACGGCGGCAAAGAGGAGGAACAGTACCGGTATCCCGAGCACTGCGAGCGCGAGAGCGATCTTCGCGCCCGTCTCCCCACCGAGTTCGACCGCGAGGATGCCGATAATCCCGACGAGGATGACCGCCCACGCCTCCCAGGCACCCTGCTCCCGAGCGGTCCCGTTGGACGTCTTGATGTAGAAGTAGGCCGGAACAGCGAGTCCGATGGGGAACGTCAACAGCGCGACGACGGCCGCTGCGATCCACTGCAGCGTCGTGTACTGGTCGAATATCCCGTCGCTCCGGGCCGCGGAACTCATACAGCGCCTCCGCCGACTTCGTCGCTTTGGTTCGTCAATCGGGAGGCTGTGACGTGAGTGGTAACGGCCGGACGGTCTCCGTTCCTGTGGCGTATCATTTGTAACCCCCCGTTTGTTTCTGAAGCAATTACATAAATAATCGGGTTGTGATACCGAACGAAAACGGTCCTCAAGTGGGTCCGCCTCGGACGGGGAGTCGGCTTCGGAGCGAAGGGTTTTGGTCCGAACCCGACAACGACTGTGCGTGGCTCCCGATTCCGAGTTCGCGTTCGAGTTGCGAGTCTGCCAGTGGGCGGAGCGAGCGTGGGAGCCAGCCGACGGTTCGGGGGCGTTCGTCGCCCGACAGTTGGGGACGAAACACCGACGCTGGGACACCGTCGTCGTCGAATGCGACCCGGACGGGCTCCGCGAGCGGGCGAAATTCGGCGCGGAAGCGTTCGATTCGGACCTGTTACACGTCCTCCGGAACGCCCCCGCGGACTGGACGTACTACCGCGACGCGCTCCCCGACCCGGGGTATCCGTGGCGCTACGTCCGCGAGTCGATTCACGAGGCCGCCGACCGCGACGCCCTCGACACGCGAAAGCGAGGGAACCGAATCCAGATCAGACGGGTCCGACCGTACCCGGACTGGCTCCGCCGGATCGTCGCCATCGAGAACAAGCCGGACCTGACGGCCAGCGCGGCCCGCGACCTCGCACCGCAACTGGAGCGCGACGTCGCGCTGTCGCTGGCCGACGAGGTCTGGGTCGCGACGGCGGCGACCGGCGAGCGCGTCGAACCCGTCCTGCTGACCGACATGCCCGCCGCGGCCGGCGTCCTGACGGTCGACCCCGAACGCGGCACCGCCGACGAAGTCTGGCAGCCCCGGTCGCTGTCGGTCGACGACCCCGGGACCCGAATCCTCGACCGCCCGGCCGACGACCACAGCGCGGCCCGCTTCGAGTACGTCGACCCGGACTGGAAGCGCGAGCGCCGCCTCGCCATCGCCGAGCGGGCCTACGAGCGCGGCTGGCGCGCCTACGCCGACACGATGCGACCCGACTGCCGACACTTCCAGCTCCGCGCGGACGAGACTGGCGTCTACCCGTACTGCGCGGCGAAAGAACGCGTGCCGAGGGTGGCGGAGTGTCGCGGCGCGTGCCCGTCGTACGAACCCGAGCCGCCGGCCTGGCGGTCGATGGGCTGGCCGCTCGACGGCGGTCCGGGCGGGGCGATCAAACGGTTACTCGACAGGCGTCGGCGACGGCAGCGACCGGGGCTGCAGGAGTAACTGCACCGGCCCCGCTGACCGGCGTCGACGCGCTGGCCTCACTCCTCGGCCAGTTCGATGTCCAGTTCGTCGCGCGGGACGGCCAGCCTGAACGTCGGGACGGTCTTCTGGACCGTCTCGACGATGCCCTTGTCGGCGAGGCTTCGCAGGGCGGACCGGACCTCGTCGGTCTCGCGGTCCTCGCCGGCGTCGCGCAGCGCGTGCAGCACCGACACGACGCTCTGACTCTCCTCGTCGGGGCCGGCGATCACGTCGACGATGGCCTGCTGGAGCGGCGTCACCGTCACCGTCTGGATGCGGTCCGAGTCCTCGCCGTCGATGAGCGTCGTGGCCTCCGGCGTCGCGCAGATGAGGCTGTTGTCGTCGCGGTAGTAGTACTCCTTGAGCTCCGATTCGAGGTACTGGTGGACCTCGCTCCCGCTGTCCATGTCCCAGCGCTCCTGTAGCTCGCTGTTCTTCGTCGGCTGAAGTTCGACGACGTCGGCGAGTCGCTCGCGGGCCTCCTCCGAGAGGGTCATCGTCGGCGGCTTGGTGGACCACGTATTTCGGTGTTCTGAATCCATGGGACCGCCCGGTCCCCCGGGTCCCCGAGCCGACAGGAATCACAGGCCGTCGAGCGTCGCCCCCACCGCGTCCCAGTGGCTCCCCTTCCAGAAGCACTGCCCGCAGTCAGCGCAGCGCCAGACCGCTTCCGCCGCGGGTTCGGGCGCGTACTCCGGCGTCTGTTCAGACGGCTCGACCCGTTCGACCGGGCCGTTACAGACGCCACAGCGCGTCGGCGCCGCGGGAAGCGACAGGTCGAAGCCCGCCGCGGCGAGCTTGCGGAGCTGGTCGGTCACGTCGCGCTCGGTGAGGAGGACGCTGTCGGGCGCGCGGTTCGCGAGGTGCTCGTCCCGCGTGAGCAGCAGGCGGTCTTCGGAGACGGCGAGACCGAGGACTGCGTCGTCGGCCTCCGCGTCGCGGTCGAGCGCGTAGGCCGCGTCGTAGCCGCACATCCGCAGGTACGTCGCCAGCTTCCCGAGCATCGCGTCCAGCACCAGTCGGTCCCGCGTCTCAGCCATCGAGGAACTCGCGGACGCCCGCGGCGTCGCGGGTGTTGAGCACGTCACCGGCCTCGGCCCACCCGCGGCGGGCCGTGTGGACGCCGTAGCGGACGAGTTCGAAGTCGCGGGGGCTGTGGGCGTCCGTGTTGATGACGACCGTCGCGCCGGACTCGATAGCTCGTTTGACCGCGTGGCCGCTCAGGTCGAGGCGGGCGGGGTTGGCGTTGATCTCCAGCGCCGTGTCGTGGTCGGCGGCCGCCTCGGCAAGTCGCTCGACGTCCACGTCGAGGCCGGGGCGGCGGTTCAGATACCGGCCGGTCGGGTGGCCGACGACGTTCACGTGAGGGTGTTCCGCGGCGGCGACGAGCCGGTCCGTGCCGTCGCCGTCGAGCGCGGCGTGGGGCGAGGCGACGACCACGTCGAGGTCGGCGAGGAGGTCGTCGGCGACCGAGATGCTCCCGTCCTCCGCGATGTTGGCCTCGACGCCGGTGAACACGTCGACGTCGGCGTCGGCCGCGACCGCCTCGACGGCCTCGATCTGTTCGCGGAGTTCGTCGTCGGGGACGCCGACGCCGCCGACCATCCCCGGCCCGGTCGCGTGATCGGAGATCGCGAGGTAGTCGTGGCCGAAGTCGGCCGCGCCCGCGACCAGCTCTTCGACGGTGGTGCTCCCGTCGGACCAGTCCGTGTGCGTGTGGAGGTCGCCGCGGATATCGCCCTCGCCCAGCAGGTCCGGGAGCGTCCCCTCGGCGGCGGCGGCGACCTCGCCGCGGTTCTCGCGGAGTTCCGGCGGCATCCACTGCATCCCGAGGGCCTCGTAGACGCCTTCCTCCGTCTCGCCGGCCACTCGTTCGCCGGCGCGCTGGTCGTCGTCCTCGACGCCGGCCACGTCGTCGTCGGACTGTGTCCGACTGCTTGAGGTGCTTCGCACCTCTCCGAAGACCCCGTACTCGTTGACCTTCAGGTCCCGGTCGATGGCGCGGTTGCGGACGGCGACGTTGTGGTCCTTGCTCCCGGTGAAGTACTGTAGCGCCGCACCGAACTCCTCCGGGACGACGATCCGCAGGTCGACGCGAACGTCGTCGGCGTACGCGCTCGCCTTCGTCTCGCCGGACTCGATTACCCGGTCGAGTTCGTCCCAGTCGCCGAACCGCTCGATCACCGCCGCCGGGTCGCGGCTGGCGACCAGCACGTCCACGTCGCCGATAGTCGGCCGCCAGCGGCGGATCGACCCGCCGAGCGCGCACCGGTCGACGGCGTCTCCGTCGGCCATGTACTCGCGGATTCGGTCGCCGTAGGGCCTGGCCTCGCCCAGCAGCGACCGCTCGTGGGCCTCCCGCGCGAAGTCGATGTTGTCGAGGATGTTCTGCTCGGTCTTCGCGCCGAAGCCCGACACCTCTTGAATCTCGCCGGCCTCGGCGGCCGCTTCGAGTTCGTCGAGCGTGGTGATTCCGAGGGCCTCGTACAGCTTGCCGACCGACTTCGGACCGACGCCCTCGACGGCGGTCAGTGCGTCCATCTCGACCGGCAGTTCCTCGCGGAGCTCGGTCAGTTCCTCTATCTCGCCCGTCTCGACGTACTCGACGACCTTCGAGGAGATGGCGTCGCCGACGCCGTCGATTTCGCCGACGCGCTCCTCGCCGTCGGCGGCCAGCCCCTCGATCGCGCCGGGATAGTCCCTGATGTTCTCGGCCGCCCGGCGGTAGGCGCGGGGCTTGTACTCGACGCCCTTGGCGTCCAGCAGGTCGGCGAACTCCTCCAGCAGCGTCGCGATCTCGTCGTTCCGGCTCATGTCAGAGGCTCCGTCCGGCACGACCCGTGCCGGAATCTGCGTCCTGGTGGCCCAGTGCCTTCTGCAAGAACTTCATCCAGCGCTTCTGGTCGGCGGCCTCCTGGGCTCGGGCCTCCTGTTCGAGGTTCGCCGGACCGAGCTGTTCGAGGGCGTTGAGCGCGCGGTCGATGCCGATGATGGCGTTCGCCAGTTCCTCGCCGCGCTCGTAGCTCACCTCGCCGTCCTCGATGCGCTGCTTGCGCTGGAGGCGCTCGCGCCGCAGGTTCTTCTTCGCCTGCGTCACCCGCTCTCGCTCTCCCGACGGAATCGTGTCCCGGCGCTTGATCTCGAAGACGAACGACCGCAGTTCGATCTCCTCGCCCTGGATCGTGATCTCGTCCGGGATGTCCGCACCGACGGTCGCGCTGTCCCGTTCGATGCGCTCTAGCAGTTGCTTGCGCTCGAACTCCTTCACTACCGTCCCGTTAGAACGGCACCCCCTTACTCGCTTCGCTCCCCCAGCGTGCACCGCCTCGTCCGGCGCCTCGGCCCCGGTGTCGGGCGTTCCGTCGCGTGACGGAGCCGGACGCTGATAGCCGCCGTCCTCGATAGCGGTCACTGAGAATGCAGGGTGTCGGCGATATCTTTTTGCCGCTATCGACCGTTCGGTCGAGACGAGACTGACACGGTCCCCTCGCTCCATGACTCTCACCTTCGAAACGCTCGACGACCAGCACGGGATTCAGGTCATCGACGAGATCGAGCGCCAGCGCTACCGCCTCTACACGCCCGGACCGCTCGACTGTAAGCCGGCCTCGACCGACCCGTTTCTGTTCCCCGTCAGCGACGCCGTCTCGATACGGACGACGGAGCTCGTGCTCCCGACGGTCGTCATGGTGTACGTCCGCGACGCCGATGGGTCGATGGTCGGGGAGGTCCAGCAGTTCGAGTCCGAGTCGTTCGACGCGGATTCGTACATCCTCGACCCGTGTACACAAATCAAGACGTATATCCACCTTGACGCCGCCTTCGAGGTGACCGTCGACCTGAACGAGACCCGCATCGAGTTCGAGTCGCCGACCGAGGTGTTGCTCGGCGCGCGCTCACAGCACGACCGACCGGCGGCGACCGTGACGACCACCGCGGACCCCCTCGATATGATGGCCGCCGTCGAGACGTTCGGGTCCGCGCTGAAGGCATACGACCCGGAGCGCTCGTATCCGACGCTCCGTGGCCACCCGCCGGCCATCGAAATCGGCGACCGCCTCGACATCCCGTCCCAACTCGACGTGCCCGACACCGGCGTGCGCCTGGAACTCCCGCCCGACCTCGCGTCGGTGTTCGTCGCCGCGCCGCTGTCGTACTACCTCGGCGCGTCGCTCGTCCCCGCGTCCGAGCCTCGCCTCGTCACCGACACCGGGTTCTCGTACTCGCTCGACACCGCGCGGGGCTTCGAGACCGAGGTCGGCCGGACGCTGAAACGGCTGTTCTTCCTCGATTGCGTGACCCGGACGGAGGGGTTCCACCAGATTTCGCTCCACGAGCGCCACGCCATCGAGCCGTACGTCGACCTCGACTTTGCCGAGCTGTACGAGGCGTCGCTCGGCGAGCAGGTCGCCGCGTACCTCGAGGTCCCGTACGACGTCTTGGAAGAGCACATTCCCGAGTGGCGGCTCACGACGCACGTCGAACCGGTCGCGGCCAGCGCCGAACAGCTCCCCTACGTCGTCGACGACCTCGCACTGGTCCGAACGCACCAGCGGCCGACGATGAAGGAGGCGAGCATTCCCGCCGAGGCCGAAGCGGAGTTCACCCGCAGCGACGTCATCACCCGGTCGGCCAGTGCCGGCGCCGTCACTCGGTCGGCCAGCGCCGGCACCGCTGGGCCCGCGAACGACTACGTCCAGCCCCAGTCCGCGGACACCCTCGAACAGGCCTGGATCGGCGACAGCATCCCCATCGGGGCGAGCAAACTCACCGTCGAGGCGTTCCAGCACCGCCTGGACCGCCAGACCAACGCCGGCGACATCTCTATCACCGTCGTCCAGAACGACACCCGGATGGAGGCCGAGCGCCACCTCGTCGACGAGGTGTACGGCTCCCGCGAGGACCTGCCCTTCGACGTGACCGTCGAACAGGACCTGACGCGGGCCGAACTCGAAGCCGTCCTCACCTCTGACACGGAGTTCTTCCACTACATCGGCCACACCGACTACGAGGGCTTCACCTGCACCGACGGCAAACTCGACGCGACGGAACTCGATTCGGTCGGCGTCGACACGTTCCTCCTGAACGCGTGTAACTCCTACAACCAGGGCCTCGCGCTCGTCGAAAACGGCGCGATCGGCGGCATCGTCACCCTCAACGAGGTCCTCAACGACGGCGCGGTCCGCATCGGCGAGACCGTCGCGCGCCTGATGAACTGCGGGTTCCCGCTTCGGGCGGCGCTGACCATCGCCCGCGACGAGAGCATCCTCGGCGGCCAGTACATCGTCGTCGGCGACGGTGGGATTACCGTGACGCAGGTACAGAGCGGCACGCCAAATCTCCTCGAAATCAGCGAAGCAGAAGACGGATTCTCGGTTAGTATGTACACCTATCCGACAGATGTCAAAGGTTTGGGAACGATTATTATGCCCTTTATTGAGAGCTGTAATGAGCATTTCTTGACATCTGGTCGACTTGGGACGTTCCATGTGTCGCACGATGACCTCTCGGAGTTTCTCGCCCTTCAGGAGGTCCCTGTTAGAATTGACGGCGATCTGCACTGGAGTACGTCGGTCGACCTACGTACAGTCTTTTAGCCTCTTTCGACCGTTCTTCGAGAGAATACAGCAGAACAACGTCTCGAATATTGCTCGGGTTTTCTACGGACCGAAGTATGCGTTGTTGTTCGCCGCTGCGCTCCCTGCCTGCGTCAACAGCATCAGGAGGGTGAACAGTGCGCCGGCCATTTTCGGGTGCTCTGCGAGGTATTCGCGCATGGTGGTATCGGACATGATACGATTGGTCTGTCGATGGGATGTAAATTAAAAATATTTGAATAGTACCTACATATTACAGCTTATATTAACTCTGGAAATAATAGTCAACTACCACAAAACTAACTCGGAAAACGCGGTTAACAATTCTGAGAATATCTACCTCGTCAAATGATGCATGACGGCGCTTGATTGAGCGATATCGTTCACTGAAACTATCAATATTGTTTAGTGGGCTGCGACGCAAGGGAGAGGCAGGATTGGGTATCGATGGCGGAATTACAAACGACGAACGAGACTGGACGGCGCGGAGTCGCACACCGGGTGGCGACGCGACTTCGACGAAACACTACAGTGTCGGCACAGGGCGTACGTGCGCGAACTTCCGAGTCGGAGCGGTCGAGAACTGGTCTGCGCGCGCGATGTGGGTGTGGGCGATGAGAACCGACGGACCGTGGACGCTCGGTGGTCGAACCGTGGAGTTACCGGACGGCGCGATTCGGGGGAGCGGTCGCGCCGCGTCGCGGCGGGTTCCCCTCATCCGCACCGAGTCAGCGAACACGCCCGAGGGAGTCCGGACGGAAGTCCCGATTCCGCTGGCGACGGACCAGGAGTCCCAGCAGTCGACACTCCTCCACGTCGACGACGACCCGCAGGTGGGCGAACTGGTCGAACTGTACCTCACTCGCATCAACGAGGACCTGAACGTCGTCTCGAAGACCAGCGCCGTGGCGGCGCTCGACTTCCTCGAATCCGAGGACGTGGACTGCATCGTCAGCGACTACGAGATGCCGAGCACTGACGGGCTGGAGCTCCTCGAAATCGTCCGCGAGCGGTACGCCGACATCCCCTTCATTCTCTTCACGGGCAAGGGGAGCGAGGAGATCGCGAGCGAGGCGATCGCCTCCGGCGTCACGGACTACATGCAGAAGGGGGCCGGCTCGGACACGTACGAGGTGCTGGCGAACCGCGTCGAGAACGCGATCGAGCAACACCGCACGGAACAGCAGTTCTGGAACGCCCTCTCGTGGTACCAGCGCCTCGTCGAGCAGGAACTCGCCGGCGTCTGCATCATTCAGGACGGGACGTTCGTCTACGTGAACCAGAAGCTGGCGGACATCTTCGGCTACGACCAGAGCGAACTCGTCGACGAGTCGCCGGCGGCGCTCGCACCCGACAGCCGCGAGGAGCAGTTCCTCGATTCGATTCGGGCCTCCGAGGCCGACGACCTCGACTCCTTCCACTCGACGTTCGAGGGGCGGCGCGCCGACGGCGAGACGCTCACCATCGAGGTGTCCGGCGGTTCGATCGAGTACGACGGGGATCCGGCGTGGATCGGTGTGCTCCGGGACGCCGAGAAGGGCCCCGACGGGGACGAATGACGCCTCGTCCGGCCGACCGTCGCATTCCGGACGTTCTCTTCCCTTCCTTTTTCAAACACAATCCCTTTGCACGGTCCTCCCCTAACGTGAGCTAATGTCGGAGTGCGACGCCTGTGGGAAGCAAGAGAACATGCCGTATCAGTGTGGGCACTGCGGCGGGACGTTCTGTTCCGAACACCGTCTCCCCGAGGCCCACGACTGCGCCGGGTTGCAGAACTGGGACGACCCCGGCGGCGTGTTCGACAGCGGGTTCGACGACAGCGTGAGCACCGGCGACACGTCGAGCGGCGGCGTCGCCGACCGCCTCGGTATCAACACCGGGACGGGCGGCCCGCTCGCGTACTTCCGCGGGAACGTCACGTACCTGTTCCTTGCCATCATGGGCATCGTGTTCATCCTCGAGCACGTCGTCATCTTCGCGCTCGGTTCCGACGCGTTCCAGGCGCTGTTCGTGCTCCACCCGAGCCACCCCGAGTACGTCTGGACCTGGGTCACGTCGGTGTTCTCCCACGCTCCCTTTGGCTTCTATCACATCTTCGGGAACGGCATCATCATCTACTTCTTCGGCCGCCTCGTCGAGCAACAGATCGGCTCGAAGAAGTACGCGGCGTTCTTCCTCGTCTCGGGAGTCCTGGCGGGCCTCGGTCAGATCGCTATTCAGGCGTTTCAGGGAACCTCGGCCGGCGTTCTCGGAGCGAGCGGTGCTGCGCTCGCTATCATGGCCTTCCTGACGGTTCTGAAGCCGGACCTCAAGGTGTACCTCTACTTCCTGATTCCGGTCCCCATCTGGGCCATCACCGGCTTTTACTTCCTGTTGAGCATCATGGGCTCGCTCAATCCGATGGGGTCGGGCCTGCTCGCGGGCAACATCGCGCACCTCGCGCACCTCATCGGCCTCGTCATCGGCCTGTGGTACGGCCAGCGGGTCAAAGGACGGAGTCGGATCCCCGGACAGATACAGTTCGGCGGCGGCCGCGGACCCGGCGGACCTGGCGGTCCGGGCCGCCGGCGACCGTGACGATGGAGCCAGTTCGCCCAGAGTTCGTCCCCGACCCGTCGCTGTCGCAGTCCGAGATGGAGGAACTCCAGCGCGACATCGCGGACGCCGCGCGCTTCGAGGACGACCTCGCCGTGTCGCCGGACCGCATCGGTGACGCACCGACCGACGCCGAGCAGGCGACCCTGGGGGCGACCAGCGAGGGCGGGGAGACGCCCGTCGTCGCGGGCGTCGACCAGGCGTTCGTCGGCGACCGGGCCGTCTCCGCGATCGTCGTCCTCCAGGGCGGCGAGGTGATCGAACGCGTCCACGCCGTCGAGCGGACCGAGATTCCGTACATCCCCGGCCTGTTGTCGTTCCGCGAGGGCGGCGCGATTCTGGCCGCCTTCGCCGAACTCTCATACGACCCGGACGTGGTCCTCGTCGACGGCAGCGGGCGCATTCACTTCCGAGAGGCCGGACTCGCGACCCATATCGGCGTCACGCTCGACGTGCCGACCGTCGGCGTCGCCAAGAGCCTCCTCTGTGGGACGCCCGACCGGTCGCTCGACGAGAAGTACCCGGTCGGCACGCGAATCCCAATCGACGCCGACGAGTCGGTGGAGACGTGCGCCGACGGGACGTGTATCGGGCACGCCGTCCAGACGCGACAGTACGACTCGCCGAACCGCCACATCAATCCCCTCATCGTTAGTCCCGGACACCGCGTCGGCGCGTCGACCGCCGCGGACCTCGTCACGGCGACGACCGAGGGGTACAAACTCCCCGAACCGACGCGGTTGGCCGACAGGTACGCCGACGAGGCGAAGGCGTCGGTGGAGTGACCGGGCCGCCGGCCTCGATACGTGACCGTGTCGCGGACCCGACCGCCGACAACCGACACTATAACTTTCCGGGGTGTGTTCCACCGGCCAACACATGGCGAAGACGGTGCTGATAGCGGGGGCGTCCTCGGGTATCGGACGCGCGACCGCCGAGGCGTTCCTGGCCGACGACTGGATTGTCTGGGCGACCGCGCGCGACGAGTCGGACCTGTCCGACCTCGCCGAGGACGGCTGTGAGACGGCCGAACTCGACGTGACGAACCCGCGCGAGTGCGAGCGCGTCGTCGAGTCGCTCGTCGAGGCGGAGGGCCGGATCGACTGTCTGGTGAACGCCGCCGGGACCGCGCAGTTCGGGGCCGTCGAAGACGTGCCCACGGCGGCGCTACACGAGCAGTTCGACGCGAACGTCTACGGGCCACACCGCCTCGTCCGCGAGGCGCTCCCGCACATGCGGGCCCGCGAGAACGGGACCGTGGTCAACGTCTCCAGCGTCGCTGGACGAATCGCCTTCCCCAATCAGGGCGCGTACGCCGCCTCGGAGTTCGCGCTGGAGGGGCTGAGCGACGCGCTCCGGATGGAGGTCGAGAAGTTCGGCGTCGACGTGGTCCTCGTCGAACCCGGACCCGTTGACGCGGCCGCCGGGCCGAACGCGGCCCCGGACGGGCTGGAACCGACCGGCGCGTACGACTGGCTCTACCGGGCACAGGAGGACTCGAACCTCGTCGGCGTCCGGGACGCGCTGTCGGTCGCGCCCGGCGCGGTCGCGCTGACGATCCGCGACGCCGCGAACGCGAGCGATCCGGAACCCCGCTACCCAGTCGGCCAGGGGGCACAGCTTCTGCTCATGCTCGATTACCTCCCGGCGCGGTGGCGCGACGCCGCCTTCGACGTGTTCCGAAAGCTGACGAGTTAGTCCAGACAGGCCGCGACGACGGCCAGCAGCCGCTCGCCTCGAACTTCTTCGGCGAACAGCGGGACGCGGCGCACGTCGTGCCCGCGGAACATGTCCTGTGAGCGCGCCAGTGCCTCCTGCTGGACCTGCCAGCGCCGCGCGCAGAACTCGCAGTCGTCGTGGTTCGGGCCCGGGATGTCGACGTCTTCGCCGAGCACCTCGCTCGGGTCCTGCATCACGCGGTTGACGACGACGGTCCCGACGGGGATGTCGAACTCCGCCAGCCGGCCGAGCAGGCGCTCTGACTCGACGACCGACAGCTCTTCGGGGACCATCACGATTCGGAAGTCCGTCCGCCGCGGGTCCTGGAGAATCGACCGCAGGTGCTCGATGCGGTCCGAGAGCTCACGGAGGTCCTCGATGCCGGCTTCGGCGTCCACGTCGTCGTCATCGCCGCCGAACATCCCGGTGAGATTGTCCATCATGCCGGAGAAGCGCTCGCGGAGCTGGAGGACCTTCCCGACCATCGAGTCCATCGTCTCCGGGAGTTCGAGCAGGCGGAGGGTGTGGCCGGTCGGCGCGGTGTCGATGACGACGCGGTCGAAGCGGTCGTCGTCGACGTAGTCGAGCAACAGGCGGAGGGCCGCGGCCTCGTCCGCGCCCGGCATGGAGCCGCCGAGCAGGCCGTCTTCGCCGCCTATCGGATCGTCGGTCTCGGCACCGGCCCCGCTCATCATGCCGTCGCCGCCGAGCAGGTCACCCATCCCGCCGAAGGCGTCTCCCTCGACGCCCAGCGGCCCGTCGCCGACGGCCGCTTCCGGGTCGATTTCGGCCGCGTACAGCGGGATTTCCTCGCGGATTCGCGTCGGCGTCGCCGGGATGTCGGCGTCCAGCGTGTCCGACAGCGAGTGCGCGGGGTCGGTCGAGACGACGAGGGTCGCCGTCCCGTCGCGCGCCGACGCCAGCGCGGTCGCCGCGGCGCAGGTCGTCTTGCCGACGCCGCCTTTCCCCCCGTAGAGGACGTACTCGGCCGCGTCGATTCCCGTCGGCGCGTCGATCTCGTCGACCGCCTCAACGTCGAGTTCGCTCATGGCAGTAGCTACGCGGTGGCGGCCTTGTGTACTTCCCGAAAACGAGTCGCCCTACTGTCTCGACGACCGGGCTTCGCGAACGTCCGCGCCGTCCCTGAGTTTGTCTTCACAGTTCGGGCAGACGCGTGGCCCGCGACCCTCGACGGCCTCTGGTGTGAAGACCCGTACGTACTGCTCGGTAACGAACTCGCCGCAGTTCTGACACTCGGGCATCTATACAAACACTCGTTCCACGCTGTATAGGCTTTCCGTTGCCCGCCATATGTTCCGATTCATCGACAGGAACTCACCGGTGCCCGTTCCAGAACGACTCCAGTTGCGAGGCGAGGAAGTCCGGCGTCATCCGCGTGAACTCCTCGCGCTCGCCCTCGGGGAGGTAGGGATAGACGGAGTGCCGGGCGTCCGGGGCGTAGCGGCGACCGACGAGCGCGCGGACGCCGACCTCGTCCGCCCCGCGGATGACGCGGCCGATGGCCTGGCGCGCCCTGCGGACCGCGGGGACGGTCAGGGCGTACTCGAAGGCGTTGTCCTCGCCGAAGGCGTCGCCGTAGGCCCGCTGGACGCCGCGAACGCGCGGCGAGCCGATGTTGACCAGCGGGATGCCGACCACCGCACAGGTCGAGAGCTTCGCGCCGTCGTAGTCGACGCCCTCCGTCAGCGTCCCCCGCGTCGAGGTGACGAGGACCCGCCCCTCGCCCCGGAAGAACTCCCGTTTCGTGCGCTCGGTCTCCTCGTTGCTGGAGGACTCGTCGATGAGGACGGGCTTGTCGACCGCCTCTCGGAGATAGGCGCCGGCCCAGCGCGCCTCGCGGTAGTTCGGCATCGCGACCATGACGTTGCCCGGCGAGCGCGCGAGCGCCCGGAGCGCCTGGGCGTACTCGTCTCGGGTTGGGTTCCAGTCCTCGCCCAGCGGTTCCATCGCCTCCGGGTCGCCGCGGTTGCGCGCGGTGAATGGCGTCGCGTCGACGAGGTACGACGCGCGGTTCTCCGGGGGAAAGGGGAGGTCGTAGGTCGTCGTTCGCACCGGCCGGCCGTCGCCGTCGTCGACGCCGCCCGTCCCGTCCTCGGCCATGGCGTCCAGCCCCGAGACGCGCGTGAACACGTCGAGGGGCTCCAGCGTCGCGCTCATGAGGACGCCGCCGCCGAGGTCGTCGAATACGTTCCGAAGCGCCGTTGCGGGCATGCAGTTGTAGCAACACAGCCCGGCGGTGTAGGCCGCCCGGTAGTCGGCCTCCCCGCGGCGGCGCTCGTCGGGCGAGTGCTCCAGTTCGATCTCCCGGAGGAAGGTCGCGTGGTCGCGCTCCCACCAGTGTCCCGCGAGGACGCCGACGGCGGCACACACCGGCTGGCGGGTCAGCCCCAACTGGTCGATCACGTCCTCGACGGCCGCGCCGACCTGCGACAGCGTCCGCCAGACCGTCCCGTCGTAGCCCCTGCGTTCGGCCCACTCGGTGAGTTCGTCCCGCTCGACCGTGTCGGGGTCTCGCAGCGGGATTTCCATGTCGTGTTCGGGGAGGGTCGACGGGTCCGCGCGCCACCCCTCGAACTCGGCGTCGAGGAAGGACTCGACGCGGTCGTCGAGCCAGCCGATGAGGTCGTCGTAGAACTTCCGGGCCTGGTCGACCGCGTCGAGCGGCACCTCGCGGGCCGACAGCACCTCACGGACCTGTCGCTTGTGGTCGGCGCTCTGCTGGGCGCGCTGAATCAGCGTGGTACAGTCGTTGCGCGCCTGCACGATGGTTTGTCTGCCGATGCGGTCGGACAGGAGGTCCCTGACGCGCTCTTCGAGGCGGTGGGCCTCGTCGACGATCACCAGCGTCTGCTCGTCGAGCACGTCGGAAAGGAGCGGTCTCGACGCCGGGTCGAACAGGTGGTTGTAGTTCCCGACGATTACGTCGGCCGCCGAGAGCAGGACGCTCATCACGCGGTGGGGACACGTCCCTCGTTCGGTCGCCGCCGGGAGGTAGTCGCCCATCGTCACGACGCTCTGCTCGCCGGCCGAGAAGTCGACGGGCGAGCCCTTGTTGCGGGCATACCAGTCCGCCTCGAACGGGCAGTACAGCGGCGGGTCCGACCCCTCGGCCATCGACTCCGGCGCGGTCGGCTGGCTCGGTCGGTACGGCGAGTGCGCGCCCGCGGTCGAGAGCGTGTCCTCACCGAGGGTCGCCTGCGAGGCGGCGTCGGGGCGGGCGGCCGCCGCGAGGTCCTGGCCCTTCCGCGGGTCCCACCACTGGTCGTCGTCGGCCTCGCCGGCGACCGCCGCGTCCGCGACGGCCGCCCCGTCCGAGCGCCCGTCGTCCTCCACGAGGCGCGCCGTCGCCTCCCGCAGGTCCTCACAGCGGTCGTGCGTGCTCGCATCCTCCGGGAACAGTCCCTCACGTCCGTACGGGCAGAGGTCGCGCTTCCCCACGAGCGAGATGCCGGTAAATGGGTCCTCGACGCCCGCGTTGAGCGTCCGGAGGTCGTCGACGAACTGCTGGAGTTGCTGTTTGACCGGCGTGACGACGACGACGCGCTCGTAGAGGTCGGTGTCGCGGACCAGCGTGGCCGCGGCGGTGAGCGCGGCCATCGTCTTGCCCGTCCCGCAGGGCCCCTCCATCGCGAGGAAGCCGCGGGCCTTCCCCGCTTCTATCGCCCGCTCGACGGCGTCGGCCTGGTTGTCGTACGGCTCGTCGAAGCCGAAGTACTCGCGCCAGGACTCCGTGCCCGTCGAGGCGGGGTCTGCCATCGGAACGGGGTTGGGCGCGATGGTATTTGAACCGCCGGGTTCGCACCGGGCAGGTGCCGCCCCTGACGGCGCTGTCGCTCGGCGTCGGTTCGGCGCGAAAAACCGCGTAATCGCCGTCCGCCGCAGTCTGTCTCAGTCGAGCAGACCGAGGTCGCTGAGGCGCTCGACGATGGTGTCGACGGCCTCCTCGGCGTCTTCCTTGCGCTTTCCGCCCGTGACGACGAGCTTCCCGGAGCCGAACAGCAGCGCGACCACGTCGGGTTCGTCCAGTCGGTAGACGAGGCCCGGGAACTGCTCGGGCTCGTACTCGATGTTCTCCAGTCCAAGCCCGATGGCGATGGCGTTCAGGTTGAGCGAGCTCCCGAGGTCGGCGGAGCTGACGATGTTCTGGACGACGATCTCCGGGTCGTCGTCGACCTGGATGTTGAGTTCGCGGAGCTTGTCGAAGACGATGCGCAGGCTCTGGTGCACGTCGTCCGTCGACTTCGCGCCGGTGCAGACGATCTTGCCAGACCGGAAGATGAGGGCGGCGGACTTGGGGTCCTGTGTGCGATAGACGAGGCCCGGGAACTGCTCGGGGTCGTAGTCGGCCCCCTCGAGGTCCATCGCGACGCTCTCAAGGTCGAGTTCCTGTCCGATTCCGGTCGAAGCAACGACATTTTCGATGTCAATGCTCTCTTTTGGGTCGACCATATAGTGTTTTAAATACCGAACTTAAATTATATAAACGTTTGTGATGCTGTGATTACTAGTCGTTCTTGGACTTCTACCGAGCGCGACAGATCCCATTCAAGTAGGCGAGGTGGACCGGTCACGCGGTCGTTTCGACTGACCCGTCCCGACGCGGACCGGTGTCACCCGGGCGACTACGCGTGCTGTTCATCCGTGTCGACGACGCTCGCGAAGGCCACGTTCTCCTGAACGGTCTCGATTTCGACCGTGGGCGAGTCACCCGGCTGGCCGTCGGGAACGATGACGACGTAACCGCGCTCGACCTTGGCGATCCCGTCGCCCTGGTCGCCGAGCGACTCGATTGTCACCTCGCGGATCTCCCCCTCGTCGACCGGCGGCTGCGGGACGCCGGACGACGTGTCGACCGAGTCGGTGTCGGGGGCCGCGCCGGATTCCTCTGTGGTGGTCTCTCCGGCTACCTGTGAGAGGAGCCCGACGCGATACGTCTCGCCGGGGGCGAGAGCGCCGTGTCTGACCTCGCGTTTCGGAATTTCGACGACGTACCGGTCCCCGTCGGACTCGACTTGCGCGCTGAAGAGCGTACTGAGAGCGTCTGGAACTTCGACCATAGGCTATCCTACGGCTCATGATAGATAATGGTCCTGCCTGTTGGGCCCCGTTGTCGGCACTTGTGACAGCTGTATGCCACTTCTGGAGAGGGGAAAGCAGTTCCAAAGGGGTAATATAACGACACGGAAAAAAGGGGTATCGAGTTCACCTCGTAGAATGAACCACGACTCCTCTCCCGTGAACTATTCGTTTACCGCCCTCCTCGGCCGTCTTCTGACGAGAAGGGTCTACGCGGCGGCCGTCGTCTTCGCCACGGCGCTGGGACTCCGACTGCTGTATCTCGCTCGGATTCTACAGGTTCACGATGGGGTTCGTGTCGCCGGCGATACGCCGGCGTTCAGGCGGAGCTGTGAGATTCTGGCCACCGATCCCCTGAACGTCCTGTCGAAGGTCAAGGGGCTGATGTACCTCGGGTTCAACGTCCCGTTCTGCGCCGTCGAATGGGCGAGCGGCGGGAGCGGCCTCGCGTGGGTCCTCGTCCAGGTCCTCCTCTCGGCGTCGACGGCCGTCCTCGTCTTCTACATCGGCTCGCGACTCACGAACCGCCTCGGCGGCTTCGTAGCCGGACTGTCGATCGCACTGCTGTTCGATACGTTCCGGTACACCTCGTTTCTCCTTGCCGAGACGACGTTCGTCTTCGCGTTCGTCGTCAGCATCTGGTCGCTCGTGACGTACCGGGAGCATCCCACGACGTGGCGGCGGACGGCGGTGCTCGCCAGCATGCTCTGGCTCTCGACGACGCGTCCGTTCGGTGCGCCCATCGTGGCCTGCTGGCTCGCGTTCGACGTTCTCCCGGTGGATTCAAAGTATCGGATGGGGGTGCTCCCGCGGTGGTTCGCGTCGATATCGGCCGTCCTTCTTCCGACGGTGGTCCTGGTCTTTTCCAGCGCACCTCGGAAACTCAAACAGGTCGAGATCGGCTGGCGGGAGGGCTGGATTCTCTACCAGGGCAAAACGGACCTGTTCTTTTCAGAGTACGTGTACACGCCGCGACCGGGGGGAACCTTCGTGGAGTTCGTTCTGTCGAACCTGGATCACGTCGTGGTCATGTCGGTACTCCGGGCGCTGGTCCTGTACGTCCCGCTGGTCGACGCCTGGCAGAGCCCGTTCTGGAACGTCTTCAACGCCGTCGTCTTAGTCCCGCTCCTGCTCGGATCGCTTTACGGCGGGGCCAAGGCGATACGTCGACGGCCAGACGTCGCGACGCTCCTCCTCTCCCCCATCGTCGTCGTGACGGCGATCGTGTCCGTGACGCTCGTCAGCATGGCATGGCGGTATCGTGCACCGCTCGGTCCCGTCTTCGCCCTGTTGACGGGCTACGCGGTGTCGACACTGCCCCGCGTCGAGGCGTTCGCGACTCGTCTGGGCGACTGACCGGGTCGCTCAGTCGTCGCCTTCCACGCGGCCTGCGGTCGCCTCTTCGATCTCTGCCAGGAGTTCGTCCCGGTGCTCGTCCAGCAGCGGCGCGCGGCCGCCCGGTTCGGGCATCGTCTCGGTCATCTTGATCGGGCTGCCGGCGATGGTCATCTGGTCGTCTGCACCCGGCTGGTCCACGTCGGCGAGCATCTCGCGGTCGCGGATGTGCGGATCCGCGAAGATGTCGGCGGTGTTCTGGACCGGTGCGGCGGGCACGCGGCCCTCGAGCAGGTCAAGCATGGTCTCGGTCTCGACCGTCTCGGTCCAGTCCGCGATCTCCGCGCGCAACGCCTCGCGGTTGGCGATCCGGCTGCCGGCGTCGGGGTAGTCGGTCGCGAGGTCCGGCCGGTCCATGGCCTCGCACAGCGCCTCCCAGTGGCCGTCGGAGAACGCCGCGATGACGACGTGGCCGTCCGCGGCCTCGAAGGAGTCGTAGGGGAACAGCGTCGGGTGAGAGTTGCCCTGCCGGGTCGGCGACTCGCCGTCACAGGAGTACTGGTACACCGTCCGCTCGCACAGCGAGACCATCGAGTCGTACATCGCGGTGTCGACGTACTGGCCCTCGCCCGTGCGTTCGCGGTGGTGGACGGCGGCGAGGATGCCGACGGCGTTCAGCGCCGCGGTGAAGAGGTCGCCGACGCCCGGGCCGACCTTCGTCGGCGGGCCGTCGGGCTGGCCGGTGATCTCCATGACGCCGCCGAGCGCCTGCGCGATGAGGTCGAACGACGGCTGGCCCTGGCGGTGGGTCTCGCCGGTTCGCGGGTCGCCGAAGCCGCGGATGGAGGAGTAGACGAGTTCTGGATTGTGCTCTCGGAGCGTCTCGTAGCCGCAGTCGAACTTCTCCATCGTCCCGGCCTTGAAGTTCTCGACGACGACGTCGGCGCGCTCGACCAGCGAGAGGAACGCCTCGCGGTCGGCGTCGGTCCGGAGGTCCAGTTCCAGCGAGCGCTTCCCGCGGTTGACGCTCTGGAAGTAGCCGCCGTAGGCCTCGCGCTCGCGGTCGGTGACGAACGGCGGGTTCGACCGGATGAGGTCGCCGCCGGGGCGCTCGACCTTTACAACGTCCGCGCCCATGTCCGCGAGCAACATCGTACAGTACGGTCCGGCGAGGACCTGCGTGAGGTCGAGCACACGCAGGTCGTCAAGCGCACCCATACCGAAACCACGAGCGGGCGGGGGCCTAAACCCTTGTGATAATTCATTATAAATCGTATAAGGTCGTATTATCATGAAAGACCATTAGGTTTATGCCTACCCGCCAACCACGACGTAGTACATGCCCCGGACCGTTATCCTCGGCGTGATCGGCTCCGACGCACACGTCGTCGGTATCACGATTCTCGAGCAGGCGCTCTCGTCCGCGGGCTTCGAGGTCATCAACCTCGGGGTCCAAACGTCACAGGACGAGTTCGTCAGCGCCGCGAAATCTCACGACGCCGAGGCGGTACTCGTATCCTCGCTGTACGGCCACGCGCGGCAGGACTGCGAGGGGCTCCACGAGGAACTCGACGCGGCCGGCCTTGACGTGCTGACCTACGTCGGCGGCAACCTCGCCGTCGGACAGGACGACTTCGAGGACACGCGCGAGACCTTCCGCGAGATGGGCTTCGACCGCGTCTTCGACGCGGAGACCGACCCGGAGGAGGCCATCGCCAGGCTCCGCAGCGACCTCCAGCTGACGGCCACAGAGGCGGAGCAAATCAAGGTTGACGGGTGACCATGCCAACTGACGAGCGGCTCAGCGACGACCAGCTACAGCGCATCGCAAACGACCTCCGGGACAACTGGCACACCGGCCGGCAGGTGGACTTCGAGGAGGCCATCGCCTTCCACGAGTCCCTGCCGCCGTCCAAGCAGTTCGCCACCGTCCTGGAGTCGGCCGACAGACCGCTCCTCCAGCCGCGTGCGGGGGTTCCCTGCCTCGAAGAGCAGATCGACCTCCTGCGCTACCTGCAGGACGAGGGCGGCGCGGACCTCCTGCCGACGACCATCGACTCGTATACGCGCGACAACGAGTACGAGAAGGCCGAGGAGGGACTGGCGGCCTCCCGCGGGAGCGAGGAGAACGAACTCAACGGCTTCCCCGCGGTGAACCACGGCGTCGAGGACTGCCGGCGGCTCATCCGGGCGCTCGACGCGCCCGTCGAGGTGCGCCACGGGACGCCCGACGCCCGCCTGCTCGCGATGGTCACCCTCGCCGGCGGCTTCCAGAGCTTCGAGGGCGGCCCCATCTCGTACAACATCCCGTACACGAAGCGCCACGACCTGGCGACGACCATCGAGCACTGGCAGTTCGTCGACCGGCTCTGCGGCGCGTACACCGAGCGCGGCGTCACCATCAACCGCGAGCCGTTCGGCCCGCTGACGGGGACGCTCGTCCCGCCGAGCATCGCCATCGCGGTGATGCTCGTCGAGGGCCAGCTCGCCGCCACGCAGGGCGTCCGCTCGCTCACGCTCGGCTACGGGCAGGTCGGGAACCTGGTCCAGGACGTGGCGGCGCTGCGCGCCCTGCGGAAGCTCGGTAACGAGTACCTGCCCGACGAGGTGACGGTCACCACCGTCTTCCACGAGTGGATGGGTGGCTTCCCGCCGGACGAGGCGCGGGCCAACGGCGTCATCAGCCTCGGCGGCGCGACGGCGGCCGTCGCGAAGCCGGACAAAGTCATCACGAAGTCGCCCCAGGAGTTCCAGGGCGTGCCGACGAAGGAGGCCAACGCGGCCGGACTGCGGACGACGAGACAGCTCATCGATATGATGATCGAACAGGACATCGACTTGGGTGGGATAGACGAGGAACAGCGACTGATCGAGCGGACGACGCGCGCGCTGATGGAGGCCGTGCTAACGGCCGGCGACGGCGACGTCGCCCGCGGCGTCATCGAGGCGTTCGACAGCGGCGCGCTGGACGTGCCGTTCGCGCCGAGCGACGCCGCGAAGGGCGCGGTGCTCCCGGCGCGGGACGACGACGGCCGGGTCCGCATCTTCGAGTTCGCGGACCTCGCGCTCCCAGACGACATCAAGGAGATCCACGCGGCCCGGCTGGGCGAACGCGCCCGGACCGAGGGCCGCGACCAGTCGTTCCGGATGGTCGCCGACGACGTGGACGCCATCAGCGACGGGAAGCTCATCGGGAGACCGACCGGCGACGGCAAGCCCCCGGGAGGTGCGAGCGATGCGGATTGAGGACGTTCGGACGGTTCCCGGCCTCTCGGGCTTCTTCTTCGACGACCAGCGGGCCATCAAGGAGGGCGCGACCCAGTCCGGGTTCGCCTACGACGGCCAGCCCGTGACCGAGGGGTTCGACCGCATCCGCGAGGCCGGCGAGGCGCTCATCGTGGAACTCGAACTCGCGGACGGAACGGTCGCGACCGGCGACTGCGCCGCGGTCCAGTACTCCGGGGCCGGCGGCCGGGACCCGCTGTTCCGCGCCGAGGCGTACCGCCCGGTCGTGGAGGGGCCGGTCGCAGACGCCCTGCGCGGGCGGGACGCGACGGAGTTCCGGGCGAACGCGACGCTCCTCGAGGAGATGGACCCCGAGCGCTCCGGCGGCGACCGACTGCACACGGCGGTCCGCTACGGCGTCTCGCAGGCGCTGTTGAACGCCGCCGCGCGAGCGCAGGGCGTGACGCCGACGGACGTGCTCGCCGACGCCTACGACACCGAGCCGGCGACCTCGCCGGTCCCCGTGTTCGGCCAGTCCGGCGACGAGCGCCGCATCAACGCCGAGAAGATGCTCATCAAGGGCGTGCCGGTGCTCCCCCACGGCCTGTTCAACAGCGTCGAGAAGGTCGGCGATGACGGCGAGGGCCTGCGCGAGTACCTCGCGTGGCTCTCGGACCGGGCGGGCGCGCTCGGTCCCGACGGGTACTCGCCGCGCTTCCACGTCGACGTGTACGGCATCCTCGGGAAGGTGTTCGGCCCGCCCTACGACCGGACCGAGGTGACCGACTACTTCGAGACGCTCCGGGAGGCCGCCGCGCCCTACCCCCTGCAGGTCGAGGGACCGATGGACGCGGGCGGCCGCGCGGACCAGATCGCCGAGATGGCCGAGCTCCGCGAGGGGCTGGCCGACGCCGGCGTCGAGGTCGACATCGTCGCCGACGAGTGGTGCAACACCTTCGATGACGTGCGGGCGTTCGTCGACGCGGGCGCGGCCGACCTGGTCCAGGTGAAGACGCCGGACCTCGGCGGCATCCAGCGCTCGGCCGAGGCGGTCCTGTACTGCGACGGCACGGACACCCGCGCGTACCTCGGCGGGACCTGCAACGAGACCGTGACTTCGGCGCGGGCCTGCGCCCACGTCGCGCTGGCGACAGACGCCGCGCAGGTGCTCGCCAAGCCCGGGATGGGCTTCGACGAGGGCTTCATGGTCGTCACCAACGAGATGCGGCGGGCGCTTGCACGCCGGGAGGCCACACGGGAGGTGCCGGCCGATGACTGACTGGACCGACGTCGAGGCGATGGACCTCTCGGACGCCGAGACGTTCGACGCCCTGCTCGACCGCGCCGAGACCCGAGAGAAGGGCCACTTCTTCGAGTTCTTCGCCGAGGGCGACGAACTCGTCCACGACCCCGGCCTGCGCCTCTCCCAGCACGGCAGCGAGCAGTGGATGGGGCAGACGCTCAACCACGACCCGGCGTACTGGCGGGCCGACGCGGCCCGCGAGCGCGACTACGAGGACGTGCCCGTCCACCCGGACTACCTGCTGGCCTGCGTCATGGGCATCACCGTTGAGGACCTCTCCGAGAAGGGCGGGTACTTCCTCGGGCGCGACGACGTGCGCTTTCACCGCCCGGCGACCGCGGGCACGTCGCTCGCCGTCACCTCGACCGTCGTCGACACGCGGACCTCCTCGTCACGGCCGAAGTACGGCATCGTGACGTGGGAGACGGAGGGCCGCGACCGCGAGACGGGCGAGACGCTCGTCACCTACGAGCGGACGAACATGATTCCGCGACGCGAGCCGGCGGCGACCGACGGCGGCGCGGTCGGTGAGCAGGACGAGGGCGGCCCGACGCTCCCCGACACGCTCCTCACGCCGGACGGCGAATACTTCGAGGACTTCCGGCGCGCGCTCGACACCGCTCACGAGGAGCACGCCGCCGTCGCCTACCGCCACGAGCGCGGGCGGACGATGGACGACCAGCTGGTCGCCGGCCTGCCGCTGGCGACGCTCAACACCGCGCGCCAGCACCACAACCGCGACGAGATGGCCGACTCGCCCTCGGGCGACATCGTCGCCTACGGCGACGTGACCCGCTCCGTCGCGCTGGCGCACGCCCGCTCAGACGAGGCGACCTACCGCGAGCGGCGCTTCGCCGACGAGCGGTTCCACGACTTCGTCACGCTCGGCGACACCGTCTATGGCTTCACGCGCGTCCTCGACGCCGACCCGGACGCCGGCCCCGACCGGGCGGGCGCGGTCACGTTCGAGCACGTGGCGTTCAATCAGGACCAGACCCCGGTCTACTCGGGCCGGCGAACCGCACTCATCCAGCGAGACACGCAATGACACGACTCTGCCGCACCTTCCAGACCGCACCGGCCGCGATTCCGAACGACGACAGCGCGAAGTTCCTCCGCTCGGGGCTGACGAGCGAGGGCTTCCAGGCCCCCGACTGGCTCGTCCCAGACATCGAGGACGGGACGGCCCCGTCGATGAAAGGCGAGGCCGTCGACAACATCGTCGAGCACGTCCCCGACCACGCGCCCGACTTCGCCGGGGACATCCTCCCGCGCGTGGAGTGGGCCTACGACGACGCCGACGCCTGCGAGCGCGGCGTCGAGCAGGTCGAGCGACTCGCCGACGAGGTTGGCGAGCACGTCGACGGCTTCGTCTTCCCGAAGGTCGGCCGCCTCGACGACGTGCGCGACGCTGCGGGGGTCGTCGCCGACGCCGAGCGCGACGCCGGTCTCGACGAGGGAAGCCTGGATCTGGCGATCATCCTCGAAACCGCACGCGCCCGCTCGGACCTCCGTGAAATCTGCCAGTACGCCGCCGACTCGCGGCTGTCAGCGCTCGTCTTCGGGCCGGTCGACTACACCGCCGAACTCGGCGGCCGCGCGCTCCACGGCGAGCGCCCGCGCTGGGACGGCCTGCTCGAAGCGCTCTCGAACGAGACCAGCGCGGCCGGCGTCGCCGCCATCGGCGGTCCCTTCGACCAGCTGTTCCACGAGCGCGCCGGCGTGACCTACTACAACGCCGAGGGCTACGCCGACCAGGTCGAACACGAGGCGACAATCGGCATCGACGGCTCGTGGTCGCTGCACCCCAAGCAGACCGAACAGGCCAACCGCATCCACATGCCGACGGTGGACGAACTCGAGACCGACCTCCACAAGATCGAGTCGTTCAACGAGGCCAAGCGCGAGGGAACGGGCGCGGTTGTCGTCGACGGCCAGATGGTCGACGAGGCGACCTACAAGAACTTCGCCAACACCGTCAAGACGGTGCGGGCCATCGACGAGGCCCACCCCGCACAGACCGAGGAGTACTACGACGAGGACCTGCTCGACCGGGCCACGGCCGTCGACCTGATATTCGGCTGAGTCGCCGGACCGAACTGAACAATCGTTCTTTCACTCGAAGTACGCCGCCAGCCGCGCGGCCGCCTCGTCGACCCGCGGCGTCACCAGCGCGAAGCGAATCCAGTCGCTGCGGGACTCGCCGAACACTTCGCCGGGCATCCCGGCGACGCCGGCCTCGTCGATGAGTTCGTAGACGTTCTCGAACGTCCCGGGGAAGTCGGGGAAGCGCGCCAGCACGTAGAAGCCGCCCTCTGGTCGGTTGTACGCCGCGCCGGCCTCCGCGAGCGCGTCGCAGAACGCGTCGACGCGCCGTTCGAGCCGTCGCCGGCACGCGGCGTAGTAGTCCGGTGCGGTCGTCTTCAGCGCCCGCGTGACGGCGTACTGCGCCGGGCGACTGCCGGCGACGTTCGTCAGCATGTGCTGGGTGCGCGCCCGCTCCAGGAGCGCGCCGGTGGGACCGTCCTCCGGCGGGAAGACGGCGTATCCCACGCGAAAGCCCGTTATCGCCATCGTCTTCGAGAAGGAGTTGGTGGCGACCACGTTCGGCGAGTCGGCGTCGAGCGCCGACGCGAAGCGGCCGCTGAAGTCGAAGTGGTCGTACACCTCGTCGCTGACCAGCAGGGCGTCGTTCTCCTCGGCGATGGCGACGAACTCGGCCATCGCGTCAGCGCCGTACACCGCGCCGGTGGGGTTGTTCGGGGAGTTGACGACGATGACCGCCGTCTCGTCGCTGGCGGCCGCCCGCACGTCGGCCGGACGGAGGCGGTTGTCCTCGGCGACGGGGACGAACGAGCGGTCCGCGCCGATGAAGTTCGCGCGTCCGGCGTAGTACGGGTAGACGGGGTCGGTCAGCAGCACCTCTGTCCCGTCGAAGTGGTGGAGGCCGCCCGTCATCGCGAGGTGGTTCGCTTCGCCCGCGCCGTTCGTGACGAGCACCCTGTTCCGGTCCACGCCCCGGCGCGCGGCGATCTCGTCTCTGTGCCCCGTGAGGCCGACGCTCGGCGGGTACTGGTAGTCGGCGGCGTCGGCCTCGGCGTAGTCCCTGAGGCCGTCGCGGAGCCCCTCGGGCGGGTCCCAGTCGGGGTTCCCCGAGACCATGTCGACCACGTCCCGGTCCGCGCGGGCCGCGTACTGCATGACCCGGAAGAACTGGGGTTCCTCGTAGTCCATATCCGACCTCCGAGCGCCGGCCCCGTCTGTCTTTCCGTCTACTGACGGACGTACAGCGTCACCGCGCCGAGCGCCAGCAAGAGCAGTCCCCACAGGATGTCCGACCCGGGCAGCGCCCAGAGCACGAGCGTCACGAGCCCCGAGGAAACGAGTGACCAGCCGAGCGTCGTCTGATAGCTCATACGACCGTTTGTTCACGCGCACTGAAATGTATGTGGCCTGACCTGAACGCTTATTCGCGGGGGCAACGAGCACCGGAATATGGACGACGACGCGACCGACGATACCGCGACCGACGACCCCGTCCAGGAGCGCGTCGGCGACCGACTCCGCGAGCGCGAGGAGACCCTCGCCGTCGCCGAGTCCTGTACCGGCGGGCTGGTCGGCTCGAAACTCACCGATGTACCGGGGTCGAGCGACTACTTCGACCGCTCGCTGGTGACCTACTCCTACGCGGCCAAGCAGGAACTGCTGGCCGTCTCCCGCGAGTCCCTCGACGCCCACGGAGCGGTGTCGGAGGCCGTCGCCGCGGAGATGGCGCAGGGCGTCCGCGACACCGCGGGGACCGACTGGGGCGTGGCGACGACGGGCGTCGCCGGCCCGGGCGGCGGTACCGACGCGACGCCGGTCGGAACGGTCTACATCGCCGTGGCCGAGGCCGCCCCCTGGGAGACAAACGAGTCCGGCGTGACCGTCTCGCACCACGAGTTCGACGGCGACCGTCTGGAGATCAAAGCCCGCATCGCGACGCAGGCGCTGTCGGCCCTCGAAACCGCCCTACGGGAGTAGCAAGGCCTTTTACCGGGGACAGTTACGCTCCGGTAGATGAACAAACGCGGGCACGTACTGAACGCCGTCCTCCTGAGCATCGGTCTGGGGTACGTCCTCGACCCCTCCGGCGACGTGACGACGTTCGCGACCATCGCCGAGGTGTTCCTGCCGGTCGTCCTCGGCGCGCTGTTTCCCGACGTGGACACCGCCTTTGGCAAGCACCGCAAGACTCTGCACAACATCCCCGTCCTCGTGATCTTCCTCGCGCACCCGCTGTACCACGCGGGCAACCTCCAGTGGGTCTGGCTCGGCGTCCTCACCCACTACGTCCTCGACTACTTCGGCTCCCGGCGCGGTATCGCGCTGTTCTACCCGGTCTCGGACCGGGAGTACGGGTCGCCGACGGGCGTGACAACCTCCAGTGAGTACGCCGAGATCGTCACCGTGGTCATCACGCTGTTCGAACTGGCCGCCGTGGCGCTGCTCATCCACGTGCTACCCCAGTACCTCCCCCCGGGCGTCAGCGCCTTCGTCGCGGAGAACAGCACGTTCCTCGTCTAGTAGACCTTCACGTCGTCGAAGCGACCGTCGTAGGCGACGTGGTCCGGGTGGGTCGGTTCCGTCCCCTGGAGCATCAGCCGGTCGAACTTCCCCCAGGTGTTCTCGAACCCCAGATGCGCCCACTCCAGCGCGCGCCGCAGCGCGTGCGAGGGGCCGTCCCGGTGGATAAGCGTCCGTTTCGCGTCGGACTTGAGCGCCCGGGTCAGCGCCGTCGCGTCGTCGAAGCGCTCGTCGAACGCGACGGACACCTCGCCGACCGTTCCCCGCAGGTGCGCGTACGACGACGCGAACGTCTCGTGGCCGGTCCGCTCGACGAACGCCCGGGCGCGGTCCCAGTGGTAGGAGAGCTGTTTCGGGTTGTACACCTCGATGGCGTCGATGGTGTCGGCGTAGCGTTCGATGTCCTCGAGGCCCATGCTGACGTTCAGGAAGCCGGGGTGGGGGACGAGGACGGCCGCGCCCTGGCGCTCCAGTTCCGCCATCGCTCCCTCGAGCGTGATGAAGTCCGGAACCGGCTCGTCGAGCCCGATGGCGAGCACGTGGCGGCGTTGCTGCCAGGTCCCGGTGAACACCTCCCGGGCCGGAAAGACCGTGAGTTCGTCGTCGGAGAACGCCTCGGCTCGCGACCGAATCTCCGGGAGTCGCGTGAAATGCGGCGCGTACACCAGCGCGTCCAGCCCCCGCTCTTTCGCCCGTTCGACCACTCGCTCGTCGAGCACTTTCACGTGCATGTCGACGGCGTACCCCTCGCGTTGCACGGCCGAATCTATCCCCGTAGTGCCATTAGGGGTTTCCGTTTCGGCCCGCCGAACCACAGCCGTCTGACAGGTGTCAGCCAAGGTTTTTACCCCCACGCCGCCTGCCACTGAGCAAATGCCACGCTGGGAGTGCGCCATCGAGGGGGACGACAGACAGTTCGACCGCGTCGAGGAACTCATCGTCCACCAGTCGGTCGAACACGACCGCATCGAGTGCAAAGTCTGCGGTGCGGTCGTTCCCGACGGCTACTTCGCCATCAAGCACGCCTTCGACGAGCACTCCCGCGCAGAGTACGTCCGCGCCTACGACGCCTCCGCCGCCGAGGTCCGCCGCCGCGAGCAGATCAAGGAATCTGTCGAGGCCGCCGCCAACATGAGCGAGGTCATCGAGCGCCTCGAAGGCGACGCCTGAGAGAGCTGTGGTCCGACGGTCTGGCTCTCCGCCGTTACTCTGATTCGCCGACGCAGTTCGCCAGTACGTCGTCGGTTACGTCCGGCGGGAACGCCTGCGCGCCGCCGTGGTCGCTGTCGGCCGAGACCCGAATGTGCGCGCGAAGCGCCCTGATCGCAGACGCCTCGTCCCCGCTGAGATAGTTCGTCTGTGACTTGCCACAGAGCGGGCACGTCCACCGATAGCCGCTGGCCCCGTCCCAGCCCCGTTCGTTCTCGTCATCTGGCGTCATCGCGACCACTCCGGTCTCGACTGGCACGGTGCGGCGACCCGACGGCGTTTCGATAGCGACAACATCGGTCCTGTGTCCGGACCGGTTCTCGGCTATCTCTGATTAGTAAACGGCGTTTAAAATCGCACCCGCGACCGACGTTAGGAGGTGACGAAACCGCAGTCTGAGACGCACTCGCCGGTCTCGAAAGGATCTCACCGGTGGAAGACGGAGACGTCGAGAAATCGAACTGCGACGGCGGTCGACCGCTCCGCCGCTCGATACGTCCTTACCGCTCTTCCGAATCGAGAACGCGAATCTGGTCGCCGCGGACGGTGACCGGAATCGGGACCGTCGCCTCGTACAGTTCGACGGTGACCTGGTCCTTGCCCTCGTCGATGCGCTGGACCTGCGCCTTCTCGCCCTTGAACGGGCCGGCGATGAGCTCGACGATGTCGCCCTCGGCGATGCCCTCCACGTCGGGCTTCGGCGAGAGGAAGTGCTCGACTTCCGCCATCGAGGACTCGCCCTGGACGACGCCGTTGGCGTGGGGAATCTCGTCCAGGATGCGGTCGAAGACGGCCGGGTTGTCGGCCTCGACCATGACGTAGCTGGTCAGCGAGTCCGGCGCGAGCGCGGCGTGTATCTCGTCTTCCTCGCGCGAGATGATCATGTCCGCGACGGTGCGTTCCTGACTGGCCGTGGTTTTGACTGCGTAGATTCCCATAGTATCACGCCGGCGTTGAGCCGGGAACGACTGACATTAGCACGAAGATCACGAAGCCGATCAGTCCGACGAGTACGATGCCGGCCCCCGCGATGAGGGCGACACGGGAGAACTCCTCCCAGGAGGGGGTGCTGGCGAGCTTGAGCACCCGCACGTACGAGGTGAGATCGTAGGGTACGTCCATGGCGACGGGTAGCCACCCCGGGCTTTTCTATATTGTGATACCCGTTTCACCCCAGATTGGGGCCGGCGCTCACCACGGCGTCCCGTCGAAGTCGACCTTGCGCTCGGTCCGGTCGAGTTCGTCGATGCGCTCGATATCGACCGGTTCGAGTGCCAGATCTCGGGCCGCGAAGTTCTCCCTGATGTGGTCGGCCGAGGAGGCTTTCGGGATGGCGACGACCGACTCCTTGGCGGTGAGCCACGCCAGCGCGACCTGTGCCGGCGTGGCGTCGTGTTTTGCGGCGATCTCTCGGATCTCGGGCACGTCGATCACGTCGCCCTTGGCCAGCGGCGAGTACGCCACGAGGTGGTGGTCGTGCTCGCGGGCCAACGCCCGGAGTTCGTCCTGCTGAAGCATCGCGTGACACTCGACCTGGTGGGCTGCCAGCGACGTATCGAGCAGGTCGATGGCCTCCTCCAGTAGCGACGGCGTGAAGTTCGAGAGCCCGACGTGGCGAGCCAGCCCCTCCTCGACGGCGGCGTCGAGCGCCCCCAGCGTCTCCTGTGGCTCGTAGGTGTCCAGCGGCCAGTGGACGTACAGCAGGTCGATCGTCTCGATTCCGAGCCGGGCGGCGCACTCGCGGGCCGATTCGAGCAGGTCGTCGTACGCCAGATTCGGGGTGTCGATCTTCGTCGCGACGAGCACGTCCTCGCGGGCCACGTCGGCCCGTGCGAGTCCCTCGCCGACGGCGTCCTCGTTGCCGTACATCTCGGCGGTGTCGACGTGGCGATACCCCTCGTTCAGCGCCGTCTCGACGCTGTCGGCACACACGTCGGGGTCGGTGTTCTCGTACGTTCCGAGGCCGATCGGCGGCAGATCCAGCGATGGCATGGTCCCTGCTTGTGTGTCGCCACTCTTGGCAGTTTCCCGGCGTGTCGGGCAGCGCACACGAATAGTACTGCGATCCGGTCAGAAGCGGGGGCCGTCAGTCAGACTACTCGACGTAGTCGATGTCCTCGCCCAGCTGCTGGGCGGCTTTCTCGCGCTC
>ENA-ORCR01000060-ORCR01000060.1-marine-metagenome-genome-assembly--contig:-NODE-60-length-133858-cov-6.958223_pt1 | contig 133858 bp, 117 predicted proteins | sample MGYA00237782_ERZ508514 | MGnify/ENA primary metagenome ERZ508514 (study PRJEB26185, sample SAMN06268960) | marine metagenome | isolation source: Eden Landing Ponds, San Francisco, CA, USA | place...
CGCCTGCGTTCCGGTGAGTACTGGAGTACGAGAGTCTCTGGGAAATCTGGTTCGCCGCCTCCACTCATCGCCAGCCAATTTCTGGCTGGCATTCATCACCCTCGACGAGCGACAGCGCTCGTCGGGGGTATTTGTATTTCGTTCGCGAGTGCCAACAGTAGCGGTTTTCAATACTTGCAGTTACAACAACGGACTCGTGGAGTCGTGGGCTGCGTTCGGTCACGCCGTTCGGCCCAATGGAGGCGCGGTCGAAGACACAGGCGGGTGCGGTTCGAGGAGGGAGTCGGTGACTTCGAGAGCGGTGCGGTCGATAGCCGGAGCGCCGAGCGCCGGAACGCCGATAGCGGTGTCGCCGACGTTTGGACCGTCGACAGCGGTGCCGCCGGGGAGTGAACCCGCGGGCGTCGTCCTCACTCGTCGAACGGAGAGGCCGCGCCCTCGGGGACCTCGTCGGCGAGGGTGACGACGTTCCCGCTGCCGATGTCGATCTTTTCGATCTCGCCGTCGGCTTCCATCTCGGAGAGCACGCGACTCACTTTCGACTTCGACCAGTCGGTCTCGTCGACGACGTCCGCCTGGCGGATGCGGCCGTCGTGTTCGGCGAGTAGCCGACGGATCTGTTCCTCGTTGGGGAGGAGTTCGAGCGGGATGTCCTGGGATGGCGGGTCCTGCTCGTCCGTCTGGTCGGTTTCGTCGGCCTGGTCAGCCTCGTCGTCCTGGTCGGGTACGTCGTCTTCGTCGGGCGGGCCGCCGAATCCGCTGGCGATGGTGGCGGGCACTGCCGGGAGGCCCCCGTCGATTTGGACGTCGAAGCGGCCGGCAGACCGCGAGAGCGACCAGCCAGCGGTGGCGACGATGACGAGGCCTGCGAGGCCGGCGGTGAGCAGCACGAGCGGCGGACCCGACTGCGGGTCGACTTCTGCGTAATCGCTCTGGCCGTCGCCGTCGGAGTCGACCGCGGTGGGGTCGGTGTTGTACTGGTGGACCTCGGCGCCGTCGGTGAGGCCGTCGCCGTCGGTGTCGGCGGTCGTGGGATTCGTCTCGTGGACGTTGACTTCTGCGCCGTCGTCGAGGCCGTCGCCGTCGGTGTCGACGGTGGTCGGGTCGGTGGAGTGGTTGTAGACCTCGGCGCCGTCGGTGAGGCCGTCGCCGTCGGTGTCGACCTTGTTCGGGGCGGTCCCGTAGGTGGTGACTTCCAGGTTGTCGTCGAGGTCGTCGCCGTCGGTGTCGGCTTCGAGCGGGTTGGTCTCGTGGTCGTCGACCTCGGCGCCGTCGTCGAGGCCGTCGCCGTCGGTGTCGGGATGGAGTGGGTCGGTGCCGTGGACGTTGACTTCGGCACCGTCCGCGAGGCCGTCGCCGTCGGTGTCGGCTCTGTTGGGGTTGGTCTGCTGGCCCAGTTCGCGCGGGTCCGGAAGGCCGTCGCCGTCGGTGTCGCTCGTCGCCGGGTCGGTCTGGTAGCGGTCGATCTCGGCAGCGTCGTCGAGTCCGTCGCCGTCGGTGTCGTTCGTGACCGGGTCGGTCCCGTAGGTGTCGACCTCGGCGGCGTCGTCGAGGCCGTCGCCGTCGGTGTCGCGGTCCTGGAGGTTCGTTCCGAGCGCCGCTTCCCGGCGGTTGGTCAGGCCGTCGTCGTCGCGGTCGCCCGATTCACGGAGGACGGTGAGTACGGTGGTCGCGGACTCGCGCTCGCTCGCGTTTCCGACGCGCCCGCGGACCGTCTGCGGTCCCGTCAGGCCCTCGGGCCAGTCCGCGACGCCGACCGTCACGTTGTGGGTCCCGTTCGAGCGGAGGCTCACTCCGTCGCACGCCAGCGTCTCCGACCGGTCCGAGCGGTTCGCGCTGGCGAGGAGACAGACGTCCCCGTCGTACGCACCGCTCGTCACGACCGTGACGGTGAACTCGTGGTCGCCCTCGCGCCAGACCAGCGGGTGCTGGCCGTCGACTGCGACGACGGTGTCCCCCGAATACGTGATCGCGTCGACCTGTGCGTCCCCGTTCGTCACGTCCCCGCCCCCCAGCACGGACATGGTCGCGACGACGACCGCCGCGACGAATACCACCCGAACCGAGGAGGTCATCCCTCGGCCGCCGCGGGTCGATCCGTCGCGGCAGCGCCGAACTTCGTCCTCCACGATTCCAGTTGGCTTATTGAACTATTCTCCGGGCGACGACGCACGCCGAAACCAATCGGAGAAGTGATAGGTTCCGGCCGTGCTCGTCGGTCCGTCGTCCGTTCGGTGGCCCCCCTTGGTGTCATTTCGGTCTGGTTCGATACTGACACGACTCGGCCCCAAATAGGTACGCAAGTCGCACGCAAGACACATGTTAAACGAGCTATATTGGCTGTAGAATCGCTCTACGGCCACTAATCGCAAACGTGGAAGGTGGCACAACCTGCAAAACGAACCGCAACAGGCTGAACTGAATCGAACGAACGCGGTGGACGGTCGGAACGCCCGTCCGGGTTTATCGGGGTATCGGGAGTCTGGTCTCGCTGTAGAAGCGAGCGAACAGATCCCCGTCGTGGCCGCCTGGTGGCGACCCGTGACATCGCCAAGCCGTGGCGGCCGTCGACGTGGAACTTCGAGCACGCAACCGGTTCCCATACAGACATGTATCCCAATCGACAGCAGTTCGTAGCGGCAGCACTGGTCGCAGCAATCGCGCTCTCCGTCGTGGCGTTCGCCGGAGCGGCGGCGGGCGTCGAGACGACGGTCGAAGGGCCCGACGAGGTGACAAAACCCGACGACTTCACGCTCACGTCGTCGGTCTCTATCGAGAGCGACGAGGTCGTCACGATCGAGACGTACACGTTGACGCTCCGTCCGGCCGACGGTGACGAATCGCTCGAGGTCACCTTCGCCCCGAACGGGACCATCGTCGACACCGACCCCGCAGAGGGAGTCGTCGGGACTGGCGACATCAAAGTCGATCAGCTGAGAGAGAAAGCCGACGTCGAGGCGGTCGACCGGAACGGTTCCTCCGGCTACGGCTACGATTACGGGGGCTACGGCGCTGAGCCGACGTTCACGTACGACGTGGAACTCCCCTCGACGGCCTTCGACCGCGGCGAATTCGAGGCATTCCTGACGGTCAACACCGAGAACGAAACCGGCGCCCATCAGTCGAACGTCCAGACGTTCACCGTTCAGACCAACGGCGACGAGAACGGGCAAGGCAACGGTGCTGGTGAGGGCAACGGCAACGGGAACGGCGCTGGCGAAGGCAACGGTGCTGACGGTGACGACGCGGGCGACGAAGCGGACGACGAGAGCGACGGAGATGAAGCAGGTGACGAAGACGAAAACGAGAGTGACGAAGACGAGGCTGAAGACGACGCGGACGACGAAGACGAGGCTGAAGACGACGCGGACGACGAAGACGAAGCGGGCGACGAGAACGAGAACGGCGAGCGGGGCGGCGACAACCCCGGTCGAGGCCCGTAGGCCAGCAGCATGGCCTCGGAACACGCATCGACCGTCCGCGAACGGCTTCGCGGGACCGTCGCGCGAACGTGGCGGGCGGTCACCGCGGACGACCTCCTCACCCACGGCGGCATCGTCGCGGCAGCGACGGTGGTCAGCGGCGGGCTGAACTACGCCTTCCAGCTGTTCATGGGCCGCGCGTTACCGCCCGAACAGTACGGCGTGTTCGGCGCGCTCTTCGCGCTGTTTTACCTGGTCAACGTCCTCGGCCGGGGGATGCGCTTCAGCGCGGCCCGCTTCGTCGCCGGCTTCGACCGAACGAGCGCGGTGGCCGATTTCCTCCGCGGCGCGCTCGTCAGGGCGCTGCTCGTCGGCGGGGCCATCTTCGCGGTCCTCGCGGGGACCAGCGGCGTCGTCGGCGCGTTCCTCGGCGTCGACCCGCACATCGTGGTCGTCGTCGGCGCCACCATCCCACCGGGGCTGGCGCTGACGGTCACCGAGGGCACGCTCGACGGCCGCCAGCAGTTCCTCGCGCTCGGGGGCGTCCAGATACTCAAGGCCGCGGCCAAACTCCTGATCGCGGTCCCGCTGGTCGTCGTGGGTTTCGGCGTCGCCGGCGCATTCGGCGCCGTCGCCGCCGCCCTGGCGCTCACGCTGGTCGTCGCGACCGTCGCGCTGTTCCGGGACTTCGACGCGACGCACGACCTGGGGGCGACCTTCGACTACGGCCGGGCCTATCGATACGGCGGTCCGGCGGTGCTGGCGGGCTTCTGTCTGGCGGTCCCGGCCAACGCGGACGTGATCGTCGTCAAACACGCCTTCCCGGCGACCGAGGCGGGCATGTACACCGCCGCGTCGGTCCTCGGGAAGGTCCTCATCTTCCTCCCCATGGGGATCAGCACGGCCCTCTTCCCGAAAGTCTCCGCCGACCACGCGAGCGCGGGGACGGGCCGCCAGCGCGCCCTCCTGGTTCGCGGCCTGGGCTACGCGGCGGCACTGGGCGGTGCGGGCGCACTCGCCTACTGGGTCGCCCCCCGGGCGATCCTGACGCTGTTCTTCGGTGAGGCCTACGCCGCCGCGGCGCCGCTGCTGCGCTGGTACGGGGTGGCTATCGTCCCGTTCGTCCTCGCGGTGGTCGTCCTGAACTACCAACTCGCCCGCGACCGGACGGGCTACGTCTACGTCTTCGCGGCCGGGAGCCTCGCCGAAATCGGTCTCATCTGGGCCTATCACGCGTCGATGCTCCAGGTCGTCCGCCTGCTCGCGGCGACCAACCTCGTCCTGTTCGCGGTCGGACTCCTCGCGGTCAAACTCGAACAATGAGCGACACGTACACACCCGACGCCGACGCATCGCACGCCGAACAGTCCGTTACACGGTCGGTCGTCGTCCCCGTCTACGACGAACCGCCTGACACCTGGTCGGCGCTGGTCGACTCGCTGCTCACCGCCGGGTGGGACGAGGCCGTGATCGCCATCGACCGCCCGACCGCGGCGGCGGCCCGTGCGGCCACCGAGTACCGCGAGACCGACGCTGTGGCGGTGTCGATTTCGACCGAGCGACGCGGCAAAGGCGGCGCGATCAGGGACGGCCTCGACGCCGCCGAGGGAGACGTGGTCGGCTACGTCGACGCCGACGGCGCGGTCGAACCGGGCTCGCTGGAGACGCTCTACCGGGTAGTCGAGCGCGGCGAGGCCGACGTCGCCGTCGGGTCGCGCGACGCGGCCGCGGCCGACCGCGACGGCCAGGCCCTCCACCGGCGCCTGCTCGGTGGCGGCTATCGCCGCCTCGCCCGCCGGGTCACGGGGGTCGACGTATCGGACTTCCAGTGCGGGGCCAAGGCCTTCCGCCGCGAGGTCTGGGCGGCCGTCGCCGACGACGTCGTCGAGGACGGCTTCGCGTTCGACACGGAACTCCTCGCGCGGGCGCACTACCGCGGCTACGAGGTGACCGAACGGCCCATCGACTGGTGCGACCCGGGCGACAGCGACGTGAGCGTCGCCCGCGACGTGCCGGGCTTTGTCGGCTCGCTGGCCCGCCTCGCCCGCGACCTGCCGGCCGAACCCACGGCGGCCGACGAGCCACTCTCGCTCGCGCTCGTCACCGACCACCCGCCCAACTACGGCCACCTCGCGGAATACGGGGAAGAACTCGCGCACGCGTACGCGCAACGCGAAGACGTCGAGGTGACGGTCATCGCCCGCCAGGTGGACGACGACGTGCCGGGCGACCCGCTCCCCGGAGACAGGCCCTACGACGTCGAACGCGTCTGGGACCGGGACTCGGCCGCGGGCGCCTGGCGCCTCCTCGGCAGGCTCGGGACCGGCGAGTTCGACGCCGTCCAGTTCAACGTCCACATGACCTACTACGGCTCCTCGAACGCCTACCGCTTCCTCGGGCTCTCGCTCCCGGCGCTGGCGCGCCTCCGCCTCGATTGCCCGGTCGTGACGACGCTGCACGACATGCTGGAGGTCGTCGAGGACGACCGCATCGAGGAGGACGTCAGTACCGTCGAACAGATCGGTGCCCGCGCCGCGACCCAGGTCGCCCTGGCCGCCGACGCGACGACGGTGACCGCCGAATCCTACCGGGAAGCCGTCGAGGAGCGCTACGTGGCCGACGGCGTCGTCCACGTCCCCCACGGGACCTTCGCGCGCGCGGACGGTGGCGTCCCCCGGGCGGAGCCACCCCTCCGGGTCCTCCAGTTCGGCTTCCTCGGGCCCACCAAGGACGTCGAGACGACGGTCGAGGCCTTCCGCGCGGTTCGTGCGGAACTGCCCGACGCGGAACTCGTGATCGCGGGCGACTCTCATCCCGATTACCCTGGCTACCGCGAGGACCTCGAAGCCCGGTTCGGGGACGACCCGGGCGTCACCTTCACCGGCTACGTCCCGGAGGACGAACTCGACGACGTCTGGCAGTCGGCGTCGCTGGTCGTGATGCCCTACGAGACGTGTACCGGCGTCAGCGGCGTCTTCCAGCTGGCAAAATCCTACGGCAAGCCGGTCGTCGCCTACGACAACGACGGGATGCGCACCTCCACGGTCGAGACGGGCGGCGCGGCGTCGTTCGTGACTCCTGGGGACGCCGACGCGCTGGCCGACCGCCTGCTCTCGCTGTGGGCCGACCGCGAGCGGTTGAACGAGATGGCCCGCACGAACGCCGAAGCGGGCGACGACGTGCCGATGACGGAGACGACCGACCGGATGCTCCGGGCGTTCGTCGAACACACCGACCTCCCGGGCGAGCGCGTCGAGGTGGTCGCCGGTGAGTAGCCAGAGCGAGGGCCTGACCGGTCGGGACCTGCTCCAGCGACTGCGCGCGACGGCCTGTCCCCGCCCGGACTGTGACGGCCAGGTGCGCGAGAACGAGTACAAGGGCACCGAGGCGCTCGTCTGCGAGTCGTGTTCGACGCCGACGCTCCGCCTGTGGGGTGAGCGATGAGCGAGGGGGACGACGCCCGGCGCCGCGACGCGGACGGCGAGACGGCCGGTCGTCGCGACGGGACGGCGACCGACAGCAGCCGCGACGGGACGGCGACCGACAGCAGCCGCGACGGGACGGCGACCGACACCCTCCGCGACGGCGTCGGTGCGGTCACCAGACGGCTGGTCGAGCACGTGCCAGACGGGGTGAAACGGAAACTCGCCGGCCCGTACAACCGGGTCCAGGAACGCCGGGCCGACCGCGCGTTCGGCGCGCGTGACCGCCCCGCCCGTTCGCCCGCCGCCGACGCGCCCCAGCACGTGGTCTGCGTCGTCGTCGACGCGCTCCGGGCCGACGCCGTCGACGAGCGGCGGACGCCGTTTCTCGCCGAGCGGACCGTCGGGAGCGCCGTGACGCCCGCACCGTGGACGTTCCCGGCGGTCACGTCGCTGGTGACCGGTCGGTACCCCCACGAACACGGGGCGATGCGCCAGTCCGACGCGGCCGACCGGGGCGCGACCGACCTGGTGGTCCCGCCCACGCTCCCGGACGAGGAACTCACCCTGCCGGAGGTCTTCGCCGGCGCGGGCTACCGGACCTACGGTGGTTTTGCCTTCCACATGCCCTTCTTCGCCCTCGGCGGCCGCTTCGAGTCCCACGCGCTGTACGACGACGCGGCGGCCGACGCGGTGCTGGCGGACTTCACCGCGTGGTTCGACCGCCACGCCGACGAGCGGACGTTTTCGTACCTCCACCTCGGCGACCTCCACGAACCGGTCGACCCGCCCGCGGCCTACTGGGCGCGCCACGACGTGGACGACTCCATCGACGGAATCAGTCGCTGGCGCACCGAGCGCGACCCGGACCCGGGACCCGGCGGCGAGCGCTACCGCTCCCACCGGTGGCGGCTCTACCGGGCGGCGGCCGACTACGTCGACGACCGACTCGCCGCCCTCCACGACCGGGTGACCGGTCGCGACGACGTCGCGCTGGTCGTCACGGCCGACCACGGCGAGGCGCTGTGGGAACACGCCGCGCTGGACGCCGAGCGCTTCGTCGACTCCCGGCCCGCCTACGGCGTCGACCACGGCGGCACCCCCTTCGAGAGCGTCGCTCGCGTGCCGCTCGCCGTCGACGGCCTCGACGTCGAACGTGGACCCGGCGCCGACACCGCTCACGCCAGCGGCCGCGACGGCGATTGGAGCGGCGGTCGCCCCTCGCTGATCGACCTCGCGCCGACGCTCCTGGACGCCCTCGGTCACCCCGATTCACTCCCGACGACCGGGACGTCGCTGCGCGACGGGGTGCCCGACGATAGGGCCCCCCTCGTCGAGGCCGCCCGCTACGGCCACGAGAAGAAGGCGGCCTACCTGGACGAGTGGAAGGTCGTCGTCTCCCGCGGCGACGAGGAATCGCTCGGGTTCGCCTTGCCCGAGGAGACGGTCGCGGACCTCCCGGCGGACGTGGAGAAACGCCTCTACGACGCCCTCCCGGCGTGGCCCGACGGCGAGGCCCCGGAGCGACACGTCTCGGGGATGGCCCAGCAGCGACTGGAGGACCTGGGGTATGTCTGAGGGCCGGGCCGACCGGACGCGGGTCCGCGTCGGCTCCGGCAGCCTCGCGACGGTGGCCGCTGTCGTCGCGCTCGCGTTCGCCCTCGCCCTCGCGCCCGTGACCACCGTCCTCGGGAGCGTGGTGACGAGCGGCCCGCCGGCCGGGTCGACACTCGCGAGCACCGCGAGTTCCGGGACCGCCGTGAGTACCGGACAGTCCGGAGTGACGGCCGTAGACGGCTGTACAACCATCTCGTCGTCGGGGACGTACACGCTCACCGCGGACGTGCAGACGAACGCGACCGGTGACTGCATCCAGATTACGGCGCCGGACGTCGTCCTCGACGGCGCGAATTACACCCTCTCCGGCCCGTGGGACAACGGCGACCCGTACTCCGCGGGGGTCAACGTGACCGCACGCAACGTCACCGTCACGAACCTGCGGGCCACCGGCTTCGCGCGCGGCGTCACCGCCACCAGGGATGCCGACGGCCTCACCGTCACCGACGTGACGGTCGAGCACGCCTGGTTCGGGGTCCTGCTCGGCTGGCGCAGCGGCCTCGACGACGGGGTCGTGACTGGCGCCAGCATGGACGACGTTCGCGTCGGCGTCCAGATCAGCTCCTTCGGCGTGAACAACACCGTCGAACGCGTCACCGTGGGTTTCGCCTGGCGGGCGGACGTTCGGGTCCTCGCCGGCGCGACCGACAACGTCCTCAGACGGAACGACGTGACCGAACTGGAACTCCTGCAGGCGACGGGCAATCGCGTCGTCGACAACGAGATACACGACCTCTGGCTCGACGACGGCGACGACAACGTGATAACCGGGAACGACGTCGGCGGGCCCGGGATCGACCTCCGGCAGGGCTCGGACGGGAACGCGATCCGGAACAACGTCGTCCGCGGCGGTATCGACGCGATCCACGTCAGGGATTCGAGTGGGAACAGGATCGTCGGGAACACGGTCCTGGACGCCTCCGACTGGGGGATCCAGATCACCGACGCGCCGAACACGACGGTCCGCTCGAACCTGATCCGCGGCCTCCCCACCGGTATCTCGGTCACCGGGGCGGGCCCGGTTCGCATCCGCGACAACGCGGTCCGGAACAGCACCGACTTCGCCGTCCGGATCGGCCACGCCGTGGACGTCTCGCTCGTCGGGAACGAGGTGCACAACGTCTCGGACCCCGGTCGTGCCGACACTGTCGTGGACCAGAGCGGCGTCTTCGTCCGGGCCTCCGGCGCGGTCGTCGTCCGCGACAACGACGTTTCGGCCACGCGGATCGGCGTGTCCGTCGACGAGTCCCAGGACGTGCGGATCGCCGGCAACAGCGTGACGAACGCCAGCTATCGCGGCATCTCGACCGTTGGCGGAACGCGGGTCACGGCCGCGAACAACGAACTCCGCCGGACCGCCGTCGGCGTCCACGGCTCCGACTCGCGCATCCTCCGGTTCGTGAACAACACCGTCGCGAACGGGAGTGAGTACGGCGTGACCGTCACGTCGTCGCGCGACGTCGAGATTCGCGACAGCCGCCTCCTCGGCGCGGCGTCCGTGGGCGTTTGGCTTCGGGGTCTCACCGACGTCAGGGTCCGCAACGTCGAGGCGAGGGACAACGGGGACGGCATCCGCGTCAGGCGCGCCGAGAACCTCACGCTCGAAGACACCCTCGCAGTCGGCAACGAGGGCTACGGTATCCTGGTCCGGGACGCCGACGCCCCGACACTGCGCGGAAACGAGGCGAGCCTGAACAACTACGGCCTCCGGATCCACGAGGCCCCGAACGCCTCGGTGGCCGACACGGTCGCCGACGGCAACGCCAACGCGGGCGTCCTGGTTCGTTCGACCGACGGCGCCCGACTCACGAACGTCACCGCGACCGACAACGACGGGTCGGGGGTCCGGTTGCGCCGCGCGAACGGGACCACCGTGACGCGGGCCACCGTCGACGACAACTACTGGGGCGTTCGCGTCACCGGCGGCCGCGACGCGGTCGTCCACGACGTCTCCGCGTCGCGCAACCGCTACACCGGCGTCCGGCTGTTCGAGACGACGAACACCACGGTCGACGGCGCCGACGCCGCCGCGAACAACTTCGGCGTCAAGGTCGTGGCGGCCGCCGCGCCGACGGTCAGGAACCTCACGGCCAACCGGAACGACAGGGCCGGGATGCGCGTCGACGACGAGACGTGGAAGGGCCGCGGCGACGCGCGCGTGTCCACCCTCCGACTGCGCAACGTGACGGCCCGAGACAACCGCCGAACCGGCGTCCGCGTCGACGCGGCGACCGGGCTGGACGTCCGGACGGCCGCGGTGTCGGGCAACAAGAAGGGCATCTGGGTGAGCAACAGCGACGTCGTCGGACTCGACGAGCTGGCCCTCGGCGAGCAGAGCGGATACCCGCTCGTGGTGGTCAACGGGACCACCGTCGAGCACGCGGACGGCCTCACGCTCGCCGACGGGACGACGCTCGACGTGACGGGGACGAACTTCAAGGTCCGCACATTGGGGGCCCAGTACCGGCCTGCGGACCCGGACGGCTACAGCAACGTCAGCACCTGGGCCGTCGTCGAGCAGACCGCCCCGGAGGCCTCGGCCGTGGTCGCGATGGAGTACACCGACACGGCCGTCGCCGAGGCGGGGGTCGACGAGGCGACGCTCCGCCTCTGGCACTACGACACTGTCCGCGACGAGTGGCTGCGGTACGACACCAACAACTCGGTCAATACGATGACGAACACAGTTTCAGCAGCGATAGATTCTTTCGGTATCGTGGCACCGCTCGGCGAACTGACCAACGCCTCGACGACCGCTTCGGCGTCGGTCGCCGCTCTCACGAGGGGGCCGGCGACCGCCGGGGTGGGCGTCGACCTGCCGGTCGCCCCGCCGCCGGGCGTCGGAGCGGTGGCCACTGCGACGGCGACCGCCGGGACGATGGCCACCGGGGCCGTGGCCACCGGGGAGGTGGCCGGATGAAGGTCTGCACCGTCGGCCTCGACGGCGCGACGTGGGACCTGCTCGACCCGTGGCTCGACGACCTGCCCACGATCCGGTCGTTCGCCGAGACGGCCCGGGGTGACCTCCGGAGTTGCGTCCCGCCGCTGTCCATCCCGGCCTGGAAGTGTTTCTCGACGGGGATGCATCCCGGCGACCTGGGCGTGTTCACCTTCGTCGAGCCCGAGTTCGGCAACGAGCGCTTCGAGACGGTCAGCAGCGAGACGTTCACCCAGCGCGAGATCTGGGACTACCTCGGCGACGCCGGCTACCGGAGCGCCGCCATCAACATGCCCAGCACCTCCCCACCGCGGGACATCGACGGCTGGATGGTGAGCGGGCCCTTCTCCGACGCCGACGACTTCGCCCGGCCCGAGTCGCTCCAGGAGGAGCTGGCCGACGACTACACCGTCCTCCCCGATTACTACCTCTCGCGGGACCCGGACGACCTGACGGCCGCTCGCGAGAGCGTCCGCGACAAGTTCGATCTGGGTCTGCGGCTCTCGGCCGAGGCCGACTACGTCCACCTGACCATCTACGTCACCGACACCGTCCAGCACACCGAGTGGGACTCCCCCGTCTGCAAGGAGTTCTGGGAGGCCGTCGACGCCGAACTCGGTCGCTTCGTCGACCGCCTCGCCGACGAGTGGAACGTCGTCCTGCTCTCGGACCACGGCTTCGGCCCCTCGACGGGCCGTTTTTACCTCAACACCTGGCTGGAGCAGGAAGGCTACATGTCCTACGAGGGCGGGTTCGACCTCGGGGACGCCGTCGGGGCTGTCGGCCTCGACTACCAGACCATCTACGGGCTGATCCACCGCCTCCGGCTGGACGGGTTCCTGCGGACGGTGTTGCCCAGCAGTCTCCTGCTCCGGATCGCCCGCCAGATGCCCGGCAACCGGAAGTTAGAGGGGACCCAGGACAAACTCGACTGGGATTCGGACGCCATCGCGCTGGCGCCGCTCATCTACACGAAGACGCCGTCCGTCGCCGAGGACATCCGTTCGGACCTGCTGGCGCTGACCGACGACCGCGGGAACGACGTCGTCGACGAGGTGTACTACGGCGCGGATCTGTACCCCGACTGCGACGTGCGGGTCCCGGACCTCATCGTCGACCACACCGACTTCGTCATCAGCGACATCGTCAAGCCGGACACGGTCTTCGAGTACGACCTCGACGGTGACATGATCGCCCACCACCACCAGACGGGCATCGTCGCCGCGCGGGGGCCGGACGTCCGCGAGGCCGACCTGGCGGGCGCCCGGCTGTTCGACCTCGCGCCGACGATTCTCGACGGCTTCGGCGTCGACATCCCGGAGGCGATGCGCGGGCGGAGCCTCGGGTTGCTCGGCCGGGAGAGCGAGCGTCGCGCGGTCCCGGTCCACCGCGACACCGAGCGGGTGGTCGAACACGACGAGGCGGTCGAACAGAAACTCGAGGACCTCGGGTACCTCTGATGGCCAGACACGACCGTTCCGCCCGCGCCGGGTCCGTCCGCGACCGGGTCGTTGCGGCCGTCGCCAGCCGCAGGACGCTCGCGGGCCACGCGGTCGGCGTGGCCCTGTTCGCGCTCGCCTACGGCGTCATGATCCGCGGGATCACGGTCGGCCGACTGTACGCCTTCGGCGACTTCGCACCCTTCTACGGCGCCCGGGGGTTCGCGAAGTTCACCGAGACGTGGCACGCCGGGGGCCTCGGATTTCCGTACGTCTACAACGTCCTCCCGGCGTATCTCGGCGCGATCACTACCGCGGGCGGCGCGCTCGCACAGAACGCCCTTTTCCTCGCGCTCGTCCCGCTGGGCTTCCTGACGTTTGCGGTGTTCGTCGGCCGGTTCGTCGACTCGCTGGCGGCCCGCTATCTCGCCGCGGGCGTCTACGCCATCAATCCCGTCACCATCGGCGAGTTCGTCAACGGAGGGATCGCGGCGCTGATCGGGTTCGCCGGGTTGCCGTTCGTGCTCCACTACCTCTGGGCGGTCGTCGAGGACGGCGACTCGCTGGACGCGCTGAAGGCGGGCATGGTGTTCGGGGCGACGACGGTCACGCCGTGGCTCGGCTTCTGGATGGTCGGCCCCTTTGCGGTCCACCTCGCCGTCCGGGCCAGACGGTCGCCGCGGACGCTCGCCCGCCTGGTCGGTGCCGGCGTCCTCGGAATCGTCCTCGCGCTCCCGAACGTCCACCACGTCCTCCAGCGCCTGGGCGGCATCGACACCGGCCGGGACGTGCTCGTGCGGACGCTCCGGTGGAACTACGCCTACGCCGACCCGCTGGCGGTGGCTCGCCTCGCCGGCAACCACGGCATGCTCGCGCTCAACCAGCTAGGGTACAACACCGAACCGACGATGGCCGTCGGCCTGGTCGTGCCCGCGGTCGGCCTGCTCGCCTGGCGTCGCCAGGAGCTGTACGCCTTCTACGCCGTCGCCGCGAGCGTCGTCGCCTTCGTCGTCCTGACGGCGATGGGCGTCACGTACCCGCTGTTCGAGGCGGTCCCGCTCTTCCTGACCGTCCGGAATCCGGTGAAACTGCAGTACCCACTTCTGCTCTCCCTGTGCGTCCTGTTCGCGGCGGGGACCGAGACGGCGCTGACGGGGTATCAGGTCAGGCTGGACACCTCCCGACTCACCTTCGGCGCGACGCGCCGGCACAGGACTGATGGCGGCCGGGACCGACTGCGTCGGGTAGTGGTGCTCGGTCTCCTCGTCCTCGCGCTCACGTCCTACGCGGCGCCAGCGGCGGGCGCCTTCGGCCTCGAGACGGTCCGCGGCGAGGACTACACGGTCGACCCCGACTACGAGCGCGTCGCGTCAGCCCTCGACGGGCGAACCCTCTGGGTGCCCTACGGCTACACGACGCAACTCCACCTGCGACACGCGGCCCCGGACCACGTCGGGATCCGCAGCGGCGGCACCCTCCACGGCATCCCCAACGTCGACTACGTCGACGGCCTGTTCCGGGACGTGGCGGCCGGCGACCCCGTCCACGACAGGCTGGCCGACCTCGGCGTGCAGTACGTCGTCGTCGAGTCGGACCCGCCCGCGGACTACGCGTCCGGGCCACCCCGCGTCGTCCGGCGCTGGGGGAGCCCGTGGCTGCAGGGTGACCCCGCGGCCTTCGCCGAGCGGTTCGAGCGCTCCGACGCCTACGAGCGCGTCGACCAGCGGGGCGAGTTCACGATATTCCGCGTCGCCAACGTCACCGAGCGCGACCGCGTCGTCGAGCGCGAGGGGCTCCACGCCGTCGCGGCGCCGACCGAGCGGACCGTCGAGCCCGTCGGCGAGAACGAACTGACGAACCCGTCGTTCGCCGACGGGGGCGCGGGCTGGTGGCTCCCGCCGAACGAGTCCGGCCGAACGGCCCGCGTCGTGACCGTCGGCGACGGGGACCAGGACGAGGGCCGCGCGGTCGAACTCACCGTCGACGACTCGACGGAGCCCCTGCCGCTGGCGCAGGCCGTCCCGGTCCAGGACGGCCACCCCTACCAGCTATCGGTCGACGCCGACGGCGCGGGGACGGTTCGGGTGGTCCACTTCGACGGCTCGCCCTCGCCCGACAATCGGACCACCGGACAGGTCGTGCCGCTGGATCAGACGCCCACGACGGTCGTCGCCCGCGGCGACACGGTCGCGATCCGCGTGTTCCCGAACGAGTCGAGCACCGTCGTCCTCGAGGACGTGGGACTCCGGCGGACGACCTACCCGCCGGACACCGGTGCGGCGGCCACCGACGGCGTGCCCGGCGTCGCGGTCGTCGACCCCGAGGCGGCCCCGCCGAACGCGACGGTCGTCGCCTCGAACCTGTCGCCCGCGGCGGCCGAACGGGTCGACGCCGACGTGCGCGTGATCGATGCCGAGACGCTGGTCGCCGGGCCGCTCGTCTTCGACGACACCTTCCGACAGGGGGTCGGCGTGGCCCTCGCTCCCGACGAGCGACCGGCGAGCGTCCCCGCCGAGGCCCGCGCGGTCACCCACGAGACGGCCGAGGGCCGCGTCGTCGACTACTGGGTCGTCGGCGAGTACGACCGGACGCAGGTCACGGTGGTCCGGACCGCCTACCACGAGGGATGGGACGGCCCGGCGGACGGGACGCACTTCCGGGCCCACGGCTGGGCGAACGGCTTCACCGACGCGGAACCGGAGGAGATCAGGTGGTCCGGCGGGCACGTCAGGACGCTCGTCGTCCGGACCTGGCTCGTCGCGTGGGCGCTCGCCATCGCGGCGCTCGCGTCCGTCGGCGGCTATCGCAGGTACAGACAGTGGCGCGACGACCGGCGGACCCACGCGCTGCACCCCTCATGACGGCCGGTCGCGCGCCCGGCGATTCCTCGCGCCGAGCGTGGTTCGCGGCTCGCCTCGGCGCGGCCCGGACGCGCGACGCCCTCGCGGCAGCCTACTTCCTCGCGCTCGCAGTCGTCGCGCTGTTTCCGACGTTCGGCGGCGGGTTCGTCCTCCAGCTAGACATGGTGTTCGCGCCCGACGCCGAGTACGTCCGCTTCCTGCTGGACGAGAAGGGGCCGCTGTACTACGGCCGACTCCCGTTCGTCGCGCTGCTGGACGCGCTCACGGCCGTGGTGCCCGACTGGCTCCTCCAGCGAGTGGTCTTGATCGGCATCGTCGCCGGATCAGGGTGGGCGGCCTACGCCGTCACCGACGACCTGGGGCTCGGGGCACGGCTGTTCGCCGGGACGCTGTACGCCGTCAACCCCTTCACCTACGTCCGCCTGCTGGCGGGGCAGTGGTACCTCATCTGTGGGTACGCGACCCTCCCGCTGGCCGTCGCCGCCTTCGACGCGTACCTCGCCGGCGAGCGCGAGCGACCGTACGCCGCCGTCGGCTGGGCGACGCTGGTCGCCGTCTTCGACCCCCACGCCGCCGTGCTCCTGGCAATCGCGGGCGCGGCCGTCGCGGCGAGTGCGGTCTGGCGCCGCGGCCGGGTCGTCGTCGACCGGACGGCGCGATTCGGCGCGCTCGCCCTCGTCGCCAACGCCTTCTGGCTCCTCCCGGCGGGGGCGGCGCTCCTCGCCGGCGACTCACACCTCTCGACGGTGAGCCGCGCCGACCTCGTGGCCTTCGCGAGCGACGGCGTCGTCGCCGGGAACGTCCCGCTGTCGGTCCTGCTGGGCTACGGCTTCTGGCGGAGCGGCTACACCTACCCAGTCGACGTGCTCCCGCTCGCCCTGGTCCTCGCGCTGTTTTCGATTCTGCTGTTCGTGGCCGTGCTGGGCTGGGTCGCCGGCGACGACGCGCTGGGCGACGGCCTCGCACTCGCTGCCGTCGTCGGCGTCGTCCTCGGGGTCGGCGTGGGCTCGCCGATTTCCGATCCCATCGTCAGGGCCCTGCTGCACACGCCCCTCGGTGCGGGGATGCGCGAGACGGGCAAGTTCGTCGGACTCGTCCTCCTGAGCTACGCGATTCTCGGCGGCCGCGGCGTCGACGGCCTGCTGGCGGGCGCCACGCACGCGCTCGCTGACTTACCCTCTCTCGGCGGCCGACTCCCCGGCCTCGACCGCGACACGGCGTCCCTCGCGGTCGGCGCGGTGCTGGCGCTCGCGATACTCGCCGTCCCGCTCGCGTACACGGCGCCGATGGTCGCGGGCTTCGGCGGACAACTCACGACGACCGACTACCCCGACGAGTGGGCGGCCGTCGACGAACGACTCGACGACCGAACGGACGGCTCGCGAACGCTGGTGCTCCCGTGGCACCAGTACCAGCGGTTCGACTGGACCCGTGGGACCGTCGCCAACCCGGCCCCGCTGTACTTCGGCCACGGGACCGTGAGCAGTCGCGACCCCGGCCTCGGCCTCGGGAGCCAGGCCACCGACCCGACCCACCGGCGCGTTCGACAGATCCTCGACGCCGACGCCCACGACCGCTTCGGCCACGCCGTCGCACCGCTCGGCGTCGAGTACGTCCTGCTCCTGCGGACCGCCGACTACCAGCGATACGACTATCTCGACGAGCAGTCGGACCTGTCGGTCGTGACGGCCAACGACGAACTCGTCCTCTATCGGAACGAGGCCTTCGACGGGGCGACCGACTCCAGTACGTGGCCGCGGGACGGGCCGCGGATCCCCTGGCGAGCGCTCTGGGCGGGCCTCGCACTCTCCGCGTTCGCGGCCGTCGCGATGGCCTGGCGGTCACGACGGCCGCGCGCTCCCGAACGCTGAAGCGAGCGGCGGGCGACCAACGTGCTATGACCGAGTGGATCGGCGAGACGTTCACGAGCGACGTCGGCTGGGACCACCTGGAGACGCTGGTCGATATCGGGAATCGGATGGCCGGGAGCGACGGTGAGCGGACGGCCGCGGCGGCGACCCGCGACGCGCTCGCGGCCGTCGGCGCCCGCGACGCTCACCTGGAGGAGTTCCCGATCCAGGGGTGGACCCGCGGCGAGTCGGCGATCCGAGCCGGCGAGACGACCCAGGATAGCATCGCGCTTCCCCGGAGTCCCAGTGGCGAGGTCACCGGCGAACTGGTCGACGTGGGCTACGGCCTGCCCGAGGACTTCGACCGGGACCTCTCCGACACTATCGTCATGGCCAGGAGCGACGTGCCCGACTGGTACGACCGGTACATCCACCGCCGGGAGAAGTACTACTACGCGGTCGAGGCAGGCGCGGCCGCGTTCGTCTATCGCAATCACGTCGAGGGCTGTCTCCCCCCGACCGGGAGCGTCGGGACCGAGGACGACCCCATCGGCGACATTCCAGCCGTGGGCGTCTCGAAGGAGGTCGGCGCCCGCCTCGCGCGGCGGTTCGACGGCGACTCGGTCACCGTCTCGGTCGACGCCGACGCCCACGACGCGACGAGCCAGAACGTCCACGCCGACCTCGGCCCGGACACCGACGACGCAGTCCTCCTCACGAGTCACGTCGACGCCCACGACATCGCGGAGGGCGCCGGCGACAACGGCGCGGGCACCGCGCTCGTCGTCGAGGTGGCGCGAGCGCTCGCCGCACGGGAGGACGAACTCGACACGCGGGTCCACTGTCTCTGCTACGGCGCCGAGGAAGTGGGACTCGTCGGGTCGGCCCACGACGCGGACGAGCGTGACGGGGAGAGCGTGAAAGCAATCGTCAACAACGACGGCGTCGTGCGCGGGCGAACGCTGAAGTGCTACACCCACGGGTTCGACGAACTCGGCGACGCGGCCGAGGCCGTCGGCGAGCGCTTCGACCACCCGGTGAAGACGACCCCACGGCTCGGCCCCCACAGCGACCACTGGCCGTACGTCCAGTGGGGCGTGCCGGGCTCTCACCTCATCAGCGAGACCGACGGCGAGGGTCGCGGGTGGGGCCACACCTACGCCGACACGCTGGACAAACTCGATATTCGAAACCTGCGCGAGCAGGCCGTGCTCGTCGCGGAGCTGGTGGTCGAACTGGCGAGCGACGAGACGGCCATCGAGCATCGCGACCCCGAGGCCATCGCCGAACAACTCGAGGACGAGGACCTCGCAGAAGGGATGCGCGTCGTCGGTGACTGGCCGTACTGACTGAACTGTGCTCGCCTCACGGACCGACGCCGATCAGGCGTAGTCCGAGAGGAACTCGGATTCGCGCGCCATCAGCTCCGAGATGCCGTGCTCCAGGATGGCGTCGCCGATCGAACTGGCGCTGTAGGCGGTGTACAGCCCGTCTGCGTCCGCAGTCGACTCTTTTCGCTTGCGGACGAGCCCGGTTTCGACGAGTTCGTCGAGGTGGTAGTGGAGCGTGTTCCCCTGGAGGTCGAGCGTGTCGGCGAGTTCGGTCGCGCTCAGTGCTCCGCTATGCCGGAGGAGTCGGAGGATCCGGAACCGCGTCTCGTCGCTGATCGCCCGCTGCATGGCCAGGTAGTCCTCCAGGTCGAAGATACTCGTCTCCGGGAGACGGGGTTCGACGATCTCGGTCTCTCCGCCGTCACTCTGGGACATACCTGGGTATTCGCTCCACCTCGACTTAAGACTTATCGAGTCTAATATAGCTGATTACGACAGTTTTTAAATATCATGGACTGCATGCCAGCACTATGCGAGCGCGAATCCGCTCGGAACTCGATTCGCCGGACTACCCGGGCTTTCTCGTCTACGTCATGGGGCCGTACAAGGAGTGGGAACTCGCGGACCTCCTGCCAGACGACGCGAGTCCCCCCGACGACGGCGGCGTGGTCGGGGAGTGGGACGCTGCAGCGACCGACTACTCCGAGGAAGACGTCCTGGCACTACTGGAGCGGACGCGCGACCGGCTCCGCGAGGAGGTCGGTGTGAACGCGTTCCTCGCAATTGACGTCGACATCCCGCTCGAGGAGATGGACGCGGCGACACAGACGATCGAATTCGCTCGCGCCAGCAACGTGATCGCGTTCGTCGCCCCGAGCGTGGGCAAGAACCTGGGGATCGGCATCGAAACCGGCGCCGTCCTGGCCGACCTCGACGACGAGCACCAGGAACGAGTCGTCTTCGTGCATGAATCGGGCGTCCGCAGCGCGATGATCGACTCGCTTTCACGACGGTGGGAGGCCGACGTGCGGACCTACGAAGACGAGGACGAACTCGTCGACCGGCTCAAGACGTTCATCGGTGTCATCATCAACGCCGAGTATTCCGGCGATCTCCCCAAGCTCGACGAGTGACGATTCCTGTTGCTGCCTCGCGCGTCGGGGCGGCCGGATGAAACGTTCAGGTCCGCTCCCCGAACGCATCGCCGAGTTTCTCGCGCATGAAGTTCCGCCGAAGTTCGCGCCGACGTTGTTCGTCCAGGTAGTCCGTCCAGACGACCTCCGGCGAGGCGCTGCCCTGTTCCGCGGCGATCTCCGAGATCTGGTGGTCGACGATCAGCTCGATCGTGTCGGAGTAGCGGTCGTACCAGAACCGGCGTGCCATCTGCGGGACTGGTTTGTGCCCGTCGACGGCGGACACGTCGGCCCGCGCCACGAGGTCGTCGAACCAGTTCAGGATCGTCCCGCGAGTCCGGTGGCCGCTCTCGGCCCGCCGTGAGGGGAACAGGTACCCGTTCCAGTCACCGTCAGCATCGAGTTCGGCGCGACGCGTCCGGGCGACGGCAGCCCCGTAAATCACCGCGACGGTGCCGGGCCCGTTCTTTCGTTCGGTGAACTCGATGTAGGGATTCTCGACGTCGAGATGGAGCTGTCGACGGTGGAGCGCCGCGACCTCGCCGGAGCGCAGCCCCCACGCACACAGCGCGACGACGAGCAACCGTTCCCGGGTACCGGTCGCCGTTTCGTACAGCGCTCGCACGTGGGCCGGTGCCAGGGGCGGGTTCGACGACCCCGCACTCGCCCGGTCGTCCCAGTCGTAACTGAGCCCGTTCGTTGGGTTCAACTGCGCTGCACGGCGGGCGACGAGCGTGTCGTACCAGTTCGACGTGGTCTTGTAGATGCGCCGGAGCGTGGTTCGCCCGACCGAGCGGTCCAGCGCGTCGAAGGTGTCCCAGCAGGCGTCGACGGCGGCCGCTGCAGTGGTCTCGCTCTCGCCCGAGACCGGCGCGAGCACGTCGGCTGTTCCATTGGTATCGGCGTACGCCCGGACGTACTTCGCCAGTCGGAACCGGTGGGCGTCGACCGTCGAGTCGGCCCAGGAGAGGCGCTGGCGCTGGCGGTCGAGGTACCGTTCGAGCGCGTCGATCGTCGGCTCGTGGTCGATCCCCCAGTCGTAGTCGCTCCGCTCGGTCCCGATTTCCTCGGCCCAGAACTCGGCGAACGTCGTGTCGTGGTACTCCCGGAGGGCGTACGTGAGGCCGCGATAGCCGCGCCCGGACAACCAGGCGTAGGAGGGCCGGTCGGTTTCGGGGTCCATGCCCTCCGCCCGCAGTTCGGGGGCGACCCGGTCCCAGTAGGCGTCGACGAGGTCCGCCTTCTCGAGGAGGGTCCACCGCGGTTCTGAATCTCTATCTGAACCGCCGGATTTCGCCATAGTGCGCAAAACAGTCTAATCCTAAATAGGTCTGTTGGCTACACAGACTGCAAGAGTCTGTTCACTCGACGGTCGATAATTTCTGTGGGTTATATTTTTCCATAAACAGTATATCGCTATATCGATTCTGTGGGATCCTGGAGTTCACTAGTTTCACGAGAGAACGGCAGAATAGAGCCTTCTATACTCACATTACAAGACCCTTCAGCGTACGTAGTGTGAATAGTGGGTCTGTCTCAACGTTCATCACCCATCTGACCCACAAAAAATAGTTTCAACGTCGTCTACGCTCACGGAGGACAATGATTCGACGTTCCAGAGGGTGGGTTCCCCGATCTCTCCACGCAGTCCGTATTCCGGTGTGAGATAGTAGACACCGACAAACGGATTATCTGCTATCGCCTCTCCATCCATGACCTCCCGATATCCTTCGACACCGACGAAGAACCCATCGTTGGCCCGTTCGGTGAGCTCTTCATCGAGAGAGATATCGAGGCTTGTGAGAGAGGTTTCTGAGTCAGCCCGTGACGACACAAACCAGTTATACTGATATGCCGTTTCGTACTGTAATGCAAACTCTTCTACCGAAGTATCGGAAAGCTGCTCTGGATAGGCTGGATAGTCCTTCGGTTGGGTGTTCTCGGATGGCGTTGGCTGTGGTGGAGACGGTTGTTCGCAATCGTTTGGCTGAGGGGTCTCAAAGGAGTGTGGTCGCGGAGTGGTGGTCGAGGTAGCTGTCCGGGTTGAGTCACTTGCCGGATTCGTTGTCGGTTGTCCAGTTGGAGTCGAATCCCCTTGGGATGGTAGACGTCTACACCCGGCTAATCCACCCAAGAACGCGCTAAGACAAATTTGAAGAACAGTTCGGCGATGAATTGGGGACATGATAGTAGAGTCATAATTCCACATTAAATATCTTCTGCGAGATATTTCGAAAATATACCCTGTACTGAATGGTGCTTACTTCGCCTGGACCGAACGAGATATAGAAGTCTGACCTACGGTCTCCGTTAAGAACCATGTGGATCTAATGAAATGAGCGATAGCTAGTGAACTCGTTTGTGGGATCGAAGGGTTCTGTGGTAGCGACGGGATTCGGTGGGGTCCGGGACGATTCAGTTCTCGCCCAACGGATCCCCTACGAGTGGGAATCGAGGTGCCGTCGCTGCTCGCGGAGGAAGTCGTCGACGGCCTGACTGGGAACGACGACGTCCACGTCCGTCGTGAACCGCTGGTCGAACGCCGCGACCGCCCACCCGCCGACCAGGACGTACGGCAACTCGGCGTCGATGACTGCCGCTAGCGTGTCCAGCAACTCCGCTTCGCGGTCACCGAGACTCATGATTTGAGGCAGGGGTCGTCGTGGGCCGCGTCGATGTCGCGGTCGTACTCGTCGGCGATCATCTCCAAGGCCGGTTCGTAGTTCGCTCGGAACTCTCGCATGTGCTCGATCGTCTCGTCCAACGGGACGACCGGGTTGCCGTCGACCCACTCGCGGGTGATGGGTCCCGCGGTGGGAACCAAGACGTACGACACTGTCGCGTCGAACTCGTCCGGGTCGGGTCGTTCTCCGACCGTCCAGGGCACACCGAACTCGTCGAACACGGCCCGCCACTGGTCGACGTCCTGTTCGGCGACCTGGATGAAGATGGGATAGTCGTCGTGCCCGCGGGCGATCTGATACCCGCCGTGCGTCCAGACGTAGACGCCGTCGATCTTCGTGTACGCGAACGGCATCCCAGCGAAGTGGGGAACGACGTACGCCTCGTCGATCGAGAGTTCGACCGACCGAGAGATGGCCGCTACCAACTCGTAGTAGCGGTCTCGCACGGTGTAGTCCGCGACGTATATCCCGTCGTCGCGTCGGACGATCCCCGCGTCCGCCAACCGTTCGACCCAGTCGTAGACCCACGAGTAGGAGCCGTCGATCTTCTGGGCGATCCGCCGGATCGAGTCGCCCGGCCGGATCGCCAACACGATCTTGGCCGCCGTGTCGTCGACGTGCTCCATCATCAGTAGTTATCGGTATTGCACCCAACACTTTGAGCATTATGATAAATAATCGAAGAAATAGTATCGCTATACAGATACCACTTTGTCGGGGTGACACCGACGGCACTCGACCGAACGTGGTGAGTGGATAGACGTGTGGGCGTCACAGGGGTCCACGGCCGCAGAAGAGAGCCCCGCACTCAGTCGTCGGACCGGCCGTCGCCGTCGGTCGCGACCGGGCGCTGTGGGCCGGACGGGTGGGCGTCGACGGTGGTCGCGGGTGCGACGTCGTCGGTCGTGAGCGCGCGCTGGCGTTCGACGGCGGCCGCGATCGCGTCGGTGACGCGCGGGTGGTCGCCGAACGGGTCGGCGTAGGCCATGCCGCCGCGGTCGAGTTCGAGTGCGTCGGGAACCCGCTCCTCGGTCGCTTCAGAACGGGTGACGAACAGCGGAACTGCGACGGCGCTGTCGTTCGAGACGTTGTAGCGGACGCACTCGACGGCGGGGTTCTGCAGGAGATAACAGGGGATGACTTCGCCGTAGTCGGAGTGCTCGCGGAGCCGTGCGGCGTGGTACTCGGCGGTCTCACGCTGGTGGGGCTTCGAACTGCTCCCGAAGGCGACGAGGACGAGCGAGACGTCCGACGCGGGGGCCGCCCGCTCGCCAGCGCGGGCCTCGATGACGTCGGTGACGGCGGGGCTCGTGCCCACGGGTTCGCAGTAGCGGACCTCGCCGGGCAGGTACGAGAGCGCGCGCGGGACGCCGTCGGTCGTCTCGTAGGTGTGCGCCGCACACATCGGGACGGCGTAGACGCGGTCGGCGTCGTGGGCCTCGAACTGGGACTTGAGTTCCCGCACCGGCTCGTGCTCGTAGGTCGCGACCTCGACAGCGTCGACGAGCCCCCGCTCCCTGATCCGGTCGGCGTGGGTTGCCAGCACATCCTCGGCGTTTCGCGTCTCGCGACCGACGAGCAGGACCGATTCCGCGCTCATGTTGCTCCCGTGTAAACAATCATACTTTATCTACACCAATTTGAATTGTATTGTGCGTCGGTGCGGACTCCAATATAAGTTTTGGTCACTCAGCTGGTAGTGATTCGCTCGTGGTAGAATGTGAGCGAGTGACGGCCTGTAGCCACGAATTTCGCATTCCGACGGGGTGGACGAGTGCAGCGGGGGTCCCCCACCCCACTGGTTCCGCTGTTACTGAACACGAACACAGACACACCATTCTTTCAACTGAACCACCCCACCGGTTCCGCTGTTATTGAACACGAACACAGACACACACCACTGTTTCAAGTGAAACACTAGACTAGGGGTACTGACTAGAGGAACAGTCCACAGTTTCAACTAAAGCGCTGACATATCTGGCCGATCACCTATCAATTCACGCCTGAGAGCAACTCTCCGAGCTACTACCGGCGTTTCGTCTCTTTCGCCTGCCGCATGTCGCTTTCTCCCCCACCCCCGATTTCCCGGCTTCACTCGCAAGAGTGGTGTGTCTCTGTCCCCTCGCGATTCGCTGGCCTTCTCAGGAGAGATCGATTTCGTCGTCTCTGGCGTCGCTGGCGACGTGGACGAGTTCGTTCGTCAGCCCCGCCGCGAGGCCGCTGCCGCCGCGGCGGCCGACGTTCGTGATCGCCGGCACGCCGTGCTCGTTGGCGACTTCGCGCAGTCGCTCGCGACTCTCGCTGGCCTTCACGAACCCGACGGGCGTGGCGACGACGACGGCTGGCCGCGTGCCGTCTTCGATGCAGTCGGCCAGCGCCAGCGCGGCGGTCGGGGCGTTCCCGACCACGGCGATGGCGTCGTCGTAGATCCCCTCTCGATCCAGTTCGAGCACCGACGCGGCGGTCCGGGTCATCCCGGTCTCGGCCGCGAGGTCGGCGCCGTTCCCGATGGCCTTCCGGACCGGGCAGTCGTGGCCCCGGCCGGTGATCCCGGCTTTGACCATCGTGATGTCGGTGACGATGGGGCGCTCGTCGAGAACGGCGGTGGCCCCGGCGACGACCGGTTCGTCGTCGGTCTCACCGGTGAACCGGACGAGGTGCTGGAACTCTGGGTCTCCGGTCGCGTGGACGGACTTCTGGCGGATCCGGTCGGCGAGGGTCTCGTCGGGGACCAACTCGCGGACGCGGTCCATCGACGTCTCGGCGATGTCCATCGCGTTCTCGGTCGTCGCACCCAGGTCGGCGTACTCCTCGAAGTCGTCGGATTCGGACTGGGCCGCGCTCCCGCCGTCCGTCCGGGTGCGGTCGTCGTCGCCGTCGTTCGGTCCGTCACCGGCGTTCGGCCGGTCGTCGCTCATCGCGACGCACCTCCCGCCGACTGCGCCTGTCCGAATAGCTCGCAGGCGGTGTCCAGCGTCTCCTCGTCGGCGTCCTGGAGACTCCGGGCGGGGACGGCCAGCAGTCTCGCCACGATGGCGTCGGCCATCGACTCGACGGCCGCTCGGTCGTCCGGCGCGAGGTCGCCCTGCGCTTCGAGCGTGCGGATGCACTCGTCGAGTTCCCGCCGCTTGACCGCCGTCGCCTCCGCACCGATGGCGGCCAGCGTCGCGTCTGCGGTCGCAGGTGCGGCCGCGTCGGCGCTGGATCGGGTGCGCTCGGCGTCGCGTCCGTCCTCGCCCTCGGCGCGAACCGGCGCCTCAGTCGTCATCGCCGTGCACCCCCTCGTCGGCGCCACCGGCGTCTGGACTCGCTGCGGCGCGGGCCTCGATGTCGCCGTCGACGCGGAGATTGAGGTCCCGGAGTCGGTCGGCGGTCTCGTCGTCGGCGTCCCAGAGGTCGCGGTCGATGGCCTCTAGCAGCGTGTCGGTGATGCTTTCGAGCGCCCAGGGGTTCACCTCCCGGAGCCACTCCTGGCGCTCGGCGTCGAAGGCGTACTTCTCTGCGACGTCGTCCCAGAGGCGGTCGGAGACGACGCCGGTGGTCGCGTCCCAGCCAAGCACCACGTCGACCGTCGTCGAGAGGTCGCCGGCGCCCTTGTAGTCGTGGTCCTCCATCGAGTCGAGCCACTCGGGGTTGAGCACGCGGGCGCGCATCGCCTTCCTCACTTTCTCCTCGTTGGTGTAGACGTCGACGTTGTCGGGGTCGCTGGAGTCGCCGACGTAGGAGGCCGGTTCCTCGCCGGAAGTCTCGGCGACGGCGGTGATGAACCCGCCGTGGAAGGCGTACCAGTCCGAGGAGTCGAACTCGTCCTGTTCGGCGGTGTCTTCGATCTTGACGGTCGCCTCGACGTTGCCGAGGCGGCGCTCGAAGGACGCGTGGGCGTCCGTCGTCTTGCCGCGAGAGCCCAGCGCGTAGCCGCCCCACTGGACGTACACCTCCGCGAGATCCGAGCGGTCCTCCCAGTTGCCCTCGTCGACGGCCTTGTTTGTGCCCGCACCGTAGCCGCCCGGCCGCGTCGTGAACACGCGGTGTTTCGCGGCGGATTCGGCGTCGCTGCGGTCGAAGTCCGGGTCGTCGCTATCGGCCAGCAGTTCCTCGGTCTCTTCCTCGACGTGCTTCTTGACGTAGTTCACGTCGTGGGGTTCGTCGAGCGCGACCACGGCGCCGACGGCGTCGTGGACGACGCTGGCGGCCTGCGGGAAGGCGTCCCTGAACAGGCCCGAGACGCGGGTCGTCACGTCGATGCGCGGGCGGCCGAGGTCGTCGAGGTCGATCGGCTCGACGTCGTCGATCCGGCCGGCGTCGGTCCACTGCGGTTCGACGCCCATCAGCGCGAGCACCTGCGCGATGGTCTCGCCGCGGGTCCGCACCGTGGGAGTCCCCCAGGCGACGACGCCGATCTCCTCGGGGTACTCGCCTTCCTCCTCACAATGCCGTTCGGCGACGCCGTGGGCGACCTCGCTGCCGACCTCCCAGGCGGACTTGGCGGGCACCTTCCGGGGGTCCAGGGTGTAGAAATTCCGTGCCGTCGGGAGCAGGTCGACGCCGCCGCGGGTGGGGGCGCCGCTGCCGCCCGGCGGGACGTACTCGCCGGCCAGCGCTTCGGCCGTCCGGGGAATCTCGTCTGCTGCGCCCTGCACCCGGGGCGCCACCTCGTCGCAGATGAACGACAGCGCGTCGCGCAGGTCGTCGTGGGCGCCCGATTGTGCTCGGCCGTCGCCCAGCGGGTCGATGTCGACGACGAGCAGGTTCGTGTTGAGTTCGTCGTCCGGCCCGGCCTCGCGCTCGCTCGCCGGCAGGTCGAAGTCGTGGGCGGCCAGCGTCTCCACGAGGTCGAGGCTCGTCTCGTAGACGGCGTCGGCGGCCTGGGCGTAGGTCATCCCGAGCGATTCGTCGTACTCGCCGGGATTGTTGCGCATCGCGTCGTAGTCGACGCCGAGCACGCCAGCGACGCTCTCGCGGAGGCTCGGCCCGCCGGGGTTCTCCAGGCGGGTGAGCGCGACGAGATACTCCGTGAGGCGGTCGCCCTCGGGGGGTTCGCCCATCGTGTGCAGGCCCTTGCGAATTTGGGTGGTCTTGACGTCGGTGAGGTACTCGTGGACGCGCTCGACCAGGTCGTCGATGTCGAGGTCGTCGCCACCGACCTCGCCTTTAGCCAACGTCGAGCCCGCTTCGTCGGGACCGCGGACGTCTGCCTTCTCGTTGATTTCACCGGCAATCCCCAGTTCGACGGCCAGGTCCAGGTCGTCGACGGCCTCGCGGATCAGCTGTTCGAGGTGTTCGCCGTCGTCGGTGCGGGCGTCTTCCATCCCGGCCTCGCGATACCGGTCGGCGAGTTCCTCCAGATCGGCGAGTTCGTCGTAGGTCCCGGCGTTGTCCATGACGGGCGTCAGGTAGTCGACGATGGCGGCGTAGGACCGACGCTTGGCCTGCGTGCCCTCGCCGGGGTTGTTGACGATGTAGGGGTAGACGTTCGGGACGTCGTCGATCAACTGGTCGGGCGCGCTCTCGCCGTCGAGGCCGACGGTCTTGCCGGGCAGCCATTCGAGACTGCCGTGAGTGCCGAGGTGGACGACGGCGTCGGTCTCGTAGCGATTCCGGAGCCAGCGGTAGAAGGCCACGTAGTCGTGGGGCGGCTGGAGGTCCGAGTCGTGGTACACCTTCGAGGGGTCCATCCCGAACCCGCGCGGGGGCTGGACGGTGACGAGGACGTTCCCGAATTCGACGCCCGGGATGGCGAAGGGCCGCTCCGGCGGGTCGCCCCACTCCTCGATCACGTTCTCGCGGAAGTCCTCGTCCAGCGCGTCGAACCACTCGCGGTACTGGTCGGGCGAGACGGTGTCGACGCTGCGCTCGCGGACGTCTTCTGGCGCGACCCAGCGGTCGTCGAGGGTGAGCTGTGCGGTGAGCTGTTCGATCAGCGACTGGCCGCTGTCGGGCAGGGCGGACCCGCCGCCAGCGCCGCCGTCCCCCAGGTCGTAGCCACGGGCGCCCAGTTCGTCGAGCAGATTGACGGTACTCTCGGGCGAGTCGAGGCCGAACGCTGTCCCGATGCCGTCGTCGCTGGGCGGGTAGTTGTGCAGGACGACGGCGACCTGCTTCTCGTCGTTCGGGGTGTGGCGCAGTTCGGCCCAGTTGACCGCGAGGCGGGCGGCGTGGTCGACTCGGTCGTCGATGGGGAAGTGCTGTTTCGGCGCCGTCCCGATGCCGGCGGCGTCGTCGGTGCGTTCCTTCCCGGAGATCGGATGGGTGATGACGTTGCCGTCGAACTCCGGCAGCGCCACCGAGAGCGCGAGTTCGAAGCCCATCACGCCCGTCTCGCTCCGGTCGTACCGGGACCGGGAGCGCATCGTCGTGACGGTCTGGACGACGGGGACGCCCAGGCGGTCGAGGAAGACGTCCTCGGCGTCGGACCCTTCATCGCTCGCCGACCGGCCGCGCTCGTCCATCGACAGCGAGAACATAAACGAGGAGAGGACGGCGTCGACGACCGGCTCGCCGTCGTCGCCGAGCAGCCACTCGTCGGTCACCCACTCGGCGTCTTCTTGCTCCTCGGAGTCCGTCGCGGGGTTGCAGAAGACGGGGAGCGCGTTCGCGCCCTGGGCCTCGAGGGCCCGCACCTGCGCGTCGACGTAGCGGGTGTTCTCGTGTGTCCAGTGGGACTCGTAGAACCAGACCCCGACGGTCGGCGCGTCGGGGTCGTGACTCGCCCGGAGTTCCTCGTAGGTCGCGCCCGGGTGGTCCGGGTGGTAGACGCCCTCGGTGGGGAGGGCGACGGGGTCGTCGTACTCGCGACTCACGTCGCCGTACTCGTCGACGAGGAACCTGATGCAGTTGGCGACGTTGCTGGTGCCGCCCCGGTCGAGGTACTCGTAGACCCGGTCGCGGTCGCTCGCGGGGACGGACGTGTCCTCCACGGCGTAGGCGTCGCCCGTCGACTTGACGACCAGGGGCACGCCCGCGTCGGCCAGGCGCTCGACCGCGCGGTCGTAGCCGGGCATGCTGTCTTCGGCGCCGTGCAACCAGAAGACCGCCGCCGTCGCCGATTCGAGTTCCTCGACGAACGCCTCGACGGCCGCCTCGTCGTCGAGGTCGCTCTCCGAGCGGGCGACCAGGTCCGCGTCGCACTCGCTCGCGGCACGCTGGACGGCGCCCAGCTCGTTCTCCGTCGCGGTGTACAGGCCGATTGTTGGCATAACGTTGTTAAACCTCGATTGCGCTAATACAAGCATGATTGATTTCGGGCGAGACAAAAAACCTTCGCACGGTGGGGGTGAGCCGCCGTCGTTCTCGGATATCGTGGGGCAGGCCGAACTCAAGCGAGCTTTACTCGCGGTGGGCGCGAACGACGGCCTGGACGGCCTGCTGATCCGGGGTGAGAAGGGGACGGCGAAGTCGACGGCGGTGCGGGCGCTCGCCGAACACCTCCCGACACAGCGCGCCGTCGCGGACTGTCCGTACGGTTGCCCGCCCGATTCCCCTGATGCGCCGGGGTCGCAGTGCGAGCGCTGCCGGGAGCGGTCGGATCCGCCGACGACCGAGCGGCCTGTCCCGGTGGTCACGCTGCCGCTCGGCGCGACCCGCGAGCGAGTCGTCGGGACGCTCTCCGTCGCCGATGCCCTCGACGGCGACTACGAGTTCGACCCCGGCCTCCTCGCGCGAGCGAATCGCGGCGTCCTCTACGTGGACGAGGTGAACCTGCTCGACGACCACCTGGTGGACGTGATCCTCGACGCCGCGGCCAGCGGGGTCAACAGCGTCGAGCGCGACGGCGTCAGCGTCGCCCACCCCGCCGATTTCACACTCGTCGGGACGATGAACCCCGAGGAGGGCGACCTTCGGCCACAGCTACGAGACCGCTTTGCCCTCTCGACCACCGTCACGGCCTGCGAGGACCTCGACCAGCGGGTCGCGATCATCGACCGGGCGCTCGGCCGGGACGAGGGCGCGGACGGTGGAACGGCGGACAGCGCAGACCGCTGGGGGCGACAACTGACGGCGGCACGCGACCGCCTCGCGGACGTGACCCTCCCCACCGAGTTCGCCGAGGAGATAGCCGAACTCTGTCGAGATGCGGGCGTCGACGGTCATCGGGGCGACATCGCGACGGCGCGTGCCGCTCGTACGTTCGCCGCGCTCGACGACCGGTGCAAGGTGCTCGAATCCGACGTGCGACAGGCCGCGAGTCTGGCCCTTGCCCACCGCCTCCAGTCGCGGCCCTTCGAGGACGCGCCCGACGCCGAGGACCTGCTCGACGAGCGTTTCGACGACGGCGAGGCCGAGAGCGGTGACGGCGACGGACAGGACGGGGAGGACGGCGCTGAGGGGGATGCCGATGCGGGCACTGGCGACTGCGACGACTCGGGGTCTGGGGGCGAAGATGACGCTGGGGGTGCCGAGCGCGATGCGGGCGACGAATCGAGCGGCGGGGGCGACGGATCCGATGGCGAGACCGAGTCTGGCCCGGAGCCATCACCCGAAGCGGACGACGATGCCGATGGGGACGCTGGCGAGGACCGCGACGGGCCTGCGGGCGGCGGCACGGGTGGCTCTGAGGGGGGAGAGCGCGGCCGTGCCGACGGCGGGCCGACCGAGGCAGAACCGACGGCGGGCGAACCCGCGGACGACGCCCCGAACGAGGACGACGCAGACGACGCGACGCCGCTGCTTCCCGGCCAGCAGCGTGCGGACGTCGGTGACGCCGCGGCCCCCGATCTGTCGGTCCCCGAGGCGGTCGACCGGGAACTGGCCGCCGGAGGGTCCCGGGCGGAGACGCGACCGACGACCGACAGCGATGGCCCGCGCGTCCGGACCCAGCCGGCCGATTCGACTGCCGACGTCGACGCCCTCGCGTCGGTCCAGGCCACCGCCGCCCGCGGCGGGTCCTCCGTGGAGTCGCGGGACCTCCGCCAGTCCATCCGCCGGGGTGAGACGGCCGCACTCGTGGTGTTCGTCGTCGACACGAGCGCATCGATGCGGGCGGCGATGCGTTCGGCGAAAGGCACCGTGCTGGAACTCCTGAAAGACGCCTACCAGCACCGGGACGAGGTGGCGTTCGTCGCCTTCGCCGGCGACGACGCCGACGTGTTGCTGCCGCCGACCGACAGCGTGACGCGCGCGGCCCGCCACCTGAAGGACCTCCCGACCGGCGACCGGACGCCCCTGCCCGCCGCGCTCCGAACGGCGGGAGACGTCCTCGACCGGGCGGACCCGGCGGCCAGCGTCGTCGTCCTGGTCTCCGACGGCCGGGCGAACGTCGCGACGGGGAGTCCGACCGTCGAGACGCGCGATGCGGCACGGGCGCTCGCACGGCACGACCCCGAGGTCGTGGTCGTCGACGCCGACGCTGGCGACGACCGAACCGGATTGAATGGACTCGTCGCCGAGGAGACCGGCGGGACGCGCGTGCCCCTGGCCGCGCTGTCGGCCGACCGCATCGACGCGGCCGTCGGCGCCGCCCGCGCAACCGAGCTTTAGTTCGGGGCGTAAGTTTTACAATCTAATTTGTTGTAGAACAATCGTACTTTCAAATGGCGACTGCCAACGACAGCGTTCACGGACGAATCGAACAGGCCCGGGTGGAGCTGACGCCGACGCAGCTGGCGGCGGGGCTCGGGCTGGTTCTCGCGCTCGGGTTCGCGCTCCTGTTCGTCCAGGAGCCGACGATGCACGACGCGATGCACAACTTCCGCCACGCGGCGGGCGTCACCTGTCACTGACCATGCTCGCAGCGTACGTGGTCCGCGGCCTGAAAGCGGGCCTGGTCGCCGGGCTCGCGTTCGGTCTGCTCGTCGCACTCGTCGCGAACCCGCTCGTCGCGTTCACCGACGAACTCGGGCACGAGGCTGGTGGCGAACACGCCGCCGACGGCGGACACGCGGGAGACGGTGATCACGCGGCCGAAGCCGCTCACGCCGAGGGTCAGGACGGCCACCACAGCGCGGTGTCGGCAGCGGTGACCGATCTGGTGAGCGTCGGCTCGGGCGTCCTCTGGGGCCTGCTCCTGGGCGCGGTCGCCTTCGGGGTCGCCTTCTACTTCGTCGAACCCGCGCTTCCGGGGACCGGCGCCACCAAGCACTACGTCCTCGCGGCGGCTGGATTCCTCACCGCCTCCGGCGCGCCGTGGCTCGTACTGCCACCCCAGCCACCGGGCGTCGAGCAGGGGCTCCCCACGGAGACGCGACTGCTCCTCTACGGCGGCATGATGGTCGCCGGCGCAGTCGTCTCGCTGCTCGCCGTGACCGTCTACAGTCGCCTCCGGGCGGACCGCGGGCGGGCGGTCGCAGCGGCTGCCGCGATGGTTCCGCTCGGACTCCTCGCGGTGCCGGCGGCGCTCGCGCCGACCAACGCGGTCACGCACTCGCTGCCCGCGGACCTCGCGACGGGGATGACCGGGCTGATCGTCTTCGGCCAGGCGTTCCTCTGGGTGGTCCTGGCGGCGACCCACGCCCGGCTGCATCGCCGGGCCGAGTCCGGGTCGCTGGCCGACGAATCGCCGAGCACGACCGACTACGCGGTCACGGCCGACTGATGCGCGAGCGCACCGACGAGGTGCTCGAACGCGGCTTCACCGACCACGTGCTGGTCTGTACGAACGCGCGCGACTCCGAGTACGCCGCCTGCGCGGACGCACACGGCCAGGCCGTCTACGAGGCGGTGGCCGAGTGGCTTCGCGAGCGCGACGTGTTCTGGTCGGAGGTCCACCTCGCCGAAACCAGCTGTCTCGGGCTCTGTAGCGCCGAGGGAACTGCAATCGCGATCCACCCGCGGGGGCGGTGGTACTCCGACGTGGTGCCCGCGGACGTCCCGGACCTGCTCGAAGCGGCGTTCGGTCCGGAGGCATCGAGGCTCGGAACAGAGACAGTCGACGTTCCGTCAAGCCACGCGTAACCGACACGTCACCGACTTCAGGGTGGTCAGAACCCCATCCCTACCACCTACCATTTTCAGGAGGTGCTGAACGGCGTCGACGTGTTCGGTGTCAACTGGACCGAGAGCGACAGACGCAGACACCGCCTTCGCGGATCTGGTTCCGTACGTGTTCGTGGACACTTCGAGAAAGGGTTCGCATCGCGACTGCCTGTTGCTCCGTTGGTCGTCTCCCACCGTAGTAGCTGTCCGTCCGATTTGTGTCGTACAGTTGTCGAAGGTCGTCTGTCGTCGGGGTAGAGAGAAGTCCGAGCGCATTTGCGCGGTCGTAGCAGTACGTGTGGTCGTGGAAGTCGTCGAGCGTATCTCCGCCCGCAGCAAGTGCGTAGGCTTCGACCGACCGCTCTATCGCACCGAAGCATAACTCGATAGTGGCGGTGTAGAAGCCTTGTCCCTCAATCTGTTCGACGGCGGCTCGTAGCCGACAGGCTTTGGTGAGTTGCGTCTTCCAGTCAGCGTCAGGCTCGATTTCTTCCTCGCGCGTTGGAACCCCATATCCCGCTTCGTCGAAGGCGTCGACGGCTGCTTCGAGTGCAGCAACGATAGCAGCAGGATCGGAGCCGTCACGCATCGAGATCACCGTGGAAAATCATCTGCCGGACGGTATCGAACTTCTCGGAATCGGAGAGGACGATCCCGTCGCTCAGAATGTCTCGTAACTCCTCGACGTAGTTCGGGACCGCTGGGAGCGCTTCGACGTCGATCTCGTATGCGTACCGGCCGGTATCGAACTCTCGTTCCTCGAGGTCCTGGCGAATGCGATTCGCGGTTCGCTGATTCGTCATCCGGTCTTCCTCGACGAGTACCCAGAGGTCGATGTCGCTACGTCTATCGGCTTCGCCTCGTGCCACGCTTCCGAACAGAACGACGCCGATGACACCGTCGAGGTCGCTGGTAATTGCTTCGACGGCAGCACGAACGGGGTCCTGGAATTCTGACTGTGGAATCTGGAGGACAGGGTCGTCCGGTCGAGACAGTCGGCCGCCGTTGATACGGACGTTTCGCGTGTTTCCTTCGCGTCGTTCGACGACGAGTTCGTTTGCCACGAGCACATCGACAGCTTTCGAAACACTGGGCTGTGAATACTCGATGGCCGCTGTGAGCTCGGTAATCGAGAATTCGTCAGTATGGTACCGACTTAAAAAATACAGCAGGTCGTGAACTGCCTGACTCTTGAATATATTCCGGTCAGGTGCCGGTAGCTCGAGTGTAATCGTGGACCTCGGGCTCGAACTAGTATTCGTATTACTTTGCATAAATAACCATAACTTCCGCAATCAACTTAAAGTTTATACCTATTTTGGCACTTCTTATATATTAACTCAGAACAGCCACCTTGTTCGGGACGGATCCCCCCGTTCGTGAACTCCCGGATCCCCTTTGAGAGGCCGCGTTCACCGGCTACCCTCGCCGCAGTCGTCGGGCAGTACGAACCGGTTTGTCGCTGCGGCCGTAGCTTCCGATAGATGTACCTGGGTGTCGACGGGTCCCCCGACGGATGGGTCGCGGTCGCTTACGACGACGACGGGTTCGTGGACGCCTGGTTTCACGAGACGATCGCGGGCCTCTGGGCCGCCCACAACGAGGCCGACCGGATATTCGTCGACGTCCCGGTGGGCCTGCGAACGGCCTCGAGCGACCCGCGCGGCTGTGACACCGCCGCGCGGTCGCTCCTCAGCCCGCACCGCCACCACAGCGTCTTCCCGACGCCCGTCCGCGCGGCCGCCCACGAGGACTCCTACGAGGCCGCCAAGGCGACACAGGAGCGGCTCACCGACGGCAGTCTCAATCGCCAGACCTGGGGGATCGCGCCGAAGATCGCCGCCGTCGACGACCTGCTGCGCTCGACGGCCGCCGCCCGCGAGACGATCCGGGAGTGCCACCCCGAGGTCTGCTTCTGGGCGTTCGCCGGCCGGCCGATGCGCTACTCGAAGGTCCAGGAGCCAGAGCGGGCCTACTGGGAACGAGTCCGCGCCCTTCGGACCGTCGAACCGGACGTGTACGACCACCTCTGGGCGGCGACTGCGGTGGCGTTCGACGGCGCGGTGACCACCGACGACGTCGTCGACGCGCTCGCCGTCGCGCTGACGGCGCGGGCGGACTCGTCGGACTTGCAGACGCTCCCGGCCGATCCCGAGTACGACGACGAGGGACTGCCGATGGAAATCGTCTACCGCGAGTCGGACTGAGCGCCGCCGCTCGCACTGAGCAGTCGGTACGCGCCGCGTTCGACCCCTTCGTCGTGATAGACGACTGGCTCCTCGACCGCGGCGTACGCGCCGTCGGCCACCGAGACGGCCGTGAGGATGCCGTCCGTTTCGAGACTGGTCTGTGGCCCGTCCGCGACCCCACACAGGCGGAGTCCGTGGACGTCGGCGTCGCGGGTGCGAAAGTGCTGGGCGCCGGGGATCGCGATCCGCTCGCCGTCGGTCCCGAGTTCGCCGGCGAACCCGCCGACGTCGGCCGACCAGCGGTGGGTGCCGTCGAGGGCATAGCCCGACGCGGTGTGTTCGGCGGGGTGGAGCGCGGCGGCGTCGCGACCCTCCGATTCCGTGTAGGTGTTCCCGGTGACGAAGACGCACCCCTCGGCTGTCGCGTGGACGTGGTTGGGGTAGGCGTACACGCGCTCGCCGTCGACCGTGGTGGGGACGGCCAGATCGATTCGCCACAGTTCTTCGCCGCCGTCTCGCAAGCGATAGCCGCGATAGTCGCCGTGGCTGGCCAGCACGACGCCGTCGCCGAGCAGCGACACGTCCCCGACGCGGCGTTGGCCCTCCGTTCCCGGATCCCAGTCGTAGCGTGGGGCCCCCGTCTCGGCGTCGAGGACGACGAGGCCGTGCTGGTGGTCGCCAGGGCAGCGATTGAACGCGACCGCCACCCGGTCGCCGTCGGCGTCGACGGCGATTGGCGAGGCGTCGGTTTCGAAGGACCACGGGACTGCGCCGCTGCCGTCGAAGGAAATTACTGCGCTCTCGAACGATCGGGCGTCGCCGTCGCGTTCGTACCGGCGCACCGCCGCGTAGCAGCGGTCGCCGTCGCTCGCGAGCGACGCGACGAAGGGCAGGAAAAAGCGAGTGTCCCGCTGGGGGTCGCCCACCGCGTCGGCGGCCGCGTATCGCCAGCGCACCTCGCCGGTGGCCTCATCGTGGAGGCGGAGCTCTCCCGTCGGCCCGCGTTCGCCGACGACGATGCCGCCGTCGAACGGTTCGATCGCGACGACCGACCCGTCGGTCTCCGAGGCATGGCGCCACCGCTCGGCGAGGGTGTCATGGTCCGCGGGGGTGTCGCGGTCAGCGAGCGTGTCACGGTCGGTGATGGACTCGCGCTCGAACGCGAGTACGTCGCCGTGGGCGGTCCCGACGACGACGCTCGCGTCGGTCAGCGCGACGGCGGACCGACGGCCCGCGTGGCGCGAGCGGGCGGGCTCCACGTCGCCGAGCGGGACTGTGGCCCCCTGCGGTTGGCGAGTGCCGGGTTCGGGCTCGGCTGCGTCACTCATCGACGGGGAAGGTCTCGTGGAGCACGTCGTGGGCCTCGCCGAGGCCCTCCAGGACGCTCTCGCCCTGGGCGGTCAGCCGGTGGACGGCGCGTTCGGCGTCGCGGACGGCGACGAGGCGCCCGCGCAGGTAGTCGTACTCCGGGTCGGATTCGTCCGTGGTCGCTATCTCCTCTTCGAGGTCGACGAGCGCCGCGTCGAGGTGGCGTTCGACGGCCGCGAGCGTCTCGGCCTCGGCCAGCGCCTCGATGGGGCCCTCGAGGTGCCCCTCCAGTTCTTGCTCCGCGTGTTCGCGGGCGTGGTCGTCGTCCGTGCCGAGGACGTTCAACAGTCCGAGTCGCAGGGCCTCGATTTCGTAACAGCTCATGGGTGTGTGGTGTGATTTCGGGTGGTGTGGTTCGATGTCTGTTCCGGTGTGTATACGCTGTAATCTGGTGTATTCACTCGTGGTCGGTGCTCAGAGCGTCTGGTCGACGATGTCCGAGACGATGCGGTCGCGGTCGAGGTGGTCGCCGACGATGCGGTCGGCGTCGTCGGCCTCGACGCCGCCGTACCAGACGCCGTCGGGGTAGACGGCGACCATCGGGCCGTCGCCGCAGCGGCCGAGACAGGACGAGCGGGTGATGCGGGCGTCGCACTGTTCGGAGTCCCGTGCGGCCTGGCGCAGGCGTTCGAGGACGGCGGGCGCGCCGTCGGCGGCGCAGGTCTGGTTCGTGCAGACGGCGACGTGTTTCTCGGGGGCGTCGTGGACGTGCGGGTCGTCGTCGACGTTCTCGCGGTCGGCGTGGGTCTCCTGGTGGGTCAGCGCCCGGAGCATCGCGCGGGCGCCGCCGACGTCCTCCTCGTAGCCATCGAGTTCGACCTTGTACTTGCAGGTGTCACAGGACATGTCGACGCTGTCCGTACGGGCCTCCTGCCAGCGGTCGCCGAGCACGTCCAGGATGCGCGAGTCGGTCCCCAGTGGGTCGCCCGCGGCGGCGTCGACGTAGGGGTACTCCGCGTCGAAGTCGGCGGCGCCGTCGCGGATCCGCCCGGTCAGGATGCCGTCGCCGAGCATGTACGGGAGGACGACGACGGCGTCGGGCCGGTGTTTGGCGACCGAGTGCAGCGTCTCGTCGAGGACCGGTTCGGTGACGCCGATAAAGGAGGCGTCGACGCGGCTGAAGGCCCGCCCCTCGTAGAGCAGGCGGGCGAGTTTGTGCGCGTCGCTGTTGGCGTCGGGGTCCGAGGACCCGCGAGCGCAGAGGACGACCGCGACGTCGTCTTCGTCCCTGTCGACGCCCAGCCGTTCTTCCACGGCCGCGGCGCGGTCGTCGAGCAGGTCGACGAGCGCGGGGTGGACGCCGAGGTGGGCGCCGTTGTTGATGGTCGTGCCGTCGTGGGTCTCGCGGGCCTGCTCGACGGCCAGCGGGACGTCGTTCTTGACGTGGCTGGCGGCGAAGAGCGATAGCTGGACGGTCGTGACGGTCGAAACCGTCGCGGCCAGCCCGGCGATGGCCTCGTCGATGGCGGGTTCGGCGAGTTCGAGGAAGCCGGCGTCGACGGGGACGCCGAGGCGCTCCTCCAGGTCGGCGGCGAGCGTCCGCACCTGCTCGTTGGACTTCTCGCGGCGGGAGCCGTGGCCCACGAGCAGGACCGCCTCGTCGTCGAGGCCGGCCGGTGCGGACTGTGTGGCCGTCACAGGTCGCCCACCTGCCTGTCGGTCGCCCGCTCGACGCTCCGGCGGAGCTTCTGGCGCCGGTCGTGGGCGTACAGCCCCGACTCGCTGCTCCCGGCGTAGACCCACTGGGCGAACGCGGCGGTGTCGGCGTCGTCGGCGAGGCCGAACCAGTAGCCGCCCGAACTCGTCTCGTTCAGGTCCTCGGTCGGGACCTGTGGCTCGGCGGCTTCCAGGAGTCCCTGCACCGTGCGGAGCAGGCGCTCGTCGTCGTGGACGAACGAGATGCCGACCGATCCCGAGGACTCGCGGAAGCAGACGGTCCCGCAGGCTTCGAGTAGTCCCCGGACCAGTTGCAGGCGGTGGTCGGCGAGCGCGTCGAAGCGGTAGCCGCCCGGGTCGCCGTCGATGGGCAGGCCCAGCGCCGCGGCGGCGCGGTCGGCCGGCGCGCCGAACACCTGCACCTCGTACTCGTCCTCGAACCGGGTGACCGACGCGTCGTGGGCGGACGTCCGCGCACGCGTGCGGTGGTCCGCAGACACCCGGTCCGCACCGGCGACGGCGCCGAGTGCGTCGGCTGCGGTCTCGTCGCCGGCCCTGACGGTGATTCCTTCGTGGGAAAGCTCGCCGTCGCCGGCCACGCGACCCCAGAAGTAGGCCGTCCCGGGCGTCGCCGCCAGCAGGTCCTCGGCGGGGGCGGGCGTCGGCACGTCGTCGGCGTCACTCATCGGCCACCTCGCTCGTCGCGAGTTCGGTCACCGTGATGGCGTCGACCGGGCAGGCGCTGGCGGCCTGGCGCGCCTCGTCGATCCGGTCGTCGTCGAACGTGGCGGCCACCACGCCGTCGGCGGCGCCGCCGTCCGTGACCGCTCGGCCGCCCGACCCGCCCTCGATTGCGGCGAGGCCGTCGCTGGCCTCGACGAAGCGCTCGTCGCGGACGAGACAGGCGAAGATGCCCTCGCAGGCGTCGCGGTCGAGGCTGACGCGGTACTCAGTAGTCATACTTGGACTCGTAGCCCCGCGGGGTGACCATCCGGTCGTCCCAGACGTACGTCTCCTCGTTGCCGACGAGGATGGTGGTCGTCATGTCGATCAGGTCGGTCTCGCCCAGGTCCGCGAGTTCGCCGAGGTCGACGATCTCCACTTCCTCGTCCTCGCGACCGGCGCCGTGGACGATGCCGACCGGCGTGTCGGCGCTGCGGTGTTCTTCCAGAATTTCACAGCACTTCTGGAAGTTCTCGCGGCGCTTGCGGCTCCAGGGGTTGTAGATGGCGATGGTAAACCCCTCCTTGGCCGCGGCGTGGAGGCGGGACTCGATGGTCGGCATGTCCGTGAGGTGGTCCGACAGCGAGATGCTGACGGTGTCGTTCACGAGCGGCGCACCGAGGCGAGCACCGCAGGACTGGGCCGCCGGGACGCCCGGCACCACGTCGAAGTCGACCATCGACGCGGTGGCGCCCTTCGATTCGAGGATTTCGAGTGCGAGGCCCGCCAGCGCGTAGACGTTCGGGTCGCCGCTGCCGATGATGGCGACGTCGTTGCCCGCCAGCGCGCGGTCGATGGCCTCCTCGGTGCGCGAGACTTCGCCGCACATCGGCGTGTCGTAGAGTTCCTCGGCCTCCTCGCGGACCTCGTCGGGCAACAGCTCGACGTAGGTCGTGTAGCCGACGATGTGCTCGGCGTCGGCCAGCGCGGAGCGGGCGCGGGCGGTCATCCCCTCCGGCTGTCCGGGACCGAGGCCGACGGCGATCAGTTGCCCGGGGTCGGCGTCGAAGTCGTCGACGGTCGCGCCGACCTCCTCCTCCTCGTCGCTGCTCGACGACGCCCCGCAGGACGAACCGGACGACGAGGACCCGCTACTCGACGCGCCGCACTTCGACGACGAGTCCTCGCTCGTCGCGGCCTCCGAATCGGGCGTCGAGGCGGCGCCGCACGTGCGCTCGGTGTCGGTACTGGCGTCTGTACTCGCGTCTGTCGCGGTGTCTGTGCTCGCGTCCGTGGTGGTGTCGTCGGTACTCATCGTTCAGAAGTCGTCGACGTCACGCCCGCCGCGCGGGGTGACGAGGTGTTCGCCGTAGTCGTTCTCCCAGACCGCCGTCTCGTGGTTGCCGACGAGGATGGAGGTGCCCATCCCGCCGACTTCCTCGTCGTGTTCGTCCGCCTCTCCGAGCGTCGTGATCGTGTGGGTCTCGTCCTCCAGGTTGCGCCCGGCCGCGCCGCGGCCGGCGTCGTTGAAGATGCCGACGGGCACGTCGTCGGCCCGCTCCTGGCGGATCACGTCGATGGCTCGTTCGTAGTCTCGCCAGCAGTTGTAGAGGACGATGACGAACCCCGAGATTGCCGCCGCCCGGAGCTTCTCCTCGATTTCGTCCCAGCCGCGCCACTTGTCCGAGAGCGAAATCGTGCAGAAGTCGTTCGACAGCGGCGCGCCGAGGTTGGCGGCACCGCCCAGGGCCGCCGTGACGCCGGGGACGACCTCGATGGGGACGTCGTCGGCGTTTTCGGCGTCGGCCATCGTAAACAGCAGGTCACTCTTGCCGTAGACGTTCGGGTCGCCGCCGGAGACGTGGGCGACGTCCTGGCCTGCGCGGACCCGCTCGAAGGCCTCGCGCGCCAGTTCGATCTGCTGGCCCATCGACGACCGGACGAGTTCCTGTCGGCTCCCGTTCGGGCGTTCGAGCAGCGTCCCCGATTCGCTCCCGGGCGTGGTCGCGGTCGCTGCGCCCTCCGCACCCTCCGTGTCCGTCCCGCCGTCGGTCGCGGCGTCGAATTCGGCGCTTTTCGGGGGCAGAGTCCCGTCCTTCCGGAGGAACTCCTGGTAGAGGTTCGAGGCGATGACGCAGTCGGCGGTGCGGATCACGTCCCGGGCCCGCTGTGTCATCTCGTGGGGCAGGCCGGGACCGATCCCGACCACGTACACCGTGCCCAGCTCCCCGGTGTCGCTCGTCATGACTCCGCGGCGTCGGTGATCGGTTCCGTCGCTCCTGTGCGCTGGCTCGGCATGGTCTACACAAGAGCGCTTGTCGATAAAACAATTTTGGTTGTATTAACCAAACTGGAGTTGTGAGCGAGGTCGGCCGACGGAGGGGGTGGGCTGGGCGTGCCGGTTGCTCGTCTGCCGTCGAGGGAATCCCGCTCAGGTGTTCGTGAGGCCGCCGTCGACGACGAGGCTCTCGCCGTTGACGTAGGAGGCCATGTCGCTGGCGAGGAAGGTGGCGGCGTCGGCTATCTCCTCGGGTTCGCCGAAGCGCCCGGAGGGGATGAGTTCCTTGAGGACGGCTTTCGTCCCGTCGTCGATGCGCTCGTCCTCGAACATCTGGGTCTTGCAGTAGCCGGGGTGGATGGCGTTGACGCGGATGTCGTAGTTGCTCAGGCGGTCCGCGAGCGCGTAGGTGAACAGCCGAACCGCGCCCTTCGAGGTGCAGTAGTTGACCAGCAGGCCCGTCCCGCGCATCCCGCCGGAACTGGACATGTTGATGACGGTGCCGCCGCCGTTCTCGCGCATCCGCTCGGTCGCGATCTGCGCGCCGAAGAACACGCCCTTCGTGTTCACGTCCATCAGGCGGTCGTAGTCGTCCTCGTCGGTCTCGTAGAAGTCGGCGATCTCGGAGATCCCGGCGTTGTTGACCATGATGTCGATGCCGCCGAGTTCCTCGGCCGCCTCGACCGCGACCTCCAGATCCTCGGGGTCGGTCACGTCGCACTCGACGAAGTGCGCCGTCTGATCGGTTTCTGCTTCGACCAGTTCGTGCGTCGGTTCGCCGCCCTCGCGTGGCTCTTCTTGCAGGTCTGCGACGATCACGTCGGCGCCGTGCTCGGCGTATCGCCGACAGATCGCGCGGCCGAACCCGCTCGCGCCGCCGGTGACCACCGCCGTCTTCCCGTCGAGTAGTGCTGTCATGTGACACCCAACCTCACGGGAGGGTACGATAAATAAGTTTAGAGTTGAACGACCCTCGGAGCTACCGGCCGGTGGCGACTACCGGCCGATGGCGACGGTGACGGCCTCGTCGTAGCGGGTCTTCTCCGCCAGCAGGTCGTGCTCGCGCCCCGCGGCGATGGCCGAGGCCTCGGCGATGCCCGGCCAGCCGATGAGTTCCTTCGAGCGCGAGGGCGTCGGGCCCTCGAACTCCTCGAGGGTCTCCTTCTCGAAGGCGACGACGCCCAGCCCCCATTCCTCGGCGGCGGCGAGCATGCCCGCCTCGTCGGCCTTGCGAGTGCCGGTCGCGACGAACTCGACGTCCTCGCGCTCGCAGTCGACCTCGGCGAGGGCCTGCTCCCAGGCCGCGTGGAACTGCTCGACGTCGGCGCCGGCGACGCTCCCCGTCCCGAGGACGACGCCGTCGGCTTTGTTGCGCTTCAGGACGGTGACGTCGTCGTCGACGAGGACGGCTTTGGGGCCGTCCAGTCGCTCGATGGGGCCGAGTTCGTCGTCGAGGACGGCGAGGTTCGTCGCCACGGTCGAATCGCCGTTGACGACGTGGGCGTCGAGGGCCTTGGCCTGCTTCTCGACGCCCTGCTTGTCGGCGGCCTCGCTCGCGGTGGTCATCGCCGGGACCGCACCCATCGAGGCGAGGTCGTCGGCGACCTGGTTCGCGCCGTGGTGGCCGCCGGTGATCGGGATGGCCCACGTGAGTTCCTCGTCGACGACGCAGATGGCGGGGTCGTCCCACTTGTCGTCGAGCAGGTGGGCGGTCTTGCGCATCGCGATGCCGCTGGCCATCAGGCCGATGAAACAGTCGTACTCGCCCCAGAACTCCTCGAACACGTCGCCGTGATATTCGAGGATGTCGATGGAGTCGTAGCGGTCGCCGATGCCCTCGACGATGTCTTCGGCGGTGTCCAGCTTGCGCTCGAAGGCGACGATTGCGATGTCCTCGGCCACTTCCCCGTCGGAGTCCGGGGTCGAACAGTGGCCGTTCGACCCGTCCGAATCCTCGGCGTCGTTCGATGCGTCTGCGTCTGTCGTGTCGTTCGTGTCAGTGCTCATTGTCAGTCGTCCGCTGTCTCTTCGGATTCAGTTCCCCTGTTCGCCCAGCCGTCGTAGAGATACGAGCGCTCGTAGCCGGCCTTGCGGGCGGCGTCGCCGATGACGACCATCGCCGAGGCGCGGTAGCCCGCGTCCTCGAGTCGGTCGCCGATGGTCGCGATGGTGCCCTCGATCACGTCCTCGTCCGGCCAGGAAGCGTGATAGACAACGGCGACGGGTGTGTCGGGGTCGTGACCTGCCTCCAGGAGTCGGTCCATCGTCTCACCCACCGCGTGGGTGCCGAGGTAGAGACACGTCGTCACGTCGCCCATCTCGACGAACTCGCCGATGTGGTCGTCCTCGGGGTCGAGCGTCTTGCCCTGCGGGCGCGTGAACGCGACGTGGTTGGCGACGCCGTTGAGGGTCAGCTGGGTCCGGAGCGTCGCGCTCGCGGCGAAGGCCGAGGTGACGCCCGGGACGATGTAGGTCGGGACGCCCTCGTGTTCCAGGGCGTCCATCTGCTCGACGGCGGCGCCGTAAATCGCGGGGTCGCCGCTGTGGAGGCGGACAACCGTGCGGCCGGCCTCGTAGGCGTCCCGCATCAGCGGGATCAGCTCTTCCAGGTCCTTGCCGATAGACGAGACCTGCTCGGCGTCGGCGCAGTATTCGGTCAGGAGGGCGCTGTTGACGAGCGACCCGGCGTGCACCACCAGATCCGCCTCCTCGACGAGTTCCTTGCCGGTGACGGTCAGGAGGCCGGGGTCACCTGGGCCGGCGCCGATGAAGGGGATGCCCTCCTGGACGTCGCCGGCGGTGTGGGCGTCGACGCGGGGGTCGCGCTCGCTGGCGCGCTGGGCCGTCTCGGCGTCGATGGCGTCCTGCGGGTCGGTCATCGGCCCACCTCCTCGGGGAACTCGTCACCCGAGGCCTCGCCCTCGGCGCGTTCCAGCCGTTCGCGGTCGGACCAGTGTTCGGGGTTAGCGTCGTGCCGCTCGGCGTCGTCGAGTCGTCGGCCGCCGTCGGTGACCGGCCAACCACCGTCCGTGGTCAGCGTCTCACCACTCTCCGACGCGTCGTCGGACTCGGCGAACGCGGCCGTCGCGGGCGCCGCGTCGAGGTCGCGCTTCTCCGCGTAGGCGAGCGTGTAGTAGTCACGCTCGTCCAGCGCCTCGGGGTCGTCGGTGACGACCGTCTCGCCCTGTTCCATGTAGAGGCGGCGGCCGTAGACCACGTCGTAGCCGGCGTCGACGAGTCCTTCGTGGGTCGCCGGCACGTCGGTGACCTTGAACAGGACCATCCGGTCGGGACCGGTCGGGGACGCGCCGCGTGCGGCCTCGTGGAGTGCCAGACTCGACCCGGCCGAAATTTCGACCCCAAGCGCCGTCGTGAACGCCGTGACGGCGCTCACGCCGGGGACCGTCTCGACGCTGACCTCGGGGTGGAAGGCGTCGAGCGTCCGCCGGAGGTGGCCGAAGGTGGAGTAGACGTTCGGGTCGCCCAGCGTCACGAACGCGGCGGTGCCCTCGCGAGCGCGGGGAGCGATTTCCGACGCTGCGTCCTTCCAGGCCCGCCGGAGTTCGTCCTCGTCGCGGGTCATCGGGAAGTCCAGGTCGCCGATGCGCGAGTCGGGGACGTGTTCGGTCGCGACCGACCGGGAGAGGCGGCCCGGCGAGTAGACCACGTCGGCGTCTTCGAGGACCTCCTTGCCGCGGACCGTCACCAGGTCGGCGTCGCCGGGACCGAGGCCGACGCCGTAGAGCGTCATGACTGGCCTCCGTCGGTTGCGACCTCCTGATTCTGGTCGTCCACGCCGCCGACGAGCATGTAGACGGGGTTGTCCGAATTGAAACTCGTCGCGCCGGCGAGTTCGTAGCCGTGGGACACCTGGAACTGGACGACCTCGTCCAGTAGATCCCGCTCGCGAAAGGCCTCGGTGGCGGCACCGGCCACCTCCAGGCGCGAGACGTTCATCACGACGCGGTCGACGCCGGTCGCGACGACGTGGTCGAGCACTGCCTCGTAGTTGCGACTGCCGCCGAGAAACAGCGCGTCGGCGTCGTCGGGCAACCCCTCGGGGGCTTCCGCTTCGCGCAGATCCACCTCGGCCGTCGTCTCGTTGACGGCGACGTTCTCGCGAGTGGTGTTTAGTCGCTCGGGCTTGCGTTCGAGCGCGGTGACTCGACCCGCCCGCTGGGCCGCCTCGATGGTGACGGCGCCGGTACAGGACCCGACCTCCGCGAAGTGGTCGGTCGGCCCGAGGTCGAGTTTCCGCTGCAAGACGGCCCGGACTTCCGGCTTCGTCGGACCGGCTTTCGCGTCGTGGGGCAGCGTTACGTCCGCCATGGACGATCACAACTCCCGTCGCGCGTAAAACAATTATGGTTGTTTTAGGAAAAGTACAGTGGTACTCACAGGGTTGAAACGGACGATCTGGGCAAACTGACACGTGCTAAGCCAAACATACTTGTCTTCGACGGCCGGAGATCGGGCATGGCGGAGCACGCGGACGACGCGGACGAGTTCGGGGTACTTCGGAGCAAGCGCAACGCGACGCGGTATCAGATCCTGGTCGAGATAGCGGAGCGACAGCCGGCGGTCAATCAGCAGGAGGTTGCCGACGCCATCGGGATCACGGCCCAGGCCGTGAGCGACTACCTCCAGGACCTGGTCGCACAGGACTACGTCACCAAACACGGGCGCGGGCGCTACGAAGTCACCAAGGAAGGGGTCGACTGGCTCATCTCGCAGACGGACGAACTGCGCACGTTCGTCCGGCACGTCTCCGAGGACGTGATCGGCCAGGTCGAAATCGAGAGCGCGCTCGCGACCACCGATATCAGCGAGGGCGAGACGGTGTCGCTGACGATGCGCGACGGCGTCCTCCGTGCGATGGCCGGCGACACCGGCGGGGCGACGGCCGTCGCGGTGACCGACGCGAGCCCCGGCACCGACGTGGGCGTCACGAACTTCGAGGGCGTCGTCGAGTACGACCTCGGGACGGTGACGGCCGTCTCCATCCCGCAGGTGCAAAACGGCGGCAGTCGCGCGGTCGACGCCGACCGGATCGCCGACCTGGCGACCGACCACGACCTGGTCGCAGTCGCGGGTGCCGAGGCCGAGGCCGCCGCAGCGGCGGCCGACCTCGCCCCCGACATCCGATTCGGGAGCGCGGCCGCCGTCGGCGAAGCCGCGGCGAAGGGCCTCGACGTGCTCTTGCTCTCGGCGACGGACGCGCTCTCGACGCACACCGACGCGCTCCGCGACCAGAACGTCAGTTACGAAGTCGTCGACGCTGCGGAGTAGGAATTAGACCGACCGGAAGACGCGAATCGTGTCTCGATTCGTCGGCTCACAGAGGAGCTGGGCCAGGCCGAGTTCCGAAAACACCTGCTTCCAGTCGCGGTGATACAGCGGGAAGTCGTCGTTCACGACGCTCACTTCTTCGCCCGGTTTCCCGCGTTCGGGGCTGTTCCCCTCGTTCTCGGCGGTGATCAACAGGTCGCTCGTGATCCGGACGAGTTCCTCGAACACCCACTCGTTGTCGGGGTGGACGTGCTGGAGCGTCTCGACGGAGTAGACCACGTCGAAGGCGTCGTCCGCGTAGTCTTCGACGACGTCCTCGATGGCGCCGGTCTGGAACTCGCCGGTCTCGGCGAGGCGGGGGTAGTGCTCGGCCATCACGTCGAAGGAGTCGTCGTTGATGTCGATACCGCGCAGATTGTCGTAGCCCTGGTCGCGGAGGTGGGCGAGGTGGCGGCCGGATCCACAGCCGACTTCGAGGACGGCGGCGGCGTCGTCGGCGTAGTAGCCGAGCACGTCTGCGAGCGTCTCGCTCACCTCGTTCGGGCCAATTTCGGCGTAGTAGGCGGGCGAGTACTCCTCGGAGCGCTCGGCCCACGCCCGGTGGTTGTCCTCCGGGTCCATACAGGCGCTCACGCGGCCGACGTCTTAAGCCCGTTCGATGCTGGACCGCGTCACTTGCGGTTGAATAGTGGCGTCGTCTCATCCAGTTGGGCCAGGTAGCTGAGCCACTCAGCTGAGCCACTCAGCTGAGCTAATTGGCTAAGCTACATAGCTGGGCCAGCTAGCTACTCGATCCAGCTACACCAACTAGCGACACCAGTCAGCTATGTTCACTGGCTACGCCAGTCAGCGACACCGACTCGCGACACCAGCCAGCGACGTGTGCTGGCTCCGCCCGCTCACGTCGTTCAGGTTTGCGCCGACGCGCTGGTTCGGCGTGGCACGGCCCCCGCCGGTCGAAACGTGTGGGATTTTTGCGTCAGTTGTGGGAATCGGGACCTACATGGAGAACGGGACGGACACGCCGACGCCGGATTCGCTCGTCGCGCTCGCCGAGTCGGGAGACGGTTCGCAAGCGCGGGCGGCCCTGGAGCGTCTCGAGGGGGCGTCCGACGAGCAGCGTCGCGAGTGTCTCCGAACGCTTCGCTCGCTCGCCGACGAGCGGCCGGCGGCCGTCGCCGAGTTCGTGCCTGCGCTCGAACGGTTCCTCTCCGACGACGACCGCTCGGTTCGGCTGGCGACGGCGAAGGCGTTCGTTCCGGTCGCAGCGGCCCAGCCGGCGGCCGTGGTGCCGACCGTCTCGACGCTCGCGGACCGACTGGCCGACGAGTTCGAGTTCTACTTCGTGCGCGCGCGAGCCGCGGAGGCGCTCGGCTACGTCGCGCGGGAGCACGTCGACGCCGTGGCGACCCCGGAGACGCTCGCGGACCTTCGGGTGGGCCTCACCTTCGACGAACCCGAGGTCAGGGAACAACTCGCGAAAGCCCTGGCCTTCGTCGCCACGGGTGACCCCGAACGGCTCCGCCACCAGGCGGACCGACTCGTCGACGGACTGGACGACGAGCAGGACCTGGTCCGGTACTACCTGGCCACCGCGCTCGTCGCAGTGGGAACGGTCACGTCGCCGTCTTCCGAGGTAGTCGAGGCGCTCGCGGCCCGCCTCGACGACGAGCGGGCTCACGTCCGCGGCCGTGCGGCGGAGGCGCTCGCCGTGCTTGACCTGGACGACCTGGACGGCACCGACGCCTCGTTCCCGGCGGAGGCGCTCGAAGTCCTGCGGACGGCCGACGAGTCGTTCGTCGCGGACCGCGCTCGCGTCGCCCTGGACGAGGGCGTCGGCGACACCGTCACCGACGACGACGCCCCCCTGGGCACGCTCGCGTCGGTACGAGCGACGGCCGAACCGGCCGCGGACGCGATGCAGGCGCCGGACGCTGCCGACGCCTGTCCGCACTGTGGCCTCGACCTCCCCGACAACGGACCGCCGCTGTGTCCTGGCTGTGGCATGCCCCAGTGAGAGTTTCGGCCTGCCTAAATTCCGGAAGCCCTTTATGTTATTTAGGCGCGCCTAAAACCATGGCAGACGACTCCGATAGCGGAGGAGAACCGACGCGGCGAGCGTATCTGCGGTACGGGAGCGTGCTGGCTGGTGCAGGCCTGCTGGCTGGCTGTTCGAGTGAGAACGACGGCCAGTCGGCGACGCCAGTGGCCGATTCGACCGAAGCGGCCGAGGACGAGGCGGCGACTGAGACGCCGGCAGCAGACGCGACGCCGACCGCGACCGAGACGGCCACTCCGGGAGCGACGGAGTCGCCGACCGCCACGCCGACCCAGTCGCCCTACTCCGTCGAGATGGCGCCGATGGGGACCGTCGAGTTCGAGGCCGTCCCCGACTCCTGGATGGCGTATTTCAGCACCTACGGCGACATGGCGATCGCACTCGGACAGGCCGACGGGCTGGCGGGGCTCGTGTTCACCGAAAACTGGCCGCGCTCGTTCTACGACGCGCTCCCCGGCGTCGACGTGCCCTTCGACGACGTCCCGCAGCTGATGGGCGACAGCGGGATGGACAAGGAGGCGTTCTACGAACTGGACGCCGACGTCCACCTCTTCGACCCGAACTTCATCCAGTTGCTCGCCGACGACTGGGACGACGCCGACTTCGACGAAGTGCGCACCGAGATCGGACCGATCGTCGGCAACTCCATCCGCCGTCGCGGCGCCGACTGGCACGACTACCAGTACTACTCGCTGTACGACGCCTTCGAGAAAATCGCGCAGGTGTTCCAGGAGCGCGAGCGCTACGCGGCGCTGAAGGAAGTTCACGACGACCTGATCGCGAGCGTGCAGGCGGACCTGCCGCCCGCCGAGGAGCGGACGACCGTCGGGCTACTTTCGATCAACTCGGACTTCGAGGGCGGCACGTTCTACGCCTATCCCGTCCACGACGGCAACGGCCACAAGCAGTACCGCGACCTGGGGATGCGCGGCGCCTTCGACGACCACATCGAGGGGAGCTACGCCGAGTGGGACTACGAACAGATCCTCGAGGTCGACCCCGACGCCCTGCTCTTCCAGTACGGCTTCTCGCACGTCTCGACGGAGGACTTCGAACAGCGCATGACCGCGATGCGTGAGGACCCAGTGGGCAGTCAGCTCTCGGCCGTCCAGAACGACCGGCTCTACCGCGGGGGCACCTCCTATCAGGGCCCCATCGTCAACCTGTTCCAGACCGAAATCGCAGCCAAGCAGTTCTACCCCGATACCTTCGGCGAGTGGCACGGCCTGGAAACGCTCGAGGACGAGGACGCGTGGCTGTTCGACCACCAGCGGGTCGCCGACATCGTTCGGGGTGACGTCTGAGCGATCAGCGACCGGGCCTGTGTTCGCGTCGCGCACAGCCGATGAGTCGTTAAGCGGGGGTGGCGCCAACTGCTGCTCGAATGACCGGATCGCAGTCGCCGACGGCATCGTCAGGGACCGACCTCCGTGACCTGCCGCCGAGCGCGAAACTCGTGGCGAAGGTCCTCGACTACGAGGGCGACCAGACGCAGGGGCAGCTGGTCGATTCGACGATGCTTCCCGAGCGGACCGTCCGCCACGCGCTGTCGGAACTGGAAGCCGCCGACATCGTCACCTCGCGGATCTCCTTCATGGACGCCAGAAAGAGCGTGTACTCTCTGGAACTGGACGAGTAGCACGTCTGAATCGCCGAGCGTCGGTCAGTCTCAGTAACCGCTGCTCCGCGCTCACTCCTCGTCGTCGAGTTCCGCTTCGACCATCGATTCGAGGCGGTCGAGGCCGACTTCGAGTCGGTCGCGACTGTTCGCGAAACTCAGGCGGAGGTGGCCGGCGCCGCCGGCGCCGAAGGCCGACCCCGGCGCGGTCACGACGCCGTAGTCGGTGAGCAGGCGCTTCGCGATGGCGTCGCTCGACCCCGGGAGCGCGCTCACGTCCACGAACGCGTAGAAGGCACCCTCCGGCGGGGCGGCGGAGATGTCGGGAATCTCGGCGATCCGGTCGAGCACGAACGCCCGGCGCTCGCGGAAGGCGGTCTGCATCCGCTCGACGGGGTCCCGTGGCCCAGTCAATGCCGCGATTGCGGCGTGCTGGGCGGGCGTGTTGACACAGGAGGTCGTGCTCTCGTGGATCTTGGTTACCTGCGAGCAGACGTCGGCGGGCCCGGTGAGCCACCCGACGCGCCACCCGGTCATCGCGTAGGCCTTCGAGACCGACCCCACGGTGAGGACCCACTCCGGGCGGTCGGCCACCGCCGCGGCGCGGGGCGGTCGCTCGCCGTAGGTCAACTCCCGATAGACCTCGTCGGCGAGGACGTAGGCTCCGTGGTCGGCCGCGACCCTGGCGACCCGTTCGACCGCCTCGGGCGGGACGACCCGGCCGGTCGGGTTCGAGGGCGAGGTGAGCAGGACGGCCGCGGTGTCGGGGCCGATGGCGTCGACGATCCGGTCGGCGTCGGGCGCGAACCCCTCGTCGGCCGGCATCGGCACCTCGACGGGAGTGGCACCGGCCAGTTTCGCCTGCGAGATGGGGTTGGGCCACGCCGGCGTCGGGATCACGACCTCCTCGCCGGGGTCGGCGACCGTGTGGATCGCGAGGTGGAGCGCCTCCACGCCGCCGGTCGTGACGACGACCTCGCTCTCGGGGTCGGGTTCGGGTCCGCCGTCGGATCCAAGGGTGTCGGCGATGGCCGCTCGCAGCTCGGCGATGCCGGCGTTCGAGGTGTACTTCGTCTTCCCCGTAGTCGCGGCCTCGTGGGCGGCCGCGACCACGTGCTCGGGCGTGTCGAAGTCGGGTTCGCCGAACTCCAGGTGGACGAGGTCACCGTCCTGCTCGCTGGCGAGTTCGAACATCGCGCGGATCCCCTGGCGCTCGACGGCCTGGACTCGTTCCGAGACGCGGGCCGGGTCCGACTCGGACCGGTCTGTCATCGGCCGTATCGAGCGCTGTGAGCGCCAAGTACGTTGGGGTGTGCGAGCGAAGTGAGGTGAGCGGCGGGCGAGCAACTGTGTATGCTGACAGCGACGCGCCGACACCACTGGTTCCGCTGTTAGCCTTCGCACGAGCGAAGGTCCTCGATAAACCGGAAGCCGTTCACGAACGTCACCGAGTCTCCGTAGCCCTCACTGGCGAGTACCGTTTCAGCGCCTTCGCCGGCCGCGATATCGGTCGTATAGATGTAGACGTCAGTTGCCGTTCCCGCACTGAGGTGCTGGGCAGCGAGGGCCGCGAGCGCGGCGTCCGCCCGCTCGACATCGTCCGCGGGCCGGCCGTCAGCGTTCGCGATGTACCGCTGGACGCCGTCCATCGCCCGCGAGACGATGGGGTCGGAATACTCGAGCGGTGCTGCAACTGTCGTCCACCCTTCGTCGATCGCGGTGTCGACGGGCGGTGCCTCGATGTCCGGATCGTTGACGGTCAACTCCTCGTACACCCGTTCAGGGAGGACAAAGGTGACGTCGTTCCGGCGAGCGAAGTGACGAACAGCCTGATACCGGCTGTTCGAGGGTTGCCCCATCGCGACGAACAGGCCGGTGTCGGTGATGTGGAGCGTGCTCACGCGTCGTCAGCGACGTCCCTGTCGTCGATGTCCAACTCGTCGAGCGACGCCCCTGACTCGTCGATGTCGTAGTACTCGTGGACGACGGGGCGGAGCGCCTGGAGTATCATCTCCGCTGCCAGGGGCGAGATATCGAGGTCTTCGGCCATCAGCCGGTGAGTCACCTCAGCCCGTTCGCGGGCGACCGCGTAGGTGAGCGCCGTTGCGAGGCCGGCGACGCCGTGACGATCGATGTAGATATCGATGTCGTCGTCGGTTTCGCGACGGCCGACCGCATCGACGAGCGACGGCGTGATCGTGTACTCGCGGTTGCCTGTGGCCGTCGTCACGGTCAGGTCGATCTCGCGAGCGGCGTACCGCTGGGGTTGCTCGTCGTGCGTGACCTCGACGACACCGGCGTCGACGAGCCGATTGACGTAGCTGTAGGCTGTCCCCTGGGCGAGTTCGATATCGGTCATCACGTCCCGGACGGTCGCCTCGCCTTCGCGAGCGAGGTACGCGTACAGCTGGGCCAGCCGGGGCTCTTCCAGGAGGTCTGCGACCGAGAGGAAGTCGCGGACGACGTCGCCGTCGGTGGCGTTCGAGGTACGTGACATAGCGCGTCCCGATTACAGTTTACAGCGAAACAGTAAAATGTGTTTTGGTCACCGCTCCGGCGTCGTAATCTGTGGCGACGTTCATTCGAGGCGGTCTCGCAGCTGGGCGACGTAGGGACTGTTTCCCCAACTTCGGTGCGGGGAAATCGTTGCCAACAGCGTCCGAGCGTCGTCGGTGGTCATGTGGCCGTTTCGGGCGTAGTCACAGATGAGCCGTGGCGTCGGGACGATCCGTGGCCCCTGCAACACCGCGTGGATGACCGCGAAATTCGTCCCGCCGAACTCGTCGGTGAGGAGCCCGTCGACGTCGAGCGCGTTCGCGAGGACGATCCCGTCGGTTTCGCCGCCGTCGAGGCCGAACGTCGGCCGCGAGTCCGGAGTCTCCGCACGCTCGTAGGGGTCGTCGACGGTGAAATAGTCGCGAGCCGCGAGCACGTTCGTCGCTGCGGCGTCGTGGACGTCCTGATACTGGGTGAGCGCCCGGAGCTCTGTGAGGACCTCCGGCGGCACGAACACGTCACACGAGGTGAGCAGATACTGCAGGGGATCCGGAGCGGTGTCGGTATCGTACGTCGCATCGGCACGGGGAACGGCCAGACTGACGAGCGCGCTCGTGTCGGCGACGACCGTTCGCAGTCGCGGGCCGCTCATCGCTCGTCGTCAGCGGTGTCGAGCGTGGCCGCGTCGTCGCCATAGATATCGATGTCGTCGGGAGCGTCGAGATCCAGCGGCTCGCCGTCGAGATCTGCTTTGAGCAGGCGAAACCGTTGTGCGGTTTCAGTGCCGACCAGCTGCGTGACCGTCTCGAACTCGAGCTTGTCGTCGTAGTACTTCGTCGCGACCAGTTCCTGAAACGTCTCGCTATCGGCCGTCTCTTCGAGGTACTCGCGAATCGCTTCGACGAGCAGATCTGTCCGATCCGTATCGAAGAGCTCGGCGACCGCATCGAGACGCTCGACCAGGTACTCCGGGGACTGGAAGTGGACCCGTCGCGGCTCGTCGCTCGCGCTCATTCTATGTGCACGTTCTGCACATGAACTGATAACCGTTTCGGCGAATGCACAGAGCTTGCACATAGGTCGTCTCGTGACGACGAACGGCCCGCGGCCGTTCGAACCCCGTGACCGCGAACGGACCCTCGTTCAGTCCGCCCGACCCACGTCGAACCGTTGGCTTTTTGTTTTAGGTCTGCCTAAACTCTGCTGGTGGAACCCGTCATGGGAGCACACACAGTGGCGCCAGCGGGGGACGGAACCGACGACCGGCCGGCAATCGCGGTTCGCGAGAGCAAGCCGGGGCGGGCCGTGTTCGTCGAGGACGGGAACACCGAGGGGTGGATCGCGAGCGACCGGACAGTCGAAGTGACACGCTAGCCATGACAGACCCGGAGACCCACACCGACGCTGAATCGCACACCGACGGAGCGGAGGACGAACCGGATCGAACGACCATCAGGACCGGTCGCGAGTTCGAACAGGAATACCGACTCGACGCCAGCGAGGCGGGTCGGTTCCTGGTGGACCTGGGGGAACAGTTACAGGAGGGGGACGAACTCGAAATCTCGACGGACAAGTGGGAACTCCCGTTCGCGTTCGGCGAACCCGCCGAACTGGAGATCGACTTCGACGGCGTCGGCGACCCGACGCTGGAGATAGAACTCGAACTCCCGGGTCGGACCGACGAACGCGCACCCGACGTCGAGTAACACGCCGTCGCGGTCGGGGGACCGCAATCGACGGCGCGGAGACCGTACGGCGCCCACACTGAGGAGACGGGGGAAGACGTCCGCACACGCACGAGACCGATGGTCCGGATAATTTCACCGCCGAAGACCGTCTCTGACGCCCTGACACTGACGTGACAGTCGCTCGGATAGACACCCCGACCCAGCACAGACCTGTCGGCAGATCCCAACTACCAAAGGGATTTTATATCGACTGTGAGTCTTGGTGGCATGGTTCAGGGAATCGCGGCTGGACCGTGGTCAATCGTTCCAGCACTCGTCGCGATCAGTTTGGCCTGGTACACGCGAGACGCGCTGATCGGGTTGTTCGTCGGCATCGTCGTCACAGGGATCCTCATCGGTGCGTTGCACCCGCAAGCGGTCGGCGTGCCCGCGGACCTGATCACACTCGGCGGTGAGGTCACGACCGTCCAGCCACAGGCCGAGGACGCTGAATCGTGGACGACCGGCGTCGGCGGTATCGTCCTCGGCGCGCTCTTCGGGTTGAAGGTCGTCCCCGAAATCGTCGCCACGGCCCCGCTCTTTGGCCCGTGGTACGTCGAGAACGTCCTGCTCGCCATCTTCGCCATCGGTGGCCTGATCGGGCTGATGATCCGGGCGGGTGCCATCCAGGGCGTCCTGCAAGCGCTGACGCGGTGGGCCGATTCGGCCGACGACGCGGAGAAGGCCGCGTTCCTGGCGGGCATCGCCATCCACATCGACGACTACTTCAACTGCCTCGTGGTCGGCTCGATGATGCGCCCGCTGACGGACAAATTCGACGTCTCGCGGGCCAAACTCGCCTACTACGTCGACTCGGCGGGGTCGCCCGCTGCCAGACTGGCCTTCTACTCGACGTGGGGTGCCGCCATGGTCGGGTTCATCGGCGGCGGCCTCGTCGAGGCCCAGAAGCAGGGGACGCTCCCCTCCGGCATGACCAACTTCGTGAACGCCGGCGGCGACCAGGTGACCGCGGCGACCGGTGCCGTCTGGCCGCTCTTTTTCAACACGCTGTTCACCGGCTTCTACTCGTGGATCGCCCTCGCCCTCGCGGCGCTCGTGGCCTGGCAGGTGATGCCCAACGTCTTCGAGATGGGCGTCGAGGAGCGCCGCGCCCGCGACGAGGGGAAGGTCTTCGGCGACGACGCCGACCCGATGATCTCCGAGGAGATGGACGAGTACCAGGTCTCGGAGACGGCGACGCCGGACTGGCGGAACTTCGCCTGGCCCATTCTGGTGATGATCGGCGTCGGCCTCAGCGCGATGTTCTGGCGGGGCAGTCCCGTCATCTTCGTCGAGGGCAAGGAGGGGATGGGGAGTACGCTCGTTCAGCTTGGCGGCTGGCAGCTGGTCACGCCGCCGAGCGGGCCGTGGGCGTTCAACATCGGCGGCGTCCAGCTTGGCGTCGCGTCGATTTCGGCGCTGGTCTTCGCGTTCTTGCTCTACCGGCTCAAGGGCGACATCCCCTCGAATCGCGACGCGACCGACGCCATGCTCGTCGGGTTCAAGGGCATCCTGCTGGCGGCCGTCATCCTCATGTTCGCCAGTTCCATCCAGAACGCGGTGTCGCTGCTGGGTATCTCCGCGTTCGTGACGAACGTCTTCGGCGGCGTCCCCGCCTTCATCATCCCGGTCGGCGTCTTCCTCGTCACGTCGTTCGTCAGTTTCTCCGACGGGTCGTCGTGGTCGACCTACGGGATCATGTTCCCCATCGCCATCCCGCTGGCGTTCACGACGGGCGCGAACCTGCCGCTCGTCCTCGGCGCGGTGTTCAGCGGCGGTATCTTCGGTGACCACACCTCGCCCATCAGCGACACCACCGTCCTGGCCTCCTCGACGAGCGGGAGCGACCACATGGTCCACGTCAGAACACAGATCCCCTACGCGCTCATCACGGCGGGCATCGCCGCCGTGCTCTTCCTCCTCTTCGGCGTCCTGTTGCCCGAAGGGTTCCGGGTGATCCCGTACTGAGCCCAGGGGTACGCCTCCGTGCGAGTGGGGTCGGCATCCAACCTCGGGTCAGTACGTTTCGACGTCGACGCCGAGCGCTTCGAAGTCGTCGACGTTGGCCGTGAGCACCGCATCGTCGAGAATTTCGGCCATTGCGGCGATGTACGCGTCGTTGGCGCCGACGTCGCCCTCGTCCCTATCGGCCGCGTTCGCCAGCAACGTCCCCGCGGTGCGCGCGACTTCTTCGTCCACGTCGATGCGAGGGTACCCCAGGAGCCGGTTCCGCAACGCCGCTTCCGTCGTGTCACTGCGGGCCGTCGCAACGCCGTAGTACGCCTCTGCGACCACTGGCGTCGGGAGCCACTGCATCTCGCCGCGGTCCACCAGTGCACGCCCCTTCTCGAAGGCGTCCGGGTCCTCGGCCATCAGGTCGAAGAGGTACGAGGCGTCGAGGATCATCCGTCGTCGGATTCGAAGGCGTCCCTGGCTGCCGCAAAGCGGTCACCGTCACGGCCGCGCAGTGCCTCGACCGCTTCCTTGGCGGCATCGGCCTCCTCCGCAGTCAAGAGTCCTGCGACGTCCCCGGGGTTCGGCCCGCGCGTCATCCGACGAAGCGTCTCCTCCATCGTCTCGTCCGCCTGCTTGTGGGCGGACAACCACTCGTGGTACTCCTCCGAGACGCGAATGGTCTTGACCATGTCGTATATTCGGATATACGGTTTCAAGAAGGTTTCGCCGCCGTTCACCACACCCGCGTGGTCAATCGTCGCTGTCGCGGCCGCGGAAGGCCTGCTGGCCCTCCATGCAGGATTCCACCGACTCGACCGACTCGAGCGCGTGCGCGGAGAGGGTCCCGCTGACGACGTCGGCCTCCCGCGAGAGGCGATAGATCTGGCCGTGGAGGTCCGTGACGAACACCAGGACGACGAGTGCGACGACGGCGATGGCCAGCGGCGGGTAGACGAGGCCCGTGAACGCGGCGATGGCGCCGACGCCGAGCGCGAGCGTGCCCGCGACGGTGCCGAGAATTGAGAGGTTCACCAGGAACGCCTTGCGGAGGTTCGTCCGCTGGTTGTGGCGGATCCACTCGGCGTAGCTCTCGACGAGCCAGACCAGCGCGTCCGGCTCCGACAGCTCGATGGCGTCTTCGAGCCCACCGGGGTCGGCGCCGATGCGCTGGCCCGCCGTCGCGTAGGTCAGCCCCGCGGCGGCGGCCGAGAGGAGGAAGGACCCGACCCCCAGCCCGACGGCGACGTTGAGCACGGCCGAGACGGTGGCCACGTCGCTGGCCGCCGCAAACGAGAGTGCCGAGAGCAAGACGCCGACGAGGCCGACGTTGAGCCGGAACACCGACAGCGCCTTCGCGTCGATGTCGTCGAGCGTCGACAGCTGGGCGTCCAGCGTCCGTCGGGCCTCCTCGTGGGTGACCTGCAGCGACGGCACGTCCGCCGAATCCGGCCCGTCCGCTGATTTTCCTGACATGTCGCGCACTCGTGTCGGCAAGAGCGTAATACTGTCGGCCGGAACGGTTTTGTGACAGTGTGTTGAAGCAACGCGCATGGACATCCCCGATTCGGTCCGCGAGGACCTCGAGGCCTGCTCGAACGTGGTCGGCACCGCCGTCGGCCCCAAACGCGTCGACGGCCAGCCGACCGACGAGGAGGTCATCGTCGTCCTCGTCTCGCAGAAGCTCCCGGAGGTACAGCTCGCAGAATCCGACAGGATCCCGAAAACGATCGACTTCGACGACACGCGCGTCAAGACCGACGTCCAGGAGGTCGGCGACCTGCGGCCCCAGGCGACGACGGACGACTCCGGCTCGCTGCCCGACCGCGAACGCCGCTGGCGCCCGGTCCCGGCCGGCGTCTCCTTCGGCCACAACGATATCTCGGCCGGCACGCTCGGGAGCCCGCCGCTGGAGACCGAGGACGGCACGACCGTCGTGCTGACCAACGCCCACGTCGCCGCGCCCGTCGGCATCGCAGAACCCGACGACGCGATCTATCAGCCCGGGCCGGCAGACGGCGGCACCGAGGACGACGTCGTCGGCACGCTCGTCGAGGGTAGCGAAATCGCCCCGAACGAGCCGAACACGACCGACAGCGCCATCGTCGAGGTCGACCCCGAGACCTTCGAATCGACCATTCTGGGCATCGGCGAGTTCGCCGGATTCGCCGACCCCGAGCCCGACGCGACCTACACCAAAAGCGGTCGAACGACCGGCGTGACGACCGGCGACCTCCGCGGTCGCGACGCCCGGATCAAGGTCCGGGGCTACCACGACGAACCGACGACGTTCGAGGGCATCGACGTCTTCGGGCCGATGAGCGCCGCCGGCGACAGCGGGAGCCTCATCGGTATCGAACGCGACGAGGGCTTCTACGCGACCGACCTGCTCTTCGCCGGGAGCGACCGGACGACCCTCGCTATCCCGATGGACGCCGTCGAGGCCGAACACGGTGCGCTCGAACCGCTCCAGGAAGAGAGTACACCAGGCAGCGAAGCACAGGCGCCAGCGGGCGACTGACGGCGCGGCTGTCGTGCTGTTCGAATCGAACGATATCGCCTAGGACCAGCCGTAGCCCCAGTCTTGGAGTTTCGCGAGGACGAGTTCGGGATGCTCCTGGGCGACGGCCATCGCGGCCTCGGTCACGTCGGTCTTGTACACGTCCTCACCGAGTTCCGCCTCCATCTCGGCGACGAGGTCGTCGATGCCCGATTCGACGTGGTCGCGGAGGAAGACCGGCCGCTGGGTCCGGCCCTCTTTGACGCCGCTTCGGGCGTGGATGTACGGGAGCGACTGCTGCTGACCGGTGGTCGGACCGCCTGCGCTGGCGCCCGTCGGGTCACGCGCGCTCCGTTCGCTGGAGTCACTATCGTCGTCACTCGTCTCGGCGTCGGTGTGTTCGGATTCGGTGCCGTCGGCGGCTGGCTCCTCGTCGTCCGGCGTCTCGGCGAAGGGGTCGTCCGTCGATCCTTGTTTCATGCTTCCACTACCTGCGTGTCGCGAATGCGTTCGGCGAGTCGTTCGATCTTGTCGAGGGTGTCCAGTTCGTGGTCGCGCTCGCGCTCGCGGTGGGCCTCGATATAGCGAAATGCGGTACATTGTTCGGCCCAACAGCCTTCCAGCAGCGATGAGCGCTCGCGCAACCGGATCGGCACCTCCCAGCCGTCGGACTGGAGGGTTTCGAGGAACCGGTCCTGGTCGTTCATCCCCTTGTATCGGTTGGGTACGACGGCGAGGACGCCGACTTCGATGCCCAGCTGGTCCTCGAGCCCGCCGACCAGCTGGTCCAGGCCCCGAACGGACTCGTAGCCCTTGCCGCTGGGCTCGAACGGGATGACCAGGTGTCGCGTCGCGTGAATCGCGTTGTGGAGTTTGATGTCCGCCGTCGCCGGCGGGTCGACGATCAGCGTGTCGTACTGTTCGTGGACGCCGGCCTCCCGGAGCACCCGCAGGAGTTGCTTGTTCGGGTTCCAGGACTCCCCGAAGTCGGCGGCCTCTTCCTCCCGGCGGCGGAGGTGCTTCGACGCGTATTCGAGGATGTTGTGCGACGGGACGACGTCGATGCCCTCGCTCGTCTTGACGAGGTTCGCGAAGTCCTCGCGCGGGCGGTCGATCATGTGCCGGAGGAGGCTATCGGCCTGCTCGTCGTCGCGGTCGTCGGCCACGTCCAGCAGGTACGACAGCGACGCCTCCTGCGTGTCGAGGTCGACGACGAGCACGTCACGGCCCGCACGCGCTTCGGCCTTCGCGAGGTTGGCAGCGAGCGTCGTCTTGCCGACGCCCCCCGCCTCCGAGTACACCGTGTAGGCCAGCATATCCGGTCAGTTGTGCTACTGAGCCATAAAGCTCAGTCAGACGAGTCAGCTGACTGACTCAGCTGAGTAGCTTAGCTGAGTAGCTTAGCTAAGTGACTCAGCGGAGTGAGGTAGGTGGCTGGCTCGGATGGCTGACTCAGGTGGCTGACTCAGGTGGCTAACTCGGGTGAGTGACTCAGGTCACTCACCTGGCTGACTGACCCGGGTGTCTCACCCAGGTGGCTCACCTGGATGAGTGACTCGGGTGGCTGACCCAGATGACTGACCCAGATGGCTGACCTGGGTGGCTCACCTGGATGACTGGCGCAGGTGACCGACCGAGGAGCGTGACTCGGGTGAGTGCGACGACTGACTCAGGGAGCCACCTCGGCCACCCGTTCCGGAGTGGGAGTCGGGCTAGCTGGTCGACGTGGCTGGCGAGGGCCGTGTCGGCATCGGGAGCGGCCGGATCACCGAGCGCGTCCGGCGAGCGACTCGGTCACACGAGCCAGTTCGACGTGCCAGCCGTCTGGCCGATGCGGTTCGAACTGCCGGGACGGGCGCCAGTCGGAGTCGAGCGCGATCTTATGTAACAGATCCCCCGAAATGGCGCGATTTGTTACATAAGAATCGGATGGCGACCGGTTCGGGTGCCACGGTCGAACGCGAAGCGAGGACGCCTGTCGAGCCACCACCGGGGACCGGGACAGCCGAGTAGTCAGTAGTAACTTCGAAGGCCGACGTCGTCGGTCCAGAACCGGTTACTCGGTGATGACCGCGTCTGCTGCCATCGCTTCGAGTTCGTCGAGCCGAACGACCTGGAGTTCGCCAGCCTGGTCACGGCGGTGGACTTCGTCCACGATCCGGTGGAACTCCGGCCGGTACTCCTGGTCGATACTGTGGAAAAAGAACGAGACGACGCCGCCGAACTGGACGGCCTGGTCGAGGAGCGCAGTCGCGTCCGACAGTTCGGGTTCTCCCTCACCGGGGATGAGTTGGGGGTTCGACGGCAGTGCGATAGGTTGAATGCCACCCACTCGCCCGGTACGGTGTAACTCCGAGACGACCTCGAGCGCCTGTTCGTCGACGCCTCCGTACGGGTAGCAAAAGTGCTGTGCGCCCTCGGTGTACCCCCGCTCCAGCAGCCACTCTTTCGCGGTCGCAACCTGGCGTCTGATCGCATCTGTGTCGGTCAGTTGGCTCAGATTCTCGTGGCTGGCCGTGTGGGACCCGACCAACCACCCACCGCTCGTGAGCTCGGCGACCTGTTCCTCGCTGAGTCTGCCGTCGTCGCCGATGATGTCCGTGTTGATGTAGGAAATAGCGGGGTAGTCGTACTGCGAGAGATACGGGAACCCCTCGGTGTAGTCCGTCTCGTTTCCGTCGTCGAACATGAAGACGACTGTCGGTGTGTCCGGCACCTTCACGCGCGTCGGGTAATCGAGATAGACGGTCTGCACTCCGGATTCGTCGGTCGGACCGACACGGAACGACACCTGTTCGATCCGACCCAGATCGGCCGGGGTGTCGTCGTCTTGCTGACCCAGAACGCCGAAATCCGTCCGAACCAACCGCTCGTCGCTTCGGACGATCGCTCGGAGGAGGAACCCGTTCCCGTCGACGTCCCAGAGGAAGACGTACGGTAAGTTCGTGGCACCTCGGCCAGTCGTCGACAGATAGCAGGACAGCCGGGCGTTCGTAAAGTCGATCGGCTCGCGGAGCGGGACGTGCAACCACGCGCCATCGGACCCCGAGTCGTGTACCTTGACGCACTGTGACCCCGTCACGTTGAGCTCCTCGTCTGCCTCGAGCTCTGCCTCCACGACCTCTAACCCCGACAACCGCTCGAAAGTATCCGGGCCGAGGTGCGCCCGATAGGGACTCGTCGTCGTCAGGACGGGCGTTGACAGCTCCGTCTGTGACGTCGGCGGGACAGACGTGATTTGGTGCACTCGCGTCGTCGTGCCGCCTTTGATCGCCGCGCCGATACAGCCAGTCGCCCACGGAAGCGACGCGCTGGCGGACAGCCCCAAGAACCGACGCCGGTCGACACCGACGTGCCCTGCGTTGTCTCCAGTCTCGTTCGCCTGTGCCTGTGGTCCGTTCTCCGGTTGATCACCCATTTGACATCCCCACCCACTCTATCAGTGCATGAATGACAATTCAGTAAGTAAATCACATCATACCACCCCACCGCTCGTTGTAACCGCGGCACATTCGGCCTACTCGGTCGGGTCGTCGATCCAGAGATACAGGTGGCGATAGCTGTTCTGCACAGTTGGTCTCCGTGGCGGGTCACCTTTGTAGAGGAGATACGTGATCCGACTGTTCGTTTCGACGTTGGGAGGAGCGACAGTGTGTGAGTTGTTCCACGTCTCACCGGTCCCGACGCCTCGGTCGTACTGGTCGAGCACTGTCTGGCGCTGAACTGTCCCGTCCTCGGAGAGTTGTTGGAGGACGATCAGGACGGAGTACTGGACGCGCTCGGCTTCGTCGTTCTCGACCGAGAAGATGAGCGACGACGCCTCGCCATCTTCGAGTTGGTTCGAGTAGTTGGCCGCGACGAGGTCGCCCGAGGGCCCTTCCTGAACGAGTCTGAATCCGGTGTACCCGGCGCCATCTTTCGGCTGGGTCACGACGAATCCGAGCGCGCCGGCGGTTGCGACTGCCGAGACCACCACTACGACCGAGACAACCGCTCTCGTCTCTGGGAGACGCACCAGCGCCTCGTGAGCGTCGTCGACCCACTGACCGATCGGCATGGTGAACTCCTCGTGCCGCGAGAGTCTGTACCGGCGGCCCGTTCCGATCAGCGTCAGAACCAGGACCACTGTCGAGACGGAGTTGATCGCGAGCACGGAGGAGAATCCGGGTTCGATCTGTGTGAGGGCGATAGCGATCAACGACGTAATCGCCAGGCTCATCCCGAACGAGAGCGCGACTCGTTCGACCACCGTGATGCGCTGGCTGATCTCCCAGCGTCCCGTCGGCGCGGCGTACGCGTAGGGATACACCACTAACAGCAGGGCGTAGCCCGGAAGAAAGAACAGCAGCGGGAGTACGACAGCAACGCGAAGGAGGCCGCCCTGCTCCAGGGCCGGAACGAACTGCGCAAGCAGTAACACCGCAACGACGATGTAGGTGTCAAGGCGAGGCCATTGCATGAGTTTCAGGGTCCGCGGATACCACTCCTCGCTCATTTTACTACCTCCATGGATGGTAGCACTATTGTTATGCGTCGTGTTACAGGTGGTCGAGGTGACTCCCTCGGGGCCTGACTCCCGGCCGAGTCACTCGACGTATCCGAGTTGCTCGAGTCGGTCCGTGACAGTCGCTTCGTCGACAGCCGTCGCCGTCTCGGCGGACTCCTCTGTGACGATGGTTCGTCGCGCTCCGTTCTGCGAGATCAACCACGGGACTTTGACGAGTTCATCGACGTAAATACCGAACGGATGGCCGTACGCACGGACGGGAATCGGACTGACTCGTTCCCCGACTAGCTGGCCGTGGTCGGCTGTAACGACGGATTTCCCGGTCAGTTCGGCGAGCAACTGTTCGACGTGCGGAAGCGCGAGGTCGAGGTTTTCGTTGAAGGCTTGCCAGATGATCCCGTCGTCGACATCCACCTCGGCAGAGCTGAGGTGCTCCCAGACCTGGCACATGAGTGTGTCGAGGTCGAAGTGACGCTGGCCAGTCGGCCCGATGAAGGGAAAGTGCGGCTGGATGAAATGGAGGAGTAACCGTTTGTTCGGGTACTGCTCGGCGGCGCGGAGTCCGTACTCGACCATCGTTTCCGGTCGAACCGTCTTGTATTCCTCGTCCCACCCGTCTTCCTGCCAGACGTCGATCCACGCGTGCAGTGACGGCTGGATCGATTCGCGGTTCCGGTGCAAGACCGGATTGGCCGTGACGTACACGGTGTCCTGAAGGTCCCGGTTTCGGAAGTTCGCCTCGAGGAACTCTTTCGTCGCAGCGCCCCGGGAGATGCGTGACTCGAGTTGTCCGGGGAGTGAGTGCCGTGCTTCGAACATATCGTACCGGCACGCGTCGAGGATGATCAGGTTGTCCCAGTCCTCCGCGAAGAGGTCGACACCCTTCTCGTTGTACCCCCAGGTGTTGAACCGCCGATGTGCAATTCGATTGAGCTCTCGGACGAAGTATCCCGGCGACGAAATCGCACGGGACAGCTGTGAGAGGGAGTACATTATCTGGACTCAGAGCGAATGTCTGTATTGTTATGGCGTCCTTATCGCCGGCCAAGGCTCGCTATCGGGGTGTCGCTCCCTCTCAGATCCGGGTGTCCACCACACGCTTTCTCGGCTGTTCGAACTGAGCGCGCGCCAGCCCAGCGGGGGGTGAATATGGAGCGCTTACCGTGAGTCTACGACCGTCAGATCCCCTTGCAGTCTTGGGGTTTCGACCGAATTCCGGAGACGAGCGCAATTCGGCCGAAAATATAGTATCGATTTTGTCATCAGATACTTACTGTTTAATAACTTATACACATGTACTCGCTAAGTATAATAGTACGTATCTATTACTCAATGGCCGGTATCACCGGTGAGAAGGATAGACGTAAACGGATTAATCCCCAATTACGGACCCAATCAAATCAGGCCATATCAAATCTCCATAGTAATATAATCTTAATAGTCCTCTAAAAAAACAAGATAACAGCTCCATAATACTTATGTGCAGTAACCAGTACCTTCCTCGACATGGCGAGCAGCCACAGAGACGACGAAAATAGCGCGGATGCCGATGCGAACGGTAAGAACAGCAAAACAACGACTGGCGATTCGAAAGGGCGTCCTAACCGCCGTTCGTTCCTCAAAATGGGCGCGACGGCAGCCGGTGCCGCTGCTGTCGGCAGCGCCGCTGGACGGTCCAAAGCGGCCGTCACGCACCACGGCATCACCTTCGACAACGTGCTGGATGCCGTCAACGACCTCGGCGTAGACGCGACGGGCGGGAACGCCGTCGACTCGGCGGTCAAGAGCGCGATGGCGGACGATACCCTCATCGAATTCCCACCGGGAACCTATCTCTGGACGGAAGAACACGATTATCTCGACCGTCGCAACGTCGGGATCCGCTCCACTACGGGCAATCCCGACGACGTGACCTTCGTCTTCCCACAGGGGTTCCGTGAGGTGTTCATGGCGATCAAAGACGGGTCACAGAACGTGCTGCTCGAAGGCTTCGAGGTCGCCCAGACCGCCGACCAGGATACCGGGATCGGAATCGTGGTTCGAGCGGACGACGGCATCGAAGTGCACAACATTTCATTTACTGGTTTTTCACCGGAGAACAAGCCCAGTAACCAGCTCTACGCGACCATCGAAACCGTCGACGGCGTCGGAACGATCGACGGCGTCACCATCGACGGTGGCGGGGTCGTGGACACGTACCCCCACCGGATGACGGGCATCTTCGGCGGCACGCCCCACATCGGCGAACTGTACATCAGGAACTGTGACATTCGGGAACTCGGCTCCTCCGGCGTCCGCTACACTGGCGGGACTGGCGCCGTCAAGGTCGAAAACTGTTACTTCGAGAACATCGACAACGCCGCACTCCGGATCCACGGCAACGACCACGACGGCGGCAAACAGTCGTGGGCGAAGGGGTGTGAGTTCGTCAACGACGACTCACTGGTCGAGCATCTCCCCTCGGGCGAGAACTACGAAAACGCCGACATGATTCGAGCGGACGGGGCCGGGAACGCGTACTCCGGCCTGCTCATCGAGAACTGTACGTTCAAGCACTTCTCGGACCCTGACGGGACGTTTTCGCGCGGCTGTATCTGCCGTCCGGGCTGGGGCAATCACGGCGGCATGACCGTCCGTGACTGTACGATGCGGCTCGACGACGACGGTGCGGAAGCCATCGACGCCAAGCACAGCAGCAGCGGCGCAGACAATGCGGTACTCGTGGAGAACACCCACGTCACCGGTACCCTGAACAGCACCGCGAGCGGCTCCATCATGCATATCGGTGACAGCGACGGGTCGGCCGTGAGCAACTGTTGTATCAGCGTCCCGAACGCCGAAGACGGGATCCTCATCGAGGATTCGTCCAACTGTTCCGTCGAATCCAGCGACATCGACGTCCCCGGCCAGGCGACGAAATTCGTGAACAGTTCCGTGTCCACGTCCGGCATCACGTCCGACGGCGCCTGCCGACTTCCCGGCGATGGTTCCTCGGACGATGGCTCCTCCGACGACGGCTCCTCGGGCGACACGTCCACCGACTACCGATCGCTCGGCATCACGGGCAAAGGGACGCCGACGAACTACACGTTCACCGTCTCCGGAGAGCTCAAATCCGACGACCTCGAATCCTGGGACGACATCACGGGTTCGACCGCGGAAGGTTGGGTCACCGAGGACACGCAATCGGACACCTTCGATTTCACCGGTGAGGTCACCGACTTCGAGTTCCTCGAGGGCGACGCTACCGTCACAGTCGACGGGTCGGAAGTCGACCCGAGTTCGCTCGGGTACGAGACGCTCAAAATCACGGGGAAAGGGACGGCCACCAACTACAAGTTCACCGTCTCTGGCAGCCTCTCGTCGGACAACCTCGAAAAGTGGGACGACATCACCGACTCGACCGCGGAAGGCTGGGTCACCGAGGACACCCAGTCCGACACCTTCGATTTCACCGGTGAGGTCACCGACTTCGAGTTCCTCGAGGGTGACGCCACCGTCGAACTCAACGGGACGGAAATCGACCCGAGTTCGTACTGGCAGACGCTCGACCGCGAACTGACGGTCATCGCGGACGCAGAGACCGTCACCGACTACACGTTCTCGGTCGACGGGGACGTCGAACCGGTCACGGACGGCGACATGCCCGCTGGCGACTTCGACAACGTGACCGCCGACGGCGACCTGATGGTCGTCGACGGCGTCACCTCGGACGCCGGCGGCGACCGGTGGAAGTTCAGCGGCGAGGTCGTCGACCTCACGCTCGAGGCCGAGGGCGCCGCCTACATCGACGGCACGCAGGTCGACCCGGCGAAGGTCGGTACCGACGAGACCGAAGCGTTCCCCCACCACATCCTCTTCGACGGTGCCGCGTCCACCGACGTCTGCGAGTACGAGTTCGCCGTCTCCGGCGCGGTCGCCAAGAGTCCGGATCTCGGTTCGATGGAAGCCGCCGAGGAACTGACCGACGGCGTCGTGACCGGCTCCGTCGCCGAAGACACCGACGGGTTCAGGTTCTCCGGATCCCTGACGAGCCTGGAACTCGACGGCACGGCGGACGTGACCTTCGAGTAACGGACCTGACTGCGGGCCACGTCACGACCGGTGGCGGCGAGTGGTGAGCCACCGCCGCACCACCTGCGCGGGCTTGAACGTCCCGGGCCCACCGACGGCGAGCGCGAGATACAGCGCCGTCTCCGTCGAGAACGGGTACGCACGGGCTGCCCGAACGGCGAATCGAACGGCATCCACCCAATATCCGTTTTGCAGCGCCGACGCGGCGAGTGATCGGGCACAGGCGGCCTCGAACTGTCGTTTCGTCCGCCAGCCATCCGCCGCGGCAGTGTCGCGGTGCGTCTCCAGCATGAGCGGATACGACTCGTCACGTTTCTGCTCGTGGTCGTCGGTAATCTGCTCGTTTTCCGTCCGTCGAACCGTCAGTGGCTCCGATACGTGCTCGAACTGGCAGTGCTGCGAGAGCCGGATGTACCACTCCCAGTCCTGCCAGCTCGGGAACCGCTCGTCGGGAAGCCCCGCGTCGTCGATGACCGAGCGCCTGACGAGCACCCGCGAGAACGACCCCACGATGCCGCCGCGCAGGAGGGCGCGCGTCGCGTCGCCGCTGATGGACGACGTCGTTTCGTGGAGGACCGCGCCGTCGGCGTCGACGGTCACCGCGTCCGAATACACGAGGCCCACCGACGGGCGGCCGGAGAGCGCGTCGACGCGTCGCTCGATGCTGTCCGGCTTCCACCGGTCGTCGTCGTCGAGGAAGGCGACGAGATCACCGTCCCCGGCACGGATACCGGTGTTTCGAGCCGCGTTTGCGCCCTGATTGGTCTCGTGGCGGATGCAGGTGACGGGCACGCCAGCGTCGGTCACCAGGTCGGTCACGAGCGGCTCGACCGGCTCCGGCGACGCGTCGTCGACGACGACGAGTTCGATCGGATCGTAGGTCTGCTGGAGCACGCTCTCGACTGCATCCTGGAGCGCTTCCGATCGGCCGTAGGTCGGGATGACCGCCGTCACGAGCGGGGCCGCCAGTGCGGACGCACCTGCCATTGGCCGGAGCAACAGCGGCCGGGTGGTTAAGTAAAGCCAGACTACTCCGACGCCCGTCGGACGCGACGACCGACCTCCGCCATCGTGGCGACCGTCAGATCGTCGCGCCGGTCGTCGATCGCTGTGAGCACCGTGCGGACCCGCTCGTAATCCGCCGCCGACCGCAACTCGTTCGGGTGAAACCACAGGTGAAAGACGCCGTCAGTCTCCACCGCGCGGTCCAGTCCCCGTTCGACGCGACGCACGACTGGTTCGGCAGTCAGCGGGCGCACGAAGCGACGAACCGGGTCCTCGAAGGAAAACAGGTACTGCGAGCCCTCGTGGCGAACGAGTCCGTGGTCGGCGAGCGACGGCTGCGCGACGCCCGGAGCGCTCAGTCCCAGTCCGTAGTCGAGGGCCTTTCCCGCGCGTCGGAACCGGCTGTCGGAGAACCACCGCCGACCGGTCGACCGGTAGTTCTTGAAGCCGTGCTCGGCGAGGACGTCGAGGTGCCCGACGTTGTTCCGGGGGAAGACGAACGATTCGAGGTCGAGGCCCCACTCCTCCGCGAGGGCGACGCAGGTTGCGACTTCGCTCTCGGCGATGTCGCGGGTCGTCCCGTCGGCACCGAACTCGACGTGTGAGTGCGAGTGGCTGGCTATCTCGTGGTCGACGGGCGAGTCCAGCACCGACTCGACGAGGTCCGGCCCGAACCAGAGCGGGTGTTCCTCGGCGGTCCCGCCCGGGTCACGGCGAAACCAGCCGTTCGGTGCCGCGGTCTCGGCGTGTACCCCGTCGCAATCGGCGCGGAACAGGTGTCCGACGATGGCCCAGGTGGCCCGGATCGAAAACTCCTCGAACGCGTCGATCAGCCACGCCCAGGACTCTCGCGCCGTCTCGAACTTCTCGTCGGGCAGCGGATCGATGTCGTGATACCCCCAGGCGAGTTCGGCATCGAGTGAAATGACGACGGTCCCCATCGGAGTCAGCGTCGGTGGTCGCGAGCGGCTGTTCGTTCCACGTCCGGCTCCTGGGACGGCGTCGCGACGGCCGGTCCAGATTCCTGCGCCGCGTCACCGGGCGCGTGGGCGACGAAGTGGAGTTCCGCTGCGGCGTTGAGACGCCGATAGCTCTCGCTCGTCTTCTCGTGGTCGACCACGAGCGCCCCGAGTCGATACCAGAGCAGACTGGCCAGCTTGATCGGGGCCACCATCGCCTTGCTGAGCGGTCGCGGCAAGAGCGGAAACCGCCCCATCATGGACTGTGCCGTCAGCGCGTCCCACCCGGGGAAGATGCGCTCCGTCTCGAACCCGCCCTCTCGTAACAGTTCGTGCAGGCCGACTGGCGTCATCTTGAACGTGTTCGACCCGAAGAACGGTTCGCCCGACGCGACGCTCCCGACGAACACGCCGCCCGGTTCGAGTACCCGGTTGGCCTCGGAAAACATGACGAACGGGTTCTGGACCTGGCTCGCCACCTTCAGGGAGATGAGACACTCGAAGGTGTCGTCGGCGAACGGGAGCGCCTGGCCGTCGCCGACCACCGTCGCTGCCGTCGGGTCGACGTCGAGGCCGACCCAGCGGTAGCCCGCCGCCTCGCAGACTTCCCGGTGGATCCCCGTCCCACACCCCAGGTCGAGGGCGAGGCTGTCCGCCTCCGTCGCCGCTGGAATGTGCGCGGCGAGTTCCCGAGGCAATCGCCGTGGCAACGAGACCGACGAGAAGTCGACGGCTGGAGCGGCCGACCCCGCAACCGTTTCGAAGGGCAGATCGGGATACCGCGGCGCGTCGTCGAGTTCGAAGGTCTGCTCGACCGATTTCGTGCGCTGGGGTCGCAGGTCGAGCGTGTCGCTGTCGGCCAGCGGATACTCGTCGCCGCAGTCCACACAGACTGCGCCCTCCGACCGACGCGCGAGGGGACCGCGGCAGTACGGACAGACGAGCGCGTCCCACAGTGAGTCGTCCGCGGCCAGATGGGGCCCTGCTGTGCTGTCTCGATGGGTCTGCCCGTCTGGATTCGCCTGCCCGTCTGGATTCGCCTGCCCGTCTGGATGCTCTTTCGTTGTCATGTGTCACCTGGAGTCGTTCGGCCCGTCGACCGGTCGCGTCATCCGCTGGCACCGCTCCGGCGCGTCTCGACGGAGGGCTGCAGCGAGTCCCATCGAGGCCGCCTGGGCGACTTTCCCGTGCGCGCGCGAGAACTTCGTTACCGTCAGGAGCAGATACATGCTGACCTGTTCCCACAGGGGCAGTGACTCGAACTCGTCGAACGCGCCCGGGGCCAACCACGGGAGCGGCGGACTGTACGTCATCGGATTGAGCAACATTGCCACCGGGGTCCCGTACCGGCCGGGATAGTACGCTCGCAGCTGGTACCGGCCCCGGCCGACTCGCGAGGCCTTCTTCGCGAGCGCGGACACCGTCGACCTGGTCGGATGGGTCGCAGTCACGTCCGAGACGTAGTGTAGTTGCCGTCCCGAATTGTACACCCGGTTGCCGAATTCGACGTCACCCCCCGAGATGAGGCGTTCGTCGAAACAGCCCAGCTCGGCGAACACCTGCCGAGCGACGAGGAGACAGCACGTCGGGGCGAACGAGAGCGACTCGACGTACCGTTCGATGGGAAAGCCGCTGCGCTTGTTGAACCGCGTCGCCAGCGAGTCCGACGCGTCGGGTGCCTCGAGGTGAACGTCGCACGCCAGATACTCGGCGTCCCGTCGGTCCATCGCGGCGACGGCGTCTTCGAGCCACTCCTCGCCGACAGTGACGTCCGCGTCGAGAAACGCGATGACGTCGCCCTCGGCGTGACGGATACCTCTGTTTCGCGCCGCGTACGACCCCTGGATCTGGTCCTCGACGAGCAGTTCGACGTGGTCGTACGTGTCGGCGAATCCCTCGACGACCGAGCGGGTGGTGTCCGTCGACCCGTTGTCTACCACGAGTATCTCGTAGTCCGCTTCGGGATAGCTCTGCGAGACGAGTGCGTCCAGGGTCTCCCGAATCCCCGCTGGATCGTTGTAGACCGGCACGACCGTCGAGACGGGGACGCGATCAGTCACGGACCACACACCTCCGTGGGCAGGGACGGCGGTCGCTGCAGACCGACACCACTGTCGTGGACCGACTCGCGGACCGTCTCGCCGATCGGATAGCTGTCTCCCAGCACTTCTTCGGCGTATCAAGACTGATGGGGTTAGTTATGTACTGACTTCGCCCGGCGGACCGGACGACCCACCCCGTCGACGTGGTTGGGCCTGCCACTTTGCCACCAGTCAGGCGGCGCTGTCGTCGGGACCGATGGCGGAGGAACGCGCCTCGCCAGACCGGCGCGGACAGCACAGACGGGACTCGCGGTGAGTCGCTCGCCCGCAACCGAGACCCAGCGAGCACTGTCGGAGTCCCGAGGAGGCACGCGACCGTGTCACGGCGGATCTGACAGCCGGCTGCCGTCCCCTTCCACGCGGGCCAGCGAACAGTAGCAAGTTATTATTGAAGTCACTCGCCAGTGGAGACCGAGACCGGAATGAACGTTCTCTTCGTCCCTGACTACAGCAGCGGAAACCCGTATCAGCGCGAACTCGCTGCCGCCCTGGAACGCCACGGCGTCTCCGTGGACATGGCTATCCCCGGCGTCAGTAATCTGCCGTTCGCGCAGGCGGTCCGGGAGTCCGGGGTCCCGGACGTGCTCCACCTCCACTGGGTCTACCCCTTTATGCTCGGGCGGTACAGGGCCGTGACCGTCATCAAGGGAACGCGCCTCCTCGTCGAGTTGCTCGTGTTGAAACTCCTCGGCGTCCAGGTGATCTGGACCGTCCACAACCTGACCGACCACGAGAACCGGACCCCGCGGCTCGAACGACTGTACCGGCAGCTTGTGGCCCGGCTCTGCGATACCCTCATCGTCCACTGTCCGGCAGCACGTGAGCGGGTGCTCGACGAATACAACCTCCCGGATCGATACCGCGAAAAGATCTCCGTCATTCCACACGGGCATTACGTCGACAGTTATCCGAACGACGTGTCCCCGACCGACGCCCGCCGGGACCTCGGTACCGACCCGGACAAGACGACGTTCCTCTTCTTCGGCCGCATCCGCGAGTACAAGAACGTCCCCGCGCTCGTGGACGCGTTCGAGCAGGTCGACGACGCCGAACTCTACGTCGTCGGTCGTCCCGGGAGCGAGTCGCTCGACGTCGAACTGTCCGAACGGTGTGCGGACGTCGACGCAGTGACCTACGTCCCCGAGTTCGTTCCCGAAGACGAGATTCAACGGTACATGACCGCCGCCGACGTGGTGGTCCTGCCCTTCTCCGACGTCCTCTCCTCGGGGAGTGCGATCCTCGCGATGTCGTTCGCCACTCCCGTCGTCGCACCCGACATCGGGTGCGTCTCGACCCTGCTCGCGAACCAGTCCGAACTGGTCTACGACCCGGACCGCGAGGGGGCATTAGCCGAGACACTCCAGACTGCGACGACGCTCGACACCGATGCCGTCGGGGAACGGAATCGCGAACAGATGCTGAACGCGCACGACTGGGACGCCGTCGGCGCCCAGACGTGCCAGGTATACGGCGCCACCCCAACCCAGTCGAACCGGGCCGCCGACTCGGCACAGAGCGTGTAACTCGCTCGACAGCCCCGATCGAACCAGGGAACAGGGGGGGTGGCCGACCAGCAGGCTGTCAGGTCGGCCCCAGCCGCGATCGTACAATCTGGTTACCAGCGTATAGCGACTCTCTGACCCACCGCGAGTGGCAACTGATCTGGTGAGTCAGCGACGGTCGTGCGCCGCGAGTGCGTGCTCGGGTGACCGCCGCAGTCCTGCGATCTGACCGTCGACGGCCCGACCGATCACACCCGAATAGTGTCGGTCGCGACGTGCCACCAGCACCCGCGCTGCCGATCGATCCCGGTATTAGGACCTTAACACGGCAAATAGCCGCATTACTAAACCGTATCTCGGTTCAGTTATCATCGAATCATGTGTGTCCGCCGAATCGAATGGAACACCAGACGGACTGGCAGTCGCGGGGCGAGCGTACACGGGTGGCTGACCGCGACGGACGTGTCCGTCCGCCACGCTGGTGAGCGACAGGCCACCGGTGAGCCCGCATGAGCGGCGTGATCAAAGCCGGTGTCGTCGGTGTCGGCAACATGGGCACCCATCACGCTCGAGTGTATTCGGAACTGACCGGGGTCGACCTCGTGGGCGTGTGCGACATCGACCACCAACAGGCGACGGAAGTCGCCGATCAGTTCGATACCACGGTGTACGACAGGAGTTCGCTGCTGGAGCGGGCCGACGCCGTCTCGATCGTGGTGCCGACCGAGCACCACCTCGATGTCGGTCTCGAAGCCATCAAATCGGGCACACATCTCCTGGTCGAAAAGCCGTTCGTCGAAGACGTGAACGCGGGCCGAGAGCTGCTGGCAGCGGCGCGCAGACGCGACCTGGTCCTCCAGGTCGGCCACATCGAGCGGTACAACCCCGCGTTCGAGGCGCTCCAGGACGTCATGACGGACGCCGATCCGATCGCTATCGCCGCCCGTCGACAGGGACCGCCGGTCGACCGCGACGGGTCCGACGACGTTGTCTTCGACCTGATGATCCACGACATCGACATCGTCACCACGCTCGCGGACGGACCCCCGAAGAACATCTCGGCGATGAAGGCCGAGGACAACTCACACGTCGTGGCACAGATCGAGTTCGACGGGGGCCTGATCGCCACACTCACCGCCAGTCGAGTCACACAGGAACGGATTCGGGACCTCGCTATCACGGCCGAAGACTGCCAGATCGACGTCGACTACATCGACCAGTCGGTCCACATCCATCGCCACTCGCTGCCCGAATACGTCACGTCGAACGGTGACGTCCGGTACAGACACGAGAGTATCATCGAGCGGCCGACGGTCGAGAACGGCGAACCGCTCAAGAACGAACTCACGGAGTTCACCGAGGCGGTCCGCGACGGCCGCGAACCGCGAACCACGGCCTCGGACGGGATCCGCGCCATCGAACTCGCCGCCCGGATCATGGAGGCTGCGGAGGGTGCCCCGGACGACCGGATGCTGGAAGTATCGAACCCATGATCGGCCGCTGCCGGACGGGAGCGGTGGTGCCTCGATGAGTCGCGCTCGGTCGACCGCAGTCTCCCTCTACGACAGCGAGCACTCCGAGAGCGACGTCCGAGCGGCGTTCACAAGTGGCGCCGTCCCCGTCGCCGTGTACGGCCTCGGCAAGATGGGGCTTCCGCTCGCGGCCGTCTACGCGGACGTCACCAGGAACGTCACTGGGGTCGACGTCGATACCAGCGTGGTCGCACAGATCACCGCCGGCGCCTGTCCGGTCGAGGGCGAACCGGGACTGCCGGCCCTGGTCACCGAGTGCGTCGACACCGGCGCGCTGACGGCGACGACCCATAGCGGTACTGCAGCGGCGGACGCGGCCGTCCACGTCGTCATCGTCCCGACGCTCATCGACGGCGACGAACCGGACCTCTCGACGCTGGAGGCTGCGATCCGTGAGATCGGGACCGGACTCGACCCGGGCGACCTCGTGATCGTCGAGTCGACAGTGCCGCCCAGGACCTGCCGCGACAGGGTGGTCCCCTGGCTCGAAGCCGAGAGCGACCTCGCGTTCGGCGAGTTCGGCGTCGCCTTCTGCCCGGAACGGACGATGAGCGGACGGGCCCTCGAAGACATCCGCGGTGCCTACCCGAAAGTCGTGGGCGGTGTGGACGACGCGAGTCGGGACGCCGCGTCGCTCGTCTACGAGTGCCTCACCGACGCCGAGGTGATCCCGGTCGCGGACGCGACGACGGCGGAGTGCGTCAAAGTGTTCGAGGGCGTCTACCGCGACGTCAACATCGCACTCGCGAACGAACTCGCCCGGATGGCCGACGAACTCGGCGTCGACGTGACCGAGGCGGCCGACACCGCCAACACCCAGCCCTTCTGCGACATCCACGCGCCCGGCCCGGGCGTCGGCGGGCACTGCATCCCGTACTACCCGTACTTCCTCATCGCCGACTTCGAGACGCCGAACCCGTTGCTGGAGACGGCCCGGTCGGTCAACGACGGGATGCCGGAATTCACCGTCGAGAAACTACGTGAGGCGTTGGCCGCGGCGGACGAGCGCCTCGCGGACAGCCGCGTGCTGGTGCTCGGACTCACGTACCGGCCCGGCGTCGACGAGACGCGCGCGTCGCCCGGTATCGACGTCGCTTCGATCCTCGCGGACAGCGCCGAGACGGTGTACGCGGCGGACCCGGTGTGTACGTCACCACCACCCGAGGGCGTCGAGCGCGTGTCCGTCGACGACGTTGTGGACCTGGATCCCGACGCGGTCGTCCTCGCGACGGCCCACGAGGAGTTTTCCTCACTTCCAGACGACGTCTTCGAGGGCGCCGCCGTGGTCGACGGCCACCGTGCGCTGGACGTCGACGACGCCGCTCGCTCGGTGTACGCCATCGGCGACGGGTCGGCCTGAGCCCGACACGCGTTCGCCCGCCGCTCGGGACCCAGCGCGCTGACCGCGCTGGGCTCCCGGAAGGGGTCCCAAGGCGGTCCCGCTGGGCGGGGACAGGCGGTCCATAACAATGGGAATACACGATGCAGTCAGTCGCAGTACATGACGGACAACGTACTGAGCGACGTGCAGACCGGACGTGACTGCGAAATCGCCGAGAGCGCACAGGTCGGTGCCGGGGCGGACACGGGCGCCACTGTGCTCGGGGACGAAGCAGTCATCAGGGCGGGAACGGTGGTGTACGGCGACGTCACTGCCGGCGACAGGTTCGCGACGGGCCACCACGCGCTCGTCCGGAGCGAGACGGAGGTGGGCGACGACGTGCTCGTCGGCACGCAGGCCGTCATCGACGGCCAGGTGACGACCGGGTCGAACGTCCACCTCCAGACCGGGGCGTACCTCCCCCCGAAAACCGTCGTGGGCGACGACGTGTTCTTCGGCCCCCACGCCGTCGTCACGAACGACCCCTACCCCGTTCGGGAAACGAGCGAACTCGTCGAGACGACCATCGAGTCGAACGTGTCGGTCGGAGCGAACGCCACCGTGCTCCCCGGCGTGACCGTCGGCGCCGGGTCCTTCGTCGCCGCAGGCGCCGTCGTGACCGAAGACGTGCCACCGGAGACACTCGCGGTCGGCGTGCCGGCCAGGCACGAACCGTTACCGCCGGTGCTCCAGGGGGGGAATCACCTCGAATGAGTCGTCAGGACACCCCCGCCCGGATTCCCATCGCCAGTCCGGAACTGGGGTCCGAGGCACGCGAACGGGTGCTCGACGTCATCGACAGCGGGCTCCTCGCCGACGGCCCCGAGGTTCGCGCCTTCGAGGACGATTTCGCGAGTGCGTGTGGCGTCGACCACGGCGTCGCCACCGCGAACGGGACCGCCGCGCTCCACGCTGCGCTCCACGCTTGCGGTATCGGCGAGGGCGACACCGTCGTGACGACGCCCTTTTCGTTCGTCGCGACGGCGAACGCCGTCCGATTCTGCGGCGCGCGACCGGTGTTCGCCGACATCGACCCCGATACCTACAACATCGACCCCGACAGCGTCCGGGCAGTCGCCGACGACCACGGTGGCGTCGACGCCATCCTCCCGGTCCACCTCTACGGGTTACCCGCCGACATGGAGGCACTCGCCGCCATCGCAGCGGAACGGGACGCCGTCCTGATCGAGGACGCCGCTCAGGCCCACGGGGCGACCTACCGCGGCGACCCGGTCGGCTCGTTGAGTGACGCCGCGACGTTCTCGTTTTACCCGACGAAGAACATGACCACCGGCGAGGGCGGCATCGTCGTCACGGACGACGACGACGTCGCCCGCCGCGCGGCACGGTTCGTCAATCACGGCCGCGACGAGAACGGCACCTTCGCTGCCGTCGGCCACAACTTCCGGATGACGAGTATCGCGGGCGCCATCGGCCGGGCACAACTGTCGCGGCTCGACGAATTCGTCCGGAACCGCCGGGCCAACGCAACCCGCCTGACCGACGCGCTCGCCGAGACGGCAGTTGGAACGCCCGTCGAACCGGCCGACCGGACCCACGCGTTCCACCAGTACACCGTCAGGTGTGCAGAGCGCGACGCCCTGGCAACCCACCTCGACGACGCCGGGATCGACACGGGCGTGTACTACCCCGAGCCGATACACGAACTCCCGGCCTACGACGGCGTCGACGCGAACTGCCCGGTCGCGGAACGAGCGGCGACCGAGGTGCTCTCGCTGCCGGTCCACCCGACGCTGACCGAGGAACAGGTCGCCGCCGTTGGCTCGGCCGTCGCCGACTTCGACGAGCAATGACGGGACGACGAACCCCGTCACGGGGAGGTGCCCAGGCATGAAGGTCCTCTCCGTCGTCGGCGCCCGGCCACAGTTCATCAAGGCTTCGCCCGTGTCGAAGGCGCTTCAGGCCGATCACGAGGAGGTGCTCGTCCACACCGGGCAACACTACGACGAGCAACTCTCGGACGTCTTCTTCGAGGAACTCGACGTGCAGCCGCCGGCGTACAACCTCGGCGTCGGGTCGAGCAACCACGCCGCACAGACCGCCTCAGTGATGCGCCGCCTCGACCCGATAGTGGCGGACGAGGCCCCCGACGTCCTCCTGCTGTACGGCGATACCAACTCGACGGTCGGTGGCGCGCTCGTGGGCGCGAAACGGCCCGTCACCGTCGCCCACGTCGAAGCCGGGCTCCGAAGCAACAAGCGGGACATGCCCGAGGAGGTCAATCGGATCGTGACCGACCACGTCTCGGACCTGCTGTTTGCCCCCACCGACGCCGGCGTGCAAAATCTCGAACGCGAGGGGCTCGGCGAGCGAACCCACCAGACCGGTGACGTCATGTACGACGCCATCCGCGGGGCGCGCGACGTCGCCCGTCGGGAAACTGACGTGCACGAGCGCGTGGGAGTCGCCCCCGACGAGTACGTCCTCGCGACGGTGCATCGCCCGCGCAACGCCGACGACGCCGACCGGCTGGCGGCCATCCTCGACGGACTGGCGGCCGCCCCGTGGCCGGTCGTCCTGCCGATCCATCCCAGGACTGCCAACAAATTAGACGAGTTCGGCCTGCGCGAGCGCGCCGAGCGGGCGCTGACGATCATCGAGCCGGTGGGCTATCTGGAGTTCGTGGCGTTGCTCGCCGACGCACGGGTCGTCGCGACCGACTCCGGCGGCGTCCAGAAGGAGGCGTTCTTCCTCGACACCCCGTGTGTCACCCTTCGCGAAGAGACCGAATGGGTCGAGACGGTCTCGGCCGGCTGGAACGTCCTCGTCGGCGCCGACACCGACGCGATTACCGACGCGCTCACGGACAGTCGTCGACCGGACGAGAAACCCCAGCCCTACGGCGACGGGGCCGCGGCCGAACGGATCGCCGACCTGCTCGGACGAGCCTGACTCCCGTTCGCTCGGTCGGGCCGCACCAGCGAATGCCACTCCGCCGATCGTGTCAGCCCAAGCGGGACACAGTCCGGTCGAACGGCCTGAGACGACGGCTTAGGAGCTGAATAACAAACTTGAATTGCTGTAACGTGATGAGCGTGGGAACCACCTACCCGTTCGCCAGTGAGCAACACGGTGGCCTCCGGCGTGAAATCGCCGCCGTGCTGATACTGGGATATCTGGGGTTGCTGGCGGGACTCGCCAGTGCGCACTTCGATCCCGCGACCAACTACGAACTCAGCATCTACGCGGCGACGCCGCTCACGTTCTGGGTCGGGGCCGGCGTTGCGTATCTCGCCTTTCTGATCACGGTCCTCAACACGACGCGCAACCGTGCGACGTTCCTGGCCCTCTGCCTCGGCGGACTCGCGACGACGGCCATCGCGGCACTGCCGCTCATCCGTGGTTATCACTTCTACGGCCACTCGGACCCGATGACACACCTCGGCTGGGTGCGAGAGATCGATGCAGGCCTGCTCGACACCACCCAGTTCATCTACCCGGGCAGCCACAGCCTGTCGGTCCTGGTCCACCAGACGACCGGGTTCGACGTGCCGTTCTCGATGATGTTCGTCGTGATCTGTTTCACGGTCACGTACATCGTCTTCGTCCCGCTCAGTCTGTACGCGCTCACGGAGAACAGACGCATCACCGTCTGTGGGGCGTTTTCGACGTTTCTCCTCTTGCCGATCAACAACATCGCGACCCAGTTTCCGTACTTCCCGTTCCTGCTGGCGACGTTTTTCTCCCCGGTCATTTTCTACCTGTTCATCAAACACATCACCGTCCCCACGACCCCGTCGCGGACGCTCCTGAACACGTCGGACCAGTTGCCGACGAGCGCGGTCTTTCCGATCGCCGCCAGCGCAGTGCTGTTTTTCCATCCGCAGGCGACGATGGATCTCATCACCGTCCTCGTGGCGGTCGTCGGCCTCCAACTGTACGTCCGTCGACGCCACCCCGATCATCCGATGGCCGACACCCGGATCATGCTCGGCCAGGCCGTGTTTTTCGTCGTGATCTTCTACCTCTGGTCGTCGAACCAGGGCGCCGCGACGAACACAGTCAAGCAGGTGTATTCGTCCCTGGAAGCGGCCCTGTTAGGGTCCGAAGGCGGCGAATTCGCCCAAACGGCCAAGTCTCGTGGGGACTCCGCCGGGCAGATCGGTATCAGCATCTACGAACTGTTCGCGCGGATTTTTCTCGTGAGCCTGATTTACTGCGTCCTCGCGGTCGTCGCGTTCGGCTTCTCGCTCCGGGATGCGAACGCGTTCGGGGACCGTGACGTCTCGAGCGTGGTGATGATGCTGGTCGTTGGCGGTGTTGGCCTCACCGGGGTTTCGGCACTCCACTCGTTCGGCGGGCTGACCAGTTACCTGTATCGACACGCCGGGTTCGGGATGGTGATCGTGACGATCCTGGGCGCGATCGGCGTGGCGTATCTGGGTGGGCGCACCGTCGCGACGCTCCGCGTCCGAGAGATGCGACGGGCTGAAACCGCCCTGCGGGCCCTGACAGTCTGTGTCGCGATCGCCATGCTCGCGCTGTCGCTGGCGGCCGTTCACACGTCGCCGTTCATGTTGAATCCGGGCTCGCACGTGCCCGAGTCGGAAGTCGACGGCTACGAAACCGCTCTGAACCAGTACCCGAACGTGACCTGGGACGACGACGACGCCGTCTGGTACGGCAGCATCCGGGCCGGCCCGGGACGGTACATGGACGCGACCCTGTACAGTGCACCCTACGAGCGACGGCTCATCTGGAGTGGCGTGGTGCCGAACGAATCACTCGCCGACCTCCAGGAGTTCTACCGGAGCAAAAACGATACGATCACGCGACGGGACCACTACGTGCCGATTTCGAGATACGACCGCGAACGCGAGACCGGCGCCTACAGAGGCCTCCGCTACACCGAGGCGGGATTCGACGCAGTCCCCAACCAGCCCGGCGTCCATCTCGTCCAGAACAACGGGGAAGTCACTGTGTATTACGTGGACGTGAGCCTCTATAACGAGACGGCCGTTCGAACGAACATCGAAGCCGACCGGGGCGGCCCGTGACCACTGCGAGCGACACGCCGCGACCCGTCCGCACGCTGTGACAGCGTCCCCGTGCCGCTGGACCGGCTGCACCGATCAGAGGGGTCAGATGACGCCGTGGTGCTCGTAGAACCTGCGCACGCGGTCGTCCGCCAGCAGCGGCTTGTGGGGCTGGACGACGTCGACGCCGGGCCAGTCGTTCCCCTCGAGTAATTTGAATCCCCCTTCGTCGTCAACCACGACGAGGTCCCAGCCGACGTACGGCCACATCCCGCGATACGTTCGTGCGACCGCGAGCAATCGGTCGCGGATCGTCTCCCAGGCCGGGATCGACGTCCCGGTGATCTGCGTCCCCGTGTCCGGGTGGCTGGTCACCCAGCCCGGCGACTGGGCAAACTCCGAGACGACGGCGTCGCCGAGCGTGCCGGTCTCCAGATCGATGGCCGCCGAGAGCCCGCCCGAATGCCAGTTGTCGACGACCCCGCTATCCTTCCCGCCGAACCGGTGTGCGGTGGCCGCGATGAAGGGCTCGTTCGTCTCCGGGTCGACCATCGTCAGCATCCGAATCGTATTGGCCGCACCGGGATAGATCTCCTCGTTGTAGGTCGCCTGTTCGACGTACTCCTCGACGATAGACGGTCGAAGCGAGCCAAAGATAGCAGCGAGCTCAGATTCGGTGACCTGGCGACCGTCGTACAGCAACTGGTCGCCGTCAGTCTCCAGCAGGTGCACCCCGGTTCCACCGGAGTTTTTCATCGGTTTGACGATCACCGACTCCGTCTGCACGAGGTCGACGAGGTCACCGACCGTCTCGACGTCTCCACCGGGAACGGGTGAGAGCCCCCCGTCACCGGGGACGAGCGCGTGAATCGTCGGTGCCAGGTCGGGGAAGTCCCGAGAGATGAGGAGGCGAAACAGGACCGTGTTCTTGAGTCCCTCGGCGTTCGGTTCGTTTAGCCCCTGCGCCCGAGAGTTCTGTAGATCGGAGAGGTAGTCGTCGAAGTCGTTGTCCGAGAACTGGTACATGACGTCCCGGGAGGAGACGAACTGATGTCGGTACAGCAACAGCCGCCGCAGCAGCGGGACGTCGTACCGACGGAAGTTCTGGAGCTCCATGCTCAGAGCCTCACGAACGACCGACGGGACGTTTGTCAGTGACATAGCTATTTGCTCCGCCCAGCGCACCTTAGTTACCAGTGTATTAACCGGTCTCACAGGCCGATATCCCGCAATATTCGGTCGACAGCAGCCCACTCCGTGGCTGGCGATGCGGAGAGCGGCGGCTCCGGGCCCCGGTCGCACACACGACCGGCAGCGGCTCGTGGGCTCGCTGAAACGGCCTGGAGTAGGAGGAGTCTACTATTGGTGTCCGACGAAAAACCCGTAGCCAATGCACACCGGCGCCGTCTCCGAGCTGCGACGGGGGGCGAACCTCGTGAAACAGCAGGCGCTCAAGCGGATCAACCTCCGTCGCGGTGCCGACCCGGTTCCGGAATCCCGACTCGACGACCTGCTGGAGCGACACGCCGACGGCCACGAGACGGTGTTCGTCCACGTGGGGCTCAGCGACATCAAGGCCGCGTTCGAGACGAACCCGTACGAGTTCCTGCTCGGGAAACTCGACGACCACTTCGAGTCGATCATCGCCCCCGGATTCACGGATTACTTCAAATCCTCCGGCGTGTACCACAAGCAGTACTCGCGTCCCAAACACGGGGCCTTCGGGACCCTGTTCCTCGCGGACGCGGACTACCGAACGGACGACGCGATCAAATCGTTTCTCGTGAAGGGACCGTATCGCTTCGCGGACTGCGTGCACGAGGACTCCTACCACGAAGACGGCTGTTTCGCGAAACTCGTCGAGGAGAACGTGCTCGTGATGGACATCGGGACGCCGTGGATAACGTGTTCACACCTCCACCACTTCGAGCGCACATACGACGTGGACTACATGGTCGAACGAACCTTCGACGGCGTCCGCCTCGCCGACGGCGAGTGTACGGCCATCGAACAGACCTGCCACCAGTACGATTCGATGTTCTACATGTGGAACAAACCCCGACTGGAACGACTGTTGACGAGGCACGGCGTCCTCTCGAAATACGACCTCAACGGGCTGAACGTGCTCTTCTTCCGGCTCGGTGATCTGGACGAGGTGCTGGGCGCAAAGCTGGCCGAGGACGGGTACTACCTCGTAAAATGGTGAGCGCGCGTGGCACTCGTTCGACGGCCATCGACCGCGAGCACGGGAGTCTGCCGGAGTCCGCGCTGGCGGTGTCGAGTCATCCATCACTGTCCAGGACGGACAGCCCGACGGCGAACCGGCAGCCCTGCTCACACCAATGACCGCTGACGCAACCGTCCTCGTCATCGCGGGACTGGGAATCTGGGTCGACGGCGCGCCGAAAACCGGGAAGATAGAGACGCACATCTACCCCATCGCGGAGGCCGCCGACGAGGTGTCGTTCGTGTGCACCGGCCCGACCGCCGACCGAACGGACGGCATCACCTACCACCAGGTCTCACCCTCGCGGTGGAAGCCGCTCACGCTCCTCCGGCAGTTCCTGGTCGCGCTCCGACTGGCAGTCGGTGGGGACTACGACCTCGTCGTCTCGTTCGCGCTCGTCCCCTACGGCATCTTCGCGCTCCTCACGGGTGCCCTCTCCCGGACCCCGGCCCACCTCGGTATCATCGGGAGCGACCTGGACGTGCACGCTCAAGCCCGCTACGGGCCCGCAGTCGCCTGGCTGTTCCGGCGGTTCGACGTCGTCTCCGTCGCCGGCGACGACTTCCGCGAGCGACTCGCCGATCTCGGGGTCCCGCGAGAGCGGATTTTCACCGTCTTGCACCCCGTGAACAGCGAGTTCTCCGCCGAGTCACGTCGCCCTGACCCCGAGTACGACGTCCTCTGGCTCACCCGGATGAGCGAGGAGAAGGCGCCGCTCCTGTTCGTCGACGCCCTCGCCGAATTACGTGACCGTGGGGTCACGTACACCGCCGCACTCGTCGGGAGCGGACCGCTCGAAGACGAGGTCACCGCCGCGGTGGAGCGTGCGGGCCTCGACGAGCGGGTCGACGTGCCGGGGTGGGCCGACCACCCCGTCGAGTACTACCGCGACGCGCGGACGTACGTGCTCACCTCGGAACGGGAGATGCTGCCCCTGACGCTCGTGGAGTCGATGCTGGTCGGCGTACCACCGGTCGCGCCGGCCGTCGGCGCGATTCCGGAAATCGTCGAGGACGGACAGAACGGCCTGCTGGTCGCCGACCGGTCGCCGACAGCGTACGCGGACGCGCTCGAGAGCCTCCTCACGGAGGAGGCGACCTACGGCCGGATCGCATCGAACACGACCGCCGTCGAATCGGACCTGTCGTACGACGCCGTCGCCGAGTCGTGGGAATCGATACTCGAGTACGTCCGCGGCGGCCACTCGAACGGCGAGTGACTCCGAGCGACGGCGGCTACCGACCGAGTCCGGTCGGTCTGGCCCCCTGTCGGCGGCTGTCGCGTGCTGCGCCGGAGCCACGAGCGCGTGCTGGGCCGAGTAAACCGCACCTATCCGTTTCGGCGTCGGTTCAGTCGCGGCATAACAAAGGCCGCTCTCGACCGACCAGCGATGAATGTCCGGACGTCGTAACGTCGTTCTCGTGACCGTCGATAGCCTCCGAGCGGACCGCACTGCCGTGGGCGGGTGCGACAGCGACCTGATGCCGACGCTCGACCGCCTCGCCGCGGACGGGTTGACGTTCACGAACGCCATCGCACCGGGACCGGCCACCGGTCGGTCGGTTCCGGCGACCGTGACCGGGGCGTACCCGGCCCGCGCTGCCGACGACTCGACCGGGGAACGCTGGGGCGACCGGATTCGCCACCACCTGGAAACCCACGAGACCCTGGCAGAGCAGTTTGCCCGACGGGGCTACCAGACCGGCGCGTTCTCGACGAATCCGTGGATTTCGGAACACTACGACTTCGACAGGGGGTTCGACGACTTCGAGGACTTTCTCGACGCAGACGCCGACGAGGACGCACCGAACTTGCGCGGCGAATCGATCTCCGAGCGGGTCCACGGTCACCTCCAGGACTGGTGGTCGAACAGCGACGTGTTCATCCCGTGGGAAGCGTTCTACGACGACGTCGTCGACTGGATTCAGTCGGCCGACCAGCCGTATTTCTGCTGGGTGTTTCTGATCGACGTCCACATGCCGTACCACCCGCCCACAGAGTACCGCTCGCGGTCGTCCGTCGCGAGGATCCCGGCGCACCTCTGGTTGCTGAGCGGGGCGACGCCAACCGGCGGGTCCATCTTGCGACCGCTGCTCGTCGAAGCGTACGACGACACCGTCCGATACACCGACGAGTTCCTCCGGCGCCTCCTCGACGACGTCGGCGACGACCCCCTCGTCGTCGTCCACGGCGACCACGGCGAGGAGTTCGGCGAGCACGGGGCCTACGGCCACGGGTCGAGCCTCTGTGAGGAGGTCATCAACGTCCCGCTGGTGGTCGCAAACGGTCCCGAGGGCCGCATCGACCGCCCCGTCTCACTGCGGTCGATGCCGACGCTGTTGGACCAACTGGCACGGGGAGAGACACCGACCGTCGACAGCACGTACGTCTATACCGGAAATCCGACCAACCTCGCGGTCCGCGGGGAGTCCTGGAAGTACGTCCGAGACGCCGACGGCGAGGAACTCTATCGCGTCGAAGACGGGGCGGAGACGCCGATTACGAACGACGCGCTGCGTGCCATCGGCGCGGACCTCGTCGCCGACTGGCAGGAAACCCAGGCCGAACGTGAACGCGTTCGGTCGGCCGTCGGGCAGGTCTGTCAGCAGTATCGAGTGTAGCGCCGCGGCTAGTGGTCGAGATAGCCGAGCGATTCGAGGCGGTCCTGGATCTCTCGTTCCTCGACGGCGTCGTAGTCCTCTGTCGTGGATGCCTCCACTTCCGCGAGCACCTCGTTCATGACGAACGCGACGTACGCTCCGACCGACTCGAAGTCCGTCCTGGGCAGTCGCTGTTCGACGCGCGCGTGCACGTCGGCAGGCAGTTCGATCTCTCGCGTGTCTCGTTGCATTGTTCGGGTTCTCTGTCGTTGTTGGACGTACCGTTATTTCAGTAACGGCTCGCTAACGGACGGTCTGGAGTCGGCTCCGTCGGATCACTCGATGACGACGTTCGGTTGGCGCTCGAAGACGTTCGTCCCGGCGGCGACGGACTCGACGGACCCGACGACTGTGAGGAGGGTAAACAGCGCGTGACGGCTTTCGGAGGCCGTCCCCTCCTCGACGCCAGCGGCACGAACGTTCGCTATCACCGGTCCCGACTGGTCGGTCGACTCCAACTGCTCTCGGAGGAGTCGCTGGAGGTCCGACTCCCCGCTCGAGGTGAGTTCTCCCCGGTAGACCGTCCGGACCGCGTCCTCGAGCGTCGGATAGCGCGCGAGGACGTCCAGCGCCTGCTGGATGTACTTGTATCGCAGGGAGTTCATCGGCGTCGCGAAGTCGGCGTCCTTGAACTCGACCGCCGGCGGCCACAGCGCCGAGAGGAACGACCGGTAGAGCCGGTTGTTGGCCTTCTGGCTGTCCGGGACGTGCATCGCGTACCGGTAGAACGGTGCCGAGTAAAACGGCGACGTCGTCCAGAAGTAGTGCCGGTTGCGGTCTTCGCCCTCGAACAACCAGTTGAACCCGCGCTCGTGGGTCAGGAAGTGGACGTACGTGTCCGACCAATCCCGCTCCGGATACGACGCGAGCACGTCCCGGACGGAGCGGCGGAGCCGTGCCTCCGGGATGCCAGTGAGTTCGGCCGCTCGGTCGGCTGCGAAGACGCTGTTTTTGGCGATGACGTACTCGACGAGGTCGTCGAGCGAGGAGAACTGTTTTGGCGGCGACAGGTCCGGGAGCGTCTTGTCACCGCCGTCCCCCGTGAAATACTGCAGTTGCGGCCCGTGGGCGTCCAGCAGTTGTTCGAAGAAACCGAGGATGAACCCCATGCCCACGTGGTTCAGGCCGGCCTTGAGGTCGAGGAGCGTCCGGGCCTGGTCCGTCGTCGGCGGCGCGACCTCGTACCGGTCCCACGGCAGGTCGAGCGAGTCTGCGACGCGTTCCGCGACGCTCACGTCGCGGGACGCACTGCCGCTCGACCGCGCGAACGTGGCAGTCCGACACGGTAGCCCCTGCGTCCCGAACGCGGCGGCGACGGCCCGCGAGTCGTGACCGCCGCTGAGCGACACGACGTCGGGGTCGCCGCCGCTGCGTGCCCGCGTGGCCTCGACGAACAGGTCCGCCAGTTCCTGCGCGTTCCGCTCGACCGAGCGGTCGCTGTGTCGCTTCGAGCCGAAGTCGAACTCGTGGAGTTGATCGACGGTAACCGTCCCGTCGCGGATTCGAAGGCACGACGCCGGCGGCAGTGTCTCGACGTTTTCCCAGTGGGTCCGGGTTCCGAGCACGTAGCCGAACAGCAGCACCTGAGCGAGGCCGACCCGGTCGAACGCGACGTCGTCTCGCCCCGAGAGCAGAAACCGTATCTCCCGCGACACGCGGTAGCCGTCCGCCGAGTCCAGGTAGTACACCGGCAGCCGTCCGAACAGGTCGTTGAGAATCGTGATCTGGTCGCGCGTCTCGTCGAAGACGTACAGGACGAAGTCGCCGTCGGTCTCCAGCAGCCACTCGCGGCGGTCGAACTCGGCGGCGGCGTCGGCAACGGCGGTGCCGAGTTCGAGTAGCTCGCGCCGGGAGAGATCACGGTTGTACATCCGGCCTTCGAGCACGACCGTGCGCGAGTCTCCCGTGACCGTCCTGACCGGGTACGATGGATACCGCGTCACCCCGACCTGCGCGTCGACCGCGGCGTCGACCGGTTCGCGCCGATAGCGGTCGAAGTGGCACAGTGAGTCCAGCCTGTCAGTGAAGTGGGCCGGGTCAGCACCGTCCCCACCTGTGAGCGAAAGGCCTGGCATTACCCGCCCGGTTTTCTCAGTACCGGCTTTGTTATGACCGTGATACCGCCGGCGGTGGTCGAGTCAGCCGCCGAACCGGTCGCGGGTGAGCGCGCCGAACAGCGTCCAGTGCGGGTGTGTCGCCGGCCACCGGCGGCCTGCTCGACCGCGGGTCAGCCAGCGGCTCGCCGTGCACTCGCGGTAGACGGGCTATAACAATCTGACGCAGCAGTGGAGATGCCGATCATGAACCGTCGGCAGTTTCTCGCCGCCCTCAGTGCTGGCGCCACCGGTGGTGCCCTCTCCGGGTGTTCGTCCCCCTTGGGGTCCGGGGCCAGTACCCCGGGCGTCCCGACGGCGCGTGACGGGACTGCCGCCGCGTCGGGATCGGCCAGTTCCGAGTCCGTCAATACTGGGACGCAACAGACGACGGCACGCACCGCGACGTCGGAGCCAGCCCCATCGTACTACGGCGTCGAGTTCGACCGCGCCATCGACGTGGTCGCGGACCTCGGAGCCGACCCCACGGGATCGGACCCGATCGACGACATCATCGACGAGCACTATCGGGACGGCACAGTGCTGGAGTTCCCCCCGGGGTCGTACCTCGTGGAGCGCTCCCACCACTTCAATAGTGGCGAGAACGTCGACCGGTGGGGGATGGTCGGCACCGGCGCGTCCCGGCGGGACGTCCAGTTCGTCTTCCCGAAGGGCAACGAGACCGCCAACCCGACCGACCGACACTACGTCCTCAACGTCCAGTCCGGTACGGACCACGTGCTCGCCGACATGACGATGCAGCAGACGCCCGACACGGTGACCGGCGTCGGCATGATCCTGGCGCTGTCGGACGGGCTGCACGTCGAAAATTTCGAATTCGCCGGCTTCAATCCGGTGGGGCAGTACGCCCCGGGCTCGTGTATCATCGCCGGCCTCAGAGACGTCAGCGGTGTCGGAACGATCAAGCACTTCGTCGCCACTGGCGGTGGCGTCATGGACACCTATCCGCACCGACGGAACGCGATCCTCTGTGGCGCGTTCCACCGCGGAGAGCTTCGGCTGCTCGACCACGACATCCGCAACATGGGGTCGAACGCACACTACACGAGCAATCATCGCGGGTGCGTGCGGACCGAGGGCTGTTACTTCGAGAACAACGACAACGCCAACATCCGGATCTCCGGCGGGCAGTCCGGCGGCCACCCGACGAAGGACTCGTGGGCGAAAGACTGCACCGTCGTCGTCGACATCGATGCCGCGAAGGACCCGCCCGACGGCGAGTCGTACGAGTTTATCCGGGGCATCAAATGTGACTACGGCGAGGACGCCCTCGTCGAGGATACCGACGTCATCTACAAATCGGCGCCGGCGGCACCGTTCTGCGTGGGCGTCTTGCACAACCACGGGAAGGCGACGTTCCGGAACGTCCGCGTCAGGTCTGACGTCGACGGCATCGGGCCGCTGTTCGAGGGCCAACCGAACGGAGCGCCGGTCGTCCTGGAAAACGTGCGTCTCACCGGAACGGCCGGCGAGTTCAGCAGGGGTCGCGCCGCGCTGTCGTTGCGCCAACGCGACGAGTCTATCGTCCGGGATTCATGCGTCAAACTGACAGGCGGCAACCAAAACGGGATCTGGTTCCAGGGCAGCGAGGGCTGCCAGATCCAGAACGTCAGCATCGACGTCCCGGGCGAACAGATTCTCACGGACGGCGCAGAGCCCACCCTGGACGCTATTTCGGACGACGGACCCTGTGTGGGGCCGGTTGACCTCTCGGATCGCTACCGACGGATGCGAGCGCGAGTGGATTCGTGAGCGTCCCCGCCGATGAGGCTATCGAGCCGGGGTGGCGGAGACTACTCGCGGCCTAGCTCCGCGCGGCGCTCGCGATAGAGCGAAGGCCCCGTTCGAGTTGCCAGTCCAGCTGGCTGTCCACGGCGAGGACGGCGGCGCTGTAACTCACGACGCCGACGCCGACTAACGCGAAGAACTCGAGGAGTGTCGACTCGATACCCACGGATTCGCGGACGAACAACACGCTGCCCGCCATGAACAGCGTCGCCGCTGCCGGATACGAGACTTCGCGCAGGAACCGGCCGAGCGACGACTCGAGCGTCTTGACGGCGATGTACACGTCCAGCGGTGCCATCGGGAACACGGATATCGCCGTGACGAGCGCTGCAGTCCCGGTGAATCCCCATCGAATCGTCACCGGGTAGATGAAAATCGCCATGAGCGTCACCCGGACCATGTAGAGCTTCGTCAGCACGTCGGGCCTACCCACTGCCTTCCAGACGGGCCCGAAGGTCGCACCGATAGACCGGAGCATCCCCCAGACGGCGAGAATCTGCATCGCACGGACGGCCGGCAGCCAGTCGGTGCCGAGAAACGCCTCGACGAACGACGGCGCCACCAGGATGATCCCCGCCGTCATCGGGAACGAGACCAGCGTCACGACCTGTAACACCCGGTAGTACGTCTCGCGCAGCCGTGACATGTCGTCCTGGAGCTTCGAGTACGCCGGGAACATCACCCTGGAGATGACGTGCGTGAGTTCCGTCGCCGGGGCGTTCGAGAACCGGTAGGCGATCTGATAGAGCCCGAGCGAACTCGCCGTCAGCAACCACCCGACGACCGCGTCGTCGCCCTCCTTGTAGAGGTAGTTGAGCATCTTGTTCCCCGTGATCCACTTCCCGTAGTCGAACAGGGTTCGAGCGATAGCCAGGTCGAACTCGAACCAGGGTCTGTAGTCGTGGATCAGATACGAGACGACGAATCGCACGGCGTCTGCAGCGACGAACCCGAAGACGAGCGCCCAGACGTTCTGATAGACGAGCGCGTAGCCGACGGCGACGACGAAGTTCGTCACCGAGCCGCTCATCGTCAGCACGAACGACTTGTGCATCTTCAGGTCCTTCTGGAAGTAGATGACACCGGGGTTCCTGAGCGCCTTGAATATCGGCCCCAGCGCGATGACCCGGAGCACGTTCGTGGCACGCGGTTCGGAAAACACCGCGGCGATGAGCGGGGCTGCAAGGACGAGCACGACGCCGATGAACAGGTTTCGCCCCATCCCCATCACCCACGCGGTGTTCAGGTAGCTGTCCACGTTCTCCTTCTTGTCCTGGATGAGCGCCGCGTTGAGCCCGAGATGCGTGAACCGCTTGACCGCACTCAGTGTCAGCAACGCGATTCCCAGCAGGCCGAACGCCCGCGGTGAGAGGAGGCGAGCGAGGACGGCCAGCATTACCAGCTGGAGCAACCTGTCCGAGACGTTCATCAGGCCGACCCAGATGCCGCTCTGGACGACCTGGGTACCCAGTGATCCCTCCCCCGGAACGATGTCTGCCACGAATCCGCGAATCCGGTCACGCAGACTCATGGTCCGTGCGTGGTCGTCGCGCGCGCGACCGGATGCGACCGGTCCGCGTTCGCACCACTGGGAACCGCGACGCCATCGACGCCGTCGACGTCGCCCCCTGGACTCGTCGGGCGGTTGCAGGGCAACACGTTGTGGTGTCGATTTGGAACGATACGCATAGTTATGATACGCTTACTCCCGGAGTGGGCCGGTCCGACAGTCCCGTCCCGCACCCTGATCGGACCCGGGAGACCGAGTGAGAGGCGGGCCACCTGTCAGCGACCGCTCTCGTTGTACCAGACGTCGACGTGGTGGTTCGGTCCGTACGACTTGCCCGCGATGTCCGGCAGCCCGTCGCCCGTCAGGTCCGCGACTTTCGCCTCGTGGGTCGGGATGCCGCGTGCGACGACCGTCTCGGTGAACGTGCCGTCGCCGTTGTTGCGAAAGACCAGGTGGACCGGGTCGTCGTTCGTGTCGAGTCCCATCTCGGCCACGTAGATGTCGAGGAGGCCGTTCCCGTCGAAGTCCGCAACCTGGAGACTGTGCGGGCAGAACATGTCGTCTTTCAGGACGGTCACCGTCCACTCCGGTGGGTCGACGATGGCGACCCGCCCCGGACCGTCCCACATATGAGGCGAGTCACCCTCCGAGAGGAGTATCTGGAGGTCGTCGTCGGGATAGAGGTCAGCGACGACGAGGCGCGTGTCGTCCCAGCCGGTCACGATCGGTTCGCGACGCCACCCCTCGCCCGGTGCCGCGGGCTGGTGGAACACGTTCGGCCCGGCCACGATCTCGGTTCGCCCGTCGCCGTCGACGTCTGCGGCAGCGAGACCCTCGACCCGGAAGTTCTCCGCGAGGACGTGACAGTGCTCGTCCGGCCACGGCGCGACGGTCGGGTCCTCGGGCACGTCGTAGTAGAAACACGTCTCGCTCCGCTGTGAGACGCCGACGAGTTCCGGTTTCCCGTCGTCGTCGACGTCGGCGACCAGCACGTCGTGGTACTTCTCGAACCGGTCGGTGATCAGGTGTTTCGCCCACTCGTCGCGGGGGTCTGTCGGCTGCTCGAACCAGAACACCTTGTGGTCGTTGAACCCCTGTCCGGCGACGACGTCGAGGGCGCCGTCGCCGTCGATGTCGGCCAGCGTGTGTGCGATGTCGAGCGCCAGGTCGTCGGTTCGCATGTCGTGGCGCTCCCAGCCGGGGTTCTCGTACCAGCACAGGTGGACCTCGCCGCGGCCGTACTCGTTTTTGAGGCCGGTGAGGTTCGGGAGCCGCGTCGGTTTGCCGAACAGTTCCAGGCGGTCGTGTCGCCCCATGCTCGACACGATGACGTCGTCCCGTCCGTTTCCGGTCAGGTCTGTCGCGAGACAGCCACCGAGCCGGCCGCTCGGCGGGTTCGCGTCGACTCGTTCGTGACGGAACTCGAGTTCTAGCCGTGTCTCGGTCAGTTCCTCGGCAACGGTCATAGCGAGACATGCGGATGCACTGGTTCAGTTATATTGTCCATACCAGCGACCGCAGGTCCGCGGTCGGATGGTCCCGGCTGCCCGAGAGCGCCCCCCGCTCGCCACCTCGGAATCGTGCCACCTGCCGGCAGCACTGGCTCCTGGTGAGCGCCCCGCGGCTGGGCCGGTAGTCGACTATTTGCCGTCCTGCGATGCTCGTAGACGGTGTTTACTCTTGTGGGAGACCGGCCAATCGGCGAACCGACATGGACGAGTTCGTCACTGCGAACGGAACGGACGTGCCCACCATCGGGTTCGGTACCTATCGGATGGAGGGCGAGGAGTGCCTGGAGGCGACCCGGACCGCCCTCGACGCTGGCTATCGCCACATCGACACCGCGATGGCCTACGACAACGAGGCCGTCATCGGCCAGGCCATCGAGGAATCGGACGTCGACCGGGAGGACATCTTCCTCACGACCAAAGTGAAAGGCTATCCCGAGATGCTCCAGTACGAGGGGTTCAAAGAGGCCGCCGAAGGGTGTCTCGAACGGCTGGGGACCGACTACGTGGACCTGCTCCTCGTGCACTGGTGGAACCCCGGCGGCGACATGGACGGCGTGTTCCGGGCGCTGGACGAACTCGCTGAAGAGGGCCTGACGCGACACATCGGCGTCAGTAATTTCTCCATCGAACAGCTCAGGCGTGCGATCGGTCTCGCCGACACCCCGATCCTGACCAATCAGATCGAGTATCACCCGTATTTCACCGACAACCACGGGGACCTGGTCGAATACTGCCAGAACCAGGACGTACTCGTCACCGCGTACAGCCCGCTCGCCGAGGGTCGGATCGCCGACGACGGGACACTGGCCAAGATCGGCGAGCGCTACGGGAAAACCGCCCCACAGGTGGCGATACGGTGGCTGATTCAGCAGGAGGGAGTGATCGCCATCCCGAAGAGTTCGACCCCGCAGTACATCCACGCCAACCGCGACGTGTTCGACTTCGAACTGACGAACGAGGAGATGCGACGCATCACCGCCCAGCGGGGGCCGATGCTCTACGAACTGCTCAAAGAAGAGGGGCCAGTATACAAGGTTCGGGCGGTCTTCGGCCCGCGGATGCCCGACCCGCTCCGGAAAGCGATCAAGACCACGGGCTCGACCGCGCTGAAACTCGTCCAGTAACTGTCGTCGGCCCGATTCCGTCCGGCCAGTCCGCCACGAGCGGCGGCGTCCCTACAGGTCCGCTCGCAGGAGGGTCGCCGCCTGAGACGACTTGTCCCCCGCTACAGGTCCGCTCGCAGGAGGGTCGCCGCCTGAGACGACTCGTCCCCGCTACAGGTCCGCCAGCAGATGGTCTGTCGCCTTCAGACAGAGCGCAGCTATCGTGAGCGTTGGGTTCATCGCGCCGACCGTCGGGAACACGCTACTCGAGGCGATAGTCAGGTTGTCCAGGTCGTGCGTGCGAAGGCGGGCGTCGACGACGCTCGTCTCGGGGTCCTCGCCCATCCGCGTCGTTCCCATGTGATGGGACGCGTGTCGGGCCTCGTCCAGCGAGTCAACCGAGACGTCCGTCGCCCCGAGTTCGTCCATGATGTCCCGGAGGACGCCGTCCGCGAACGCGAGCGTCTCCCGGGAGTGCTCCCCGAAACTGAAGTCGACGTCGGGGACCGGCGTCCCGGCGTCGTCGGTCTTGTCGTGATCGAGCGACACCGTGTTGTCCCGCCTGGGGAGTGGTTCTGCCGTCGCGCGGATGGTGAATCGCGTCTTCCCGCCCACGTGTGACTCGATCTGTTCGACGAGTTCGTCCCCCCAGGCGTCGCCCGCGACGACGTCGAGGACGTCGTCCCGCGTGCGACTGTCGCCGCCACGGACCGCCAGGTCGGGGAGCGAGGCGGGGTCTGCGTTCTTGAACTCCAGTTTGAGACTGCCGGGAACGGGGTCCTCGTGGTCGTAGAACTGGTGAGATTCGCTGGAGTGGAACCTGATCGGGTTCGGATTCGGTGGCTCGTCGACCAGGCCCGTCGCCTCGATGCTCGGGTGGTCCGTGAAGTAGCGGCCCACGGCACCGCTCGAGTTCGCCAGCCCGTCCGGATACTGCCCCGACCGCGACAGGAGGAGCAGCCGGGCAGTCTCGACTGCGCCGGCAGCGAGGACGAACTGGTCGGCCGCCTGTCGGTACCGCTCACCGCCAGGCACCCGGTAGACCGCTTCCGTGACCCGTTCGCCCGCCTCGTCGTGGGCGAGCCACTGGACTCGCGCCCGGTCGATGACCCGTGCACCCGCTTGCTCCGCTTTCCTGACGTGGACGTCGCCGCTGTACTTCGCACCCGAGGGACACACCGGAATGCAGGTACTGTATCCGAGACACTGGCTCCGTCCGTCGTACACTTCCGAGTTGCGCGCCTGTGGGACCGAGTGCGTCGTGATGTCGAGGGAGTCACAGGCCGCCTGAAAGACCGAGTCGGAGTGGCTCTGCGGAAACGCGGGCATCGGGTAGTCCGTCTCCCGCGGCGGCGCGAAGGGGTTGTCCGTCCCACCGGCCACACCCAGCTCGCGCTCGGCCTCGGCGTAGTACGGGCGGAGCGTCTCGTAGCCGAAGGGCCAGTCCCGCGCGAGACCGTATCGTGACTGCATCTCGAAGTCCTTGGGGTGGAGGCGCGGGGTGATGCCGAGCCAGTGGAGCGTCGTCCCACCGACGCCTTTGACCCTGGTCCTGTTGAGCGGGTAGTCGAACGCTCCCGAGGAGGTGTACCGGTCCCGTTCGCCGCCCATCTCCCAGACGTCCGTCCCATCGACGTCGGGGCGCAAGACGTCCTCCATCTGTCGGTGTCTGGCCTCGCGGTCGAAGCGTTTGCCCGCCTCGAGGAGCACGACGTCGTAGTCCCGAGCAGCGAGTCGCTGGGCGACGAGGCCGCCAGCGACGCCGCCTCCGACGATGCAGACGTCGGCGTCCCCGGACGGGCGTCTGTCGACCTGGCGTCGCTCGCTCGACCCGCCGTCGTTCGGACCAGTCATCGACTGTCCTCGTTCGGAGGCTTCGCGTAGGAGTCGTACCCACCCGGGTAGCCCCGGGGGTTCTCGACACCGACCAGACTGCTTCCCGCAGGGTGTGTGAACACCGCGTAGAGGAGTCCGTTGACGAGCGTATGGCGGATGCGTTCCGGGACGGTGCCGTCGCTGTCGGGCGCCACCCGGTCGACGCCCAGGTCACGCAGGAGTCGAGCGCGCTCGTCGAGCGCCAGCGCAGCGAACGACCCCCCGTATCTGCGGCGGGCCTGTCCGTCGAGGGCAGCTATCGCCGCCCGAATCGCTCGCCTGCTGTCGGGCGGTTGATACCGCAGATACCCCTCGACGATGGGGGTCGGGTCGCTCACCTCCGACGGATACACGACGTCCGCGAGCGCGGTCAGCGACCGCGTTTCGGCGTCCGTGATCTCGCTCTCGTCCCGCGAATCTGCCGAGCGGTCGTCCGCCGGGAGCGACTGGAGAACCGCACTCGTCCCGAACCCGCCAGCGAGGACAGCCGCGACCGTCTGTCGCCGCGTTAGATCCATCGGACCGAATTCAGACCGGGCTAGCCTAAAGTATACAGTCACTTCGGGGCTGTCTGGTGCCGTCCCCGCGCCAGTGCGGGGCCGACCGCTACGGTCGGCGGCCGTAACTGACGAGGAGCCAGACGAACAGCACGGCCCCCACCGTTATCTGAATCGTCGTACTGAGCCCGCTATCGAGGACCAACAGGCCGCCGAGACCGAGCGACCGAACAGCCGGATCGGGAACGAGCGAGAACACGTAGAAGCCGAGACTCAGGGCAGTCCCGGCCAGATACCAGCCGACCGACGCGAGCACGAGTGAGCGAAGCGCTGTCGAGGAGCGGTCGGGCTCCCGGGCACGGTCGCCTGGCTGCCAGGACGCGTCGAGGGCCGACCACACGACCAGGACGGCGAGGCCGACGAGGAGTGTCGAGAGCACCAGACTCGGGAATCGCAACACGCTCGCGACGAAGAACGGGGCCTCGCCGAGCACCACGGCGCCCCAGCCCACGATGGCCGAGGCGGCCATGGCTGCGACGAGCGCGACGAAGGCGAACGCCCCGACATCACGACGGGACGTGACGTCGGCCGGGATCGAGCCGAACCAGTGCCAGAGTCGGTAGCCGACCAGTCCGAGACCCAACTGTCCCAGGGCGCCGAACACGCTCGATGGGCCGGCCACACCCCGTGTCACGTCGACGACGAGATGACCGAGCGCGGCGCCCCACGCGCCGACGGGGCCGACCACCAGTGCGGCGGGGAGCGCGAGGCCCCCCGCCGGGTCGACGCTCAGGGGCCCCCAGACGACGAACCGACCGGGAACCAGCGAGAGCGTGACCACGACCAGCGTGACGAGCACGAGCGTGCCAGCCCCGACGAGATCGTCCCTGCCCCGCCACTGGACTGAAGAGAGGGTGTCGGGCACGGCTACACGTAGCATCGGCCGTGCTTGGCAAAGTTAGTCACACCCTTCGTCGTTCGGCCCCCTCGAACCCCCGGACCAGCCGTGCGAGCGCGCGCCTGCCGAGACGGGATCGGGGAGACAGCACGATTCCCTGAGGGGAGCGCCAGCGACTGCACTGGTCCCGGAACCCGTGTGGCTCGTCCCGGTGGCAGCCGGCCGTGATACTCGATACCGAATGACATACTGCGTTTAAGGGACGAGTTAACTAAGCGGAATGGCCGTCATCACCCTCGCGATGGCACGCGTTACGCTCTCCAGGAACGTCGTTCGCTACGGGATGGTGCTGATAGCCCTTGCCCTCATGGTGTCTCCCGCAACTGCCTTTTTGACACACGCGGCCGACTCACTCCAGTCGGAGGAAACGAAACGCGTCGAAGGGGTCTCCGGACAGGACCGCGACGGATACACGGTTATCACGACCCAGCAGTTCCAGGCGACCTATCCCGACGCCGAACTCGTCGTCGTCGCACCGAACGGATCGACCGCGCACGTCAACAGCGAGTACGATTCGTACTTCGACGTCGACCCGGTCCCGGACGAGCCCTGGGTCATCGAGTACGGGGCTTCGAAGGACCTCTCGGACGAGGACTGCAACGACGGGGGCGTCTGTACCCGGGAAGTGTTCGTGCGAGAGAACTTCAGAACCGGTGAATCCGAAGTCATCTGGTCGCGTGTGACGCCGAAAAAACACAATACTCGCGTCCACGACATCGACCGGGTCAACGAGACGCACATCGCCGTCGCCGACATCTACCAGGACGCCGTCTTCCTCTACGACACCGAGCGCGAGCTACAGGTCTGGCGGTGGGAAGCGCAGGACGACTTCCCGATAGCCGGCGGCGGCCCGTTTCCGGAGGACTGGACCCACGTCAACGACGTCGAGGTGCTGGCGAACGGCCAGGTGATGGCGAGTCTCCGGAACCAGGACAGCGTCGTCTTCATCGCCCCGAACGGGACGCTCCTGGCGAACAAGACCCTCGGCGAGGACGGCGCTCACGAGACGCTCTACGAACAACACAACCCCGACTATCTCCAGGGAGAGCGCCCGACGGTGCTGGTCGCGAACTCGGAAAACAACCGGATCGACGAGTTCGAGCGCTCCGACGGCGAGTGGGAACGCACCTGGACCTGGCGGGACGCCGCGCTCCAGTGGCCTCGCGACGCCGACCGCCTCCCGAACGGACATACGCTGATCACCGACACCCAGACGGGCCGCGTCATCGAAATCAACGAGACCGGCGACGTCATCTGGACGGTCGAAATCGGGCTCCCCTACGACGCCGAACGGCTCTCGACGGGCGACGAGAGCGCCGGTGGCCCGCCTGCTTCGGCGGCCGGACTCCCGTCGCGGGACCTCGGCGTGAACGCGTCCGGAGACGGGGCCGCCCGGAGCGGGATCATGGTCACCACGAAAGAGACGATGCGCAGTCTCGTGCCCCCGAAAATCGTGAACGGCATCCTGTTCATCCTGCCGCCGTGGGCGCAGTGGTACCACATTCCACTGTTCCTGCTGGCGCTGCTGGACCTCCTGGTGCTCGGCGTCCTCGAATTCCGGTGGTCGGCGTACAAACTGCAGCGGCCGGTCGGGAAATCGAGCTGACACGACTAGTCGGCCCGGACTCCGACCGAGCACAGCACACAATTCCGTGGGACCGTCGACGTCGGACCCCTCGACGTCCCCAGCCATCCTGCCGATGGCAGTCCGTTCCCCTGCCGTTCAGGCCGTTCCCCTGCCGTTCAGGCCGTTCCCCTGCCGTTCAGTCCGTTCCCCTGCCGTTCAGTCCGTTCCGTTCTCCGCCGTGCGGATGAGGTCCTGTCGACCAGCGAGTCGGTACGAGGCGTTCCGTGGCCCAGGAGACGTCTGGACGCCGATGTTGGAGATGTCCTCGCCGCCGAACTCGGTCAGCATGACGAATTCCCCCCTCGTCGGCAGGTACCGGACCTTCGCGTCGCCGCCACACGTTTCGGTCACCCGACCCACCGGCTCGAACCGCGACAGGTTGTTCGACACGGCGAGGTGGATGTGGTAGTTCGGGTGGTTCTCGGTCTGGTCGAAGAACATGTAATAGCGGTCGTCTATCCTGATGACGTCGGGGTCGCCCGCCTTCCACGGCTCGTCAGTGACGTCGAGCGCGACCCCCTGTCTCGTCCAGTTGACCGCGTCCGTCGACGTCGCGTGGACGAACAGATCGGTATTCGGACCGAAATCACCCTCGTCGTCGGCTGAGTCGGCCGATTGCTGGTAGTAGATGTGCCACGTCTCCGTCTCGGGGTCGTAGAACCCACCCGTGTCGGCTTCTTCGAGGACCACGCCCCGGTTCGTGAGATTCGTCAGCGAATCACCGGTCCACAGTTCCGTCTCGTTCTCGCGCAACGTCCTGAACAGGTAGTACCGGCCGTCCACTTTCCGCCCCCAGTTGAAGTTCGACGCGAATTCGTCGCCCTCCAGATCCGTGGCGAATCGCTCGAACTCCCGCATGTCCCGGCTCCGGTACAGGTCCATCTTCCGATTGTCGGGAGCCACGAGTACGCGATACGGGTACTCCCTGTCGGGTTCGACGAACACGACCGGGTCGTAGAGCCCGAACGACAGGTCGCCCTGTGACTCCCAGTCGGTCCACTCGTCGGTCATCGGAGTGTCCGTCGGCGTACACGTCGACCCCGGCGCGTCGACGAACGTGTAGAGGACCGTCGCGCCGAGTGCCATCACCTGGGACTGGAACACCACCACGAGAAGAACAGTGACCAGGACGCCGACGACACCGGCCACGAGGAGAGTCCGTCTGTTGGCTCCCGCTGTCCAGAGAGCGGTCATCGGCCGTACCTCAGTTCGGGACGGCGTATAAGTAACCGGCGTATTCTGCGCCAGACGGCCGAGCCGAGGCGAGGGAACTGGCCCCGCGGCAGCGATAAGGGACTGATACTCCCCGGATAGCACCCCTTGACCGGCGCGTCGAGGCAGGGCCAGGGTTCAGTATCCTCCGTCTTCATTAATGAGGCGAACCAATAACCTGGATTACAGGAATGGAACGGTCGGCTCAGTTGGCGGGCGAAGTCGGTCTCGCGACGGCGATCGTGAGTCTCCTGCTCAACGGTGCGTTGGGCCTCCCGCATTTCGACACCATGCTGGCCGTTCCCTTTGGAATCCTGTTCGGGATCCCCGGCGTCGCGGGATACGCGCTCGGTATCTTGCTCTCCGAGTTCGTCACTGCCGGGCCGGCGATAGGGAGCGGCGTCCGCATCGCCAGCGGTCTCGTACTCGCCACCGGTGGCTTCGTGCTCTGGGGCGACCATGAGGTCCCAACTGTCCGGGACGCTCCGTCTGCACTCGCGACCGCCCTGGTCCGGTATCTCCTCGTCGCCATCGTCTCGCTCCTCGTCTCCACGGGGTTGCAGGGGTTCGGGACGATGCTCGGCCGGCAGATGCCCTTCGCGGTCGCCGCCATCGTCGTGCTGTCCGCACGGACGATCCCGACGCTGGTTCTCGGTCCGGTCGTCCTCCTGGCGCTCTCGTCTGCCGGATTTCGGCCGTCCGTCACCGCACCGACCCGGTCTCCTGGGCTGGGTCGGTTGCTCGGTGCCTGTCTCGTCGTCGGCGGGTGGCTGCTGGCAGGGTCTCTTTTGAGCGGCGTTCGCGAAGACGTCGTGTCCCCGACCGGCATCGATCGCGGCGTGATAGTGGACCTCGTCCCGGCGGTGCTCAGGCCGCTGGTCGCGTTCGCCGTCGGGCCCGGGTACTACACGACGCATTTATCGGCTGCCAGCGTGGCCGTCGTGGTCGCAGCCACACTGCTGTTCCGGGATAGCCGCTCCGGGACCTGACGCAACCGGTGGCGCTCGACCGACCGGCCGCGTGAACCGCCCCGGTCTGGCACGCCCGTCGGAGCGTGACTGCTCGATACGCACGCTCGGCCCCCGCTACGGACAGGGTCGGCAGATACTCACGGGACGACTGCGAGACGCGACCACGAATCCGAGTCGGTTCTGCCGTGTTCTTTTTAAGTAGACGCGAGTAGGCTCGGACCTACCGCGGCCGGCGGTGTGTAACTAAGTCATAACCAACCGGCTGAGGCACGATTGATACGGTATGGAGATCACCCGGCGGGAAGCTATCGTCGGGCTTGCCATCGCAGGCGTCGGGGTCGAACTCGTCGGTGACACTGACGAGCAGGCCCAGTCGCTGGTCGCCACGCTCCTCGCAGCAGCCGACGTCGTCGCCCCCCCAGCCGTCGACGTGAGCGAGTCGTTCGTGAGAGGGTACGTGCTCGGGCGCGCACGCGTCGACGCCGAGTACGAACGCCACATTGCCGAGGCAGCGTCTCGCCTCGACGCACAGGCCCACCGGGAGTACCAGTCGACGTTCGCGTCGCTCACGCCATCGGAACGCCGACAGGTGTTTCGGTCCCTGGGCGTGCACCTCACTCACGCCGACCCCGACGGGGTGCTCTCACAGCGGATCCGCTACTACGTCGTCAACGACCTCAAGTACGTCCTGTACAGTACGCCGCTGGGCGGGCGAACTGTCGGCGTCGAGAATCCACCCGGCTATCCCGGCGGGCGGGAGGCGTATCAACGCGGCCCGACTGAGTGACCAATGGCTGCCCACGACCCAGCAGACGTCTGCGTGATCGGCGCGGGCCCAGCGGGTGCGATACTCGCCGCGTCGCTGGCCGAACGCGGCCACGACGTGGTCGTCCTGGAGGCGGGCCCGCGGTTCGACCTGGACGAGCGCCTCGAACGGCTCGAACGTGGCCTCCGGGGCGAGCACGGCAGCGCCGACGTCTGGGACATGGGTGGCCCACGCGACGCCTACACCTGGTCCGGCGACTTCGAGTACAACCTGAACGCCCACCGGATCAAGGGAGTCGGCGGCACCTCGCTCCACTGGGGCGGTGTGACGCCGCGACTCCACCCCGAAGATTTCAGGATGGCGTCCACGTACGGACTCGCCGACGACTGGCCGATCACCTACGAAGAGGTAGCACCGTACTATCGCCAGGCGGAGCGGACCATGGGCGTCTCCGGGGCACGCTACCAGTTCTCCGGACCGCGAGCCGAGGGGTACCCACTGCCGCCGTTTCCGCCGAGTTACTCCGACCAGTTGCTGGAGGACGCCTGTGCCGAACTGGGGATCGAACTCCATCCGGTCCCCCGGGCGATGAACTCCGAGCCCTACGACGGCCGAAACGAGTGCGTGGGCTATGGCACCTGCCAGATAGTGTGTCCCTCCGGGGGCAAGTACGACGCGTCCGTCCACGCCAGGAGAGCGGAGCGAGACGGGGCGCGAGTGCGAACCCGGGCACCGGTCGACCGACTGGTACTCGACGACAGTGGCGAGCGGGTCACCGAGGCCGTCTACGCCGGCCCCGACGGCGACGAGCGGCGACAACGGGCTCGCCACTTCGTCGTCGCCTGTGGCGCCGTCGAGTCCGCACGCCTCCTGCTCCAGTCGGCCACGGACGGCCACCCGAACGGCCTCGCGAACAGCAGCGGCGCGGTCGGCCGCAATCTCATGATCCATCCCGGGATCAAGACGGTCGGCAAACTCGACCAGCCGACGAGACAGCACCTCATCGGCTTTTCGACGCGAATGACCGAGCAGTTCTACGACCACGATCAGGGCCCCGAGGGGACGATGATCCTCACGCTCTCCAACACGGCGGGCACTGCGCCGGCCACCGCCGCGACGAGGCAGACGAGTCACGCGAAACACCTCCTCGACGGCAACGTCGACGCGCTGATCGGTGGCAGACTGGCGGACGAGGTGGACGAGGAGACCGGTCTCGTCGGGATCACCGCCTGGGTCGAGCAGTTACCCGATCCGGACAACCGGGTCTCACTCGACGAGTCGAAGACCGACGACAGGGGCAACCCCGTCCCCGAGGTGACGTGGCGACTCGACGACCACTCGCGTGCCACGCTCCGGTCCGCCGCACGCATCTGTCGAGCGATCCTCCAGGAAGCGGGAGTGACTGACATCTCGACTATCGGGACGCCCGATCACCCCCTCCTGCTCTCGCACAGAATGGGGACGGTTCGGATGGGGACCGACCCGGACCACAGCGTCGTGACCCCCCAACTGCGAACACACGACGTCTCGAACCTGTCCGTGAGTTCGAGTGGGGCCTTCGTCACGGCCGGGGCAGCCAACCCGACGTTGACCATCGTCGCACTCACGCTCAGACTCGCCGACCACCTCCACGAACGGCTCGGCTGAGCGCTCCATCCACGCGGCAACCGTCCCCACACCCGGCCGTTCGGTGCCAGTCGGCCGCAGCCACCAGCCGGCGCTACGAGAAGTCGTCGGGAGTCGGAAGGTCAACGGTCATCGACCCCGAGTCGGCGGTCGTATACGCCTCCTCGTGGAGTTCCTGGTACGGTATCTCCGGGAACCCCTCGCCCGGCCTGAGCGGGCCAGGCGTCTTGAACGCCGCGAGGTGAAGCCGTTCGTTGTCCGTATTGTTCTCGAAGTCGATCCGAACGGTTCCCGCTGTGGTATCGATGTCGAACGCCACGGGGTCGGCATCGACGTCGACGTACTCACGCGCGCTGTCGTAATCCCGGAAGGGGTTCTCGAAGTAGTCGGTCGAGGAGTTCCCCACTGCCGCGAGGACCAGGTTGTCCAGTCCACCGTCGGAATACCGCGGCGGGATCGGAACGTCGCCCTTGCCGAAGTCGACCTGCACGAACACCTCCGAGCAGATGAGGACGTTGCTGATCGCCTGTACCGGCCCCGAATCGTCGTGGTCTCTGGCGTCGAACGAGATGCTGGTGCCGCTCGTTCCAGTCTTCGTGAAGACGCCCGCTCCCGTCTTGACCGACAGCGCGTTTATGTTGTAGACCCCGTCCGGATCCTCGACGGTGAACGCGAGGATTTCGCCGCCGTCTTTGGTCGCATCGACCGTGAACTCGTAGCCATCGCCGACGTCGAGGTACTCACCACCTTTCTCGAAGACGAACTCACCGCCTCTGACTTCGTACTTGGCGAGCAGGACGGTGCCGTCGGGGCACGTGTTCTTCCCCTTGCCCTTCTCCTTCCCCTTGCCTTTGCCCTTCCCCTTGCCTTTGCCCTTCCCCTTGCCTTTGCCCTTCCCCTTGCCCTTCTCCTCGTCTTTGCCCTTCCCCTTGCCCTCGTCACCCTTCCCTGCCGACGCCGCTCCCGGACCCAGACCGGCGAGGACGACACCGCCGGCAGTCACGAGCACCCGCCGCCTGCCTATCCCGACCGACGTGTTGGTATCCCTCATACGTGGAGCACAGGTGCCCGGCCCTCGGCATAAACACAAACGGGCTACCGGGCTGAAAATGCGTCATAGGGGCCGTAAGGCCGCTCTACTGGCTCGTTTCGGTGTAGATTCACACGGATCGTCACACCCCGGTCGTGGCCCCCTTGCAATCCGGTTCGAAGCGAACACCCCGAGCGGGATGGAGGGGACCGGCTGGCGGCCCGTCTGTGCGTGGGGTGTCGAGTCGCCGTCGTGGGGCTGTATCGAGCGATTACTAATACCGATGGTTGACGGATCGGGTCTATGAACCAGCGCGAGTGGCCCACCGCAGATGGGCGAGTGTTCGTGACGCCGACCAGCAGTCGGACACGTCGACGGGGGTGGTGGTGACGATGCGGCCCGCGATCCAGCTGTATTCCCTGCGCGAGATGGACGCCTCGCTCCCGGAAATCCTCGAACAGGTCGCGGCCGCCGGCTTCGAAGGCGTCGAGTTCGCGACCATGATTTCCGACGCCGATACCGAGGCCGTCGCCGAGACGCTCGAAGCCACGGGGCTCGAACCGATCGGAGCGCACGTCTCGCTGTCGGATCTCGAATCGATGGACGAGGAGTCGATCGAGCAGTTCCAGACGCTGGACTGTCACACCCTCGTAGTCCCACACATCTCTCCGACCTCGATCAGGACCGTCCAGCGGGTCACCGAGGTCGGGAACCGGCTGAACCGGACTGCCCAGCAACTCGAGCGGGAGGGGTTCGAGCTCTCCTATCACAACCAGTTCCACGACTTTACGCGCCCGATCGGCAGTCGCGTACTGAGCCAGGTCGTCGAGGCCGACGCCGTGCCGACCGCCGGCGAGTACGGGATCGAACTCGTCCACGGCCGCGTGTCCGACACCGTCCGGCGGGCCTCGTTCGACGGGACGAAATTGGGGCACCTCACGGCTGTGACCAACGCTGACCTGGTGTCGTACGAACTCGACGTCGGCTGGGTGAGCGCAGGCGGCTACGACCCAGAGGAGGTACTCCAGGCGATCGACAATCCCGTCTGGTCGCTCCACCTGAACGACGTCGCCCAGAACGGATCGGGAGACTTCGAATCCACAAGACCCGGCAGGGGAATCGTCGACTTCGATCACGCGGCCGCCGCCGCCGACCGCCACGGCGTCGAGTGGCTCATCTACGAAAACGACGACCCGGACGACCCCGAGGCGACCATCGAACACGGCGCCGACGCGGTCGTGCCACTGACCGACGACTGAGCGGCGAGGCACGCTCCAGCCCCACGCGCTGACGCGTCGGTCGGCGCAGCCGCAGTTGCGACGGCGGTCGTCGAACGCCGGGTCCTGCGGGTCCTGCGGGTGCTGCGAGACGGCGAACCGCCGAAACTTGAGTGGAGAAACAGCGAGGATCGAACGGTGGGGGTTATTCCGCGGGGATCGGTTCGAGGTCGCCAGATTCGACCATCGATTCGAGCGGGTTGTCCTCGATCCGGAGCGGGAGGTCCACCCGGCCGCGCCGGCGGACCGATTCCCAGGCGGCGAAGATGAGTTCGGTCGACTGTAGCGCGTGGCGGGCCGCCAGTTCCGACTCTTCGTCCTCGCGAACCGCCCGGACCACGTCGGCGAACGCCCGGTCGTAGTGCGTCGACCGGTCGGGCGTCGAAACCGTCGGGATCGTCTCTTTGACCTTCCGGAGGGCCGCGCCGGGTTTGGTCTCCGGCAGCGGCCCGTGGATCGACTCGCCCTCCGTATCGATCGACTCCCATCCCTCCCCCTCACGACGGACGCGCAGGGTCGGGCCGTTCTCGACGCCGATTTCGATGGTGCCGTCGCTGCCGACCAATCGGAGATAGCAGTCGACCAGTGACGTCCCGTCGCCCGTCACGGCCAGTCCGGAGACGCCGGTCTCGTACTCCCACTGGACGACGGCCTGGTTGGCGTTGTGGGCCCCGAACCAGACGTTCTCCTCGGAGTAGTCGATGCCCGCCAGGACCCATTCAGGTGCGGCCTGACCGGTGTAGTACCCGCAGAGGTCGAACTGGTGGGTCCCGGCGTCGAAGAGGTTCTTGCCGCCGAACTCGACGCGAGTCAGCGACCCGATGTCGCCGTCGTCGAGCAACGACTTCGCCTTCGTGAACGGCGTACCGAACCGGCGCTGGTGGTTGATCGTCAACTTCACGCCGTGGTCTTCGCACGTCCGGACCATCTGTCGACACTCCTCCCAGGTCGCCGCCATCGGCTTCTCGCAGTGGATGGCGGTGACCGCCTCGGTGGCAGCGACGTCGGTGACCACCGGTGCGTGGGCAGTCGGCGGGACGGCGACGCTGACGATGTCCGGTTCGACGTCCCGTGTCATCGTCGCGCCGTCCTCGTAGACGTTCCGGGGGGCGATGTCGTACTCCTCGGCGAACTGTTCGGCGTTCTCGCGGACGAGGTCCGCGCACGCGACCAGTTCGCAGTCGTCCAGTCCCTGGTAGGCGTCCGCGTGGCGGTAGCCCATCGCGAACCCCTCGCGTGACTGGTCGTCCGGGTTCGCTCCGGTCCCCACGACGGCAACTGTGTAGGCCATCTGTGTGCGTCCGATGACCAACTGACCCCATTACTATGCGGTCATTACCCGTCTCGACCGCGAAGGAGCGGGAGAGTGGGCGGATTGCCCGCCTCTCGCCGCGGCGTTAATTGGCGGTTGATTCGCCCGTGCCGGGCACCCGTACGCTGGCGCCGGTCAGATGTAGCCCATGTTCTCCAGCTGGTCGCGCATTGCGTCGGTAAACTCGGCGTCCGTTCGGTCCGCCGGATCCTGGTCGATTGTCGCGCGTCGCTCCTCGAGCCGCGCCGCGAGTCGGTCACGCACCTCCGGATACTCCGCCGCGACGTCGGTCGTCTCGTCGGGGAGCCGATAGAGGGACGCGTCCGTTCCGGTCTCGACGTACTTGAACTCGGGCGTGCGGACGGCGTCGATGGCCGAGCGCGAGAACTGGCTGTCGTCGAACGAGGGGTTGTGCTCCAGCAGTCGGTCGACGTCCGAGGGACGTGGCCCCCGCTGACTGATTGCCAGTTCCGGTGTCTCCGTTCGGAGGTCGGTCCCCTGGAACTGCGAGGTGTCCGCGCCGGCCAGCTCGGCGACCGTTCGCATCACGTCGATGTGCTGGATGACGTCGTCCCGGTCCGGTGCCAGGTCCTCGAGGCCGTGTATCACCATCGGGACGTTGGTGACGCCGTCGTGGAGAACCAGATTGTGCCCCAGGACGCCGCGCTCGCCGAACAGTTCGCCGTGGTCGCCGGTGACCACGAACACGGTGTTGTCGAACGCCTCGTCCGACAGGTGGTCGAACAGGGCGCCGACCATCTCGTCGGCGTACGCGATGGACGCGTCGTAGGTCGCGTGGAGCGCCGTCCGCTCGCGCTCCGTGAGCGAGCAGCCGTCGGCCATCACCGCCCACATGTTCTCCGTGACCTCGCCGGCGAGGTCGATGGCCGCCGCCGGGGTCAGGTCCGTGTCCGTGAGGAACTCCTCGAGATAGGAGTGTGGCGGCCGGTAGGGGTGGTGGGCGGTGTTGTAGTGGATGTAGAGGAAGAAGGGGTCCACGCCGACGAAGTCGTCCAGCCACCGCCGGGCGACGTCGGTCACGAGGTCGTAGGTCAGGGTGAGTCGTTTCCCACCCATCGAGAGGCCGCGATAGTGCCCCGGGCGAAGCAGATATCGCAGCACCGTCCCGGGGTTTTTGAGCGCGTCGTACTTGTCCGGCCAGAGGAAGCGGTCGAACCCGCGGTCGAGCCCCGTGGCGGACGTGAGGTAGCCGTTCGTACTGATACACCCGGTCTGATACCCGCGCCGGGAGAGCAGTTCGGGTACCGTATCGAGGGTCTCGGGAACCCGGTGGACGTCCTCGCTGTCGAAGCCGACGCGGTGGGTCGTGAGGTGCGTACCGGTGAGCATCGACGCACTCACAGCCGGCGTCCAGCGGCCCTGGCTGAAGCAGTTCGGCAGCGAGACGCCCGCCGGGGCGTCGGCGATGCGCTCGAGCGTCGGTGTCGTCTCGCGGTCGTACCCCTCGACAGAGGTGTGATCAGACCTGACACTCTCCAGAGAGATCCACACGATGTTGGGCAGTGACTGACCCATTGAGACCATCAATCCGCCTTCGAGTGTTTGTTATACAGTTCGTACTGCTCCCGGGCCTGGCGTGGACCGGGGCCGTCGGCGAACGTGCCTCAGGCCGGTGCGAGTCGATGGGCCGTCCGACCAGCGACGCGGAGCGCGTACAGCGACAGTGCGTACGCCATCCACGCCTCACACCACCGCATCAACACGATCGGACGGGTGTAGAAGCGCTGCTGACGGAAGTAGAACCGGCCGTCGCCGGCGTAGAGGTTCTCGAGCGTCCAGTCGACGATACGCCGCGCGAACGACAGGTCGCCGCTCGCCGTGAACACGATGATCCCCTGGGCGGCCGCGTGGACGTCTTTGGGATAGGCGCTGTCCTCGTCCCAGTTGGGCGCGCCGTCCGGGTCGAACAGCGTGGTCCGGTAGAAGTCGAGGCCGCGCGCGAGTGCCTCGGCGTAGCGGTCGCTTCCGGTGACCGTCGCGTGGTGCTGGAGCGTCTCGACGATGAATCCGTTGTGATGGTTGTCCATCGAGAGGTGCGAGGCGTCGGGCGGTTCGCGGTAGACCCAGCCGCCGCAGTCGGCCTGGTGGGCCACGACGTAATCGAGCAACGCCTCGGCGCGTTCGCGATGGCGTTCCCGGCCGGCGTCCGCGTAGAGGTCGAGATACAGCCGACCGGCGAGTGCGATGGCGTTGTGGGTGAAGTACTCGTCCCCGTCACAGGTGGCGTAACGGATCCGGGCGCCCGCCTCGACCTCGGTGTACGAGAGGTCGTCGTGGACGAACTGGCCGGCGGTGCCCGCGACGGCGCCGTAGACCGGGTCGAGGCCGCTGGCCGCCAGCAGCGCACGCGCGCCGTAGGCGGTGGAGACGACGTCGGCGTCCGAGGGGTAGCGCCGACCGTCGAGTTGCTGGATCACGTGTCGGTGGCTCCCGCAGTAGCCGTTGTAGCCCTCGCAGCGGTTCTCGACCAGCCACGACGCCAGCGAGCGCGCTTCGGCCTGGTAGTCGACGTCGCTGCGGTCGCCAGCGCTGTGTCCCGACTCGCCGGCGCCCTCGCCCCGAGCGAAGAGTTCGTGGGCGTTCAGGTTCGCCATCGTGAACAGCGCCGTTCCCTTGTAATTGCGCCGTTGCTCGACGAGCGCGAGCGGTCTGACGTTGAGCGGTGCCCGTTTTATCGTTTCCTGGACAGCGATGTTGAGCCACTTGTGCTCGACCGGCAGCGCCCGGAGCAGTCGACTGCTCATCCCGTCGGCGTAGTCCCAGCCGGTGTAGTCGCGCTCGCGCGCATAGCGGAGCGTCTGTGCGAGCACGTCGGCCACGTCCGTCGCGGACCGCGCTCGCGCTGTCGTCGCCGTCGATGCGTCCATTCACTGGGCACCAGTGGCGGTCCAGTCGTTGTTATGCTCCTCCTACAGTCCCCCAACCGGGAGGGAGCCGTCACGGTGGCCGGTCAGAACGGTGGCGACCGGCCTCACCGTACCGGGGTCGCGTCGTCGCGCTGGCGTCGCTCCGTCTCCATCTCGTCTGGCCGCCGGAGCGTCGTCGCGAACACCTCGCCGTGCGTGTCGCCGGTATTGAAGGGGTTCACGACGACCCGACTGCCGACCACGGTCAGGTAGACGTAGGCGCTGGCCGTCGGGACGCCGGGGAGCAGATCCGCGGCGGTTCGCCGACGGACGAACGAGTACAGTTCGTGCCAGGTCTCGTACCCGCTCTCGGCCCGGGCCGCGAGCACGCGTGGCCGGCGGCTACTCGTGTTCTCCGACCCCGGTGGCGCAGTCGAATCCAGCCCCGTCTCCGCCGCCGTCGCGACGACGACCCAGTGGTCGCCGTCGATGGTGGCCGTTTCGGCGTAGAACACGGAGGCGTCGACTGTGCCGATCGTGACCGGCGTCGGGTCGTCGGTTCCAACTGCCTCACGCGGGAGTTCCAGGAGTTCGACCGCTGGACTGAACGAGCAATCCATGCCCCAGACGACCGAGTCTGGCGTGAACGCGAGTTGGACCGCCCGCCAGCGCTGACTCCCTTCGCCCACGGGTCGGAACGCGCCGTCCGCGAGCACGCCGATGGCGCTTTCGTCGTCCGTGTCGCCGGCCGTCGCCCATATCCGGTCCGAATATGGGTCCGTGAACACGCCGTGGAAGTGCCGGTGATCGTTCGAACGAACGTGGACCGTCCAGGTTTCGCCGTCGTCCTCGCTCCGCAGGATCCGTGCCGGCCCATCGCCGAACGTGTACTCCGCGAGATAGACCAGTCCATTCGACACACAGACCGACGTCGGCAACACCCCCATCGGCCCGGAATCGGCCGGGAGCGTATGGACGTGGTGCCAGGAGCCGCCGCGATCAGTGGAGCGAAAGAGGGCCCGGCCCGCTGTCGCCAGCAGCGTCCGGTCCCCCACGGGCCACACGTTGGTCGTCGTGTAGCGACCGACGAACGGCGCGAGGAGGCGTTTCGTCTCCCGGTGGTTGACAACCCCGAAGGCGAGGCGCCGCCTGCCGGTGTGCGGGTTCGGGAGCGTGCCGCGCGGGTCGAACCCCGTCTTCGGGTCCCAGGTTCCGACCGTCAGCCCCCGGGTCGCGTACACGACGCCGTCTCGCTCGCCGCCGATTTTCACGCGGCTCACCTCACCACCGGCTGTCGAACTGCGAGTGCGCGTGCCACCAGTTCCGTGCGTCTCGCACGGGCGCGGGGGCTGACTGCGATCATCGGTCTGTCAGGCTGTTCGGTCGCACCTTGGACCAGAGACGGGACAGAAACCCCTGTAACAGCAACAGGGACAACCGCGGCACGAACGTCCGGTACTGGATGCCGCTCGATTCCTCCCCGTAGCGGGCCGGTATCGGAACGTCGGCCACAGTCGCGTTCTCCTGGCCGAGGCGAACGAGGAGGTGGTTCAAGAAGCCGTACCCCTCGTAGAGGTCGTTGATACGGTACTTGTCGAGGGCGTCACCCGAGATGGCCGTGTATCCGTTCTGCGGGTCGGTCATGCCCCAGTAGCCGCTCGCTATTTTCGTCAACAGCGTGAGGACGCCGTTGCCGAACAGGCGCCACTTCGGCATCTGTCGCCAGTGGCGTCGGTCCGAGAGCCGCGTCCCCTTGGTGTACTCGGCCTCGTCCGCGACGATCGGGTCGATGATATCGCCGAGCAACGCCGGGTCCATCTGTCCGTCGCCGTCCATGACCGCGACCACGTCCATCCCGTCGATGCGCGAGAGCTTGTACCCGGTCTTGACTGCCGCACCGCGACCCTTGTTCGTCTCGTGTCTGACCGGTATCACCCTGTTCTCGAAGACGCGACCACCGTCGGAACGGGACCCGTCGGTCCTGGCGAGCGCCAGGCTCTGTGTCGTGTCTCCCTCTATCTCGGATTCGGTCGCGACGGCGGACTCGTCCGCACGGGCCACGATGACGTCCCACGTCTCGTCGTCTGAGTGATCGTCGATAACGTACACTCGGTCGACGAACGCCGGCACGCTGTCGAGTACCTCTCCGATGAACTGCGCCTCGTTGTGAGCGGGGACGACGACGCCAACCGAATGTCCCTGGTACATGTTAGTCGAAACTCCCCAACCCGCTCCCACCGGCCGGACCCGAAGGCCCGACACTCGGTCGGGTACAGTCGCCGACGATACGCCGCACCCCTCCACCACAGACCCGCGAACGGTCCGTCCCATCGCTCCCGGACGCACCACGCTGGGGCCAACCCCGTGCGGTCACGACAGCGGTTTGCACACGTCCCGACAACGCGAAGCGCTGTTGCCGTGTGCCTGCACGCGCCCGCCCGTTTCTGCCGAACCGGTTCGACGGCAGCGGACCGATAGTAGCTCCCGGCTCCGCGTCGAGAGCCCGCTGCCCGGTAAGTGGGGTTGTCATTGCGAACTAACGGAAATTCCGCGTATCAGACCATTGTTATGCAGAGCTTTCCGACACGGAAGGATTTCCGGCGACAGATCCCCTCTCCCGGGCCCCACCCGGTGAGATCTGTGGCTGTTGGTGACGAACCTGTGACAGGTTTCGCGCCAGTGAATCGGTCGTCGGTCCGCGAATCCTGCCCGTCAACCCCAACTCGTCCCAGCGGGCCATCCCGTCCGCAACCAGCCAGCAGACCCTCACAAGTTCGATTTCCGTCCGCCGGTGCACTCGGGCGTTCCAGCCACACGGCGGCTCCGAACCAGCAGTTCGCACCGACCTGCGTCACCGAGTCGAGACTGAATGCACTCCCTTCCGCCGCTCGAGCGACGGTCGCCACGAGCGTGGGCCGGGCGACTTCGAGGGGCCAGAGCGTCCGTCTCGCGGCCGAAAGACGGGTGTCCGGTCGGTAGTTACTCTTTTACAATGAACACTGGCGCCGCTACGAACACTGAGATGGAACCGTCCCAGCCGATACCAGTTAGTGACGTATCTCGTGCCGACAGACGATGTCGGGACAGACAGGTGTCCGGTCCGGCCGCGAACGGTCGTTCGGTGACCAGTTCCCGGGCACCGGTTCGCTAACATGTGGCCCTGGGAACACCTCGCTGTCGGCTATCTCCTCGTCTCGCTCCTGATCCGGGCGTGGCGTCGGCGGCCCCCGCGCCACATCGAGGTCCTGGCCGTGGTGTTCGCGACGCAGTTTCCCGACCTCGTCGACAAGCCCCTCGCCTGGGTGTTTCACGTCCTGCCGAGCGGACTCTCACTCGCGCACTCACTGCTGTTTGCCCTCCCGGTCTCGGTGCTGGTGCTCGTCGTCGCGGTGTGGCGGAGCGTCCCCGGTGTCGGTGTCGCGTTCACCGCCGGATACCTCTCGCACCTCTTCGGTGACGCCATCTACCCCTATTTGCTCGGATGGGAACAGCTCCCGCCGTTCCCCTATCTGACCGGGTGGGAGCAGTTTCCGGGGTTCCTCCTCTGGCCGCTGTACAGTTACGAGGCGAGCGTCGACAGTGCCCTGTTCCAGGTGATCGGCCTCGCGTCCTCCTTCGTCGAGTTCCTCGGAACCCCACGGGGAAAGACGTACCTCGCGTTCGAGGGACTGTTGCTGGTGTCGTTCCTGCTCCTCTGGCTGCTCGACGGCCACCCCGGCTTCCCCGATTTTCGTCGCCACGGTAGCGATCCGCTGACTGACTAACGAGCGCTCGGCGGCCGTAGATAGTCTATACCGATCCCCAGAACCGGATCTGACCGGCTAGGGCACGTTTACTTAGGGTACTCACGGCCGTACCAGGTATTCAATGCGATTTGTCTTTCTGACCAACACACCAGCGCACGTGCACCTGTACAAGCACGCGGTCGCCCGGCTCGAGGACCACGGCCACGAGGTACTGGTTCTCGGGCGGGACTACGGTTGTACCGTGGACCTCCTCGAGTACTACGACCTCCGATACGAGGTCTACGGGAAGTGCAACACGACCAAGGCCTCACTCTTCCTGCGACTCCCGAGCCACTACCTCGGGCTCCTCACCGCCGTCCGGCGCTTCGACCCCGACCACATATTCGGCATGGGCAGTTACGCGGCCCACACCGGTGCCCTGACTCGGACGCCGGTGAGTCTCATCCTCGATTCCGAACCGACCACGCTGGATACGCGGATCTCCCGCCCCTTCGCACGGACGATCCTGACGCCACATCCGTTCCGGAAAGACCTCGGACCGAAGCACTACGTCTTCCAGGGGTTCAAGGAGACCGCCTATCTCCACCCCGACGAGTTCGACCCCCGTGCGGACATCAGAGACCGCCTCGGTGTCGGCCCCGACGAGCAGATCGTCATCGCCCGATTCAACGCGTTCGGCTCCCATCACGACGTCGGCGAGCAGGGCTTTACCCCCGACAAACGGCGAGAGTTCATCGAGACGCTCTCCCAGCACGCGACCGTGTTCGTCTCCGACGAAGGCGGCGACCTCGACTGCAGCGAGTTGCCCGCCAGATCGTACGACCTCCACCCCGCCCTGATGCACGATGCGCTCTACGCGGCCGACCTCCTCGTCGCGGACACCCAGACCATGGTGACCGAGGCGGCGCTGCTCGGGACTCCCGCGATCAGGTCGAACTCCTTCGTCGGCAGCGCGGACGACATGGGCAACTTCCTGGCGCTCGAAGACGCGGGCCTGATCTTCAACATCCGTTCGCACGACGCCGTCCTCGAGAAATCCGTCGAACTCCTGACCGACGACGACACCGGCGAGCGCTGGCAACAGATGCGCCGGGAGTTCCTCTCGGAGATGGTAAATCTCACGGACGTCATCGTCAACGTCGCCGAGAGTGAAGGGGCAGTCGACGCTGTCAGCCACGTCACGGCCAGAACCGGAACGTCCACGTAAGCGGTGCCGTCGCTGGCCGGACGTCGCGCTCGACGTCTGACCCGACCCGGATCACTCCTCCCCGTCGAGCATGTCGAACCCCTCGGGGAGGCCCGTGTGTTTGATCCCATGCCGGTCGGTGATCGTGAACCGGTACAGGGCCGTCCCCGCCGCCGTCCCGGCCGCGTCCAGTCGGTCCGGTTGCCACGGGAGCGTCACCTGGTCTTCGAGCGCGTCGAGTTCGTCGTCGGGGACGGCGTCGATCTGGCCGGTCAGCAACACGCTGCGCCAGTTGAAGGTCGTCTCGGCCTTGTAGACGAGAAATCGCGCGGCACTCGCTCGATCACTCGCCGTCGCTTTCTCGCTCTCCGACCCGACGACGTAGTGCAAGTACAGACACTCGTCGCCGTCGTACACGAACGAGAGTGGCCGCATGATAGGCGCTCCATCCGCCGGCAGCCCCAGCACACCCACCTGCTGACTCGACAGGAATCCGCTGATGGCCGCCTCGTCCATCCGCTCGATTCCGTGCTCCGTGAGATCCGCGACGGTCATACTAGCCGTTCGACTGTCCAGTCAGATAACACAACGCCACATTCCAACGACGTGAGAACTGCCGGCCCGGACCCTGCACGTCCGCACTGCGGTGGTGCCGCTGGCGGCGACGACGGCGAGCGCGGCGCGACGGCGCTCCATCACTCGGGCTCGCGGACGGCCCGTGCGACGACTATCGACCCCGCGTTGAACGTCGAGACGGTCAGGTCGTCGAACGACTCGGCCAGCGTCCCCAGCAGGTCGACACCCGGCACCCAGTTCGTCGTCCGCTCGAAGACTGGGACGAGCAGCGGGTTGAGCGCGCGCAGCGGGAGCCACTGGAACGGCTGGGCGTCGAGCACGACGAACCGGCCGCCGGGTGCGAGTGCCGAGTAGACCGCCTCGACGGCCGCGACCGGGTCGGGAACCGCACTCAGTGACATCGCCGCGTAGGCCGCGTCGAACGAGTCGTCGGGGACCGGCGGGCGCTCTGCGTCGCCGCGAACCACGTGGACGCCCTCCCACGCGGCGTCGCGCGTCCGTTCGGTGGCGGCCGCCGTCATGCCCCCGCTCGCGTCGAGGCCGACGACCGTCCCGTCGGGGGCGACGCCCGCCTGGAGTGCCTCGAAGCTGTTCCCGTTCCCGCAGCCGAGTTCGAGCGCGCGCTCGCCGGGAGAGAGGTCGAGCGTCGCCACCGCGCGGCGACGGAACTGCCGTTCCCGGCCAGCGAATGCGAGGGTGTACAGCGCGCCCAGCGCCCGCGGGTGGCGGCTCCACCAGTCGTAGACGTCGGCCGGCGAACCGGACGTCGAATCGGACGCGGGAGGGGCCATCGACGGAGCGTTCGCTCGGTGGTGGCAAGAATCCGGCGTCGAAAATGGAACGGTCCCCGCCGGGACGACCGGCCGGAGCCCTGCAACGTTCCCAGGTCGAACGCGGCCCGGAACCGGTCGTTCGTGGGCGCGGAGTCGGCCCCCCAGCCAACTCCGGCACGCACCGTGGGTGAGTCGGTGCGGCGTGGGTGTGTGGGTAGGGGTCCCGGTCGGATCGGACGGCCGGCAGGTCACCGGCCTGCGGGTGGACGACACCCGCTAGCTGGTCTCTGACCGACGCGAGACGTAAAGACCCGGAGCCGTTGCAGTCCGTGCCGTCCGCTCCCATTCGTTTCGTCGCGTTTCATCGCCTGTAAGACGCCCTTACACCGCCGAAATTCCGGGACCCTGTGGCGAGCGGTGGTCGAACGTTTTAGGCCAGGCCCGCGTAGTCGCGACCATGACTGCGGACGAGGTGCCCGCGGACGAGACTGTCTCGGACAGAGCGAGTGCCGCGGACGGGACGAGTGCCGACGAGTCGGGTGCTGGCCCATCGACCGACGACGACTCGGTCGCGGCCCGCGTCGGCGAGGTACTCGCCGAGCGCGCGGAGACGCTCGCGGTCGCCGAATCCTGTACCGGCGGGTTGCTCGGGTCGACGATTACCGGCATCGCCGGGTCGAGCGAGTACTTCCTCGGCGGAATCGTCTCCTACACCGAGCGGACGAAACGCCAGTTGCTCGCCATCTCCCGCGAGTCGCTCGAACGCCACGGCGCCGTGAGCGAGACGGTCGCGAGCGGGATGGCTCGGCACATCCGCGACGAGACCGGCGCCGACTGGGGCGTCTCGACCACCGGGTTCGCCGGCCCGACCAGCGGCGACCCCGACATCCCGGTCGGAACGGTGTACATCGGCATCGCCTACGCCGGGAATTCCGAGGTCGACCCCTACGCCGTCGTCGAACACCACCAGTTCGACGGCGACCGCGCCGCCGTGAAACGACAGATCGTCGAGCAGGCCCTCGCGTCCGCGCTGGAACAGATCGAATCTGTCGAGTAACGACGCGAGTTGCAACGGACCGAACTCGGTCTCCGCTTTGGGGCCGCCCAGTATTTATTTATCCCTCGTTTCGTATACTCAGACAGTGTCCGAAAATTCGAAACGAGGGATAAAGGTCTGCGTGGAGGTGCCACCGAAAAGCGGACCGAGGGTCTTTCGCACCGGTGTCGCGGACGACGTGTTGCGCCTATTGGCAGATGCGCCAGAGACGGAGTTCACGATCGCAGAACTCGTCGACGCCACCGGTGCAGCGCGATCCACCGTCTGGAGAGCGATCGACCTTCTCGACGAGGTCGGTGCAGTACGCGTGCGGGAAACACCACAGCGAAATTACGTTGCCATCGATTCGGAACGGCTCCTGACCGACGACCCCATCCTCGCGATTCCACAGTCAGAGTTTCACGAACCGGTCAGGGCGTTCGTCGACCGGGTAGAGACGTCGATAGACGAAGCCGACGACGTCCACGATCTCCTGGGAATCGTCGTGTTCGGGAGTGTCGCCCGTGGAGAAGCCGACAGACGGAGCGACATCGACCTGTTCGTCGTCGTCGACGGCGACCGAACGACCGCTCGTCGGCTCGTCACTGGTGTCGTCGAATCCCTCGACGACCGTCGGTTCGACGGTGAGCGCTTCGCGTTCGAGCCCTACGTGGAGAGCGACGAGAGCGCCAGCCGAGCCGGGTCCAAACTCCAGGAGATATTCGAAGAGGGGATCACAGTATACGGTGGAGAACGACTCCAGTCGATCCGGTCGGCGGTGTTCGCCGATGAGTAGTAGCCGGATCGAAGAGCTCGTCGAGGCAGCCCAGCGCGCGTTCGATCACCGACCGACGGATATCGAGCCAGACCTCGACGTCGACGACCCGGCCACGCTCCAGCTCAGGAAAGCCTGTCGACTGCTCGACGGCGCGAGCGCACTTCGCGACGAGGGGTACTACACACTCGTCGTCGAGGCGTCGTTCGTCGCCATCGAACGGACGGTCGAATTTCGGCTGCTCGAGCGCGGGACGGTCGACCCGACGACACTCCCCGGGACGCATCCCGGCGTGTATCGCGAGGCTGCGAACGCCGGCGTCTTCTCGGAATCTATCGCCGAAGATCTCGCCGACCTCTGGCGCGAGCATCGCGCACGAACGTACTACCAGGACGGACTCGCCACCGCCGAACGCGCCGATCAGATGTACGATCTCGCAAGAGAGATCCATGCGTTCGTCGTCGGCCGGTCCGCCCAGGGCTTCGAGTGTCGCTGCGACGACCACGACGAGTCGTGATGGCGTCGATCCCCACCGCGTGACGGAGCGGCCCACCACAGAGCACCCCTCAGTCCCCCTCGGCCGGCGCGTCCGCCGTCGATGGCTCGTCCCGACGGATACAGGCCGCCACGTGGCCGGCGGCCGTCGGTTCGAGGGCAGGAACCTCGCGCTCGCACTCGGACGTGAACGCCTCCGCGAGCCGGTCGGCCGCCACTTCGTTCCGTCCGGCGATGACGGAGTCGAGCGCGTCGGCCAGGACCTGTTCGGCCTCGTCGTCGGCCAGCGCCGACGGGAGGTCGAACGCCTCGCGTACGGCCGCGCTGTCGTCGAACTCGCCGTCGACCGTCCCGTTCGCGAGCGCGAGTTTGAGGTCGGCCACCGCACGGAAGGTCCCGTTTGTGAACTCGAACTCGTCGGGCGGGCGTATCCGCGGACAGCGCGGGTGGAACGAACAGCCAGCGGGCGGGTTCGAGGGGTCCGGCACGTCGCCGGTCAACTCGACGGCGTCGTCGTCGGCCCGCGGGTCCGGTTCGGGGATGGCCGAGAGCAGCGCCTCGGTGTAGGGGTGCTGGGGGTCGGAAAACAGCGACTCGGTCGGGCCGCGCTCGACGAGTTTCCCCAGGTACATCACGCCCACGCGGTCACAGACCTGGCGGACGACGCCCAGGTCGTGACTGATGAGCACCATCGCGAGGCCGAGATCCGCCTGGAGGTCCTGGAGCAGGGAGAGAATCTCTGCCTGGACACTCACGTCCAGCGCGCTGACCGGTTCGTCGACGACGAGCAGGTCGGGGTTGAGCACCAGCGCGCGAGCGAGCGCGATCCGCTGTTTCTGCCCGCCGGAGAACTCGTGGGGGTACCGATCCGCGTCGGCCGCGGCGAGGCCGACGCGTTCGAGCGTGTCGAGCGTGATCTCGCGGCGGCGGTCGGGGTCGTCCATGCCGTGGATCGCGAGCGGTTCGGCCACCGATTCGGCCACGGTGAGTCGGGGGTCGAAGGCCGAGTTAGGGTCCTGGAAGACCACCTGGGCGCGGCGGCGAAAGCGGTCCATCGCGTCGCCGTCGAGGGACGCGACCGGGTCCCCGTCGAAGCGGACCTCGCCCCCGGTCGGTGATTCGAGGTGCAACATCGACGTGGCGGTGGTCGATTTTCCGCAGCCGGATTCGCCGACGAGGCCGAACGTCTCGCCCTGGTGGACGTCGAAGCTGACGCCGTCGACCGCCTCGACGTGGCCGGTGACCCTGCGGAGCAGGCCCGAGCGGACCGGGTAGTGTTGGGCCAGGTCCCGCACCGACAGCAGCGGGTCGTCAGTCATCGGCCACCCCCACGTCCGTCGGGATGGTGTGGACGTCGTCGTAGAGTACACAGGCCGCCTCGTGGGGGCGGGCGTCGTCCCCGGTGGTAGTCGCCGAATCCGTGTCCGCGTCGTCGCCTGGCGTCGCAGTGGCTGTCCCATCCGCCTGTTCCATCGTCCGGAAGTCGGGATGAGAGCCAGACTCGCACTCCTCGATAGCGTGGGGACATCGGGGATGGAACCGACAGCCGTCGGGCGGGTCGGTCGGGTCCGGGAACTGGCCACCGATAGTCTCGAACGCCTCCCCGCGGCCCGGGAGACACGCCATGAGCGCGCGGGTGTAGGGGTGGGCCGGGGCCTCGAACACGTCGTACACGTCGCCCCGTTCCATCACGGCGCCGGCGTACATCACCACGACGCGGTCGGCGATGTCGGCGACGACGCCCAGGTCGTGGGTCACGAACAGCAGCGCCATCTCCCGTTCGGCCTGCAGGTCCGCGAGCAGGTCCAGGACCTGGCGCTGGATGGTCACGTCCAGCGCCGTCGTCGGTTCGTCGGCGATCAACAGGTCCGGGTCGCAGGCCAGTGCCATCGCGACGACGACCCGCTGTTTCATCCCGCCGGAGAACTGGTGGGGGTAGTCCTCGAAGCGCGATTCGGCGTCGCCGATGCCGACGCGGTCGAGGAGGTCGATGGCCTGCTCGCGGGCCCGCCCCTTCGACACGTCGCGGTGGATCCGGATCGCCTCGACGACCTGCGCGCCGACCGTGTACACCGGATCGAGGGCGTCCTGGGGGTTCTGGAAGACGTGGCCGATCCGGCCGCCGCGATACGATTCGAGCGCCGACTCCGAGAGTGTCGTCAGGTCCGTCCCGTCGAATCGGATCGACCCCTCGACGGTCGCCGACGTCGTCGGGATCAGTCGGGTGATCGACTCGCAGGCGACGGTCTTGCCCGACCCGGATTCCCCGACGAGACAGACGGTCTCACCCGCTCGGACGTCGAAGTCGATACCGTCGACCGCGCGGACCGTCCCGTCGTCGGTGCCGAACCGGATCCGCAGGTCCCGCACCGACAGCAGCGAGTCCGTCATCTACTGGGCCTCCTCGCGCGGGTCGAGCACGTCGCGGACGGTGTCGCCGAAGACGTTGAACGAGACGACCATCCCGACCAGGAAGAGCACCGCCGGGACGGTCGTCCACCACTTGACGTGCCAGGGCATGTGTCGGCCCATGACGCCGACGAGGAGGACGTTGCCGAGCGACACCGGTCGCGTCCGGTTGAGTTCGAGGAAGGCCAGGCCGATCTGTGCGAGGATCACCAGCGGGATGCGACGGGTGAGCGCCGTGACGATGGTCGCCGTCGAGTTCGGGACGACGTGGCGCCGCATCACTCTGAGGTTGCTGGCCCCGGCGGCCTTCGCGGCCCGGACGTACCCCGTCGTGCGCCGCTGCATCGCGTCGGCGCGAACCAGCCTGGCGATGCCGCCCCAGTCGAGCAGGCCGAACACGAGGGCGAAGGCGAACAGGCCGCCGTCGGAGATGTTCGTCATGTTCCCCAGGAACAGCGTCGCGAGGATGATGTAGACGACGATGGCCGGGACCGTCTGCTGGATGTCGACGTAGCGCATCAGCAGGTCGTCGACCACGCCACCGTAGTAGCCGGCGACGGTCCCCACGACCGTCGCGACGGTCGCCATGATGACCGCCGTCGAGATACCGACCTTGAACGCGACGTGGATCCCCGAGAGCCAGTTCTTGAAGACGTTCTCGCCGATGTAGTTCGTCCCGAGCGGGTACTGCCAGGTCCCCTGACAGGCGCCGTCGACGACCGGCCCCACGCACGAGTAGGTGTGCACGATGTCCGTACTCACACTGGCGAACACCGGTGGCTGGAGCCGATGCCCGAGTTTCGCGTAGGAGAACTCGAAGACGCCGGGGCCGACCAGTCCGATCACGGCGAAGACGGTGAGATACGTGAGTGCCAGCACGCCCGCCCGGCGCTGACGGAAGGCGTCGACGTACCGGGCCGTGCGGTCCCGGTCGGCGACGAGGGGCACCAGGCCGTACCTGGCGACCACCACGAGCGAGACGAGCACGAGCCACCCCTCCCGTCGCACGTCCCACTCGAGAGGTGCCATCGTCTTGTCGGGATTGATCACGAAATCGTAGGCCAGCAACGCTGCGAGCACACCGAGCGCGAGTCCGAACCCTATCGTCCGGGCACCAGGGCGGCCCACACCGTCGCCCACCTCGTCCCAGTCTACCTGCGTGAACGCTGGAGCGTCGGAACTACTGGAGGGCATGGCCACCAGTGGAACGCCCACTCAAATCAAAGTTTATTATCTATTGTGTTATATAGTGGAGACGACCAATGGTCTCCGTTCGATCCACCTCCAGAAGTGTCCACTCCGGCGGGGTCGGAGGGCGACGTCGATGAGTTACCTCAGATTTCTCGCCAGACGGGCCGCCTTCGCCGTCCTCTCGGCGTACATCGTCGTCTCGATCACCTTCTTCCTCGTCGCGAGTACCCTCCGGTTGCGCCTGCGCCAGCGGCTCGCGCGCGCCGAGTGGGGCCGTGCGAGCGAGTCGACGCTCGAATCGCTCCGGTCGGGATTCGTCGCCGCTCGGAACCTCGATACGCCGCTCCACGAGCGCTACGTCGGGTATCTGGTCGACGTGACGACCCTCGAGTGGGGCTGGTCGTTCGCGTTCAACGAACCAGTGATCGCCGTCCTCGACGGTCGCGTCCAGGCCACCCTCGGCTACGTCGTTCCCGGCGTCGTCCTCGCAGTCGTGCTCGGCGTCGCCTTCGGCCTGTTCGCCGCGCTCGCGAAAGACAGCGGCTTCGACTGGTCGGTCCGCCTCGTCTCCTACGTCCTGTTCGGGATTCCCGTGTTCATGTTCGTCATCTACCTGCGCTTCCTGACGACCACCACCGGCGTCCTCCCGACGCTCGGCCAGTACACCCTCGCGATCAGCGCCGTCGCGGTGAGCCTCCTCGCCGGCCAGATCCGCTTTGCCCGCAGCGCCGCTCTCGAACAGACCGGCCGGGCGTTCGTGAAGATGTTGCGTGCGAAGGGCGCGAACAGACGCCGACTCGCCCGGCACGTCCTCCGCAACGCCGCCCTCCCCATCGTCTCGCTGTCGATGACCGAACTGCTGGCGGTGCTCGTGCTCAACATCTACATCATCGAGGCCGTCACCGGCATCCAGGGCCTCGCCGGTGCGACGCTCAGAGCCATCCGCGACAGCGACACTGCCCTCGTCATCTGGACCACGATGGTCATCGTCTTCATCGGCATCGTCGGTAACTTCCTGCAGGACGTCCTCTACGGCTCGCTCGACCCCCGAATCCGCGCCGACACCGAATCGGGGTGAGGGCTCCGAGCGTCCGCACGGTTCGCGATGAACGGCAAACCGTGGTAGAACCGGGTCCGGTCAGGCGCGACCCTCAAACGTCGCGTCAGCGGACGTCCGGCCTCTGTTGAACGAGAGCACTCGCGCCCGTATCGCGTCGCCCTCGTCGACCGAATTCGGGACGTCCTCGGTGAAGAGGACGAACCCCTCGACCTTGCCGACGGCGACCCGGTCGCCGGAGTGGTGGTCGGTGAACTCGACGACGCCGAACTCGTAGGTTTCGCCGATTTCGACCGGAGGCTCGCGCGACTGGGCCGCCTCGTGGGCCTGGGCCGAGGCCCGTCGGTCGGCCGAGCGGCGCCGCCAGGCGACCAGCAGCGCGAGCACGAGTACCAGCGCGCCGCCCCCGGCCGCGATCCAGACGTACTCCATGCACGTGCCTCCGCCCGAGCCGTCATGAACGCTACGGACCTTCGACTGCCGCTCACAGCCACCGCGACCCACCACCCACGCTCGTCGCGACCCCGTGGAGTGGTGTCAGGTCGCCCGCAAGCGGTGGACCGTCCGGGCCAGTCTTATGTAACAGATGGCCACAGCCGAGCGCAGATTGTTACATAAGACACGGCTGCGGATCCGGAGGGAACCAGACCCGTCACTGACAGACCGCGTTTCCGGTGTAGTTCCGCCCGAGCGCTCCGGAACGCCCGCACGAGCGAGGGTGACACACCGCATTTCCAGTGAACGTTCGTGGGGATTCGGACGGGTGCGAGCGTCTCACCCACCGCGACTCCCGACCCTCGGCGACACACCGGATTTCCTGTGAAACGAGAGGCAGCCGTTTATACCGTCAGACACGGCGTGAGACACCGGATTTCCGGTGAATTGTGCGCCCGTCGATCAGCGAGCGTGGCCGAGACCGCGTGACGGCGCCCGGGAGACGACTGCGAAACCGGATTGGGGTGAGCGGGGCTTGAAGTCGTCTCGGATGGGGCGCATCGGGGACTCGTGAACGGCCGCGGTCTGGCTCCTCAGATCGTGTCCGCCAGGACGTCGCGAACGACGGCGGGGTCCTCGAGCAGTTTGTGGTTGGTGTAACTCCCCTCTGCGCTGCCGCCGCTGTGTCGGGACTGTTCGATGATGTCGAGAAACGCGTGTTCTTTGAGGAGGTCCCGGACCCGCCGGAGCGAGAGCGTGTCGGAGCTCTCCTGCCGGCAGATCTCCTTGTAGACGTCGTAAATTTCGGTGGTTCGGAACCCATCCTGGTTGCTCTCGTTGAGCGAGAGCACCGTCAGCGCCTGGAGGACGTACCTGGAGTGGGGCGTCGACCCGCGGATGAGTTCGCGGAAGCGGTCGGTCTCTGCGCGTTCGCGAGCGTCGACGACGAAGTCTTCGGTGACTCTGTCGGCGCCCCGGGACTGGGCGATTTCGCCGGCGTAGCGCAGGATGTCGATGGCCTGGCGTGCGTCGCCGTGTTCCCTGGCAGCCAGGGCAGAGGCCTTCGGGATGACGCCCTCTTCGAGGACCCCGTCCCGGAACGCGTCTTTCCGGGCTTCCATGATGTGGTTGAGTTGCGTCCCGTCGTACGGCGGGAAGACGAACTCGCGCTCGCAGAGACTCGACTTGACCCGTTCGTTGAGTTGTTCTTCTTTGTACTTGATCTTGTTACTGATCCCGATGACCCCGACCTTGCAGGAGTCGATCTTGCCGGCCTCGCCGGCCCTGGAGAGTTGCATCAGGATGTCGTCGTCTTCCAGTTTGTCGATCTCGTCGAGGATGACGAGGACCACATCATAGAGATCGTCGAGGATCGTCCAGAGACGCTTGTAGTACGTCGACGTCGCGATCCCCTTGTCGGGCACTTTGATGTCCGTCCGCGAGCCGTTGTTCAGCGACGACGCGATGGTCTGGACCGCCTGGGTCTCCGTCGAATCCTGGGCGCAATCGACGTACGCGAACGTCGCGGCGACCCCCTCGTCGTGTGCCGTCGAGACGAGGCGTCGGGAGACGTGTTTCGCACAGAGCGATTTCCCCGTGCCCGTCTTCCCGTAGATGAGGACGTTACTCGGGCTCTGGCCGAAGATAGCCGGGTTGACCGCGTTCGCGAGGTTCTGAATCTCCTCGTCACGGCCGACGATCCGTCCCTCGTCCGGGAGGTGGTTGATCTCCAACAGCTCCTTCTTGACGAAAATCGGATCCTCTCGAATGAACAGATCGTCGGAATCTGGCATGCGGTGTTGACACCACGTTTCCGGTGAAACAACTTTATTCTTTCCTCAGAGTAAGAATTTCAGTGAGGCGAAGCGTGGGAGGGGGTGAGACACACACACCAGGTTTCCGGTGAAACGGGAAATGTGGGGGGAGGGGGTTGCAGGTGAAACGGGGGTTCGAGGGGGTAAAACGAGGGAGAGAGGTAAGTGAAACAAGTCACATTGAGGAAAATCCCAACTCTGATCAATCTCGGTTGATCCCGGGAGTGGCCGGTACGTCGGTTGACCCCTAGATTTGACGGTACATCGGTTGATCCCGGAAGTGCCCGGTACGTGACTTTAGCGGCCTGATATTGACACTGATCCGGCCGTGCGGGTCGAGACTCGCAAAGAGCAGATCAGGAACTGGTGACAGATCTGTCGAGTGCTTCGATGGTCAAATTCACCGGAAACGTGGTGTGCGAGCGAGCCACATCACCGACACCTGCTACCACGATCAGGACTACCTGAGTCTTCACACTGTCATCACCACCGTTGGCCCGGATTCTCCATGCTATAACACAGGGACACGATCTCCGTCTCCAGCAAACCACTTAAAGAAGCATATAAACTACTTAAAAGAAGATTGCTAGAAAGAAGTGAACTAGGGGAAGGGGTACTGGAAGTGTGTATACGATGTGATCAGGAGTGGGTCGAACCAGCACGAACGCCCGCCACAGCAACCAGACTTGCACTGCTGGTTCCATTATCGGTCGCAGGTACCCATACCTCGAATTCTACTGGAGCTGGCAATTCACCGATCCACATTATTATATTATATTAAATCTTTCTATAGTAGTAGTAAGTGTAGGGTTAGAAGGGCCGAAATACGTCTCATCCACAGTCATATTTTTGTCACGTCGTTTATTAAGTGTTCTGTCCGATGGTATCCAGATCCTCGATCACTGCCTCCACTCCAAATACCCCTCACTAACCACTCACTTCACCCTTCATTTCACCACTCACTCCACCACCCCCACCCCCGTTTACCCCGTTTCACCGGAAACGTGGTGTGTGTGTCTACCTACAATCGCTCCCCACTCCTTCCTCATCCTCCCCATCCCGCCCACCCCTCACCATCCCGCCCACCCCTCCCTATCCTTCCTCATCCCCCCATCCCGCCCATCCCGCCCATCACGAGGCTCACAACTACCAGGAATCCCACGATCACTGTTACTCGTTGTCGGCGTACTCTTTTTGCAGGGTCCCGGTGTCGTCGCGATAGTAGCGGTACTTGTAGGGTCCGTGCATCTCGGCCTCTGCCCCTGAAGTGCACTTGCAGTTGTCCTTCCCGCACTTGACGTATTCTTCGACGATGTATCCCTCGGACGTCTGGGATATCGGGTCCGCAGCGTCGGGTAACTCGGTTTGGTCGACAGGTCGCGCTCGCTCGTCGAGTAGCCGGTCGATGAATTCGCTGGCCACCTGGAGCGTCTCCACGTCCTGTTTCTGGAGCCCCTGGTAGAGGTACTTCGGCAGCACCGCCGAGGGATCCGCTCCACGACGCGCTTTTGCTGGCCGGCCGTCTGACTCCCTCTCGTGTTCGAACTCGTATTCGTGTTCGGACTCGTCGTTCCCGGTCAAACTGTTTCACCTCTCGCCCGGATCTTATGTAACGATACACGTCCACTACAAAGAGGTTTGTTACACAAGACATGGAGAACTACGCTCGCTCGTGTCCCGCTCGGGAAGCAGGTTCGTCCCCATGAACTCCCGTCGAAGAGCAGCTCCGATTCCGGCCACTCGGAATACTGGTGGACGGCGACTGTGCCGGCTTGGGCTAGTTCGTCGCGTCGTCGGCGAGGGCGACGGTTCCCGAATCGGGGTCGAAGTCGATGAGGCCGAACTCGTCCAGCGCCGGCAGCTGTCCGTGGTAAAACCAGGTCTGGACTCGGCGTTCGACCTCTGCCGATATCTCGTCGACCGGGGTGTCTGTCAGCTGGGCGACGACGTAGCGAACGGCCTCGTCGACCTGGACGGGTTCGTCTTCGTCCTGGAGATAGGAGAGGAGATATCGACAGTGTGGGTCGTCGAGCAGGTCGACGAGGCGGTCTGCGCGCTCGTCGGTATCGACGGAACGCCGGTTCTCGCCAGCTGCTCCTTCCCCCGTGGGAGTCATACGCATGATGTTTCGGCGCAACCGACATGAGGACGCTGCCTAAAAAACTAGCCAATCGCTGTTCTTTCGGCGGATCGAAGTCGGGCCGGGCCACCTTCGTCACGAAATCCCTCTCCGAATGAACGACCGGACGGTGATCCGGTCACGGGACCCACTGTCGCCGTGGTGTGTGGTTGGCGGTCCCGTCAGGAACAGGACCGGACTACTAAGAGGGACCCACGTGTCCGACAGCGGATCGTTGGTTCAGGGCACCTATCGGCCGTCCTTATCGTTATAGCGAAAACCTTTTTACCAACAGATAGGCTATGGGTGCCTGTCTCAAACAATGCATCGCAATCGAGGAACTGAAGTACCGACCGCCGAGCGATATTCTCACTCTGCGGGGACGCGGACCTATCGCGTCAAACACGACTTCGACGGCTCGGCGGAGCTAACGACGACACTCGCGCACGCTATCTCGGACGTGACCGGTCTCGACGTGACGGACACGGCCTTTACGCTCAACGACTACGTCGACCTCGAAGCGCTGGATCGGCTGTTCAAACCCAGCGACGACGGGCGCCAACGGATCGACGGACACCTCTCGTTCGACGTCTGGGGCTACGAGGTGACGGTCCACAGCGACGGGCAGATCGAGATCGTCCCGCCCCGCGAACCCGTTCAGCGAACCCAGGGACAGCGACGGTACTAACCGCACGCCGCGTCGATCACTGTCTTTCCATCGCGTCCGGCTGCCCCGGCCCGACCGGCACAAGACCTACTCGAAGTGAAGCGATACTGGGGGTATGCTCAGACCTAGCCAACCCTCGAGGGAGGCGAGCGAGCGAACTGCGCCAGACCCGGACGATATCGATGTCAGATTCTGACGATAGGGATACCCGAGAGCGTGCGCTCGCACGCGCGCGTGCGACGGCCCGACTCCTCGACGACTCGGTTCGCGTTCCAGGAACGCCGTACCGGGTCGGGATCGACCCGATTCTCGGGGTCGTTCCGGTGTCGGGGGACTTCGTCGCCGCACTCGCCTCGCTGTACATCGTCTTCAAGGCGGTCGAGGTCGGGGTTCCGGGACGGCACGTCCTCGTGATGCTTGCACGGATCCTCCTCGAGTTCGTCGTCGGGTCGATTCCGGTGGTCGGGACGCTCGTCGACGCGGCCTGGAAGATCAACCTGCGCAACGTGGCCGTGATGGAGGCCCACGTCGAGCAGACTGAGTGATCTGCCGGGAGCGCGCCCCGGTCGTGTCCTCGAAACGGCTGGGGAGTGTCCTGGTGCTGGGACCAACCGCGCGCGAACGCTCGATCCGGCTCCGCGTCGAGGCTCGGGTTAGGGCAGCCCCGTGAGCACCCGAAATTCGTGGCGATTGTGTTCATCTGGCACGGCATGGCCAAATCACAAGTATTTAAAGTCCAAACCACAGTACTGAGCAATCCGTACGCCTTCGTGTGGTTATCACTCTCACCCCCATCCTCTTTTCGGAATGTTTAATAAGTGGTACCCTCTACGATTATATCCGTTCGAGGCCCGATGGAAGCGGGGCAGACCCGTGGTCTCTCGGCCTCGACTACGCGGTGACGAAGCCGCACCCACAGTCCGAAACCACACTTAAAGCCGGCATGGTGATGCATGCCATGTCGGCGCCGTCGTGTGATTTCACGACACTGTGGGTGCGTACTTCGGAACCATTAAGTGGGGTAACCCACTACGATGATATCCGCACGAGGGTATTCGGGACGCGACAACGCGTCGGACCGAAGCCCAACTCTAGACGAGGTCCGCTCGTCGATGATGGGGTCGACGACCCATGAGGATTCCACCCCTGCGGTCCGCCGTACAGATGGGATCTGATGTGAGCCTTGACAGTTCGGTGATACCTGATCGGCACGACCGATGCGGTGTCACCGACTGACGGACCAGACATACGCGCACGTTCATAGCGTGCAACACGTTGATAGCGTGTCTCCGCCAGATCCCGGCTTTGTCCGGGACAACATTCCGGTTGATCCTGCCGGAGGCCATTGCTATCGGAGTTCGACTTAGCCATGCTAGTCGCACGGGTTCAGACCCGTGGCAAATAGCTCAGTAACACGTGGTCAAACTGCCCTACAGATCGGAATAACCTCGGGAAACTGAGGCTAATGCCGAATAGGACTTTCAGGCTGGAGTGCCGAGAGTCCGAAACGTTCTGGCGCTGTAGGATGTGACTGCGGCCGATTAGGTAGACGGTGGGGTAACGGCCCACCGTGCCGATAATCGGTACAGGTTGTGAGAGCAAGAGCCTGGAGACGGAATCTGAGACAAGATTCCGGGCCCTACGGGGCGCAGCAGGCGCGAAACCTTTACACTGCACGACAGTGCGATAGGGGGACTCCGAGTGCGAGGGCATACAGTCCTCGCTTTTCTGTACCGTAAGGTGGTACAGGAACAAGTGCTGGGCAAGACCGGTGCCAGCCGCCGCGGTAATACCGGCAGCACGAGTGATGGCCGATTTTATTGGGCCTAAAGCGTCCGTAGCTGGCCGAGCAAGTCTGTCGGGAAATCCAGTAGCTCAACTACTGGACGTCCGGTGGAAACTGTTCGGCTTGGGACCGGAAGATCCAAGGGGTACGTCCGGGGTAGGAGTGAAATCCTGTAATCCTGGACGGACCACCGATGGCGAAAGCACCTTGGAAGCACGGATCCGACAGTGAGGGACGAAAGCTAGGGTCTCGAACCGGATTAGATACCCGGGTAGTCCTAGCCGTTAACGATGCCCGCTAGGTTTGGCGCAGGCTACGAGCCTGCGCTGTGCCGAAGTGAAGACGTAAGCGGGCCGCCTGGGAAGTACGTCCGCAAGGATGAAACTTAAAGGAATTGGCGGGGGAGCACTACAACCGGAGGAGCCTGCGGTTTAATTGGACTCAACGCCGGACATCTCACCAGCACCGACAACAGTGATGACGGTCAGCTTAACGAGCTTACCCGCGACGCTGTTGAGAGGAGGTGCATGGCCGCCGTCAGCTCGTACCGTGAGGCATCCTGTTAAGTCAGGCAACGAGCGAGACCCGTATCCGTAATTGCCAGCAATACCCTTGTGGTAGTTGGGTACTTTACGGAGACTGCCACGGCTAACGTGGAGGAAGGAGCGGGCAACGGTAGGTCAGCATGCCCCGAATGTGCTGGGCAACACGCGGGCTACAATGGCCGGGACAACGGGTCGCAACGCCGAGAGGCGGAGCTAATCCCTTAAACCCGGTCGTAGTTCGGATTGTGGGCTGAAACTCGCCCACATGAAGCTGGATTCGGTAGTAATCGCGTGTCAGAAGCGCGCGGTGAATCCGTCCCTGCTCCTTGCACACACCGCCCGTCAAAGCACCCGAGTGAGGTCCGGATGAGGCCTGGATTCCCAGGTCGAATCTGGGCTTCGCAAGGGGGCTTAAGTCGTAACAAGGTAGCCGTAGGGGAATCTGCGGCTGGATCACCTCCTAATGACCGGGACCAGGCCGACGCGCCTGGCCCACCTTTACTTCGCCAGCCATTGTGGCAGGCGATGGTGACACCACGGCCGTACCGGCCGGGCACCGAACTGTCAGGGCTTACTTGCAGTTCACCCCTCTTCGAGGGGCGATCGATAGCTCAGTGGAAGAGCACCTCCTTCCGGAGGCTGCCCCGGTTCGATTCCGGGTCGATCACTACCGCGGACGGCACCGTGCCGTCACGCGAAACCGATGCACCATCCCGCGAAAGCGTGGTTGGGAAGGGTAAGACCGTCGCTCCCCGTCACCACGGGAGTGTTACGATGACGACCGTGTGTACGTGCAATCCAGACGTCAACTGGATCCGTTTCATCGTGGAACGTGTATCCGAACGTCGCTGCAACTGTAACGCACTGATGGATCTCTCCGGCTTCGGCCGGAGAGGGCCCGAAGCGGTTACAGTTGCAGCTCATTGTTAGTCACGGTGATCGTTCACCCGACCACCGTGCAACGTGGCTACTACGCCAGTCGGTGAATGGCTCGGCTCGAGTGCCGACGAAGGACGTGCCAAGCTGCGATAAGCCCGAGGGAGCTGCATGGAAGCGAAGAACTCGGGATGTCCGAATAGGAATCCTCTCCGCAATTGCCTTGCGCAATGGGGAACGCCGGGAATTGAAACATCTCAGTACCGGCAGGAAGAGAAAGCAACTGCGACGTCGTTACTAACCGCGAGTGAACGCGACACAGCCCAAACTGAAGCCCTCACGGGCGATGTGGTGTTCGGGCTGACTCTCATCACGCGACAGCCGTCGAGAACTCTCCTGGAAGGGAGGACGATACAGGGTGACAGTCCCGTATCGACGACCGGTAACGTGTGCGTCAGTCCCAGAGTATCGGGGGTTGGAATTCCCTCGTGAATATGGCAGGCATCAACCTGCTAAGGCTAAGTACAACTCGAGACCGATAGCGAACAGTAGTGCGAACGAACGCTGAAAAGTATCCTCAGAAGGGAGGCGAAACAGCGCCTGAAATCGAGTGGGTATAGAACGACGGGGCATACAAGGTCCTGTACAAAACGACCGAGACGCGAGTCTCCAGTAGGACGTACAGGAAGCCGATGTCGCGTCGTGCGTTTTGAAAAACGAGCCAGGGAGTGTGTTTGCGAGGCGAGTCTAACCCGATTATCGGGGAAGGCACAGGGAAACCAACATGGCCGCAGCGCTTTGCGCCAGGGCCGCCGTCTTCAAGGGCGGGGAGTCCCGCTGACACGACCCGAAACCGGACGATCTACACGTGGGCAAGGTGAAGCGTGCCGAAAGGCACGTGGAAGCCTGTTAGGGCTGGTGTCTTACAATACCCTCCCGTGACCTTCGTGTAGGGGTGAAAGGCCCATCGAGTCCGGCAACAGCTGGTTCAAACCGAAACATGTCGAAGCATGACGTCCGCCGAGGTAGTTCGTGAGGTAGAGCGACCGATTGGGATGCTTCACTCCGAGAGGAGTGAACTTCCCTGTCGAACTCCGAACTTACGAACGCTGTCGACGCGGGCAGTCCGGTGTGCGGGGTAAGCCTGTGCACCATGAGGGAGACAACCCAGAGTTAGGTTAAGGTCCCCAAGTGTGGACTAAGTGTGATCGAAGGTGGTCTCGAGCCCTAGACAGCCGGGAGGTGAGCTTAGAAGCAGCAATCCTCTAAGAAAAGCGTAACAGCTTACCGGCCGAGGTTCGAGGCGCCGAAAATGATCGGGACTCAAGTCCACCACCGAGACCCGACCGCAGGAGTCAAATCCTGACCGAGTAGGTTGGCGCTCCGATTGGATGGAAGCAGGGGTGAGAATTCCTGTGGACCGATCGGTGACGACAATCCTGGCCGCAGTAGTAGCGATAGTCGGGTGAGAACCTCGACGGCCGAATGAGCAAGGGTTCCTCAGCACTGTCAATCAACTGAGGGTTAGCCGATCCTAAGTCTACCCGTAATTCGAAGTAGACGAAATGGGAAGCTGGTTAATATTCCAGCGCCGTCGCACATTCAAAACTGACGTCTCGGGGTCGACCAAGCCGGGCCTTCGCCCGGTCCAACCGTCCAATTCCGTGGAAGCCGTAATGGCACGAAGCGGACGAACGGCGGGATAGCGCAAGTTGGTTCAACCTGGGACCCGTGAAAAGGTGAGTGCGATGTCCGTACCGAGATCCGACACAGGTGCTCATGGCGGCGAAAGCCAAGGCCTGTCGGGCCACAACCGACGTTAGGGAATTCGGCAATCTAGTCCCGTACCTTCGGAAGAAGGGATGCCTGCTCAGGAGATGAGCAGGTCGCAGTGACTCGGGGGCTCGGACTGTCTAGTAACAACATAGGTGACCGCAAATCCGCAAGGACTCGTACGGTCACTGAATCCTGCCCAGTG
>ENA-ORCR01000063-ORCR01000063.1-marine-metagenome-genome-assembly--contig:-NODE-63-length-131820-cov-7.330052_pt1 | contig 131820 bp, 138 predicted proteins | sample MGYA00237782_ERZ508514 | MGnify/ENA primary metagenome ERZ508514 (study PRJEB26185, sample SAMN06268960) | marine metagenome | isolation source: Eden Landing Ponds, San Francisco, CA, USA | place...
CGGCGTCCTGAAGGACGGCATCGGCGACGGCGCTGTCGACGTCGATGTCGTGCTCTTCGGCGATGGCTTCGAGCAGCGTCCGGTGCTGTTCGAGTTCCCGCTCGATCTCCTCGACGCGGCGGCCGGTCTCGTCGACCGTCTGCCGGAGCTCCTGGAGTTGCTCGACCATGTGGTTGATCCGCTTGTACATCTTCTCGGCCAGATCGGCCAGTTTCTGGACCTTCTTGGCCGTGCTTCCCAGTCCCATAGCCGTGCCAAAGCGTGTCTCCCTTGTGGCCCTTTCGACTCTCGGGCCGCTCCGTGGTCGCTCCGTCGAATCGACAGTATAAGACAGCCGGGCCGACGAACACCGGGTATGAACAGGCTACGGCTCGCCCCGACCGTCGGTATCGTCGCTTCGCTGGCTGTGATCGCCGTCCTCGCAGCGCCCTACGCCATCGTCGAGGGCGGCAGTGGCGTCGGTACGTACTTCGCCGCCGGCGCGATCAACCCACAGATCGTCGGTCTCTTCGCGGCGGTCGCGATCATCGTCTTCGCCGCCGGCCGCGAAGACCGCTCGCCGGCCGATCTAGTCGCCGGCGCGACGCTCGTACTCGGTGTGTTCATGACCGCACTGGCGCTGCTGTGGGCCGTCACCGTCCCCCAGAGTGTCGTCACACAGCTCTCGACGGCGACGATCCTCCAGTACCATCGGGGCGCGCTCGTCGTTACGACGCTCGCTGTGCCAGCCGTCGCCGTCTGGTACGCCCGTGCCCTGCGGATCTTCTGACCGCCGCGGAGATCACACCCGACCGCCGTCCCTCCCTTCCGAAAGGTCCTTAAGTGATCCCGGCGGATTTTCAGGTGGACTAGGTCGAGGGGTTAGGCCCCTCTCCTCGCCCGCAATATGGTCTTGAGCGGGGACCGAACTCGGGGGCGTCCGGTATGCCGGACGCGGGCCCCGTGAGCTAACGTCGAAGCCTCGTCCAACGGGGACAGCGGTCCACTCGGCTGCGCCTGCAGGGGCGTTCGTCGGTGGTTAGACGAGGGCATTCCGTCAGGCACGGAAGTGAGCAGCGGACCCTCGAACACCTGTCGCTCGTCGGATCGCGGGGTGGAGGAGGCAAACGGGACTACCCGTGTCCGAACGCCGGGCAATCCCGGTGTCCATCTCATTCATACCTACACTCGGGGATTACTCCGTAGTCAGGCCAGTGTCACCGCTCGACTCCCAAACCGGTCTCTGGGACAACAGTGACCGGAAGACACCTCGCAGACGGGCCACCACCAGCCGTTGTCGTGTATCTGACCCACATATTGGCAGCGATCGCGCTGTACGATGTATTCGAATGATAACAATACCGCGACCACGGCGAAAGTAGCTTCATAACCAGTCCCGAGTACGTCTTGCTTACGTTGGGTATGGCCTTCCTATGTCACTAAAACAGATCGTAAAATCGAACGAAGACACCCTCGAACAGGTGGCTGGACTCACCGGCTTCGGATGGACGACCTCGGTGCTGGGATATCTGAGTGTGCTCGCCGGCTACAGTAACACCCTCGTCACGAGTCCCCAGTCGCTGCTGTATCTCGGTGGAATCCTGTTCGTGACGACGCTCGGACTCGATCAGCTCAGAGAGCGGCTGTCGAACGAAAAGGACCCGTAGCCGCCGTCGTGATAGGGAGAGGTCGCGAAGGCGGGGCCCTTAGTCGTCGGCCGGTTCCACTAGTCCGTCGACGTTAGCCAGTTCGATGCCCCCACCGATGGTGCGGTTCGGGTAGGGGATGTTGATGTCCTCCTCGTCGAAGCGCTCCTTGACGGCCTTGACGTACTCGGCGCGGGTCTTGACGAAGTCGGCGCGGCTCGGGTCGGCGATCCAGATGCGCGACTGGAGGCCGACCGAGGAGTCGCCGAGTTCGACGAGTCGCACGGACGGCGCGGGGTCGTCGAGGATGTCGGGGTGCGCGTCGGCCTCCTCGACGATGATCTCGGTCGCCTTGTCGATGTCGTCCTCGTAGCCGATGCCGAAGACGAACTTCAGGCGGAGCTGGTCCTTGGCGACGGGGTTCTTGATGACGCCGTCGGTCAGCTGGGAGTTCGGCACGGTCAGGAGTTCGTTGTCGAAGGTGCGGACGCGCGAGACGCGGAGGCTGATGTCCTCGACGATGCCGGCGTTGTCGTCCCACTCGATCCAGTCGCCGATCCGGAACGGCTTGTCGGTGTAGATGAACACGCCGGCGACGAAGTTCTGGACCACGTCCTGCATGGCGAAGCCGATGGCGAGCGTGGCCGCGGCGGCCACCGTCGCAAGCGACTGCAGGAAGTTCCCGTACCCCGCCATGCCGAAGGCGATGGCGATACCGACGAACACGACGACGATACTGACGAGCTTCTTCAGTGGCTTGCGGGCGTGCTCTTCGAGGTTTCTGGACTTGAGCGAGCGGTCGACGATCGGGAGGACCACGGCTTTCCCGATAACGTAGATGAGGACGAAGACGACGACGAAGACCGCAGCGGACGCGATAGCGCCCGCGGCGGGGACGCCAACGCTACTCAGGAAGTCTCCGAGCGGTCCCACCTGCATCATTTCTCGAACACCGCGGTGTGGCCGCGCACCTGCACCACGTCCGCGCCGACCAGGTCCGCGAGGTCGTCGGCGAGTTCCTCGGCCGTCGTGCCGCCGCGGGACGAGCGGAGGAACTTGACCTTCACGAGGTCGGTGTTCTCGAGCTGGGTGTCGAGTTCGTCGGCGACGGACTCGATACCGCTCTTTCCGACGCGCAGCGTCGCATCGAGGTCGTGTATCCGTTGCTGCCTAGAAGCGTCACTCATACACACCGCGTAACGGCGTCGCGACCTTAAAACCAACAGTCGTAAAGAAATCCCTACTCGTACGGGTAGCGAGACTGCGCCCCGCAGTCGCAGGTGACGACGACGTGCCCCGACTGGGTTCGCGACCGGGCGTTGTACCCGTAGCGGAGGTAGGTGTCGCAGGCGTCGCAGGTCGAGCGCTCGAAGGAGCGCGGGAGGCGCAGGCGGTGGCGCTCGGCGACCCGGCGGGCGCGACGGACGTACGAGCGGGCGCGGTCCTCCTCGCCGGCCGCGACGGCCTCGCGAGCCAGGGACTCGAGGCGCTCGATCCGCTCGCGGGCGATCGTCTCCCCGTCGGCCATCGTTGGCACTGGGTCGGCGGGAGGAAAATGCCTTCCGACCGAGCGCTGCGGGAAGTCGGTAGGGTTTTCGGCGCGGCCGGTGGAGCCACCGAACGTGCGCGTCCTGAACTACCTCGAACTGGAGTCCCGCCTCGACCGGTCGGGAATCGGTACGGCCGTCGACCACCAGCGGGCGGCGCTCGCCGACACGGCCGTCGAGGTGGAGACGACGCCGTGGCGCGACGGCCATCCGGGCTGGGCCGTCGGCGGCAACGTCGCCTTCGACGACCCGGTGTTCACCGAGTTCGACGTGGCCCACTGCAACATGATCGGGCCGGGGTCGGTCGCCGTCGCCCGGCACGCCAGGCGTGCGGACATCCCGCTGATCCTCCACGCCCACGTAACGCGCGAGGACTTCCGTGGCAGCTTCCGCGGGTCGAACCTCGTCGCCCCGGCGCTCGGCCGGTACCTGAAGTGGTTCTACTCGCAGGCCGACCTCGTGCTCTGTCCCTCCGAGTACACGAAGGGCGTCCTCGAATCGTACCCGGTCGACGCGCCGATCCAATCGATGACGAACGGAATCGACGTCGACGCGCTCTCCGGCTTCGAGGAGACGCGCGAGGAGTACCGGCGGCGCTACGACCTCGACGGCATGGTCGTCTTCGCCGTCGGGAACGTCTTCGAGCGAAAGGGCCTGACGACGTTCTGCGAACTCGCCCGACGGACCGACTACGACTTCGCCTGGTTCGGCCCCTACGACGCCGGCCCGCAGGCCTCGAAGACCGTCAGGCGCTGGGTGAACAACCCGCCGGAGAACGTCACGTTCACGGGCTGGATCGAGGACATCCGCGGCGCGTTCGGGGCCGGCGACGTGTACCTGTTCCCGACGAAGGCCGAGAACCAGGGCATCGCCGTCCTCGAGGCGATGGCCTGCGGGAAGGCCGTCGTCCTCTCGGACATCCCGGTGTTCCGGGAGTACTACGAGGACGGCCACGACTGCCTCATCTGCGAGGACGAGGCGGAGTTCGAAGCGGCGCTGTCGCGGCTGGCCGACGACCCCGACCTCCGCGAGCGACTGGGCGAGAACGCCCGGGAGACGGCCCGCGAACACGGGCTGGACCGCGTCGGACGGCGACTGGTCGAGACGTACGAAGAACTGGTCTGAGGAGCCGTTTTCGCGTCGAGTCTACGGGGCCGAGAGCGACCCGTCGGCGAGCGGCGCGGCCGCCGAGCGACGCCAGACGACCCCGACGAGGACCGCGCCGACGAGCACCAGCGACCCGGCGACGGCGAAGGCGAGCAGGAAGTCGACGCCGCCGAGCCAACCGCCGAGGACGGCCCCGACGCCGTTCGCCAGGCCGGAGATGGCGGTGTAGAGCCCCAGCGCCTCGCCGCGGATCGCCGCCGGTGCGAGGCGCGTGACGAGGCTCGCGGCCGTGACGGCGATGACCGCCCAGGCAACGCCGATCAGGATGAAGAGGAGGCCGGTGACGGCCGTTCCGACGAGCGTAGCCGGGAGCGTCAGGCCGACGACGGCGACCGCCGGGTGCAGTGCGGCGCGGGCGAGCAGGCCGCCGACCTGCAGGCCGCTCGGCGAGTACCGCTCCGCGAGCGACCCGGCGCGGCCGTAGAACAGCGCAGAGCCGACGCTGGAGACGAGGTAGAGCGCGAAGACGACGCCGGACTCGTAGCCGAGCGAGCGGGAGAGATACAGCGGGAGCGGTCCCCAGAACGCGCCGAAGCCGAGGAACACGGCGACGACGGCGGCGAAGTAGACGGTCAGGTTCGGGGAGAACCGAGCGGCCACCTCCCGCGGGTGCATCGACCGGGTGAGCCAGTACAGCCGACCGGGGCCGACGGGGAACGTGGCGCTCCGGACGGGGAGTCGCCGCGAACGGGCGACGGCCCGGGCGATGCGACTGCCGCGCGGCCGATCGGGTTCCGGCGGGTCGGCCGGGAGCCATCCGCCGGCGAGCACCGCGGCGACGCCGGTGGTGAGAGCACACACCCACAGGAGCGTCTGCTGCGCGAAGAGCGGCCCGAGCGGCCCCGAGAGGGCCGTGGTCCAGAGGAGGCCGAGGACGAGGCCGCCGGCCCAGCCCCACCCCTGATAGCGGTTCAGGAGGGCGAAGCGGGCCGGCCAGTCGCGCTCGACCGTGCCGACCGTCACCAGCAGCGTCAGGACCGGTGCGACGGCCCCCGAGGCGAACCAGAGTAGGCCGTTCCCGGCGATGACGAGCCACGCTCGCTCCGTAAGCGAGACGAGGACGAGCGAGGCGCTGGCCAGCCCCAGCGCGAGCAAGACGAGCGAGCGGCGCTTCCCGGTTCGGTCGGCGACGCGGCCGAAGACGAGGGCGGCGGGTGCACCCGCGGCGGCGGCCACGCCCGCGAGGACGCCCAGCATGAGCGTCTCGCCGCCGATGGCGACGAAGTACAGCGGGACGAGCAGCGACGCGGCCCCGAGGGCGACTGACGCGAGCGCCCAGGCCGACAGCCAGCGGGTTCCTGCCATTGTCTGTCCCTCGCGCCAGGGGTCAAAAAGAGCCACGACGCCGGATCGCCACGTTCGGCCAATCGAGGGCGCAATGGCAAGGGTTTACCCACTGGTCGTATTACGCCGCGGCGATGGCACTGCCGCGCGTCGCGACGTTCACCGACACGTACCTGCCGACGGTCAACGGCGTGACCTACACGGTCAAGACGTGGCGGGACCGCTGGCGCGGCCGCGGCGGCCACATGGACGTGGTCTACCCCGAGAGCGACCACGACCCGGCCTCGGACGAATATCCCGTCCGGAGCCTCCCGTTCCCGTTCTACGAGGGGTTCCGGCTCGGGATGCCACAGATTCCGGCGGGCGTCCGGAACGCGGACCTGGTCCACGCCCACACGCCCTTCAGCCTCGGGATGGCCGGTCAGCGCCTCGCCCGCAAACTGGACGTGCCTCTCGTCGCCTCCTATCACACGCCGACGAGCGAGTACGCCGAGTACGTCTCGTTCAACGGCGCGGTGGAGTCGGCGGTCCGCTCCAGCGCCGAGCACTACGAGCGGTGGTTCCTGGGCCGGGCCGACACCGTCATCGCGCCAAGCGAGCGCGCGGCGACTCACCTCCGCGAGTCCGTCGACCTCGCAGGGAACGTCACGGTCATCCCGAACGGCGTCGACACGACGGTGTTCGAACCGGTCGACCCGTCGGATTTCAGGGCGCGCTACGACCTCCCCGAGGGCCCAATCGTCGGCTACACCGGCCGGCACGGCTACGAGAAGTGCCTCGACGACGTCATCACGGCCTGCGAAGGGCTCGACGTCACCGTCGTCTTCGGCGGCGACGGCCCGGCCCGCGGCGCGCTCGAACGGAAGGCCGAACAGAGCGACGTGGACGTGCGCTTTCTCGGCTTCCTCGACCGCTCGGAGCTCCCGGAACTGTACTCGGCGCTCGACGTGTTCGCGTTCCCCAGCCCCGTCGAGACGCAGGGGCTCGTCGCACTGGAGGCGAACTGCTGTGGGACGCCCGTCGCCGGCGTCGACGCCGGCGCGCTCAGCGACACAATCGACGACGGCGAGACCGGCTACACCTACGCCGAGGGCGACATCGACGGCTTCCGGCGGGCCATCGAACGCGTCCTCGAGGAGCACGCGGCGCTCAGAGACACCTGTCTGGCTCGCCGCGACGTCGTGAGCGTCGACCACGCCATCGACCGACTGGTCGACGTGTACGAGGACGTGTCGTAGAATCGCCAGTGACCGGCAGCGCACGCCCGGTCACGCTGCAGACGTGTGACTGCGTGAAAACTCAATCGGCGTGATGGGGCAACCCGACACCCACGTCAGGCGCCTCGGAGAGCCGTCAGCGAGGGATCGACGCGGTTCGCGTCGGCGTCGTACTCCAGGACGCCGTAGTCGGCCATCTTCGGGAGATGCGTGTGATGGAGCGAGACCGCGATGGTCTGGACGGCGCTGTCGTCGCTCGGGTCGACCTGCGGCTCGAGGGCCGCGACGGAACTGGCCAGGCTCTCGAGCGAGACCGGACCGGGACTGTCGGCGAGGGCGTCGATCACCGTCCGCCGCCTGGACGACGCCAGCACCTCGTATCGGTCACCGTCGGTCAGTTCAGTCAGTTCGGCTAGGTCGCCTGCATATTCGATGGTCGCGTTGGACATGTGTTGTGGCTCCAATCGGCTCGTGGTCGCGTGTCGATGCGGCTGACCTCGTCTGAGGCCAGCACGTACTACAACGAAACGTTCCTGCAGGGGTAAGCTACTTGCATAAAGAGTTAGGCACACCAGTCAGGCATCCATCACCACCCGCGCGGACGGTTCCATTCATTTGGTTGAAATTGAATACAATTACGTACCAGTTCGTCTCAGCGCGGCCGGTCGGCCCGTGACTCCGCCGGCGGAGGGTTGATACGGCTCGGTCGCCGAGCGGGACCATGGCCGGACCCTCGCTGACGGACACGCTCCGAGAGACGCTCGCGGCCTTCGACGCGTCCGGGACGCCGCTGACGACGAGCGAAGTCGCGGAGCGGCTCGACCTGGGACGGCGGAGCACCTACGACCGCCTGGAGCGGCTGGCGGAGCGCGACCAGCTGGCGACGAAGAAAGTCGGCGCGAGCGCTCGCGTCTGGTGGCGGCCCGCCGACGCGAGGCGAGACGCGGGACCGGACGCCGCGGAGACGGAGGTGTCCCTCGTCGCCGACCTGCTCGACGAGGTCGGCGTCGTCGCCGTCGACGAAGACGGTGTGGTCGTCCGGACGAACGACGCGATGGAACGGTTCTTCGGCCCAGACGCGGCGAGAGCCGTCGGCAGTGACCACCGCGAGTACCTCGATACCGTCGTCGCACCGGCCGTTGCCGACTCCGAGACGGACGTTCCCGCGGTGCGTGCCGCGGCGGACCACGGGAACGGCGAGCGCGTCGTGTGCCGGGTCGAGGCCGACGGCGAGCGCCGGGCGCGCTGGCTCGAGTACCAGTGCAAGCCCGTCGACGCCGACCACCTCGCGGGCGGTGCCGTCCACCTGTACCGCGACGTCACCGAGCGAACGCGCTCGGAGCGCTCGAGCCAGGAGTTCGAGTCGCTCGTCGAAGAGGTCGAGGAGTACGCGATCTTCCGCCTCGACGCGGCTGGACGCATCCAGACGTGGAACTCGGGTGCGGCTCAGATCAAGGGGTACGACGCCGACGAAGCGGTCGGGGAACACGTCTCGCTGTTCTACACCGCCGAGGACCGTGCGGCGGGGGTCCCCGACGCGAACCTGGCGACCGCGGCGCGCGACGGCGTCCTCCACACGGAGGGGTGGCGCGTCCGCGCCGACGGGTCGCGGTTCCGGGCGAACGTCACGTTGCGGGCGCTCTACGGCGACGACGACGAGCTACAGGGCTACGTCAAGGTCACGCGGGACATGACCGAACAGCGAGAGCGAGAGCGGCAGTTGCGCCGCGAGCGGGACCTCACGGAGCTGTTCCTCGAAACCGCACCGATTCGGATGGCGGTCTTCCGACCGGACGGGACGGCCGAACGGATCAACTCGCGGGCCCGCGACCAGCTCGGCATCGACGAGTCGGCCGTCCCCGGACTCCACGTCTCGGAGCTACCGATACGGGACGAGTCCGGCGACCCCCTCGGGGACGGCGAGCACCCCGTCGAGACGGTGATCCGGACGGGCGAGCCGGTGTCGGAACGCCTCCTCCAGCACGACTGCCCCGACGGCGGCCGACGCTGGGTCCGGCTCAACGCGAGCCCGGTCACCGACGACGCCGGCCGGCTCGAACGCGTCGTCGCCACCGGCGAAGACGTGACCGAACTCCAGCGCAAGGCGCGGGCCCTCGAAGCCCAGCGCAACGACCTCGAACGGGAACTCGACGACGTGTTCGACCGGGTCGACGACGCGTTCTTCGCGCTCGACGACGACTGGCGGTTCACGCACGTCAACGAGCGGGCGGCGGCCGTTCTGGAACGGTCGGTCGGCGACCTCGTCGGCCAGTCGGTCTGGGACGCCTTCCCCGAGGCCCGCGGGACTCCGTTCCAGACCGAGTACGAGCGCGCGCTCCGAGAGCAGGAGACGGTCTCCTTCGAGGAGTACTTCGAGCCGCTGTCGACGTGGTTCGAGGTGACGGCCTACCCCTCTGAGAGCGGCCTCTCGGTGTACTTCCGCGACATCACCGAGCGCAAGGAGCGCGAGGAGCGACTCAGGCGCTACCGGACGGTCGTCGAGACGATCGACGACGGCGTCTACATCGTCGACGGCGAGAACCGGTTCGTCCTCGCCAACGATGCGCTGGCGGACCTCACCGGCTACGACCGAGACGAACTGCTCGGGTCGCACGCCTCGATGGTGACGACCGACGACGACCTCGGACGCGCCGAGGAGCGACGAGACTCGCTCGCGGCGACGGGCGCGACCGCGACGACTATCGAGACGGAACTGGTGACCAGCGACGGACGGACGGTCCCGATAGAGACGCGGTTCTCGCTCCTCGACCTCGACGACGGCGACCCGGCGCGCGTCGGGGTCGTGCGCGACGTGAGCGAGCGCAAGGAGCGCCAGGCGCAGTTGCGGCGGCGGATGCGCCAGCAGGAAGTGATAACCGACCTCGGACAGCAGGCGCTCGAACGGCCCGCCCTCGACGCGCTGTTCGCCGAAGCGACGCGCCTCGTCGCCGACACGCTCGACACCGAGTACTGCAAGGTGCTCGACCTCGACGCTGACGGCGAGTCCCTCCTGCTCCGGGAGGGCGTCGGCTGGCAGGAGGGACTCGTTGGCGAGGCCACCGTCTCCGCGCTCGAATCGGACTCGCAGGCGGCGTACACGCTCACGGTCGACGGGCCGGTCGTCGTCAGCGACCTCACGACGGAGTCGCGTTTCAGCGGGCCCGACCTCCTCAGAGACCACGGCGTACGCAGCGGCATCAGTACGATCATCGGGCCGCGGTCCGAGCCGTGGGGCATCCTTGGCACGCACGACACCGAGCTCCGGACGTTCTCGGAACAGGACGCCCGCTTCGTCCAGTCGGTCGCGAACATCCTCGCGACGGCCATCAACCGCCGCGACTACGAGCGGAAACTGCTCGACCAGCGCGAGCAACTCGCGGCGCTGAACAGCCTCAACGCCGTCATTCGCGAGACGACGAGCGCGGTCATCGAACAGCCGACACGGGAGACCATCGAGTCGACGGTCTGTGAGCACGTCGCCGACTCGGCGTCGTATCTCTTCGCCTGGATCGGCGACGTCGACCCCGAGACCGAGACGGTGAATCTCCGGACCGAGGCCGGCGTCGACGGCTACCTCGACGAGATCACGATTTCCGTCGACCCGGACGACGAGCGCAGCGACGGGCCCACGGGCCGGGCCATCCGGACCGGCGAGGTCCAGACGACGCAGGACGTGGCGGCCGACCCCAGACACGACCCGTGGCGCGACCACGTCGAGGGCCACGGCGTCCGGTCGTCCGCCGCGATTCCGCTCTCCTACGAGGGGACCACCTACGGCGTGTTGAACGTGTACTCCGATCGCCCGAACGCCTTCGAGGGGCACGAGGGGGACCTCCTCGGACGGTTCGGCGAGGTGGTCGGCCACGCCATCGCGTCGACCGAGCGAAAGCGGGCGCTCCTGAGCGACGAGGTGGTCGAACTGCAGTTCCGCGTCGCCGACGTGTTCGACGCGTTCGGCGTCGACGCCCGCGCCACCGGTCAGATCACGCTGGATCACGTCGTTCCGCTCGACGACGACCAGTTCCTCGTGTTCGGGACGGTTGACGCCGACGCCAGGGCGGACCTGGTCGCCCTCGCCGAAACCGTCCCGACCTGGGACGGCGTGTCGTTCTACGACGACGAGGGAGCGACGCGCTACGAACTGCGCCTCACCGAGCCACCGGTGCTCTCGGAACTGGCGAGCGTCGGGGGCCTCGTCCACGAGGCGGTCATCGAGGACGGCGACTTCTCGCTGACGGTCCACCTCTCGCCGAGCACCGAGACCAGACACGTCGTCGACGCGATTCGAGGTGCCTACCCGTCGGCGACGCTGCTGAAGCGACGGCAGCGGTCGGCGACCGCCGACGGCGCCCCGGGACGTGACCCCCTCGAAGCGCTGACCAGCCGGCAGCGGACGACGCTCCGGGCCGCCTATCACTCCGGGTTCTTCGAGTGGCCGAGGGCGGCGACGGGCGAGTCCATCGCCGAGAGCCTCGGCGTCTCACCGCCGACGTACCACCAGCACCTCCGCGCGGCCGAGCGGAAGGTCTTCGACTCGCTGCTCGGCGGGAGCGCGAGCCGATTCGTCGATACCTGAATATCGCCCGTTTCGTCCCCCTGAAGCCCTCTCCCTGATAGTTCCAGTTCGCCTAGCCGCCAAACGTTTATCCGTGCAGTCGAAACGCTGACACATGGTCGATGGGTCATCGTCTGACGACGAGTCGCCCGAAAGCTCGCTCATCAGACGGGAAGTGGAACCGGCGGAAGACGAGGCGAACTATCGGGTCCTCGAAACGATTGCCGACGTGGAGGGCGTCGAAGTCACGGACCTACCGCCGCTGTACGAGCGGATCGATCACATCCTGGACCACCTCTTCGACACCCCGCCGGCACCCGATGCGCAGGTCGTCATCACCTTCTCGTACTACGGGTACCGCGTCAGGGTCGACCAGGAGGGGCACGTGGAACTGGCGCGCCTCAACGGGGCCCCCGAGGAGTGGAACGGGCAGACGTGACGCGGTCGGTCGCCCGGCTCAGCCCCGTCGCGAGCGCGACCAGCCGATTCCGAAGGCGACCCCGTTGAGGGTCCCGAGCGCCAGCCCGAGGTAGAAGTCGCCGAGCGTCACCGCAAGGACCAACCCCACGCCGACGCCCAGCGCCAGGCTCTTCGCCATCGTGGGCCAGTGGAGCCAGTCGAACCGACCGCTCGCCGTCGTCTCGTCGCTCATAGCTGGCCTCTGGGGGCCGCGGAGTAAACTGTTTCCGACCGTCACCGCGGACCGCGGTCGGACCGATCCAGCGACGCCTGTCGCTCCCGGAGGGCGTCGACGCGGTCCTCGACGGCCGGATGCGACCCGGGGAGGACCCGCTCGCTCCCCACGCGCCAGCGGCGGGCGAGTCGGTCGCCGCGGTTCGACGGCGCGTCTTCGGTCGGTTCGATCGCGTTCGGCACCACGCACAGTTCGCGGACCCCGGTCTCCGCGGTCCGGATGTCCGTCTCCGGTCGCCGGTCTTCGGTGAGCGTCTCCAGCGCCCCGGCCAGCGCCGCGGGCGCGCCGCAGATGGCGACGCCGCCCGCGTCAGCCGCGTACTCGCGGACGCGCGAGAGCAGTCGGTAACAGGCCGTGCTGGCGAGGTACAGCGCCGCGGCCACGGGCATGGCGACGACCGCGAACAGGAACACCGCGATGCTGACCTGTCCGTTCCCGGCCCAGGTGCTGTCGTCGTCGTCTTCGTCGAAGAACCACTGCAAGAGGACCGAACCCCGGACCGCCCGGCCGACCGCGCCGAGGAAGCGGGCGCTCACCGTCGGCAGGAACGCCGCCGCCGTCATCACGAACGCGTCGCCGTTCTTCAGGTGGGCGAGTTCGTGGGCGAGGACGGCGTCCAGTTCGTCGCCGTCGAGTCGCTCGACGAGCGCCGTCGTCGCGAACAGCGTGCGCTCGCCGGGCCGGCTGGCGACGAAGCTGTTGGGCGTCTCGGAGGCCAGCACGGTCACGTCCGGCGGCGTCATGTTCGCCGTGTGCGCCAGTCGGTCGACACGGGCGCGCAGGCGCGTAGCGGTCTCGCTGCGCTCGATCTTGCCGCGCATCTCCGCGACGCTGTCGGGGTCGGCCTCCAGCGTCTCCGCCGAGAGCGCGTCCCGGAGGGTCGTCCGGTAGCCGAAGACGGACTGGACGACCAGGACCAGCGGCGTCCCGACCAGCACCACGGGCCACAGCGGAACGATATCGAAGCTCATCGACCAGAACAGGTGCTCGTACTGGTAGGCCAGCAGGGGGACCAGCCCCGCGGCGACGTGTGCCAGCACGTAGGCGGCGACGACGGCGACCGCGTCGAAGGCGACCAGCACCGCCACGAGGGCGACCAGCCGCAGGCGACTGCGGGCAGAGGAGTGGAGGGCTGCCATAGTCGCCGCTTCGCCGCACAGTTCAAAAAGCGTGTTGGAGGTGTCAGGTTCGCTCTCGTAGTCAGGCTATGGAAAGGCGCTCGTTCGCGCCCGCTCACTCGCGCCCCTACGCCAGTGCACTTCCCGCACGGATTATCTCGCGCTCGCCGAAGGCCGGCCCGACGAGCTGGAGTCCGACGGGGAGCCCGTCGTCGGTCTCGCCGGCGGGCACCGAGATGGCCGGGAGGTTCGCGAGGTTCACGGGGGTCGTGTTGGCGTCCGCGAGGTACATCGTGAGCGGGTCGTCGAGGCTCTCGCCGCGCTTCATCGGCGGGACGGGCATCGTCGGCGACGCGAGCACGTCGGCGTCCGAGAGCGCCTCGTCGAAGTCCTGTTTGACCCACGCGCGGGCGTCCTGGGCCTTCTTGTAGTACTTGTCGTGGTAGCCGGCCGAGAGCGCGTACGTGCCGAGCAGGACGCGGCGCTTGACCTCCTCGCCGAAGCCCTCCTCGCGGGCGTTCGCGAACGACTCGTTCCAGTTGCCGTCGTAGCCGCCGGATTTTCCGTATCGGACGCCGTCGAAGCGGGCGAGGTTCGAGGACGCCTCGGACATGGCGATGACGTAGTACGCCTCGACGGCGTGCTCGACCGAGGGGAGGTCGACCTCGTGGTAGGTCGCGCCCTGTGCTTCGAGGTCGTCCAGCGCCGCCCAGAACGTCTCGACGACGGCCTCGTCGGCGCCGTCGAGCAGTTCCGTCGGGACGCCGATGGACAGGCCGGCCACGTCGCCGTCGGCGGCGTCGGCGTAGGAGCCGTCGGCCTCGGGGGCCTCCTGCGTGGTCGCGTCGCGCTCGTCGGGGCCGGCGATGACCTCCAGGAGCTCGGCGGCCTCCTCGACGCTCGGCGCGATGGGGCCGACCTGTTCGAGGCTGTTTGCGTAGGCCACGAGGCCGTACCGGGAGACCAGCCCGTAGGTGGGCTTGATGCCGACGACGCCGCAGAACGCGGCCGGACAGCGGATCGACCCGCCGGTGTCGGTCCCGAGCGCCATGTCGGCGTCGCCGGCGGCGACGACGGCCGCGGAGCCGCCGGACGAACCGCCCGGCACGCGGCCCTCGGCGACGGGGTTCTCGACGGGGCCGTACGCCGAGGTCTCGGTGGTCGTCCCCATCCCGAACTCGTCCATGTTGGTCTTGCCGGGGATGGTCGCGCCGGCGGCTTTCAGGCGCTCGACGACCGTCGCGTCGTACGGCGGGACGTAGTCTTCGAGCATCGCCGACCCGCAGGTCGTCCGCACGCCCTCGGTCGAGATGTTGTCCTTGACCGCGACGGTTCGGCCGGCGAGCGGGCCGTCCGCCGCGCCCTCGATGGACTCCTCGGTGACGTAGCCGTTGTACGCCGTCATCTCACGACACCTTCGGCCCCTTGAACTGGCCCTCTTCCGTGTCGCTGGCGTTCTGGAGTGCCTCCTCCTGCGAGAGGCTCTCGCGGACCTCGTCGGGTCGCATGACGTTCGAGAGGTCGGCCGCTCGCTCGGTCTCCGGGACGTCGTCGAGCGCCTCGAAGGCCGCGAGTATCTCGCCGAACTGGTCGGTGAATCGCTCGATCTCGTCGTCCCCCAGGTCCACGCGGGCGAGGTCGGCGACGTGACGGACCTCCTCGGGATCGACGGCGGGGTCGCTCATGTCCGGCCGGAGTGCTGGCGACGCGGTAAGCGTTTCGAAACACCGGGCCCGAAGCTATGGGGTGTGTTGACAAGCTATGAAGTTCTGTGGGGCCTGTCGAAAAGTCTCGTTTTGCTATCGAAAAGTTCTACTTTCGAAATTGGCAAAAGTTTTAAGTCGCCGTGGACACAACAGTATACTACAATCACGTTTTTCGGGTACGATACCCGGCTGTCCCCAACAAAATGACCGATACCAGCATCCGCCGATACTCGAACGAGCGCGAAACAGAGACCGAGCAGACGGCCGACGAGGAGAGCGAGACACTCGTCTGTCCCGAGTGCGGTGGGTCGCTGCACTCCGACAGCGAGCGCGGCGAGACCGTGTGTGAAGACTGCGGCCTCGTCGTCGAGGAGGACGAGATCGACCCCGGCCCCGAGTGGCGCGCGTTCGATTCGAAAGAGAAAGACGAGAAGTCCCGCGTCGGTGCGCCGACGACGAACATGATGCACGACAAGGGCCTCTCGACCAACATCGGCTGGCAGGACAAGGACGCCTACGGCAACTCCCTGTCCTCGCGCCAGCGCGAGAAGATGCAGCGCCTGCGCACCTGGAACGAGCGGTTCCGGACCCGCGACTCCAAGGAGCGCAACCTCAAGCAGGCGCTGGGCGAGATCGACCGCATGGCCTCGGCCCTCGGCCTGCCCGAGAACGTCCGCGAGACCGCGAGCGTCATCTACCGCCGCGCACTCGACGAAGACCTGCTTCCCGGCCGCTCCATCGAGGGCGTCTCGACGGCGTCGCTGTACGCCGCCGCCCGCCAGGCCGGCACGCCCCGGTCGCTCGACGAGATCGCCGCCGTCTCCCGCGTCGACAAGGACGAGATCGCGCGCACCTACCGCTACGTCGTCCGCGAACTGAGCCTGGAGATTCAGCCCGCCGACCCCGAGAGCTACGTCCCGCGGTTCGCGTCGGACCTCGACCTCTCCGAGGAGGTCGAACGGCGCGCCCGCCAACTCCTCCAGAACGCCAAGGAGGAGGGCGTCCACTCCGGGAAGTCGCCGGTCGGCCTCGCCGCCGCCGCCGTCTACGCCGCCTCGCTGCTCACCAACGAGAAGGTGACCCAGAGCCAGGTCAGCGAGGTGGCCAACATCTCCGAGGTCACCATCCGCAACCGCTACCACGAACTGCTGGAAGCGGAAGACAACATCCACCCCTGAGACGGACCGCCCGGCCCGTATCGTAACCTAGACGACCGACGCCGCCCTCCGCGTCGGCATGGAGACCACCCGCCACTTCGTCGCCACTGTCTACGTCGTCAGCGACGGCGCCGTCGCGCTCCACGAACACGACAAGCTGGAGATGTGGCTGCCAGCCGGCGGCCACGTCGACCGCGACGAACTCCCGCACGCCGCCGCCCTGCGCGAGACGCGCGAGGAACTCGGCCTCGACGTGGACCTCGTCGCGCCGCAGGAGGGAATCGAGAGCGAGACCGTCCGGTCGATTCCCCAGCCCCAGCACTTCCTGCTGGAAGACATCAACGTCGACGCGGACGGCGAGGTGGGCCACCAGCACGTCGACTTCATCTTCTACGGCGCGGCCCAGAGCCGCGACATCGACCCGGAACCGGGCGAACAGCCGGCCGCGGACTGGTCGTGGTTCACCGCTTCGGAGCTCCGGGACCGGGCCGAGCAGTTCCCGGCCGACGTGGTCGAGATCGGCCGGCGCGCCATCGAGACGGTCAGCCGGCGGTAACGGTCGATTACCGGCACCGTCGCGTTCGTTCGGGCCGTCGGCCGACCGCCCGTATCGCTCTGCTTTCGCCCTCATATCTGCATGTTAACTATGCGCACGCCCTCCGTAGTCTACCCGTATGTACGAGGTGTTACTCCCGGTCGACGCGAGCGAGGAGCGGGGCCGCGCACAGGTCGACGCGACGACGGCGCTTCCCCACGCCGAGGATTCGGTGAAAGCCACCGTCCTCCACGTCTTCGGCGACGAGGAGACGGCTGAGAAGACCTCTGTCGAGCAGACGCAGGCGGGGAAAGTCGTCGTCGAGGAACTGCGCGAGACTGGCGTCGCGATCGAGACGGAGACGCGCCACGGCGACCCTGAGGAAGTTATCGTGACGGTCGCGGAGGAGCGGGACGTGGACATGCTCGTCCTCGGCGGCCGCAAGCGCTCGCCGCTCGGCGCGCTCGTCTTCGGGAGCGTCAGCCAGAGCGTCATCCTCGACTCCGAGCGCCCCGTGGCCGTGACCGGAAGCGGCCACGCCGCCGAGTGATCACTCGACCAGCGACTCGACGTACTGCGTGACGTGGTCGTCCATCCGGCGCTTGTAGCCGGCCTGCCGGGCGAGGCGGTCGAGTTCGCGGGCCGCGAGCGAGCCGTACTGGGCGGCCTTCTTGTCCCGGTTCGCGACGGCCTCGGGAAGTGAGTGACGGGCCGCGGCGCGAAGCGCGACCTTCCGCGTCTCGCCGTCGACGAGCAGGTCGCCGTCCAGTCGGAGCGCGGCCGCGACGACGCGGTCGTGCAACAGCGGCGTGACCGGCTCGACGCCCGCCGCCCGCAGCGCGAGCACGTCGCGCTCGAGCTGGCCGGGGAGCGTGGCGATCACCTCTCGCTGTGCCCCCCGGACGGTGTCGGCCTCGACGCGGGGGTCCTCGGGGGCCTTCGCCACCTTGGCGTAGCCGCCGAACAGTTCGTCGGCCCCCTGACCGAGCGCGAGGCGGTCGAAGCCGTCCGCCGCGACGCGCTCGGCGACCAGGAACAGCGGGAGCGCGATCTGCACGTCCATCGCGTTCGTCCGCCCCGTCGCGCGGACGATCTCGGGAACCGCCCGCTCGATGGCGTCGTGAGTGAGTTCCACGACGCGCACGTCGGTCCCCAGCAGGTCCGCGGCCGACCGCGCCGCGTCCACGTCGTGGCTGTCGGGAAAGCCCGCGACGTACAGCGGGGCGTCGAGCCTGGCCGCGAGCAGCGCCGAGTCAACGCCGCCGGAGAAGGCGACGGCGAGGCCGTCGGTGTCCACGGCATCGACGCTGGTCTCGACGGCGTCTCGGACCGCTTCGACCGCCGTCTCGCGGTCGGCGAACGGATCGAGCGACGGCAGCGTCCAGCGCCGTCTGGCCCCCTCCTCGTCGCGGACGTGGCCGGCGGGGAACGACCGCGGGTCGGCCAGCGCCGTCGGGTCGTGGCTCCACTGCTCGGGGTCGAGCACCTCGTCGTCAGGAGCGTCGCGCTCGACGAACAGCGGGTAGCGACCGAGCACGTCCCGGACGAGCGTCCCGTCGAGGTCGCCGGCGAAGCCGCCGGTCCCCGGGAGCGGGTCGGCGCTGTCGAGCGCCGTAGCCACGACCGCCGGGTCGGCCCCCTGCATCACTGAAAGAGGTCGGCGATGCCGTTCTTCACGCGTCGCTTCGCCCCGCCGGCGGCCTGTCGGAAGCTGATGCGCCACGGCGTCCGCTTGCCCTCGACGGTGGTCCGTCCCTCGCGAATGGCGTCGAGGATGGCCGCCGCCGAGCGCTCGTCGGTGTCGACGTTCGTGACCGCCTGCCCGACCATCTCGGCGATGTGGGCGTCGCTCCCGGCGGTCATCGGCAGGCCCTCACGGCGAGCGAAGCGCTCGGCCTGTCGGTTCGACCGCCCGGTCAGGAGCCGCGAGTTGTACACCTCGATGGCGTCGGCCGTCGCCAGTTCGGCCTTCGAGATGTGCTCTAGAACGCCGTGGCGGGACTCCTGAAAGGGATGGGGGACGACGGCGAGGCCGCCCTGGTCGCGGATGCGGTCGAGCGTCTCCCCGAACGGGAGGCCCCGCGGGATGGCCTCGTCGATTCCCAGCGCGAGGACGTGCCCGGCGGCGCAGGTGACCTCCATCCCGGGAATGCCGACGAGGCCGTACTCGGGGGCCAGTTCGACCGCCCGGAGGCTGGCGTCGATCTCGTCGTGGTCCGTCACCGCCAGCGCGTCGAGGCCAACGGCGCTGGCCTGCTCTAAGAGGAGTTCGACCGGGTCTCGGCCGTCGTGCGACAGCGACGAGTGCGTGTGGAGCTCGACCGACTGCACGGCCTCGAATAGCGGGGGGCAGGGCAAAAGCGCCCCGATTCCGTCAGCGCGGCTCCGCGTCGCTCGAAACAGAGAACGGTTCGACCGCCTGTCCCTGGGGCGGTCGAACGCCCGAATATGCCACCTATCTGTCCCACGAGACTGGAAGCGAGTCGTTTTCGAACGGCCGTCGACGACGGCCGCACGTGAACAGAGACGCCGAACCGGAATGAGCGACGGCCCCCAGCGTGACGGGCATTGAAGTGAGAATCGACCCGTCGTCGCCGCCGGAATCAGTCGGCCGACATCGGCTCGTCGCCCGCGCCGAACGGCGTCGGTCCCTCGATCTCGCTGTCTTCGAGGTAGCACTGCGGGTCCGGTGCGAAGAGGTCGTCCTCGACGGTGAGCGCGCGCAGGCGGGACGCCCCGCGACAGACCCCGGCGTAGCGGCAGTCGGCGCACTTCCCGGAGAGGTGGTCGTCGCGGTTCCGGAGCGCGCGCAGGAGCGGGTTCGACTCGTCCTCCCAGATGTCGCCGAAGGGCCGGTCGCGGACGTTGCCGAGCGAGTAGCCCTGCCAGAACTGCGTCAGGTGGACGTTGCCCTGATAGTCCACGTCGGCGACGCGCTCGCCGGTCGGGTCGCCGCCGTTGACCCGCAGATACTCGTAGACCCGACGGGCCTGGGCCTCGCCCACGTGCTCGCGGGCGTACTCGACGAGGTAGGCCGCGTCGGCGTAGTTCCCGACCAGCAGGGTCTCTATCTCCTCGCCGTCGTCGTGGTACTCGCGGGTCATGTCACAGACCCGCTTCACGGCGGTCCGGCGGTCCGCGGGCGTGAGGTCGGCGTCGACGATTTCGGTCCCGCGGCCGCCGTAGTCCAGGTGGTAGAAACAGAAGCGGTCGACGCCCACGTCGGTCAGCAGGTCGACGACGCCCTCCAGGTCGGCGGCGTTGCGCTCGGTGATGGTGTAGCGCAGGCCGGTCTTGAGGCCCGCGTCGAGGCAGTTCTCGATGCCACGGACCGCGCCCTCGAACGCGCCCTCCAGCCCGCGGAAGTCGTCGTTGCGCTCGGGCAGGCCGTCGACGGAGACGCCGGCGTACTTCAGCCCGGCGGCCTTCAGCGACTCGGCGCGCTCTGCGGTGATGAGCGTCCCGTTCGTCGAGAGCACGGGGCGGACGCCCACGTCGTTCGCGTAGGCGATCAGCTCTTCGAGGTCGTTTCGGACGAGCGGCTCGCCGCCGGAGAACAGCACGACCGGCGCGCCGTAGTCGGCCAGGTCGTCGAGCAGCGCCTTCCCCTCGGCCGTCGAGAGCTCGCCGTCGGCGATTTCTGTGTCGGCGGCCGCGTAGCAGTGGTCGCAGTAGAGGTTGCACTGCTTGGTGACGTTCCAGACGACCACGGGCCGACGCTGTTTCTCGTCGCGAATCTGGCGCTTCGTCGACTCGTCGGCCGCGTCGTACCGGAGGCCGTCGCCCTCCGCGTCGAGGTCACAGAGCAGTTTCGAGACGGATATCATCCGTCTTCACCCCGAAGCGTCTCCGACTGCATCTCCGCGACCGACATCGTCGCCTCCTCGCCCGACGCGCCCGCGCCGAGCGTCGCCGCCTCGGTCTGGTACCGGCGGGTCTCGTCGGCGGGACACAGCCACAGCGCGACGGCCGTCCGGCCGAACAGCGAGGCCGCCTGTTCGCGGGCCACGTCCTCGGACGGCGCGCTCACGCTCCCGACGTGCGTGAGCGGGTCCGCGGTGGCTTCCCGGACGAACACCTCCCACTCGCGACTCGTCGCGCCGCGCGGGGCGTCTACTTCGTTGTCGAACTCTCCCATACGGGCTCATTAGTGGCCCCGAAAAAAACGGGTCCAGTGCGTTCTCAGTTGCTGGGAACCACGGCGAACTGAACGGAGTGTCTCACCGAGACGTGGTCGAATTATCGGTCAGCGCTCTTCCTCGCGTCTCAAGAATGGCTCCGCAGAGAGAGCGAATAGATGATGACCCCGATACCGACGATTTTGATGATATTACTTACTAACGGCGCGTAGAACGTATACACGATGAGTTCGAATCTGAGCGGAATCCCGATAGACGGGACGAGGAGCGAGACCAGCGGTGAGATGACGGTAATGAGCGCGAGACCTATCGCGAGAAACAGCATCTGACGCCGTTCATTTCTACGGTACCCCTGGTAGGCCTGGTAGACGAGAAACAGCCCCATCGCAGCAGCGAGTAACCCGACCAGGAGGAGAATGAGATAGTACCAGGGGATCAAAGCGGGGTTAAGTTGAAGCGGTTGCATCAGAGTTCTCCCCACATGTTGGTGAAACGGTCCGCCATCTTCTCCGCTGGTCGTTCTTCGATGTCGATCGTGAGTTCATTATTCTCGAGTTCGATTGTGAGTCGCTTGAGCCGCGCCTTGTAGACGCTGTGATGGTGTCCCTCGTCTTCGAGTTTGGTTTCCTCTTCGAGGAGTCCGCAGTCTATCAGGCGCTCAGTGCGTCGGTAAACCGTCGGGAGTGAGGCGTCACACTCGTCACTGAGTTCCTTTGCGGATTTTGCAGTCGTGTCCGTCGCCCTGAGGATCGCACGAGCATATTTGTCGTCGAGGAGCGCGTAAATCTCGCTCGACTGTGGATCCTCACTCACACGTAGTCATTCTCGCGGGCATGCTTGGTATGGTTGCTGATTTTCCGACTCTGAAAAAGTGCTCACGCTATTTGCACACGCCCAATAGCGACCTTCACAGCAGCCCTCCGTCTCGGTTCTGGCACGGACCCGATGCGATACCGGCCGAGTGAGTTCGGATAGCAGACCCGATAGCGACGCAGTTTTTCTAGCGTGGAAAATCTGGATTCCCGTTTAACTCCCCTGTCTCCATCTGTTCTCCCGTGAGACGAGAACCGTTGCAAGACACACTCTTCGGTCAACACCTACGATTACGCTGTTTCTGCGGCCTGCGATCCAGTTCACGATGGCACGGGGGGAGACGCAATGAAGCGTAGCCGTATCGCGAGTGTCCTCCTCGCCGCCGTCGTGGTGATTGTTGCGAGCGGCACTGCCGTCGCCGCCGTGACCGGAAGTCCCGCCATCGAGGTCGGACTCGCGGACAACACTGTCTCGCCGGGCGAGGAGACGACGCTCGACGTCGTGCTCTCGAACAACGGTGAGCTCGATTCCAGTTCCAGTACGAACCCGAGTCTGAACAGCGAGGTGACCACCGCCCGTGGCATGACGGTCGATGTCAGGGCCGACGACGCTCCGATATCGATAACGACCTCGAAGCAACTCACCGGTGATCTCACCACGGGCTCACCGCGGACAGTGTCGTTCGACATCAGCGTCGACGACGACGCCAAGTCGGACACCTACCGCGTCCCCGTCAGGCTGACGTACGACTACTACAGCTACATCTCCGAAGGGACGAGCGCTCGCGACTACCAGAGCGGTTCCCAGACCGAGTACGTCACCGTCCGAGTGAGCGACGACGCGACCTTCGACGTGGTCGATGTCGACTCCAGCGCGCGTGTCGGTTCGACGGGTGGCGTCGAACTCACCGTCCAGAACACGGGTGAGACGGCCGCAACCAACGCCGCAGTGACGCTGACGAGCCAGAACGGCGAGTTCACTGTCGGCGGTGGCGAGCAGAGCTCCCGCTTTGTGGATACGTGGGAGTCCGGCGAGAACCGCACCTTCGAGTACCGGGTCGGCGCGTCCAGTGACGCCGAAGCCGAGCCGTACAACTTCGGCCTTTCCGTGGCGTTTGACGACTCCGAGGGCGTCCGAGAGGAGTCCGTCGGGACGACGGTCGGTATCACCCCCGCGCCTGAACAGTCGTTCGCGGTCGTCGACACCACCAGCGCGGTGGCCGTCGGCAACACCGGGGCGTACGAACTGACGCTTCGCAACGACGGGCCGGTCACCGTCGACGACGCGACGGTGACGGTCACCTCACAGAGCAGCGACATCACCTTCGGCGAAGCCAGTTCCACCTCGCAGTTCGTCGGGGAGTGGAGTTCCGGCGAGGTCAGAACCGTGACCGTCGACGCGACGGCGAGTTCGAACGCCGAGGTCCGCTCCTACGCGCTGTCGGCGTCGGTCCAGTACGACGACCCCGAGGGCGACGCGGGCACCGACGACACCCTCTCACTGGGCATCGAGACCGCGCCGAAACAGGAGTTCTCGCTGTCGGACGTTTCCGGGACCCTGCAGGCAGGCGCGGACGGTACGCTCGAAGCCACGCTGGTCAACGACGGCCCCCGGACCGTCGAGAACGCCGTCGTCAACTGGGAGAGCGACCACGCCAGTCTCTCCCCGCAGGGAACGCAGTACGCCGTCGGCACCCTCGAACCCGGTGAGTCGACGACCGTGGATTTCGGCGTCGACGCCTCTGATAGCGCCCGCCAGGGGGCGCGTCAGTTCGACTTTACCGTCAGCTACGCCGACGACAACGGCGACCAGCAGACGAGCGACACGCTGTCGGTCCAGTCCACCGTCGCCGAAAGCGAGGACGAGTTCGACCTCGCGGTGGAGGAACGAACGATTACCGTAGGGGGCTCACGGGTCGTCTCGGTCGAAGTGACGAACGACCTCGACGAGACGGTCACCGACATCGAGGCGCGGCTGTTCGCCGACGACCCGCTCAGCACCAGTGGACCGGACACCAGCTACATCGAGTCCCTAGAGCCCGGTGAGTCCACGACACTGGCCTTCGAGGTGTCGGCGGCGTCCGCCGCGACAGCGGGAAGCACGTATCCGATTTCCTTCGACTTCCGGTATACGGATACTGACGGCAATACCCACCTGTCGGATACGTTCCGGAAGCCACTCGATGCGGCTCCTCAGAGTGGCGGGATGTCGACAATCGCGGTCATCCTTGGTATCGGTGTGATTGTCGTCGGTGGCGTCGCAGTCGTCTACTGGAGGCGTAACTGATGTCACTGGCGGACGGGGTCGAAACGGCGACAGAACGCCTCAACACGACAATCGTGGACCGACCACGAGCGGTTATCGTCGTATTTCTGCTTGTTACGGCCGTCTTCGTCGGCGGACTGGGGTCTATACAGATGAGTGCCGGCGGACTCGACGCGTTCACGGATGGGCTACCGGAACAGGAGGCCGAAGACGAAGTCACCCAGAATTTCGAGGGCCCGTTTCAGGCGGACACGCAGGACACGACACAACTCATTCGGACGGACAGCAACGTTCTGACCAAAGAAGCACTCGTCCGTGACGCGCGCCTTCTCGAACGCGTTGCGGACCGTGATGGCCTGCGGATGGACTCTGCCAGTGGTCCGGCTCCGATTATTGCCCAGCAGCTAAACCCGTCAGCGACGACGCCAGAAGAGTATCGGCGAACGCTCGAACGTGCGCCCCGGTCCGAAATCAGACAGGCTGTTCGAGCGCTCGAAGATGAGCCCCGGCTTACCGGGTCGCTATCGAACGATTTCAATCCCACTAGCGTCTCGGCGTCCGCATCAATCACGACAGTCTCGCACGACTTCCCCGCGAGCTTCGACGATCTCACCGCTGTCCAGACGGATATACAGTCGATTGCTGACGATAGCCCCGGCGACGTTCGTGCGTTCGGGTCGGGGACTACAGAAGCGGAGATACGGCAGTCTATGACGGATTCGCTTGGGATTGTGATGCCAGTGGTGATACTACTGTTACTGTTCTTCCTGGTTGTCGCATATCGCGACCCAATCGACGTACTGCTGGGACTGATTGCGCTCGTGATGACGATTATCTGGACGTTCGGCTTCCTCGGGTACGCCCGGATTCCATTTAGCCAACAGATGATCTCGGTCCCGGTGTTACTGCTCGCTGTTGGCGTCGACTTCGGCATCCACATCATCAATCGCTATCGAGAAGAGACAGAGCGCGGATTCACAGCGGTCGAAGCGATGCGAGAAGCGAACAGCCAACTCATAATCGCGTTCGTCATCGTGACCGTGACCGCAGTGTTCGGATTCGGTGCGAACGTCATCTCTACCCTCGAGCCGATTCGGAACCTGGGCATCGCGTCAGCAGTCGGTATCCTGTTTACGTTCCTCCTCTTCGGGCTGTTCTTACCCGCTGCCAAGTTGGTGAGCGACGACCTACGCACGCGCCTCGGCGTTCCGGAGTTCAACTCCACCCCGATTGCGTCGGAGGACTCGGCCCTCGGACGAGTGCTAGCGTTTCCGGCACGGGTGAGCCAGTACGCACCAACGGTGATTGTCTTGGGATTACTCCTGTCTGGTGGCGTCATGGGCGCGTATGGGTCGGGCGTCGGCACCTCCTTCGAGAACGAGGACTTCCTGCCGCCCGAAGAGATTCCGGCCTACCTCACAGAGTTGCCTGAGTCGCTCGGTCCAGGTGAGTACACCGTCACGTCGACGATCAACTTGCTCGACGATAAATTTGGGAGCAGTCAGGGGAGTACCGTGACAGTATACGTCGAAGGGAACCTCAAGCAAGATCACGCGCTCGAAGCCCTCGCCGCTCCCAACGACACCCCGCCAGAATCACTTGCAGTTGGCCCCGGTGGGCAGGCAGAGGCACAGAGCATCATCACCGTCATCAAATCACACGCGAACCAAAACGAAGAATTCGCCGCCTTAGTCGCTCGCAACGACCAGAACGACAACGGAATCCCCGACCAGAATCTCGAACGAATTTACGACGAACTGTTCGCGTCTTCGGCGAGTGAACGGGCCGGGCGATACCTCACCGAGGACTACCGGTCCGCGAAGGTCGAATATCGAACGGACTCCGATGCCACACAGACGGAAGTGACCGCTGGAGGGGCCGAATTAGCGGACAGGCTCCGATTCGACGCGACGGCCACGGGAAGCGTCGTCGTCCTCGCCGCGGTGATGGACCGCATCTTCCAGTCGGCGATTCAGGGACTCGTCATGGCCGTCGGATTGACTGCCGCGTTCCTCGTGCTTATCTACGGCATCTTGGAACGGAAGCCACTGCTCGGTGTGGTTAATATCTTCCCGATACTGGTGGCGATTGCGTTCTTGCTCGGGACGATGCGATACCTGAACATCACGCTGAATGCACTGACAGCAACGATTCTCTCTATCTCGGTCGGGGTCGGAATCGCCTATTCGGTGCACACCACTCATCGGTTCATCGACGAATACGATGCGACGACAGGTGCCCACGAAGCGATGATGGTAACGCTGACAGGGACCGGTGGTGCGCTGTTCGGCAGCATGCTGACGACCGCGCTGGGGACCGGGGCGCTCGCACTGGCCATTACTCCGATTCTCGGCAACTTCGGGGTCCTGATTGGCCTAAGTGTCACCTATTCGTTCCTCGCGGCGGTGATCGCACTGCCGCCCGCGGTGTTGCTCTGGGAACGAATGCATCAGTGGGACCGCAATCTCGTGGCGCGTCTCCGCCCGGCAATATAGGGATCTTCCGACTGAGACGCGCGATTTCTTCAGCAGTCAGCATCGTGTCCACAGAAATTGCCGAACCCGTGCGTGCGGACGACCCGTCGATTCGATATAGCGTCCTTCGGTTTACCGCGACGGCCGGCGTCGAGAGCACCCAAGCCGCTCCGTCGCCGACAGCGCCGGCGACGAGGTAAGGACCTTTACCGACGGCGGGATACCAGCTAGCATGGTCGAGGAAGATATCGACGACGTGGACAAGGCGATCCTGTACGCCCTGCAGGAAGACGCCCGAAACATGTCGTCGGGCGACATCGCGGAGCGGACCGACACGTCCGACAGCACCGTACGCAAGCGCATCCAGCGGCTGGAGTCGGAGGAGATCATCAAGGGATACAGCGCCAAGGTCGACTATCAGCAGTCGGGCTATCCGCTCCGAATGCTGCTGTTCTGTACCGCGTCGATTCCCGAGCGGGGGACGCGCATCCCGGAGATACTGGCCATCGACGGGGTCGTCTCGGTGCAGGAACTGGTGACGGGCGAGCAGAACCTCCTCGTGACGGCCGTCGGTGAGACCGACGACGACATCACGCCGGTCGCGCAGGCGCTCCTGGAGATGGGGCTGGAAGTCGCCGACGAGGTCCTCGTTCGGAGCCACGAGACGACGCCCTTCGACGGGTTCGACGCCACGGACCACACCGACGACGAGGCGTAACGAGCCCGCGAGAAGCCCGTTCCGCGGCCACCGTTATCGCCCGGTTGGCGACCGGGAATCGAGGGCCCGGCACGATACTCCGGAGCCTGCGAGGGCGAATCGACCTAAACAGGGACGCGGAGAATCCCGACCCACAGGGCCGGTCGTGTCCGAGGGTGGCGGCGACCGAATCGGGCGCGTTCGGACGACCACATCCGCCCGCACTCATATTATTTTCTGCCGTGGGCGGCATCGAAACAGGTCGGAGTACGGTGACGAAACGGTGGTCTCAGACTCGAATGCCGTCGTTCTCCGGACTCGGCCACCATCTCGATAGGCCGTGTCAACGATAACCATAATGTTCTATAATCCGCGTTTTGTGGAACGATTTGGTAAATTAGACAGATTTAATAACCAGTCTGTTCGTTATGGTGAGTGAAGACGACCGATACCGGTTCCGGGCCGTTCGAGCGGACCGGGCATCGGTCACAGAAAGAAAACGATGACCGGACAAGAGCAGTCGACGACGGTGGGAGCGCTCCCGGAGCAGACGAGCGAGGAATCGAGCGTGCCGAAAGCGCTGACACGACTCGTATGGCTCCTGTGGGCCGCGAGCCTCGGGACGCTGGTCCTGCGAGGCCTGGGCGGCGGGCCGTGGGCCGTCGACGGCGTCGTGGCCATCGACGGACTGACCGTCGTGATGTGGACCGCCGTCACCTTCTTCAGCGGCGTCGTCCACAGCTACTCGCGGCGCTACATGGCCGGGAGCCGGACGATTGACCGGTTCTTCGGCTGCGTGTTCGCATTCACGCTCGCCGTGATGGTACTGGTCGCCGCCGACAACCTGGCGCTCTTCGCGGCCGCCTGGCTCGCGATGGGACTCGTGATGGCCGAACTGATCGGGCACGTCGACGGGTGGCCCCAGGCGCAGGCGGCGGCCTCGCTCGCGCGCCGGTACTTCCTCCTGAGCAGCGCGTTGCTGTCGGTCGGACTGGCGACGCTGTGGTGGGCCACCGGCGCGACGACCGTCAGCGGCCTCGCGACCGTCATCGAGACGACGAATCAGTCGGTTGTCCTGGTCGCCGCTGGGGCGCTGCTGCTGGCCGCGATGGTCCAGTCGGCGCTGGTCCCGTTCCACACGTGGCTGCTCTCCTCGATGACTGCGCCCACGCCTGCCTCGGCGCTCATGCACGCGGGCTTCGTCAACGCCGGCGGCATCCTCCTGACGCGGTTCGCGCCGGTCGTCACCGTCGAACCCGAGTTCCTCCTGCTGGTCCTGGTCGTCGGCGCGGGCAGCGCGCTGACCGGGAAGCTCCTGAAGACCGTCCAGACCGACGTCAAGCGCAAGCTCGGCTGCTCGACGGTCGGCCAGATGGGGTTCATGATCATGCAGGCCGGCCTCGGGTTCTTCGGGGCCGCGGTCACCCACCTCATCCTGCACGGCTGTTACAAGGCGTACCAGTTCCTCTCGACCGGTGACCGCGTGGAACAGCGCGCGCCGACGGACGAGGAGGCGAGACGCGCGACGGGCGTCGTCGAAGTCGCCGTGACCGCCGTGACCGCCCTCGCCGGCGGCGCGGTGTTCGCCCTCCTCACCGGCAAGGGGACGGCGCTCGACGGCGGCCTCCTGCTCGCCGGCCTCGTCACGCTGACGACGCTGCACGCCGCACGCGAGACCGTTTCCCGCACCGCGCTCCCGGCGACGGTCCGCTACGGGGCCGTCCCGCTGGTCTTCCTCCCGGCCATCACGGCGTACGCGGCCGTCTACCGCCTCATCAGCGGGCTCCTGGAAGGCCTTCCAGCGGTCGGGGCGCACGCGGCGCTGACCCCCGTTCACGGCCTCGTCGCCGCGGCGTTCGTCCTGGCGTACGTCGCCATCGAGACCGGCGCCTATCGACACAGCCAGCGCCTGTACGTGGCGCTCCTGAACGCGACCCAACCCCCGTCAGACACCCTGCTGACCTCCACGGAGGACTACAATGAGTACTGAGTCAGGCATCGACGAGCGCATCGAATCGGCGGCTGAAGCGGTCGGCTCGGTCTGGCCGCTGCACTCGTTCGTAACGTCGAACCCCCTCGCCGGGTTCGAGGACCGCCCGTTCCACGAGGCGGTCGCGGACGCGGAGCGACTGCTCGGCGGCGACGGGTACCCGAGTGCCGGGGTGTTCCGCCGCGCCTGGGAGGCCGGCCAGATCGACGACGACGTGCTCGCGACGCACCTGACCGACCACGGGTTCGACGCGGACCCCGAGACGGCCCTCGACCGCATGGCCGAGCAGGATTCGGCCGGGTCGGCGGACGAGGAAGCGACCGCGACGGACCGCGTCGACGCCGTCGTGACGAAGTGGCTCGCGGCCTTCCTCGACCAGGGAACGGCGGAGTGGCCCATGCCGAATCGCGACGAGGGGTTCTACGACGCGTTCCGCACCGTCGCGCCCCACGACGGCGACATCCCGGACGGCGAGGCGATTACCTCGCTCCCCGAGCACCCGGCCGACGCCATCCGCGAGTGCCTCGACGAGTACCCCGACGAACAGTGGACGGACGTCTTCGAGTTCCACTTCGCGGCGCTCCCGGGCTGGACCGGCTACCTCAAGCAGCGCGCCGAGGACGGGGACGTCTGGCAGTCGACGTACCCGATTTCCCTGTCGGGCTATCTAGCGGTGCGACTCGCGCTCGCCGACGTGTTCGACGCCCCCGTCTCGCCCCCGGAGACCGCCGGAGAGCCGACCGCGGCGGACCGTGACGACGAGGTCCCGCTCCCCGAGGTCTGGCTGTCCGCCTGGGAGGCGACCTACCGCGAGGACCTGGTCGAGTCGCTCACCGACGCGAGCCGCTCGCTGGAGGAGATGGAGGACGAGACCCGGCCCGACGCCCAGCTCGTCTTCTGTATCGACACGCGCTCGGAGGTCATCCGCCGTCACGTCGAGGCGGCCGGGAACTACGAGACCTACGGCTACGCCGGGTTCTTCGGCGTGCCGATGCGCTACGAGGGCTACGAGTCCGAGGTGGCCGTCGACGCGTGCCCGCCCATCGTCGACCCGCAACACCGCATCGCGGCCCGCCCGGACGCGGACGCCGACGAGGACCCGACCACTTACGACCGCTGGAACCGCGTGCTCGAGGCCGGGCGCTCGGCGGTCGAGAGCCTCGAATCGAACGCCGCGACCGCGTTCAGCTTCGTCGAGAGCACCGGCGTCGGCTACGGGGCCGCGCTGGCCGGCCGGACGCTCCTCCCCGCTCGCGTCTACGACGCCTTCGAGGCGGCCGACGAGCGCACCCCCTCCGAACACGAGGTCTGCGAGCCGGAGGTCGACTACAACCCGGACGGCGTCCACGAACTCCGCGCGGGCCTCACGCTCGAAGAGAAGACGGAGTACGCGGCGTCGGCCGTCGAACTGCTCGGCATCGAGCAGTTCGGCCGCGTCGTCGCCTTCACCGGCCACGCCAGCCAGACCACGAACAATCCGTTCGATTCGAGCCTCGACTGCGGCGCCTGCGCCGGGAACCCCGGCGGTCCCAGCGCCCGCGTCCTCGCGGCCATCTGTAACGACGAGGCGGTTAAAGCGGAACTCCGCGACCGCGGTATCGACGTCCCGGAGGACACCGTGTTCGTCGCCGGCGAGCACAACACCACGACCGACGAGATCGAACTGTTCGCCCAGGACGTCCCCGAGAGCCACGAGGCGGACATCGAACAGCTCCGCGCCGACCTGGCCACCGCACGCGCCGGGGCGGCCGCGGAACGGACCGGCGACGGAGCGGCTGACGCCGAGTCGGCGCTCCGCGAGACCGAACGCCGCGCCGCCGACTGGGCGGAGACGCGCCCCGAGTGGGGGCTAGCCGGGAACGCCGGCTTCGTCGTCGGCCCGCGCGAACTGACGTCCGGGCTGGACCTCGACGGCCGGTCGTTCCTGCACACCTACGACTGGCGGACCGACTCCGAGGACGGCGACGCGCTCGAGGCCATCATGACCGGCCCGCTCGTCGTCACCCAGTGGATCAACGCCCAGTACTACTTCGCGACGGTCGACACCGCGGTCTTCGGGAGCGGGTCGAAGGTGACGCACAACCCCGTCGGCAACGTCGGCGTGTACCAGGGCAACGGCGGCGACCTGATGACCGGGCTGCCGACGCAGTCGCTCAAGGTGACGGACGACGACCCGTACCACCAGCCGCTCCGTCTCTCGACCGTGATTCACGCGCCGGTCGAGCGCGTGACCGGCATCCTGGCCGACCACGCTGAGCTGGCGGAACTGCTGGACAACGGCTGGCTGTCGCTGACGGTCGTCGACCCGGAGCAGGACCACCGCGCGTTCCGCTACGAGTCCGACCTCAGCTGGACGCCCGTGTCGGAGACCGAGGACGCGAAGCCGCCGGAAGCCGAGATGAAAGCGGTCGTCGCAGACGACTGAATCGGGGACCTCTATCCGTCCGGGGCGCGCTCAGCCCTGGTACCCCGCGTACTCCATCAGCTGTTTGAAGATGTCGGTGTCCATCGCCTCCTTGTAGACGACGGCCGAGACCATCCCGCCGGGGTAGGCGCGCCCGTTCATGACGTGGTTGACCTTGTGGCAGTGCATCAGGTAGATGCCCGGGTCGGCGTCGGCCTCGAACTCGAGCGTGTGCCGGCCCGCGGGCGGGACGCTGGTCACGTCCTGGTCGTGCCGGGCGGCCTCGGGGATGACGCCGCCGTCCTTCGCGACGACCTGGAAGCGGTGGTTGTGGATGTGCATCGGGTGGTCCATGTAGCCGCCGTTGACCAGGTGGACCCGGACGGTGTCGCCCTGCTCGACGATGATGGGCGAGCCGTCCTCGGGGTGGAGCGTCCGGGGGGCGGACTTCCCGTTGATGGTGAACGTGTCGGGGTTGCGGTTGCGGGGGTCGTAGCTCGCGTCCATGCCCGCCATCTGGCGGTTCAGCCGGGAGTCCCACTCCTTCAGCGTCATGAAGTACTCCTTGTCGGCCGGCTCGTACCCCTTCGGGTCGACGCGGAAGATGCCGTACATCCCCATGTCGAGGTGTCGGGGGGTCTGGTAGTGGCAGTGATAGAGGTGGGTTCCCGGGACGTTCGCGGGAATCGTGTACGTGTGCTTTTCGCCGGGGTCGACGCGGATGCCGGTGGTCGTGGGGACGCCGTCGTCCTCCCACTTCTTCTGGACGGCGTGGAAGTGCAGCGTGTGCGGGCGCATGCCGCCCGTGTTGTCGAGCGTGACCTCCATGTCCTCGCCCTCCGTCGTCCGGAGGATCGGTCCGGGGACGCTCGGCTCGCCGTCGTCGGCCTTGAACGCCCAGACCTGCGGGAGTTCCACGGGGCCGCCCATCGACTCGCCGGGGTGGGCGTCGTGACGGGCGGGAACGGAGGAGATGGTGACTTCGCCGCCCTGTTCGTCGACGTCGACCACCTCCGGCGGCGACGTGGTCGGGAGGTCGCTGCTCTGGGCGGGCGTCGTGTCGCCGTTGCCCATCTGCTGTTCGGTGGGGGCGTCACCGGGGGCAGTACAGCCCGCGAGCGCGAGCGTGCCGCCGAGGCCCGATGCTTTCACGAAGTCGCGACGAGAGATACCGGAACCAGGTGCGCCGATCAGGGAATCGTCCATGTGCAAGTGGACGTAATGACCCGCAGTATAAACCCCCCGGAGCGGGTTCTCAGGGTCGCAGAACCGTTCTCATCCGCTGGGAACGCGAGTATACGTTCATCATAACGGCCCCGAATACTGGGGGGCGTCGGTCCGCTTTCAGGCCGTTAGACGCGGGCACAGAGAAGCCGAGTCGGTTAGATTAAAGGTGTCCGGCCGGCAGTTCCGGACAAGGATGGTCCGGGACCCGTTCGCTGACGAGGAGACGCCGGAGTTGCAGACGGTCCTCGACGCGCTCGACGACGAGGACTGCCGGGCTATCGTCAGCGTGCTCGACGAGCCACTGACGGCGAGCGAGATCTCCGAGCAGAGCGGCGTACCGCTGTCGACGACCTACCGAAAGCTCGAACTGCTGACGGAGTCGTCTCTGCTGTACGAGGGCGTCGAGGTCCGCTCGGACGGGCAACACGCCAGCAGGTACGCCATCGACTTCGAAGAGGTCGTCATCGCGCTCGACGAGGAGCGCGCGCTCACCGTCGACATCTCACACCGGGCCCGGACGCCGGACCAGCGGCTCGAGAACCTCTGGTCGGAGGTTCGAAAGGAGACATAACCAATGCCACACATCATCAGTTCCCAGGTCGGTATCGTCGTCTCGAAGACGCTCATCCTCATCCTCGGTGGGTTGATTACCTACTACTCCTATCGGGCGTACAACCGGACGGGGAGCCCACAACACAAGTGGCTGACCTACGGCTTCGGCGTGGTGACGCTGGGCGCGGTCACCGGCGGCGTCCTCGACATCGCCGTCAGCCAGTTCGTCGGCCAGGACCTGCTCTCGATCAGCGTCTTCACCTCCAGCGCGCTGACGGCGATCGGACTGGGCATCATCCTCTACTCGCTGTACGTCCAGTGACCGTTCCCAGCGGCTGGTAACGCGCTGGTCCGTATATCCCGACCCCAGTCCGATTCGCTGACATGCTGGGAGCGAACGCGGTCCTGCTTGTCGCCGCCAAAACGGTCACACTGTGCTGTGGTGCGGTCCTGACGACGATGACGTATCGCGCCTATCGACGGACAAGAGCGCCGGCGATGCGGGCGCTCTGGGTCGGCATCGGACTGGTGACGGCCGGCGCGATACTCGCCGGGACGCTGCATCAGGTCGTCGGCATCCCGGTGACGGTGAGCGTCACGATAGAGTCGCTGTTCACCGCGGCGGGCTTTCTGGTGCTGACGTACTCGCTGTACACGGAAGGTCCAGAGACGGTGTGACGGGAGCTACGGGTCCTCGGCGTCGGCCGACGGACCGCCGCGCCCGACCAGCAGCGACGGCAGCGACCGCGGACCGTGTTCGACGAGGACGGCGACGAGGTTACCGGCGAACAGCGCCACGCCGACGAACGCCACCGCCCCGGCAGCCACCACGAGTGAGCGCCCGAGCGCGACCCACTGTGCTGCGAGCAGGAGCGCGTACGCCAGCGCGAGCGCCGCCCCGTCGGCGGCGGCGACCCGGCCGTCGTAGAGGTCGTCTATCATCGGCACGTCCTCGAAGCCCAGTCGGTCGCTGTAGCGGTGGACCCAGACGATGAACGGGACGACGTGGTACAGCGTCCCGAGGACGACGAACCCGACGCCGCCGACGAGCAGGACGAGCGGCGGCCGGCCGAACAGCCCGCCGTAGGACAGCGGGTCGCGCCACCACCGAACCGCCGTCAGCGCGGCCCAGGCGAGCAGCGACGCGGCGGCGACGGCGTACCGGGTCAGCATCGGCGTCCAGTCCACGCGCGCGCCGGCGAGCCGCCGTGCGAGGACGACCGCGACCACCGCGAGGCCGGCGACGACGATGACGCCGCCGGCGCGCGCGAGGCCCTCGATTCCGAGGAGCCGGCCGCCTGCGAGCGCCAGCACGCCGAGTGGGTAGACGACCGTCTCCGCCCGCAGGAGGACGGTCTCGAACCGCCGGTCCTCGGCCTGCGTGAACATCGGGGCGAGCTGGGCCAGCGCGCCGGCGACGGTCGTCAGCACGACGCCGAACACCGCGAGCGTCGCGTGGGCGAGGAGCAGGCTGCCGCGAGAGAGCCCCGCGGCGGCGAGGACGCCGGCGGCGCGGTCCAGCGCGAGCCCGAACCCCGCCGTGGTGACCAGCAGGAAGAACGCGAGCGCCCAGCCGAAGTGGACCGCCGTCACGTCCGGGTCGACGCCGAGCATCGTTCGGCCGACGTTGTACGCGAAGGTCCAGACCCCCGCGAGCGCGAGCGTGCCGGCGACAGGGAGCAGGATCTGTGACCCGCTGAGGAACCCCGCCGCCAGGCCGGCGAACCCGAGGGCCGCGAGCGGCAACTGGAGGCTCGCGAGGCGTCGCGAGTGCAGCGCGACGCCGCACCAGACCGGGACGAACTGCGTCATCGCGCCCATGATGGTGAGACAGACCCAGCCGGCGAGCAGGAGATGGACCTGCGCGAGGTGGCCCGCGCGGCCGTCGACCGCGCCGACGGCGATGCCGGCCACGAGGAACGCCAGTCCCACCACGAAGTGTCGCAACGGGACGGTCATCGGCGGTCCACTCGACGCGTCGATGTCTCCGGGGATTCCGCTCATTACCGGCGTGTACGCGGTCGAGACTGCTGGCAGTGCGGCCGAACGTGTTCGGGACAACGCTGGGCGCGCCCGAGTCCGAACTGCCGGTATGGCACCGACCCAGGGAGAACCGGGCGACGTGGCCCGCGCCATCGCCGAGACCGACGCGCCGTCTGACGCACCGACCGACCGCCTCGACGTGCGGTCGCTGGGGCCGCCGGGCCCGCTCAAAGAGACGCTCGAACGGCTCGCCGAACTCGACGGCGACACCGTCCTCGTCCAGTACAACGACCGCGCGCCGCAGCACCTCTACCCGAAACTGGAGGACCGCGGCTACGCTTACGAGACGGTCGAAACCGACGACGCCACGGTTACGGCTATCTGGTCGCGATGAGCACGAACACCGAGCGGGTCGAGGCACGTCCGGACGTGGAAGAGGCCGTCGCCCGTATCGACGAACGGGGCGCGGAAATCCGCGCGGAACAGCTGGAGCGGACGCTGTCACGACTCGAAGCGGCCGGCGAACTGTCCACGGAACAGCGCGCGGCGGTCGAACGACTCGGTGATCGACTGGTCGAGCGACTGCTCGCGGTCCCCCGCGAGAGCCTCCGCGACGCGGCGGAAGATGGCGACGGCGAGGCCGTCGCGACCGCGCTGTCGCTGTTCGAGTGAGCCGGCGGCCTACGCCGACGACGCGAGGACGAGCAGGGCTTCGCTGTCGGCCGTCGCGGCCGGCGCGATGTCCTGGTCACCGTCGAACCGGACCACGTCGCCGGCGGTGAGCGAGAGCGTCTCGTCCCCGAGCGTCAGGTCGACCGCGCCCGAGCGGAGGTGAAAGACGATGTCGCGGTCCGGGTGGCGGTGGCGGGGAATCGACTCGCCGGCGTCGAGCGAGAGGTGAACCGTCTTCGGTTCGCCGTCGAACAGTCGCGTCCGGCCGCCCTCGCCGTCCGAGAGCGACGCCCGCTCGGTCCCCGTCGACGGCTCGCTCATCGCTTCGGGAGTTCGGCGACGTACTTCTGTGGCTCCTCCTGTCGACACTGGTAGTTCGCCGCGTCGAAGGCGTCCACCTCGGCCTGCATCTCGTAGAACAGCGGCTTCGGCTCGTGGTCGTTGACGATCTGGAGCGTCTCGCCGGAGTCGAGCGCATCGAACGCGCTGTGGATCATCGGGTGGCGCTCTGGCGGCGGAATCTCACGGAGGTCGAGGGTCGTCTCTGGCATCGTCTGACGATTCGACTGCGACGGTGGAGGGGGTTGCGCCGAACACGTTCGCTACTCGGGGTCGAAGGTCCCCTCACGGAGACCTCGTCGCACCGGGTCGTGTTCCGCGTCTGTCGGCGGCGGCGCGGTCACGAGCGTGGCTTCCAGTCGCTCCCCCTCCGCACGGACGCCTCGGGCCTCGCCGGCGGGGACGGCCACCACGTCGCCCGGACCGACGCGGTGGTCGTCCGACCCGTCGCGAACGGTCCCAGACCCGGAGACGACGGTGATGGCGACGGCGCTGTCCGGACTGTGGACGGGGATGAACTGCCCCGGTTCGAAGTAACCGAGGACCACCTTCTGCTCGTCTGTCTCCTGAATCGTCCGCGCGGAGAACCTCCCGTCGTCGTATGCGCGCTCCGCATCGAGGCTGGTTGCGACCATGCCGTGACGGTCGGCCGGCTCCGTGGAGCGCTTTGCTCCGAACACGTTCGGGGACACGCCCCCGTGGCTGGCTCACGAACGGTCTCGTATGAGCTTCCTCTCCGGCCTGCGCGGCGGCACTGACGTCGGCTTCGATGGGTACGACGACTTCGTCCCCGAACACGTCCCCGACCCGGGACCGTTCCTCACGGACGCGGACGTGCTGACCGGGACCGACCACGCGGCGTTCCACCGGCTCACGATGGACCTGTTCGACGAGCGGGGCGTCTACGACATGACCTTCGGGTACAACCTGGCGCAGCTGAACCTCGACCAGCGACACCCGGACTCCGGGTTCCGCTACGCCAGGGAGGCGGACGGCGACGTGCTCCGCGCCGAGTTCACGCCGACGACGGAGTTCTGCCCCCAGAGCGACACCCTGACCGTCGGCGCCTTCCGGGCCTGGAACGGGCTGACCGACCGCCACGAGTACGACCTCGTCCGCGTCCGCGTCGACGCGATGCACCACCAGAGCGAGGCGATCAACGAGCGGCTCCGGAACCTCGAAGCCCGGTATCGGGAGACGGGCGAGGTCGAACCCGGCGAGCACGAGACGGACGCCGTGGGCGATGAGACGAGCGTCGATGCGAGTGACGAGGTCCCGTTCTGACTGCGGCGGAGCCGTGTCACTTCTGTAGTAATCTCATCCTAACGACCGTACTGGCGAAGACCGCGCGGAATTCCATCGCTCTGGAAGAAGTCCGGCGACTGACCGTATCGTCACTCGAAAAGCAATAAACACTTATACGGCACCTCACACTATCTTCAGTAGACCGAGCTTACTGGATGGGGGAATCCGATTGGGCTTGGTGGGCTGGTGGAGCCTCTCAATCTCCACGATGAGAGACATATGTCAGACAAGAACATCGCAGTGACCCGACGCAGAGTACTGGGTGGTATCGTTACGGTGGGTGCGGCGAGCGCGGCGGTCGGTGCCGGGACGTTCGCCTTCTTCAGCGATACGGAGTCCAGTTCGAACAACCAGGTGACCGCCGGGACGCTCGACCTGACCGGCGCCGCCAACGGCGCGATCTCGATCTCGGACGCGGCCCCGGGGGACGCGCTCCCGAACAGCGGGACCTACGAGATCACCGCGACGTACGACGCGAGCAGCACGATCGACCCGATCGAGGTCGACCTGGCCGTCACCAACTCCGAGCCGAGCAGCGAGCCGTCCGAGCCGAGCAACAGCACGGACCAGTCGGCGTCGGCGTTCGCCCAGCAGCTGACCGTCGACACGGCGAATCTGCTCAAGGACGGGTCGGTACAGGCAGACCTCACGTCGACACAGGGCGTCTCGACGGCCGACGACCTCGGCGGGCTGTCGCTCGACGACGCGTTCGGCGACGTCAGCCCCGGAACGTCGGTGGGACTCGAACTCGCGTTTACGTTCGACACCGACACCGGCAACGAGTTCCAGGCAGACGGCCTGGCGATGGACGTGCAGTTCGTCGGCCAACAGCCCGGCGAGGACTGACGCCGTCGCACAGCGAGCGAGACGCGACCTAACAGACGTGTGGGGCCGGCGGGCGTAGCGTCCCCCGGAACACGTCGGGTGTAGATACGACGGTGGACGAAACACGACTCACGCGCAGGCGGGTACTCGGCGGTCTCGTTACCGTCGGGACCGCGAGCGCCGCGGCGGGAGCCGGAACGGCGGCGTACTTCACCGACACCGAGGCTAGCGCGGCCAATCAGGTCTCGACCGGCACGCTGACTGTCGGCTTCGGCGGGACAGCGGCGTTCGATTTCAGCGCGTCGCTCGCGCCCGGCGAGATCACACAGGGGACGGTCACACTGGTGAACGCCGGTTCGATCCCCGGCTCGCTCGACGTTGACTTCGAGTACGCGAACAGCGACGCGCGGAACAACTCGAAGAAGACGGCCAGAGAGGTCGCAGAGCGTCTCGACGTCACGACGCTCGCCTACGGCGGGACGGACCGGCTCGGACAGATCACCGACGGCTCGCCGCCGACGTTGCACGACCTCGCAACGAACGACCTGAGCGGGGGCGAGACGACGGCGAACGACCTCACCGACCTCCCGGACCCGGCCGACGGGACGGACTTTACCGTCGGTTTCGAACTGCAGAACGTCGGCTACCAGTTCAAAAAGGAAGGGGTGGCGATCACCGTCACCTTCCATCTCAATCAGCATGACTCACAGTAGCGACGCGGGCGTCGACTGGCGTCGGATCGGCCACTGGCTCGGGCTCTGTGCCCTGCTGCTCGTCGTCGGCGTGTTCGTCGTCGCGGCCGTTCCGCAGGCCGCGGGCGCGGACGAGAGCTACGTCGTCCTGTCGGGGAGCATGTCGCCGACCATCGACGCCGGGTCGGTAGTGTTCGTCAGCAGCGTTCCGACGGACCAGATTTCCGAGGGCGACGTCGTCACCTACGACCGCTCGCCCGGTGGGGAGAACACGCGGGTCACGCACCGGGTCGTCGACGTCGTCGAGCGGGACGGAACGCGGCGCTTCGAGACGCGGGGCGACGCGAACGAAGACCCGGACCCGTCGCTCGTCGCCCCGAACGAGGTCATCGGCGTCGTCACGTTCAGCGTGCCCTACGTCGGCTACGTGATCTCGTTCTCGCAGACGCGGCTGGGGCTGCTGACGCTGGTCATCGTCCCCGCCCTGTTGCTCGTCGTCCTCGAACTCCGCGACCTGCTCTCGGCGACGGCCGGTGATGACCCGTGACCGGGACCGATCCGGTTTCGCGGCTCGCCACCCTCGTCGTGCTCGGAGTCTTTCTGACAGGCACGTTCGGTGGCGGCTCCGCGTCCTACGCGCTGTTTACCGACGCCGCGACCGCCGGACCGGAGACGATCACCGTCGAGAAGGCGAACGGCGGCGGGAGCGACGGCCCGGTCGCGTTCAACACCAAGTGCGATAAGGTCGACGTGACCGTCACCGGGTCGACCTACGAATTCACCGTCACCACCGCGGACGGCGACAGCAGGGTGTTCTCCGGGGACTCGCCGAGCGACGACGAGGTGTCGATCAACGGGAAGAACAAGAACGGGAACGGCTTCGGGCGGAAAGTGACGTTCGCCTCGGTGACTCTCGACGGGACCACATACACCTGTTAACATGAGTCAAATACGACCTCCTGCTGGCGACCGCGTCCCGTCGCCGGTCCACGGACCGAGTCACGAACCCGTCCGACATCGCCGACGGCCCGAGACGTACGCGTCAGTGTACGACAGCGCCCGGGGTCCGGGAGGACGCTGATGCGAGCCGATATCGTCCGTGACGACGACGGCGACTACAACAAGCGGCTACTGGCGTTCCTCGTTCTCCTGGTGCTCGTCATCGTCGGGACCGGTATCGGGACGCTCGGCCTGACGAGCGACGGGTCGGCGCCGCCGCCGGAGCGACCGGTCGTCGAAGCGACGCCGGTCCCGATCGACGGAACGCCGACGCCGACGCCGACACAGACGCCACCCGGCCCGGATCGGAGGACTGATGAAACGGAGACAGAACCCGATCCGGCGAACGACGGAGACGAACCCGAGTCGGAACGGACCCCGACCGGCACCCCGACACCGGCCGACGGGACCTCGGACGGCGCTGCCGGTGGCGCGGAGCCAGTCGGCGGCGGTTCAGCCGGCGGAGACGGGGGGCGCGGTGCGGACTCGCTCGACCTCGCCGTCGACGGGAGTTCGGTGCTGATACGCGTCAGCAGTCTCGCGCCCGGCGACGGAGCGACCGGCACGGTCGCCGTTCGGAACAGCGGATCGACCGCGGGAACGCTCGGCGTTTCGAACGCGTCCGTGATCGACGACGAGAACGGCCTGCGGGAACCCGAGCGAGCGGCCGGCGACACCGACGCGTCCGGCGAACTGTCCGCGCACCTCCGCGTCCGTCTGTGGGTCGAGTATTCCGACGGAACGCGAGAGTACCTGTTCGGGACGGCGAACGCGACCGTGAGCGCGGCGTCGCTCGACGGGGCGTCCGTCCGAGGGAACGAGCGGCTCGACGCCGGCAGTCAGGCGACGGTCGAGATGACCGTCTCGCTGCCGGAGACCGTCGGAAACGAGGTCCAGAGCGACCGCATCGAGTTTACGATTCCGGTCGTTCTGCGAGAGGCCTGAGTCAGGAGAACAGGAGTCCGAGGTTGAGCCAGGTCACGGCCAGGCCCATCGCGGTCAGGAGGGCCGGCGGCCCGTAGTACAGCAGCGGGTCGTCGTCGAGCACGCCGCCCCAGATGCTCACCCCGATACAGCAGTAGATGACGAGGAGCTTCAGCGCCAGGAACCCGCCGCCGCCGAAGGACTCGATCGCCCACCGGACTGCCGGGTTCGCCTCGGTGAACATCGGCACGAAGTAGACGATGGCGATGGTCGTGACGATGTCGCCGACGCCGTAGGTCCCCAGCGCGAGCAGCCACGCGCCCGAGAAGGACCGCTCGGAGAAGGAGGTCCCCTCGAGCGTCAGCCAGTTCGCTTCGGCAGATGCCATTAGATGAACGTCCGACTCCCGGCCACATATATCTCTAGTATTCATTATCGATTTTGATATAAATTCCAGTAAGAGATGGAGAATATCACGTCTCAGTCGGATACTGGGCCATATAAGCCCCACTATAGTGTCAGATTTAGACTCTGCTGAAATCGATAATAATATCGACTGGTCCGGGACGGCACGACACCGCTTCGAAACTGCGCCGGCCCTTCGAAACTGCGCCGGCCACCCACGAGCGAGACGAGAGCGGAGTGCGGACGCGCTCACGCCATCGAAAGCGCATGGAAAGGGACTTATCCGGCCGGTGGCCAGGGGGAGGTAATGAGCCTGTCCGACGCGGACCACGAGATCGTGGTCGACGAGATCGGTCGGGAGCCGACGCGAGCGGAGGCCGCTCTCTTCGAGAACCTCTGGAGCGAACACTGCGCGTACCGCTCCTCGCGACCGCTGCTCTCGGCGTTCGACTCCGACGGCGACCAGGTCGTCATCGGCCCCGGCGACGACGCCGCCGTCGTCTCGCTGCCGAGCCACGGCGACGGCGAGGAGATGTACATCACGATGGGCGTCGAGTCCCACAACCACCCGTCCTACGTCGACCCGTTCGACGGCGCGGCCACCGGTGTCGGTGGCATCGTCCGCGACACCCTCTCGATGGGCGCGTACCCCATCGCGCTCGCCGACAGCCTGTACTTCGGCGACTTCGAGCGCGAGCACTCCCGCTACCTCCTCGAGGGCGTCGTCGAGGGCATCTCGCACTACGGGAACTGCATCGGCGTCCCCACGGTCGCCGGCAGCGTCGCCTTCCACGAGGACTACGAGGGCAACCCGCTCGTGAACGTCTCCTGTATCGGCCTGCTGGAGCCCGAGCGGACCATCACCGCCGAGGCCCAGGAGCCGGGCAACAAGCTCGTCCTCGTCGGCAACGCGACGGGCCGTGACGGCCTGGGCGGGGCCTCCTTCGCTAGCGAGGACCTCGCCGAGGACGCCGAGACCGAGGACCGCCCGGCGGTCCAGGTCGGCGACCCCTACGCCGAGAAGCTGCTCGTCGAGTGCAACGAGGCGCTCTTGGACGAGGACCTCGTCGAGTCGGCCCGCGACCTCGGCGCGGCGGGCCTCGGCGGTGCGTCCTCCGAACTCGTCGCGAAGGGCGGCCTCGGCGCGCGCATCGAACTCGACCGCGTCCACGAGCGCGAGCCCAACATGAACGCCATGGAGTACCTGCTCGCCGAGAGCCAGGAGCGGATGGTGTACGAGGTCGCGCCGGAGAACGTCGACCGCGTTGCCGAACTCGCCGAGCGCTTCGACCTGGGCTGTTCGGTCATCGGCGAACTCACCGAGGCCGGGACGAACTACGTCTGCACGTTCGAGGGCAAGACGGTCGTCGACGTCGACGCCGAGTTCCTCGGTGACGGCGCGCCGATGAACGACCTCCCCAGCGAGGAGCCCCCGGAGCAGGAGCGCGACCTCCCGACCGTCGCGCTCGAGGAGGCCTTCGAGCGAATCGTCGCCAGTCCGAACTGCGCCTCGAAGCGGTGGGTGTACCGCCAGTACGACCACGAGGTGCAGGTCCGGACCAGCGTCCTGCCCGGCGACGACGCGGCCCTGCTCGCCGTCCGCGAGGCCGGGACCGGCCTCGCGTTCTCGGCCGGCGCTGACCCCAACTGGACCGACGCCGCCCCGTACGAGGGCGCGCGGGCCGTCGCGCTGGAGAACGCCACGAACGTCGCGGCGAAGGGCGCGACGCCCCACGCGGCCGTGGACTGCCTGAACGGCGGCAACCCCGAGAAGCCCGACGTGTACGGCGGATTCAAGGGCATCGTCGACGGGCTGGCGGACATGTGCGACGACCTCGACGTGCCGGTCGTCGGCGGCAACGTCTCGCTGTACAACGACTCCCAGACCGGCCCGATTCCCCCCACGCCGACGCTCGCGCTCGTCGGCGTCAAGGAGGGCTACGACGCGCCGCCGATGTCGCTCTCGGGCGAGGGGACGCTCGTCGTCGTCGGCGACACCGCGCTCGAAGGCGAGGCCGACCCGCGACTCGGCGGCTCCGAGTACACCGCCCAGTTCGGCGGCACGGACCGCTTCCCGGAGCTTCCGGCCGACCCGACGGCGCTCGTCGAGACCGTCGCGGAGGTGGCCGACGCCGACCACGTGCTCGCCAGCCACGACGTGAGCCACGGCGGCCTCGCGGTGACGCTCGCCGAGATGGTCCACGAGGACGCCGGCGCGACCGTCGAGATCGAGACGGTCGAACGCGGGACCAGAAAGCGCCTCCTGTTCAACGAACGCCCCGGCCGCGTGGTGTTCGAGACGACCGACCCCTCGGCCGTCCGCGAGGCATTCGACGGCGTCGCGCCGGTGACGGAACTGGGCGAGGCCAACGGCTCGAACCACCTGGACATCACCGTCAACGACGAGCGACTCCAGTACCACGCCGCCGACATCGCCGACCTCCGGTCGGTCATCGACGACGAACTGGCCTGACGGCGACCCGGCCGCCCGTGCGGGTCACCAGCGAATCTCGAAGGTCGCCCCGCCCGCCTCGCTCTCCGTGACCGAAACCGACCAGCCGTGGGCCTCGGCGATGCTCTGGACGATGGAGAGGCCGAAGCCCGTCCCGTCGGAGTCCGTCGAGTACCCGTGTTCGAACACCCGCTCCCGGTCGTCCGGCGGTATCCCGGGGCCGTCGTCGGCGACGGAGAAGCCGTTCTGCCCGGCCGGCTCGGCGTCGGCGACGACCACCTCGCAGGCCGAGCCGGCGTGTTCGACGCTGTTCCGGTAGAGGTTCTCGAACAGCTGCTGGAGGCGGTCGGGGTCTGCCTCGACGGTCGCGTCGGTCTCGACCGAGAGCGTCGCCTCGGCGGTCTCGACCTGTCGCCAGGCGTCCGTCGCGACCGTCGCGAGGTCGACCGTCGTCGGCTCGCCGACGACCCGGCCCTGGCGGGCGAGCGTCAGCAGGTCGTCGAGCAGTCGCTCCATCCGTTCGTGCGCGTCGGAGATGGCTTCGAGTCCCTCGCGGACCGCCTCGTCCTCGGCGGTGCCGAGCAGCAGTTCGGCGCGCCCCGAGGCGACGCTCAGCGGGTTCCGCAGGTCGTGGCTGACGATGCTGACGAACTCGTCGAGGCGTTCGTTCTGGTGTTCGAGTTGCTGCTCGCGGCGCTTGCGGTCGGTGATGTCGGTGTAGATCCCGTAGCCCTCCACGTCGCCGGTGTCGCGGCTGACGATGACGCTCCGGAACAGGTAGGTGCGCGCCTCGCCCGCGGCGGTCACTCGCGTCACCTCCGTCTCTGCGTTCCCGGAGTCCCGGAGCCAGTCGGCCGCGACGTCGCCCGGTTCGTAGCCGGGCGGCGCGACGAGCGTCAGGAGAGATTCGTCGACCGCGTCGCTCCGCTCGTAGCCGAACGCCGCTTCGAAGGCCTCGTTGACGGACGTGACCCGGGGGTCACGCTGGTCGAACTCAACGACGACCGCCGGGTTCGGGATGTTTTCGAGCAGCGCGTCGAAGCGTTCCTCGGCCGCCAGCCGGACGCGGAGTTCGCTCGCGACGAGCGCGATGTAGCCCTCGCCGTCGTGCTGGATGACCTCACAGACGTCCCGGGCGTCCGTGTCTGTCAGCGCCGCCTCGTCCGCGATGCCGATGTCGGCCATGGCCTCGTCGACGAGGGCCGTGGCCTTCTCGACCCCGACCGTCTCCGCGAACTTCGAGACGAGTTCTGTCCGGTCCATGGTCACTCGGGGAACGCAAACAGCACCGTCGAGGTGTTGTGAAAGCCGCTCAACTGTCCCATCTGCATGCACAGTTCGCCGTAGGTCTCGAACCCGGCGAAGGGGGCCGAGAGCCCGTCGTCGATGGCGTCGACCGCCTCGGAGAAGGCGTCCTGAAGGACGAACTCGCGGCACGCGCAGTCGTAGACGAACCCCCCGGCGAGGTCGCTGTCGCTCAGTTCGACCGCCTCGCGCGCGGCCCGACCGGCCGACTCGACCTGGCTCGCCCGGCTTCCGTACATCACGCGGAGGACGGTCCCCTCGGGGATGTCGACGGCGAACTTCAGCGCCCCCTCCTCATCTACGGAGGCACGTGGCCACCGTATCTTGTACGCGTCGCCCTGGTCGATGCCGAACTCGTACGCGCCGAGCAGCATGTGCAGTTCGTCGGAGCCGGGGTCGAGCGAGTCGACGGAGACCTCGAACCGCTCCGCGATAGAATCGCGGACGGCGTCCTTCCAGACATCGAACGCCGGCCGGCCGTCGAGTTCGCGGACGACGTTTCCCGACACGTCGGTCACTTCCCGCGGTCCCGAGACCGGTTCGTGGCCGTGGTCCATCGAGATGACGGCCCGCTGTTCGCCAGAAACGAGCACCAGCGCGAGGGCGTCATCGGCGACCGTGTCGCCGCAGAACACCGGCGTCGACTCCATCTGGTAGTCGTCCGAGGCCGCACCGCCCGCGAACCCGACGTGGGGACCCAGTCGCCGCTGAATCGCCAGCGCCAGTCGCTCGCCGATGCCGGACAGCCCGTCGTGGAGCGCGATGGCCGACTGGTAGGGGTAGTCCACGTCGTCCGGGAGCGCGCGGACCGCGTCCCGAACCGCCCCCTGGACGTTCTCGCTCAGGCCGGTCGCCATGGCGGCGTCGAAGCGAAACGAGTCGCTGGTGACGAGCGCGACGGCGACGCCGTCGTCCATCGTCCGCTCCTCGGTGAACGTTCCGGTCGCCGAACAGCCCACGACGGTCGTCTCCGCGTCGACGACCTCGCGGACGGCAGCGAGGACCGCCTCGGCGTCGAGCGCCGACGCGGCGAACACCTGACAGAAGTCCACTCGCTCGGCGTCCAGCCGGTCACGAGCAGTTCTGGTCGCCTCCCGGCCAGCGCGTCGACCAGCGGTCGCCACTGACGTTCCCGTTGCGACCCCCGTACTCGCGCCTGACTGGGGCGACATTGTACAACAGCTATTCGCGTGGAACCTTATATACTCTCTCCAGAAATATCAGAATTGATACTCGTTCCGGCCGACGTGGTCGGACCGACCTGCTCAGGCCAGCGCCAGCGCGATGCCGAACGTCAGCGCCAGCCCCACGAGCAACACGACGACGCCGGTCCCGACCTGCGACATGGTGAAGTCGCTCTGGGGGGCCGTCGAGCGAAGCGGCGGCTCCTTCGCGGGGAGTTCGACGTGTTCGGGGTCGTAGTCCGGACGCTCCTCCTCGTGGTGGTCGTCTGCCATGCGCGAGGGTTTTCGAGGCACCTACCTGTAGCTGTCGGATTTCTCGCGTCGACGGACCGGCGGCGCGCTCGCGACGCTGTGCTTGCGCCAGCCGAAACCGTCAAACGGCCCTGCGGCGAACCGTCGGGTATCAGATGACTCTCACCAAGCGGATCATCCCCTGCATCGACGTTGACGTGGACGAGAACGGGGACGCGGCCGTCTACACCGGCGTCAACTTCGAAGACCTGGAGTACACCGGCGACCCGGTCGAGATGGCCAAAGCCTACAACGAGTCGGGGGCCGACGAGTTCGTCTTCCTCGACATCACCGCCTCGGCCGAGGGCCGCGAGACGATGCTCGACACCGTCTCGGCCGTCGCCGACGAGGTGTTCATCCCGCTGACCGTCGGCGGGGGCATCCGCACCCGCGAGGACATCAAGGAGACGCTGCGGGCCGGCGCGGACAAGGTCTCGATCAACTCCGGGGCCATCGCCGAACCCGAACTCATCGACGAGGGCGCGGCCGCCTTCGGCAGCCAGTGCATCGTCATCTCAGTCGACGCCCGCCGTCGCTTCGACGACGAGGGCGAGTACTACGCCGAGGTCGACGGCGAGTCCTGCTGGTTCGAGTGCACCGTCAAGGGCGGCCGCGAGGGGACCGGCCTCGACGTGGTCGAGTGGGCAACCGAGGCCGAAGCGCGCGGCGCGGGCGAACTGTTCGTCAACTCCATCGACGCCGACGGCACCAAGGACGGCTACGATATCCCGCTCATGAAAGCCGTCTGCGACGCCGTCTCGACGCCGGTCATCGCCTCCTCCGGCTGTGGCAGCCCCGCCGACATGGAGGAGGTGTTCGTCGACGCCGGCGCGGACGCCGGTCTCGCCGCCTCTATCTTCCACTTCGGCGAGTACTCCATCGAGGAGACCAAAGAGTACCTGGACAGCAAGGGAATTCCGGTGCGGTTGTAGCCGAAGCAACTCGTGGCAGACAAGACTTAGGGTCGGTCATGTCGATGATTGTGTATGAAGCAGTCCTCCTATCGGTACCTCGGCCTCTTCGACCTGGCCCTTCTCGGCGTGTTTCTCGCCTTCTTCGGCGTCGGCGCGCTCGTCGTGAGTCCGGTCCTGGTCGCGATGCTCGTCGCCGGCGGCGGACTCCTCCTCGCCGGAACCATCGCGGCCGTATCGATCGGTCCGGTGACGGTCACCTGGCGGCTGTTCGTCAGCGTCTCGTACGCGGTGTTCGCCCTCGCCTGGCCGGCGATGTACGGCCCTGCGGTGGTCGCCGGGACTGCGACGCAGACCGACGTCGTCCTGTTCGTCACGATGACGGTCGGGTCGCTCTCGCTGCTGGCGTACGGCTACGACGTGTTCCGTGACGGGCGGCACTTCGACGTAGAGGCCGACGTCACGCGGACCGTGGAGGTGTGACCGTGGCGGGGTCGGCATCGGGCAGGCTTTGTGTCCGCGTCGCCGAGTTATCACAATGAAATGGCGGTGCGAGTGGTGCGGCAAACCACACGAAGAGAACGACCCGCCGTGTGACAACTGCGGCCACGGGTCCTTCGAGGAGGCGGTCACGCAGGTCAATCACGAGGTCGTCGAGGGCGGACCCCGGTGGGTCTGTCTGGACTGCGGTCGCCAGCATCAGAAGAACTCGCCGCCGTGCAACCGCTGTGGCGGCAGCAACTTCGAACGGCGGACCGGCCCGCCCGAGGAGGACCCGCTCGACGAAATTAAGACCGGCTGGCTCGACGTACTCGAAGCCAAGTACGTCCTCGGCTACGTCACCGTGGCGCTCGTCATCGGCATCGTCCTCCTCGGTCTCGTCGCCGGCGTGCCGCTCCCGGGCTTCGCGCCCGAGACGCCCGCCGGCCCGCCGCCGATTCCCGACGCTCCCGGCCAGGGCGACACCGTCGGCTCGCTCTCGCTCGCCGAGGTCGAGGACGCCTACGTCGACGTGTACAACGTCCGACGGGCCACTATCAGCGGCGGGACCGTGACCCGCAACGCGACGGCCGACGACGCCGCCGCCTACTACAACAAGGGTCGCGTCGGCGTCCGCTACGAGAACGCGGACCCGCCCACCCGGGAGGGCGTCTCGCGCTTCGCGCTGGCCTGCGAGCGGCCGGCGGTCGTCCACTACGCGGTGGCCTACGACCGGCCGCCGCGGTCCGTCGAGCAGTTCGGCAACGAGACGGCGCTCGCCACGGCGCTCGTCGACAGCTACTTCGAGCGCGGACAGCCGGTGCGTTCCGCCGACGTCGGAACCATCGGCGTCGACGTCCACGTCGGCCCGGACGGGCGCGTGTTCGTCACGTACGTGCTGTGCTGAGAGAGAAAGAGCGCGTTACGCGGCGGACTCGAAGGCCTCTGAGAAATTGTCGGCCTTCTCGATGACGCGGTCCGTGCCGTCTTCCAGCGCGTCGAGCGCGTCGACGTGTTCCTCGGTCTTGATGGTCAGTACCGGGTCCGTCTGGCCCCCGGACTGCTCCGGGTTCACGTCGTAGGTCGCCGCCGTGACGCCGTCGGTCTCCAGCAGCGCCCCCTTGATGACGTTCATGAACGTGTGGTCCTCGCCGGCGATCTCGATAGAGAGTTCGGTGTCGGACTTGTCGATGACGCGAAGGTCCATACCCACTGTTTGGTCGTCTCCGCTCCATCAACGTGTCGCTTCCGGGCCGCGGCGGTCGCCGGACCGCTCAGACGAGCGCGTAGACCATCAGCAGACCGAAGTAGAGCAGGACGAGCGCGCCGAGCGCCCGCAGGCGGAAGGTCGCGAGCGCCTCCTCCTCGGCCTCGTAGGCGGTCCGGAACGCCTCCACCTCGTCGTCGTCGAGGTCGCCGGGGTGGTCGAGGCCGCGGTGGAGCGCGAGCGGGGTCTCGTCGGCGAACGGGCGGCCGCAGTACTCGCAGTCGTACGTCGTCGCGTCCGCGGGCACGTCGTATCTGTCGTCTGGCGTCGTATCGGACGCGGCCGGCACGTCCGGGTCTCGGTCCGTCGAGGTGGATGCGGCGTCGGTCATAGGTGCGGCAGTGGCACCTCCGGACGGGAGACCACCCAGAGGCTCGTCATCGTGTAGAACACCATGACGGCGATGAACGGGTACTGCGAGCGCACGGCCTGCAGGCGCTCGGGAAAGAGGTCGTAGGCGGCGGCGTGGGCGACCCAGATGGCGACGAGGTGGCCGACGATCACCGACGCGAGCGCGACGCCGCCGAACCAGCCCGGGAGGTCGACGACCGGGACCGTCGCGGGACTCGAAAACGGCGCGGAGAGCGCGACGGCGAGCGACGGCGCGAGGACGAGGAAGTAGGCCAGGTAGTGCGCGAAGTGGTAGCCGACGGCGATGGCGACCAGCGGCGGCGCGAACCGCTGTGCGAGCACCGACGGGGCGAGATACGTCTCCGCGGCGTCGCGCGAGCGGCGGACCGCGAGTCGGTACACGCCGAGGAACGCGGCGAAGCCGGCGACGAGCGCGACCGGGTACAGGAGGTGCGGCGGCACGCCCGCATTCACGAGCGGCGTGGTCAGGTCACGCCAGGCCGGCGTCGTCACGAGGCCGTCGTAGGTCGTGACCCACAGCAGGGCGACGACGAACGCGACCTCGTCCGGACCGTCGACGAGTCGCGGCGTCGAGAGGTCCATCCCCGGGAGGCGGAGCCGGAGCCCGTCCTCGGTCCGACCGATCGGCGCGAAGCGGCCGTAGTACCGGAACACGCGCTCGACGGGGTCGGCACGGTTGAACCACGCGTCCGGTCCGAACGCGACCGCGCCAGCCAGCGTCAGGACCGAGTAGCCGACGACCGCCGACGCGAGCAAGCGCGGGTCGTCGGCCAGCGGGCTGACGACTTCGAGCCAGACCAGCGCGAGCAGGCCGACGACCGCCGGCCACGACCCGACCCGGTCCGGGTAGGAGCGGTCGAGCGTCGGGAGCGCCCGCGCCAGTGTCTTCAGCGGATTGAGTGTCGTCCACGCGTTGCCGACGAGGTACGTGGTCATCGCCAGCCCGGCCCACCAGCCGACCCAGACCAAGAGGATGGCGAGGTTGGTTCGGGCGGTCGTCGGCCCGAGGAAGCCGACGACGAGGACCGCGGCGAGGCCGGCGAGGCCGAGCAGGCGGCCGGCCAGCGCCAGCGTGTCGGTGCCGTCCTCCACCAGCGGCGTCCCCCAGCCGTGGACGCGCTCGATGAAGGCCCGATCGGTGACGAACGAGGCCAGCAGGAACGACGCGCCGACGGCCGCGCCGCCGGTCGAGAGGAACAGCCACGTCGGAATCGTCAGCGATTCGCGACCGCCGCCGGCCAGGCTCCCGCCGTGGGCGCTGGCCGTCCCCGCCATCGCGAGCCAGGCCAGCGCGCCTATCGCCAGCGCGGCCCCGCGGCGTCTCCCGGATGTCATCGTCGGCGATTGGGGCTTCGGCCCCGTGTAGCTTCCGGGATGGAGCGGCGAACGGGCGACGGGCCCGCGAACCCGCGACGAATTGGATGGGCTTTTAGTATTCGACTCGTAAGCCTGCAGTATGAGTCTCTCCGACGAACACGCGGACGACGGGCACGGGGACCATCACCTCCCGGCGACGGAGGACTGGCCCCACGGGTTCGGCGAGGCCAGTTGGTGGCCATTCGTCACAGCAATCGGCGCCTCGGGAATCTACGTCAGCATGGCGCTGTTCGTCCTCTCGATGGGCGAGAGCGCGCTCGTCAGCCAGACCGTCGGCGCGGGGGCGCTGGTCGGCAGCGTCGGCATCTTCCTCGCCGGACTGTACGGCTGGCTGTACCACGCCTTCGTCTCCGACTTCTGGGAACGCGGCACCGACCACCACTCGGGCAAGACGCTGAAGTTCGCCATGCTGCTGTTCCTCGGCAGCGAACTGGCGACCTTCGGGGCCGGATTCGTCTACTACTTCATCGTCCGCGGCGGCGAGGTCTGGACGCAGGCGTCCATCCCTCACGTCTTCGGCTCGCTCGTGATCGTCAACACGATAATCCTCGTCATCAGCTCCGTGACGCTGCACATGAGCCACGCCGCCCTCCGGAAGGGCGACCGCGACCGCTTCATGCAGTGGCTCGCCGCGACGCTGCTGCTCGGCATCGTCTTCATCGGCGGCCAGGTCTACGAGTACTACGAGTTCATCGTCCACGAGGGCTTCACCATCACCGGTGGCATCTACGGCTCGGCCTTCTACGGCCTGACCGGCCTCCACGGCCTGCACGTCACCATGGGCGCGGTCCTGCTCGGCATCGTCTTCGTGCGCGGCTACTACGGCCAGTACTCCGCCGAGCGCCACACCTCCGTCTCGACCGCCTCGATGTACTGGCACTTCGTCGACGTCGTCTGGATATTCCTCGTCGTCGTCCTCTACATGGGCGCGAACCTCGTCTGACCCGGCCGACGATTTTTACCCCGCCGGCGTCCTGTGGGTTCTATGGAACGGCTCGACGTGAGCGGACGCTTCGACGTGCACGAGTACCGCCACGGACTCAAGCTACTGAAAGACGACCGCGAGACGATGACGCTGTCGAACCGGAAGGGGTTCGCGTGTCCCGCCTGCGGAAACGAGTTCGACACGCTGCTCGTCAGCGAGAAGCGCACCAACACGTTCGGGGACCCCGGGACGCCGTTCTGTCTCGTCCGCACCGACGACCAGCTGCTGGTCCTGACCCACTGACGGGACCGCCGTGACGGGTCGATGACAACACTTATTGCATCCAGTCCGTGCGTAATACTAATGACCCGCGCCCTTCCGACACTCGCTATCGTCGCCCTGGTCGTCCTCTCGGGCTGTATGACCGCGTCCGTCGACGCGACGGTCGGCGGAGACGGGACCGTCTCGTCGTACGACCTCTCCCTCCAGATGTCGCCGACGGTGTACGACGGGCTCCAGTCGCAGGCCGAGGAGGGGGGCTACGACTCCGTCGAGGCGTACCTGCTGGCCGACGTGAACACGAGTCGGATGGCGAATCACACCTACGAGCAGTCCCTCGACGAAGACAACGTCACGATCAACGTCTCCTTTACAGACTGGACCCCCGGCCCCGAGAGCGCCGTCTCGACGAACGTCTCCGGCGGCAACGTTACGTTCGAGGACCGGACCTTCGTCACCGTCCAGGAGAACGACGGCGCGGCCCTCGGCGACGGCGTCGCCGTCAGGTACGAACTGACGATGCCGGCCGACATCACCGAGTCGAACGCCGACCTCGTTCGGAACGACACCGCCGTCTGGGAGTACGCGGCTGACGAACCCGTCGAGGAACCGATGCGCGCGACCAGCCCCGCGCCGTCCGGCGCGTTCGGACCCGGATTCGGCGTGACCGCGGCCGTCCTCGCGCTCCTCTCGATGGCCGTCCTCGGCCGTCGCTCGTAGCGCCGGGCCACGCCGAGTCTTTTTGTCTCAGTGTCAGGTACTAGCACGGGATGCGCGCAGCCAGACTCCACGAGTACACGCACGACATGGCGAACGGGCTCTCGATAGACGAGGTGGACGCGCCGCAGGTCACCGCGGACAGCGACGTGGTGGTCGAGGTCGAAGGCGCGGGGTGGTGCCAGACGGACAACCACATCATCGAGGGGATGTGGACGGAGTACGTCGACCAGGACCTGCCGCTGACACTCGGCCACGAGAACGCCGGGACCGTCGTCGAGACGGGAGCCGAGGTAGACGTGGTCTCGTCGGGCGACCAGGTGGTCTGTCACCCGGTCCAGACCTGCGGGACCTGTCGCCCCTGTCGGCAGGGCGAGACGATGTACTGCGAGAACCAGTCGTTCAACGGCCTGACGACCGACGGCGGCTTCGCCGACCAGTTGCTGACCAGCGAGCGCGCCGTCGTTCCGCTGCCCGACGGGGTCGACCCGGTCGACATCGCGCCCCACGCCGACGCCGGCATCACTGCCTATCACGCGGCCAAGCGAGCCGTCGACGGGCTCAACCCCGGCGACACCGCCGTCGTCATCGGCGTCGGCGGCCTCGGCCACATCGGCCTCCAGTGCCTCGACGCGATGTGCGCCGCCGACATCGTCGCCGTCGACCTCAAGCAGTCAGCCCGCGACCTCGCCGCCGACCTGGGCGCCCACTACACCATCGACCCCGAGAGCGAGGACGTGGCGAGCGAAATCGAGGACATCACCGACGGCACCGGGGCCGCGCAGGTGCTCGACTTCGTCGGGGCCGACGAGACCACCGCGCTCGCTCCGGACATCTGCGCCGCCGGCGGGGACCACCAGATAATCGGCTACGGCGGCCACATCCACGAACCCGCACAGGCGCTCGTCAACGGCGAGTTCGCCTATCAGGGCAACATCGTCGGGCGCTACACCGAACTCCAGGAACTGGTCGCGCTGGTCGAACGCGACGCGGTCGCCCTGCACACGTCTCGATACGCTCTCGACGACGTGAACACCGTCGCCCAGAAGCTCGAAGCCCGAGAGATCGACGGCCGGGCGGTCATCACGCCCTGACCGTCGTCGACCGGCCCCGAGAGCGGACGACCCGAACCGACTCGCAGGTCACCGCCGCTCTGTCCGGGTTCGTTCCCCGTCGACCAGGTCGTGATACCGACGGAGGAATTCCCCTCGGCTCGCGGTCCCGGTCCCGGCCGCTTCGAGGCGGTCTTCCAGTCCCGTCCGGTCGACGTGACAGCACTCCCCGTCGCAGGGCTTACAGAGGTACTCGAAGGACTTGCCCTCGCGGTCCCAGCGGTCGCCGTGCTTGTCGTACTCGCGGGCGTCAGAGCGGGTGACGGTCTCACCGCAGGCGATACAGGTCACCTCGGCGTCGGCGTCGCGATGACAGCGGTCCCGAAAGCCCATCACCGCCCACCTCCGTCAGCGGGGCCGCGTGGCGGTCGCCGAGCGGTCCGTCGCCGTGCCGGGTGCGCACAGTCGTGTGCCAGCATCGTGTACGGTCGAGGCTTCGCCCCGCGTCGCCGAGGCGATGTCGCCCCACCAGTGAGGGTCGTTTACGTAACCAATCCGGCCGCGAGCCGACCGGCTCGCGGGGGTACGATAGCGGGACGGAGAGCCGGTGGCGGGAGTGTGAACCACGCGAAAACAGTCGCTCACGCTGTTGGCGTCCGTTCGTCGCAGAAAGCCGGTGGAGGGATTTGAACCCTCGGCCTAATCCTTACGAAGGATTCGCTCTAGCCAGTCTGAGCTACACCGGCGCGGCGTTCGCGTACTTCGTTCTTGGACGGATAACCGCAATAAGGATTGCGAATCGGCCCCGGCGAGGGAGTGACTCGCATAAGGACCGTTGTAGTCTCGCACCGGGACTCACCAGCCAGGGGTGAGCACCGATGAACAGCTACAACAGTCCGTATCACTCCTCGCGGGCACCGACCACGGTGACCGGCACGTCGGCTTCGAGCAGCACCTGCTGCGAGACGCTGCCGAAGACCGCCTTGCCGGTCGGGGACCGCTTTCGGGACCCCATCGCGATGTGATCGGCGTCGAACTCCTCGGCGAGGGAGAGGATTCCGTCGGCCGGGGGCTGTCGCCCCTCCGCGAGCTGGACGTCGACGTCGCGCTCTTCGAGGTAGTCGCGGACGAGGCGGACCGTCGCGATGCGCTCGACGTTGCGGATCTCCTCGGGCGCGTCCACCTCCTCGCCGGTGAGCGCGTGGGTGATCACGGCCTCGATGTCGGTATCGGCGGCCGGCAGTTCCGAGACGAAGGCGGCCTGTCCGCGGGCGCGGTCTTCGTCGGCGTCGACGGGGACCAGTATCGTGTACATCTCTCAGCCTCCTAGGTAGAGTCGTCCGACTTGCTCGTCGTTAAGCAGTTCGGTCCCCGTGCCGGTGAACTTGATCTCGCCGCTGGCGAGGACGAAGCCGCGGTCGGCCACCGACAGCCCTTTCTCCGCGTTCTGTTCGACCAGCAGGATGGTCGTCCCGAGGTCGTTGAGCTGTTCGATGCGCTCGAAGACGTCGTCGATGAACCGCGGTTCGAGCCCGATAGACGGTTCGTCGAGCATCATCACGTCGGGGTCGACCATCAGCGCCCGGGCCAGTTCCAGCAGGCGGCGCTGACCGCCCGAGAGCGTCCCGGCCTTCTGGCCGCGGATGTCGCCGAGCACCGGGAACTCGTCGTACAGTTCCTCGGCGCGGGCGGCGGCCCGGTCGTCGTCGTTGAACACGTAGCCGCCCATCAGCATGTTCTCGTGGACGGTCATCCCCGGGAACACGCTGGCGTCCTGCAGGACGTAGCTCATTCCGTTGGCGAGGTTGTCCTGTGGCGACCGGCCGGTGATCTCCTCGCCGCGGAGCGTGACCGTCCCGGACTGGACGTCCGCGAAGCCGTAGATGCTCTTCATCAGCGTGGACTTCCCGGAGCCGTTCGGTCCGATGAGACAGGCGATCTGGCCGTCCTCGACGGCGATGCTCACGTCGTGCAGGACCGTCGTGTTGCCGTAGCCGGACGTGACGTTCTCCATCTGGAGGATGGGGTCGGTCGTCGTCTCGGCGCCGGCGTCTGGTGTCGTCGCCATCGTCACTCCCTCCCGAGGTAGGCGTCGAGGACGCGCTGGTCGTTCTGTATCTCCTCGGGCGTCCCCTCGGCGATGCGCTCGCCGTGTGCCAGGACGTAGATTCGGTCAGCGATCTCCATGACGAAGTCCATGTTGTGTTCGATGAGGAAGATGGTCGTCTCCTCGTCCTCGTTGGCGTTGCGGATGTAGTCGATGAGGTTCTCCAGCATCGAGGGGTTGATTCCCCCGGCCGGCTCGTCCATCAGCAGGATCTCCGGCTCGGACATCAGCTCCATCGCGAACTCGAGCAGCTTCTGCTGGCCGAAGCTCATCCGGCCGGCGCGGGTCTCCGCGAGGCCCGCCAGGTCGACGTAGTCCAGCAGTTCGTCGGTCCGGGAAAGCAGTGAGTCGTCCGGGCGACGCAGGAGGTTCCCCACGTCGGCCCCGCCTTCCTGGGCGGCCAGCAGCAGGTTCTTCCGGACGGTCATGTCACCGAAGACCCGCGTCTCCTGGAACATCCGGCCGAGACCGGCCCGCGCGATTCTGTGCTCGGGCCAGTCGGTCACGTCCTCGCCCTGCAGGTAGACCTGCCCCTCGTCGGGGGTCAGCGTCCCGGTGATGCAATTGAACAGGGTCGACTTACCGGCCCCGTTCGGCCCGATGAGACCGACGATCTCGCCGCGGTGAATCTCCACGTCGACGTCGTCGACGGCGGTCAGGCCGCCGAAGCGCTTCGTGACACCGTCCGTCCGGAGGACAGCGCGGTCGCTCTCGACGGCCGTCTCGGTGCCGGAGGTCGCTTTACTCATCCGAACTCACCTCCGCGTCGTCCGCGTTCGCGGCGGCCATGCCGCCGTGCTTGTAGTACTCCATCTCGCTCGCGTACTCGCGCAGGGTTCCGACCAGGCCGTTGGGGAAGCCGATCACCGTGACGATGACGGCCCCGCCCAGCAGGACCAGTTGCCACCCGACGGCGTAGGACTCGACGATTTCGATGATGGTGTGGAGGCCGAACGCGCCGATGACCGGGCCGGCGACGGTGCCGGACCCGCCCAGCAGCGCCATCGCGATGAGTTCGACGTTCCACGCGCCGTTGTAGGCCGTCTGCGGGTCGATGAACGTGTTGAACAGGCTGTACGCGCCGCCGGCGAAGCCGGTGAACAGCGCGGCCAGCATCCACGCGGCCGTCTTGTAGTAGGTGGTGTTGAACCCCATCGCGGTCGCCTTCTCCTCGTCGTCGCGGATGGCGTTGAGGACGAAGCCAAAGCGCGTGCTGGAGAGGTAGTACACGACGCCCATCTCGACGATCAGCACCGCGAGGAAGAGGTAGTAGAACGCCTCTCCCGACGGCGTCTGGAGCAGAATCTTCCCGCTCGCGCCGCCGGTGATGTCGAGGTTCCGCGAGACCTGCTGTGCGGCCAGCAGGACGCCGAGCGTCGCGATGGCGAAGTAGTGCCCGCGCAGTCTGAGCACGACCACGCCGATGACGGCCGCGGAGACGAGGGCGACCAGACCGGCGAGCAGGAACGCGACCGGGAACGCGAGCGCGAAGTCCTTCGTCAGGATGGCGGTGGTGTACGCGCCGATGCCGAAGAAGGCCATGTTCCCGAAACTGGGGTAGCCGGTCTGTCCGCCGACGATGTCCCACGACAGCGCCAGGATGGCGAACAGGAACATCTCGGTGATGACGGTCATGAAGTAGCCCGCTTCGAGCCCGAGCAGCGGGAGCGAGACGGCGGCGAGCGTCCCGACGCCCAGCAGCTGCCAGCCGTGGTCGTTGCAGGCGTCGAGGAACCGGTCGACCGACTCCGGGGGGAGAATCGACCGGAGCGCGCCCCGCGAGTCCTCGTCGCTCGTGCTCATTGCTCGACCCCCTGGCCGAACAGGCCCTTCGGCTTGACGACGAGCAGGACGATGAGCAGCGAGAAGCTCACCGCGAGGGTCCACTGCGAGGAGATGAACCCGGCGACGAGTTCCTCGACGGACCCCAGCAGGAGGCCGCCGATGAGCGCGCCGGGGATGCTCCCGACGCCGCCGAACACCACGATGACGAAGCTCTTGAGCGTGTAGATGAGCCCCATCTGGGGCTGGATGTTCAGGATGACGGCGATGAACGAGCCGACGCCGCCGGCGATGGCCGACGAGACGCCGAAGGTCACCGCGCGGGTGTGTTCGACGTCGATGCCGACCAGCGCGGCCGCCTCGGGGTTCTGCGAGACGGCGCGGATGGCGCGGCCGGTCCGCGTCTTCTGGAGGAAGAGGTACAGCAGCGCCGTCAGCACGATCGCGCCGACGAAGGCGATCAGTTTCATCTTCGGGACGACGATACCGCCGAGCGTCATCGACGGGTCGGCGAACCGGACCTGGATGGACCGCGGGTTCGCCGACCACGCCTGAATCGCCAACTGCTGGATGGCGATGCTCGCGCCGAAGGTTACCAGCAGGGTCAGGAAGATGTCGGTGCCGATGACCCTGGAGACGAGCGTCCGCTGGAGCGCGTAGCCGACGACGAACAGCACGGCGATGGCGACCGGGATGGTCGCCAGGAACAGCAGCGGCGAGCCCTCGGCGTTCCCGGTCACGAGCGAGAGGACCCAGTAGGACGTGTAGCCCCCGAGCATGACCATCTCGCCGTGGGCGAGGTTGATGATGTCGACGACGCCCCAGATGAGCGCGAATCCGACCGCCACGGCTGCGAACAGCGCACCGACGAGCAGTCCGTTGACGACGAATTGGGTGGCGGCCATGTGTCTCAGCGCTCGCTCCAGGCGGGCATCGGGTACATCGGGTCCGACTGTGCCACGTTGCTCGGGTGGACGATCTGGAGGCCGGGGTCGGGCTGCCACTGGTAGACCAGCATGTTCTTGTCGATGACCCCGCTGTCGTCGAAGGCGACGGTCCCGTACACCGAGGAGAACTCGGCCTGCCGGATGTGGTCGCGCACCGCCGTCGGCCCGAGTTCCGAGACGTTCTGGAAGGCGTTCATGTACGTGAGGATGACCGCCTCACCGGCCGCGCTGTGGTAGTCCGGCGTGTAGTCGTAGTTCTCCTCGATGGCGGAGACGAAGTCGCCGGTCGTCCCGTAGACGGGGTCCTCGAAGTCCGCGTTGACCGCCCACGAGGACGGACCGTACATGTAGTTGCCGTTGGGGCCGACCTCGTTCTTGAACGAGTCGTTGAGGCTGCCGACCGTCCCCATCACGGCGTCGGGGTTGACGTTCTGGCTCTCCATCTGGTTCGCCAGGATGATGTTGTGCTTCTGGTGCGCACACAGAAGCAGGATGTCGGCGTCGTTGTCCCGCACCCGGCCGAGGTTCGTCGAGAGGTCGGACGTGTCCGAGGGGAACGTCTGGTCGACGACCAGTTCGAGGTCGGTCTCCTGAATCTTCTGGCGCGCGCCCTCGGCGGTGGACTGGCTGAAGGTGCCGTCCTCGGCGAGGATGGCGATGGACTCCGGCGCGGAGTCCTGGGCCGTACACATGTCGATGAAGCTCTTCGCGTACTTGTTGGCCGTCGGCAGCAGGCCGAAGATCCACTCGTTGCCCTGGCTGAAAATCTCCGGGCTCGCGCCGCCGCCCTCGACCATCGGCTTCTGGTTCTGCGCGGCGACCGCGCTGGCCGGCAGGGTCACCGTACTGGAGTAGGGGCCGAGCAGGTAATCGACGCCCTCGCGGTCGATGAGCTCCTGATAGATGGACTTCGACTGGGAGGCGTCGGTCCCGTCGTCCCGGAGAATCATCTCCAGTTCGTAGGTGTTGCCGTCGCCGGCCTCGATGCCGCCGGACTCGTTGATGCGCTGTATCGTCAGCTCGTATGCGTCCTGGTACAGTTTGCCCAGGTCGGCGTTGTCGCCGGTGAGGCTCATCGACCCGCCGAGCGTGATGACGCTCGTGCCGCTCCCGCTCTCGCCCGTCGAGCCGCCGTCACCGCTCCCATCGTCGCCGCCGCTGCCGCCGTCACTGCCACCGTCACCGCCGTCGCCACCACTGCCGTCGCCGCCGTCACCGGAACAGCCTGCGAGGCCGGTGAGCCCCAGGACACCTGTGCTTCCCGCGACCTTCAGAAACGTGCGTCGGTCTTGTGTTCCCGTCATAGGTTTCGAGCCGGTCGTGTATCAGTGATACACGGCCTATACTGACCGTTGTGATTTACCCTAATAAATGTTAAGGATAGTTGTTCGTGATGGTTATCTCGCTGTCAGGTGTCGCGGAACCCGCCGACAGCCTGGGGGCTAGCGACCGACTACCACAGGACGTGCGGCCAGAACAGGGAAAAGGAGACGACGACGAGCGCCGTCAGGACGAGTGTCATCAGGACGTTCAACACGAGCCCGGCCCGGATCATGTCCCGCTGGTCGAGGTGTCCGCTCCCGAAGACGATGGCGTTCGGCGGGGTGGCGACCGGGAGCGCGAAGGCGAAACTCGCCGCGATAGCGCCGGTGATGGCCAGCGTGACGGCCGCGTGCACCGGGTCGACGCCGAGCGTCCCGGCGAGGACGCTCCCGAGGCTGATGAGGACCGGCGCGAGGATGGTCGTCGTCGCCGTGTTCGAGGACAGTTCCGTCACGAGCACGGTGAAGACGATGACCGCGAGGACGACGAGCGCGAGCGGCGCGTTAACGACGGCGTCGAAGACCGAGCGGGCGAGCCACTGGGTCGCGTTGGTCTCGGCCAGCGCGTCCGCGAGCGAGAGGCCGCCGCCGAACAGGACGATGGTCCCCCAGTCGATGTCGACCAGGTTCTCCCAGTCGTCGGCCCCGGAGAGCACCAGCGCGGGGATGGCGAGCAGGCCGACGACGACGAAATAGAGGATGCCGCGGTGGCCCTCCAGTCCGAACACGCTCGGTCCCGTGCCGCCGAACAGCGTCACGAACACCGGTTCCGGGAGGACACCCTCGAACAGGAAGCCGAGACCGCCGAGCATCCACAGGCCGGCCGTCGCGGCGAAGATGTACGCCGCGCGGCGACCGCTCGGCGAGAGCGCGCCCTCTTCCTCCAGGTACTTGCTGGCCTGGGCCTGCGCGTCGCTGACGTCCTCGACCTCCGGCGGGTACAGCCAGAACGTCAGGACGTACCAGGTCAGCGGGAGCGTCAGCACGACGATGGGTAGGCCGACGACGAGCCACTGCGCGAAGGAGATTTCGACGCCGACGAGGCGGTCGAGGAAGGCCACGGCGACCACGTTCGGCGGCGTGCCGATCAGCGTCCCGACGCCGCCGACGCTCGCCGCGTAGGCCGTCCCCAGCAGGGTCGCGATGCGCATGTTCGACGCCTCGCCGTCGGGAATCTCTCGGCCCACGACCTCGGCGAGGACGCCCAGCGCGACCGGCGTCATCATCGCCGTCGTCGCGGTGTTCGACACCCACATCGAGAGGAACGCCGTCGCGACCATGATCGCGAGGATGAGCAGTCGCGGCGAGCGCCCCATCCAGCCGATGAGATACAGCGCGATTCGGCGGTCGATATTGTGAGTCTGGAGCGCCTCGGCGAGCATGAACCCCGCGACGAACAGGTAGATGAGCGGGTCCGCAAAGCCCGACAGCGCCGGTTCCATCGTGTCGTAGATGCCGAAGACGGTCAGCGCGACCGGGATGAGCAGCGCCGTCACCGACAGCGGGAGCGCGTTCGTCACCCACAGGATCGCCGCCAGCGCCATCGTCGCGAGCGCGTACTGGGCCGCCACGTCGAGTCGCGCAGGCGTCGGCGCTGCGGCGATGGCCCCCGTCACGACGAGTGCAACCGCAATCGACGCCGCCGTCCGCCGCGGCGTCGCCCGGCCGGCCCACGTCACGGTCGTCCCCTCCGCCGTCGTTCCGGTTCCTCGTCTCGTTGGTCGGTCATAGTTAGAAGTTCGCCACCAGCACGCAGACCTGCTCGTCCGTCAGTTCGGAGCGATACAGGTCGAAGAGCACGTCGAGTCGCTGCTGAGAGAGACTCCGATTGTTGTTCTCAAGCATTGAGATGTGAGCCTGCATGATGTCGTCGATCTCGACCTCGACCTCTCGCTGTCCGAAGCCCGCGGCGACCCGAAGGAGTCGCCACGCCATCGGCGAGATGTCGTGGACGTCTATCTCGTCTACCTCGCTCACACCCATCTGCCACTACGTTCCATCATCGGAGGGATGTACATAATTGTTCGTCTTATTCTGTCAAACGAACGTCCAGAACGACGTTGTGCTCGTGCGGTGCGTACGACCGAACGACGTGTCGCGTCTCGACCGTCACGTCGTAGGCGGGTTCGGCGGCCGCCCGGATGGCCCGCTCGCCCGGTCCGAACGGGTCGTCTTCGTGCTGGATGTCGTAGTAGTGAAGCACGCACTCCGCGCCGGCCAGTCGGACGGCGGTATCGAGGAACTCGTCGGCGCTGTGCGGGAGGTTCATCACGAGCCGGTCTGCCCAGCCCTCGTAGTCGGCCGCGACCTCGCGCACGTCGCCGCAGATGCCCGTCACTCGATCCGCGACGCCGTTGCGTTCGGCGTTCGCTCGCAGGTACTCGATTGCCGTCTCGTTGATGTCGGTCCCGACGCAGGTCGCCCCGCGCTTCGCGAAGGGGACGACGAACGGGCCGACGCCGGCGAACATGTCGAAGGCCTGCTCGCCTTCCGCGACCTGCTCGACGACGCGGTGTCGCTCGGTCGCCAGGCGCGGCGAGAAGTACACTTCGGCGAGGTCCAGCGCGAACTCGCAGCCGTACTCCCGGTGGACGACCTCCGTGCTCTCGCCGGCCAGCACGTCCCACTCGCGGACGCGCTGTTCGCCTTTGACCTTCGACGCGCGGTTCAACACCGTCCGCACCGGCAGGTCCGACGACACGATGGCGTCGGCGATTTCCCTCGCCTGCTCCTCGTCGTCTTCGTCGACGATCACCACGTCGCCGATGCGCTCGTAGCTCGGGTCGAAGCCGAGTTCGTCGGCCGGCATCGTCTGGCCCTCGCGGACCGGCGGGTCGAACTCCACCACGTCGAGGTCGGCCGGCACCGAGGAGGGGTCGGTCACCGGCACGTACAGACTGCCATCCGCCGCCGTGATGTCGTAGCCGTCGTCGACGAGGTCGGCCGCCGCGAGCCGGCTTCGCGTCGCCTCGCCGTCCTCTCGCGGCACGCGAACGCAGGGAACGCCCATACTACTCCTCCCCGACCGCGGGCGGTAAGCCTGACGCTTCGCGCCCTTTATGCCCGGCGCTACCCCACTACCGGTATGCTCACTTTCGTCGGGCTCGGGCTCTACGACGACCGCTCCGTCACGGTCGCCGGCCGCGACGCCATCCGCGACGCGGACCGCGTGTTCGCGGAGTTCTACACGAGCCGGCTGGTCGGCACAGACCTCGAAACGCTCGAATCGTCGCTCGACACGACCATCGAGGTCCGCGACCGCGCGGGCATCGAGCAGGACCCCGAACCGATACTCTCTGCCGCGGCGGACCGGAACGTGGTGTTTTGCACCGCCGGGGACACGATGGTCTCGACGACACATGCCGACCTCCGGCTTCGGGCCGAGGAGCGCGGCATCGAGACGCGACTCGTCCACGGGACGACCGCTCAGACGGCCGCCGGCTCGCTGACCGGCCTACAGAACTACCGCTTCGGCAAGGCCACGACGCTCCCGTTCGAGGACGCCCACGGCGGCGACGGCGTCCCCGACAGCGTCGTCGCGACCATCGAAGACAACCGCGACCGCGACCTCCACACCCTCGTCTATCTCGACATCAAGGTCGACGACCCCCACTGGGACGACAGCGACGACACGTACATGACCGCAGACGCCGCGGCGTCACTCCTCGCCAAACCGTTCCCCGACACGCTCGGCGTCGTCGTCGCCAGGGCCGGCAGCCCGGACCCGCTGGTCGCCGCCGACACGCTCGACGAACTCGCCACGCAGACGTTCGGCGACCCGCTCCACTTGCTGGTCGTTCCGGGCTCGCTTCACCCGCTCGAACGCGACGCACTGACGGCGTTCGCCGGCGCACCGCTCGAGTGAGCCGCCGCGGCTCTCGTTCGCCGTCAGTCGTCGCCGGGCGCTGGCGTCCCAGCGTCCGTCTCGTCGCCCTCGAACGTCGCCCCAAGGTCGTACTCCGTCCCCGTCACCAGGTACAGCAGGTCTTCGACGATCACCGCTAGCTCGGGGAGTTCGCGCATCAGCACCCACGTGAGCGCAACGAGCACGAGGACGGAGCCGGTCTGTGCGAGGATGCGGTCGACGATGTAGTACGACACCAGACGCGGGTCGCTGACGCCGAACACCGTCATGATCGCGCCCTCGAAGAACTGCGCCTTTTGGAGTCCGAACGCGAGCCCGATGACGACGTTCCGGAACAGGTTCAGGACGTAGATGATGCCGACTGTCACCGCCAGCGTCCGGAGCTTGCGTCGCCACGGCGCCTCGACCGCGAGGATGCCGCCCGCGAAGATGGAGATGCTTCCGATACCCGTACAGGCGAGGATGATCGTGTAAGTAATCGGCCTGCCGTCGCCCTCGAACCAGAACGTGTTCTCGTAGGGGTACTGCTTCCCAGTGATCTCGATCCCGTTGTGCGACAGCCCGTCGACCACGAGCGGGTCGTGCCCGACGAGGGTCATCAGGAACGCCACCTGGTCGGTGACCGACTCGATGATCGCCTCCCGGAGCGGGGGAATCGTCAGGAACGGCACGTAGATAAGTCCCATGACGCCGATTGCACGGGTCAGAACGAGCAGTGACTCGCGGCCGTTCCAGAGCAGATAGCCGGCATACAGCGACAGCGGGACGGCGGCGACGCTCCCGAGTCCCTCGATAACGCTCTTCTGTATCAGGATGAAGTGCGGCGCGAGAACGAGCCAGTACGCACCGAATAGGACCCAGCCCGCGGTCGCGACGGGACGGGCGAATCGGTCGTCGTACCGAGCGACCAGTGCGCTTCCGAGAAACGCCGCGAGGACGAGCCACATCAGCGGCTCCGAGACGGCGACCGGCTCGAACGACAGCCCGGCGACGTCGACGCCCGCCTGCAACACCGTCTCGCTCATTTGCTGTACGTTAGCCGAACCGTCCTATATGTTTTGTCGTTGCGCCCGTGTACGGCCTCGCTACCAGACTGTAGCGGTCGGTACAGCTGTCGCTATCGAGGTAGCGCGCGAAGAAAAAACGGATGTTCAGGGACTGGAGCGGGTCCAGTTAGTTGTCGCGTCGGACGGCCAGGAGCGCGGCGGCGATGAGCGCGATGAGCGCGATGGCAGCCGTGAAGCCAGGCCCTTCGGAGGCCGTCGTGCCTTCTTCGGTCGGCTCGTCGGTGCCTTCCATCGTCTGCTCCTCGGTCTGCTCCTCCGTCGGTTCGGAGGTCGGCTCTTCGGTCGGCTCCTCGGTCGGCTCCTCGGTCGTCGTTCCACCAACGGTGACGTTCGCGGACACGGTCACGGCAGAGCCGTTGGACGTGTACGGACCGTCAGCGCCGGGGAAGTCGTAGGCCTGGTTGCCGTTCGTGTCGAGGTGCGGCATCGCGACGGCCGTGAAGTCGCCGTCCTGCGGCGTGTCGAGCGTCACCGTGATGTCCTCGTGGCTGCCTGCCTCGAGGTACTCGGAGTGCCCGATCACGTCGCCGGAGGCGTTCCCGGCGTGGATCGCGATGAAGCCACCGTCGGACAGCTGGGCGCTGTCGACGACGACTTCGCTACCGTCGGATTCCTGGTCGCTGATGCTCACCGTGGCGGTGGCAGCAGCGGTCAGCTGACCGTCTTCCTCGTCGCCGAGGTCGTCACCGTCGACGTCGAGCACCTGCGCCGTGAAGTTCGTACCGGCGGAGTACTCGCTCATGTCTGCCGAGGCACTGAACGTGCCGTTCGGCGTGACGGTCGCCTCGGGGCGGAGGATGAACGGATTCGCTTCGCTCTCGGAGTCGAGGCGGACCTCGATCTCCGAGCCGGGCGCGACGGAGGTCGTGCCGGTGACAGGCTGGTCCGCAGCAGCCTGCAGGGTCACGAGACCGTTGGCCGTGTTGATGGACGCGTCTCGCTCGACGAGCGTGTAGTCGTCTTCCACGCCGTCGTTGTCCTCAGCGATGGCGCTGATTTCGGAGACGGTGAAGTTAGCGGTGATCTGGTCGTCTTCGTTGTCCTCTCGGACCGGGGTCGTGCTCTCGTACTGGTTGACGTTGTCCAGTTCGACAGCGATGAAGTACGTGTTGTTGTCAGGGTCGTCGACAACGGTCACGTTGTTCGAGGTGAGGACGATCGAGTCCTCGTCAGCGTTCGCACCGACGTTCGTCCGGTTAACCGTGAAGTTGATCGGGTTACCGGGGTTGGACGAGCGGAGGAACGCCTGCGTGATGTCGGACGAGCCGTTGACCTCTTCCTCGTAGGCGAGGACACCCTCGACACCGGAGGCGACGACCTGGTGGACGACGATGTCGCCGTCGGCGATGTCGTTGGCCTGCGTCAGGTTCGAACCGACGCGGTCGTAGATGTCGATGTCCTCGTCCGTGAGGTCAGCGTCCTGCGGGGCGACCCAGCTACGGACGCTCTCGGTCGAGCGCTCGCTCAGTCGGAGCGTCCCGACGTTGTCCGGGCTGCCGCTCCGGCTGGTGCCCGCGGTCACGTTCATGTTGTAGCTGGACGCGTCAATCGTCTCTTCGTCGAGGTTCGTACGGCTGAAGGTGCCGTACTCGGTGACGCCGCTGATGTCGTCGTCTCCGGGGACGGAGAGGACGTCGTTGGCGTTGATGCCGGCGATGCCGGACGTACCAGCCAGGTAGCTGTTGAACTGGACGGTGACTTCGCCGTCGTCGTCGTCGTCAGTGATCTGGCCGGAGATAGCGTAGTTGTCGTCGTCCTCGTCACCGATGAAGATGTAGCCGTCGTCGGTGTTGTCGAGCTGGACCGTCACGTTGACCACGTCACCGCGCTGGTCGGAGACGACGCTCTCTTCGAAGCTCGCTTCACCGTCTTCGGCCTCGGTGACGTTGATCTGGTCCGAGGAAACCGTGACGCCGGTCTGGTTGTCCGTCACGTTGACCGTGTACGGAGCGTCGTCGGCGGTGTGGTTACCGAAGTTGAACTGGACGATGTCGTTACCCTTGAGGTTCTTGACGATGGAGTCGACCTTCTCGCCATCCTCGTCGAACAGCGTCGCGTTGGCCGGCTGGCCACCGCGCTTGACCGTGACGTTGGCGATGATGTCGTCCTCGTCAGTGACGTCGTTGTCGTCCATCTCGACGTCGAGGCCGAGGTCGCTGATCTTGAAGCCAGCTTCCTGGTCGCCGTCGGTGGTGATGTTGTAGCGCTGACCCGTGTCGAGGTCACTGGTGTCCACGACGTAGACCTGGCTGTTCGCCGTGAAGGTGTCGTCAGCGACGACGCTACCGCCGTCTTCCTCGAGGAGGACGCTCGTGCTGGAGTCAGCAGAGACGTCCTCGATGGCGACGGATTCACCGCGGTAGACGTTCGTGTACGAGCGGGACTCCGAGTTACCCAGCGCGTCCGGAGTGAACGTCCGCGAGGTCACGTCGATGTCCTTCGCGACGATGTCACCGTTGCCGATGTTGGCAACCTTCACCGTGAGGTTGCGGTTCGGCGTGACGTCGCTGTCGATACCGAAGCGGATGACGCCATTCTGGCCGTCTTCGTCCAGAGTACCGCTGTAGAGGGAACTCGTAACGTCGTTCCCGTCGAGCAGCAGCGTGACGTCGTTGTTACCGGGCGCGTTGGACGCCGTGACTGAGTTGTTCAGTGCCAGTTCGACTGTGTCTCCGCCACTATTGGCGGAGTACTCCACTGCCTGCTCGACGCTCACGTTACTCGCGGCGGCTGCGCCACCGGAGAACGCGACGGTGCCGGCGAATACCGAAAACACCATCAGCGCCGTGAGGAACAGACTGCGGAGCTTCTCGTTAGTTCCTGTCATAGTTTGTGTTGTGTTGCTATCGGGCGACACCAGCAGTTTTCCGCGTGGTCGGAACGCGGTCACCGCGACCACGCGTAGACCGAACCGGCATACTCACTTCTGGCGTCATGGGTAGGGGTATCCACACATTTCCCGAAGTGAGGTAAATGCTTTGTGGAATAAATGTGGTAAGTAAAACACAAATATGACAATTGAAAGTGTATTCTGAGAAGAATTATACGAATCCTGTCTTGGCAGGTCCGCGGTGAACAGAACTCCAAAACCTCCTTCTGTCGGGTGTAGAGTGGCGCTGCGCTACCGACGATTCAATTGCGTCCGGAAGATGAGATGCGTGGTCAAAACATCATCGAGTGGTAAGTAAGCAATATTTAAATATGGCTTAAGATTTGTTTATTCAGGTAATGACGAGGGCGTACGAGCAACTGCAACAGTGCCCGCAGACGGGCATCTCCCGGTCGAACCTGAACTTCGAGGAGCGGTCCGAAGTGCGGGCGATTCAAGTCCACGGGACGAGCGGCCTCTCACAGACGAACAATCCGGGGAAGTTCACCGACGTGTTCTACCTCGACGGCGAGGAGAGAGCGGCCGCCGAGACCTTCGCCAGGGAGAACGCGGAGCTCCTGGACCAACTCGATGTATCCGCTCGAAACGTGCTGCAGACGAGCCTCGCACGCGAGATGTACGACCTGATTCTCGACGCCTCCGGTCGCCGCGACATCGAGACGTTTCCGACCGTCGTCGTGGAGACACACGAAGACGGCACACAGTGGGTAATCAACCGCGACCGATACGAGACGCAGGTCGACCGGCGATACACGACGAGCGAAACCGGGAGTGCACGCGGTCCCCCGGAGGCGTCGCTCCGTGACATCTACGAGTCGCTCGGCGACACGATCGCCGAAGCGGACCTGCAAGAGACGGCGATTGCGGGCGACGTTCGGCAAGTGCTCGATTACTATCGCGTCTCCTCGGCGTTCGACTGCGTTCCGGTCACGACCGACGATCAGCAGTTGGCCGTCCGCAAGCGAGTCCCGGCTACCCAGCCCTGACCGGTAGTCGGCGCTCCCGTTCTGTGACTGCCCGCCAGTGCCGGGGCTGTCGCTATCGAGGTAGCGCGAAGAAAAAACGGATGTTCAGGGACTGGAGCGGTTCCAGTTAGTTGTCGCGTCGGACAGCCAGGAGCGCGGCGGCGATGAGCGCGATGAGCGCGATGGCGGCCGTGAAGCCGGGACCTTCGGAGGCCGTCGTACCGGGCTCGTCAGTCGGCTCGTCGGTGCCTGCCATCGTGGTCGGCTCCTCCGTCGGGCCTTCGGTCTGCGTCGGCTCGTCGGTCGGCGTCGGGCCTTCAGTCGGCGTCTCGCCACCAGTGACAGTGACGTTGGCGGACTCGACTACGGCGGAGCCGTTGGACGTGTACGGACCGTCCGTGGAGCCACCGGAGAAGTCGTAGGCCTGGTTGTCGTTGGTGTCGAGGTGCGGCATCGCGACGGCCGTGAAGTCGCCGTCCTGCGGCGTGTCGAGCGTCACCGTGATGTCCTCGTGGCTGCCTGCCTCGAGGTACTCGGAGTGCCCGATCACGTCGCCGGAGGCGTTCCCGACGTGGATCGCGATGAAGCCGCCCTGGGACAGCTGGGCGCTGTCGACGACGACTTCGCTACCGTCGGATTCCTGGTCGCTGATGCTCACCGTGGCGGTCGGAGCAGACGTGATCCGACCGTCTTCCTCGTCGCCGAGTTCGTCACCGTCGACGTCGAGCACCTGCGCCGTGAAGTTCGTGCCGGCGGAGTAGTCGCTCATGTCCGCCATGGCAGTGAACGTGCCGTTCGGCGTGACGGTCGCCTCGGGGCGGATGATGAACGGATTCGCGTCGCTCTCGGAGTCGAGGCGGACCTCGATCTCCGAGCCGGGCGCGATCGTCGTCGTGCCCGAGACGGGCTGATCCGCGGCGGCCTGGACGGTCACGAGACCGTTGGCCGTGTTGAGGGACGCGTCACGGTCCGTGATCGTGTAGTCGTCTTCGACGCCCTCGTTGTCGTCGCTCAGACCGGTGTCCTTCGAGACAGTGAAGTTAGCGGTGATCTGGTCGTCTTCGTCGTCCTCGCGGACCACAGTGCCGCTCTCGTACTGGTTGACGTTGTCCAGTTCGACGGCGACGAAGTACGTGTTGTTGTCGGGGTCGTCGACGACGGTCACGTTGTTCGAGGTGAGGACCATGGAGTCCTCGTCGGCGTTCGCGCCCACGTTCGTGCGGTTGACCGTGAAGTTGAACGCGTCGTTCTCGCCGGCGTCACCGCCAGTGGAGCGGAGGAACGCCTGCGTGACGTCGGACGAACCGTTGACGTCTTCCTCGTAGGCGAGCGGACCTTCGACACCGGAGGCGACGATCTGGTGGACGACGATGTCGCCGTCGGCGATGTCGTTGGCCTGCGTCAGGTTCGCGCCGATGCGGTCGTAGATGTCGATGTCCTCGTCCTCGAGGTCGGCGTCCTGCGGGGCGACCCAGCTACGGAGGCTCTCGGTCGAGCGCTCCTCGAGTCGGAGCGTCCCGACGGAGTCGGGGTTGTCGCTCTTTTTCGTACCCGCGGTCGCGTTCATGTTGTAGCTGGACGCGTCGAGCGTCTCCTCGTCGAGCGACGCGCGCTCGAAGGAGCCGTACTCGTTGACGTTCTCGATGTCGTCGTCACCGGCGACAGAGAGGACGTCGTTCGCGTTGACGCCGCCGACGTTGGCGGACGTGCCAGCCAGGTAGCTGTTGAACTGGACGGTGACTTCGCCGTCGTCGTCGTCGTCAGTGATCTGGCCGGAGATCGCGTAGTTGTCGTCGTCCTCGTCACCGATGACGATGAAGCCGTCGTCGGTGTTCGAGAGCTCGTAGGTGATGTTGACCACGTCACCACGTTCGTCGGAGACGACGCTGTCCTCGAAGCTCACTTCGCCGTCCTGAGCTTCGGAGACGTTGATCTGCTCGGACGTCGCCGTGACGCCGGTCTGGTTGTCCGTCACGTTGACGTAGTACGGACCGTCGTTGGCGTCGAAGCCTTCGGCGTCGCTGATGTTACCGAAGTTGAACTGGACGATGTCGTTACCCTTGAGGTTCTTGACGATGGACTTGACCTTCTCGTCGTCGTCCGAGAACAGCGTCGCGTTGGCCGGCTGGCCACCGCGGCGGATCGTCACGTTAGCGATGATGTCGTCCTCGTCGGTGACATCGTTGTCGTCCATCTCGACGTTCAGGTTGAGGTCGCTGACACGGAAGCCGGCCTCGTCGGAGCCGTCGACCGTGATGTTGTAGTTCTGGCCGGTGTCGAGGTCCTCGGTGTCGAACGTGTACACCTCGCTGTTGTCGTTGTAGTTGTCGTCAGCGACGATGGACCCGCCGTCCTCTTCGATGGCGACGCTGGGGTTGTTCGCCGCGTTGGGGTCCTCGATGGCGATGACCTCACCGCGGTAGACGTTCGTGTACGTGCGGTCGGAGCCGGATGGCGTGAACGTCCGCGAGGTCACGTCGATGTCCTTCGCGGTGAGCGTGGACGTCTGACCACCGTTGGTCACGTCGACCCGGACCGTCAGGTTCCGGTTCGGCTGGACGTCCTGCCCGATGCCGATGGCGATCCGACCGTTCGTCGCGTCGGAGCCGTCGTTATCGGGGTCGATGTTCGTCGAGTAGCCGCTCGGGTTCTGGTTTCCGTCGATCCAGATGTCGACGTCACCGCTGGTGACAGCGGTGTCGGTACTATCGTTCAGCGCCAGTTCGATCGTGTTGGTACCGCCGTTGGCGGTATACTCCGTGGCCTGCTCGATTCCCACGTTCGCGGCGGCTGCTGCGCCACCGGAGAACGCGATGGTGCCGGCGAATACCGAGAACACCATCAGCGCCGTGAGGAACAGACTTCGGAGTTTGTCGTTAGTTCCTGTCATAGTTTGTGTTGTGTTGCTATCGGGCGACACCAGCAGTTTTCCACGTGGTCGGAACGCAGTCACCGCGAGCGCGCATAGACCGGACCGGTGTACTCACTTCTGGCGCCATGGGTAGGGGTACGGTCAAAACCACTGCTGTCAATTATAAATGTTTTGTGGTCACGACGAGTGTATGTCACGAAACAGCATGCTGGAGAACGGGCAATAGCAGCAGTGAAACTCCCACATAAGGGCTTTGTGGCTCTTTTCAGACGAATGTCATTCGTCCGTCTGACGACGGGGGTTTAGGTACGGGAACGACTGGTTCGCGGCAGAAGTGGACTCGTGAGGTTCTACAAACGCAGTGACAGGTAGTGCGACTGCTACCGCGAGCGAAACTGAGACGGGCCTAGTTGGTGACGATCTCGATCTCGCGGCCGTCGGGGTCCTTGGTGAACGCGTAGCGGTCGTCGCAGCTCTCGGGGTCGCGGTAGTCCTCCGCGTGGCGGTCCATCAGCGTCTCCCAGGTGTCGTGGAGGTCGTCGGTCCGGACGGCGAGGTGTCCCCACGCGTCGCCGAGTTCGTACGACCGGCCGTCGTAGTTGTACGTGAGTTCGACGGACATCGCCTCGTCCGGCGCGTCCGCCGGCTTGAGGAAGTACAGCGCGAAGTCGTCGTGTTCCGACCGGCGGAACAGCTCGTAGTCGAGCTTGCGGGCGTACCAGCCGATGGCCCGCTCGGCGTCTTCGACGCGAATCATCGTGTGGTCGAGCGACCACTTCGCGCCGTGGTCTCGCTCGACGATTTCGATCTCGTGGCCGTCGGGGTCGGTGACGAAGGCGTAGGAGCCGCCACAGGAGTCGGGGTCGCGGTAGTCCTCGACGCCCGCGTCCATCAGTTCGTCGTAGGCGGCGTACACGTCGCCGGTCCGGACGGCGATGTGCCCCCACGCGTCACCCATCGTGTACGACCGGCCGTCGTGGTTGTACGTGAGTTCCAGCAGCGCGCCCTCGTCGTGGGCGTCTTCCGGGCCGAGGAAGACGTTCGTAAACGTGTCCGCCTCCCAGCGACCCTTCTCCTCGTAGTCGAAGTGCGTCTGGTACCACTCGAGCGAGGCATCGAGGTCCTCGACGCGCATCATTGTATGATCGAGCGACAACATACGACGCACTATCGGCCGAGCGAGCGAAAAGGGTACCGCCACAGGCGGAAGCGACCGGCTTCGGAGCGTGTTTCAGTCCCCGGTCCCGCCCGCGCGGAGCGCCGGCCAGTAGTACCACCACACCACCGCCAGCAGGACGACGGTTCCGAGCGGGAACGCGGTCGACCCGAGTCGCCTGGTGAACCCCAGCGAGACGGACACCTGAGAGAGCCCGGCGGCCGCGAGCGCGAACGCGGTGAGGCGGGGGTCCTCGCGCCAGACGACGCCAGCGACCGCGCTCGCCAAGGCGAGTAGATACAGCAAGATGCCGGTCCCCCACGCCTCGATGAAACGCGGCAGGCCCTCGGTGAACCGGACGAAGTAGTCGTAGGCGGTGACGAGTGCGAGCGGGTCCGTGTTGACGAGCCCGAACGAGAACACGAGCGTCAGGTCGCGCCCGACCAGCAGCACCGTCCACGGGACGAGTCCCGCGACGACGACGGCTCCGAGGCGGCGGCGCGGCGCGTGGTTCATAGGCGGGCTCGGGCAGCAACCGAGATATGCGCTGTTCTTTCCGCACGTGCGTGCGAGGAGAAGTTAAACGACATGGTTCAGCGGTTCGCGACGATTCGAAGCACGTCCTCGTCGGCGAGTTCGTGGTCGCGTCCCACCTGCTGTTCGTCGTGTTTCGCGCTCGGGCCGCTGACGCGCGCGAATCGGAACCGTTCGTCGAAGCTCCCGCCGAGTTTCTCACAGGCGTCGTCGACGGTGTCGCCCTCGCGGAGGATCAGCGGTTCCTCGTAGTCGACGCCCCGGCCCGGCTTGTCCATGTAGATGCGGATGAGTCCGAGTTCGTCCCAGATCCGCTCGGTGAGGCTATCCAGGCCCTTCTCTTTCTCGGCGCTGATAAAGATGGCCTCGTCGGGGTCGATGTCGCGCTCCTCCAGCTCGGCCTCGACGGTCGGGAGGTAGTCCGGCTCGATGAGGTCGGCTTTGTTGACCGCGACGAGCGAGGGGAGGTAGACGCGGTTGTCCATCACGCCGTCGACGAGCTGGTCGATGTCGACGTCCGCGCCGACGGTCACGTCGGCGTTGACGTAGCCGTGCTCGCGCAGGACCGCCTTGATCGTCTCCTCGTCGAGGGACACGTCGGTCCCCGTGTTGACTGAGATGCCGTCTTTGCCCTTCTTGCGGATGTTCACCCACGGCGGTTCCTGGTCGAGGCGGATCTTGTTCTCGTACAGCTCTTTCTTGAGTCGGTCGTACTGGTCGATCTCGAAGACGGAGATGAGGAAGACGATGAGGTCGGCGGTTCGGACGACCGAGAGGACCTCTTTCCCGCCGCCGCGGCCGCCGGCCGCGCCCTCGATGAGGCCGGGCACGTCGAGGATCTGGATGTTCGCCCCCTTGTGCTTGAGCATCCCGGGGTACACGTCGAGCGTAGTGAACTCGTAGGCGCCGGTCTCGGACTCGGCGTTGGTCAGCGCGTTGAGCAGCGTCGACTTGCCGACGCTGGGGAACCCGACGAGGGCGACGGTCGCGTCGCCGTGCTTCTCGACGCCGTAGCCACCGCCGCCGCCGGAGGAGGCCTGCTGTTCGAGCTTCTCTTTTTTCTCCGCGAGCTTGGACTTCAACCGACCGATATGCGCCTCTGTCGACTTGTTGTAGGGCGTGTTGGCGATTTCTTCTTCGAGTTCCTGTATCTCCTCTTCGAGCCCCATTAGGTGTATGTCGGCCGCCCGTGCCGAATAAGGCTTTCCTCCCCGACCGGGACGCGCCCTCCGGAGGCGACCGACCCCCTCGAGTGACACTCAAATAATTCGACACACCTATAGGGAATCCTCCGTCACGTGTCGACAATGGGTGCCGCCGACAGGTTCCGCGACAGTACGCAGATCCTCCTGCCAGCCGGCGCGCTGGATGGGGTCCGCGAGGAACTGGAGCGGCAGTTCACCGTGACGGTCCACCGCGAAGGCGACCGCGTCCGCGTCATCGGGTCGCCGGTCGAGATCAAGGACGCGAGTGACTTCCTCGCCATGAACGGCGTCGCCGTCGCCTGACGCGGCACTGACTCCACGACGGCTACTACGCTTATCACGAGGACCACTGCTCTGAGTTCGAGCGTGTGTGCCCCTCACGCAGCCGTCTACGAAACGCAATCCTTTAAACCGCCGCGGCGATTTGCCCATACATGGCTGGAACTATCGAAGTCCTCGTTCCCGGTGGACAGGCCAACCCCGGTCCGCCGCTCGGTCCGGAACTCGGCCCGACGCCCGTGGACGTGCAGGCAGTCGTACAGGAGATCAACGACCAGACGGCCGCGTTCGATGGCACCGAGGTCCCGGTCACCGTCGACTACGACGACGACGGCTCGTTCAGCATCGACGTCGGCGTCCCGCCGACGGCCGAGCTCATCAAGGACGAGGCCGGCTTCGAGACCGGAAGCGGCGAACCCCAGGAGAACTTCGTCGCCGACCTCTCCGTCGACCAGGTCAAGCAGATCGCCGAGCAGAAACACCCCGACCTGCTCGCCTACGACCTGAAGAACGCTGCGAAGGAAGTCGTCGGCACCTGCACCTCGCTGGGCGTCACCATCGAGGGCGAGAACCCCCGCGAGTTCAAAGAGCGCATCGACGCCGGCGAGTACGACGACGTGTTCGCCGCCGAAGCCTCGGCGTAATCCGAACCGGTTCGGACGCGAACGCGAGCGGTCGAGTTTTCCGCGGTCTGACCCATCAGCCCCGGCTGTGGCAGTCGCGACGGCACAGTTTTGTGAGCGCCCCTGAGACGCGGAAACACGGTCCTGAGCCGTCCTGGGGCTGGTTCGACGGGTTTAAGTGTCGCATTAGCGTTGTGCCGGACGAGACAGGCATCCGCCTGTTTCACTGACCCGTAGAAGCCATACGGCGCACTACGGAGGTGAACAATGGCAGATCAGGAAATAGAGAACGCAGTCTCGCGCGCACTCGAGGACGCACCCGAGCGGAACTTCCGCGAAACGGTGGACCTCGCAGTGAACCTGCGCGACTTAGATCTTAACGACCCGTCGAACCGTGTCGACGAGTCCGTCGTGCTTCCTGCTGGCACCGGTCAGGAGACCACCATCGTGGTCTTCGCCGAGGGCGAAACCGCCCTTCGTGCCGAGGAAGTCGCAGACGACGTACTCGACGAGGACGAACTCGAGGAACTCGGTGGCGACGACGACGCCGCCAAGGACCTGGCCGACTCCACTGACTTCTTCATCGCAGAGAAGGATATGATGCAGGACATCGGTCGGTACCTCGGGACCGTCCTCGGTCCCCGCGGGAAGATGCCGGAACCGCTCGACCCCGACGACGACGTCGTCGAGGTCATCGAACGCATGAAAAACACCGTGCAGCTCCGCAGCGGGGAACGACGGACGTTCCACACGCGGGTCGGCGCAGAGGACATGTCCGCCGAGGACATCGCGGACAACATCGACGTCATCCTCCGCCGGCTGCACGCGGACCTCGAAAAGGGCCCGCTGAACATCGACAGCGTCTACGTCAAGACGACGATGGGCCCGGCCATGGAGGTGGCCTGATATGAGCGCCGAGTCCGAACGCAAGACCGAGACCATCCCCGAGTGGAAACAGGAAGAGGTCGACTCGATCGTCGAGATGATCGAGACCTACGAGAGCGTCGGCGTCGTCAACATCGCCGGCATTCCCTCTCGACAGCTTCAGGACATGCGCCGTGACCTGCACGGCACCGCGGAGCTTCGCGTCTCCCGGAACACGCTCCTGAAGCGCGCGCTCGACGAAGTCGACGACGGTCTGGAAGACCTGAACGGCTTCGTCACCGGACAGGTCGGCCTCATCGGCACGAACGACAACCCGTTCTCGCTGTTCCAGGAACTCGAGGCCTCCAAGACGCCGGCCCCCATCAGCGCCGGCGAGGTGGCCCCGAACGAAATCGTCATCCCGGAAGGCGACACGGGTGTCGACCCCGGTCCGTTCGTCGGCGAACTCCAGAGCATCGGTGCCGACGCACGGATTCAGGAGGGCTCCATCCAGGTGCTCTCGGACTCCGTCGTGCTGGACGCGGGCGAGGAGGTCTCCCAGGACCTCTCGAACGTCCTCAGCGAACTGGGTATCGAACCGAAGGAGGTCGGGCTCGACCTCCGCGCCGTCTTCGCCGACGGCGTCCTGTTCGAACCCGAGGAGCTCGAACTCGACATCGACGAGTACGAGCGCGACCTCAAGGCGGCCGCCGGGCGGGCGTTCAACCTCTCGGTCAACGCCGAGTTCCCGACCGCGACGACCGTCACGACGATGCTCCAGACGGCCCGCGGCGACGCCAAGAGCCTCGCGCTCCAGGCCGCCATCGAGGACCCCGAGGTCGTCCCCGACCTCGTGAGCAAAGCGGACGCACAGGTCCGCGCGCTCGCCTCCCAGATCGACGACGAGGAGGCGCTCCCTGAGGAGCTCCAGGACGTCGAGGCCGCGACCGCGACAGAGGAATCGGCTGACGAACGAGACGACGACACCGCTTCCGAGGACGACGCCGACGAGTCGGCGGCCGAAGACGACGAGGCCGACGACGACGATGACGACGAAGACGCAGGCGACGCGCTCGGAGCGATGTTCTAACAACTCACACAGATACCAATGGAATACGTATACGCTGCACTCATCCTGAACGAAGCTGACGAAGAGATCAACGAAGACAACCTGACCGACGTGCTCGAAGCCGCCGGCGTCGACGTCGAGGAGTCCCGCGTCAAGGCCCTCGTCGCCGCCCTCGAGGACGTCGATATCGAGGAGGCCGTCGAGCAGGCCGCCGCGGCTCCCGTTCCCGCCAGCGGTGGCGCGGCCGCACCCGCCGAGGGTGACGCCGACGAGGACGAGGCCGAGGACGAAGCCGAGGAAGAAGCCGCCGACGACGGCGACGACGATGACGACGAGGACGACGAGGCCAGCGGCGAGGGTCTCGGCGAACTCTTCGGCTAAGTCACCGGCACACCGAATCAGTCTTTCTTTGCGCCCGACCGCTTAGCGACCGCGCCGTCTCTGTCACCCGCTCGTGTACTGATGGACGCGCGAACGTCGTCGCGTCCTCGAAGAAGGAATGTCTCAGCCGAGACGGAATTCGGGTGACGGCTTACTCGCCCAGCGTCACCGAATCCGAGTCGACCGAGATGGGGGCGTTGTCACCCGACGCGCCCGTCTCGTCGAGTTCCTTGAGGAACAGCTCGCCGGACGCGGTGTCGTCGACCGGTTCGCCGGTCGTCTCGTTGTACACGGTCACCTCGTAGGTGTAGTATCCCGGGTCGAGGCCGACGTCGTAGCCCGCCCACGCCGGGTACTCTGACACGCCGGTCAGGTCGCCGCTTCCGACGGTGACGTTTTTCGACGCCGCGAACACGGTATCGCCGTCGCTCTCGTTCTTCACGGTGAGGTTCACGGTTCGCTCGTCACCGATCGTCCCCCTGTTGACGACCTCGACGGTCATCCGATCCGCGCCGCCGCGTCGCTCGATCAACTCGGAGGTGTTGTAGGTCTGTGCGCCGATGTTGATCGACTGGGTGTCTGCCACCGCGACGTCCGAGCGGCCGACGAAGAACGACTGCCCGGGCGACGTGGAGTTCGCCGTCTCGACGCGGACGGTGTAGTTTCCGCGGTCGGTCGGCAGGTCGAGCGCGAACTGACGGGTGTCCCCGGGCGCGAGTATCGTCGACATCGTCACCGAGTCGACCGTCGTGAACGACGGACTGGCGTCGTCGTCGTTCTTCGCCTTCAGGACGACCGTGTCGGTCCCGGCCTCACCGCCGACGTTGGTGACGTTGACGGTCGCGGTCGCGGTATCGTCGCTGTCTATCGCACCGGGAACCCGGACCGAGTCGACCTGCATGAACTGCTCGTCCAGTTCGCCGACGTAGACGTTCCCGCTCCAGCGCTCGTCCGAATCGGCCACGGTCACGTTGTACCCGTAGGAGCTCTCGGGGGGCTTGCTGTCCGTGTCCAGTTCGAACGTGACCTCCTCGGTCTCGTTGGCGGCGATGGCTACCGATTCGTTCCCGGCTACCGAGCCGTCGAACGTCGCTTGGACCGCCGTGCTCCCGTCCTGGCCGCCGACGTTCTTGACCTCGGCCGTCACCACGGCGTCGGTCGTCTCGTCGACGCGTGCCGGCGCGTCGACGTCGATAATCCGGTACTTCGGCCCCGTTCGAACGTCTCTCTCGATGGCGTTGACCGTGAACAGCACCACGGCGTCGTTGTAGTCGGGGTCGCCCTCGCGACTCGCCTCCTCCGGGTCCGCGTTCGGCGTCGAGAGCTCGTACAGGAACGCTCGCTCGCCGTCGGCCAGGCGGAGGTGTCCCGTGTCGTCGACGCGGCTGCCGAGCGTGTCCTGGAGGTCTCGCTGGTACCACTGCGCCTGTTCGAACGCCGGGAGCGCGTCGCCGTCGCCGAGGATCACGAGGTTCTCGCTGTTTTGCGTCTGGCTGACCTCGATGCGCTCGCCGCCCCAGTCGTCGCAGTACATGGTCTCGTAGCCGGCGAGCCAGATCGTCGGGTCGGTCTCACGGTGGCCCGAACAGTAGTAGGACTGTGCGAAGACGGAGATTTCCGTCCCGGGCTCGAACGAGGCGGAGTACGTGTACGGGTTCTCGTGGTCGCCGGAGACGAGTCGCTGTTCGGCGTGGGGCCCGTTGACGTCGCCGTTCTCGTAGTCGCGCCAGAGGCCGATCGTCTCCGTCCCGGAGTCGTCGCGGACGTACAGCGACATCTGTACAGGCGCGTGGATGATGCGCGACCGCCAGAACCCCTCGAGGTCGGCGCCCTTCAGCGCGACGGACGCGTTGACCGACTGCTCGATGGTGATCGTCGAGCCGTTCCCCTCGATCAGCGACTCCGGCTGGACGTTCAGCGTGAGCCGCCGCGACCGGTTCGCCGTCGAGAACGTCAGCGGATACTTCCCGGGCTCGCCGGGCGCAGTGACCGTCCGGTTCAGCGTGACGCTCTCGCCCGGATCGAGCTGTTCGGTCTCCGCTACCACGGTCGTTCCGTTGCGCTCGACGCGGAGCGTCTGCTCGCCTTCTGTCCCGCCAGTATTCCTGACGGTGAGCGTGGTCGTCGTCTGATTACCCGGCCGAACCGGGTTCTTCACGTCGGCGGCCGTGATCTCGAACAGCGGCGGCGGTGACGCGCCGACGACGAACGATCCCGACACCGTCCGGTCGGGCGTCTCGACGACGTAGCGGTAGTGCGTCGGCGACGAGACGGTTATCGGACCGCTCGTGACCGAGACCGAGCCGGACTCGGCCCCGTTCCGCGTGCCGTCGAGGTCCAGCGTTGTGGTCTGGGTCGCGACCACTGCGCCGGTCGAAGCGTTCTCGATACGCACTTCGACTGCCGACGCCTTCCGGACGCCGCCGGTGTTCTCGATGGTCGCGTCGACCGTCGCCGTGTCGCCGCTCTGGAGGCCGCCCGGCGGCGTGACCGACGTTATTTCGAACACGCCCGTCCGACCGACGACGAAGTAGTGCCCGTCGTCTCGGTGCTGGACGTAACTGCTGTCGTTCGTCACCACGGTGAGGTTGTACGTCCCGTTTTCGCTCGTCGGAAGCGACGGCCCGAAGTCGAGCGTCCGGTTGTCGTTCGGGTGGACGGTCACGGACCGCGTCGCGTTCACCGAGCCGTTGACGAGGAACTCGACCCGCTGGGTCGCCGTCATCGCGCCGGTGTTGTTCACCGTCACCGTCGCCGAGGGGAGCTGATTCAACCGGGCGCTCGCCGGCATCGTGTTGTCGGTGATCGCCAGGTTCGGCGTCCCGCTCGGCGACGTGTAGGCGACCGTCACGTTCGCCGCGTCGGCGCTGGTCGAGACGCTGAAGTTGTGCGGGGCGGCGACGGACACGGGCAAGGTCGCGTTGACCCTCGCCGAGTCCCCGCCGCCGAGCGTGACGGACTGATTGACCGACGGCGAACCCGACCGGTTGTGGGCCAGCGTCACGTTCTGGGTGTCGCGTAACCCGCCGACGTTGGTTACGGTCGCCGAGACGTTCGCCCCGGGGCCCGCGTCGTTCGCCGTGACAGTGACGTTCTCGACGGCGAATCGCGAGTCCGACACGTCGCCGAGCGCGAACCGAATCCGAACCGTCTCGCCGGGGGCGACCGAAGTCGGCGTCACGGTGACGTACTTGTCGTCGTACGTGTCGCGCGCCCAGTCCGCCCACGCGCGTGCGTAGGTGCTGTTTTCGACGGTCAGCGTCGCGTTCTCGACCCGCGACGGGAGACACGACTGCGACGGCGACGTGACCGCCCCGCTTCGCGCCTGCTCGTAGGTCGCGTCCGTGAACATCGCCATCTGCAACGCGGCCTCGTGAGACCGCTTGTTCGTCGCGTTCGACCGGACCGTCACCGAATTACCGCCGATGTGCCGACCGGAGATGTTCGCGAACGAGAGCGACAGCGACCCGTTGTCGTACGTCACCGCCGGCGGCGCGGACATCGTCGCCCCGGACTCGGTCAACCGCCAGACGCCGCCCCCCTCGTAGCCGACCCGTTTGCCGTCCTTCCGGTACTCGATCGTATGCAGGGATCGGTTCCCGGTGGAACACGACGGCGACTCGTTCAGTGTCAGGTTGTACGTCGCATTCGCGCGCACGCCGACGTCCGACTTGAGCCGATCCGGGACGGTGACCGATTCGTCCGTCTCCGACCGCTGGAAACTGTTGTCGACGGACAGCATTACTTCCTCGGCGATCTCGACGTTCGCCTCGTTGTTCACGTCCCCGAGCGTCTGCTGCCCCACCTGAACGATCAGAAACGCGCCGATCACCACCACGCTGGCCAGAAGCACGACTCCGAGAACGTGCGACACACCACGGTCTGTTACCCCCTGTTTACCCCACGCTGACATATACATATACATACCAACTGTTACACAAAAAAGTATTGCTTTACTGTGTGTAAACTATCATATTCGGCCGCGAAAGCGCCTCTCCGGCGGAGATAGATGTCCCCGCTGTTCGTCTCTGTTGGCCCGGATTCGATGCCACACCCGACGACGAACGGCCGGGTCCCAGGGGAACGCACTCGCTGTTCTCCGGGTGGCTCGTGATGGATTGTACGATGTTACCGTAGTTTACGAAGGGCCGAGAAGCGATGAAGTGACTCCGGCTAATCTCAGTGACCACTGTGAAGATGCGGACCTCCCCTCGTACGACTACACCGAAACAGAAGTTCAGTTCGCTAACTTGGCCGAGTTCTAAAATAGGATTAACCGTTCCTTGCGATATGGTCGGTTTCAGAAGTCATGCTGCATACAGAGCGCGTATCGGTCATCGCGCGAGGGCATGAGAGTCAGTCCGTTTTAGACCCGTAGCTGTGCCTCATTGATAGCCAGTGGAAGAACCACGCCGACGCCCAACAGCGCACCGAGTTCAAGCACATTACTGGGGGTGAAAATCCGTACCAGATACCACGCCGTGAGCTCGAGGAACATGAAAGGAGCGTGCGTATCGCATGATTGCTGGTATCCCCACAGAGATACCGAAATCTGAACGAGTAACAAGCTATTGCAAGTACATACCAGTCCGAAGCTGTGGTGTTTTCCGAAATTATCAGTCTTTCTTTGGCAGCAATTGGACTCTCAATAATCTCGTACTACATATCTCTGAAAAAGGCCAACAGATTACCCTCTCTGTTTGTTGTGCGGGAATTGGAGAAATCAGATGATGGTTCCCTAGTTGAACAAATCTGGATCAATAGGTTAGTTTGCCTTGCGAGATGTCGTCGCTGATAGTGTTCCAGGATGAACCACCTCCGCGCTCTCGTCGCCGCCCTCGAGGAAGTCGACCTTGCCGCGCTCTCGGCCTTATTCAGTGTGTACAACGTCTACATCCGCGAGTTCAAGTATCGCATCTTTGTCGAAGTCACGCTTGTTATGGGTAACAAACGTCGCACCGTCGCTGTGTGCAGTTGCGAGGTTCAGTAGATCGACAGTGTCGAGAGACTTACCTTGTGACTGGAGCCGTTCCTGTAGATAAGCGGCTTCAAGCGCAGCGTCGTCGGAGAAGTTCAGTATCCGGTCAAGATCGGACTGCAAGCGCCGCTGTGCTTGCAACATCTCCTGTCGAGAATCCTGGGCCCTGTACGACTCCCAAGCGACTAACGACGGGATAGTCCACTCCTCGCCGCGATACTGCTTCAGGTGGTCGATTATCTCCGAATTAGATTCGACAAGCTTGACGAGTATATCCCGGTCGAGAACAATCATTCGGTGCGCTGCTCCAGCGATTCGTTCAGTTCCTCGTGTGCTTCTTTCGTCCGCTCAGCGAAGTCGTCTCCACCAAGTTCACTAAGCGATTCAGCAATTGCTTCTACGTCTTTCTCGCTTCGACTAAGCCGGTCCAGTAGGTCGTTGAAGCTCTCATCGTCCCGCTTCAGGTCCCGCAGCCGCTCTTTCACTTCGTCGGTGACTCGGATAGTGCTCATATGTATACGTTGTGTACGTGGTGTTGGTATCTCTTTCGGTGACTGTGAGAATTAGTCCGCGGAGTGGTGTGATGTCGCTGGCATCGTACCAGGATGAACCACCTCCGCGCTCTCGTCGAATCGCCTCCGGGCTGAACTCTCCGAGATAGTGTTTTCTGAACGTATCCCAGTCCTCCCAGCCACCGAAGGACATCACGACCGACGGGATCACGCCCTGTTCCAGTAGGTACGTTCCCCAGGTCCGGCGGAGATCGTGGACGTCGAGGTACTGCCAGCCCTCGTCTCCGGTCTCCTCTTCCAGTTGGTCAGCTGCACGCCGGACGGCGGCAGGTGCATCCGCTTTCCGGATGAACTCTATTTCGACGGAGAGGATTCGACGAACCCGATTCAGCCGATACCGGGGGAAAAGCGAAGCTGTCGCGTCGATTTAGTTTCCCCACCTATGGCGGTAAAATGCGGATGGACTCGCCGGGTTGTTATCCTCTTCGAGGATGCGCATTCCGTGGGTTCAACCACTTGGGTGAATCTGTGTTGAGTCATGCGTCGTCGATGAACTCCCGTCGGACCTCCATCTTCTCGCGCTCGCTTCGCTGGTCGTAGTGCTGGTCGAGAACATCGCTGGAGACGTTCATCCGATCCGAAACAACCTCTTCCGGCGTGCCGTCCCGAAGGTGCTTCGTAATCGAACCGCGACGGATACCGTGCGGAGATCGGGACGACGGGCAACCGCTTGCGGTGTCCCGAGTCATGTACTCACAGCTCTCGGGGTTCTCGCCGTGGGGACAACCGCCGACCATACAGGGTCGCGTCCACTGGTAGACCGCGCTCCGGATGGGCGTCTGACTGAGACGGCCCTGGTTACTGGTGATGAGCGGGTGTCTCCCGAACTCGTCAGTCACCGAGTGCCTGTGTGTCTCGACGTACTCCTGAATGACCTTGGTGTAGTGGTCGCCGAGGGCAATCGACCGTTCGGCCGCTCGCTTGTTCTTCAGTGGAGTTCCTTCCTTGGGCCGATGGCGGAGCTTGAGACACTGCCCGTCGGGGTCGAAGTCGTCCAGGTCGAGCGCCTGGAGCGTCCCGAGACGAATACCAGTGTGCCAGAGGATCCCGAAGATGACGTGTTCGCGGGAAGCGTACTGGTAACGGTTGAGATGGTCAAGGATGGCCCTGGCGTGGTCCGTGTCGAGCTTTTCGTCTTTCGACGCCTCCTCGGGTTCGAGTTCGGGCAGTAGGACCCGTTCACGCATTCCCTGTTCGACGGCGTCGATGCTGGCACAGAATTCGAGGAACGTGCGCAGGGTGGTAAGGATTCCACGGAGAGTGACCTTCGACACCTCTCCGTATTTCTTTCCTTTCCCCTGTCGTCGCCAGACTCGGAACTCGTGGAGATCGCGGCCGGTCAGTTCGTTCATGCTCTCGATCCCCTCGGACTGACACCACTTGATGAATGAATTGAGTCGGTAGCGCTGGTTCATCAGCGACTTCTCGGATAGCTCCGGTTCCCGGTGATCGAGATAGAGATTCACCGCCGTGGCCGGTGGAATGGGGTCGAGTTCGTCGCTCACGCTTCCCCCATCGGAACAAGCAGCTGGCGGGCAGCCTCGAACGCGGTGATCGCCGCTGGTTCATCACCGAGCGGATAGCCGTCACTGTCCCGACCCATCGTCTCGAGTATCTTCGAGACAGGTGGAGCAGGGCCATCGACGAGGAGTTCGTGGCGGGCTTCGCACGCGGCCGCCACTGCTTCAGCAGCGTCGAGCGATTCATCCCGGCGTCGCTTGGGCACTTCCGAAAGACCGAGCATCCGATCACAGTGGGGACAGGAGTGCCGACGTTGATGAGAGGTCGCGTCCGCGTAGGACTCGAAGCGTTTCGAGAACCCACAGTCTGGACAGCGAACGCGGAACTCGGTAGGGCGGCGAACAGCGGGTTTTTCAGCAGGCGAAGCGACTGGTGACGTGCGGGGCGTAGACCCCGTATCGGTTCCGTACGACATGGCTGAGACGGCGGAACCACCCTCTGGGCCGTGTTACAGCACGGCCCGGTTCTGAATGGCTGAGAGCCATCAGTGGGCGGCCCGCAGACACACTGTTACTCGGAGAGTGCATAAATGTATCGGGAAACTATATTTGCTCAATTGGTAAGCAAACGCAGGAAAGGACTGAATTAGGTGGGTCGGGAAGTATTTGTAATTCAAATGCGCCTATCGGGTTCGTGGCAGAGTGTCTGGGACGACCGTATCCTCGAATGGATGCGAGAGAACGAGGGTACGGGGACGCCCAAAGAGGTCCACGACAGTGGGTTAGTCCGCGTTTCGAGAACCCAAGTCGGCCGTCGGATGAAGAAACTTGCCGAGCATGGACTTCTGACTCACGTCGGAAACGGAGCCTACGTGATTACCGAGGAAGGGAAGGCATATCTCGACGAGGAATACGACGCCGAGGAAGGTGTCTATACAGACGGAGAAAACAGCGCCTCCGAGCCATCGACGCCAGCTGAACCAGAGACGAACGACGTGTAAGTAGCCCTCCACCATGACGATACGAAAGACCGCCCGTTGGCAGCAGTGTATCGACGACCGGATACTCGAACACCTCCGTGACGACTCGCTGTCGACTGCCAAACAGATGGCTATCCGAGACAATATTCACGCGACAGAAGCGCAGGTACAGGATCGGTGTCGGGTGCTGGCCGATGCTGACCTCGTCGCATTTCTGACCGAGGATCAAGATTTTGTGGAGCTAACCACCGAAGGTGAGCAGTATCTCGAAGGCGAAATTGATGTAGAACTCTATCCACGCCCGCGCCATCCCCGACTCATGGAGTGAATTAAGGGAAATGTTCTTAGCAGTTGAATCAACTGATTGAGTTGTGTATCAATTCTGCCCTGATGCGGTCGACCAAGATCGCGCCCACCACCAAGCAGTCAAACAAGGTGCGGACGACGTTGACGGAAAGCGAATCGGGAACCTCGGGGAGATAGCGTTTGAGCAGTTCTGTCGCGAGTACCTCCCAGCAGAGATGTGGGAATGGGAGAACGAGGAAGCCATGCGGCGCTGTAACCCTGAAAGTTTCTCAGGCCACGATTTCGAGGTATTCGGCTACGAGGTTGACGTGAAAACCTCTCGTGACGTATCGGCGTTTCACCCTGAAGCGCTCGTCGAAAACGATTCGGAAGACGATATTATCGTCATGGTCTGGCACCGTGACAACGAGGATAGTTTGATTCTGCTCGGATGGGAGCACGTTGAAACGCTGAAATCCAAGGTCGAAACCGAAAAACAGTTTTCAGGGAATTCTCCCGATAAGCTCGAACACCTGGCGACACGACCGATGAACGACCTCCGGAATCTGGGGCCGAACACGGCAAACATGAATCAGAAGCCGCAGAATCCGTTCCAGCCGGGAGATCGTGTTCAGAAGCGTGAAGACGAAGATGCGTCTGTCGGAGTTGTAATTGAAGTGCTACCTCCGGAAACGCAGGTTGAACTGTACGGTCAGGAACTCGATGGGGAAGCGGTGAGAGTAGCCTTCCCGAGTTCATTGGATGAAGGTCCTGGTGATTGGCGCGATATCTCTCCAGCGCTCCTTTCGTCGTACTGTGACGACCAGGATATCAGCCTCTACACCTACAAGCACGAGAATCTGAAATTCGCGGAAAACCCGTTCACAGTGGGAGACTACGTTATCAAATCGTCACATGACGACCCCAACCTCGCCGTCGTAGTCGAAGTTGACGGGTACGATGTTACCATAGTTTACGAAGGGCCGAGAGGCGATGAAGTGACTCCGGCGAATCTCAGTGACCACTGCGATGAGAACGATCTCTCCTTGTACGACTACACTGAGAAAGAACTTCAGTTCGCCAACTTGGCCGAGTTCTAAAATATAGTAAACCGTTCCTTATGGGGTGATAGATTTCAGAAGTTGTGCTGAATACAGAGCGCGAATCGGTCATAGACTCAACCTCGGGATTTATGGCAATTCTAAACCACTACGATATCATGGTGCGGTTTTACATCTTCTATACATGTTTGGCAATATATGGTGCAGCCTTCGCAATCGGATCAATTCCCGCTCTCACCGACGGGAGCATAAGCCTGCCAACCATCTTGGGTAGTATCGCTGGAATCGGAATGATGATCGCATCCGTATACGAGATGTTCACTGGCTCTCCATCCGACTTCGAGATCGGTGACATAGGATTCTGGGCTGTGGTTTTGGCCGTTGTAGGATTTCTCTTACTTCAGGTTCCTGAGTTACTCTGATGGTGGAATAGCAACCACTCTAAAGGTATCAACTCGACGCGTGTGCGAATGTGATTTACCCACCTTGCTGGACTCACCCTCTGTATCGGTCACGGAAATACCGACAGAATCCGAGTAGGTCGTTTCGGTGCTGCGAGATACACAGAGCCTATTCAGCAAGCCGACAAATCACAATTATTGAACTTTACATTGCATCGGTTCCTACGAATTGCCTCTTATCGAAGCCACTCAATGGATTGAGAAGAAGGTTTGGGGAAATCGTTTTTATCGATTTAGGATGAACACTTGTACAGAATCGTATGGAGGGCCAACCTTACCGCCACATCCTGTACTATTCCCCTTCTCACATAGAGCAACTCTTTTTCGACCGATTTGGGGAGACAACGGAGGTAACACGAGAAAAAGAGACCCAGAAGAGTCGGAAGTTGAGTGCAGCATTGAAGGTATTTCTTCGCGGCGGGATTGAACAGCAAAAGCAGGATCGAGAGAACGTCATGAAGTCGGTCAATCAAAGCGAAGAACACATACAGACAAAGAAAGTGGTGAACGACCTACTTCAAGATGAGAGTATTCCACGTATCAAGAATTTAGATATAGATAATATCTCACCACTATACCGATTCTCGTGCGAATGCCAATTTATACCAGCAGATAATAAGTTAAATGACTCAAAGATGGTTGAGGTCGTTGGGAAAGAAGGTAACCTCAAGTTCCGAGGTATTACCTCGTTAAAGAATTGGAGTTCGCTGAGTGACACGCTGAACATGGTGGAAAATGAGATTCCCTATCCGCTTGAGGGAATTATTCAGCTTAACGACATCAATGATAAGATGGTACGCGAAGACGAAAACGGTGGATGGGTACTTGAACGTGCAGACTGCGATGTGAACTTTGTCTTCATCACACAGTCCAGCCAAGACGAGATGCAGAAGTGGTGGAACCGGCGTGATTTGGTTGGTGATTACTACGAGAAGCAAAACGACAGTAAGTCGTGAATCACTGGATGACCCGGAGCCCTTTTGATTTTCGCCCGTAACGTCTCCAACATCTTTCGCCTCTGTTACAGTCATGAAAGCCATGATGCGTACTGCCTCAATATTCAGCAAGAGACCGCTGTCAACCGAGGGAGGCACCATTAGAGGAAGTACATAAGAACATACTGCAGCATAACGATTCAGCCAGTCTTTCGCATTGGGATTGCCCCCATCGCTTCGCTCGGGGGCGTGCGCTCGCGGCTTCGCTCGGCCCCCCATGTGAGGGGGGCGCTTCGCGTCGCCGCTCGCTTGTGATGTTGGAGTAATCTGCAGAGACACCGCACCCGACCACTGAAAGCGGTGGGGCGGCGGGTGGGTGGGCGACGTGATCAAGGAGATCGTCGGCTACGTCGTCGGCCCGAGTTCGTTCAATCGGTCACCGAAGTGATTCCAGTCGTCGAAGCCATGCCACACGTCGGGATCAAGGTCCCACTTCCAAGACGCTACGTCGTCAGGATCGTAGCCGTGCAGTGTCGGTTCGAGGTCGGTCAGGTCAGCGTCAAACAGTGGCGAGTCAGGCCGGTCGGCGTCACCGTCCCAGTTAGTGTAGAACTCGACGGTATCTGGCGCTGATTTCCAGAACGCGAGGTTCGTCAGGCGCTTGCACTCGGGGACGACATCTTTCCCGGTGTGACCGACAGCACCGACGACCTCGACGCCGAGTTTGCTCATGGCCTTCAGTGCAGGTGCATACTGGGTACTGACCTCTCGGCTGTACACGCGGGCGTCCATGTATCGGCTGGCTTCGTCAAGGACGAACGTTTTCGGAACGTCGCGGTTCTCGACGAGGAGTACCATCAGGTCGTGCATCGAGGAGACGTAGCGGTCAGCGCCTTCCCAGGTCTTGGAGTTCGAGATGACCAGCACGTCGTCCCACACCGCGCGAGCCATGTCCGAGGCGAGCAGGAACATCGTGTTCGTCTTGCCGGTGTTGGGTCGGCCCGCAGCGAGAACCGTCGTCAGCGTCCCGTCGGCGTCGAGCCGATCCATCAGGCGAGCGGTCACTGTCAGTGACGATGCATCGAGTTCCTGTTCGGTGATTCCGACGAGAAAGGACGCGAGCGAACCGTTCCCGTCCTCGATGGCGCGGGTAGCCGCCTCGGTTCTGTACTTGGACTGAAGAACGTCGGATAGGGAAGTCTGTCCGAAGGTTCGGGAGCCATCGACCTCCGCACCAGTGTCGAAGATCGAGGAGACGAACGACAGGGTTGCATGGTCAGCGTCGTCAGCCACGACGCCTGTATGCTCGTGCAGGGACTCACCGCCGTCGAGAGTCCCAGATACGACCTCATTGAGTTTGGCCGCCGTCAGCAGTCTCTCGTCTGAATCAGTCATCGGCAGGCACCTCACCAACCTCAGCACTGTCCTCGACGAGCTGATCCCGGAACGCGTAGGCGAAGCCGATCAGGGGCAGCGCCACCGATAGCACAGGGAGATGATCGGGAACAGGACGGTACGCGGCGTGGTAGACCTGTTCACCAGCGCGGTACGATACATCGACTGGTACATCGAGCGCCTGCGGTGGGACTGCCCACAGGCCAGCCCAGTAGCCAGCTAGGAACGTCACAGCGGCAGTTACCACGGCGATACTCTTCTCACGATGGGTTAGGTTGAGTTCAATCATCAGCGGGAACACCTCCGTCGCCAGCGCCAGCGAGATCCGCGAGGTCCTGATCGAGATCGACACGGATTCCGGGGACGTCCGACTCAGGCGCGTCGTCGTCCTCGGCAGCACGGATTTTTCGGTCGAGACCAAACTGTTCGATGGCCGAATCTATCTCGTCGGTCAGTCCTTCACCCTCGTCGGGAAGCGTGCCACGCTCGAACGTCGAGACGATGCGCAGCACCGCTTTGCGGGTGGCGTTGCGGATGATCGTGAACGCCTGGGCTTCGATGGCGAATCCGCGCTTGGCGTCGTCTTCGAGTTGGCCGCGGCATTCCTCGACCGCCTGGAGCGTGCGCATCAGCTTCCGATCGGAGAGCGTACCACGCCAGCAACCCACGACAGTCTGAGCTTCGAGGTCGACGCTCTTCCCGAAGGCGAGGTTCGGACTCACCCAGTCCAGTTGGCCGTCCTCGACGGACCATTCTTTGAAGCGCTGGCCGGGCATTCGGAAAATCCCGCCTTTCGTCCGGCGAGCGTCAATGTCGACGAGCCAGACGTAGTTCGGGTCCCACAGCAGCGACCGGACCTTCTTGCCGGTCGGTCGGCCGACGAGCGGAATCGTAATCAGTGCACACAGGCCGATCAGTCGGAGGTTCCGCGGGAGTTCGTACCCGATGATCGACGCCACGACGAACAGCGCGATGCCGACGCCCGAGGCGACCAACAGTAGGTTCTCGGAGAGCCAGCGGAACGCGCGGTAGGTCCGGCTGTGGTCCGGGCCGGGGTCGGCGTTGTGGACCATCTCGTCGCGGTCGAGATCGGGACTGTCCTGGTCGTCGCTCATGCCAGTCGCTCACCTCGCTGGGCCGACCCGACTTTCGCAGAGACCGCTTCGTACAGGACGGCGAGAACAACGCCGAGCGCACTGCCGAGCGACGCGTTGCGAACGTCCGCACCACTCCACGGCCCGGAGATCAGGAACGTGTTGGGCTTGCGGAGGTAGTGGAAGCGCTGTTGTTCGATAGATCGCTCGGTCCAGAGCGTGACGCCGCCGCTCGATGGAACCCGAACCGTCGTCGTGGTGTCCGCGTCGACGACGGCCGCGCGGAACTGCATCGTGCCAGCGTCCGAGCCGCTGTCGACTTTCGGCGCGACACTGACGACCGTGTACTCGTCCGACCAGAAGTCGATGACCAGCTGGCCGTCCGTGTAGTGGTAGTCCGTCACGACGACGTTCTCATCGACGACGAGTTCCACGTCACTCGGTGCGCCGTCCGGTGCGGAGACGTTCGTCGAGGTCGTTTCGTTCGTAGTTTCTTGCGCTGCTGCCGGTGCAGCGAGAGCGATACAGCTCACGATCAGGAGTAGGAGTAATGGCGTGCGTAGGGTCATGCTCGGAAAGCGTAGGTTCGATTCACCAGACCCAACCGAGTGAGGGGTCCGGGAGCCAGGACGACACCAAGTCGATGGCCGGCCCGATCAGGTCGACGACGCCCGCGAGTTGCAGCGCGGCGAGTGCGAACAGCACCAGCCACACGTCGCGAGGGACGAGCTTGAGAGCCAGCCAGTACACCATCAGTACTTGCCTCCCGTCCGGCGCTGAGCCACCGCGTAGAGCGCCGCGACGGCGATCAGACCGATCACGAGCGAACTTGACGAGCCAGCCAACAGGCCACCGCCAGCAGAGCCTTGGAGGTTCTGTTCACGCGCCTCGATCTCGGCGTACTTCTTCGCGAGATCTTCGTACTGCTGTTTGAGTTCGGTGACGTTGGTGGTCTGGTAAGTGGTTTTCTCGATTGTGACGTTCTGGACGTGTTGGCCGTTCTGGTCGGTGATCTGGTCGATAGTGAACGTCCCGTCTAACTCGACGATCTGGTCACTGGTGACGACGTACTGCGTGCCGGAGATGTTGGCCGCGTCGTAGGTCTGATTGGCCTCGAACTGACCGCTTGCGGGGTTTTCGGCGGAGAACAGGACACCCTCGTACTGCGACCCCGAACCAGTCGAGATATTGAATCTCCCGATCTGGTCGAAGTTCTCCGGGGAGTTCTGTCCGAGCAGGGTGAGCTGCGCGGCGGCCCAGGACTGCGTGCTGGACCCAGCGGAATACTTCGAGGAAAGCAGGTACGGGTCTACGAGATCGGAATTGTTGATTTCGCCGGCCTGATAGGCGCTGTAGGTGTTGTTAACCAGCGTATCCATCTCGCTTTGGATCTGCGTGTTCTGACTCTCGATTTCAGACCACTTGGTCGCATACTCGCTGTACGTGACGTATTCGAGTGTGCTGAAGTCGCTGGTTGGCGCTTTAACGAACAGGCCAGTGTTGGTTTTGGTGTCACCGCCATCGGACGATGTACTATCGAACGTGCCCTTGGTGATGGTTGCATCGTACGGCTTACTCCACTCCGTAGATTGATCGTAACCGACAGTGATCGTCTGCGTGGTGATGGTCGATCCGTTTGCGAGTTGCGTGGATGTCGTTCCGGTGTCAGCGTTATCGTATATCTCGTGGCCGTCGTTGTACGTGAAGCCCTGCGAGACGCCGGACGTTGAGCCAGCCGTTTTGTAGAGGTAGCTGAAGTGTGAGATGCTGGCGTCCCAGTGATTGGCGAGGGTAACCTGCTTCACGGAGTAGTAGTCAGCGACAGCGGATTTCGCCTTGGTTTTCGCGACGGCCTTACTATCGCCGTTGTTGAGTGCGCGGATGTAGGCGTTCTTGCCGATGATACGGGCCTGCGTGGCCGTATCCTGCAAGTAGTTATCCAGAGTCGTCTTGTAGGCCTCGGACGACGCCTTCTGGGCCTGTGCGGACTGGTAGAGGTTGATCTCGGCTTGTGTCGCGTCCAGTCCCGTCGTGTTGACCGTCGTACTGCCGGGCTGTGGCGTACAGTCGAGATTGGTGACGCCAGAGACAATGTTACCGATCTTGTCGGTCGTGTCGCAGGTGAGATCGGAGTCCCCTCCGGTCGTCCCGACGACAGTGCGGACAAGATTGATCGAGCCAAGTCCACTTCGCTTCTCGAACGTCGGTTCTCCGCCAGAGTAGCCCGAGACAGTCACATTGACGGCCTCATACGCGCCCTCGTTGTAGAATAGGAGTTCATCAGCGTCGAGGTTGGCCGTGTTGTACGTCTCGCGGGCCAGGACGGTTGTTCCGGTCGAAGGACCGCCCTGCGTGGTGTACTCGACGGTGAACTCCGTGCCGCCGTCGAGGGCACTGGTGACGATCACCAGCGTCTCAGGTGAGTCAGTGTAGGTGTAGGAGATCGGCCCGCTGTCGGTCGCGGTCTGTGCCAGCGCGGGGCCAGCCGCTCCGAACACTGCCGAGAGAACGACGACAACGGCGAGCAGGACCGAGCGGGCGCGGTCACCTCCGAAAGAATAGGGTCGACTCATTGGTTTACTGGACTGCGACGCCCCAGGAGACGACCGTGACGATGAACGCCAGCTGCATCCCGAGCGGGTCGCCCAGACTGAGGAGGAAGTCGTTCACTTGCGGGACGAACTCGTTGCCAAGGATCACGAGCGGGCCGGCGACAATCGCCACCTGCTCCCAGAGTTCGTAGTACTCGAAGCGCTTGGACTCGCTCGACGCGAAGCCTGCCGCGTACGTGCCGAGCGAGACGAGTAGCGAGTGTTGGGTCGTCAGCGTGTACGACAGCCACGGGAGTTCGACCGTCGTGATCCCGCCGAATTGGTAGAGACTCGCCGCCACGAACGCCACCGAGAGCATCGCCGGCAGCGAGCGCATGTTCATGTAGTCTCCGACCATATCGCTCGCGCGTCGCTGGTAGCTCATTCAGCACCACCGAGCTGGCGGACCTCCCAGATGTCGTACTCCTGTTCCTCGCCGTCCTCGTTCGTGAACGTACTTGTCTGCTCGGTGTGCTTGATGCCGACCACGTCGCCCTCGCCGAGATCGTTGTCGTCGAGCGCGGTGTCGATCTGGCTGTTCGACCACATGGCGACCACATCACCGATACCGCGGGCCAGCTCGATAACTGTCGTATCGAACTTGCCGCAGTTCGGCGAGAGTTCGCGAATCTCACCGACGACCGATTCGCCGGCTTCGAGGTCGATCCACTCCGAATCGTAGTCGTCGTCAGTGCTGTTGTCGACCGGTTCGAGATCGTCGAAGGATGGCGTTTCCTGAGTTGCCATACAGGAGAAAATCCGCGGGTTGGAACTAGAAGGGGTCGCTCGCCTCGGTGAAAGTGGAATTAGTAGAGCTTAGCACCCAACGTTATTAGTTCCAAGATACATCTGGTAACTAACAGTGGTAAATTTTGATTTATCTGTTGGATTCTGGGCCATAATCGGAATTATCGCAATTCGTCAAGGAGTGACATCGGTGACAGATTGGACGGTCAAAGAAGGTTTGTCATGGCTCAGAAATATAGCTAGATCAGAAACAACGGATAGAGAAGATAAAGATGGAAATAAAAAAGCGATTGAGATAGCAGATAATCTCGAAAGAAAGATAGAAGAAAAAGACAAAGAAATAAAGAAAAGAGAGGAAAAAGTCTCAAATTACGAAAGGATAATTCGCGGACTTAGGAGTGATAACATTTCGAAAAGAGAGATTATTCAGAGTTACTGGAGACCACTACCAACAATAATAATTACTTTTTTCAATGACTATTCCGAGTCAACAGATGGTAAATTTCTCAAGAAGTTCATAAGAGAAAATAATGATGCGGAGATGTTAACGGGTAATACTTATGCGATTCCACCAAAGGGGTTTCCTAACAGGTTTAAGGAACCATCAAAAGTCACTCGGAGTGATGTGCAAGCATGGATTCATGAGGATATATTGGCTGAAGAAGAAAATCCTGAGGTTGCGATTTGCCAAGTTTCTGCAGTTGATCTAAGACGGATCTATTCATATTCTAATTGTGAAAACATGTCATTCAGCCGTAAAACTATTGACTATGCATTAGATATTGAGAGTATCTTAGAGAGACACAACGTTCATCGAATCTTGGCCCGAGATAGCGTAAACCTGTCCAAAGAGATTGAGAACGGAAATATTGCATTTTTCTTGTCCAGGTATATTTCCGATGATGAACTCGAAGAAATCCATGAGAACCAGGATCAGATACGTCATGAATTGGGAGATCCACCTCTACGTACAATAGCATCTGACGGATTTGAAGAAAGATTAGCTGATGTCCTGTCTACATATATTTCAGATCCATTAGATCCATCTAAAAAAGCGGTAGAAGAGGCAAAATTGTGGTATGAAGCTCTACAAGAAGCAGTGTAGCTAATTTCACAAATAAGAAGATTGTATCCGTATTTGTGGGTGCTTAGAATATTCATCCTAGGACGCCGATAATGTTTTAATCATTACCAACAGTATTTATTCTGTGACCATCTCGCCTTCTACTCTAGACACTTGGACAAATCAGGGATCTACAACAAATTCGAGCGACACATATTCCTCTGTGAAAAATGCCATTAAAAATGCAAGATATGGACTGGAAAGAGATGACTTTGACCACACGTATGAGATACATCTACAGGGTTCCTACGCCAATAATACGAACACATATGGTTCAAGTGACGTAGATATTGTTGTCAGAGTCACAAACCCTTTCGAGGAGGATCTTACTGATCTCACTAGTAGAGAAAAAGAGAGATTCTGGGCAGAATATACCGATTTGAGTTATGAGTGGTATGACTTCTACAGTCGGGTCCAAAGGGCGTTGAGAAGCTATTTTGGGCGGAATAATATAGAAGTAGGCGACAAGGCAATAAAGGTCAAAAGTACTGATGACACCCCTATCTCAAAAGACGCTGACGTAGTGGCCTGTGCAGATTTTCGGAACTACAATGCGTTTCCTGCTGATGGAACAGAGAAATACGATACTGGAATGTTTTTCCGTACTCAAAGTACTGGTCGAGCAATTGTCAATTATTCCAAGATACACCGAAGTAATGGCACAAAAAAGAACGAAAATACGAACGGTCGGTACAAGCCAACCGTGCGAATGTTCAAGAACGCCCGAGACACAGCAGTTAATCACGACCTCCTAGATTCAGGGGTTGTCTCCTCATACTATCTGGAGGGGCTTTTGTATAATGTGCCAGATGAAATCATTGATGAGTATGATCTGCAGTCACGATATTTAGAGATAGTTGACTGGTGCGAGGGAGCTGATATTGGAAACCTACTAGAACAGTCACAGATGTATCCACTCTGCAGGTCAGGGGATCCAGATCGGTGGTCCGTAGAATCTGCAAATGAGACTATAGAGGCATTTGCTACTCTTTGGGACGAATACTGATGCATCCGTACTCAATCACTGGAACTCGCTGGCGGAAAGTGGGATACCTGATGCTGATTGCCGTCTTTATCGCGGATTTTTTCAATAGCAATCTCACTAATTTATTCTCTATACTTCCACTTCTCACGGAAAATAATATTCCATCAGGATTGCCAACATTTTCGATATTTGCAGTGCTGTACATTGCTTGGAATAAATATCTCTGGGCGTTCCCGATTATATCGAAATTTACTAATCCACCGGATTTACGGGGCACATGGGTTGGGGGTTTAGAATCTTCCTACGAACAAACGCAACTCGGTAAATTCGCAACTGACGGAGGAAATGACGTTCCAGATGGCCCGAAAATGAAAATCCGGCAAACATGGACACACATCTCAGTGACTATTTACTTCAAGGATTCAGTCTCTACATCGACTACCGCTGCATTCCTACAAGATATGACTGACCCCGTCCTAAGAATCAATTACCGAAACCGACCTGAGGGTGGATCCGGAGATGATCTGATAATGCACGAGGGGACGAATGATCTCCGGTATGAGAATTTTGAGAATTCTTGTACCCTATCTGGAAAGTATTATACTGACGAACATAGGAACAACCACGGCGAAGTCAGTTTCCAAAGAGTCGATCGTAACCGATTATTTGGTCTAACCGAGTGACTCAATCGATTTAAATCAAGGCCAAATATCGACTATCGGTGGGTCATTTTCTCGATCAATGGCGGACAATTCATCTTTGCCACTAACATGGGCTTCGGCTGTTTCGAAATCATTCAATCCGATGTCAGATTCGCCACATGGAATGTCCCAGTACGCATACGCACCAATGTAGTCGACTATACAGCGGAAATCGATTTCCTCGGGTAACATTGAGCGCACCTGCGGCTGTTCAACATCAGAAATTGCCCGCTCAACGGCGGCGTCGAGGTCATCAAGATCGTCCCACTGCCGACGCGCAAGACCGTCGCGTATCCCGCTCTCGCTCGCGGCTTGTACTGAATCGAGCGAACACCAACGAACGGCTTCACGTACGTCCGGATCTTGCAGGTGGTCATTCAGGTCGATTCCATCAGTAATCGACTGCGAACAAGACCAGAATCGTCGGTTCGTCGCCCAGTACAGCGCGAGCTTCCAGGTGGCCGCTTTGTCCGCGTAGGTTTCTCTCTTGTTGTCGCCCTGCTCGAAGGACTCCGTCGTATCGAGCAGTGAGCCGAACGTTGCACTCAGATATTTCCCGAGATACGCACCAGCCGTCGACTCCTTCTCGTAGCCGTTGTCGCCGAATTCGATCAGTTCGTGTGAACGGGTACGCTCGCGTACCCAGTTTTCACCGTGATCGTGGTCGCCGAACCGATACCAGTCGACGAAGCCTTCGTCGCTCTGGAACTCCGGTTCCAAGTCGTCGAGGTCGTCGCGGTACGTCAGCGGATACACGTCGACGATCTCCCCTTGGCCGTAGTCGGCCCACTTCTTCGCGATCTCCGGTTTGTCGCAGAGCCACGGCAGTCCGTCCTTCTCACGAGTCGGTACATCAAAGAACAGCACGTGCAGGTGCGGATATCCTTTCTCGGTGAACTCCAAGGCCTTGATGTAGTCCGGTCGTTCTCTCGGTCGGCCGGTCACGTCACTGTCGAGATCGGGCCGCCAGCCGGGGACGGTCGAGTTGCGTGTATCGTCTTTCGTTGACGGGTCGGAGTCGAAGTACGACAGTAGTCTGTTGAAGTTCTCGTTAATCGAATCTATCCCTTCGAGCAGCGAGTCCTGACGCTTGGGGTCGGTTGTCAGCGTCACCAGCACAGCGTTTTCAGCGTTCTCATATCCGTATTCGAGCGCGTCATTGAAACGAGCGAACTGCTTCGAGACGCGCCCTTGGTCATTGAAACGGGTCTTGTACCGCTTGGTCATCCGCTGGGTGGACTCGCCGCCGCACCGGTCGACGAAGTGAACGTCGAACAGCAGACGGTAGTCCTCGATGCGGTTGAGGTAGGATGTAAAACTGTCCTCCAGCAGCTCGCGGAGGTCGTCGTCGACGGAATCGACCCGCTTGAGGTAGTTGCGGATGAATTGGCGGTCGTACGTCTGGCCCTCGGTCTGGTGGGCCGTTTGAGTAATGCCTTCTGTAATCAAGTCAAGAAGGCGGAGGGTCGGAGTCACCATCAGAACGCCTGCAGACTCGGATTTCCGCACATAGGGGTCGTCAGGGGCTACGAGGTCGTCGACGAATCGGTATGCAAACTGGTAGTCAGGGTCGGAGCCTTCGACGCGCTCGCAGGCGGATGGCGAGACGCCTTTGACGGCGTACGAAACGACGTGAGAAAGTGGAGTTCCTTCGGGATGGGCCGCGATGAACTTCACAACGCGTACGCGGTCCTCGTCGCGTTCGGTCAGTGTCCCGTCGATGAGTTGGCCGTAGCCGAGCAGGTCGCGCTCTTCCAGGAGGTCTGCTAAGACGGGAGTGTTACATCTATCGGCGAGGTCGAGACCGCCCAGGTGTCCCGGCGGCTCGACGACGCTCATTTCCGTCCGTCAGAGTGAGCGTCATTCCGTCGGTTGCCCGGTGTGTCGCCGGTAAGATTCCCCTCACCCTCCGGGTTCGGGGGAGACGTTCGGGCTTCCGGGTCGCCCCACGAGGGGGCGCTTCCAGTTGGTCGAGCTGGTGCGGGCGGCGATTGGCGCTCGCCGCCCGTTCCGGGATGCTCGTCGGCGCCGCGCCGCGGCGTCGCCTGCGCTTCCGGGCGTGCCAGCGCTCCCGTTCCCTCACTTGTGTCCTCAGACGAGGGCACACCGTAGCACTGCTTACAGCGGTTCGCCTCGGTCGCGGGATGATCGACCCTGTTGATGCAGTTGTCCTGACAGAGCGGACAGCGGTACTGGACGTAATTTGACCAGTCCGTCATCGAATCACCTGCCCCTCTTTCGACACAGCGGTAACGCCGGGGTCGTCGAGGCGATCAAGAGCGACCGAACAGCGAGCGCACGGAGCGGGAGCGAGTTCCGACGCGCTACTATCGCACCAACGACAGCGCGAACGAACAGGGAGTTCGTCGGTCACTGCTGACCACCGTCCTCGATCTGCTCGATAGCTCGACGAACGTCGTCGTCGGTCGCCTCCAGGAGGCGCGACGCTCGAACGAACTCGTCGCGGGGGAAGGGCCAGTCCGTCGGACGGGCGAGATCGGGCCGATCACGCCGCACGCCGATCACCCCCGCGAACTGTTGGAAAAGTTATCTCCCTCGCGCGCATCGCCGGACGGCGGCGGGTGCATCCGCTTTCCGGATGAACTCTATTTTGACGGGGAGGGTCCGACGAACCCGATTCTGTCGATACCGGGGAAAAGCGAAGCTCTCGCGTTAATTTAGTTTCCCCGCCTATGGCGGTAAAATAAGGATGGACTCGCCGGGATTTGAACCCGGGGCCTCTCCCATGCCAAGGGAGTGATCTACCCCTGATCTACGAGCCCGCTTCGTACTTCTGGTACCCGGTGGCATTTATTAAACCCATCGAAGCGGTCCGGGAGTGAGAACGGCTGGCACTCCGAGCGGCCTGCACAGATCGGCCACAATGGATAAGAGCGTCGAGAGCCTCGACTACGCAGATACGGGCATGCAGCGAGGAGAGGGAGCGTGTTGAGGCGTCGAGTCCGATCGAGGGGCCGACCTCGCGGAGACGAGAGAGCGGCGCGTGGACAGACGACGCTCGATTTCGCCATCGGTATCAGCGTGTTCCTCGCGGTGGTCATCTTCATCTTCCTGTTCGTCCCGGGGCTGTTGTCGCCGTTCACCGAGGGGGCACAGGAGGAGACGGTCGTGTCGAATCGCGTGGCCGACGGACTCACGAAGTCGATGCTCGGGTCGCCGGAGCGGCCGTACCGGCTCGATCGGTACTGCACGGTGAAGTTCTTCGACGACCAGGGCGCACCGGCGTCCTGTGCAGGCAGTTGGAGCGGCGGACAGCCCGTCGAGTCGCAGATGGGACTGGATCCGACCAGACAGCATCTGAACGTCACGATATACGGGAACGTCTCGGCGGCCGGGTCGGGGTCGGACCGCCTGTGCTGGGACGATACCGCCGACGCCGTCGTCGAGGAGGGCAACGCGTCCGCGACGTGTTCGGTACCGCTCAGTCGCGGGGAGACGGCTCCGACGAACAACGACCAGTCGGTGACGGCCACGCGGGTGGTCTCGCTGGCTCACCACGACGTGACCGTCTCCGTGGAGGTGTGGTGAAATGCGAGGACAGGCACACACGCTGGAGGCGGTGATCGCGAGCCTGATGTTGCTGTCGAGCCTGGTGTTCGCGCTCCAGATGACGGCGGTGACGCCGCTGTCGGCGAGCACGTCGAGCCAGCACATCGAGAACCAGCAGGCGGCGACCGGGAAGGGAGTGCTCACGGCGGCGGCGGAGGCCGGCGCGCTCAAGCCGGCGGTCCTGTTCTGGAACAACTCGACGCGGCAGTTCCACGGCGTCACCGGGCAGGAGAACTTCTACACCAGCGGTCCACCGGACAATAGATTCGGCGAGATGCTCTCGCGGTCGTTCGACCAGCGCGGCATCGCCTACAACGTCTACCTCGACTTCGTCAGCCAGAGCGGCGACATCGTCCCGCGGCGGTACGTCTACAACGGCGTCCCGACCGACAACGCGGTGACGGCGACCTACACGGTGACGCTGTACGACGACGACCCGCTGTACGACGCGGACGAGACGGCGAACGAGACGCGCCTCGGCGACCCGGGCTCGACGTACCTGATCCCGGACACGGGGCGAAACCACTACAACACGGTCCGCGTGGAGGTGATCGCGTGGCGGATCTAGCCGGCCGCGAGCGGGGCCAGATAATCCTGATCGCGGCGTTCGCGCTCGCGGTGACGTTCGTCTCGCTCGCGCTCATCGTCAACTCGGCCATCTTCACCGAGAACCTCGCGAGCCGCGGGGAGACCGCCGGCGGCGACGGTGCGCTGGGCGCGCGGGCGATGGTCGAGCGAAGCGTCGAGCGAAGCGTCGCGGCGGCGAACCGCTACAACCACTCCGCGCCCGAACCGTCCATCGAGCGCGACCTGCGGGCGACGAGTCGCCAGTACGAGAGACAGCAGGTGCGCTCCGGCGGGCTGGTGAACGTCTCGAACCCGCACGACTACCACGACGGGTCGCGGGTGGCGATGAACGACAGCGGCGGCGGGAACTTCACCGCGACCGGCCTGAGCGGCGGCGACCCCGACTGGCAACTGGTCGAGGGCGTCGACGAGAACGGGCGACCGCACGCGGTCCGCGCGTTCGACATGGAGATCAAGAAGACGAGTTCGCTCAGCGACACCAGCGAGTTCGCCGTCGTCGTGAACAACACGGGGTCGCCGAGCAAGACCTGGACCGTGGAGATATGGTGGGATGGGTCGAATCCGGATCTGTTGCACCTCCGGACAGAGCGACCGAACGGTGACACCGAGGAATGTACCGAGACGATCACCGCCGACGAATTCGCCATCTCGCTGACCGACGGCACGGTCGACGGTCGCCCGTGTCACGCACTTGGCTACAACCAGACGAGCAACACCTACTTCGGCTACGCTGCGGGCGTCTCGACGCCGTACAACGTCAGCTTCGAGAACGGCGACCAAGTGAAGGGCAACTACTCGTTCGTCACGGCGAACGCGCCGGCGACCACCACACTCGACTCCGGGCCGAGCGCCGGTCCCGCGCCGTACCTGACGAGCGCGGTCTACGACGTCGAGGTGGCGTTCACGTACGCGAATCCGAACATCAACTACACGACGGAGATTCGGGTCGCCCCGGGTGAGCCGGATGGATAGCCGCGCCGTCTCGACGACGCTGAGCTACACGCTGACGCTCACGATAGCGACGCTGCTGGTGACCGGACTTGTCGTCGCCGGGAGCGACTTCGTGAACGACCGGCGCGAGGAGGTGGTCCGCGAGGAACTCGCCGTCATCGGCCAGCAGGTCGCCTCGGACCTCGCGCAGGCCGACCGACTGGTCCAGGCGGCCCACGGCGGCTCGCCGACGGTCGAACTCCGACGGAGCTACCCGGATCGCGTGGCGGGCAGCGGCTACCGGATCTCGCTCGACGGGCCGAACGACCGCGTCGTCCTCGAGTCGGTCGAGCCGTCGCTGTCGGTCACCGTCGACATCCGGACCGCGGCGACGATGGGAACGAGCACGGTCGACGGCGGCGTCGTGGTCGTGACCTACGAGAGCTCGCAGCTGGAGGTTCGCAATGGCTGACCGGGGCGTCAGCGAGGTGCTGAGCTTCGTTCTGGTGTTCACGCTCATCATCGCCTCGATAACCCTCGTCTCGGTGGGCGGTCTCGGGACCCTCCAGGACGCGCGCAACGCAGAACAGCTCAACAACGCCGAGCGGGCGTTCGACATCCTGACAGACAACGTCGCGGACCTCTACCAGCGCGGCGCGCCGAGCCGGGCCACCGAGATCAGCCTCGGCGAGGCCCAGCTCCGGACGGCCGAGAACGTCACGATGACCGTCGAGGTCAACAGTAGCGGCGGGTACTCGAGGGCCGGTCAGTGGGATATCCGTCCCGTCGTCTTCGAGGGCGACGAGGAACGACGCATCGCCTACGAGGCCGGCGGCGTCTACCGGACGAACCGAGACGGCGGGCTCAGGCTCCGGGACCCGCCGCTGGTCGTGGACGAGAACCACGTGCTGGTCACCGTGGTCGGCATCAACAGGCCCGAGACCCAGAGCCTCGGCGGGTCGACCGTGCTCGTGCGGGCGAACCACCGGGACACGGACGTCGCGTTCGCGGACACGGGCGGTGCCGTCGAGGGCGTCCGCATCAACGTCACCGGGCCGCGGTCGGCCCTCTGGGAGGACTACTTCGAGGAGAAGGGATTCTCGTGCGCCACCGGCGACGACTGGTGTGAATACACCGACGGCGACGGCATCGAGCGGACGTACGTCGTCTACCACGACATCCGGGTCGACATCGACCAGTAGCGTCCGGGCCGCTCAGGGCGAGGTCACGTTGACGCGGTTGACGGAGATGTGGAGGTACGTGATGCGGATGATGTTGACTTCTTCCGGGACCGCCCGGGTGTTCCTGAGGCTCCGGTCGTAGTGGATCGCGCCGTCCTGCCAGATGTCGACCTCGCCGGTGACGACACCGCCGTAGATCTCGCTCTGGCGCATCGCCAGCTTGTTCGTCCCCTGGCTGGGCGCGTACACGATGCCGACGAACTTCGAGTTGCTCCCGTCCTTCGAGAGCGTCGTGTTGACGTGGCTCTTGCCGTAGAAGGCGACCTGCGTGGCGTTCTCGCTCGGGCCGCTCCCGACGGTCACGACCCGTCCGCCGGTGATGTCGATGTGGGAGGTCGTCGTCTCGCCCTTGATGGTCCGGTCGCCCCAGGCGCTCTCGCCCTTGACGAAGAAGCGCGCATCGTGGGTCCCGTCGACCTCGATGCTCGCCTCGTCGAGGCTGACGTAGTCTCGGACGGCCACGGAGACGTTCCCCCCGCTCGTGTCGATCGTGAGCGTCTCGCCGGAGTCGAGGTCGATGTGTTCGACGTAGTACTGCGTGTCGCCGCCGGCGGAGCCGAGCGTGCCGCTACTGGTGATCGTGTCCCCGGTGTAGTACCCGCTGTCGGGGTTCGAGCGGATGTGGTCCACCCGGCGGTTGACGTAGCCGTCGATGGCCGCGACGCTCTCGACACCGGATATCTGCTCGGTCTCGACCGACGCGGGCGCCGGCGAGGGCGAGAAGCCGTCGGCGTAGGCGACCCGCTCGCCGTTGAAGTTGTTGCCCCAGTCCTTCATGTCGACGTACCCGCCGGAGGTGATGTTGCCGTGGACGCGGACGCCGTTGTCCTGTATCTCCACGTCGCCGGCGGTATTGATGGAGGCGTTGTTCCAGCCGTTGGCCGCGCCCTCGCCGGCGTAACCGTCGCCGTCGGAGGAGTCGTACGCGTCGAAGCCGGGGTCGGTCGACCCCTTGAACTTGATGACGCCGGCGGGCGAGGACGACCTGACGGCGCTCCGGACGGTCCGCGCGCCGACGGGCGTGACGAGCGTGGCGTTGACCATGTTCTTCGAGTGCGTGTAGGTCACGTTACCCTCGGTCCGCGTCTCGAAGTACTGCCCCCAGCCCCGGTAGTACTCGCTGCGGACCGACACCGTCACCTCGCCGTTCTCCATCGGATTGACGAACGCGGGGTTCATCGACTCGTTCGGGAAGTACCGCGTCGTCCCGTTCCGACTGATGACGCCCCGTCGGCCCAGCGACGCGTCGCCCCGGACCGTTATCAGCGGCAGCGTCAGCGTCGCCCCGCGGTAGTGGAACTCCGGCGGCGATATCATCACCGACTGTCCCGCGCCGTCGGAGCGCCAGACGCCGCCGCCCTGGTACGCGATTTTGGTCGCCGTCTCGTCGTCGTTGACGACCGCGCCCATCCGCTTGCGGAACACGACGGTCGTGGCCCCCGTCTCGGGGTCCTCGTAGGAGACGTTCATCCACCCCGCGTCCTCGTCGACGCGGTACCGCTCGGACCCGCGCGAGGCGAGTTCGACCTGCTGGACGTTCGACTGGCCGAGTCCGACGAGCGCCGCCCGCGAGTCGAACTCCGTTAGCGCCTTCTGCGTGCGCTCCGCCCCGAGATGCGACTCCGTGTTCGTGATCGCGCCCGCCCCGAACGCGACGATAACCGTCGTCGAAACGACCATGATCCCGAAGATCAATGCCACCCCCAGCGGTGCCGACTGCGCGCGGCGCCCCCGCTGTCCGCCGCCGCGACCCAGAGGCATCTTCATGCCCCCTCAATTGCTATCACCGCTGATAACGTCTCTGGCCACGTATCACTCATCTGTTAGTACCTGTCGCCGTCAGCCCGCGGTGACGTTCACGTCGTTCGTCGAGGCGTGGACGTAGGTGACGGCGGGAATCTGGGAGTTCTGCTCGACGGTGTCGGCGTTGGCAAGCGCCTCGTCGTAGTAGAACTGGACGTTGTTGATCGTCGTCGCGCCGCCGACGAACGCGCCCTTGATTTCGCTGCCGCTCGAGGCCGCCGTCAGGACGAGGTCGACGCCCTCGTTCGGCCCCTGACCGGGCCCGTAGACGACGCCGGTGACGCTGAACTTGCTCCCGAACTCTATCTGCCGGTCCGGGTTCATGTACAGCCAGAACTGCGTCGAGTCGTCGCCCGGCGTCGAGACCTCCGCGTTCCCGTTCTGGCCCTCGACGGCGGCGTCGCCCTCCAGGTAGACGTTCACGCGGTTCGGGCCCGTGACCTCGATTTCGCCCCGGTCGATGGACAGGTCGTTCTCGACGTAGATGTCGACGTCGCCGCCCGAGGTGTCGAGCGTCAGCGTCTTGCCGTTGGGCACGTCGAGCGCTGAGAGGTAGTAGTCGCCGGCGGGCACGGTCGCCTCGTCGGACGGCCCGGCAGCCCCGTAGTCGATGGCCCCGGCGTCGACGGCGGCGGTCGTGTCGTTGTCGTTCTCGCTCGGGTCCCGGAGGGCGTCGCCGCGGTCGCCGATGACGCCCGCGACGGAGTCCGGGGCTGAGACGCTCGCGTTGTCGTTCTTCCAGTTGTTCGGCCCGTCCTGCCAGTTGCTGGCCGACTTCTCGCTGTACCCGCCGCCGTAGGAGATGTTCCCGTCGTAGAGGCGGCCGTTGTTGTGGTCGAAGGTCATGTCGCCGCCGACCTCGACGTTCCCGTATATCTCGCCCTTCTCGACGACCAGGTCGCCGGCGACGACGACCTTCGTGTTCGACCCGCCGCCCGCGTACGGCCCCACGGAGGAGTTGTAGCTGTCCATCACGACGTTGTTGTCGATGGTGAGCGTCGACCCGGGCGACCCGGAGACGACGCCGGCCTCCAGCGAGGGGTAGTCGGCCGGCACGGTCAACAGCAGCGTCACGCGGTCGTTCGCGTGGTCGTAGCGCACGTCGCCGCCGGTCCGCGTCTCGAAGTACTGCCCCCAGCCCCGGTAGTAGTCGCTCTGGACGGTGACGGTCATCTTCCCGTCGCGGAGCGGGTTCGTGAAGTTCCCGTCGCGCGTGGTGTTGGGGTAGTACTGCGTCGACCGGTTCCGGGTGATGCGGACGCTGTTCCCGACCGACGGGTCGCCGCTGACGGTCACGAGCGGCAGCGTGATGGTCGCCTCGCGGTAGTGGAACTCCGGCGGCGACACCATCAGGGAGCCGTTCTCCCGGGTCCCGCGCCACAGCCCGCCGCCCTGATACGCGATGCGGTCCCCGCCCTCGGCCGCGTACACCACCTCGCCCATCGTCTCGTTGAAGACGGTCTTCGTCTCCCCCGAGGACGTGTTCCGGTAGGAGACGTTCATCCACCCCGCGTCCTCGTTGACGCAGTAGGCGCTCGACCCGGTCGCGGGCAGCGCGACGCGCTGTGCGTCCGACTGTCCGAGGGCGACCATCGCGGACCGCGACTTCAGTTGCGTCATCGACTTCTCGGTGCGTTCGAGGTCGAGGCGGTCCTGCGTGGTCCCGATGGCGTCGGACCCGAAGGCTACGACCGCGGTCGTCGTGACGATCATGACCGCGAACACGAGCGCGACACCCAGCGGTGCGGTCTGCCCGCGCCTTCCCGACCGGGGCCCTGCGCTCGCCATACTACGCGAACGTACGCCGAACCGGGTCTTAAGCGAGCGGGACTGGTTATCAGAGCTAATACTGCGGGCCACGCGTTCGCGAGCGGTGAGCGTCATCGCGCGGACGCGGTGGCGGCCCGAAACGGAACGGTTTAGTCGCGCCGCCGTTCACGGACAGACGGGAACAGCACGACCGCAAATCTGACACGTCCTGGGCTTCCAGGACTCGGGATTGCGGCCGTGTTCGGCATCATCAGATGCCAATACGCCTCGCTACCGGTAGCGACGAGCGGTCTGTGCCGTTCCAATCAGAACTATGGCACGAATGCACACACGCCGCCGCGGTTCGTCCGGCTCGGACAAACCGGCGGCAGACGAAGCCCCGGAGTGGAGCGACGTAGACGAGGACGCGATCGAGGAGCGCGTCGTCGAACTCGCCGAACAGGGCCACTCGCCCAGCGAGATCGGCCTGAAACTGCGCGACGAGGGCGTCCAGGGCACCCCGATCCCAGACGTCTCGCTCGCGACCGGCAAGAAGGTCTCCGAGATTCTCGAGGACAACGAGGCCTCGCCGGAGTTCCCCGAGGATCTCCGGAACCTGCTGGAGCGGGCCGTCCGCCTCCGCGATCACATGGACGAGAACCCCACCGACTACCAGAACAAGCGTGCGCTCCAGAACACGCAGTCGAAGATCCGCCGTCTCGCCGCCTACTACCGCGGCGACAAGATCGACGCGGACTTCACCTACAGCTACGACGCGGCCGTCGAGCTGCTGGACGACGAATAGATGTCCGCGACCGGTCGGGAACCGACGCCAGCCACGTCCCCCAGTGACCTCGCCGGGTCGCTGCGCGAGGCCGCCTTCGTGCGCCTCGTCAGCGGCGCGACCGGCGAGGCGCTGGCCGCGACGGGCCTGCTGGCCCGGGCGCTCGACGACACGCCGTTCCAGGCGAGCGTCGTCCGCCCCTTCGAGGACCCCGACCGAACCACGGAGGCCGACCTCACGGTCGCCGTCGGCCGCGCGCAGTCGGCCGCCGACGTGGCGCTGACCGACCGCGCCGCCGCGACGGCGTTCGAGACCGCCCGCGAACTCGGCACGGCCGACCCCGCGCTCGCCCTGGCAGGCACGATCGCCGCCGGCGAGGTCGACGGGACCGTCGCCGAAGCCGCGACGCAGGCGGGGCTCGAACGCCGACCCGGCGTCGCCGTCCCGGTCGCGGACCTCGCGGACGGCCTGGCCCACTCGACGCTGTTCGTCGCGCCCTTCTCGGGCGAGGCGGACGCCGCGCGGGCGGCCATGGCCGACCTCGACGTCGACCCGGACGGCACCCCGTCGGACGACGACGGCCGACGCCTCGCGTCGCTGGTCGCGCTGGCCGTCACCGAGGACGCGCCGCCGCGGGCCGCCGACGCGGTCCAGCGCGCGCTCCGTCCCGCGGTCGGCGGCCCCTTCGAGACCGTCGGCGGCTACGCCGACGTGCTCGACGCCGTCGCCCGGGAGCGACCCGGGACCGCCGTCGCGCTCGCGCTCGGCCACGAGGTCGTCCGCGAGGACGCGCTCGACGCCTGGCGGACGCACGCCCGACGCGCCCACGAGGCGGTCGCCGACGCGACGACGGGCCGGTACGACGGCCTGTTCGTCGCCCGCGGCGACGCGATGCCGACCGGGACCGTCGCTCGACTGTTCGCCGACTTCCGCGCGCCGGAACCGGTGACGCTCGTCGTCACCGACGGCGAGGCCGCTGTCCGCGCCACCGACGGCCGGGACGTGGCCGCGCCGACCCGAGCGGCCGCCGACGCGGTCGGCGGCGACGCCGCGGGGACCGGCGACCGGGCGCGCGCCCGGTTCGACGTGTCGACGGCGGACTTCATCGAAGCGTTCCGGGAGGCACTATGAGACGGGCAGAGATCCGCACCACGCACGACTCGCCCGAGCGCGTCGCGAACGCGCTCCGCCCGGACAACACCGACGAGATGACCACCCGCGTCGAAGACGGCGCGGTGGTCACGACCGTCGAACGCGACACGACCGGCGGCCTCCAGGCGACCGTCGACGACTACGTCGTCAACCTCCGAGTCGCAGCACAGCTAGCCAACAACGACACACGATCCAACAATGAGTGAACGAAGCGTATCCAAACGCGCACAGCAGAAGCGGTGGTACACCGTGCAGGCTCCCGAACAGTTCGACCGGGAGGCGCTCGGCAAGACACCCGCAGACGAACCGGACAAGGTGCTCGGACGCACCATCGAAACCACGCTCGGCGAACTGACCGACGACGCCAGCGAGAACAACACCAAGCTGACCTTCAAGATCAACGAGGTCGCCTCGGACTCCGCGTACACGGAGTTCGTCCGCCACGAGCTGACGCGGGACTACCTGCGCTCGCTCGTCCGCCGCGGCTCCTCGAAGGTCGAGGCCTTCGTCACCGTGCTGACCACGGACGACTACCGCGTCCAGGTCCAGCCCGTCGCCGTCACGACGAAGAAGGCCGACGCCTCCCAGGAGAAGGCCATCCGCCGGACGATGATCGACCTCGTCGAGGAGACGGCCGAAGACCGCACCTTCGAGGAACTCGTCGACAGCGTCGTCGAGGGCCGACTCTCCTCGGCCATCTACGGCGAGGCGAAGGACATCTACCCCCTGCGCCGCGTCGAGATTCAGAAGACGACCCTCGAGGCCCGCCCCGAGGAAGTCGCCGCCGAAGAGGAGACCGCCGTCGACGTCGACGAGGAAGACGTCGACGTCGAGAGCTAACGCCGTCGACGGTCGTTTCGCCGTCAGACCGTTCGATTCGCATTTTTCCGTCGTATCGAACCAGCGCCGCGTCCCCGAGTCGTCTGCCCGCACGCCGAACGTGGGTTTATACTGTGGGAATTGATAGCATTACACATGTACGAGTCAGTGTTGATCCCGACGGACGGGAGCGCGGACATGGACGCCGTCGCCGAGCACGGCGTCACGCTGGCCGTCCAGTTCGGAGCCGCAGTACACGCGCTCCACGTGGTCGACGATCGGGCGTACGGATCGATCCCGGAGGACGTGAAACAGCGCGTCGAGGAGACGCTGACCGCCGACGGGGAGGACGCGACGAAGGCGGTCGCCCAGCGCGCACTCGACGCCGGCCTCGACGCCACCAGGGAGGTCAGGTGGGGGACCCCGCCGGCGGGTATCGTCGCCTACGCGACCGAGAACGACGTCGACCTCGTCGTCATGGGAACGCACGGTCGGACGGGCTACGACCGCTACCTGCTGGGAAGCGTCACCGAGAAGGTCGTCCGCGTCGCGCCGATGCCAGTCCTCACCGTCAGCGTCAGCGACGACGAAGATGCCGACCCCGCGCGCGTCACGATTCCCGATCCGGCGAGGGAGGACTGAGAGGGAGTCGCGTAGCCGGTCAGTGGAATTCTCACTCCGACCGGTGCGGGAATTTCCTTCCCCGGCGGAATCTCTGGATTCCGACGCCTCCCAATGACCGCTCGGCCGCCGCGCCGCTCACTCGCTGGCGGTCGGCGTCGCCGCGTCCTCTGTCACCACGACGGTTCCGACCATGCCGCCGCGCTCGTGGGGGATACAGAAGTACGGATAGGTCCCGAGCACCTCGAACGTGTGAGTGAACTCCTGGCCCTCGAACAGCGTGCCCTCTGTGGCGTTGCCCCACGCGTCGCGGGCCGCCTGCTCGCTGTCGAAATCGCCGCTCGCGAAGAACGCGGCTCCGTCGGGGAGCTGCTCGCCGTAGGCGGTGACGGTGTGGCCCTGCTTGCTGGTGTTGCGCCACCTGACGGTCGTCCCGGGTTCGACCTCGATGCGGGTGGGGCGAAACGCCTTGGCCGACATCCCCACGTCGTAGTCGCCGCCCGCGGTCCCGTTTCCGATACAGCCAGCCAGCCCGATGCCGGCGGCCGGTCCGACGGCGCGGAGGAAGTCCCGTCGCTCCATACGCGGACTCCGAACCGGACGGGCAAAGGCCGCTCGGTTCAGGACGGCGACCCGTGGCCGGCGTCGTTCACTCGAAGGTCAGCCCGTCGCGGAGGTCCCGCGCGTCCGCGAGCAGGGCGTCCGGGTCGTCGCCGGTCAGCGTCACGTGGCCCATCTTCCGGAGGTCGTACACCTCGCGCTTGCCGTACCAGTGGAGGTGGGCGCGCGGCGTCGCCAGTACGGCGTCCTCGCCGTGGAGTTCGGCGGACTGGCGCTCGGCCACGTCGCCGAGGACGTTCGTCGAGACGGTCGGGAACCGCTGGTCGGTGGTGCCCAGCGGGAGGCCGGCGACGGCGCGCAGGTGCTGTTCGAACTGAGAGGTGTGACAGCCCTCGATGGTCCAGTGGCCGGAGTTGTGCGGCCGCGGGGCGATCTCGTTGAGCAGGATTTCGCCCTCCGTCGTCTCGAACAGTTCGATGCCGAACACGCCGCGGCCGTCCATCGCGTCGAGCACGTCGTGAGCCACGTCTCTGGCGCGCTCGCGCACGTCGGCGGACGCGCGGGCGGGCGCGACCGACTCCCGGAGGATCTCGGCCTCGTGAATCGTCTCCGTGACCGGGAAGGTGTCGCGCTCGCCGTCGCCGCGACAGCCCATGACGGCGAGTTCGCGCTCGAAGTCGACCATCTCCTCGACCATGGCCGGGCCGGCGATGTCGTCGACTGCGTCCTCGACGGCGTCGGGACCCTCGACGGGGACGTTCCCGCGACCGTCGTAGCCGCCGGTTCGGGCCTTGAGCATCGCCGGGTAGCCCAGGTCCTCGCAGGCCTCGCGGAGGTCCGCGGCGCTGTCGACGGCGCGGAACTCGGGGACCGGAACGCCGGCGTCGGCGAGGCGGCGCTTCTGGACGAGCTTGTCCTGAATCGTCCGGAGCGTCTCCGGTGCGGGGTGAACCGGCGTGCCCGTCTCCTCGGCGACGCGTTCGAGCACGTCCGGGTCGGCCAGTTCGATTTCGAAGGTGAGGTAGTCAGAGCGCTCGGCGAGGTCGCGGAAGGTCTCCTCGTCCTCGAAGCCGCCGACGAGCTGGTCGCGGACGACCGGCGCGGCCGGACAGTCCGGCGTCGGGTCGGCGACGAGCAGTTCGAGGCCGAGGGGCGCGGCCGCTTCGCCGAGCATCCGTCCGAGCTGGCCGCCGCCGACGACGCCGACGGTGGGGCCGGGCGAAGTGAGCGTCATACCGCGCGCTTTCACAGCGTCGGGGTTAAGCGTTCGTTTCTCGGGCGTGGGACTCGTGGACCCAGACCGTGATCTCGTTGGAGTCGTACTTCGTGCGCATCAGGTGCGTCCGCGGCTCGTAGCCGGCGGCGCGGAGCCGCTCTTCGGGGACCGTCCCGTCGATGGGCTGGGTGATGACCATCGGCGGCGCCGAGCCCGCGGCGCGCTCGGCGAGCGCGCGCTCGCTGTTCTCGCAGGCGACGGTCACGTCGTCGGCCGCGAAGTACCACGGCAGCGGCAGCGTGTTGTACCAGTTCAGGCAGGTCGGTCTGGTGACCCACCACGACTCGTTCCAGTTGTCGCGGTTCTCCTTGACGTACGCGTCGTCGCCGTCGTACGCGTCGCCGGACTCGCCGTAGTAGACGACCAGGTCGGGACCGCCGTCGTGGGCCGTCGCGATGCGGTCCATCGCGTGGAGGTCCTCGCGAAGCGACTCCTGGGGCTGGGCGAACTGCACGAGCGAGTTGCCTTCGAGGTGCTCGTTCGAGTACACCCGCGTCGCGGCGGTGTTGACGACGAGGGCGGAGACGAGGAGCAGGATGACGGCCGCGATGGCGACGCCGGTCACGTCGTCGGCCGACAGCGCCTCGCCGCCCCAGCGGAAGACGGCGGCCAGCCCCACGGCGGCCGGAATCGACAGCGGGACGACGACGTGGACGGCCAGCCACGGCGCGCCGATGTCCGTCCCGATTGGGTAGCCGAGGATGGAGACGAAGCCACCGTAGGCGACGAACGGGACGAGGTGGCGCGGCTCGACGGCCCCCAGTCGGTCGAGGGCGTACCCGAAGACGGAGAACGCGAGCAGGGGCATCGACGTGAACGCGAGGGCCTTCAGCAGCACCTCGTAGTGGCCGTCGACGCTCTCGTAGAAGCCTTCGAGGGACTCGATGAGACCGGTCTCCGTCGTCGTCGCCTTCTCGGAGGCCGGCGAGAACCACTCGCCGAACTGGTCGACGACGCGCTCCCAGGTCACCTGGACGAGGTCGGGGAACAGCGTCGGGTTCGTCACGCCCGACCAGAAGTTCACGTCGCCCTGTGACGCCGGCGTCGGCGGGTGCTCGATGCCAGCGACGCCCGCGCCGCGGGGCGCGTAGAAGAACAGCGAGACGAGGCCGAACAGCGCCACCGCGAGGACGACGTGGCCGGCGTAGGCGGCGAGGACCGTCCCGGCGCTGTCGTGGCGGTCGCGGAACGACGCGACGAGGCCGCTGAGCATGTCGACGTCGCCGCGAACGCGACCGGTGATTCGACTCCAAACCGCGCCGGCGCTCGGGACCGTGCGGAGGAACCCGAGCGCGTCGCGGTAGCCGTTGGGGAGGACGAGCACCTTCGCCAGCAGCAGGCCGCTCGCCCCGAGCCACGTCAGGACGTAGACGATGGCGTTCTCCTTCGCCGCGAAGCCGAAGGCCACGAACGTCGCCGCGCCGTAGAGGTAGCGCGCCCTCCGGGTGTCGTAGAACCGGACGAGGAGCCCGAAGGCGGTGAACATGAACGCCGCGACGAGCACGTCGCTGCGCATGAACCGCGAGAAGTACAGCAAGACGGGGTTGAACGCCAGGAAGACCGCGGTGAGAACCGTCTCCTCGTCCCGGAGATGCTCGCGAAACAGCAGGGCCGTCAGGGGGAGGAGCCCGCCGATGACCGCGACCGGGAACCGCATCCAGAAGTCGGTGGGCGCGACGACGGCGAACAGCCACGAGTCGACGTGCTGGATGAACGGCCCGTGGATGATGTACCGGTAGGCGAACGAGCCGGAGTCGCGGAGGTTGAGCGCCCAGTAGGCGACCCGCCCCTCGTCGAAGTGGGCGACGCGGTGGCCGAGCGCGACGAGCCGGGACAGGAGGCCAAGCAGCGTCACGGCGACGACGAGCTTCGCGACGGCGCGCGGGTCGTCGTCGACCCGGGACCGAGCGCGGTCCCGGAGCGTGCGGAGGGTAGCGAGCGAAGACGGCGCAGCCATGTCTGTGGGAAGCACAGGGGGCATTAGAATCCTTCTGGTTTACAGAAGTGTTCGCGCCAGCCCGGCGCGTCGCCTCGGACCGATCACGGGCCGCGCTCGGCCCCGGCGAGCCTGGAACGGTAGTACTTTATTGACCCCTGCCTGGGAGTCACGTATGGTACAGCTCGGGCTGGTCGTCGCCCAGTACGACAAACACGGGGAGGTCATCGGCGAGATGGAACGAGGGGCGCGCGAGGCGGCCGCGGCCCACGAGGCGGACATCGTTGACACGGTCGCCGTCCCGGGCTCGTACGACACGCCGCTCGCGGCCGACCGCCTCGCGCGCCGGTCGGACGTCGACGCCGTCGCGGTCCTGGGAGCCATCATCAGCGGCGACACCGACCACGAGGCGGTCATCGGGCACGCCGCCGCCCAGGGACTGACCGACGTGTCCCTCGACCGCGACACCCCCGTCACGCTGGGCATCATCGGTCCGGGCATGAGCCAGGACGAGGCCGAGGCCCGGACCGACAAGGGCGCGTCGGCCGTCACGAGCGCCATCGAACTCGCCACGGAACTCGAACAATGACTATGGACTTCGCATCCCGCGTCGAACGTGTAGAACCGAGCGCCACGCTCGCGATCAGCAACAAGGCCGCAGAGCTCGAAGCCGAGGGCAAGGACGTCGTCGACCTCAGCGTCGGCGAGCCCGACTTCGACACGCCGGAGAACATCAAGGACGCCGCCAAGGCGGCGCTCGACGCCGGCCACACCGGCTACACCTCCTCGAACGGCATCCCCGAACTCAAGGAGGCGCTGGTCGACAAGCTCCACGACGACGGCCTCACTCAGTACGGCACGGACAACCTCATCGTCACGCCGGGCGGCAAGCAGGCCCTCTACGAGATCTTCCAGACGATAATCGACGACGGCGACGAGGTCGCCCTGCTCGACCCCGCGTGGGTGTCCTACGAGGCGATGGCGAAGCTCGCCGGCGGCACGCTGACCCGCGTCGACACCGCGGCCCACGACTTCCAGCTCGAGGGCGCGCTCGACGACCTCGCCGAGGCCGTCTCCGACGACACCGCGCTCCTCGTCGTCAACTCCCCGGGCAACCCCCACGGCGCGGTCTACTCCCGCGAGGCGATGGAGGGCGTCCGCGACCTCGCCGTCGAGCACGATATAACTGTGATCTCCGACGAGATTTACAAGGAGATCACCTACGACGGCGCGGAGGCCATCTCGCTGGGCACGCTCGACGGGATGACCGACCGGACGGTCACGCTCAACGGCTTCTCGAAGGCCTACGCGATGACCGGCTGGCGGCTCGGCTACTTCGCCGGTCCCGAGGAACTGGTCTCCCAGGCCGGCAAGGTCCACTCCCACTCCGTCTCCTGTGCGGTGAACTTCGTCCAGCACGCCGGCGTCGAGGCGCTCACCAACACCGACGACGCCGTCGAGGAGATGCGCCAGGCCTTCGCCGAGCGCCGCGAGTTCCTCATCGACCTGCTCGAAGACCGCGGCGTCCGCGTCCCCGAACCGCAGGGCGCGTTCTACATGATGCCGGAAGTCGCCCCCGACGGCGACGACACCGAGTGGTGCGACGCCGCAATCTCGGAGGCGCAGGTCGCGACCGTCCCCGGCAGCGCGTTCGGGACGCCGGGCTACGCGCGCTTCTCCTACGCCAACAGCAAGGACCGCCTCGAAGAGGCCGTCGAACGCCTCGCCGCGGAAGACCTGCTCTGAGCCGGCCGCCCCACGAACTATTTTCACCCCGGCCGCGGAACTATCAATATGGTAACCCGTCGGTCCGTCCTCGGGCTCGCCGCCGGAGCCGCGTCACTCGCCGGCTGTCGGTCGCCCGACGGCGGTTCGGGCGGCAGTCTCTCGGTCGCGGCTTCGAACGCGACCGTCGCACCGGGCGAGACCGCGACCATCGACGTACGGGCGTCCCTCGTCGGCGTCCTCACCTGGCGTCTCGGCGACGTTCCGGAGACGTGGCAGATCACCTACGAGAACTTCGAGCCGCGCCCGAGCACCGTCCGTGAGTCCTACCCGCCGCAACTGGTGTGGGACCCGGCCGTCGAGTCGGTGAGCGGCCAGTTATCGGTCGCCGTTCCACGCGCGGCAGCGCCCGGGACGTACGCGCTCCCCGTCGAAGCGAGCACGGACACCAGCGCGGAGCGAGCCGTCTCCGAGGCGCTCATCACCGTCGCGGGCCCTGGAACGCCGACCACGGACGCGTCGGGCTGAGCAATCGGGGCCTCAGCTCCGCTCTTCGAGCACCTTGTCGATGATCCGCCCGGTCGACAGCAATCGCTCGGCCGCCTCGGCCTCGAGCGGGCTCGCGCGTCGAATCTCGCAGTCGATGCCGCGGGCGGCGAGCGCCGCCTCCAGTTGCTCGTCGTCGTGGTGCTGGTCGTACCCCAGCGCGATGACGTCCGGTTCGATGCGCTCGATGGGCACGAAGATGTCCTCCGGGTGGCCCAGGTGCGCCTCGTCGACCGGCTTGAGCGCGCCGACCATCTCCCGGCGCTGCTCGTCGGGGACCACGGGCGGGGCCTTGTGCGTGACGTTGACCGATCGCGCGACGATGACGTGGAGTTCGTCGCCCATGTCGGCGGCGTCCCGCAGGTAGTGGACGTGGCCCGGGTGGAGGATGTCGAACGTGCCCTGCGCGACGACGCGGGTCACCGGTCGAACTCCTCCTCGCGCAGTTCGGCGTCGATGTCGGACTGGTCGAAGTCGAAGAACGCCTCCTCGGGCGGGTCCACGTCGAGCACGGGCAGTTCGACCTCGTTCCCGTCGCTGTCGAAGGCCCGCCAGTCGTCGCGGCCGTACGGATAGCCCACGATGATGTGGACGTCGCCGCGTCCGAACGTGGCGAGGTCGGCGTCGCTCGGCTCGAGGACGCCGTTCGGGTGCGAGTGGATCGACCCCGCCGCTCGCATGTCGTTTGGTACCATGCTCGTCTTGACGGTCGCGCTCACCGGGTTCGACTGCGTGCCCGGGATGACGAGCACGTCGGTCAGGACCGTGCCGTCCTCGTCGAGTCCGAGCTTGCTGGCGTCATCGCCCCGGAGGAACCCCATGTACTCGTTGGGATGGGACTCCTCGGAGGACGCGAGCGCGAACTCGAGGGCCGACTCCGCGATCCCGAGAATCCCGCTCGTTCGGAACAACCCCATACTCACAGTCGGGTCGGCCGCTTTTTACGCGTTGTGTTCGGACCTCCCTCGATTCCGAAGAGTACAAACGGGGGAGCACCGAAGAAACGGCAAATGTCTTCGCCAACCGGCACCGACGACGGTGCCGCGGTCCCCGACGGCGGGACCGTCGTCTACGATCTCGCGGCTCAATGTACGGCAGACGATCTCGAAGAGGGCGCACTGTACCACGCGACCGTCAACGGCGTCGTCGAGTACGGCGTGTTCGTCGACCTCTCGGACGCCGTCTCCGGGCTCGTCCACGACTCGAACCTCATCGGCCCCTACGACGTGGGCGACGACCTCATCGTCGAACTGGGCGAGATTCGCCCCGACGGCGACCTCAGCTTCGAGGAGGTCCGCGTCGACGACTACGAGGAACGGCGCGTCGTCCACGGCGACGCGACGACCGTCGACGACCTCGACAACGCGACCGGGTCGACCGTCGTCCTCGAAGGCCAGGTCGTCCAGATCAAACAGACCGGCGGCCCGACGGTGTTCCAGGTCCGCGACGAGACCGGCATCGTCCCCTGCGCCGCCTTCGAGGAGGCCGGCGTCCGCGCCCACCCCGACGTCGAGATCGACGACATCGTCCGCGTCTCGGGCCGGGCCGAAGAGCGCGACGACGGGCTCCAGGTCGAGGCCGACTCGCTGACCGTCCTCTCCGGCGACGCGGCCGCCGACGTGGAGGCCGACCTCGACGCGGCGCTCGAAGCCGCCGCCGAGCCGGCTGACGTCGAGCCGCTCGTCGAGTGGCCCGCCTTCGAGAAGCTGTGGGACGACCTGCGCGAGGTCGCGACCGAACTGCGAAAGACGGTGCTCTCGGGCCGCCCGATCCGGATGCGCCACCACGCCGACGGCGACGGCCTCTGTGCGAGCGTGCCCCTGCAGGTCGCCCTGGAGTCGTTCATCGCCTCGCAGTACGAGGACGACAGCGCGCCCCAGCACCTCCTCAAGCGCCTCCCGAGCAAGGCCCCCTACTACGAGATGGAGGACGTGACGCGGGACCTCAACTTCGCGCTCGAGGACCGCACCCGCCACGGCCAGAAGCTCCCGATGCTGCTGATGCTCGACAACGGCTCGACGGAGGAGGACACGCCGGCCTACCGGAACCTCCGGCACTACGACATCCCCGTCGTCGTCGTCGACCACCACCATCCGGACCCCGAGGCCGTCGAACCGCTCATCGAGCAGCACGTCAATCCCTACCTCCACGACGAGGACTACCGCATCACCACGGGCATGCTCTGCGTCGAACTCGCCCGGATGATCGACCCCGACCTCACCGAGGACCTCACGCACGTCCCCGCCGTCGCCGGCCTCTCTGACCGCTCCGAGGCCGAGGCGATGCGGGACTACGTCGACCTGGCGAGCGAGCGGGGCTACGACGAGAGCGACCTGCGCGACATCGGCGAGGCGCTCGACTACGCCACCCACTGGCTGCGCTACAGCTCCGGCGAACAGCTCATCACCGACGTGCTGAACGTCGACTGCGACGACCGCGAGCGCCACGAGGAGGTCGTCGACTTCCTCGCCGAGCGCGCCGAGCGCGACGTGAGCGACCAGCTCGACGCCGCGATGAGCCACGTCGACCACGAGCGCCTCGACAACGGCGCGCACCTCTACACCATCGACGTGGAGAACCACGCCCACCGCTTTACCTACCCTGCGCCCGGCAAGACCACCGGCGAGATCCACGACCGGAAGGTCGCCGAGACCGGCGACCCCGTCATCACCATCGGCTACGGCCCCGACTTCGCCGTCCTGCGCTCCGACGGCGTCCGGCTCGACATCCCGCGGATGGTCACCGAACTCACCGAGGAGGTCGACGGCGGCGGCGTCTCCGGCGGCGGCCACCTCGTCGTCGGCTCCATCAAGTTCGTGAAAGGCATGCGGGAGACGGTCATCGACGCGCTCGTCGAGAAGATGGCGGAGGCCGAAATCGACGAAGACCTCGGCAGTTCGACGGCGCTCCCCGAGGAAGCGTAAGCCGGTCGTAGACCGTTTTCAGGGTTCGAACCGCACCCGCCGAGCGGCGAGTCCGGCGACGACGAGGACGCCGCCGACGGCGGCGGCGAGGCCGACCGGGAAGCCGACGCCCCCGCCGCCGGCCCAGTCCGCGTCGAACACGTCGCCGAAGTACGCGGCCGCCTCCGGACCGTAGAGGACGAGGAGGACCTCGCGGTTCGTCGTCGCCGCCTGCTCGTTCCAGTTGAGGCTGCCGACGACGACGCGCTCGCCGTCGACGACGGCTCCCTTCGCGTGTATCTTCTCGTACCGTCCCTCCGGGTCGGCCAGTTTGGCAGACAGCGGGGCGTCGTGGCGCTCGGCCCAGTCGCGGAACCGTTCGACGGTGCGCTGATTCTCCTCGCGGACGTACCACGCGTCGCTCAGGAGCAGGCGGACCTCCACGCCGCGCGAGGCCGCCCGTCGGAGCGCGCGGAGCAGGGGACTGTCCCAGTCGCCGACCGTGGGCTGAATCACGTCGATGGAGTCGGTCGCCCGGTCCAGCGTCCCGACGAGTTCGCCCTGCGCGTTGTCCGGCGTGACCAGCAGGTCCGTTCGGCGGACGGCCACCGACTCGGCGCTGAACTCGGTCGGATACGCGCCGGTCGCCCGCTCGCCGCGTTCGAACCGCCGACCCTGCCGATAGCGCTCCCACGCGACGCTGTCCCGCCAGCCGACGTCCGCGCGGAAGGTCGACGCGAGGCCGTCGACGATGCGCGGCTGTGCGGTGACGACGCCCCACCCGCGGCTGCTGTTGCCGCCGGTCCCCGCGGGCTTCCAGTTCTCGGTCAGGACGACCGCCCGTCCGTCCGCGACGGCGTACTTCGCGTGGTGGTAGCTGTACCGGGCGCGCGGTCCCGAAACGAGGCGGACCGAGACTCCCGCGTCGGTCAGGCGGTCGAGCGTCCGGGCCTCCGCGGCGGTGCGCTCCCCGACCGGCTCGCCTTCGAGCAGGACGCGGACGGTCGCTCCGCGCCGCCGTGCGTCGAGCAGCGCGTCCGCCACGCGCGTGGAGGAGAGCGTGTAGCCCGCCAGCAGGACGCGCTCGTCGGCGCTCCGTATCGGCCCCAGCGGCGCACCCGGTGCGTCGGGCAGCGCGAACGCCCGGACCTCGCCGCCGGGCGCGCTGAGTACGGGGCGGTCCGTCGCGCCGAGCGGCCGCCAGCGGACGACCGAGCCGTTCACGACGCCGAGGTCGCCCTCAATCGCTTCCGAGTACCGGACGCTATCGACGGTTCGGTCGCCCCGCAGCAGCCGAATCCGATCGCCGCCGTTAGCCAGCGCGAGGTGGCCGTCCAGTCCGACGACCCGGCTGTCGGTGAACCGTCGCGTGTGGTTCGGCGCGGTCGAGGCAACGACGCGGCCGGTGGCTGTCGCGTTCGGGAGCGTCGCGGTGCCGTCGCCGTCGGTGAGTCGATACTCGCCGAGCGCCGTGTCGGGCGGGACCGAGAGCACGACGAACTCGCCGCGGTCGCCGCCGGCGACCGGGTCGGGATACACCGCAGCTATCGAGACCGATTTTGCGTCGGGTGGCAGTGCGTCAGCGGCGGTCGGTACGGACTCGCCAGTCGGTGCGGGAGCGGCGGTCGGTGCCGGCGAGTCGGTCGCCGGAAGCGAGGGCGAGACGGCCGCGGCGACCGGGGAGCACACGACGAGCGCGAGCAGACAGCAGATGAGCGAGGCGGGCGGTCGCATCGGGGCCGTCTGGCCGCCCGTCAGTACAAAAAGCTTCGCGCGCTCAGACGCCGGAGGCCTTCTCGGCCTCGGCCTGGACGAGGTAGGCGCGGTCGTCGGCGTACTTGGCGGCCTCGTCGAGGGCGTCCTCGGTACCGATCTGTCGGAGCGCCCACGCCGCGGAGGCCCGGACGGAGTCGCTGTCGTCGCCTTCGAGCACGTCCGCGAGCGGGTCGATGGCGCGGGTGTCACCGAGCAGGCCGAGCGCGCGGGCCGCGGACGACCGGATCTCGGACTCGTCGGCGTCGAGGCGGTTCGCGACCGGCTGGACGGACTCCTCGCTCCCGATGGCCCCGAGCGCGCGCAGGGTGACTTTCTGGAGCGCCGGGTCGCCGTCGCCGTCGATGTAGTCGTGGAGCGTCTCGGCCGCGCGCTCGTCGCCGATCTTGCCGAGCACCGAGATGGGCCCCTTCTCGCGTTTCTGGGCGCGCTGGTGCATGGCGTCGAAGGCCGGCTCAGCGTCGCTCCCGAGGTTGTACAGCAGGTCGACCATGTACTCCTCGAAGAACTCCGAGCCCATGTTCTCGTAGGCGTAGAGGACCTCTTCGAGGTCGCCCTCCTCGGCGTGGAGCTTCGCGGCGTTCCACTCCGGCGGGTAGTCCTTGCGGTTCTCGTTGGTCAGCACGTCGTAGAAGCCCCGCGAGTCCAGTTTCTCCTGGACTGTGAGGTCGTCCCAGACCTCGGCCTCCTCCAGGCCCGTCTCCAGCGCCTCGGCGGCCTCCAGCAGACCCTCGATGGTCTCCGTGTCCTCGTCGGGGTCGAGGTCGGCGGCCTCGACGGCGTCGGCGACCGTCCCGAGCGCGTCGGCGGCGGCGACGAAGTCACCGCCCGTGTCGGCGTCGTGGTCGACGTACTCCGCGGACGCGTCGAGGAAGTCCTCGACGGCGTCCTGGGCCTCCTGCTCGCCGTCCTCGGTCCACTCGCTGTCGGTGACGGTGTCCTGTGCGTCGGTGACGATGTCGACGACGTCCTCGGCGTAGGGGCCGCGCTGGGATTCGAGGTCGTCGCGGAGGTCCGAGAGCCGCGACTCCAGTTCCTCGCGGGGGTCCTCGGCGTCCTCGTCGTCCTCGTCGGGTTCGGGCAGGTCGGCGGCCTCGAGGTCGCTCTCGACGTCGTCGAGCGTCGCTTCGACCTCGTCGAGGTCCGCTTCAGTCTCGGCGGCGTCCAGGGCCTCGCTGGCCTCGTCGAGCCGCGATTCGAGTTCCTCGCTACTGACGTCCTCGCCGGCGTCCTCGGCAGGGGCGTCCTCGTCGGTCTCGTCGTCCCCGTTGCTCATGTACGCAGATGTGTCGGTCCGGGCTAAGAGCGTTTTCCTTTCGGTATGGCGGGCCGAACGCGGAGACGGGCCGGTCGAACTGGCAAGAGATTTGAGGGGGGACGGCCACGGTCCCTGTAGTTGGCATATGGGTACCGACAGCGCGGACGATTTCGAGGAGGTGGAGAAGGACTTCACGCCGGAGGGGCCGGACGCCGCGGGCGAGGCGTCGGCCGCCGGGTTCGTGGAGTACGGCATCGACGACAGACCGCCGCGGGGCGAGTCGATACTGCTCGGCGTCCAGCACTACCTGACGATGATCGGCGCGTCAGTCGCGATTCCGCTCGGGCTCGCGGGCGCGATGGGGATGTTCGAGGCGGCACCGGGCCAGGTCGGTCGCCTCATCGGCACGTTCTTCGTCGTCTCGGGCATCGCGACGCTGGCTCAGACGACCATCGGGAACCGCTACCCCATCGTCCAGGGCGGGACGTTCTCGATGCTCGCGCCGGGTCTCGCCATCGTCGGCGTGCTGGCCCAGCAGGGCGCGGACTGGCAGACGATGCTCGTCGAGTTGCAGGGCGCGGTCATCGTCGCCGGCCTCGTCGAGATGCTCATCGGCTACTCCGGCCTGATGGGGAAGCTGAAGCGCTACATGGGCCCGGTGGTCATCGCGCCCGTCATCGCGCTCATCGGCCTCGCGCTGTTCAACGTCCCGCAGATATCGAACCCGAACTTCGGCGCGCCCGGGACGGGGCAGAACTGGTGGCTCCTCGGACTGACGATGCTCGCCATCGTCGTCTTCTCGCAGTACCTCGACAGACGCCACCGGGCGTTCAAACTGTTTCCCGTCCTCCTCGGCATCGCGTTCGCGTGGGGCGTCGCCGCCGTCCTCTCGGCGACCGGCGTCTTCGCCGAGGGGTCGGTGAGCTACGTCGCGTTCGGGAGCGTCACGAGCGCGCCGCTCCTCCAGCCCATCTACCCCTTCCAGTGGGGCCTGCCGCAGTTCACGCCGGGCTTCGTCGTCGGGATGCTGGCCGGGATGCTGGCGTCCGTCGTCGAGAGCTTCGGCGACTACCACTCGGTCGCCCGCATCGCCGGCAAGGGCGCGCCGAGCGCGAAGCGCATCGACCACGGCATCGGGATGGAAGGCATCGGCAACGTCTTCGCCGGCGTCATGGGGACCGGGAACGGGTGTACGTCCTACACCGAGAACGTCGGGGCCATCGCCATCACCGGCGTCGCCTCCCGCTACGTCGTCCAGATCGGTGCCGCGGTGATGATTCTCGTCGGCTACTTCGGCCCGATGGGCGAACTGTTCGCGACCATCCCCGCGCCGATCATCGGCGGCCTCTACATGGTGATGTTCGGGCAGATCGCCGCCGTCGGCCTCTCGCAGTTGAAGTACGTCGACCTCGACGCGAACCGCAACATCTTCATCGTCGGGTTCGCCCTGTTCGCGGGCCTCGCCGTTCCCGAGTACATGAGCCAGGTCGGACAGGGCCTCGACGCGTCGGGCGCGACGGCGCTCCAGCAGGGCCTCGCGGGCGTTCCGGTCCTCGGCGCGGTGCTCGGGACCGACGTGGTCGCGACGACGCTGTTCGTCGTCGGCGGCACCGGCATGGTCGTCGGCGGCGTGGTCGCGTTCGTCCTCGACAACACCATTCCCGGGACCCGCGAGGAACGCGGCCTCAGCGCGTGGGCGGAACTCACCGAGGACGACGACGAGTTCGTCTCGGCGGTCGACCGACTGCGCGGCCGCGGCGGCGACCGCCCCCGCGTCCCGGGTGACGACTGAGACGCGATGCCCGACGAGAGCGAGGCGGTGTACGACGGCGCTCTCCGGCGCGGCGGCCGCATCACCGTCACGACCGAGCGCGTGCTGGTCGACCGGCCGGAGGAGGAGTCAGTCGCCGTCCCTCTGTCGGGCGTGGTCGGCGTGACCCTGCAGGACGTCGACTGGTTTCTCGCGGTGATGAGCCTCGGCCTCGTCGGGTTCGGCCTCGCTTCCGTCGGGCGAAACCCGCTCCTCGCGGGCCTGTTCGTCCTCACCGGGCTCCTCAGCACGGCGCTCACCTACCGCAAACGGGGCGCGCTCAGGATCAGCGTCTCGGGCGAGACGCGCCCGCTCAGGCTGTTTCCCGCCGACCCGGAGACGTGTTACGACGCGCTCGAATCGGTCTTGGATGGAGACTGACGAGCGGAAATCGCCTACACTTACGCCCCCGCCGGTCTGACGGCCTCGTATGACACCCGACAGCGTCCAGTCGCTCATCGATCAGTTGCGCGAGGAAGCCGAGATGGACCGCCCGAACGACCTGACGCCGGACGTGGGCATCGTCATGGGGTCGGACTCGGACCTGGCGACGATGGCCGGCGGGAAGGGAAAGCGACCGGGGGCCTACGTCGCGCTCGCCGACGAACTCGGCTTCGAGGAGCAGACCGACTACACTGACGCGCCCGACGCCCGGTTCACTTTCGAGACGTTCGTCTGCTCGGCCCACCGGACGCCGGAACTGATGTACGCCTACGCCGAGACCGCCGCCGACCGCGGCGTCGACGTCATCATCGCCGGCGCGGGCGGGAAATCGGCCGACCTGCCGAACATGACCGCGAGTATCGCCTACCCGCTGCCGGTCATCGGCGTCCCCGTCCAGGAAAAGTCCGTCGACTCCGTCATCGGGATGCCACAGGGCGCGCCCATCACCGCCGTCGACGCCGGCAAGTCGTTCAACGCCGCGCTCTCGGCCGCCCAGATTCTCGCGCGCCAGCACGACGAACTGCGCGACCGGCTGGTCTCGTACCACGAAGACCTCCAGACCGAGGTCGGCGAGGTGTCGCGAGACCTCCACGAACTCGGGACGCCCGGCTTCAAGGACGCGTACTGGGAAGAGTAGTTCCGGACGCCCTGCGCGGCGGCGGCCGGCTCAGTACTCGGGGTTCTCCTCGCGGACGCCCTCGCGCTTGTTGACGAGGCGGGCCAGCGTGAACAGCGCGTCCGAGAGCCGATTGAGGTAGACGATGGCCGCCTCGTTGACGCCGGCCTCCTCGGCGGCGAAGGAGACGCAGCGGCGCTCGGCGCGCCGACAGACGGCCCGCGCGTGGTGGAGCTTCGCCCCGGGCTCGGACCCCGACGGGAGGATGAACGACTCCAGGGGGTCCAGTTCGGCGTCGGCGTCGTCGATGAACGACTCCAGCGAGTCGACGTGGGACTCGTCGATCTGCGGGTCGTCCTCCTCCGGACTCGGGTTGGCGAAGTCGGCCTGAACGATGTGGAGGTGGTTCTGTATCTCCCGCAGCTTCTCGTCGATGTCGTCGTACCCGGTCGGTCTGACGACGCCCACCAGCGCGTTCACCTCGTCGACGGTCCCGTAGGCCTCGATGCGGCGGCTGTCTTTCGACACCCGCTCCATGGTCCGGAGGTCGGTCTGGCCCTGGTCGCCGCGGCCGGTGTAGATGGTCATAGGCGAAGGTGGCACTGCCAGCGTCTTATAGGCGTGGGCGAATCGTTGGGGGCGCTCTCGGGCGGACGCGTCGACCGGCTGTCCCCGTCAGAGCCGTCGGCGGACCTCGGAGAGCGCGGCCGGCGTGAGGTCCAGCGCGGCGAAGACGGCGTCGCGCCGGTCGGCGTCGCCGTGGCCCGCGACGAAGCCGTTGAGCCGCGCCGCGACCGTCGAATCGACGAAGGCATCCCCGTAGACGGATTCGAGTTCGTCGGCGACGACCGGCGTCGACCGGAGTTCGTACTTCTGGTGGTAGTCTTCGGCCAGGTGAAAGCGGTCCAGCGGCTCGACGGCTGTCTCGACCGCCTTCCCCGTCCTCGATTCGAGGGCGTCGCGCGATTCTTCGGCGGCCTCGCGCTGGCGCTCGTCGTGGGTCAGGACGACGCCGCGGTACTGGCGCTTGTGTGGGGCCGAGAAGGGGGCGTGGTTCGCCCAGAACACGTCCATCAGGTCCGAGTACGCGAGCGCGTCGGGGTCGTACTCGACCTGGACGACCTCGGTATGGTCGCCCAGCGAGTAGTAACTGGGGTCGGATTCGGTCCCGCCGGCGTAGCCGACGCGCGTCCGGGCGACGCCGTCCATCGCCCCGAACCGGGCGTCCGGCCCCCAGAAACAGCCCATGCCGAACGTCGCCGTCTCGGTTCGGTCGGGCGGCGGGGCGTCGGCGTCCAGAGCGAACGCCGTCGGTCGGTCGGGTTCGTACGCTGGCGTGGTCATACCCCGGATTCGGCCCGGAGCCGTTTGCCTGCTTCGGCGGTGCGGGCGGAACCGGGAAATTCAATTGCCCCCGAGCGAAACGTCTGGGCATGAGCCTGGAACTCGAACACTACTGCCCCGAATGCGAAGAGTACCGCGACTTCTGGAAGGTCGCCAGCACGTCGATGCACCTGGGCACGAAGGTCAAGTGGCACTGCCCGGAGTGTGACTACGGCTTCGTCCGCATCGACGGCGAGGTCGACACCGGCCAGACGGCGTAGCTCTCCGTACCGATATAGAGACCACTTAGCAGCCGTTTTACATGCGCCCGGCGTGGCTCCGGACACATCGATGAGCCTCGATCCGGACGCGGCGGACGCGACAGATTCGACCCCCGACCACCCGGACGCGCCTCCGACGCTGTCGATGACCGTCGTCGAATACGCCGGCGAGCCCGACCGGTGTACCGTCTCGCCGGAGGGGCTGTCGGGGCTCGCCCGACTCTCGACGTGGCTCACCGTCGACCGGTCGGTCGTCGTCGACCTGTCCGCGATGCGCTGACCGAGAGTTTTTACCGCGGTGTCTCGCACCTAGCCCTAATGAGCATCGAGGTGTTACTGGTGGACGAAGACGCGGACGTGCTGGAAATCGTCGGCACATTTCTCGAGCAGGAAGACGGGCTGGAGGTCACGAGCGAGACCGACCCGGAAACGGCGCTCGACCGGGTCGTCGAAGAAGAGTTCGACGCCGTCGTGAGCGACTACAAGATGCCGCGGCTGGACGGCGTCGAACTGTGTAGCGCCATTCGAGAGCGCGAGCAGTCGCTCCCGTTCCTGCTGTTCACCGCGCGCGAGCGCGAGGACGTGGCGGACGTGGCCGCCGAGAACGGCGTCACCGCCGTCGTCCAGAAGGGGACCGGCACGGAGCAGTACGGCGTCCTCGCCGACCGCATCCGCGACGAAGTCTAGAGGTCCGTTCGGGGCAGTTCGAGCGTGACGACCGTCCCGTCGTCGCCGGCGTCGAACGCCACGGTGCCACCGTACGTTTCCGTCACCCAGATGACCAGCCACAGCCCCAGTCCGCTGCCGTGGCGCAGTTGCGTGATCGGCTCGTCGCCCCTCACGACGTCCAGTTCCCGCCTCGGAATCCCCGGTCCGTCGTCGGCGACGGTGATTCGAACGGTCCGCTCGTCCGCCTCGACGGCGACGCGAACGGTCGGGTCGGCCCCGCCGTGCTCGATGCTGTTCTCGACGAGTTCGGACAGCACGCGGTGCAGTCGCCCGTCCGCCGCCGGGACCAACTCCGCCGGGAGCGCCGTCTCGATACGCCCGGCGAACTCCTCGCGATAGGCGTCGACGACCCGCCGGGCCGTCGTCGGCACGTCCACCGACTCCGTGCCGAACTGGTCTCGCCGGACCGACCGCTCGATCTCGCGGGCGCGCTGGCTCAGCGTCGCCACCTCCTCGGCTTTCCCCTGCAGTCGGTCGAGAATCGACAGCAGGTCGTCGTCCTCGATGCGGTCGTCCAGCGCGTCGGCCATGCCGAGGACGACGGTGAGGTCGTTGCGCAGATTGTGCCGCAGCACGCGGTTGAGGACCTTCAGCCGGCGCTCGCGCTCGCGCTGCTCCGTGATGTCGGTGTAGATGCCGAACCCGCGGACCCGGTCGCCATCCCGGCTGTAGGGGATTCCCCTGAAGAGAAAGTCCCGGAAGCCGGTCTCGGTCATGAGTCGTACCTCGGCCTGCAGCGGGTCCCCGCCGGTCGTCTCCTCGTCGACCCGCGGGAGGGCCTCGTGCGAGCCGGTGTCGGGGAGCCGGAAGAGCTCCGACAGCCGGCGGTCGACGGCGTCGTCCGCATCGTGACCGAACACGTCGGCGAACGCCGGGTTGACCGACCTGACGAGCTGTGCGTCGTCGACGGTCTCCGTCTCGACGACCGCGTCGGGGAGCGTGTCGAACAGGTACGAGAACCGGTCGCGCTCGTCGGCCAGTTCCGCGCGGGCCCGCTTGAGGTCGGTCAGGTCGCGGACGACGCCGACGGTCCCCTGGAACTGGCCGTCGTCGAGCAGCGACACCTCGATCTCGGCGGGCCGCTCGGACCCGTCGGCCGCCTCCAGGGTCGTTTCGAGTTCGATGGCGCCCGGGTCGTCGCTGCCCCAGAACTCCCGAATCTGGCGCTCGAACGCGTCGACGGCCGACTCGTCGAGGACCTCCCGCGGATGCGCGCCGACGAGCGCCGCTCGCTCGAACCCCAGGTACTCGGCGAGGGGTTCGGTGACGAGCCGGAAGCGGCCGTCGTCGTCGAGGACGTACACCATGTCGCGGACGTTCTCGACGACCGACTCGTACCGAAGCAGCCGTTTCTCGCGCTCGACGCGGTCGAGCGCGGCCGCGGCGTTCGACGCCAGAATCTCCGCGACGGACACGTCGGAGTCGCCGAACGTGCCATCGGTTGACCCCACGCTCAAGACGCCGTGGTCGCCAAGCGGGACGTACATGGCCGCCGAGATATCGTCGTCGTCGAACGTCTCGACCCGGTCGAAGTCGTCGACGACGAGCGCCTCGCCGCGCTGAAACGCCTCGCCGGGAAAGCCCTCGTCGGCGTCGTACACCGGCCGCCTGGGCAAATCGTCGGAGCCGGCGACCGGACGGAGCGTGTCGGAGTCCCCGTCGTACAGCCTGACCAGACAGAGGTCGAACCCGAGGTCAGAGTGAGCCGCTTCTCTGACCGTCTCCGCGACCGCCTCGGGCGTCCGAGCCTGCATGAGCGACCGCGTCGTATCGAGCAGGGCCGACAGCGCCTCGTCGCGCTCCTTCCGGGCCGTGATGTCGCGGATGACGCCCGCAGTTCCGGCGAATCGCTCGTCGTCGTCGTACAGCAGCGTCATGTGGTCCTCGGCGGGGAACGAGTCTCCCGACGCCTCCTGAATCGCCAGTTCGAAGGACGCCTCGTCGTCGCGGTCCCCGAAGATCATCTCGCGGACGATTCGCTCCGCCCGCTCGACGACCGCGTCGTCCTTGATGAAGCCCGTGTGCGAGCCGAGCAGGTCCGCCTCGGCGTAGCCCGTCAGGTCGGTCATCGCCTGATTGACGAACTCGAAGTACCCCTCGGAGTCGAGCGCGTAGACGCCGTCGTCGACCGCCTCGATGATGTCCTCGTAGCGCTCGAGTTCGTCCTCGCGGCGGCGGCGCTCGAGTTCGCGGCTCACCCACCGGACGAGCAGTTCGAGAAAGGCCTCTTCGGTGTCGGAGAACGGGACCTGGCGCGGCTCGTCGTCGGCGAAACAGAGCGTCCCGTACGGCTCCCCGTCGACGGTGATGTGGCCGCCGACGTAGCAGGCGACGCCGCTTTGCCGATACGCGGCCGTGTCCGCCCACCCCTCCGCCGCGGCGTCGGCGATGGCGTGGCTGTCGCCGGTCTCCATCACCGTCCGGCAGTAGGTCGCTTCGAGCGGCGTCTCCAGGCCCGACTCCACGTCCTGGTGGTCACCGACCGCCGTCACGATTTCGTGCGTTCCGTCCTCGATGCGGCTCAGGTAGCCGACGGACAGGTCGAGGCGGCGGCGGCCGATTTCGAGGGCGCGCTCGACGGTCTCGCGCTCGCTGATCCCTTCCTCGGTCGCCAGTCGCGTCAGGTCCTGGAGCACCTCGTTGTCGTTCCGCAGCCGCTGTTCGCGGGTGGCCTGGTCGCCGGCGCTCCCGCCGACGGCGTCGACGAGCCGGTCGACCGGGTCGGCCTCGCTCAGCGGGACGTACTCGGTCGCGTCGAGCCGTGTCGCCCGGGCGGCGACGACGCCGTCCGGCTCCGCCGTACAGAGCACGACCGGGAGAGACGGCCACCGCTCGCGTATCGCCGTCAGTGCGTCGAGCCCCGTCTCGGCACCCTGTCGGTGCTCGCAGACGACGCCGTCGTAGGCCCCGGTCGCCAGTTCCGAGAGCGCGGCCGCGGCCGTGGCCACCGACGTGAGCGACACCGAATCGCGGACGGGCCCGCGGTCCGCGTCGCCAGCGTCGGGACCCACGTACAGCAGTCGAAGCGTGTCCGTCATGAAATCCAGATACCCGCCGCTACTCAGAGGCTCGGTAAATACGCTCGGGCGAGAGTATCAGATGTCGAAATCGGCCGGCTACGCGTCGTCGAGAGCCTGCCAGGAGAGCCGGGGGTTCCTGGCGGCGCTGACCTGGTCGATGCGCCTGGCCGCCGGTCGTGACGGGGCCGCCGCAAGCGTCTCGTCGTCCTCGCCGGCCACGGCGTTGAACGCGGTCGCGAGCTGGTCGAGCGAGCGCTTCGTCTCGCCCTCCGTCGGCTCGGTCATCAGCGCCTCGTCGACGATTTCGGGCCACTTCGTCGTCGGCGGATGGACGCCGTAGTCGAGCATCCGCTTGGCCGCGTCGGCGGCGTCCTGCTCACCGGCGCTGGCGACGAACTCGTGGTGGAACGGGCCGAATGGCACGTCGTAGTCGATCTGCTCGGCGAGGTAGTTCGCGTTCAGCACGGCCTTGGCGCTGGCGTCGCGAAGCCCCGCGTCGCCGAGCCTGGCGACGTAGGCGAACGCCTTGACCAGCACCGGCCAGTTGCCGTAGAAGCCGTGGACCTTGCCGATGGAGGCCTCCGGCTCGTAGTACTCGTAGTTGCCGTCGCGCTCCGTGACGTGCGGGGTCGGCAGGAACTCTGCCAGTCCCTCGCGGACGCCGACCGGCCCGGCTCCGGGGCCGCCCCCGCCGTGGGGCGTCGCGAACGTCTTGTGAACGTTGTAGTGCATCACGTCGAAGCCCATGTCGCCGGGGCGGGCGCGCCCCAGCAGGGCGTTGAGGTTCGCGCCGTCGTAGTACAACAGCCCGCCGGCGTCGTGGACGAGGTCCGCGATTTCCTCGATGTCGCGCTCGAACAGCCCCAGCGTGTTGGGGTTCGTGAGCATCAGCGCGGCGGTGTCGTCGCCGACCGCGGCCTCGAGCGCCGCGGTGTCGACGCGGCCGTCGTCGTCGCTCGGGAGTTCGACCACCTCGTAGCCGGCCATCGCCGCCGTCGCGAAGTTCGTGCCGTGGGCGGAGTCCGGGATGACGACCTCCCGGCGCTCGTCGCCGTTGGCCTCGTGGTAGGCCTTGGCGATTTCGATGCCGGTGAACTCGCCGGCCGCACCCGCCGGCGGCTGGAGGGGGACGGCGTCCATCCCG